>ERZ511473.424-NODE-424-length-71597-cov-4.656879_pt1 | contig 71597 bp, 58 predicted proteins | sample MGYA00374947_ERZ511473 | MGnify/ENA primary metagenome ERZ511473 (study PRJEB26303, sample SAMN06343854) | sediment metagenome | isolation source: hot spring sediment | place: Canada: British Columbia | collected 2012-09-26 ... | reverse complement strand
GAAACGGTACTTAAAACTGCAAATCATCCGGGCGAGGCCCGGGCGCTTCGCACCCTCCCCATCAGCTCAGCGGGTTTCCGCGTGAGGACGAGAGATCGTGCCGCCCACGCAACCCGCGCATCTAGGTTATCATTGTTCCCTTACGTTCGAACAGACGTTTGCATCGGGGGCGGGCCTGTGCTTTCTCCCAAGGGAACGCGCCCGTCCAACAAGGGCGCGACCATAGACCGGGAGAGTAACGATGACCCAGGCCGCGCCCGCGCCGACCCCTGCTTCCATTCCGTGGCCCGCCATGTCGGTGCAACAGGCCTACGCCATGATCACCGCCCCCGGTTCGCCCGGCGAGATGGAGGAGATCGACATCCGGGGCGTGAAGACCCGGGTCTGGAAGAACTGCCCGCCGACCCTGCGCGACACCCTGCTGATGGGCCGCACGCACGGTGACAAGATCTTCCTGGTCCACGAGGACGAGCGGGTCAGCTTCGAGGCCTTCTACCGCGCCGTGACCGTGTTCGCCGCCGAGCTGGAAGCCGCCGGCGTCAAGAAGGGCGACCGCGTCGCCGTGATCATGCGCAACCTGCCCGAATGGCCGGTGGCCTTCTATGCCGGCCTGACGATCGGCGCGATCCTGACGCCGCTGAACGCCTGGTGGACAGGCCAGGAACTGGAATATGGCCTGGTCGACAGCGGCGCGTCGGTGGCGGTGATGGACGTCGAGCGCTTCGAGCGCCTGACCGAACACCTGCATAACTGCCCCGAGCTGAAGACCGTCTATGTCAGCCGGAGCAAGGAAGAGATCGCCCACCCGTACGTGCGCCGGATGGAGAAGGTGATCGGCTGCCCCAACGACTGGATCAAGCTGGACGAAAAGCCGCTGTCGACCGTCGAGCTCGGCCCCGAAGACGACGCGACGATCTTCTACACGTCCGGCACGACCGGAAAGCCGAAGGGCGCCCTGGCGACCCACCGCGCCGTTAACAGCAACATCTTCGCCGCCGCCGCCGCCGGCGCCCGCAGCTACCTGCGACGCGGCGAGGCGCCGCCCCAGCCTGATCCCAGCGCGCCGCAGAAGGGCTCGCTGATCTCGGTGCCGTTCTTCCACGCCACCGGCTGCTTCGCGGTGATGAACCCCTCGCTGTTCGGCGGGGCCAAGCTGGCCATGATCCGCAAGTGGGATCCGGAAAAGGCCATGCAACTGATCCAGGACGAGAAGCTGACCCAGATGGGCGGCGTGCCGACCATCGCCTGGCAGATCATCGAGCATCCCAGCCGCCCCAACTACGACCTGTCGTCGCTGGAGACCGTGGCCTATGGCGGCGCGCCCTCGGCTCCGGAACTGGTGCGCAAGATCAAGGAAATCTGGCCGAAATCCCTGCCCGGCAACGGCTGGGGCATGACCGAGACCTCGGCCACCGCCACCAGCAACTCGGCCGAGGACTATGAGAACCGTCCCGACAGCTGCGGCCCGGCCGTGCCGGTCACCGACCTGAAGATCATGACCGTGGAGGCGCCGTATCGGGAACTGCCGATCGGCGAGGTCGGCGAGCTGTGGTGCAAGGGTCCGCAGGTGGTGAAGGGCTACTGGAACAAGCCCGAGGCCACCGCCCAGACCTTCGTCGACGGCTGGGTGCGCACCGGCGACCTGGCGCGGCTGGACGACGAGGGCTTCTGCTACATCATCGACCGGGCCAAGGACATGCTGATCCGGGGCGGCGAGAACATCTACTGCATCGAGGTCGAGAACCTGCTGTACGAGCATCCGGCGGTGATGGACGCGGCCCTGGTCGGCATCGAGCACAAGACCCTGGGCGAGGAGCCTGCGGCCGTCGTCACCCTGAAGCCGGGCGCCGAAGCCACCGAAGCCGAACTGCGCGCCTTCGTCGCCGATCGCCTGGCCGCCTTCAAGGTGCCGGTGAAGGTGGTGTTCTGGCCCGAGACCTTGCCACGCAACGCCAATGGCAAGATCATGAAGAACGAGCTGAAGAAGGTGTTCGTCGAGGGTTAGGCGAACGCCTCTGCCAAGAGGCGGCGATGGTCCAGTCGAAAGCGGTGAGCGTCGATGTCTTCCTGGCCGAGGTCGGCGACGACCGCCGGCCGGCCCTGGAGCGGCTGCGCGCCCTGTGCCGCGAGGAACTGGCCGGCTGGGACGAGGGCATGACCTACGGCATGCCCGGCTACGGCCCGCCGGGGCCGCCGGTGATCTGCTTCAACAATCAGAAGCAGTACGTGGCCTTCTATGCGGGGCAGACGGCGGTGACCAGGTTCGCCGATCGCCTGGCGGGCGCCGCCGACTGCGGCAAGGGCTGCATCCGCTACCGCAGGCCCGCCGCCATCGACTTCGACCTGGTGCGCGACATCCTCCGTGACGTGCGCGCCAGACATGAAGTCGCGGGCTGAGCGGCCCGTCTAGACGCTCACCGGCGGCTTGCGCCACGCCCAGGGCTGGGCGGTCTCCAGCTCGTAGGCCAGGGCCAGCAGCGTCTTCTCGGCCCCGGCCCGTCCGGCGAACTGCACGCCCACCGGCAGGCCGCCTGGGGTCCAGTGCAGGGGCACGCTCATCGACGCCGCCCCGGCCACGTTATGCAGCGTGGTATAGCCCACATAGGCGTTGAGCCGCTCGGTCAGGTGAGGGATGTCGACCGTCCCAGACACCCAGCCCAGCGGCGCGGGCGGCGTGCCCAGCACGGGCGAGACGATCACATCATAGCGCTCGAACCAGCGGTCATAAGCCTGTCCCGCCGCGTTCAGGTTGGCCACGGTCTTCTGCAGTCCGCCGGGCGGCATCTGCTTGACCAGCTCGGCCATGGCCAGGGTGAACGGCTCCAGAAGGCTGTCGTCGGGCTGACGGCCGATCGCCTGGCCGACCGCATCGACCAGCTCGGCGGCTCCGCTGGCCCATAGCGCCAGAAAGTCCTGGGCGTAGGCGGCGCCGTCCACCGGCCACGTCGCCGGCTCGACCTGGTGGCCCAGCGATTCCATCAGCTTGCCGGCGTTCTCGGCGGCGGCGCGCACCTCCGGATGGGGCGGGGCGCCGAGCATGGTCTCGACCAGCAGGCCGACCCGCAGCCGCCGCTTGTCGGGACCCGAGACCAGGCCGACCGGGGGCAGGACCGCGTCAGTCCCCTGGCGCTCGGTCGCGGCCAGCAGCGTGGCGCTGTCGCGGACGCTGTGGCTGACGCAGTGATAGACCGACAGGTCCACCCCGCGCTGGGCGGGACGGCCCAGCACCATCCGGCCCCGCGACGGCTTTAGCCCGAACAGGCCGCAGGCCGACGCCGGGATACGGATCGAGCCGCCGCCGTCGCTGGCGTGGGCGAAGGGCGTGATCCCCGCCGCCGTCGCCGCCGCCGCGCCGCCGGACGAGCCGCCGCTGGAATGGGCGGGGTTCCAGGGATTGCGGGTCGGCGGGAACCCGACCGGCTCGGTGGTCGGCAGGAAGCCGTATTCCGGCGTCGACGACTTGCCGATGACGATCAAGCCGGCCTTGTCGAAGAGATCGACATAGCCGTCCTGGGTCTTGGCGGGCGGATTGCGCAGCATGGCGCGCGAACCGCTGAAGGTGGGCAGGCCGACATAGTCATCCAGGTCCTTGACCAGGAACGGCACGCCCGCGAAGGGGCCTGTCGACGGAGCCGTGCCCGCGTCGAGACGCTTGGCCTTGTCTATGGCGCGGTCGAAGTCCGGGGTGACCAGGAAGCCCAGCTTGGGCTGCAACGCCTCGGCGTCACGCACGGCCTTTTCCGTCGCCTCCAGCGCGCTGACCGCCTTGCGGCGGATGCGGCCGGCGATCTCGACGGCGTCGGGCGTCCAGGGCGCGGAGGTGGCGGCGGCGGGCTTGGCGGCGGCCTCGGAGCCGGCGGCGGCCAGCGCGGCGGCGCCGGCGACAAGGCCTTGGCGTCTGGACATCATGAGCTTCCCCCTCTGGCTCCGACGTCTGGAGCGCGTCGGTGATCAGTGTTCACTGTGAACCCAAGCGCGCCGGCTCCGCAAGTCGTGCTAAAGCCCGCCGATGAAACGCAAACGCGCCGACATCCTGCTGGTCGAGACCGGCCTGTTCGACAGCCGGGCCAAGGCCCGCGCCGCCATCGAGGCGGGCGCCGTCAAGGCCAATGGCAAGGTCGTGACCAAGCCCTCTCAGGAATTCGACGAGACGGTCGTGCTCGAAGGCGTCGCCGCCTTCCCCTGGGTGGGACGCGGCGCCCTGAAGTTGGCCCATGCCCTGGAGCTGTGGCCGATCGCGGTCGAGGGCAAGGTCGCGCTGGACGTGGGGGCCTCGACCGGCGGCTTCACCGAGGTTCTGCTGTCGAAGGGCGCGGCCAAGGTCTACGCCGTCGATGTCGGCCGGGAGCAACTGCATCCGCGCATCGCCGCCGACCCGCGCGTGGTCGACCGCTCGGGCGTCGACGCCCGGGTGCTGGACGAGGGCCATCTGGACGAGGCGCCGGGGCTGGTGGTCAGCGACGTCAGCTTCATCTCGGTGGAGAAGTGCCTGCCGGTGGCTCTGGACCTGGCCGAGCCGGGCGCGGACCTGGTCAGCCTGATCAAGCCGCAGTTCGAGGCCGGCCGCGATCGGGTGGGGAAGGGCGGCCTGGTCAAGGATCCCGCGATCATCGACGACTGCATCGCCTCGGTCCGCGCCTTCGTCGAGGCGTCGGGCTGGACCGTGAACGCCGTGGCCCCCAGCCCGATCACCGGCGGCGACGGCCAGGTCGAGCACCTGCTCTGGGCCACGAAGAGCTAGCCCACGAGAAAGGCCGCCGGCGCGAACGCCAGCGGCCCAAGACGATCGAAAGATCGAATCTGCTAGTCGACGACCTGATAGCGGCCCGAGGAGTCCGGGCAGACGCGGACGAAGCGCTTCTGGGTGCGGCCGTCGGGCAGGTAGATCGGGCTTTCGGCCAGGGTGCAGCCGGCGCCGTCGGCCTTGCTGTCGGTCACGCTGTAGGAGCGCTCGGACTCGTAGCTGTAGCCGTCGCGACGGTCGCCGTAGCGGCTATCCTCATAGCGAGGGGCATAGCCGCGATCGTCGTACCCGCGGTCATAGCCGCCCTCGTAGGGCTGGTTGTAGGCGCCCTGATTGTAGGACGGCGGCGGCGGGGGCGGATTGGCGCCCGGCGAACAGGCCGCAGAGTTGCGGCCGATGGCCGAACCGGCGATCGCGCCGATCAGGCCGCCCAGCACGGCGCCTTCGGTGCGGGCGCCGTTGGCGGCCACGCCGCTGCCGATTGCCGCGCCGATACCGGCCCCGGCCAGTCCGCCGCCCGTGCCGCGCTGCGTCGTGCTGCGGCGGCAGGGATCGTAGTAATAGCCGTTGCTGTCATAGTTGCCGCCGCCAGCATAGGCGCCGGAATTGCCATAGGCGCCATAGGCCTGGGCCGAGGCCATCGTCGGGGCCATAGCGCCAGCGAGCGTGGCCGCGGCGGCGACGCCGAGAACGGTCTTGAACATCATGAAAGAAACTCCTCCGACCGAGTCCGCCGATGCTCGAACCCGCCTTGCGACCTAAAATGCCAAGCTCTTGATGAACGGCTGTTGAGCGACCCGTTCATCTTCGTTCACGCGTATTGGCTTCGAATGCGCTATGAGCGTCCCAAATCTTGTCTGCGCTGATCGTGGCGCGGACATGGCGGGCCTCGCGGTCCGAAATCATGACCTGAAATGGCCTGGACCGGTGAAGGTTCCGCCACACGAATTGGACTATTTATGCGTGAACTGAGGATCCAGGCGGTCGGCGCCCAAGGCGACGGCATAGCCGAGGGCTCTTTTGTCCCCCTGACCCTGCCCGGCGAACTGATCACCGCCGAGATGGCCGGCAATCGCGGCGAACTGGTCGAGGTGCTGGAGCCCAGCGCCGACCGCGTCATCCCGCCGTGCCGGCACTTCGGCGTCTGCGGCGGCTGCGCCTTCCAGCACTGGGACGCTCAGCCGTATCTGGATTGGAAGCGCGAGCAGATCCAGTTCCAGCTGGCCCGCGAGGGGTTGGAAACCGAGGTGCTGCCGACCTTCGCCTCGCCGCCGGCCTCGCGTCGTCGCATCGCCATCCACGCCCGGGGCGGCAAGGGCGGGGCGCGTCTGGGCTTCAAGGAGCGCCGCTCCTGGAACCTGGTGAAGATCGAGGAATGCCCGGTCACCCATCCCAAGTTGGTCGCGGCCTTTCCGGCCCTGGCCCGCCTGGCCGCGCCGTTCCTGGAGCATCCCAAGTCAGCGCCGACCCTGCATGTGACCCTGACGGCCACGGGCCTGGACATCGACATCACCGGCGTCGAGGCCAAGAGCGGCGGCTTGTCGGCCGACGCCCGAGTCCGTGCGGCCATGATCGCCGGCGAGCACGACTTCGCCCGTGTCACCATGGCCGGCGAGATGATCTACATGGCCCGCCAGCCGATGGTGAAGCTGGGTCCGGCGGTCGTCTCCCTGCCGGCCGGCAGCTTCCTCCAAGCTGTGCCCCAGGCCGAAAAGGCGATGGTCGAGTTCGCGGTCGAGGCGGCCCAGGGCGCCTCGCGGATCGTCGACCTGTTCAGCGGCGTGGGCACCTTCACCTTCCGCCTGGCCGAGATCGGCGGGGTGCACGCCGCCGACAGCTCCGCCCTCGCTATCGCCGCCCTGAAAGGCGCGGTGGGCACGGCCACGGGTCTGAAGGCCATCACCGCCGAGACGCGAGACCTGACCCGCAGGCCAATGCTGTCGACCGAGCTGAACAAGGTTGATGTGGCCGTGCTCGACCCGCCCCGGGCCGGGGCCTACGAGCAGCATGTCGAGATCGCCAAGTCCAAGGTGGCCCGGGTGATCGGCGTTTCGTGCAATCCGGCCACCTTCGCCCGCGACGCCAAGCTTCTGACCGACGCCGGCTTCCGCCTGGAGCGGGTGTTGCCGGTGGACCAGTTCCTCTGGTCGCCCCATATTGAGCTGGTCGGAGTGTTTTCGCGGTAGGACGGCTTCCTCTCTTGCAAGGAAGGTCGTCCCTGGAGACGGCCATGGACGAGCGATCCGCCAAGTCGGGCGAGCCTCGGGAAGAGATTCCCAAGGGACGCGGAGCCTTCGCCCTGGACGGCGCCGCCCAGCGCGCCAAGGCGGCGGTCAAGGCCGCCTGGTGGACCGCGGCCGGCGGCGTGACCCGAGCCCTGGCCCAGCCGACGCGCGGCGAGGCCAAGACCCGGTTCGAGCCGCAGGGGCCGCCCGTTTCGGCCGCTCGGCTGCGCAAGGCCTATCTGACCGCCTTCGACAAGGACGCCGCCGACGTCGCCGCCGGCCTCTATCCGCCAACCGGGGACGGACCGCGCAATCCAGCGGACGCCTTCCGTGACGCCCTGGATGTCATCGCCGACGCCCGCGCCGTCGACCGGCGACGCCGTCGGGGCGACGGCGTCGAGGTGCGCGAGGAGCCCGAGAGCGAAGGCTACCCCAATTACTACCGGCAGAATTTTCACTTCCAGTCGGGGGGCTGGTTCACCGACGCCAGCGCCCGGCGCTACGAGGCCCAGGTCGAGGCCCTGTTCTCCGGCGCGGCCGGGGCCATGCGCCGGCGTGCGCTGTCGCTGCTGGCCCGGCATTGGCGCGGCAAGGACCAGCGAAGCCTGAGGGTGCTCGATCTGGCCTGCGGCTCGGGCGCGTTTCTCAGCGACCTGGACGCCGCCTTTCCCCGGGCCGCCATCGCGGGCCTGGACCTGTCGCGCGCCTATCTGGCCGCCGCCCGCAGCCGTTCTGGCCGGGGCGGGGTGCAGGCCAACGCCGAGGCCCTGCCGTTCGCCGACGCCAGCCTGGACGCCGTGACCTGCGTCTACCTGTTCCATGAGCTGCCGCCGCGCGTGCGGCCGGTCGTGGCCGCCGAGATCGCTCGCGTGCTGAAACCCGGAGGCGTTCTGGCCTTCGCCGATTCCGTTCAACCAGCCGACGAGCCGAACTTGTCGCGGCTTCTGGAAGCCTTTCCGGCCTATTTCCACGAGCCCTATTATTCGACCTACGCCCAGGCCGACCTGCCGGCCCTGTTCGGCGCGGCCGGGCTAAGCGTGGCCGGGCAGGACCAGGCCTTCCTGACCAAGGCGCTGCTGCTCGAAAAACCCCTCTAGCAAAGCCTGTGGTCAACCGCTCATGGCCATTGCCTAGCGCGGCGGGCTCCTGTATTCGAACCGACCTCTTCGCCGACGCTGCTTGCGTTGATCCGGATGGCCCGGTGGCGGAGTGGTTACGCAGCGGATTGCAAATCCGTGCACCCCGGTTCGATTCCGGGCCGGGCCTCCATTATTTTTCAACTACTTAGCTCCTTGTTAAAAAACCAGTTTGCAGCTTAGTTTGCAAAGTGGGCGCTCTATTGGCCCAGCCCTCTTGCTCGGCGAGTCGGCGCGCCGACGCTATGGCGACCGCCTTCCTGTCGACATAGGCGTGAAAAGCCCCGCGCTTGGTCATCGGATGACCTGAAGCTGGGCGCGGGCATCGTTCTCACCGGCGGCGCCAGCCAGCTGGCTGGCGTGCGCGAAGTGGCGAGCGTGTGTTCGGCCGCCGCCGCGCTTTCGCCTGGTTTCGAGATAATCTCTAGGTCACGAAAGCGATCGACCAACGCGCTCAACATTCAACTTGGTGGAGCCAAGCCAAGGTCGCACTTGTCGTGCGAAACGGCGAGGTCGATCAAGCTGGGCCCCAAATGCGAGCATCAGCAAAAGATGGGTGGTCTGATGTGGTGCGGGGCCGCTGGGAACGCGGCTGACGTGTCGATGGTCTGCTGTCTGTCCGTTGTCGGGGCGGCGCTTCTCATTCGGTCGAAAGCTTCGTGCAAGCCATGCCGCGCATAGCACCGGGCAATCCTCCATGGAGCCCAATTTCATGACCGTCCCACCCCTACGTCGTCGAACCCAACGCATCGGCTCGATTGCCGGCGTGGTCCTTCTTTGCGCTATCGCGCACCCCGCTCTGGCCCAGTCTGCTCCTGAGCTGACGTCAGAGACAGGCCCGGTCGCGGACGATCCCTGGGAAACGTTCAATCGTGGGGCCTTCAGATTCAATCGGGGCTTCGACCGGTTCTTGATCGGGCCGCTCGGGCGCGGATACATGAAGGTGACGCCTCGCGTCGTGCGTGGTCGGGTGTCCTCGTTCGTGGCGAACCTCGGCGAGCCGCGCACGGCGATCAACGACCTGGCCCAGGGGCGCCCTCGCGCGGCGGGCGTCACGGCGTCGCGCTTTCTGATCAACACGACAGCCGGCGGGCTCGGTCTTTTCGACGTGGGCGGCAAGCTGGGCCTGCAAGGCCATGAAGCGGATTTCGGCCAGACCTTGGGACGCTATGGCGCAAAACCAGGTCGCTACGTCGTCTTGCCCCTGATGGGGCCCACCACCGTGCGTGACGGCGCCGGCCAACTGGTCGACATGATGACCGACCCCGTTGCAATGGCCACCGCCGGCGGGCCAAAGATGTTCGGCTCGATCCGATCGACCGCCACGGTGCTCGACGGACGCGCCAACGCCGATGGCTTCCTCCGCGCGCTCGACGACGCGGCCGATCCCTACGCCATGATGCGGTCGGCCTATCTGCAAAACCGCGCCGACATGGTCCGTCAGGCCAAGGGCGGCGTCCAAGTCCTTCCCGACTTCGATGCGGCCAGGATCGAGCCGTGATGGCCTACCTCTTCAGTCCCTGGCGCATGCTGATGGAGTGCGCGACTCCCGCGCCATGGGAGATCGTGACGGGCCAACCCGACGCCGAGGCGTTCGTGATCAGCGCCGCGCGGGATCTGCTCCTCGTCCTGGGTGATGCGCGCCTGACGTCCTCCGGACGAGCGGCGGCTTTCGCTTCGGCCGTCGGCCGCCTGACGGACGACGGCCATCACCCAGACCTGATCCGGGAAGCATGCAAGTGGCCGCTGCGGCCCCAGCGACGAGGTCTCGCAGCAGCGCTCGGCTTGCGGATCGGTCGCGCCTATGACGGCCGGCTGTGGCGCGGGTCCGCCGACGAGGCGACGCTGCTGAGTTCGAACAGTCCGAGACCGGATGAAGTGGTCGTCACCTTCACCATACCGGACGACGGAGCTTGCAAGCCGATCCAGATGTCCTGGCGGGTCTTGCGATCGACGGGCGGATGGCGGCTGATCGACGTAGAGTGTCGCGGAGTCTGGCTGGCCGGCGCGCACCGCTCGACGCTGGCGAGGCGAAGCAACGGATGAAGGACAGGCCGATGATGGGCGCGCTGATGAGGCCACCGACGCGGAGGCGTGGCGGACCATCGCTCATGCGGATGCTGCTTCCGCTAGTCCTGTTCGCTGTGAGCACGACCATCGTGTTCGCCGCCGTACACGGCCGTGATCCTGAAGATCATGACGTGCCGGTTCTGGAGCGCCTGCGTCCGGCGTGGATCGTGGCGCAGTTCAGTGATGCGACGCCGGAGATCATGCTGCTCCTGGTTCTGATGATGGGCGGGGTCTATGCGACCCTACACATCGGCCTTCGTCCGTTACGCCATCTTTCCCTTCTGGCGGGGGACATCGCCCCCGCCACCATTGAGGCCCGACTTCCCGTCGAGGCCGCGCCGCGCGAAGTGGCGCCGCTGGTCGAGGCCTTCAACGCCGCGCTCGATCGCCTTGAGGTCGGACTGCGCGCGCAACGCGACTTCTCCGCCAACGCCGCCCACGAGTTGCGCACGCCGCTGGCGACATTGCAGGCTCAGGTCGAAAGCCTGCTGGAGCCCGACGAGCGCCGGGCGGCCAGCGAGGAGTTCGAGCGCCTGGGCCGGCTGATCGCCCAACTTCTGGCCTTGGCCGAGGCCGAAGGCGGGGCACCGGGCACTAACACGCGCTTCGATCTTGTCGCCCTGTCGCGCGACGTGGCCAGCGACATGGCCGGCTTCATCCTGTCGGGCGGCCGCAGCATCGGCTTCGACAGCGCGGTCGTGACGATGATGGTCGATGGCCACTCGGGACTCGTGGAGACGGCTTTGCGCAACCTGCTCGAGAACGCCGTGCGCCATACGCCGGCGGGCGCGGAAATCCTGGTGGCGATCGATGCGGAAGGCGTGGCCTGCGTCAGCGACGACGGCCCCGGGGTTCCGGCGGCGATCCGTGACCGCGTGTTCGAACGGTTCAGCCGTGGTGATCCGTGCGGTCCGGGCGCTGGCCTTGGCCTGTCGATCGTACGCCAGATCATGGAGCGGCACGACGGTCAGGCGCGGCTGGCCGCCTCGGCGCGCGGCGCGTGTTTCGAGTTGGATTTTCGGCCACGCGACCGACGCGACGATCATTCGCTCGCGCCGGCTCGCCCCCCATCCAGCCGGATCGCCATGTAGCCCAGCCCGCGGAGCGCGCGGATCGTCACGTCGGCGCCTAGCTCGGCCATCTTGCGGCGCACCCGGTGGACATGAACCTGGATCGAGTTGTCGGTGTAGTCCTGGTCCAGGCTGTGCAGGCTGTCGCCCAACTGAGCCTTGGTCACGACCCGGTCTGGATGGCGCAGAAAGCGCTCCAGCACGATGCTCTCGCCGCGCGACAGGGGCAGGCGCGCCTCGCGCACGCTGATCTCGCGCGCGGCCTGGTCATATTCCAGGTCGCCATAGCGCAGGACGTCGGCCGTGAGCGCCGGCCGACGTCCCAGCGCCCGCAGGCGCGCCACCAGTTCCTCGATGGCGAACGGCTTGACTAGGTAGTCGTCCGCGCCACGCTCGAGGCCCCGCACGCGCTGGTCGATACTGCCGAGGGCCGTCAGCATCAGGACCGGCGTTCGCAGGCCGGTCGCCCGCGCCTTGGCCAGGAGGTCCAGCCCGCTCTCGCCGCCCAGCATGATGTCGAGGATGGCCACGTCGTAGGTCACGCTGCGCCAAGCGTGCCAGCCATCATCGACGGTGTCGAAGAGATCGACCGTGAAGCCGGCCTTGACTAGCGACCTCACGGTCGCCTCGCCCAGCCGAACATTGTCCTCGATCAGCAGGGCGCGCATGGCCGTCAGAAGCTGTAAAGCAGGGCGAAGACGAGCTGACCTTGGTCCGCGGAGCCTTCGCGCCTGACTATGGAACTGTCGGCCGCGCTGTCAACGAGCCGACGGTAGCTGGCATGCGTCAAGGCGCTCCATTGTTCGCTGATTCGATATCGCAGGCTGGCGCCGACCTCGACGTTCTCGATCCCCGCGTCGGCGACATAAGGCGATAGGCCGCTGGCCAGCGCCCCGGCCGACGAGACGCCGTAGTAGGCGCCCATGTACTTCTTGTCGGCCCAGGTGGTCGACAGGTTGGCGCCCAAGCTCCAGCGGTCGTTGAGATCGCGATCGTAGTTGAGGCTGACCGTGGCGAAGACTCCCTTGTGCACCTTGCCGGTGTCGGTCAGCGCCTCCGCGCTGATCCCCAGTGCGCCACTCGCGACGTCGAAGCGCTTGCGCGCGAAGACGCCGGTGTTCACCGCCGCGTCGATCTCGCCCAGACGCCGCACGACGCTGTTCTTGATGTCGTCGTCGCGGCCGCGCTCGTAGGAGACCACCGGCCCGAACTCCATAAAGCCTCCGGGCAACACATTGGCCCGGAGCGCGCCGCCCTCCAGAGCCACGTAATAGTCGCCCCGGCCATAGCGCAGACCGACGAAGGGCAGAGGGCTGACCTCATAGTCCGTGGAGCCTTTGAACTCGGGCCGGTAGACCCCGGCTGCGCCGAGCGACACGCGCAGGCCGTCGCGGTCGTCCTCGGCCTGCGCGACGCCGCCAGCGGACACGACGAAGGCGAGTAGACAGAGAGTTGAAAGGTACGCTTGCATTTTCGTCGGGTCCGGCAACACCGCTTTGGCGCGGTGATCGGCGTATGCGAGCCCAAGCTTGCGCGGACCTTTCGGCGCCCGAGATGTCCGAGGCCATCGATTTGTAGGTCGCGCTCGCCCTGGTGCAGCATGTCAACGAGGGGCAACCCTTCGATGCCGTCGTTCAGCGAAGGTCGTGTTCCTGGAGCTGCCCCAAGGGCCGCTATTGGCGCAGCTTTCACGTCGCTCGCAGGCAACCTCCGCCGCGCAATGGCTATCCGGAATGGCGGTGTCGTCGGGCGACCATTTCCCACCCTCGCGGCGGGCCGAGGCCCGCCATCGTCCCGCTTACGGAAAAGCCGATCCCGTTTAACCCTTCCGGCTTGTCCGCCGCCGGCTTCACGCGCTCTGGAGCCGAGACGCGACATCCAGGAGCCTCGGTCATGATGGACGATCAATCCCAACGGTCCTGCCGTCTCAGCAGGAGGAGGCTGGTGGCGCTCGCCGCGGCCGGCTCGCCGATGATCGCGATCCTTGCGTCGACCCCGGCCGCGGTCGCCGCGACCAGCGCAGGCGGGGCGGAGGAGCCACGACCGGTTCCCGTGGCGTGGGCCGCGGAGATCCAACGCCGGAACGCCGACCTCTCGGCGGCCTGGCTGAGCGGGGATGTCGACCGGCGAATGGCCCACTACGGCGCCGACAGCATCAGCAATCCCGACTACCAGCCCCGACTGTACGGCCCAGGTTCGATCGCCCGCTACTATCGGGTGCTGGCGTCTCGTCAGCGGGTCAGCGCCCATGCCCGTCGCACGACCGAGATCATACCGCTTGATGACGAAAACGCACTGGAACTGGGACGCTTCGACCTTAGCTACGCCCTCCTGGCGGACGGAGCGTCGCATGGTCATCAAGGCCGGTACGCGAACCTGTGGCGTCGCCAACCCGACGGCGCCTTGAAGCTGAAGGCGGAGGTCTGGGGCTATTTCGAGCGGATCGAGGATCCCGCCTCCCATAGCCTGGGCGAGCGCGAGACGACGGGCCGCGCGGCCCCGCCGGGCGACCCCGCGGTCGAGGCCGAACTTGGCAGGCTGAACATCCTCGACGCCGAGGCGGTCAAGACCCACGACGTCGCCGCGAAGATCGCCCGCTATGCCGACGACGCCGTCTTCATGCCCTACGCGGACACGCCCAAGGTGGGGATTGATGAGATCCGAACCCATCTGGTTCGCTACACCGAACAGGGCCGAGGCGTGGTCTTCGAGTCGGTCAAGGTCTGGAACGAGGGCTTCGAGGTGCTGGACGGCTACGTGGTCGAGTATCCCAAGTTCGAGGTGCGCTGGCGCAACGGCGCGGATTCTGGGATCGTCTCGGGCGGAGGTCTTCGGCTGTTGCGCCGGCAAGCCAACGGCGCGCTGAAGATGTTCGGCCAGATCGCGACCCACGACCATCGGGCCTAGCGCCGGGGAAAGCCGTTTCGGCTCTCGGCCGGGCTGCCCAGATCAGGAGCATCGTCGGATGAACGTCGTGGGCCGCGGTCGACGTTATGCGCTCTGGGGCGCCGCCCTGGCGGGCGTCTGGTCGATCGTGGCGCTGCTCAATTCCTGGCAATGGTACATGGGCGGCCTCGTGACGGGCCAGGACCCCAAATGGCTGGAGCTGCTCGGCTACTCGGTCGCCGGGAACAGCATCTGGGCGCTTCTGACCCCGCTGGTGGTCGCCTTCGCCCGTCGCACGCCCTTCGAGCCGCGACGCGGCGTCCGGTTCTTCATTGTGCATCTGGCGGCGGGCGTCGGCTTCGCTCTGCTGCAGACGGCGCTCTATGTCGCCCTCATGTGGACGCTGGGCGCCGAGGCGCCGGGCCGGATGCTCGTGCAGAAACTGTCGGGAAATTTCCAGATCAATCTGCTGATCTACGCGATCATCGTCGCCCTCGTGGTCGGCGCGCGAGCCTATCGCGCGCTCCGCGACCGCGAGGTGGCCGGCGCGCGCATGGAGGCGCGACTGGCGGAGGCCGAGAGCGCGGCGCTGCGCGCGCAGCTGCAGCCGCACTTCCTGTTCAACACCCTCAACGCCATCTCGGCGCTGGTCGAGGACGAGCCGCGCCGGGCCCGGCGCCTGATCGCCAAGCTCGGCGACTTGCTGCGCCTGTCCATCGAGGAACATCGCGCGCCGCAAAGCGCGTTCGGCGACGAGCTGGATTTTACCGAGGCCTATCTCGCCATCGAGCAGGCAAGGCTGGGGCCAAGGCTGCGGGTCGTCCGCGACGTCGCGGACGACGCCTTGACGTGTCTGGTGCCGACTCTGCTCCTTCAGCCGCTGGTGGAGAACGCCGTTCGCCACGGGATTTCGCCGCTGGTGGAGGGCGGCACGGTGACGATCGCCGCCAAGGTGGTCGATGGTCGGCTGCATGTGACCGTGGCCGACGACGGCAAGGGCGCCGGCGCGATCGTCGAGCGTGTGGGGCTGGGGAACGCGCGCCGACGGCTGCGACAGCTGTATGGCGACCGCCATTCCCTGGAGATCGACACGGCCCCGACGGCGGGGTTCAGGGTCGTGCTGGTGACGCCGCGATGATCCGGACGCTCATTGTCGACGACGAACCCCTGGCCCGGCGGCGTGTCGCGACCCTGCTGAGCGCGCAATCGGATTTCGAGGTCGTCGGCGAGGCGGCGCACGGCGCGTCGGCCATCGCCCAGATCGAGACGGCGCGACCCGACCTTGTCTTCCTCGACGTCCAGATGCCGGAGGTGACGGGCTTCGACGTCGTCGAGGCGATCGGCGCCGAGGCGATGCCGATCACCGTCTTCGTGACCGCCCACGACGCCTTCGCCGTTCGCGCCTTCGAGGTGCAGGCCATCGACTATCTGCTCAAGCCCTTCGGCGACGGCCGGTTCGCGCAAGTCCTCGAACGGGTCCGCCGCCAGGCAGCCTCCGGCTCCGGACCGGCGGGCGCCTTGACCTCGCTGCTGGCCAACGTTCCCCGGACGCCCCGGCTGGTGGCGCGCGGAAACGGCGTGGCCCGGATCATTCCGCTGGAGGACGTCCATTGGATCGGCGCGGCCGGCAACTACGCCGAGGTCCACACGGCCGCGCGGGCGCTGCTGATCGACGAGTCGATCGCTTCCCTGGCGGCCCGACTGCCGGCCCAGGCCTTCGCGCGCATCCATCGCGCCGTGATCGTGCGCCTGGACGCCATCGCCGAAGTTCGCGCCGGATCGCACGGCGACGGCGCGCTGCGCCTCACCAGCGGCGTCGAGCTGAGGATCAGCCGCCGCTATCGGGAGGCTGTCCGGGCCTATCTGGGCGCCTGATCCGGGCCACGAGCGCCTGAAGCCGGGGCGAGCGGGGCGCGGGCTCATCGCGGTGCTCCATCGAAGGCCAGATGGCGGGCGAAGAACGGCAGGACGTCGGTATAGACCCGACCGTTCTCGCCCCAGTGGCGATCGCGGAAGCCGCCACCATGCTCCTCGGCCTCGTGCGGCACGCCATATTCGTCGAGCAGATGGGCGAAGGCCTGATTGCCGTAGACGTGGTCGACGATGGGGTCGGCCCGTCCCCAGTCGAATTTGAAACCTCTGAGCGTCTTCAGGTTCTCGGCATGGGACGGGAGCAGCGCCGAGAGGCTGAAATGGCCGTGGAACCGCGCCATGACGGCGGTGTCGACCACCACGCGACCCTCCACGCTGCGCGCCGGGGGATCGAAAAACAGCGGGGGCCGGTCCGGGGCGGGCAGGAAGGCCTGATAGATCGACGTGAAGATCCGCGAAAAGCCGTCGTCGCCTAGGTCGTCCAGCGATCGCGCCCGCGCCAGCCGCTCCCAGTTGGGCCGACTGTAGGTGGTCTGGAGCCCCCGGTCCGTGCCGAGGGGCTGCATCCCATAGACGGCGCCGAACATCTCAGGATGCAGCATGCCGAAGCGGATCGCGCCGTAACCGCCGGCGCCGTCCCCGACCGCGCCGCGAGAGTCCCGGTTCGCCAACGTCCGGTAATTGGCGTCGATATAGGGAACCAGCTCGCCGACCATGAAGTCGTCCCAGTTCCCCGTGGCCGGCGAATTGACGTACCAGGAACTGCCGGCCGGGGTCGAGAAGTCGGCCGTGACGACGATGACGTCGCCGATCACGCCCTGGTCGATCGCGCGGTCGAACAGCGCCTTCGCGCCATGGTTCGCGAAGGGCGCCGTCTGATCTTCAAAGAAGGCGTTGAGATAGTAGAGGACCGGAAAGCGCTTCCCCCCGTCTGAGTAGCCGGGCGGCAGATAGATCGTCAGCTTGCGCAGCGGAGAGACGCCGATCTTGCTCTCGGCGAAGTTCGTTGATCGCAGTTCGGTCGCGATCAGCCGCCCTGACGGCTGGCCGACCGCCGTCGAACCGAAACAGAGCACCAGAAAAAAGCAGAAAGAAGCCCGCAGCCCGCGCCACCTGTTCATGCCAACTCTCCATCGCCGGGATAGCGCAATGGGCGCGGCAAAGACTTCCGTCGCAACCGTCGCTGGCCAGGCGGGATCGACGGCGCCGTGGGCGGGACCCCACGTCTCGGCGAGGGTTCGCGGGCCATGCCCGAGGCCCGCGCTGAACGTCCGGAATCTGGAGCGGTCCCAAGGGCCGCTATTGGCGCTTGGTGGTCCCTAGAGGTGGCTGGTGGCGGTGACGAGCACGATGGTGTGCCCGCCAGCGTCCAGAGTCTGGTCGATCACGCAGGCCGCCGACGTCAGTGACAGGGGCGTTCCTGATATGGTGGCGGCTTAAGTCTCGGTGTCTTCCTCTTCCTCCACTTCGTCCGCGCCAGCCACGAGCTCGATCGGTTCGATGATGGCGGGGATTGTCCTGCCCTTGCGTGACTTGGCGGCGGCAGGAGTTTCGATGACGGTTTGGGCCTCTTCGGGCGACGTTGATTGTCGGAGCACACCGGTCAGGCCATTGATGTCGCCACCTGACAGGCCAACTTCTGACATCAACTGGTCCAGTAGAGGCGCCTGAGCCCTGTAGCGCAGGGCGCTGCTAACCACCTGGTCGGCCAGATTCCCGCCGTCCTTCGAACCGCCGCCGCTGTCGTTCGCCGCCGCGCCATTCACGCCGTCCATCTGCACGATGCGGATGGAGTCGATGGCCTGTAGCGGCTTGACGGACTCGGCGATGATCCGGTCGAGATTCTCGATCAGCTTGATGCGGATGGCCATAGCCACCTGGTCGGCCGACAGCAGGTTGGCCGCCTCGTTCAGAGCCTTTTGGCCTGCGGCGTCGACGGCGTAGCGGACGCGGGCGGCCTCTGCGGCGACGCGTACGGCTTCACCGGCCGCCTCGGCCTCGATGCGGGTCTTGTCGGCCGCGCCCTTGGCTTCCTCGCGCAGAGCCTCGGCCTGGTCGGCGGCTGCGGTCTTCTGGGCCTCGGCGGCCACCTTGACGCCAATCGCCTCTCGCTCGGCCTCCTTGGTGGCCTCGATCAGCTCGATGATCTTCTGACGCTCGGCGCCCTCGCGTTCGCGGACGGTCTTGACCTGTTCCTCGGCGGCGACGGCGATCGCCAGGGCCTTGTCGGCTTCGGCCTGGGCCTCGGACTGGGCGCGGGACTTCTCGGCCACGGCGATGGCGCGGTCCTGTTCCGACAGTTCGATGGCCTTGGCCTTCTCGATGTTCTGGGTGTCGACCGCGCGTTCCTTGGCGATCTCGCGCTCGCCCAGCTCCTGCTCCATGGCGATGCGCTGCTGGGCGACGGCCCGGTCGGCTTCGATCTTGGCGGTCTCGATCTGCTGTTGAGCCGTGATCTTGGCGCCCTCGGCCTCGCGCGACTTCTCGGCTTCCTGCTGGGACACCTCGGCGGCCTGGCCTGCACGGCGGATGGCTAGTTCACGCTCCTGCTCCAGCTTCGCGTATTCCTCATCGCGGCTGATCTCCAACGTGCGGCGCTGAGCCTCAAGGTTCTTGGTGCGGATCTGCACCTGGGTGTCCTGCTCGATGTCGTTGCGCAGCTTCTTGCGCAGCTCGATCTCCTCGGTCAGACGGGTCAGGCCCTCGGCGTCGAAGGCGTTGGATGGGTTGAAGTACTCCATGGCGGTCTGGTCGAGGCCCGTCAGAGACACGGTCTCCAGCTCTAGCCCGTTCTTCAGGAGGTCTTCGCTGGAGACCTGCTGCACCTTTTGAACGAAGTGGGTACGCTGCTCGTGCAGCTCGGTCATGGTCAGCTCGGCGGCCACCGAGCGCAGGGCGTCGACGAACTTGCCCTCGACAAGGTCCTTCAACTGCTCGGGATGCATGGTGCGCATGCCCAGGGTCTGGGCGGCCGATGCGATGGCGTCGGCGCTGGGCTGAACCCGCACGTAGAACTCGGCCAGCACGTCGACGCGCATCCGGTCCTTGGTAATCAGAGCTTGCTCGTTTTTGCGCTCCACGGCCAGGCGCAGAGTGTTCATGTTGACCGGAATAGTCTCGTGCAGCACCGGAAGGATCAGGGCTCCACCGTTCATCACCACCTTCTCGCCGCCGAAACCAGTGCGAACGAACGACGTCTCCTTGGAGGCGCGCTTGTAGAGGCGGGCGAAGATCAGACCCAGGATCAGCAGAGCGGCAAGGCCGCTTCCCGCGATGATGGCGATCTCGATAAGAGCAGGCATGTTCATGGGTACCCCCGTACTAGGAAAATTCTAAAGGTCGCGCAGCGAGGCGCTGGTGTTCTGGATGGCGAAGAACCGCGCCCCGGCGTGGCGCACGATGATGACCTGCGAGCCCTCTTCGAAGACCTCGCCGGCGTCGTCGGGCTCGATCATCACGTAGTGGGTCTGGCCGTGGACATCGCGGACACGCGCCTGGGCGGCGCTGCCGACCTCGGCCTTGCCGGTGACGATGGTGGCCCAGCGGCCGACCAGGGTTTCGCGCGCGACGGCGGTGGTCTCGTCGCTGGGCAGGATCCTGGAGACGACGCGGCCGAACAGGCGCGTGAAGGGCAGGGCGGCGGCCACGGCCAGCGGCACTGCCAGCCACCAGGGGCCGGGCTTGCCGAAGATCCCGGCGATCACTTGCTGCAGGATCAGGCCTGTCAGGCCGAAGCTGAACAGGAAGACCACAATCAGCATCAGCAGCGGCAGCTTGCCGACATTGAGCCAGTTGAGCAGCGAGGCGTGGCCGTCGATGTCGCCATCGACATCCGCATCAAGCCCATCGCCCAGCACCGCGCCGCCGCCCAGTCCGACGGCCTCGACCAGACCGATCAGCAGCATCAGCAGCAGGGCCGCGAAGAACGGGACGTTGTCGCCCGAGGTCAGGAAAGCCAGCATCCGTGATCAGCCTTGCTGGCCGACGCGGGCGAGCAGGGCGGCCAGCCGCTCCTCGATCCGGTGGCGGCGGGCCAGCTTATCCAGCTCCGAGAGCTTGGCGCCGCGATCCAGGTCGGCGGCTTCCCGCGGCGGCGGCGTGGCGCGGGTGGCGTTCAAGCTCTGCAGATCCTCGCTCATCTCGCGGCGCGTGGCTTGCAAGGCTGACAGATAGCCCTCCAGCTCGGCCTGACGCTCGGCGGTGTTGGCGACGGCGGCCTCCAGCACCGGGACCTGGGCCTCGATGTCCAACTGATGCTCCAGGGCGGCGCGGATCAGGTCCTCGCGACCCTGGCTCAGGGCGAGGTCGACCTGGGCGGACAGCTCGTCGTGGCGGCTGCTCTGCTCGGTTAGGCGCTTGGCGGCCAGGTGACGGGCGGCGATGGTCTTGCCCAGTTCGGCGCGGACCTCGTCGACCGCCTGGTCAACCTCGCGCAGGGCCTGTTGGCCCAGAGCGTCGGGTAGAACGCCCTCGATGGCGTCGACGATGGCGTGAGCGCCGCCGGCGACGATACGGCCCACGCGGGCTCCAAGGGTGTCGGCCATGCGTGCTCTCACTTGGCGACGGCGGTTTGGGTCGCCGAGCTGATCAGGGTCATTAGGTCGTTTAGGGCGGCCAGTCGGCGTGCGACGACATTTGGGTCGTAGGCCGGCGCGCTCGGCGTCACGGCCCAGCGCAGCATCTGCTCGGTCATGCGCGCGGCGCAATCGACCAGCCGGGCCTCATGGCGGATCATCGCGCCTTCGTCGGCGGCGGCCATCTCGGCGGGGGTCGACAGGCTCAGCGCCAGGAATTCTTCGATGCTGGTCAGCAAGCCCACGACCACGCCCGAGCGTCGGTCGGCCGCCTGTTCGGCTTCCCGCACCGTGCGAAGAGCCGGACCCAGGGCCTCGTGGCTTGCGGCCAGGGCGCCGGCGAAGGTCTCTGGTCGCTGATGGCGCAGCCGCGCTAGCCGGATCAGCCCGCGCACCTTGTCGCTGGACGTCACCGCCCCCTCCAGCTCTAGTTGAGCCAGGAAGGCGGAATCGTCTTCGGAGAGCCTGACGCTCAGAGGCGTGTTCAACGCGACCATGGGTGGAGCTTGAACGGATGTAAGACGTTTGTAAACAGTGAAGTTAGGGTGTCATACAAGTCCTGGAGCCAGGTCAGGGACAGCTCGCACTCGACTTCCCGCCCGAGGCGGCGGACCTCTACCGTCCGGGCGGAAGCGTTCTTCGCGGGTCAGAAGCCCCAGTTCCTCCAGCTTGACGATCTGCCGACGGACGTTTCGATCCGTCATGCAGGTGATCTCGGCGAGAGTTTTCTGTTTTGGCCAAGCCTTGCCTTCTGCGTCGGCATGGTCGGCGAGCGCCATCAGCACAGCCTTGGCCGCGATGCTCAGGCCAGAGGTGCGCCGGGCCCAGTTACGCGCTGCGGCTCATAGCGCGCCTTCCAAGCGGGGCAAAATCGGTTTGCCGCCGAAAACTAAGCCTTTGAAATCTTTAGCCGCTAAAAGCGTCCTGTTTGAAAGTAAGCCTATGATTTCTATAGATACATCTCGGATTGCAAATCCGTGCACCCCGGTTTGATTCCGGGCCGGGCCTCCACCTCTTCCTGACGGGTTCGGCCTTCCAGCTAGTTCAGCCTGGGCCTCTTCAGCAACGCGTTTCGATCGACCGAGCGGATCTCGACCTCGAACACGTCCTCCTCGCGCTGAATGCGCAGCGCGACCGTGACGCCCGCCGGACCCTGGTCCCAAAGAGCGGTGTAGAATTCGGTGAGGTCGGAAACCTCGTCTCCGGCCACGGCCAGGATCAGGTCGCCGGCGCGCAGCTCGGCCCGAGCGGCGGGGCTGCCGGGCGACACGCCGACCAGTATGACCTGGGATTCGGTCTCCTGGGCGAAGACGCCCAGCCAGGGCCGGGGCGGATGGGCGGGCTTGCCGCGCGCCAGGTCGTCCAGGATCGGCGGCAGCAACTCGGCGGGCACGAACATGTTCATGGGCTTGGCCAGGCCGTCGCGCGACTGCCCCGACAGGCTCAGCGAGCCGACGCCGACCAGTTCGCCCTCGGGACCGATCAGCGCCGCGCCGCTCCAGTGCGGATGGGCCGGCTCGGTGATGATCGCCTCGTCCAGCAGGTATTCCCAATAGCCGGCGAACGGCATGCGGGTCAGCACCCGTCCGGCGGCCGCGTGAGGGCGCCCGCCGGCGCCGGCGATGACCACGGGACTGCCCGACTCCAGGACCTGCGAGCTGCCGATCCGCAGCGCCGGCAGACCCAGCGGCTCGAGCGCCTGGACCAGGCCAAGCCCGGTCTGTCCGTCGAAGCCCAGCACATGGGCCTGGACGCGCTTGCCGTTGTTGAGCGTGAGGACGACCTCGCGGGCCTCGGTGATCAGATAGCCCATGGTCAGCACCAGGCCGTTCTCACTGATCACCACGCCGTTCCCCAGCCGCTCGGTGCCGAGGATGCGCGCCGTGAAGGCGTCGGCCGGAACCCGCGATTCCAGGGCCACCACCGAGGACAGCGTGTGGTCAAGGTCGAAGGCATAGGCGCTGGCGGCGGGGCGCAACCGCGCTTCGACCTCGTGCCCTTGGAACGGTGAAGACAAGTTGATCTCCTCTAGGAGATTCAAATCTGGTGCGCGGATGGCCTCGAACAAGAGGGGCTAAAGCGGGGGAGGCGATCAAGGGGGAAACCAAGGCGACTCTTAGGCCGCAAGGGCGGAGGAATCGATCGGGCGATCCAGGTGGCTGCGGCGCCAGCGGCTGGGCGGCTGGCCCATCAGCCCGCCGAAGGATCGACAGAAGTGAGCCTGGTCCGAGAAACCGCAGGCCAGGGCGATCTGGGCCAGGCTGTCACGGGTGGTCAACATCAACTGCTTGGCCCGCGCGATGCGTCTGCCGATGATGTAGCTCTTGGCCGATTGGCCGAAGCTTTCCTTGAAGGCGTGGGAAAAGTAGCTGGGACTCAGGCGAACCGCGGCCGCCACGTCCCGGACCTGCAGGTTGCGATCGCTGTTGCGGTCGATGAAGTCGGTGGCCGTGCGGACCTGCCAGGGCGCCAGCTTGCCGGCCTGCTGGTCGCGTCCGAGGCGCTGCACCTCTTGCTCCAGAAGTTGGCTGGCGCGCCGCACCAGTTCACGCGCCGTGTTCGGATCTCGATCAAAGGCGCGCGAGGCGGCGGTCACCAGGCGGGCCAGGATCAGGGTCTGGTCTTGGGGCGGGGGAGAGGAGGTCTGGTCCGCGGTCGTGGAAGTCATGTCCAACTCGCCACCTCTCTTCCGAAACCTTCAACGGGTCGTCGTGCCAGGTTAAGTTGCTAATTTGCTAGCATTGGGCATGAAGTCTCGCAATGGCGTAAGGTAGAGCTTGGCTGTAGATACGCTTCTCACGCTCGCCATATGGGCAATGTACTGTCATTTTTTGTGACGACACGGACCAATTTCTAGACGCCGGACTCGCGTGCGAGGCTTGTCGGCGTGATGCCGAATAATCCACGACGGGGATCGGCAAGGCGCCAAACCAGACGCCGCTCATCGTCAGCGTTTATGTTCTTGAAATGTTCTCATCGGCGGTCGATAGTCGGCCCATGGTCGCTCCCGCCAATCTCCCTGGTCACCAGCTCCCCATCGCACGGGGGCGTGGGGCCAAGTCCAATCGCACCGGCCGCTTCGAGTCCCAGACGAGCGAAGCCTTCGACGACGGCTGGGACGAGGAAGACGAGCCGGCCCAGATCGCCACCACGGTCCAGCCGATGAAGTCGCGGACCATCATCGCCCGCAACGACAGTCCCGACATCGGCTTCGAGAGCTCGATCAATCCCTATCGCGGCTGCAGTCACGGTTGCATCTACTGCTACGCCCGGCCGGCTCACACCTATCTGGGTCACTCGGCGGGGCTGGATTTCGAGACGAAGATCTATTTCAAGCCCGAGGCTGGCAAGCTGCTGGAGCGCGAGCTGTCCAAGAAGGGTTATGTCCCCAAGGTCATCCACATCGGCGGCGACACAGATCCCTATCAGCCCGACGAAAAGCAGCTTCGGGTGACGCGGGCGGTGCTCGAGACCCTCCAGCGGTTCGGCCACCCGTTCTCGATCATCACCAAGTCGAACCTGATCACCCGCGATCTCGACATTCTAGGACCGATGGGGCGGGCGGGACTAGCGCGGGCGGCGGTGTCGATCACCAGCCTGGACCATCGGCTGTCGCGCAGCATGGAGCCGCGCGCCGCCACGCCCAAGCGACGCATCGACGCCGTGCGCCAGCTGGTGGCGGCCGGCGTGCCGACCACGGTGATGTTCGCCCCGTCCATTCCCTCGCTGAACGATCACGAGATGGAGGCGGTGCTGGAAGCCGCCGCCGGCGCCGGGGCGACGACGGCCGGCTATGTGGCCGTGCGCCTGCCGCTGGAGATCAAGGACCTGTTCGAGGAATGGTTGGCCGCCGAGCATCCCGACCGCGCCAAGCGGGTGATGTCGCTGGTCCGCCAGATGCGCGGCGGGGCGGCCTACAGCGCCGAATGGGGCAAGCGGATGACCGGCGAAGGCCCGGTGGCCGAGGTGATGAGCCAGCGGTTCCACCTGGCGCGGGCGCGGTTTGGACTGGACCGCAAGCTGGGGCCGCTGGACCTGACCCAGTTCGCCGTGCCGCCCAAGGCGGGCGATCAGCTGTCGCTGTTCTAGGGCGCGAGCCTAGACGTGAGCCGTGGCCAGACGCAGGCCGTCCTGATCGATCTCGATCCGAACCCGCTCATAGTCGGCAAGGGTGGGGTGCGTCGTTTGGAAGTCATGGCGGTGGGTCACGGTGATCACCAGCACGTCCGCTCCGGCGGCTTCGCCGGCCAGCAGGCCCGCGGGAGCATCCTCGAAGACCAGGCAGGCGTCTGCCGTGACGCCCAGGCGTTGGGCGGCCAGGGCGTAGCCGTCCGGGGCGGGCTTGCCGCGCGTGACGTCCTCGGCCGTGACGAGCACGGCCGGAATCGGAAGGCCGGCGGCGGCCATGCGAAGCAGGGCCAGTTCGCGTGGAGCCGAGGTGACGACGGCCCAGCGGTCGGTCGGCAGGGCGCGTAGAAAGGCCTCGGCGCCGGGGATCGGGATCACGCCCTCCATGTCGGCGATCTCGGCCCGCAGGATCGCATCGATCTCCTGCGCGACGTCGATGTCGGCCAGGTTCTGGCTGCGGATCGTCTCTTCGGCGCGCACGCCGTGGATGGTGGGCAGGAAGGTTTCGACGTCCAGGCCGTGACGCCGCGCCCAGTCGCCCCAGACCCGCTCGGCCGCCGCGATGGAGTCGAGCACGGTTCCGTCCATGTCGAACAGGAAGGCGGCGTAGGCCTTGGCTGGGGTCATGGCCCGCTATGCCATGCTTTGGGCGGCTAAGTCTCGGCTTGACCTGGGCCGCGACGGATCGGAAGCAGGGGTCATGATCACCGTCATCCTGCCCACCCACGACAGCGCCGCGCGCTTGGTCCACGTCCTGCCGCTGCTGGTGCCCGCGGCCGTTGACGGCTTGGTCAAGGCGGTGGTGTTCGCCGACGCCGGCTCGACCGATGCCACCCTGGCCATCGCGGAGGACAGTGGGGCGCGGGTGGTTCAGGCTGCGGGCGACGCGGGCACGCGGCTCGTGGCGGGCTGCGCGCTTGTCCGCAGCGTCTGGGTCCTGGCGCTGGCCGAGGACCTCGTCCTGCCTGAAGCCTGGCGTACCACGGTCGAGTCCCACCTGGCGGGCGGCGGCGGCAAACCGGCCTGGATCGCCGCGCCGGGCGTGTTCGGGCGTCCTCTGGCGGTCGTCGCGTCCTGCGAGACTGTCAAGGCGGCCGGCGGCTTCAGGCCCGGCGGCGACCCGCTGAAGGCGCTGCTGGGAAGGCTGAGGCCGAAGGCTGTGCGGCTGCGGGTTTGACCTTTATGGGCGGGACGGCGATGGAACGCCGCAACGCCTAGGCGAAATAACGTAGCGCTCTCCGGACAGTGTACGCGTTTTTCGCAGGGCGATAGGTGAGCCGACAGTGCATCCGTGATTGGACGGCAGCCCAACGAGGATCTGTCCCCCGTCGATATCGACCCAGGCATGGAACGCGGGCGTAAGCTTCCCAGCGCCACCGATATTGATCCTGGTGACGACGCCCGTACGCGGCGTTGAACCGCCTAACGGGACAAAAAACAGCAAAATGGCCGCCAGCACGAGGACGACGATAACCAGTCCAGCGCGCTCGCGGTTGAGAATCCACCAAAACCGGATGGTCTCGCTCAGTACGCCAGCGCTGGTGGTCGCCAAACTGCTTACTGATCCAGCCTGAAATCGATCACCCGAGCCCCGCTCGCCACGGCGTCCAGGGTCTTGCTCTCGCTGCCCATCAGCTTGCGATAGGTCCAGTACGAGGCCATGACCTTTTCGACGTAGTTGCGGGTTTCCAGGGCCGGCAGGCTCTCGATCAACAGCAGCGGGTCACAGTCGGCGCCGCCCAGCTGTTCCTGGACCTTGATCAGCGTGCCCGGCCCGCCGTTGTAGGCGGCCACGGCGCGGAACAGGTCGGGGCTCTGCAGGCCCCGGTCCATCAGCCAGGTGAAGTAGTCCTGGCCGACCCGCAGGTTGAAGCTGGGATCCAGCAAGGGCGAAGTGTCGGCCAGCAGCTTGTCGTCGCCGGCGGCGCGGGCGGCGGCGATCGGCATCAGCTGCATCAGGCCCGTGGCGCCGGCGCCCGACACCGCAAGGGGGTCGAAGCGGCTTTCCTGGCGCACCAGGGCGTAGACCATGGCCTTGTCGATCGTGAACCCGCCCTTGGGCGCCAGCGGGGGCAGGGGATAGTCCTCGCCGCCCACGCGCTTGGCCGGCCGGCCGGCGTTCAGCGGGGCCTTCTCGTTCAGGGCCAGGGCCAGGTCGGTCCAGTCGCCCCGGGCCTTGGGATCGTCGCTGGCCAGGGACAGGCCGGCGCGCAACTCCTGTCCGGCCTCGGCCCAGCGGCCGATCTGGGCCAGGGCGGCGGCGCGGCGGGCGCGCGGGTCGGCGGTCAGGAGGCGGGCCAGGGACACGGTGTCTGGACCGTCGTAGGAGACCTTGGTCAGCAAGGCCGCGATCGGATCGTCCTGAGCCAGCGCCTGGCCGGACAGGGCCAGCTGGCGGGCGGCGATCATGCCGTAGAAGGTGTGCGGCGCTCGTGCCGCCGTGCCGAGCAGGTCCTCGACGTCGCGCGCCTGACCGCCGGACGCGGCCGAGCGGGCGGCCCAGAAGGCCGCGGCCGAGCGCAGCCATTCGTCCTGGCCGTCATCGTGGGCGACGCGTTCGAAATAGGTCCTGGCCTGGGCGTAGGACTGCAGGCGGAAGGCCGAGAGGCCGGCGATCCAGGGTTCCCCGGCGCGCTCGGCCAGGGTCAGGGCCTTCTTCACGTCGCCGGAATAATAGGCCTCGCGCGCGGCGCGAGCCTTGTCGGCGGGGGCGGGCGCCTTGGCGTCGGCCACGAATAGCGCCGGGATCTTCGGGGCGGCCGCGCGGGCCGGCTTGCGCTTGACGGCCAGGGCGTAGACCCGGTCGGCGCCGGCCTGGTCGCCATGGGTCGCCAGCCAGCGGGTCAGCTCGTCATAGCTGGCCGCATAGGCGCGCGGATGCATGATCTTGGAGAATTCCAGCCGCCCGCGCAGGCTGCGGTCGCGGGCGTTGGCCGCGGCGGCCTCGGCGGCGTCGAAATCACCGTGATCGGCGGCGGCGAAGGCGGCGCGATAGAAGCGGGCGTCGGCTTCCGACAGCGGCTCGAGCGCCCCCGCATGGGCGCTCACGGCGGCGCCGAAAGCGACCGCGAGGCAAAGAACGAAGGCCGAGAAAACGGCCAGAGGGCGAGCTAGAAGCTGCAATGCGTTTTCGCGCCCTAGCCTCGATGAGGCCCCCGACGCGTCCCGTGTCCAACTGGTCGCCCGAATCTCTAGTGGGGACGGTCCGGCCGATCAAGCCTCTCGCTGAGCATAAGCATGTCGGCCCAGGCCTTCTTCTTGGCCGCCGGCTGCCGCAGCAGGAACGCTGGATGCAAGGTGGGCAAGGCCGGAAGCTCGGTTTGACCGTCGCTGGAGGTCCATTCGAACCACCTCCCGCGCAGCGACAATATGCCTTCATCGCGCTTCAGCATGCTCTTTGCCGAGGCGCCGCCGATCAGAAGCAGCATCTTGGGCTGGACCAGCTGGATCGCCCTTTCGAGGAACGGCGCGCAGACGGCCTGTTCCTGCGGGGTGGGCGTGCGATTGCCGGGCGGACGCCAGAACACGGTGTTGGTGACGAAGGCGCGGTCCAGCACGCCGGCCGCCTTGAGCATGCGGTCCAGAAGCTGGCCGGCGCGCCCCACGAACGGCGCGCCCTGCAGATCCTCGTCGGCGCCGGGGGCTTCGCCGATGATCATCAAGGGCGCGTCGGCCGGGCCGCGCGAGACCACGGCTTGTCGGGCGCCCTGGGTCTTGAGGGGGCAGCCGTCGAAGGCGGCGATGGCGGCGGCCAGGGCTGGCAGGTCCGCGCAGGCGGCGGCCAGGGCCTGGGCTTCGACGACGGCGGCGCCCAGGTCGGGTCCTCGCCCGAAGGCCGGCGTGGCGACCGCAGCGACGGCGACCGGGGCAGGAGGCTCCTTGCGGACGCGCAGCATGGCCGCGCCCTCGGCCAGGCGGTCGATCGGATCGTCCGCGTACGACGCCTCGACGCCCGCATCGGCCCAGAAGGCGAGCAGGCTTTCCACGGCGCGCGGATCGGCGGCAAGGTTCATACGCTTCTTCTTAGTACGAAGTTTCGCCGGTCGCCACGCCGGGCCTGCGCTGCATCGCAGCAAAAAACATCTGTTTATTCTTGACCACCGGTGCGTCACCTCACGATAAGCTTCGACTCAAACAGCAAGAACGCGGGCTGAGTGCGCCCGGGGCGGGAGATCCCATGAGCGAAGAGCTCGAACGCGAGTCGATGGAATACGACGTCGTCATCGTCGGCGGCGGACCGGCCGGCCTTTCGGCCGCCATCCGACTCAAGCAGCTGGCGGCCAAGGCCGGAACCGAGGTGTCGGTGGCCGTGCTGGAAAAGGGCTCGGAAGTCGGCGCCCATATCCTGTCGGGCGCGGTGATCGATCCCAAGGGCCTGGCCGAGCTGTTCCCCGACTGGAAGGAACGCGGCGCGCCGCTGGAGACGCCGGTCACCAAGGACGTCTTCCGTCTGCTGGGACCTTCGGGCGACCTCAGCCTGCCGATGTTCGCCATGCCGCCGTTCATGCACAACGAAGGCTGCTACATCGCCTCGCTGGGCAATATGAGCCGCTGGCTGGCGACCCAGGCCGAGGAACTGGGCGTCGAGATCTATCCCGGCTTCGCGGCCTCGGACCTGGTCTGGAACGACGACGGCTCGGTGAAGGGCGTCGTGGTCGGCATCGTGGGCGTGGCCAAGGACGGGCATCACAAGCCCGACTACAACCCCGGCATGGAGCTGCACGGCAAGTACGTGTTCATCGCCGAGGGCGTGCGCGGCTCGCTGGCCAAGCAACTGATCGCCAGGTTCGACCTTTCGGCCGGCAAGTCGCCGCAGAAGTACGGCATCGGCATCAAGGAACTGTGGCAGGTGCCGCCCGAGAAGCACCAGCCCGGCCTGGCCGAGCACACCACCGGCTGGCCGCTGGACAACCAGACCGGCGGCGGCAGCTTCATGTACCACTTCGGGGACAACTACGTGGCCATCGGCTACGTTGTGCACCTGAACTACAAGAACCCCTGGCTGTCGCCGTTCGACGAGTTCCAGCGCTTCAAGCACCATCCGGCGGTCAAGCCGCACCTGGAGGGCGGCAAGCGCATCGCCTACGGCGCGCGGGCCATCACCGAGGGCGGCTATCAGTCGGTTCCGAAGCTGACCTTCCCGGGCGGGGCGCTGATCGGCTGTTCGGCCGGCTTTGTCAACGTGCCGCGCATCAAGGGCAGCCACAACGCCGTCAAGACCGGCATGCTGGCCGCCGACGCCGCCTTCGAGGCGCTGGGCGCGGGTCGGGCCAGCGACGAGCTGGTCGCCTACCAGGACCTCTACGAGCGGTCCTGGGTGGCCAAGGAGCTGAAGGTCGTCCGCAACGCCAAGCCGCTGCTGGGCAAGTTCGGCACGGCCCTGGGCGGCGCGCTGGGCATGTTCGACATGTGGGTGACGCACCTGACCGGCGGCTTCTCGTTCTTTGGCACGATGGCGCACGGCAAGACCGACGCGGAATCGACGGGTCTGGCCAAGGACTACAAGCCGCTGGTCTATCCCAAGCCCGACGGCGTGATCAGCTTCGACAAGCTCTCCTCGGTGTTCATCTCGGCCACCAATCACGAGGAAGACCAGCCCGCCCACCTGAAGCTGAAGGACCCATCGGTCCCGATCAGCGTCAACCTGCCCAAGTACGGCGAACCGGCGCGGCTCTATTGCCCGGCGGGCGTCTACGAGGTGCTCTATAACGAGCAGGGCCAGGACCCGCGCTTCCAGATCAACGCCCAGAACTGCGTCCACTGCAAAACCTGCGACATCAAGGATCCGTCGCAGAACATCGTCTGGACCACGCCCGAAGGCGGCGGCGGACCGAACTATCCGAACATGTAAGGCGCCTTCAACGGCCCCTGAAAATCCAAGAGGCGCGGTTCGAGCATTCGGACCGCGCCTTTTTCCTGCCCCAGCCTTTCTCTTGCGATGCGCCCGGAAACCGATGAGGGTGCGGACATGACGCGTACAAAGCTTCTCCTCGTCCTTCTCGCCGCTTCGACCCTGACCGCCTGCGCCGCCGCCGCGCCCGGACCGGATCTGCGTGGTCAACTGACCATGGGATCGGCCTGGGGCTCGAGCCGGTCGGCCTATGGTCAGTTCCTGGCCGGCCAGGCGGCGCTGCAGAATGGCTCCAACGCCCAGGCCGCGACCTATTTCGACGAGGCGCTCCAGCTCGGCGAGGATCCCGGCGTGCTGGCCGATCGCGCCTTTACCGCCGCCCTGTTGGCGGGCGACGTGCAACGCTCCGCCGCGATCGCCCCGCGCGGAACCGACGCCAACGAGCAGGTGCGCCGACTGGGCGTGCTGACCCGGGTGGTCGATCTGATGGCCAGCGGCAAGGGCCGCGACGCCCAGACCCTGCTGAAGACCGAGACCCTGGGTTTTCCCCACCGTCCCGCCGCCGTGCTGCTGGCCCCCTGGTTGGCCGCGGCCGCCGGCGACGGCAACGGCGCGGTGGTGCGCCCGGAACTGCAGGGCGACCGCTTCGTCCAGTACTTCGGCCAACTGAGCCAGGCGCGGCTTTACGAGCGCGCCAAGCGCTATGACGAGGCCGAGACCGACTACAAGGCGCTGATGGCGGTCGAGAACGCCCGGGGGCTGTTCCTGGAGGACTACGGCGCGTTCCTGGAGCGCCGCAAGCGCCATGCCGACGCGTTGGCGCTGTATGACGCGGCCCTGGCGCGCGATCCGGACGATCAGGGGCTGCGGATGGCGCGGACCCGGGCCGCGGCGCGCGGCGCCGCGCCGGCCATGGCCACCGAGAAGCAGGGCGCCGCCCACGTGCTGGTCGCCTGCGCCGCCACCTTCGCCAGCGAACGCCAGAGCCAGTTCGGCCTGGCCTATCTGCGTCTGGCCTTGCGGCTTGATCCCAAGCGGGACGACGCCTGGCTGCTGGTCGGAGACCTGCTGGCTCAGGACGACGACCATGCCGGAGCCCGCGACGCCTACGCCAAGGTGGCGCCGACCTCGGCCCGCTATGGGACGGCCCAGTCCAAGCTGGCCTGGAGCTTCCAGACCGCCGGCGACAAGGCGAAGGCGCTCGTCCTGGCCCAGCAGTCGGCCGCGGCCGCGCCAAAGGATCGCGACGCCCAGATCACCTATGCCGACCTGCTGCGCGCCAACGAGCGCTGGGCCGAGTCGGCCGCCGCGCTGGATCCGCTGATCGCCGGACAGGGCGACAAGCCTGACTGGCGGCTGCTCTACATGCGCGGCATCGCCCTGGAACGGGCCGGCCGCTGGGATGACGCCGAGCGCGACCTGCTGACCGCGGTCAAGATGCAGCCCGACGAGCCCGACCTGCTCAACTATCTCGGCTATTCGTGGATCGATCGCGGCGTGCGTCTGCCGGAGGCGATCGCCATGGTCCAGAAGGCCGTCGACGCCCGGCCGCAGTCGGGCGCCATGCTTGATTCCCTGGGCTGGGGCTATTACCGCCAGGGCGACTACAAGACCGCCGTGACCAAGCTGGAACAGGCCGTCGAGCTGGAACCGGGCGACCCGGACGTCAACGGCCATCTGGGCGACGCCTACTGGCGTGTCGGTCGCACGGTCGAGGCCCGCTACCAGTGGCAGCGCGTGCTCAGCCTCGAACCCGACGCCAAGCAGAAGGCCGAGGCCGAGGCCAAGCTGAAGGATGGTCTGGGCGGTCCGCCGGCCAAGATCGCCTCGACGCAGTAGCGCCGCGACAACATCATCCTGTCATCCCGGACGAGCGCGCAGCGCGAAGATCCGGGACCGGCGCGTGAACTCGGAGCGTGTGGCGGTCCCGGATCGGCGCGTGAACTCGGAGCGTGTGGCGGTCCCGGATCGGCGGCCCTTCGGGCCTTGTCCGGGATGACAGTGCGGGAATTTGCGCCAGAGACCCAACATGGGCTAACCGGTCCGCTAACCCCAAGATAGAGCAAGGGCACGCCATGCGCCTCGACGCCTTCGCCCCGGCCAAGGTCAATCTGTTCCTGCACGTCGGCGGGCCCGACGCCGAGGGCTATCATCCGATCTCCAGCCTGATGGTGTTCGCCGACGTCGGCGACCGGGTCAGCCTGCAGGCCGCGGACGCGCTCGGCTTCGAGACGACGGGGCGGTTCGGCGGCGACATCCCGATCGATGACGGCAATCTGGTGGTGCGCGCTGCCAACGCCCTGCGCGCGCGCCTGGGCGGGCCGGTCCCGCCGTTCCGCCTGATCCTGGACAAGGCCTTGCCGATCGCGGCCGGCTTGGGCGGCGGCTCCAGCGACGCGGGCGCGGCCCTGCGGCTACTCCGCGAAGCCCTGGCGCCCGGCCTGTCCGACGCCGATCTCGAAGCGTTGGCCGGCGGCCTCGGCGCAGACGGCGCGGCCTGTCTGTGGGGCGCGCCGGTGATGGCGGAGGGCAGGGGCGAGCGCCTGTCGCCCGCGCCGGCCTTGCCGGAGCTGCATGCCGTCCTGGTCAATCCGCTGGTCCCGTCGCCGACGGGCGCGGTCTATCGGGCCTATGACGCGGCCGTGGCGCCGGAGGGCGCCGCCGCGCCGCCGATGCTGGACGGGCTGGAAAGCGTCGAGGAGGTCTGCGCCTGGCTGGCCGGCTTCACCCGCAACGATCTGCAGGCGCCGGCCGTGGCCCTGGAGCCGCGCATCGGCCAGGTGCTGGACCTGCTGGCCGACGAGCCCGAGACCCTGCTGGCCCGGATGTCAGGCTCGGGCGCCACCTGTTTCGCGCTGTGCGCCGGCGACATCGAGGCCGAGGGCCTGGCCGGCCGGATCGAGCAGATGCGGCCCGACTGGTGGGTGAAGCGCTGTCGCCTGGGCGGACCGTTTTAGGGCTTCGCGCTCGAAGACGGGGACACACACACTCACTTCAAGGCCTTGGATCATTGGGCAGGGTCTTGCCGTGAGTGTGTGTCCCCACCTGCGTCCGCTGCGGCGCCCATAGAAAAAGCGCGGAAGCCGAAGCTTCCGCGCCCTCCCGATCCGAAACCTGGGACCGAACCTGCCTCAGCCTTAGCTGTGGTAGGCGCGTTCGCCGTGCTCGGAGATGTCCAGGCCTTCTTCCTCGGCCTCTTCCGTGGCGCGGAGACCGATGACCAGCTTGATCACCATGAACACGATGGTCGAAGCGATGGCCGACCACAGGATGGTGACGCCCACGCCCTTGGCTTGCGCGATCAGCTGAGCCAGGGGCTCGTAGCTGGCCAGCGCGTCGCAGGTCGAGATGTCGCCGTCCTTGGCGCAGGTGGTGTAGTCGACGATGCCGGCGCCGCCCCAGGCGGGGTTGACCAGCAGGCCGGTGGCAAGGGCGCCGACGATGCCGCCGATGCCGTGGATGCCGAAGGCGTCCAGGCTGTCATCGTACTTCAGCGCGTTCTTCACGACCGAGCAGAAGATGATGCAGATCGGCGAGACGACCAGGCCCAGGATCACCGAGCCCATCGGGCCGGCGAAACCGGCGGCCGGGGTGACGGCCACGAGACCGGCGACCACGCCCGAAGCCAGGCCCAGGGCCGAAGGCTTCTTCTTGGTGATCCACTCGACGACGATCCAGGACAGGCCGGCGGCGGCGGTGGCGACGAAGGTGTTGATCATCGCCAGCGAGGCGTAGCCGTTCGATTCCAGGTTCGAACCGGCGTTGAAGCCGAACCAGCCCACCCACAGCAGACCGGCGCCCACGAGGGTCAGGGTCAGCGAGTGCGGGGGCATCGGCTCCTTGCCGTAGCCACGACGCTTGCCGAGGATCAGGGCGCCGACCAGGGCGGCGATACCGGCGTTGATGTGGACCACGGTGCCGCCGGCGAAGTCGAGGGCGCCGAAGCTCCAGATCAGGCCGGCCTTGACCGGGGCGGTCGGATCACCGGCGATGGCGTCCGGACCTGGCCACCACCAGACCATGTGGGCCATCGGATAGTACGACAGCAGGGGCCACAGGACCGCGAAGGCCACGATGGCGGCGAACTTCATGCGCTCGACCAGCGAGCCGATGACCAGGGCGGCGGTGATGGCCGCGAAGGTCGCCTGGAACGCGATGAAGCTCAGTTCGGGGATCACGACGCCGGTCGAGAACGTCGCGACGTTGCTGGCCGGGGTCACGTCCTTGAGGAACAACCGGCCCAGACCGCCGACGAAGCTGTCCCAGCTGCCGCCGTCGGTGAAGGCGAAGCTGTAGCCCCACAGCACCCAGGCCACGAAGCCGATGATCGCGACGGTCGAGACCTGCATCATCACCGACAGCATGTTCTTGGAGCGGACCAGGCCGCCGTAGAACAGGGCCAGGCCCGGCAGGATCATCAGCAGGACCAGGACGGTCGAGGTGAGCATCCAGGCGTTGTCGCCCTTGTCGGGAACCGGCGCGGCGGCGGCGGCCGGAGCGGCGGCCTCGGCGGCGGGAGCGGGTTCGGCCGCGGCGGGAGCCGGAGCTTCGGCGGCGGGCGCGGCGGCGGCGGGCGCCGCCGTATCCTGAGCAAAGGCGACGGCGCCCAGCGGGGCCCCCGCCAGCGTCGCGGCGAGCACAAGCCCGGCCAGCGGTTTAAAGTGCAGTTTCATCGTTGGTATCCCCTTTTCCCGACGAATTACAAAGCGGCCGGGCCGGTTTCGCCGGTCCGGATGCGAACGGCTTCCTCGACATTGAGGACGAAGATCTTGCCGTCGCCGATCTTGCCCGTGGCGGCGGCGGCCTTGACCGCCTCGACCGCCTTGGCGGCCGACGCGTCGTCGACCACGGCTTCCAGCTTCACCTTCGGCACGAAGTTCACTTGATATTCCGCGCCGCGATAGATTTCGGTCTGGCCCTTCTGACGGCCGTAGCCCTTGACTTCGGACACCGTCAGGCCTTCGACGCCCGCGGCGACGAGCGCCTCGCGGACCTCGTCGAGCTTGAAGGGTTTGACGATCGCTATGATCAGTTTCATCCGCCTTGCTCCGACCCGCCGACTGAGCGGGCTCCCCTTTGAATTGGTTTTAAGAGCGCGTTGCTCACTCGCACCGCGATGCGGACCCATGGCCCGCATCGTTTCCCCGGCGCTGTTCACGCTATCGGTCGCGCTTCCCAGATGGCTGTCGCGCGGTAGGGAATTGGAAACGAAAGGGGCGCGGCGCCTAAATTCTAATCACTGATGACGCGAAGCGCTCGGAAAGGCGGCGTTTCACCTTCCGAAGCGGCGGGCTGGCCCAGCTTGTCGCGAAGCGCATACAATCACCGCTTTCGCGCGCCGATCTGGAGTTTTTCGCCGCTCATGCCTTCCGTCTGGATCAAGATCGCACCGTGGTGCCTGCTGATCGCCTCGAACGTCTTCATGACGTTCGCCTGGTACGGCCATCTGAAGAATCGCACGACCACCATGTTGGTGGCGATCGCCACCAGTTGGCTGATCGCCTTGCCGGAATACATGCTGGCGGTGCCGGCCAATCGCATCGGCCACGGCGTCTACACGACCGCTCAGTTGAAGACCGGGCAGGAGGCGATCACCCTGATCGTCTTCACCCTGTTCTCGGTTTTCTACCTGGGCGAGGCGATCAGCTGGAAGACGCTGGTCGGCTTTGGCTTCATCTTTACGGGCGTGGCGATCGTGATGCTCTTCAAGTAGCGCGTTCACGAACCCGTGAGCGTGGGCAACGGACTCACAGGCCCGGACGCTGTTGAGGCTGGATTCATCAACGAGGATCAGCCCCATGTTCGTGCGTATCGCCACCGCTACCGCCGCCCTCGCGCTGATGTCCGGCGTGGCCATGGCCCAGTCCACCGCCCCGCAGTCGCCGATGCCCATGACCGGCGGTTCGATGACCCAGGACCCCGCCGCCGCCCCTCCGGCTGACCAGACCATGCCGGCCGATCCCGCGGCCTCGACCACGATGCCGGCCGACCCGACGGCCGCCACCACCATGCCGGCCCCGACGGGCGCCGCGACCGACACCGCCGGCCGCGTCTCGTCGATGCCGGCCGAGCAGCAGGCCACCCTGAAGGCCGGCGACGCCAACGTGACCTCGAACCCGCCGGTCGCCGACACCCCGGAAAACCGCAAGGCCTACGGCGCGCCGATGTCGCACGCCGGCAAGCGCACGGCCGCCCAGGGCAACTAAGCCCCTCCAGCGGTCCAACATTGCTTGAAGCGCTAGTCGGCGGGCCCTATGGTCCGCCGACTTTTTTCTGGCCCTGTTCGGACCCTGATGTCTTCTGAAAAGCCCCAAGAAAAACCCAGGTCGTTCCAAGACCTGATCCTGACGCTCCATGACTATTGGAGCGCCCAGGGCTGCGTGATCCTGCAGCCGCACGACGTCGAGGTGGGGGCGGGGACCCTGCACCCGGCCACGGTGCTGCGCGCCCTGGGTCCCAAGCCCTGGAACGCGGCCTATGTGCAGCCCTCGCGCCGTCCGGGCGACGGCCGCTACGGCGAGAACCCCAACCGCCTGCAGCACTATTACCAGTACCAGGTGATCCTGAAGCCGAACCCGCCGAACATGCAGGACCTGTATCTGGGTTCGCTGGAGGCCATCGGCCTGGACCTGCGCACGCACGACATCCGCTTCGTCGAGGACGATTGGGAGAACCCCACCGTCGGCGCCTGGGGCCTGGGCTGGGAAGTCTGGTGCGACGGCATGGAAGTCAGCCAATACACCTACTTCCAGCAGGTGGGCGGCCTGGACGTCTCGCCGGTGGCCGGCGAGCTGACCTACGGCCTGGAGCGCCTGGCCATGTACGTGTTCGGCGTCGATAACGTGTTCGACCTGCCGTTCAACGATCCCGACGCGCCGCTGGGCCACCTGACCTATGGCGACGTGTTCCTGGAAAACGAGCGCCAGCACTCGGAAGCCAATTTCCACGGCTATGACGTGGCCGTGCTCAAGCGCCAGTTCGAGGACATGGAGCAGCAGGCGCCGCTGATGCTGGCCCGCTCGTACCAGGGCAAGTCGCTGGTGCTGCCCGCCTATGACATGGTCCTCAAGGCCAGCCACCTTTTCAACCTGATGAACGCCCGCGGCGCGATCGCCGTCGCCGAGCGCGCCTCCTACATCGGCCGCATCCGCGACCTCTGTAAGCTGTGCGCCAGCGCCTGGGTCGAGCAGCAGGAAGCCGCGTAAAGTCGATGCCCCAACTCCTTCTCGAACTGTTCTCCGAAGAGATCCCCGCCCGCATGCAGGCCGGCGCCGCGCGCGACCTGGAGCGCATGGCGCGCGAACACCTGGCCGCCGCCGGCTTCCTGCCCGAAGCCCTGAAGACCTTCGCCGGCCCGCGCCGCCTGACCCTGGTGGTCGAGGGGCTGCCGATCGCCCAGGCCGACCGCAAGGAAGAGCTGAAGGGCCCGCGCGTCGGCGCCCCGCCCCAGGCCATGGAGGGCTTCCTGCGCAAGGCGGGACTGACCCAGGACCAGCTGGTCGAGCGCGACGGCGTCTGGATGGCCTTCATCGAGAAGACCGGTCGTCCGACCACAGAAATCGTCGCCGAGATGGTCGAGGCCATCGTGCGCGGCTTCCCGTGGCCCAAGTCGATGACCTGGGGCAGCGGCAAGCTGCGCTGGGTGCGGCCGTTGAAGCGTATCCTCTGCGTGTTCGACCGCGAGGTCGTGCCGTTCGCCATCGAGGGCATTGAGAGCGGCGACACGACCGAGGGCCACCGCTTCATGCGCGTCGGCTTCGGCTGGGGCGGGCAACCGTTCAAGGCGCGCGACTTCGACGAGTACGAAAAGGGCCTGCTGGACCATTTCGTCGTGCTGGACGTCGAGGAGCGCAAGGCGCGCATCCTCGAGGGCTGCAAGACCCTTTGCTTCGCGCGCAATCTCGAACTGGTCGAAGACCAGGGGCTTCTGGAAGAAGTCGCCGGCCTGGCCGAATGGCCGACCCCGGTGCTGGGCGACATGGATCCTGTGTTCCTGGACCTGCCGGGCGAGGTGATCCGCACCTCGATGCGCACCCACCAGAAGTACTTCGCCGTGCGCAAGCCGGACGGGGAGGGGCTTGCCCCGCACTTCATCACCATCGCCAACGTCCAGTCGGCCGACGGCGGCAAGGTGATCGCCGAAGGCAACGCCAAGGTGCTGAGCTCGCGCCTGTCGGACGCCCGGTTCTTCTGGGACGAGGACGTCAAGGTCGGGTTCGAGCCGTGGCTTGAGAAGCTGAACGGCGTGACGTTCCACGCCAAGCTGGGCACCATGGCCGAGCGGGTGGAACGCATCGTCGCCCTGGCCCGCGAGATCGCGCCCCTGGTCGGCGCCGATCCGGACAAGGCCGCCGAGGCCGCGCGCCTGGCCAAGGCCGACCTGACCTCGCAGATGGTCGGCGAGTTCCCCGAACTGCAGGGCCTGATGGGCGGCTATTACGCCCGCGCCGCCGGCCTGGATCCCGAAATCGCCGACGCCATCCGCGACCACTACAAGCCGCAAGGGCCGTCGGACGCCGTGCCGACCGCGCCGCTGAGCGTGGCCGTGGCGCTGGCGGATAAGCTCGACACGTTGGTGGGCTTCTTCGCCATCGACGAGAAGCCGACGGGTTCGAAGGACCCCTATGCGTTGCGGCGGGCGGCGTTGGGGGTGATCCGGACGATCCTTGAGAGCAAATCGCGGATAAGTCTGAGCAAGCAAATTGATGGGTGGTTCGCCGCAGAACTCTCCCGGAATCGAAACGACTTAGATATAAAAGGGTCGATCGAGTTTTCCGCTCAGCTAATTGTTAAGCCAGTTGGCTCGGCGGTCAGCACGTTTATCCGTTCTGAATCCTTCCAAGTCGTCTTTATGGATGGACTTCTTCAACGATATGAAGCGGCAATCGCCGCATTGCCGAAAGAAGCTAGCGAACTCCCCGAAGAGATTTGGGAGCTGGTCGAGGACTTAGCTCGACGTGGGCGAGAGCTTGAGCTCAGAGGGTCTGATCCAGAGTGGCGTGAGCCTTTCATCAGCGGAGCTAGGGAGGGAATTCTTGCCTTCTTCGCCGACCGCCTGAAGGTCACCCTCAAGGACCAAGGCAAGCGCCACGACCTCGTCGACGCCGTGTTCGCGCTCGGCGACGACGACCTGGTGCGCATCGTGGCGCGCGTGGAGGCCTTGAACGCTTTTCTGACGACCGACGACGGCAAGAACTTGCTGGCCGGCTACAAGCGCGCCTCCAACATCCTCAAGGCCGAGGAGAAGAAGGGCTGGAAAGCCGAGGGCGGTCGCGAGATCCTGCCCGACGCCTCGGCCCCGGAAGTGCAACTGCACGACGCCCTGCGGATGATCGAAAAGCCTCTGGCCTCGGCCCTGGAGGCGGAGGACTTCACCGCCGCCATGCAGGAACTGGCCGGCCTGCGCGGCCCGGTCGACGCCTTCCTGGACGGCGTGTTCGTCAATTCCGAGGTCGCCGCCGAACGCGACAACCGATTGAAGACCCTGGCCGCCGTCCGCGACGCCATGGGCCAAGTCGCCGACTTTTCGCTGGTCGGCGGGTAGCGGGCGCTCTTCTTGAAACCCTCTCCCGGAGGGGAGAGGGAGGGACCCGCGACGAAGTCGTGGGAGGGAGAGGGGTTACACCCTCTCCGTTTTCACACCGACGCCCTGCCGGCACGCCGGTTGACGATTTAACCCCTCACCCTCCCATTGCTGCGCAATGGGCCCCTCCCTCTCCCTCTGGGAGAGGGTTCGAAGGGCGCTTATCCTCCGCGTTCAGCGAGCAAAATCCCGCGATTTCAACACTCTAAACTTTCTCGACCTAACTTATCCCCACCCCTCCAGACCGCCCTTATCCTGATCCCACCTGAAGGCACGGGGAGGGCGCACGTACGGCGACCGATGCGGCTTTCGGGGGTGGTCGAGCGGGAAGGCGTTTGTCGGTGGGTCTTCAGTGACCACCTTCGCGACGGTCCTGGGCAGGTTTCCCTGAAACACGGGACGAAACCCAGGCGGCGAGGGATCGGCGGACGCGGCAGGCATGCGGGGTTACGCATGCGGTCCGGGACCGGGGTTCGTCGCTCTGGCCCGCCCGTCGGGGGCGAATGAGACCGGCTAAGTGATAAAACCACTGCCTACCGGATGCTCTCGAATAACGGTTCCACGCGAAGCGCTCGTCTTCGTCGAAACGGTACACATTCTGCAAAACCTCCGGGCGGAGCCCGGGCGCTTCGCACCCTCCCCATCAGCTCAGCGGTGATCCGCGTGAGGACGAGAGATCGTGCCGGTGAACACTTGCCCCCACCTGGCGGCTTCGCCGCCTGTCCGCCCCCAGAGGGGGCGGAGCCTTCGCGTCGAGCGGCCTAAGCCTCGACCAGCTCCAGCGCCGCGTTGATCGCGTCGAACAGGCCGTGGATGCTGATCGGCTTGGCCAGGTGCAGGTCGGCGCCGGCCGCCAGGCAGGCCTGGACCTGGTGGGGCATGGCGTTGGCGGTCAGGGAGATGATCGGCGTACGGGCCAGGCCCTGGTCAAGCTCGCGCGCGCGGATGGCGGCCGTCGCGGCCAGGCCGTCCATCACCGGCATCTGGGTGTCCATCAGGATCAGGTCGAACGGCTGGGCGGCGAAGGCGGCCAGGGCCGCCTGGCCGTCGGGGGCGATGGTCAGGTCCGCGGCGTCGCCCAGCATCAGGTCGACGACCTGCTGGTTGGTCGGATGATCCTCGGCCAGCAGGATCCGCAAGCGACGCTCGACCTCCGGCTGGGCGTCGGTCGGCTCGGGCCTGGCCTTGCAGGCGCAGGTCGCGTCGCCTTCGCAGGCGCCCAGGATCGCCTGGAAGGTGAAGGTGGCCCCGTGTCCGGGCCGGGCCGCGCAGGCGATGTCGCCGTCCATCAGCCGCGCCAGGCGCCGGGCGATCGGCAGGCCCAGGCCCGAGCCGCCGGCCTGGCGGGTCACCGAGCCGTCGGCCTGCTGGAAGCGCTCGAACAACTGGTCGCTGCTGGCCGGATCGAAACCCTCGCCGCTGTCCTGCACCGAGACGCTCAAGGCCACGCCGCCGCCGGGCGCGGCGGTGGTGGCGGCATGGACTCGCACCTGGCCCAGGCTGGTGAACTTGACGGCGTTGCTGGTCAGGTTCGCGACGATCTGGCGGATGCGCAGGGCGTCGCCCACGACCTGGTCGTGGAAATCGTCGGCGAAGTCCAGCTGGAAGCCGAGGTCCTTGTCGCGGGCCACGGCCTCGAACACCGCCGCCGCGGCCGTCACCGCCTCGCGCAGGTTCATCGGCTCCTCGACCAGCTCCAGCGCGCCGGCCTCGATCTTCGACAGGTCGAGGATATCGCTGAGCAACAGGTTCAGGGTGCGACCCGACCCGAGGATCATCGACATCATCTCGCGCTGACGTGGGGTGAGGGCGGTGCGGCTCAGCACCTCGGCCATGCCGATCACCCCGTTCAGCGGCGTCCGGATCTCGTGGCTCATATTGGCCAGGAACTCGCTCTTGGCGATGCTGGCCGCCTCCGCCCGGTTCAGGGCCGCGTCGAGGGCGGCGGCGCTCTGCTTGCGCTCGGTGATGTCCTCGCAGATCGCCAGCAGATGGCGGCGGCCATCCTCGCCGGAGATGGCGATCTTGCGGGTCTGCAGCCAGCGCCGGCCGTTGTGCGGGGTGTCGAGCGGCTCCTCGTCGATCGTCAGCAGTTCGCCGCTCTCGATCACCTCCCGATCCTTGGCGGCGAAGAAGTCGGCCTGGTCGATGGGGAAGAAATCATAGTCCGAACGACCCAGCAGCGCTTCGCGCGGCACGCCCAGAACCTCCTCGGCGGTCCTATTGACCAGCAGGAACCTGCCGGTCTCGCCGTCCTTGACGAACAGCATGGCCGGGACGTTCTCGATCACGGTGTCCAGGAAGGCCTGGGGCGGCGTCGAGCGTTCCGGCGACCTGGCAGGGGCCAGGCTGACGCAACTGGTGATCCGTCCGCCCGACGGCGTGCGACGGGTGTTGAAGCGCAGGCGCTCGCCGTGCTCGACGCGCTCGTTGCGCATCTGCTCCAAGGTCGCGCGGCGATGGATCTGTTCGGCCAGCCAGGCCTCCGGGCGAGCGCCCGCGTCCGGATAGCGCCCGGCCGCCAAGCCGGCCCGGAGCAGGGTCTCGAACGTCACGTCCTCGACGACCGTGACGCCCCATCGCGACCAGAGTTCGGCGTACCGCGCGTTCCACGCCACGCATCGATCCGCCGCGTCGAACACGGCCAGACCTTCGGAAGCGCTGTCAAAGGCCTCGCGCATCAGGGTGTGGAGGGCCGCGGGCCCAGGCGGATCGTCGATCATCGTGGACGGCTCTGCACGAAATTAGGGAAGCAGCTACGACCCAAGTGTCTTTCCAAACTGAGAAAATAGCCGTTCTGCGACAATATGTCCGGGCTGGTCGCCAGTCAGAATTCCACGGCGAACCCCTCGTAACCCCGCGCCGCCACCGCGTCGCAGTGCAGCTTATAGCCCTCGCCCCCATAAGGCATGGACACCCGGGGTTTGCCCGGAATGTCGGCGCCCCTGCACCAGGAGGCCGCGCGGAGGTGAGGTCAAGATATGAGGCCTGACCGGGGGTCAGTCCATGGCGGCTTTGGCAGGGGCGCCTAGCCGGCCATGCGCAGGCTTTCGCGCTCGCCGCCGACCTTGAAGCGACCGACCAGCGAGACCAGTTGGGCCGTTTCCCCCTTCAGGGAGTGGGTGGCCGCGGTGGCCTGTTCGACCATGGCGGCGTTCTGCTGCACCACCTGGTCCATGTGGTTGACGGCGGTGTTCACCTCGGCCAAGCCCGAGGCCTGCTCCTGGCTCGAGGAACTGATCTGCCGGACCAGGTCGTCGATGACGGCCACCCGGTCGACGATGCGGTTCAGGGCCTCGCCGGTCTGGCCGACCAGGCTCACGCCGGCGTCGACCTGCTGGGACGAGGTCGAGATCAGGGTCTTGATCTCCTTGGCCGCTTCGGCGGAACGCTGAGCCAGCGCCCGAACCTCCTGAGCCACGACGGCGAAGCCCCGCCCGGCGTCGCCGGCCCGCGCGGCTTCGACGCCGGCGTTCAGGGCCAGAAGGTTAGTCTGGAAGGCGATCTCGTCGATCACGCCGATGATCTGGGTGATCTGGCGCGAGGAGTCTTCGATGGCGCCCATGGCCGAGACGGCCTGGCTGACCACCTGTCCCGAGCGCTCGGCGTCGGTCCGAGCCGAGGCCACCTCGGTGGTGGCGCGTGCGGCGCCGTCGGCGGTCTGGCGTACGGTGGCGGCGATCTCGTCCAGCGCGGCGGCGGTTTCCTCCAGGCTGGCGGCCTGCTGTTCGGTGCGGCGCGACAGGTCGTTGGAGGCCGAAGCGATCTCCTGGGTGCCAGAGCCGATCTGGCCGGCGACGCAGGAGATCGTGCGTATGGCGTCTTCCAGGACAGCGGCGGCGGCGTTGAAGTCGTTCTTCAAGGCGATGTAGTCGCTGGCCACCTGGGCGGCGATGCGGGTCGACAGGTCGCCGCCGGCCAGGTTGGACAGTCCCTTGGCCATGACGTCGACCACGGCCTTCTGCTCGCGCCCGGCGGCCTCGAAGGCGGCCTCCATGTCGCGCAACTTTCGGTCCAGCTCCTGCTGGAAGCCGGCGGCCTCGACCTCGAGCCGGGCGCGCTCGATGCCGGACTGGCGGAACACCTCGACGCTCTTGGCCATCTCGCCGATCTCGTCGGCGCGGCCCGCGCCCGAGACGGTGATGTCGTTTTGGCCGGCCGCCAGACGGCGCATGTCGCTGGCCAGGTTCAGTACGGGCCGCACGATCGCGGCGCGCGAGATCACGATCAGTATGCCGGCGAACACCACCCCAGCCACCACGGCGGCTGTCATCAGGATCCGGGAGAAGAGGGCGACGCTCTCGGCCCGGGCGGCGGCGGCGGTCGAGGCGGCCCCGATCCGGTCGGACGCGTCGCTCATCGCGCCTTCCAGTGTCGTGAACTGCTTCATGAAGCCGGGCATGGCGGCGACGGCCTGTGCGCGGTCGGTCGCGGCGAGATCGACCATCTGGCCGGCGGAGGCGATATAAGCGTCCAGTGGCGCCTTGAGTTCGGCCAAGGCGGCGCGGCTGGCGGTGTCGGTGGCCAGCGAGTCGTTGCTATTGATCGCTTCGCGGAAGTTGGCGACGTGCGCGGCCAGGTCCTTGCGGACATCTTCGATGGCGATTCCCGAGCCGGCGTCACCGGCCAGTTGGCTCGACAGCACGTCTGCCCGCAGGGCGTCGTGCATCATGTCGGCTTCCATGTGGTTGCGCAGCACGGAGGCCGAGACGCGGGCGTCGCTCAGGGCGTCACCCAGTCGCCCCGTCGACCATAGGCCCGCACCCGCGCTGGTCGTGCACAGCAGCATGACGGCCATGCCCGCGCCCATCACCTTGTGGTTGATCGTCCGAAGCATTGCCGGTTCCTGCGTCCCGTTTTGGTTTGTCCAGCTTCATGCAGTGAGGTTAACGCCGTCTTCGTCATTTGTGTTTGGATCCTCAAACCGCCACACTGAGACAAAAAGCCGCGCCAGCGGAAACTTAAGACGTAGTTCAAATCCCGGAGGTACTTGTCACGGGGTTGATGGGGCGGGGCCATGACTTCAACTAGATCAATCTGTTCATGCGCAGCGTTCGCAATCGGCGTCTCTATGGGCTCGGCCGCCTTGGCGCAGACCGAGGTCGCGCAAGGCGCCTGGACCCATGAAGTCACCTACACGGCCGATGTCGCCGGCACGGTGAGGGGCGGGACCGCCCACGCCGGCCGCGCCCTGGACAATCTCGACGTGATCGTTGACGGAGACCTGGAAAAGCTGGTCGGCTGGCGCGGCGCGACGGTGCATGGTTATCTGCTCAACAACAGCGGCGGCGCGCCCAACGATCTAGCCGGCACGCTGCAGGGCATCGACAACATCGAGGTCGGGCGCCCTCGGGCCAGACTGTACGAGCTCTGGGTCCAATCCCGCTTCGCCGGCGACCGCGGCTCGATCCTGGCGGGCCTCTACGACCTTAACAGCGAGTTCTATGCCACCGAGGCTTCGGGCCTGCTGCTGTCGCCGCCGTTCGGTATCGGCTCGGAGATCGCCGCCACCGGCCCCAACGGCCCATCGATCTTCCCGTCCACGGCCCTGGCGGTCCGCGCGAAGGTCGAGGGTGAGCAGGGCGCCTACGTCCAGGCCGCCGTGCTCAACGCCGATGCCGGCACGGTGGGCGATCCGGACGGGCCCTCGACCAGTTTCGACAACGGCGTTCTGATGATCGCCGAGGCGGGGATCGGCGACAGTTGGCGTCTGGCGGCCGGTGGCTGGTTCTACACCGAGCGCCATCCGGATCTGCGCGGCCTGGACGCCAACGGCGATCCGGCGCTGAGCAAGGCGCGGGGCGGCTATGTCCTGGCCGAGTATCCGTTCGTCGACGGCGGCGGGGCCGGCCGATCGGTGCGCGGTTTCGCCCGGCTGGGCATTTCGGACGGCGACACCACGCCTTTCAGCTCGGGCTGGCAGGCCGGCTTATTGGTCGAGCGGGTCTTCGCATCGCGTCCCGACAGCGCGTTCTCGATCGGTGTGGAGCAGGGCGTTTTGTCGTCCAAGCAGCGGGCGAACACCCGCGACTCCGGCGTGTCGCCAGCCGACGCCGAATCGAGCCTCGAGATCACCTACTCCGACAAGGTCGCGCCGCGAGTCGCTCTGCAGCCCGACGTGCAGGTGATCCGGCGGGCGGGCGGGGACCAGGATGCGCGGACCGTGGTGGTCGTGGCGCTGCGGATGACCGTCAGTCTGTTCTAGATCGCTCGCTGGGATTGGCTTCAGCGGCCGCCCAAGTCTGGACTTCGAGACTCGGCTGGATCTTGGCCATTTCGGCGCTCGCGCAAATCGCGATCAGGACAACGTTGTCATTGGAAGAATTTGCCGAAATTTCGCTTTAGACTGCGAACAGCAAAGCGCCGGTGGACGTCTTCTTTGACAAGATGCTACTGAACCCCCGGATATTGCAGTGCGGGATGGGCGTTTAAGCTCATTGTCCCAGGCCAGGACGGTTCCATAAGAGAACCGCAGGCTTTTTCACTATCGCAGGGTGAACAACAAATGCCGGTTGATACGCTGACCAAGACGCAGTGGGTCTATTCGTTCGGGGGAGGCGGCGCCGACGGCGACGCCAAGATGAAGAACTTGCTGGGGGGCAAGGGGGCCAATCTCGCCGAGATGTCGTCCCTGGGCCTGCCGGTGCCGCCGGGCTTCACGGTGACCACCGAGGCCTGCGTCCACTACTACGCCAACGGCAAGCAGTATCCGGCTGAACTGACGGATCAGCTGAACGCCGGCCTGGCCACGGTGGAAAAGCTGACCGGCAAGAGCTTCGGCGATGTCAAGAACCCGCTGCTGGTCTCGGTGCGCTCGGGCGCCCGGGCCTCGATGCCGGGGATGATGGACACCGTCCTGAACCTGGGCCTAAACGACGAGACCGTCGAAGGCTTGGCGATCCTCTCGGGCGACCGCCGCTTCGCCTATGACAGCTATCGCCGCTTCATCCAGATGTACTCGAATGTCGTGCTCGACCTGGAGCATCACATGTTCGAGGAGATCCTCGACGACCACAAGGATCGCCTGGACATCACCGTCGATACGGCCCTGACCGCCGACGATTGGGCCGCGGTGATCAAGGACTACAAGGCCGCCGTGCGCGACGCCCTGGGCAAGCCCTTCCCGCAGGACGCCCAGGAACAGCTGTGGGGCGCGATCGGCGCGGTGTTCGCCAGCTGGATGAACGACCGGGCCAAGTTCTATCGCCGCATGCACGACATCCCCGAAGCCTGGGGCACCGCCGTCAACATCCAGTCGATGGTGTTCGGCAACATGGGCGAGACCTCGGCCACAGGGGTCGCCTTCACCCGCAATCCGAGCAATGGCGATAGCCGTTTGTACGGCGAGTTTCTGATCAACGCCCAGGGCGAGGACGTGGTGGCGGGCATCCGCACGCCGCAGTCCCTGACCAAGGCCGCCCGCGAGGAAATGGGCGACGCCGCCCCCTCGATGGAAGAGGCCATGCCAACGGTCTTCCAGCAGTTCAAGACCGTGGTCGAGACGCTGGAACGTCACTATCGCGACATGCAGGACATCGAGTTCACGGTCGAACAGGGCAAGCTCTACATGCTGCAGACCCGCAGCGGTAAGCGCACGGCCAAGGCCGCCCTGAAGATCGCCGTCGACATGGCCGCCGAGGGCGTGATCAGCCGTGTGGAGGCTATCGGCCGCGTCGAACCCGCTTCGCTGGACCAGTTGCTGCACCCGACCATCGATCCGACCGCCCATCGCGAACTGATCGCCAAGGGCCTGCCGGCCTCGCCCGGCGCGGCCACCGGCAAGATCGTCTTCGACAGCGACACCGCCGAAAAGGCCGCCGCCGCCGGCGAGGCCGTGATCCTGGTGCGCGAGGAAACCTCGCCCGAGGACATCCACGGCATGCACGCCGCGCGGGGCATCATCACCGCCCGGGGCGGCATGACCAGCCACGCCGCCGTGGTGGCGCGCGGCATGGGCCGGGCCTGCGTCAGCGGCGCCGGCGACGTGGCCATCTTCCCGAAGGAAGCTTTGTTCCGGGTGCGTGGCCGCGAGTACAAGGCCGGCGAGACCATCACCATCGACGGTTCGACCGGCGAGATCCTGGTCGGTTCGCCCAAGATGATCGAGCCCGAGCTGACCGGCGACTTCGCCACCCTGATGGAATGGGCCGACGCGGCGCGCCGCATGAAGGTGCGCGCCAACGCCGAGACCCCGCTGGACGCCAAGACCGCCCGCCAGTTCGGCGCGGAAGGCATTGGCCTGTGCCGCACGGAGCACATGTTCTTCGACGACACCCGGATCGCCGCCGTGCGCGAGATGATCCTGGCCGATGACGAGGCCGGTCGCCGCACGGCCCTGGCCAAGATCGCGCCCTTCCAGAAGGCCGACTTCGTCGAGTTGTTCACGATCATGGAAGGCCTGCCGGTCACCATCCGCCTGCTCGACCCGCCGCTGCACGAATTCCTGCCGCATACGGAAGAAGACGTGGTGGCCGTGGCCAAGGCCACGGGCCTGGACGGCGCCAAGCTGATGCAGCGGGCCAAGGAGCTGCACGAGACCAACCCCATGCTGGGCCACCGCGGCTGCCGCCTGGGCGTATCCTATCCCGAGATCTACGAGATGCAGGTCCGGGCGATTATCGAGGCCGCCTGCGACATCGCCAAGTCGGGCAAGGCCGCTCCGATCCCCGAGATCATGCACCCGCTGGTCGCCAAGGGCGAGGAGATGAAGTATCTGCGCGACCTGACCGATCGCACCGCCAAGGCCGTGCTGGAAGAGCAGGGCGTGGATCTTCAGTACACGGTCGGCACCATGATCGAACTGCCGCGCGCCGCCCTGCGGGCCGGCGATCTGGCCGCCAACGCCGAGTTCTTCAGCTTTGGCACCAACGACCTGACCCAGACCACCTTCGGCATCAGCCGTGACGACGCCGGCAAGTTCCTGGGCGCCTATCTCGACAAGGGCATCTTCGACAAGGATCCCTTCGTCAGCCTCGACCAGGAGGGCGTCGGCGACCTGATCCGCATCGCCGCCGAGCGCGGCCGAGCGGCCCGTCCGGACGTCAAGCTGGGCATCTGCGGCGAGCATGGCGGTGATCCCGCCTCGATCAGCTTCTGCGAGACGGTGGGCCTGGACTACGTGTCCTGCTCGCCCTACCGCGTGCCGATCGCAAGGCTGGCGGCCGCTCAGGCGGCGCTGGCCAACAAGGGCTGATCGTAGCCGTCATCGTCTATATCGATGGGCGGTGACGGCGCCCGCCGCTTACCCATTGATCCTGGCTTGCATCGGAGCCAAGCGATCTCGGCCGATCGCGCCCTGTCTGGCAAATGCGTGCTCCAGGCGGCGCGGGCAGGAAACTCGCCGGGGCGATCGGAATGATCGCCCCGGCGAGCGCCGGTTACCGCGCGCTTTTCAGCAAGGTCACCAGTTGACGATGCAACCGCCCAGCGCCGCCTTGCTCACGGCCGCCGTATCGACGCCCATCCAGTTGATCAGGCAGCCCAGCGCGGCGTCCTTGCTGGCGCCGAGCGAAGCGATGTCGGTCTGGGCGTCCCAGTTCACGATGCAGCCGTCGGCGGCCTTGGCCGTGGCGGCGGCGACATCGGTCTGGGCGTCCCAGTTGATCAAGCAACCGCCCAGCGCCGACAGACTTTCGATGTCGGCGCCCCCTTCGGCCTTCCAGTTGATGATGCAGCCACCATCGGCCACGGGAAGCTGGTCAAGCTTCGCGGCGCTCGCGGCGTCCCAATTGATGATGCAGCCCATGCCTTGATCCTCTTCGTCTTGGGTTTGGAAGCAGGGGACCGACGGAGAACCGTCTCTACTGATCGCAGACCGCTTCCGTCGCCTGCGTCAGTGTCTTGCCGGCGACGAGGTCGCCATAGGCTTCCGCCACGCTGGCCCTGAAGCGCTTGCCGAACGCGTCGCAGTGATTGCCGAAGAACCGCCCGTGCTGGTTTTCGGCCAGGATCGCGCAGCCGCCGCCGCAATGCAGGACATAGCGGCAGCTCGCGCAGATCGGATTGGAGGAGGCCGTGCGCGAGCGCCACTGCTTGAGCAGCGGGCTGTTGGACTCGATCTCGCCGTGCTCCAGCACCCGGCCGATGCGCACCTTGGCGTCGCCGGTGCGCTCCCAGCAGGCGTAGATGTCGGCGAAGGCGTCGAAGATGTACATGCGGTCGTGGGCCGAGCAGAAGGCGCTCTTCATCAGGGGCGTCGGGTCGGCCTTCTCCACGAAGATGCGGTGCACGGTCTGGCGTAGCCGTTCGTCCGGCAGGGCGAAGGCCGCCATCTCGGCATGGCTTTCCTGCAGGGCCTGCAACGCGGTCTTTAGCTGCCAGGTGTTGAACGTCGTGCGGGCGTCGGTGACGCCGTTCACCGCATTGATCGGCGCGGTGTAGAGCGAGAAGCCCGGGGCGGCCGTCCAGCCCTCGGCGATCGCCATCCGCGCCACGGCCGGCAGATCATCGACGTTCTGGCGATCGACATTGACGCGCACCTGCACCTGGGCGCCGCGCGCCAGGGCCATGGAAATGTTGTCGGCGATCCGGGAGAACGAGCCGGAGCCGTCGGGATAGACACGCCGGCGGTCATGCTCCTCGGGAGGACCGTCCAGCGTGATCTGGATCACGGCGATGCCGCCCGGACCCAGCAGGTCCTCGTAGGCGTCCAGTTCCGTGGCGTTGCTGACGGCCCAGAAGCGCGCTTCTCCGGCTTCGCGCGCGCGCTTCATGATGTGCTCGATCACCGGACGGCTCTGCCGCAGCAGGGGCTCGCCACCGAAGAATCCGACGCTGCGCGGCGGCAGGTTGTGCGCGCCGACGCCGTGAAGCGCCTCGATCCGCGGGACGGCGGCGAAGATCTTGTCGACGGTCGCGAAATCCATGGTCCGCAGCAGACCCTTGAGCTCTGGCTTGCTGCGCATGTGATCCTGGAAGCAGTAGGCGCACCGCAGGTTGCAGTCGTAGGTGGGCATGAAGATGAACTGGGGCGCCTGCATGGCGCGCGCGGCGTGCCAGCGTTCGACATTGTCGGCCAAGTACCGGGCCTCCGCCTCCACATCCAGGTCGGTCAGATAGCCGCGGCCCGTCAAGCGCTCGACGGTCTCCCCGATCGGGGGCTCGACGGCCTCATCCGGCGCGGTGTGATCATCCCAGGTGCCATAGAGCGGGCGTGGCACGTGTCCGGCCTCGCCATTTCGCAGGAAGGCGGCCACCTTGCGGCTGACGCGGTCGTAGGCCCCGGTATAGCCGTGAACCAGCAACACTTCGTCCTGGGTGTCGGGCAGATCGACATAGATGACATAACTGCTGGTGCGCATGCATCCTCCCGCGCGCCGTCGTGCGACCGCGAGCCCGCGCGCCATCGCGCTGCCGGAAGCGGCCTGTCGGCTTTATGTTGTGGTCAGGCGTCGGTGCGCCCGGTGCGATAAGCGCTTCGTAGTTTAGAAGGAGGCTCGTCAGTCGAGGGCGATCCTGTGAAGTACACCCATAGGCTGACTTAAACGCGTACCCGAACAAAATGCAACCTTAAAAAGGTAATTATCGGGCATGCATGCATAAGGCGATCAGGGGGCGGAGGGTCTGGCCTTCTCGCTCCAGAGATCCAGATCTTCCTCGCGGCCGATCAGGGCCAGGCCCGAGGCGATCGACTCGAACTCGCCGCCGCTCTCGATCTTGTCGGCTCCGAAGCGGCGCAGGAAGATCTCGCGCACGGCCGGCACGAACGAGCTGCCGCCGGTCAGAAAGACCCGGTCGACGCCGTCGGGACCAAGGCCGGAGCGCTCCAGCGCCTGATCGACGGCGATCTCGATGGCCTTCAGTTCCGGGGCGATCCAGCCTTCGAAGTCGGACCGCCGGACGGTCTTCTCGATCAGCACCGAGCCGGCCTCGAAGCGGAACGTCGCCTCGTCCTGGCTCGACAGCGCCTCCTTCAGCGCCGAGACGGCGCGGTAGAGGGCGTAGCCGTGGTTGTCGTCCAGCACCTCGATAAGGCGGCTGATCTTCTCCGGCTCCATGGCCGTGCGTTCCAGGGCGCGGATGTCGCGCATGTCCTTGGAGGCGCGCAGCAGCGCCAGCTGATCCCAGCGGGCGAAGGCGGTGTAGTAGCGCTGGGGGATCGGCAGGCGGTTGTCGAAGGCGCGATAGAGGCTGCCCTTGCCCAGCTCCGGCGACACCAGTTGGTCGATGATCCGATAGTCGAACGCGTCCCCGGCCAGGCCGACGCCCGAACGGGCCAAGGCGGTGGAGCGAAGCTTGCCGCCACCATTTTCAGAGGGGGCGCGCTCGAACCGCACGATCGAGAAGTCGCTGGTGCCGCCGCCGAAGTCGGCGACCAGCACGGTGGCGTCTTGGGTCAGCTGGCGGGCGAAGAAGAACGCCGCTCCGACCGGTTCATAGGCGTAGCGGATGTCGGTGAAGCCCAGGCGCTTGAAGCCCGCCTCGTAGCGCGCCAGGGCCAGGGCCTCGTCGGGATTGCCTCCCGCGAACGTCACCGGCCGGCCGACGATCACCCGCGCCGGCAGGGCGGCCATGGCCTCGCCGCCGTGGGCCTTCAGCTTCAACAGGAACGCCGACAGCAGATCCTCGAACAGATAGCGCTTATTGAGGATCTTGGTCTCGGTGAAGGCGGCGCTGGCGGCGAAGGTCTTGAACGACTGGATGAAGCGGGTGTCCAGCGGGTCCTCGACATAGGTCTCGATCGCCCAGGGGCCTGCTTCGGTCACCAGTTCGTTCGGCCGGCCGTTCGCGCCCATGACCGCGTGGAAGCTCAGCGCCGAGCGGAAGGCGAAGATGTCGCCTTCGTTGGCCGGGAACCGGACCAGCGTGGCGGGGCCGTCGCCATGGGTCATCGAGACCACGGTGTTGGTCGTGCCGAAATCGATGCCGATCGTCGGCCCGATCGCCGGTGTGTGGGCGGACGTCATGAGCGGAGCCTGGGCGGGAGGAGGGCTGGGTTCGTAACGCCCCAGGCGCTGGCGTCAAGCGCGGCGGCGCGCTTTACGCCAGGCTTTCGACGATCGGTTCATTTGGATGCCTAGGCGCGCGAACTGGCCGCCTCGACTAGGGGCGTTCCAAGGCATGCTTGATCCGGGCGATCACGACCGTCTTGTGAGAAACGCGATATTGGATCACGTAGCCGGAATTACCGAAGGCTACCGGAATCTGGCGTAGGTCAGGTCGCTTTCCAACGTGACCGCGTTCGGCATGATCGGCGAGGGATCGCACGGCTTGAGCTATCGCATCGACGGCTCGCCGTGCCGCGTCTGGGCTTTTCTTGATCAAAAAGGCCTCAAGACGTGAAAGGTCATGCCTGGCTCGCGCGGTAAGCCGGATCTCACGGCTCATTTGCGCTTGGCGAGACCGGATTCGACGTTCGCTCGAAACTCCGCCAGCGCATCTTCGGCGGCGTAGAAGACACCCGTGCGGTCGTAGTCCTCAAGCGCGGCGATCGCTTCCGACCACTCATCATCCAGCGCCCGGTCCAAGGCTTGCAGCGCGTAGGTCTCCAGCGACACGCCCGCCGCGTCCGCCGCCCCTTTGAGACGGGCGGCGCGCTCCGGATCGAGATGTATGTCAGCGCCGTCGGCCATGACCCTAGGATCGCTCGGTGGCCTCTAGCCGTCAACGCCTCCGCATTGACTTCGCCGCCCGCCTCCTGTCGATACGCCCCTCAATAGAGAGGGCCAGGGCCTTGGAAGATTTCGACGTCGTGGTGCTGGGCGCCGGCGCGGCCGGCATGATGTGCGCGATCGAAGCGGGCAAGCGCGGCCGCTCGGTGCTGATTGTCGATCACGCCAAGGCCCCCGGCGAGAAGATCCGCATCAGCGGCGGCGGGCGCTGTAACTTCACCAACGTCAACACCACACCGGCCAACTTCCTGTCGGCCAATCCGAAGTTCTGCGTCTCGGCTCTGCGCCGCTACCGGCCGACCGACTTCATCGCTCTGGTCCAGCGCCACAACATCGCCTTCCACGAGAAGGCCCTGGGCCAGTTGTTCTGCGACGGCTCGGCCAAGCAGGTCATCGAGATGTTGCTGACCGAGATGGACAAGGCGGGCGTGACGCTGCGTCTGGAGACCGAGATCAAGGGCGTGGCCAAGGATGGGGAGGGTTGGCGGGTCAACCTCGCCCACGGACCGGTCACCTGCCGCTCGGTCGTGGTCGCCACCGGCGGCAAGTCGATCCCGAAGATGGGCGCCACGGGCCTGGGCTACGAGATCGCCCAGCAGTTCGGTCTCGCGATCCAGGAGACCCGGCCGGCCCTGGTGCCGCTGACCTTCGAGGTAAAGACCTTGGAGCGCCTGGCCCCGCTGTCGGGCGTGGCCCTGGACGCGGTGGTTTCCAGCGGCAAGACAAAATTCGCCGAGGCGATGCTGTTCACCCACCGCGGCCTGTCGGGCCCGTCGATCCTGCAGATCTCGTCCTACTGGCGCGAGGGCGGCGAGATCAGCGTGAACATGGCGCCGGGGACCGACGTGTTCGCCGTGCTGAAGACGGCGCGCACCGCCACGCCCAAGCGGGCTTTGGCCACGGTGTTGTCGGAGCTTCTGCCCAAGCGGCTGGCTCAGCTGATCGCCGAGGACGCCGGCGCCTATGGCAACCTGGCCGACTGCTCGGACGTCCTGCTGCGCGGCGTGGCCGCGACGGTCAACGCCTGGACGTTCAAGCCGGTAGGCTCGGAAGGCTATCGGACGGCGGAAGTGACCCTGGGCGGGATCGACACCGACGGCCTGGACTCGCGGACCCTGGAGGCCAAGGCGGCGCCGGGGCTGTACTTCATCGGCGAGGTGGTGGACGTCACCGGGTGGCTGGGCGGGTATAACTTCCAGTGGGCCTGGGCGTCGGGCTGGTGCGCGGGGCAGGCGGTTTAGAAACGCTCTTCCCCTTCCCCCTTGATGGGGGAAGGGTCGGGGATGGGGGTGACTGCTGAGTGGGCCAAGCCCACCGCCTGCGGAGTGTGGGACGCCGCAGTCACCCCCATCCGACCCCTTCGGGGCCACCTTCCCCCATCGAGGGGGAAGGGGACTGAGGCTCTACTTCTTCTTGAACGGCGCCTTGCCGCCGGCCGGCTTCTTGCCGAACGCGGGCTTGGGGCCGCCGAACGCCGGCTTGTCGCCAAACGCGCCCTTGGCCTTGAAGGGCTTCGGGCCCTTGAACGGCTTGGCCGCACCGTCATTGCTCTTGCCGGCATAGGGCTTGCCGCCCGCCGCGCCGTCACGAGGACGGGCGACGTAGGGGGCCTTGGCCGGCTTGTTGTCCGGATCGTAGGGCACGCTTTCGCGGGCTTCGCGCGGAGCGCGGCGGGGCGCCGGGCCTTCGTTCAGCGGCGAATAGGCCTTGGGGGCTTCATCGCGCGGCGCCCGGGGCTTGAAGTCGCGCGGCGCGTCGTCACGGGCGGCCGGGCGCGGCTTGAAATCACGCTTGGGACCGTCGTCGCCACGCGGCTTGTAGTCGCGCTTGGGCTCTTCGCCGCGGGCGTAGGGCTTGGCGTTGCTGACGCCATCGGCGCCGTAGCTCGACGGACGCGGGTTGCTGTCGCGCGAGCCCGGGGCGTTGGCGCGGGGGCCACGCGGACCGGCGTCGTCCCGAGGCGGACGCGGCGTATATTCGCGGCGCGGCGCGTCGTTGTCGTCACGCGGCGGACGCGGGGCGTATTCCCGCTTCGGACCCGAGGCGTCCCGAGCGGCCGGAGCCGTGGTCGGGGTGATGGTCACGTCGTCGCGCACGGTGGCCTGGACGGCGGCCCCGAACTTCACTTCCGCCTCGGCCGAGATCTCGAACTTGGTGTCGTAGTCGAAGATCCGGATCGAGCCGATGTCCTTCTTGGTGATGTGGCCCAGGCGGCAGATCAGCGGGATCAGCCACTTCGGGTCGGCGTTGTTGCGGCGGCCGGTGTTGAGACGGAACCAGGCCGAGTTGGCCATGTCGGCGCGCGGTTCGCGCTCGGGGCGGTCCCCGAAGTCGCGCGGGCCACGGTCGGCGAAGCGGTCACCGCTGTCGTTCGAGCGCGGACCGGCTTCGCCGCGGACGCGCGGGCCCGGATCGGCGCCGTGGCGCGGGTCGTCATAGATTTCTTCCGGGGCCGGCAGCTTGGCGCGGCGGGTGCGGATCAGCGCCGAGGCGATCTCCAGCGGGGTGCGCTTGGCCAGCATGGCCTCGGCCAGGGCGGTGTCTTCTTCCACCGTCGGCTCGTTGAAGATGGGGTCGTCGAGCAGACGCTCGGTGTCCTTGAGGCGGATCTCGTCGGCGGTCGGGGCGCCGCCCCACTGGCCTTCGACGCCGGCGGCCATCAGCAACTGCTCGGCCTTGCGGCGGCGGGTGTAGGGAACGACCAGAGCGCTGACGCCCTTCTTGCCGGCCCGGCCGGTGCGGCCCGAACGGTGCAGCAGGGTCGCCTTGTTGACCGGCAGTTCGGCGTGGATGACCAGGCCGAGGTCCGGCAGGTCCAGACCGCGCGCGGCGACGTCGGTGGCCACGCAGACGCGGGCGTGGCCGTCGCGCAGGGCCTGCAGGGCGTCGGCGCGTTCGCGCTGGCTCAGCTCGCCCGACAGGCCGACCACGGCGAAGCCGCGCTCGCGCAGCTTGCTGTGCATGGCGCGGACGCTTTCGCGGGTGTTGCAGAACACCAGGGCGCCGGGGCTTTCGAAATACCGTAGCAGGTTGACGATCGCGTGCTCGATCTCGTTGGGAGCCACGCGGACGGCGCGATACTCGATGTCGCGGTGCGGCTCATTGCGGCCCAGGGTGTCGATGCGCAGGGCGTCGTTCTGGTAGCTCTTGGCCAATTGCACGATCTCGCGCGCCAGGGTGGCCGAGAACAGCAGGGTGCGGCGCTCGCTCGGCGCGGCGTCGAGGATGAATTCCAGGTCTTCGCGGAAGCCCATGTCGAGCATCTCGTCGGCCTCGTCGAGGACGGCGACCTTCAGCTCCGATAGGTCCAGGTGGCCGCGCTCGATGTGGTCGCGCAGGCGGCCGGGGGTGCCGACCACGATGTGGGCGCCGAAGTTCAGGGCGCGCTGCTCGCGGCGAGCATCCATGCCGCCCACGCAGTTGACCACCACGGCGCCGGCGTCCGCGTAGAGCCACGTCAGCTCGCGATTGACCTGGATGGCCAGTTCGCGGGTCGGGGCGATGACCAGGCACATCGGCGGGCCGGCCTTGGAGAACTTCTCGGCGTCGCCGAGCAGGGTGGTGGCGGCGGCCAGGCCGAAGGCCACGGTCTTGCCCGAGCCGGTCTGGGCGCTGACCAGCAGGTCGCGGCCCTCGGCGTCGGCTTCCAGCACGGCGGCCTGGACGGGGGTGGGCTCGAGGTAACCTTGAGCGGCAAGAGCCCGCTCAAGAGCGGGGTGGGAGGCGGGGAAGGGCATACAGGTCCAGTTCGTTTCAAGCGGACGGCGCACACACAAACGCACGCGGCCCGCACCACGACCAAATACGACCCCCAAACGGACCGTGTTCTTGGTCAATATCTTCAGAGAATAGACCTTTTTCGCCGGGATGCCGATGAGGCGCGACGAAACACGGTCTGATGGGCCGCCTAAGGAGGCCAAAACCATCCGAAAAGCAAGGCTGTGGGCAAAACATCTCTCAGGTGCGGCCGTTTGGTCGCACCGGGGGGCAAGCCAGGACGGCCCGCGTTCGCTCGCCATCACGCCAAGCGGCGCCGCATCGGCATGGCCTCGATAAAACTTCAGTAGAATCAAAGTCTATAGTCGATAATTACCTCAAAATTGAAACAATAGCGGTAACCACTAACCGTATTTACTGATGCTGGACCTGGATAATGTCAATATGTCACATGTAGATTCTCAGTATAACAATATATTAACCAGTGAAATTAACGAGCAATCTAGTTTGTTGAAGCAAACGGATTACAGTTTTCGCGAGGTATATTTCAGTGTCAACAGTAGCGTTTTCAGACAGCATTCCGACTAGTATCATCCATGTTTCGGCAAGCGCTACAGCAGGGGGCGACGGCAGTGTAGGCCGTCCCTTCGCCACCATTCAGGCGGCGGTCGACGCCGCCAAGCCCGGTACGGCGATCTATGTCCACGCGGGCGTCTACGTTGAGAATGTCAAAATCCCCTGGAACGCCAGCGGCGCGCCCGACGCGCCGATCTGGCTGCTGTCGGCCGACGGCCCGCAAGCCGCCTCGATCGTCGGCGCCACCGCCGACAAGCCGGTGATCCAGGCCTTGGGCGTCGATAACTACGTGATCAAGAACTTCGCCATCGAAGGCGGCTATCACGGTATTCAATTCAACCAGAGCGGCACTGACGAGACCAACTACGTCAACAACGTCGTCATCCAAGGCAACGACATCAGCGGCGCGGTCGAGGATGGCGTCAAGCTTGGCCAAGCCAACAACGTTTACGTCCTCGACAACGTCATTCACGATATCGGAACGGAGGAGGGGATCGATTTTGTCGGCGTGCAGGGTGGCGTCATCGCCCGCAATGAAATCTACAATCTTCACAACACCAGCGCGGCGATCTTCGCCAAGGGCGGTTCGACCGACGTCACGATTTCGGACAATTATATCCATGACGTTACGGGGGATGGAGTTTCCGCTGGCGGCTGGACTTCCGACGCCAACATGCTTCCCGGAGCAACATACGAGGCGAAGAACATCGATGTGACGGGCAATAAGGTCGTCAATGTCGGTAAGAGACCAGTTAGCGTACTTGGCGCCGTCGATGTCTTGATTGACGGAAACTACTTGGTATCAAATGCCGAGAATCCGTGGCCAGTCTATGTCGCCACTGGAAATCCAAGAGCCGAAACCCTCCATTATTCCGCCGATGTGACCGTTTCGGGCAATACGACGATCGGCGCCACGAGGGACATCCGCGTCGAAGCGGGCAATAACAACAACGTTGTCGCCACCGGCAACGGGGCGGACGTGACCTGGGAGGGCGATGTCGGTCCGGATCCGGTCGATCTCTGGTCGCCGGATGTCGCGGAGGTGATCGACAACAGCGGCCTTGCCACCGCCGGTCCCACGCCTTGGGCGGAAAGCCAGAATTCGGCGAACAGCATCGTTGGCGCTAGCGGCTCCGATACCCTGACGGGCACGTCCGGCAATGACCATATCGATGGACTAACCGGCATCGACAGGATGACCGGGGGCGCCGGCGATGACACCTACGGCGCGTCCGGTTCCAGGGATGTGGTCATCGAAGTTGCGTCGCAGGGCGTGGATACCATCCTGCTCTACGAAGCCTCCTACCAGTTGAGCGACAACGTCGAGAACCTGATCGCCAGAAGAGGTGCGGCGACCGTTCTTTTCGGCAATGGTCTCGACAATATGCTGATCGGCGCAGGCGGCGCGGACACGATTATCGGCGCCGGCGGCTCCGACTTCATGACAGGGGGCTCCGGGGCCGACGTCTTCATGGTGTCATCCGACGGTTCGAGCCTGATCTCCGACTTCACCGCGGGGGACAAGATCGTTCTGGCGGGCGACGCGTTCGCCAGTTTCGCTCACCTTCAGGCGGCCTTGAGCCAGTCGGGGCCGGACACCGTCTTGAACTTGCGCGACGGCCACACGCTGACCCTGAAGGGCGTGGTCGCCGGCGACCTGACGGCTTCCAGCTTCAATTTCGACTCGCTGGCGACCCAGGCTGTCGCCGGCGGTGCGACGATCACGAGCTTTAAGGGCGACTCTGTGTTCGACGTGGTCAGCGGCACGGCGGGCAATGATCGGATCGATGGTCGCGCCAGTGCGGATTTGATGAAGGGCGGGGCCGGGGACGACACCTATGTAGTCGACAACGCCGGCGACCAAATCCTGGAACTGGCCGGCGGCGGCATCGACACGGCTCTCGTCGCGGCCAGTCGCCATGTGCTCAACGGCCAGGTCGAAAACGCCACGATCACAAGGGCCGCCGGCGCGACGGTGGTGGGCAACGCGTCCGCCAACTGGATCATTGGCGGAAGCGGCGCGGACATGATCGAGGGCGGCGGCGGAGTTGACTTGCTCACCGGCGCCGGCGGCGCGGACGTCTTCGTCTTCCGTCACGCGGACGACGGCGCCGATGTCGTCACCGATTTCACGCGCGGTCTGGACCAGCTCGACCTGTCGGCGCTGCACCGGGACCAGCCAGCGGCAACCTGGAGCACGACGGTGTCGGACTCTGGTCTGCAGGTCTATTTCGACCACGACGGCGGCCACGATCTGATCGCCACGCTGGCCAATGTGACCAGCCTGTCGGCCGACGACATCATCTTCTGAGGTTGGCTAGACGAAAACGCCCCGGAGCTTTCGCTCCGGGGCGTTTTTGAAACCTTCGTGGGGCTGCCGATCCATGGCGGACAGGCGAAGGCTGGCTCAAAGATCCAGATCGTCCGCCGCGAACTCGGCGTTCTCCTGGATGAACCGGAAGCGCAGCTCGGGCTTGCGGCCCATCAGGGTTTCGACCAGGGCCTCGACCGCTTCCTCGGACCGGGGAAGGGTGATCTTGGCCAGGGTGCGCACAGCGGGGTCCATGGTGGTCTCCTTCAACTGGGAGGCCATCATCTCGCCCAGGCCCTTGAAGCGGCCGATCTCGGGCTTCTTGCCCTTGAACAGCGTGGCCAGCAGCTCGTCCTTGTGGGCGTCGTCACGGGCATAGGCGCTCTTGCCGCCGTGGCTGATGCGGTACAGCGGCGGCAGGGCCAGGAACAGGTGACCCTGGCGGATCAGGTCCGGCATGGTCCGGTAGAAGAAGGTGATCAGCAGCGATGCGATGTGGGCGCCGTCGACGTCGGCGTCGGTCATGATGATGATCCGCTCGTAACGCAGATCCTCTTCCTTGTAGCGATTGCCGCCCTGGGCCCCGAGGGCCAGCATCAGGTCCGACAGTTCCTTGTTGGCGCTGAACTTCTCGCCGGTCGCCGAGGCGACGTTGAGGATCTTGCCGCGCAGGGGCAGGATCGCCTGGTTCTTGCGGTTACGGGCCTGCTTGGCCGAGCCGCCGGCCGAGTCGCCTTCGACGATGAACAGCTCGGCGCCGTCCACGGCCCCGGCCGCGCAATCGGCCAGTTTGCCCGGCAGGCGCAGCTTGCGGGTGGCCGATGCTCTGGAGACTTCCTTGTCCTTGCGACGCTTGAGGCGTTCCTCGGCCCGCTCGATCACGAACTCCAGTAGAGCCTGGGCGGCCTTTGGCGAACCGGTCAGCCAGTGGTCGAACGGGTCGCGCAGGGCGTTTTCGACGAAGCGCTGGGCCTCGCTGGACGACAGCTTTTCCTTGGTCTGGCCCTGGAATTCCGGGTTCTTGATGAACACCGAGATCAGGGCGCCGGCCTGGGCGATGACGTCGTCGGCGGTGATGATCGTCGCGCGCTTCTCGCCCTTGAGCTCGGCGTACGCCTTGAGGCCCCGGGTCAGGGCGGCGCGCAGGCCGCTTTCGTGGGTGCCGCCCTCGGGGGTGGGCACGGTGTTGCAGTATGACTGCATGAAGCCGTCATGCTCGCCGAAGCCGCGCGGGGTCCAGGCGATGGCCCATTCGACGGCGCCGGCCTCGCCCTGGCGCTCGATGCGGCCCGAGAAGCTGTCGGGGGTGACCAGCTCCAGCCCCTTGGTGCGCTCGGCCAGGAAGTCGGCCAGACCGTTGGGGAAGTGGAAGGTCGCTTCGGGCGGGGTCTGGTCGTGGATCCGCGAGGGGTCGCACGACCATTTGATCTGCACGCCGCGGAACAGATAGGCCTTGGAGCGCGCCATGCGGTACAGGCGCGCTGGCTTGAAGCCGCAACCCTCGCCGAAGATCTGATCGTCGGGCTTGAAGCGCACCTGGGTGCCCTTCTTCTTGGACGGCTGGATCTGCTCGACCGGCCCCAGCGGCTTGCCGCGGGCAAAACTCTGGCGGTGCTCGAAGCCGTCGCGCCAGACCGTGACCTCGACCAGTTCCGACAGGGCGTTGACGACGCTGGCGCCGACCCCGTGCAGGCCGCCCGAGGTCTCGTAGGCCTTGCCGCTGAACTTACCGCCCGCGTGCAGCACGGTCATGATCACTTCCAGGGCCGATTTGCCCGGATGCTTGGGGTGCTCGTCCACCGGCATGCCGCGGCCGTCGTCACGGACCGACAGATAGCCGTCGGCGTCGAGCTTGACCTCGATGGTCTTGGCGAAGCCGGCCACGGCCTCGTCCATCGAGTTGTCCAGCACCTCGGCGAACAGGTGGTGCAGGGCGCGCTCGTCGGTGCCGCCGATGTACATGCCCGGACGCATGCGGACGGGTTCGAGGCCTTCGAGCACCTCGATCGAGCTGGCGTCGTAGCCTCCGGACGAGGGCGCGGGCGCCGGCGCGGGCTTGGCGATCGCGCCAGGCGGCGGCGGGGCGGCCGGGCGCGGCGCGGGCTCGGGATGCGGCTCGCGAGCGGGAAACGGCGAAGCGGGCGGCGGCGACAGGGCGTCGTCGCCGAACAGTGAGAACGAGGCGTTGGGATCGTCTTTGGCGGACATTACGGGAACATGCGTCGATTCGGCGGGAGCGCCCCGTATGGGCCGTGCGGCCCGGGAAGAAAAGAGGGGGATAGGTCGGCCGGCGACGGATTTGCCCGTCGAGGGCGGCGCGTGCCAGGATGCGGGCTCCCTCTGCACAGCACCTGGAGACCGTCGATGACCTGGCGCCCCCTGACGATCCTCCTGGCTTCGCTGACGCTGCTGAGCTGCACCGCCGCCGCGCCTTCGGGCCCTTCGGCGCCGCCGCCAACCAACGCCAGGACCCCGGTGTCCGAGGGCGGCATGTGCGGCGGGTTCGCGGGCTTCCAGTGCGCTTCGGGCCTAGTCTGCCAGATGCCGGCCGGTCAGTGCCAGGTTGCCGATGGCGCGGGAACCTGCCGCAAGGCGCCGCAGATGTGCACGATGATCTACGCCCCGGTCTGCGGCTGCGACGGCAAGACCTACGCCAGCGCCTGCACCGCCGCCGCGGCGGGGGCCAGCGTCGCGACCCAGGGCGAGTGCAAGGCCTAAGGGGGCGAGGTTCAGGCGGTCCCCGGGGAGGGGGCGAAAACCTCGTCCTTCGACAGGCTCAGGATGAGGTTTTCGACCACGGGGCCTGCGAAGGGATCCTCATCCTGAGCTTGTCGAAGGAGGAGGACCAAGCGCGGCGTTCACTGCTGACACCTTATGGCCAATCCACCGTCAAGATGCCTGCCGGAGGACTCATGACTCACTTAGATTCAGAGGATGGTCTGGCGCGCCGCGCCGTATTGGCGGGCGGGCTGGCCCTGGCCGCCGTCACCGCGCCGTCCCTGACCCAAGCCCAGGAGAACAAGCCAATGTACGGACTGATCGGCCAGATGAAGGCCGCGCCTGGCAAGCGGGACGAGCTGGTCGCCATCCTGGCGGAGAGCACCGAGGGCATGCCTGGCTGCCGCAGCTACATCGTCGCCAAGGATGCGACCGACGCCGACGCCCTGTGGATCACCGAGGTCTGGACCGACAAGGACAGCCACGCCGCCTCGCTGAAGCTGCCGTCCGTCCAGGCGGCCATCACAAAGGCGCGCCCGATCATCGCCGGCTTCGGCCACCGCTTCGAAACCGTGCCGGTGAGCGGTCACGGCCTCGCGAAGGGCTAGGCTCAGTTCTTGTCGCCGTTGGGCTGGTAAGTGTTCTCGTAGGTGTTCTGCTGGCTGTGCAGGGCGTTCAGGAAGGACTGGTCGATCTGACCGAAGGCCGGCGTCGCCTTGCTGTCGAGCGGCACCATCAACACCGACTCTCCGGAGGCCGACTTGTAGGTGAGCGTCGTATAGGCGGTCTTGTCGGTGTCGCCGTCTTCCTTGATGACGAACATCACCCCCGAGCCGTAGGGCACGGTGTAGGCGGCCTTGGGCGCGACCGAAGCCTTGAAATTGGCCGGTAGCATGAAAGGGGCTCCGTGCAGCATCGGGCCGGCGCTGGTGACGACGGAGCCGTTCTTCAGGGCGACTTTCGAAAGGTCGAAGGTGAAGGGCTTGGCGTTCTCGCCGTCATTGACCACCCCGCGCAGCATGTAGACGTGCCACATGCCGTTGGCGTCGCCGCCGCTCTTGTTCTCCAGGTTCCAGCTCTGGGCGTTGCCCAGCTGTTGGTAGGAGACCTTGACGAGGTTCTTGTCGCACGCGCCAAGGCTCAAGCACGCGATAGCGAGCGCGGCCATGGCCGCGCGGCGAAGCAGAAGGGTCATTCAGGAGGTCCTTGGTTGAGTTCGACCACGAGACGCAACTGACGGAATAGATAACCCTAGGTAGAAATGTTGACAACACTCTTATGGAGGTGTTGGGAAGGCGGGCGCGAAAAAGGCCCGCGGATCGCTCCGCGGGCCTCGTCATTCGTCCTAAGCGGCTAGGCCTAGCACTTGTAGTACATGTCGAATTCGACCGGGTGCGGGTGCAGGGTCAGGCGCATGACTTCTTCCATCTTCAGCTCGATGTAGCTGTCGATGAAGTCGTCATCCATGACGCCGCCGGCCTTCAGGAAGGCGCGGTCCTTGTCGAGGTTCTCGAGAGCCTCGCGGAGCGAACCGCAGACTTCCGGGATCTTCTTCTGCTCGCGGGGCGGCAGATCGTACAGGTTCTTGTCGGCGGCCGCGCCCGGATCGATCTTGTTGTTGATGCCGTCGAGGCCCGCCATCAGCAGGGCCACGAAGGTCAGGTACGGGTTGCCCATCGGGTCGGGGAAGCGCGCCTCGATGCGCTTGGCCTTCGGCGAGTCGACGTGCGGGATGCGGATCGAGGCCGAGCGGTTACGCGACGAATAGGCCAGCTTCACCGGGGCTTCGTAGCCCGGCACCAGGCGCTTGTACGAGTTCGTCGTGGAGTTCGAGAACGCGTTGATCGCCTTGGCGTGCTTGATGATGCCGCCGATGTACCACAGGCACATGTCCGACAGGCCGGCGTACTTGTCGCCCGCGAACAGCGGCTTGCCGTCCTGCCAGATCGACTGGTGCACGTGCATGCCCGAGCCGTTGTCGCCGAACATCGGCTTGGCCATGAAGGTGGCCGACTTGCCGTAGGCGTGGGCCACGTTGTGGATCACGTACTTGTAGAGCTGCATGCGGTCGGCCATCACGACCATGGTGTCGAACTTCAGGCCGAGTTCGTGCTGGGCGGGCGCCACCTCGTGGTGGTGCTTTTCCGGCTTCATGCCCAGCTCGCCCATGACGGCCAGCATTTCGCCGCGCAGGTCCTGAGCCGAGTCGATCGGGTTGACCGGGAAGTAGCCGCCCTTCGGACCCGGGCGGTGGCCCATGTTGCCTTCCGGATATTCCTTGGCCGAGTTGCCCGGCAGTTCGACGGAGTCGAACGAGTAGCCGGTGTTGTTCGACGAGGTGTTCCAGCGAACGTCGTCGAAGATGAAGAACTCGGCTTCAGGGCCGAAGAACACGGTGTCGCCGATACCCGACGACTTGACGTAGGCCAGGGCGTTCTTGGCGATCGAGCGCGGGTCGCGGTTGTAGGGGGTGCCCGTGTCGGGGTTCACCACGTCGCAGAACAGCGCCAGGGTGGTCTGCTGGTAGAACGGGTCGATGATCGCGCTGGTCAGGTCGGGACGCAGCTTCATGTCCGACTCGTTGATGGCCTTCCAGCCGGCGATCGACGAGCCGTCGAACATGGTGCCGTCGTTCAGGAAGTCGTCATCGACCAGGTCGATGTCGAAGGTGACGTGCTGCAGCTTGCCGCGCACGTCGGTGAAACGAACGTCGACGTACTTGACGTCCTTTTCCTTGATCAGATCCAGGATTTGCTTGGCGGTGCTCATCGTTATCCCCTTTGAGCGTTAAGCGGTTTTCGGTCGGCCTAGACGGCGGCCGGGCCGGTTTCTCCGGTGCGGATGCGGACGACTTCCGTGATCTCGGACACGAAAATCTTGCCGTCGCCGATGCGGCCCGTGCGGGCGGCGTTGGTGATGGCTTCGAGCGCGGGTTCCAACTGGCTGTCTTCAACCACGACTTCGACTTTGATCTTGGGGAGAAAGTCGACGACGTACTCGGCGCCGCGATAGAGCTCGGTGTGGCCCTTCTGGCGGCCATAGCCCTTGGCTTCGAGCACGGTCATGCCCTGGACGCCCATGTCCTGGAGCGCCTCTTTGACTTCATCGAGCTTGAACGGCTTGATGATGGCTTCGATCTTTTTCATCAGACTTCTTTCGCGCCCATACGGCGCGAGCGCCGCTGACAGAGCGGCACGGAGCACGCCGGCCTGTCGCCTCACAAGCGCGCTGACACGCTTTGTGGGGCGAGTTTGGTTCGGTTCAGCTCATTGATGATTATTTGTGCAGATAAAGCATGAAAACTCATCAGTGCGTGTTTGGTCGGTTAAACCGGCTTGCGGGCGTCGATTGTCGGTCAAGGATCGCCGAAACGGCGGTTTCCTGGGCGAAGAAGCTGACCGAAGGTCCGTTGTCGATGATTGCGCGGCGCAGAGGGCCTTTCAGCGGGGTGGCCAAAAATGCATCGTCGATTCGATAACTGCTGAAGATTGCGGCGAAATCCAGCGAGTCGCGGCTGTTAGGTCGGGGTTGGTTTTTGCGCATTCGCACGTTCCGATGACGAAGCGCGCCCGGTCCGAGGTCGGAAGCGTTGGAACAAAACCCGGCCTCGCCCGAGACGCTGGGAAGATCTTGCGGAGTTGGGGAAGCCGATGAGCCGTATTCATATGATCCGTCACGGCCGTCCGGCCTCGACCTGGGGCGAGGCTGATCGGGATCCGGGACTGGACGCGGTCGGCGCGGCGCAGGCGAGGGCGGTGGCGGACGCTCTGCTGGCCTTGCCCGAGGACGAGCGTCCGTCTCGGGTCGTGAGTTCGCCCCTGCGTCGCTGTCGGGAAACGGCCCAGCCGCTGGCCGACGCCCTGGGCGTGAGCGTCGAGATCGATCCCCGGGTCGGCGAGATTCCAACCCCGGCCGCCCTCGACGCCGAAGCGCGCCCAGGCTGGTTGCGCGAAGCCTTTCGGGGAAGATGGAGCGATATCCAGGGCGATCTCGACTACGTTGCCTGGACGCGGGAGGTCGCCGAGGGCGTGGCTTCGTATCCGGGCGCGGCGGTGTTCAGCCATTTCGTGGCCCTGAACGCGGCGGTTTCGGTGGCGACCGGCGGCGAGGTGGTGGCGGCGTTCCGGCCCGACCATGTCTCGGTGACGGTGTTCGATCTGGTCGACGAGGTGTTGGTCCTGGTCGACAAGGGGCGCGAGGCCTCTACCCAAGTGCTTTGAGAGGAGTCGCCGTGCCGCGCGAGATCATGACCGTCGCCGAAATGACCGCCGCGGACCACGCGGCCGCCGAGGCGGGCGCGCCCACGACGGTCCTGATGGAGCGGGCCGGCCAGGCCGTGGCCGATGTCGTTCGCCAGCGTTACAATCGTTGTCCGACGGTGATCTGGTGCGGGCCGGGCGACAACGGCGGTGACGGCTATGTGATCGCTCGCCACTTGCGGCGTCGGGGCTGGCCCGTGCGGGTCGAGGCGCTGGGTCCGCCCGCCAGCCCGGCGGCGCAGTGGGCGGCCGCGCGCTGGAGGGGCGAGACTGGACCGCTGGTTTCGGAGCCGGGCTCGGCGTCGCTCTATATTGACTGCCTGTTTGGCGCGGGGCTGTCGCGCCCCCTGGAAGGCGAGGCCGATCGGCTGGCGCGCGTCATGCCCGGCGCGGCGCGGATCGTCGCGGTCGATGTGCCCAGCGGAATTGTCGGCGATACGGGACGGCCTCTGGGCGAGCGGGCCCTGAAGGCGGAGCTGACGGTCACCTTCCATCGCCGCAAGCCGGCCCATGTGCTGGCGCGGGGCCGCGCCGCCTGCGGCGAGGTGGTCGTCGCCGACATCGGGCTGAAGGAGACAGGGCAGGGGCGTCTGTTCGAGAACGATCCCAGCCTGTGGGCCGAACGTTTCCCCTGGCCCGCGGTCGACGCCCACAAGCACGCGCGGGGACGGATGATGGTCGTCAGCGGCGAGGCCTGGAACACGGGCGCGGCCCGACTGGCGGCGCGCGGGGGTCTGCGCATCGGCGCCGGGGTGGTGACCGTGCTCTCGCCCCCCAACGCCCTGGCGGTAAACGCCGCGCACCTGGAGGCGGTGATGTTGGCGCCGTTCGAAAGCGACTACGACCTGCAGATCCGCGCGGCGAACGCGGATGCGGTGGTGATCGGACCGGCGGCCGGCGTGGGGGAGGCGACGATGCGGCACGTCTTCGCCCTGGCGCGCAATGGCGCGGCCCTGGTCCTCGACGCCGACGCCCTGACCAGTTTCGCCGAGGAGCCCTCGGCGCTGTTCTCGGCGCTCGACCGCGACGACGTGCTGACCCCGCATCCCGGCGAGTTCGAACGGATCTTCCCGGGCTTGCTAATCGCTTTACCCGAACGGATCACGGCGGCGCGGGAGGCGGCGCGACGGGCGGGGGCGGTGGTGCTGCTGAAGGGACCCGACACCGTGGTCGCCGCGCCCGACGGCCGGGCGGCGGTCAGCCTGAACGGCGCGCCCTGGTTGGCGACGGCCGGGGCCGGCGACGTGCTGGCCGGGTTCATCGCCGGCCTGATCGCCCAGGGGATGGACAGTTTCGAGGCCGCCTGCGCGGGCGCCTGGATCCACGCCGAGGCGGGCGCGGACCATGGGCCAGGCCTGATCGCCGAGGATCTGCCGGACCTGGCGCCGGCCGTGCTGAGAAGATTGTGGGAGGCCCGGGCGCACGCCTAGTTGTCGTTGCGTACCAGGACCACTTGGCTGCGGACGCCTTCGTCGAACAGGGTGTTGCTGATGGCCAGCGCCGCCTGGAACGTGCGTTCCTCGATGGTGTCGGTAAACAGCACCCTGGTCCCGTGCTTGACGGTCCAGCCCCTCTCGCCTTCGACGACTTCGATGGTTTCCATGACGCACGCTCACTTGCGACCAACTCAGACGCAAACCCATCCGAGGCCAGATCGTTCCGTGTGAAATTGGAAGGGGAAACACCGGCCCAGGCGTCAGTCGGGGGGGGCATGGCCTGGGCCGGTGTAAATCCGGGGCGTTGTTGAACAACCGCGGACATCAACATAACCGGCCGCGCGCGAAGTTGTTCCCTGGCGCCGAAACAAAATAATCGCATGCCGAGAGCGGGCGTCCGATCGGCCTGTAAACGACCCTGGGTCGCTTGCCGGCTTGCCAAGCCGGCCGGGCATGTCTAACCCGCTCCGGCGCATCATGCGGATGTGGCGAAACTGGTAGACGCACTAGATTTAGGTTCTAGCGCCGAGAGGCGTGGAGGTTCGAGTCCTCTCATCCGCACCAGCGTATCGGGCCTTTGGCCCGATGGGCGCACCATTTTGACAGGCGTTCGGCCCACAGGCGCACCAATGCCCTTGGATGGTCGACAAACGCGTGACATAAGGGCGCTCTTTCGCCGCCCCGGTGACGTGGGCGGCTTTGATGTTTTGACCCCTGGGGCGGACGACGGGCGCGAACGCCCGAAGAGCCGAGAAGCTAAGAATGTCGATGCAAATCGTTGAAAAGTCGGGCGAAGGCCTCAGCCGCGTTTATGGCGTGACGGTGCCCGCGAGTGAACTCGCCACGCGTCTCGAAGCCCGGATCGCCGAGGTCGCGCCCCAGATGAACGTCAAGGGCTTCCGCCCTGGCAAGGTGCCGACGGCCCACGTTCGCCGTCTCTATGGCAAGGCCCTGATGGGCGAAGTCATCGAGGCGACGCTGAACGAAGGCGCCCAGAAGGTGCTGGAAGACAACAAGCTGCGCCCCGCCGGCCAGCCGGATCTGAAGCCCTCGTCCGACATGGACAAGGTGCTGGCCGGCGGCGAAGACCTGGCCTTCGAACTGGCCGTGGAAGTGATGCCGGAGTTCGAGCCGATCGACCCCGCGTCGATCGAGCTGACCAAGCCGGTCTACAAGGTCTCGGACGCCGAAGTGGGCGAAGCCCTGGCCGACCTGGCCAAGCAGGCTCGCACCTATGAGCCGCGCAAGGGCAAGTCCCTGAAGGCCAAGGACGGCGACCAACTGCTGATCGACTTCGTCGGCACCATCGACGGCGTGGCCTTCGACGGCGGCACCGCCACCGACGCCGAGCTGACCCTGGGTTCGGGTCAGTTCATCCCGGGCTTCGAAGAGCAGCTTGTCGGCGCCAAGCCGGAAGACGTCGTCACCGTGAAGGTCGACTTCCCGGCCGACTACCAAGCCGCCAACCTGGCCGGCAAGGCCGCCGAGTTCGTCACCACCGTCAAGGAAGTGCGCGCTCCGGTCGACGCCGAGCCCGACGACGAGCTGGCCAAGCGCCTGGGTCTGACCGACCTGGCCGCGCTGAAGGACCTGCTGAAGTCGAACCTGGAAGGCCGCTACAGCAACTCGTCGCGCTTCAAGCTGAAGCGCGCCCTGCTGGACATCCTCGACACCAAGCACGACTTCGCCCTGCCGCCGCGCATGGTCGACGCCGAGTTCGCCGGCATCTGGCAACAGGTCCAGGCCGACAAGACCCAGGGCGGCCTGCCGCCCGAGGACGAAGGCAAGACCGAAGATCAGCTGAAGGACGAGTACAAGAAGATCGCCGAGCGTCGCGTGCGCCTGGGTCTGGTGCTCGCCGAGATCGGCCGCAAGAACGACGTGGCTGTCACCGAACAGGAACTGGCCGACGCCATGATGCGCGAAGCCCGCCAGTACGGCGCGCAAGCCCAGCAGGTGTTCGATATGTATCGCCAGCGCGCCGACCTGCAGGCCGCTCTGCGCGCCCCGATCTACGAGGACAAGGTCGTCGACCTGATCTTCGGCAAGGCCAAGATCGAGGAAAAGGAAGTCTCCAAGGAAGAGCTGATGGAAGAAGACGATCTTCCGGAAGGCTACGGCGGTTAAGGCTGCCATCCTTGAACGAAATCAGGGCGCGATCCGCGAGGGTCGCGCCCTTTTTCACGGCGCGAGCGTCGCGCCGGCTCCTTGCAACCTGTTAAGCGCCACGCGATATGCGTTGGCGACGGCGCGCGGGGGCTGATTCGCTCGCGCCGCCCAGACACAATGAAAAGGGCGATCCCTATGTATGATCCGATGGCGACGGCGATGAACCTCGTGCCGATGGTGGTCGAACAGACCAGCCGCGGCGAGCGGGCGTTCGACATCTTCTCCCGCCTCCTGAAGGAGCGGATCATCTTCCTGCCGACCTACATCGAGGACGAGGTGTCGAACCTCGTGATCGCGCAGATGCTCTTCCTGGAGGCGGAGGACCCCGACAAGGACATCTACCTCTACATCAACTCGCCCGGCGGCTCGGTCACCGCCGGCCTGGCGATCTACGACACCATGCAGTACGTCAAGCCGGCGATCTCGACGATCTGCATGGGCCAGGCGGCGTCCATGGCCGCGCTGCTCCTGGCGGCCGGCGCGAAGGGCAAGCGCTTCGCGCTCCCCCACTCGCGCATCATGATCCACCAGCCCCTCGGCGGCGTGCAGGGGCAGGCCACGGACATCGACATCCAGGCGCGCGAGATCCTGCGGATGCGCGAGGAGCTGAACCGGATCCTGGCGCTCCACACCGGCCAGCCCATGGAGCGGATCCAGCGCGA
>ERZ511473.418-NODE-418-length-72499-cov-5.163210_pt1 | contig 72499 bp, 75 predicted proteins | sample MGYA00374947_ERZ511473 | MGnify/ENA primary metagenome ERZ511473 (study PRJEB26303, sample SAMN06343854) | sediment metagenome | isolation source: hot spring sediment | place: Canada: British Columbia | collected 2012-09-26 ... | reverse complement strand
AACCTCGACTTCATCGAGGAGGCCCACCTCCAGGAGAACGCCTCCAAGGTCGGGTCGTTCCTGATGCGGGGGCTCAAGGACCTGGAGGACCGCTACGACGTGGTCGGCGAGGTCCGCGGGAAGGGCCTGATGATCGGGGTGGAGGTGGTGACCGACGGCGCCTCGAAGACCCCGGATCCGAAGGCCGCGAACCGGGCGATGGAGGTGGCGAGGGAGCGCGGGCTCCTCGTCGGCCGGGGCGGGCTGTACGGGAACGTCCTCCGCCTCTCCCCGCCGCTCACGATCACCGAGGAGGACGCGGCTCGCGCGATCGAGACCCTCGACGTCGCCTTCGGCGAGGTGCAGCGGGGCTGAGGTCGCGAGCGGTGGCCGGGGCCGTCTCCCGGCCGAGGCGGCGGGCTTTCCACGCCGGTCGGGTCCCGGCGTCCCGCCCCTGGTGCCTCAGGGCGTCCGCGGACGTATCATCGGGTCCTCGCTGCTGAAGGGAGGGGCCGTGGATGGCCCCCGCAGGGTCCTCGTCCCGCTCGCGCTCGTCGCCTCGAGCCCGGCCTTGTTCCACCTCGAGGCCGCGGGCACCGTCCCCGAGGGCTGGGCCGGCGAGGTGCTGCTCGACCCCGCCGGGAACGACTGGGAGCCGGCGATCGCGGCGGACCCGGCCGCTCCCCTGCTCTACGCGCTCGTGACCCGCTTCGGCGCGCCCTGCGCCGGCCGGTGCCCCGACCTGGCGCTGTTCCTCCTGGTCTCGGCCGACGGCGGCGAGACGTGGGGGCCCGCCCATCGGCTCTGCGCGTGCCCCGGCGCCGGGCAGCAGTGGGATCCGCAGATCGAGGTCGCGGGCGACGGCACCGTCTACGCCGCCTGGCTCCAGAAGGGGGGCCGTGGAAGGTGCTCTTCGCCCGGTCGTCGGACCAGGGCGCCACCTGGTCGGAGCCGGTCGTCGTCTCCGGCCCGGGGTGGGCGGACAAGCCGGTGATGGCGGTGAGCGACGACGGCCGGGACGTCTACGTCGCGTGGTCGCGGGCCGCCCTCTTCGCCGCCTCTTCCCACGACGGCGGCCTGACGTGGGGGCGGAGGCTCCAGATCGGCGTGTCGGAGCGGTTCCACGCGCCGTGGGGGATGGCCGTCGCACCGGACGGGACGGTGTACGTGGGGGTCACCTCCGAAGCGCCCTCCTTCCGGGGACCGGTGCGTGCGATGGTGTTCCGCTCGGCGGACGGCGGGGGCTCGTGGTCGGGGACGGTGATCGACGCCGTCTTCACCGGCACCGACCCGTTCACGACGCACCCCAAGGTCACGGTGGCGGTCGACGCCGACGGCCGGGCCTCGGTCGTCTACAGCGGGTCGACGCAGGCGGGTGGCCCGGGGCGGGTCTGGTCCTCATCCTCGGTGGACGGAGGCAGCACCTGGACGCCCCCCGTCGAGCTCCCCACGGGCGCCCTCGTGTTCGGGGCGGGGTTCCCCGCCGCGGTGGGGGCCGGTGCGGGCGACCTCCGCGCGTGGTTCATGGACGACCGCACGGGGAGGTGGAACACGTGGTACGTGCGCTCGACCGACGGAGGAGCCACCTGGAGCGCCCCGGTGCGGCTCTCGGCGTCCGGCGAGGGGGCTCCGTACCGCGATGCGCTTGGCTTCCTCTCCCCGTACGGCGACTACGGGGAGATCGACGTCGACGCGTCCGGCCGGACCGTCGCCGTCTGGGGGGAGGGAGCGGGCCCGCCGCCGGGGCCCGGGGGGAGCTGGTTCGACCGCGGGACGTGAGCGGGGCCGGAGGCAGGAGGACGTTCGAGGGAGGAGGGGGGATGGCGGTGGGACCGTACGAGGGGTTGCACGCGTTCGCGTTCATCCGGGGGGTCGAGCCGGGGACGCGGCTCCGCGAGGCGGTGGCGGCGCTCAGGGCGGAGGAGGCGCCCGATCGGGGGCCTATCCTGTTCGCCTCCGAGGTGGTGGGGCCGTACGTGGGCTTCATCCACCTGGCGGCGGACGGCCTCCCTGAGCTCCAGGCGACGATCGCCGAGCTGGTGTGGGCCCGGGGCCTCCACGCCGAGCACGCGGTGGAGTGGCGCGTCTACGAGGCCGGCGGCACGATGTTCGGGCCGAAGCGCTGGAGCCCGGGCTTCATCGCGCTCGTCCGCGTCTGGACCGAGCCCGGGGAGGCGCTCGAGGTCCTGGGGCGCCTCGGCGAGGAGCTCGGCCCTCCGGGAGGGCTCTTCAAGGGGGCGTCGGTCGTGTTCGGGGACTTCGACGTCCTCCTCCAGCTCGGCTCCGACGAGGACCTCGCGGCGGTGACGGACCCGGTCCTCGGGCGGCTCCATCGGATCGAGGGCATCACGAGGACCGAGACGTCGTTCGCGTACCGCCCGTGAGGCGCGCCCGAGCATCGTCGCGCGCAGGAGCGGACGTGGGGGAGGTGAGGGTCCTCGAGGAGGGAGCGCTCCGGGAGGAGCGGAAGCTCGTCACGGTGCTCTTCGCGGACCTGGCCGGCTACACGGCGCTCGCCGCCTCGCTCGACCCCGAGGACGTCTACGCATCCCTGCGGCCCGGGATCCTCGAGCTCCAGCGGGTGGTGGAGGGGTTCGGCGGCACCGTCCCCCAGGTGCTGGGGGACGGCTTCATGGCCGTGTTCGGGGTGCCCGGGGCGCACGAGGACGACGCCGAGCGGGCCGTCCGCGCGGCGCTCGCCGTCCGCGACCGGGCCCGGGAGCTCCGGGCGGGTGGGGGCGGCATCCCCTTCCCCGAGGTCCACGCCGGGGTCAACTCGGGGGAGGCGATCGTGGTCCCGGCCGCCGAGGCCGCCGGGTTCGCCGTGATCGGCGATACGGTCAACACGGCGTCGCGCCTCGCGGACCTCGCCCCGCCCGGATCGGTCTTCGTGGACCGCCGGACCCGGAACCGCACCTCCTGGTCGATCCGCTACGGGCGGGGACGGCTGCGCCGGGCCAAGGGGAAGCCCGAGGGCCTCCTGGCCTACGAGGCGATCGAGCCGCTCACGCCGGTGCCCGGCGCTCGCCCGTTCGGCTCGGGGCCGTTCGTCGATCGGGAGGCGGAGCTCGAGGCCCTTGAGCGCGCGCTGCGGGAGGCGGTGCGGGCCGGGAGGTCCCGGGTGAGGCTGCTCGTGGGCGAGCCGGGCCTCGGGAAGACGCGCCTCGCCTCCGAGCTCCGCGCGCGGTGGCCGGCCGCGGTGGCCTTCGGGCGGTGCGCGGCCTTCGGCGCCCGCGAGCCGCTCCAAGCGCTGGTCCTCGCGGTGGCGGAGGCCGTCGGCGTGCTCCCCGGCCCCGCCGGGCCGCCCAGCCGAGCCCGCCTGGAGCAGGCGGTGCGCCGGATCGCCGCGGGGAGGGATGCGAGGCCCCTCGCCCGCGACCTGCGCTTGCTCGCGACTATCGCCGGCGGGGGAGCGGCAGGCTCGCTCCCCGACGCCGCCTGCGCCATCCGACGGGTGATCGAGGGGCTGGCGAGCGCCGGGCCGACCGCCGTGATCCTCGACGACCTCCAGTGGGCCGACCCCGAGCTCCTCCGGCTGATGGCGGAGGCGGGCGCCGAGCCGTGGCGGGGGCCGATCCTCCTGCTCGGCCTGGCGAGGCCCGGGGTGCGGCTGCCGGGGATCCCCACGATCGAGCTGCAGCCGCTGGGTCCGGCGAGCGGGAGGGAGCTCGCGTCCGCCATCCTGGGGCCCGCGGCCCCTGAGGAGGTGTTGGGGGTCGTGCTCGACCGCGCGGCGGGCAACCCCTTCTTCCTGGAGGAGAGCCTGGCGATGCTGATCGAGGGCGGGTCCCTCCACCGGGAGCCGGACGGCTGGCGTCTGCGGGACCCCGACGCCTTGGTGCGGGTTCCCTCCTCGGTACGTCTGCTGATCGCCGCGCGGATCGACGGCCTCCCCGAGGAGGAGAAGCTCGTGATCCGCGAGGCCTCGGTGGCCGGCGAACGGGTCTGGGACGAGCTGCTCGCCCGCGGGCGCGGCCGCCGGGCGGCCCGTGGGGCGCTGGAGCGGCTCTCCGCCCGCGGGCTCCTGCGCCGGCGGGAGCGGAGCCAGGTCCCGGGCGTCGCCGAGTACGAGTTCCGGAACGTCCTGATCCGGGATGTCGCGTACGGGTCGCTCGCGAGGTCGGAGCGGGCGCGTCGGCACCTCCAGGCGGCGGAGTGGCTCCGGCGGCGCTCCGGGGACCTCGTCCGGGAGCCGGTCGCGCTGATCGCCGAGCACTACGAGCGGGCCTGGCGGCTGGGCGGGGGCGGGGAGGACGTGGCCAGGTCCGCCGTCTCCTACCTCGGTCGATGGGCGGACGAGGTGCGGACCTACCACCCTCGGGCCGCGGAGGCGGTGGGCCGCCGCGCGCTCGAGATCGCGGGCGCCGCGCCGGTCGGCGCGGCCGAGGAGGGCGAGCTCCTGGTCACCAGGGCGGAGGCCCTGATCGGGATGGGCCGGCACGACGAGGCCCGCCGTGAGGCGGCCCGGGCGGAGCGCTTGGCCACCCGAGCGGGGGACCGGGGGCTGCTGGCCCGGGCGCTCCTGGCCCGGGGCCGGGCGCTGAGCGACCGGGGCCGGATCCGGGACGCGCGGCCGCTCCTCGGCCGGGCCCGCCGGCTGTTCCGGGGAGCGGGGAACCTCGCGGGGGAGGGCTGGGCGACCCACGCGCTGTCCGAGACCATGGCGCCGGAGGACCAGGGACGCCAGCTCCGGCTCCTCCGGGAGGCCGAGGAGCTCTTCGCGCGGGCCGGGGACGAACGCGGCCGGGCGGCCACGGTCCAGTCGCTCGCGTACGTGTTCACGATCCGCGGCGGCGCCGGGTTCCGACGATGGCACGCGGAAGCGCGGCGGCTGGGTGCCGACGGGGACGAGTACGCGCAGGCCACGGCGCTCCGCTCTTGGGGGTACTTCCTCCACTACCGGGGGGACCACGCGGCTGCGATCGCCGCGATGCGCGCCGTCCGTCCGCTCGCGCTCGAGTCCGGGGACCGCTACGTGGAGGCGGACGCGATCTTGATCGAGGCCGCCTCCCGAGCGCTCGTCGGGGACCTCGACGAGGCGGAGCGGCTGGTCGAAGAGGCGCTCGAGCTCGGGAGGGCGGTCGGCTCGGCGCGGATCCGGGCCATGGCCCTGGTGGCGGGGGCCCGGGCTGCGCTCAGGGGCGGCCGCCCGGGTGAGGCCTGGGAGCGGCTCCGGGCGGCTCGGCGGCACCTGCACCCGCGGACCAGGCTGGAGGTCGTCGATCACCTGGCCGCCGAGGCCGGGGTGCTGCTCGACGCGGGTCGCTTCGGGCCGCTCCCGAGGATCGCGGCGCGCCTGGAAGCCGGGGTGCGGGCGACGGGGTGGCGGCTCTGGCAGCCGCTCGGGCCCCTCGCTCTCGGGCGGGCCCAGCTCGCTTCGGGGGACCCTCGGGAGGCCGAGGTCACGCTCCGGCGGGCGGTCCTGCTCGCCGCGCGGGTGGGGGCCGAGGGTCACGCGGCGCTGGCCCGAGCGCTCCTGGGGGAGGTCCGGGTCCTGGCGGGAAGGTCCCCGCGGGGGCGCCCCGAGGCCGAGCAGACCGACGCCGAGGCGGATGCGGTCGGGCTCGAGACGGAGGGCCTCCGGCTCCTCCCGCGGGACCCCCCGGCCGCGGCCGAGGTGCTGCAGCGGGCCGCGGAGCGGTGGCGTTCCCTCGGGCTCACGGTGTGGCTCCCCCGGGCCCTCGCGCTCCGGGCCGCGGCCCTGGAGCGGGCCGGGGGCGCGCGCGCCGCGGCGGCCGCGCGTCGGGAGGCCGCGTGGGCCCTGGACGCGCTCGGCACCCCCGCCGCCGCCCGGGCGCCGCTCCTCGAACCGCTCCGGGGCGCGGCGCTCGCTACCGGAGGATCAGGCGCAGGCCCCGCTCGAGGGTCCGCTCGTCGAGCGGGCCCTGCCAGGTGAGGACGGGCTTGCCCCGCCGGTCGTAGAACACGGTCGCGGGCTGCCCGAGGAACCCGAGCGCGTCGCGGATCGCCCCCGCGGGGTCGAACACGCTCGGGAACCGCCAGCCGAACTCGGCGATGAAGCCCCGGGCCGAGGGCCGGGAGTCCAGGATGTCCACGCCGAGGAACTGCACCTCCCGGCCGTGCTCGGCGTGGGCCCGCGCGAGGAGCTGCGCCTCCGAGCGGCAGGGGCTGCACCAGGAGCCCCAGATGTTCACCACGACCGGGGTCCCCCTGAGCTGTCCGAGGAGGGCATCGAACCGCGCCGGGTCGAAGTCGGGGAGCGCGTCCGCCCGCTCGGGGAGGAGCGGGACCCTGGCAGCGTTCACCGCCGGCACCGACCCGGCCGAGGTCGGGCCCCTGCTCGGCGCCCCGCAGGCCACGGCCGCCGCCGAGAGCGCCAGCGCCGCCGCGGCGAGCCACCGGAGGGAGGGCATGCCCGCATGGTAGAACCGGGGGGCGATGCGGAACCTTCCCGGACGGGTGGGCCCGGCCCGGCCCCTCTCCCTCTCGTCCCCGGTGCGCGAGATCGACCCCCGCGTGGCGTCCCGGCGCACCGGGCTCGAGGAGAAGGGGCCCCCGGCATGGCAGGTGCTCGCGGAGGGGCTCGGGATCCGCACGGTCCGCGACCTCCTCCACCACTACCCCCGCGCCTACATCGACCGCTCGCAGGTCACCCCGATCCGCTCGCTCCGGATCGGCCAGCGCGCCACGGTGATCGGCCGGGTGACCGAGGTGAAGGTGCGGGAGAGCCTCCCCCGGCGGGGACGCCGACCGATGCCGATCGTGACGGTGCGGCTCTCCGACCGGACCGGCTACCTGGAGCTCACGTTCTTCAACCAACCCTGGGCGGCCCGGACCTACCGGGCCGGGATGGAGCTCGCGGCCTCCGGCGTGGTGGGCCGCTACGGGAGGATGCTCCAGCTCCGCAACCAGGAGGTCGAGATCCTCCGGGGCGAGGCCGACGCCGTCCACACGACGCGGATCACCCCGGTCCACCCGGCCACCGAGGGCGTCACCACCCGCACCCTCCGCGAGCTCGTGCACCGCGCGCTCGCCCGGATCCCGGAGATCCCCGACCCCCTGCCCCCCGAGGTGGTCGAGGCCGAGGGGCTCCTCCCGCTCGACCTCGCGCTCCGCCGGATCCACTTCCCCGGGAGCCCCGAGGAGCTGGCCCCGGCCCTCGAGCGCCTGAAGTTCGACGAGCTGTTCACGCTGGAGCTGGGGGTGGCCTTCCGCAAGCACCGGGTGGAGGCGGCGGCGGTCGGGGTGGCGCACGATCCCGACGGGCCGCTCACGCGCCGGCTCCTCCAGGCCCTGCCGTTCGACCTCACCGGTGCCCAGCGGCGGGCGATGGCCGAGGTCTCGGAGGCGATGGCGCGGCCCCGGCCGATGAACGTCCTGCTCCAGGGCGACGTGGGCGCCGGGAAGACCGTGGTCGCGCTCCACGCCTGCCTGGTCGCGATCCAGTCCGGGCACCAGGCGGCGGTGATGGCCCCGACCGAGGTCCTGGCGGGCCAGCACTTCCGCTCGATGACCGCGCTCCTCGGGCCCGTCGGCGCGCGGCCGTTCCTCGAGGTGGCCGCGGACCCCGCGCCGGCGCCCGCCCAGCCCTCGCTGCTCGAAGGGGCCCCGGGCGAAGACGCCCCACCAGGACCCCCCGCGCTCACGTACGCGCTGCTCACGGCGGCGGTGACCGGGCGGGATCGCCGCCGGATCCTGGACGGGATCGCCGCGGGGGAGGTGGACCTGGTGGTCGGGACCCACGCGCTGGTCCAGGAGGGCGTGGCCTTCGCCGACCTCTCGCTCGCGGTGATCGACGAGCAGCACCGGTTCGGCGTCCACCAGCGGATGGCGCTGAAGGGCAAGGGTGGCTCCCCGGACGTGCTGATCATGACCGCCACGCCGATCCCCCGGACGCTCGCCCTCACCTACTACGGTGACCTCGACGTCGTGGTCCTGGACGAGCTGCCGGGCGGGCGGCAGCCGGTGGAGACCCGGATCGTCCGCACCGCCGAGGAACGGCGGGAGGCGTACGACCTCGTCCGCCGCGAGGTGGAGGCCGGGCGGCAGGCGTTCGTCGTGACCGCCGCGATCGACGAGGGCAACCGGCTCGAGGTGAAGGCGGCCGAGGCCGAGGCCGAGCGCCTGGCGACCCAGGTCTTCCCCGACCTCCGGGTCGGCCTCCTCCACGGGCGGATGCGCCCGGCGGAGAAGGAGCGTCGGATGGAGGCCTTCCGGGCGGGGGAGATCCAGGTGCTGATCTCCACGACCGTGATCGAGGTCGGGGTGGACGTGCCGAACGCCACCGTGATGCTCGTGGAGAACGCGGAGCGGTTCGGCCTGGCCCAGCTCCATCAGCTCCGGGGGAGGATCGGACGCGGCGCGCACCGCTCGTACTGCGTGCTCTTCGACGAGAGCGGGCCGGAGAACCTCGAGGCCCGGGAGCGCCTCGAGGCGATGGCCCGGACGACGGATGGGTTCGCCCTGGCCGACGAGGACCTCCGCCTCCGCGGGGAGGGGACGCTCTTCGACGTCCGCCAGTCGGGGATGCCGGATCTCAGGCTGGCCCGCCTGGCCGAGGACCTGGAGCTCGTGAAGCGGGCCCGCCGGCGGGCGTTCGCGCTGATCTCGGAGGACCCGACGCTCGAGCGCCACCCTGCGCTGCTCGCGGAGCTCCGGGCCCGCTTCGAGCGCGGGCTCGACTGGCTCTTCCACTCCTGAACCCCGCCCCGGAACCCGGGCGGCCCGGGACCCGGGAGGGCGGGGGCTCGCCCCGGCGGCCGCGGGGTGCGATGATGCGGCGACCGTGCCCGGAGGCGAAGCGCGCCCAGAGCCACCCGACGGCGGGGATCTCCGCTCGCTCCTCCGCGAGCTGCCGGTAGGGGTGTACCGGACGAGCGTGGAGGGGCGGTTCGTGGACGCGAACCCGGCCCTGGCCGAGCTGTTGGGCTACCCCTCGGTGCAGGAACTGCTCACCGTCCGCGTCCCCGACCTCTACGTCGATCCGGGTGACCGCGAGCGGCTGCTCGAGGCGGTCGCGCGCGACGGGCTGGTCCGAGCCTTCCCCACCCGCCTCAGGCGGCGCGACGGCAGGGAGATCTGGGTCGAGGTGAACGCCCGGGCGATCCCGGGCCCCCAGGGCGAGCTGAGGTTCCTCGAGGGCGCCGTGATGGACGTCACCGCGAGGCGCCGGGCGGAGGAGGCGCTGCGGGCGGCCGAGCGGCGGTACCGGACGTTGATCGAGCAGATCCCCGCCGTGACCTACGTCGACGTCGCCGATCCCACCGGTACCACGCTGTTCGTGAGCCCCCAGATCGAGCGGGTCTTCGGCGTGACCCCGGAGGAGTGGAAGGCCGCCGACGCCTCGCTCTGGGCCGACGTGATCCACCCCGAGGACCGGGACCGGGTGCTCGCCGCCTACCACCGCTCGCTCGAGCGACGCCGGCCGTTCCGGGCCGAGTACCGGATCGTCGCGAGGGACGGTCGGGTTCGGTGGATCCGGGACCGGGGTGAGTTCATCCCGGGTGGCGAGGCGGGGCCGGACCTGCTCCAGGGCGTCATGTTCGACGTCACGGCGGACCGGCAGCGGGAGGAGGAGCTCCGACGCAGCCGGGAGGAGATCCGGGAGCTGCTCTCGCGGCTGGTCCGGGCCCAGGAGGAGGAGCGGGCCCGGATCGCGGCCGACATCCACGACGACTCGATCCAGGTGATGACCGCGGTGGGGATGCGGATCGAGGCGGCCCGCCGCCGGGCGTCCTCGCCCGAGGAGGCCGCCTCCCTCGGGAAGCTCGAGGAGACCGTGGCCGCCGCGATCCGCCGCCTCCGCCGCCTGCTCTTCGAGCTCCGGCCCCGAGCCCTGGACGAGGAGGGGTTGGCGGCGGCCCTCCGAGAGCAGCTCCAGCGCCTGGGCGAGGATTGGGACGTCGAGTGGGGCGTGGAGGACGGGCTGGTCGAGGAGCCCTCTCCGGAGCTCCGCACCGTGCTGTTCCGGGTGGCCCAGGAGGCCCTGGCGAACGCCCGGAAGCACTCCCGGGCCCGCCGCGTGTGGGTCGAGCTGGCCGAGCGGGACGGCGGGGTCGTCCTCCGCGTCCGGGACGACGGGATCGGGTTCAGGGTCGACGACGTCCGGGCGCCGGTGGCCGGTCACCTCGGGCTGCCGTCGATGCGGGAGCGGGCGCAGATGGCAGGGGGCTGGCTCCGGATCGACTCGAACCCAGGGGCGGGGACCACGGTCGAGGCGTGGGTCCCGCTCCGACCGGAGGTCGATCGCCCAAGGTTCGGGCGAGGGTCCCCGAGGTGACCCCGGCCCGGCGGCCCGGTCCGGCGTAGCCTGAGCCGCGCTCGACGCATGAGGTCGCCTCGGTGCGTGTGATCGCGGGGAGCGCGAGGGGGACCCGGCTCGCGCCGGTGCCGCCCGGCGTCCGGCCCGTCTCGGACCGGGCCCGGGAGGGGCTGTTCTCGAGCCTGGGGGCGGCCACGATCGGATCCCGCGTGCTGGACCTCTACGCGGGCACCGGCGCGTTGGGCATCGAGGCCCTGTCCCGGGGGGCGGCCCTGGCGGCCTTCGTGGACCGGGACCCCCGGGCCGTGCGGACGATCCGCGAGAACCTCCGGCGCACCGCGCTCGAGGCCCGGGCCCGCGTCCACCGGGCCGACGCGCGGGCCTACCTCCGATGGCCCCCCGAACGTCCGTTCGACCTGGTGTTCCTCGATCCGCCCTACGCTTGCCCCGAGGCCGAGGTGGAGGCGGTCCTGCGGGCGCTCGAGCGCCACCTCTCGCCGGGGGCCTTCGTGGCCCTGACCAGGCCCAAGCGGGGTTCCACGCGTGTGGTTCCGCTACACTTCGAGCTGCGGAGGCGCCTGGCGTACGGCGACTCCCTCGTCTTCCTGTACCGGTGTGCCGGGGAGGGTCCATGGGCCTGACCGCCCTTTGTCCGGGGACGTTCGACCCCGTGACCAACGGCCATCTCGACATCATCGAGCGGGCGAGCCGACGGTTCGACCGCGTGGTCGTGGCCGTCCTCCGGAACCCGGCCAAGGAGCCGTTGTTCCCCGTGGAGGAGCGGGTGGCGATGCTCAAGGAGGTCTGCGCCGATCTGGCCAACGTCGAGGTGGACTCGTTCAGCGGGCTCCTCGTGGACTACGCCCGCCGGCGGGGGGCGGTGGTCATCGTGAAGGGGCTCCGGGCCGTCTCCGACTACGAGTACGAGATCCAGATGGCGCAGATGAACCACCGGATCTCCGGGGGGGAGGTGGAGACGGTGTTCATGACCACGAGCCCGCAGTGGTCGTTCATCTCCTCCTCCCTCGTGAAGGAGATCGCGCGGTTCGGGGGGTCGGTGGAAGGCCTGGTGCCCCCGGTCGTCGCGGAGCGCCTCGCGGAGCGCCTCGCGCGGGAGGCCTGATGGACCTGGCGGGTCGGATCCGGAAGCTCGAGGACCTGGTGCGGGAGGCGAAGTCGATGCCGCTCTCCTCCTCCGCCCTGGTGAACCGGGAGGAGGTCCTCCAGCTCCTCGAGGAGATGCGGACCGCGGTCCCCGAGGAGATCAAGCAGGCCCGGTGGGTGGTGCGGGACCGGGAGGAGCTCCTGGCCAAGGCCCGGGCGGAGGCCGACCAGATCGTGGCCCGGGCCCGGGAGCAGCAGCTCCAGATGGCCTCCCGGGAGGCGGTGGTCCAGCGGGCCAGGGAGGAGGCCGAGCGGATCCTGGCCGAAGCGGAGGAGCGGGCCCGCCGGATGCGGCTCGAGGCCGAGGACTACGTCGACGCCAAGCTGGCCCAGTTCGAGATCGCCCTCCAGCAGGTCCAGGAGCAGCTCGGGGAGACCACGCGGGCACTCCTGCGGACGCTGGAACGGGTCGAGGTCGGCCGGCAGCGGCTCCGGGGCGCCACGCCCACCGAGGACCTCGCGGGCGAGGAGCCGAGCCCGGAGGAGGCCTAGGTGCTCGCGCTCGACGTCCGCGACCTGCTCGCCCGGCCCGGTTCGGCCCGCAGCGTCCACCTCGACCAGGCGCTGGAGGGGCTCCGCACCGAGCTCGCCGACGTGCCCGCCGACCGTCCCGTCCGGATCGACCTGCGGCTCGAGAGCGTGGTGGAGGGGATCTGGGCGACCGGCGAGCTGGCCGGCGAGATGCGCCTCCGTTGCGCCCGCTGCCTCACCGAGTTCGACCGGGGTTTCGACGAGCCGGTCGAGGCCCTGTTCACCCGCCGTCCCGACCCCGACGCCGAGGAGTACCAGCTCTCGGAGGAGGGCGAGATCGACGTCGAGCCCCTGGTCCGGGACGTGGTCGTGCTCTCGATGCCGTTCGCCCCGCTCTGCCGCCCCGACTGCCTGGGGCTCTGCGCGCGGTGCGGCGGCGACCGGAACCTCGGCCAGTGCAGCTGTCCGCCCGAGGCCCCGGACCCGCGGTGGACCGGCCTCGAGCGGCTCTTCCAGGACCGAACGAGCTGAAAGGACGGGTCCATGGCCGTACCGAAGAGGAAGAAGAGCCGCGCCCGCACCAGGATGCGCGCGGCGCACTGGAAGGCGTCGCCGCCGGCCTACGCGGAGTGCCCCCGGTGCCACCGGCCGAAGCTGCCGCACCGGGTCTGTCCCAACTGCGGGCACTACGCCGGTCGGCAGGCGGTCGAGGTCGAGTGAGGGCGTGAGCGCCGGGTCCTCCGGGGGCGCGCCGGACCGGCTGGACCGAGCGCTGGGGCTGCGGTTCCGGGACCCGGCCCTCCGGGAGGCCGCCCTCACCCACCGCTCCTACGCGTTCGAACGGGGGCTCTCGGTCACCAACGAGCGCCTGGAGTTCCTGGGGGATGCGGTGCTCGGGCTGGTCGTGACCGACCTCGCCTACCGGCGGTTCCCCGACCTCACCGAGGGGGATCTGGCCAAGCTGCGGGCGGCGATCGTGAACATGTCGGCCCTGGCCGACGTGGCCCGCCAGGTCGGCCTCGGCGAGCTCCTCCTGCTCGGCAAGGGCGAGGAGCAGAGCGGAGGGCGCGACAAGAACAGCATCCTCGCCGACGCCCTCGAGGCGGTGCTCGGCGCCGTGTACCTGGACCGGGGGCTCGGCGTCGCTCGGCGGTTGATCGAGCGGCTGTTCTGGCCCCGCATGCTCGCCTACGTCCGGGGCGAGGGTGAGCGTGACTACAAGACGATCCTCCAGGAGCTCGCCTCCCAGGACTACCGGGAGCTCCCCGAGTACCGGTTGGAGGAGCGCGGGCCCGATCACCAGAAGGAGTTCACGGCCACCGTCTTCCTGGGCGGACGCCGCTTCGGCCGAGGGCGGGGCCGATCGAAGAAGGAGGCGGAGCAGGAGGCCGCGCGCCAGGCGTTCGAGCGCCTCACGGCGGCCGGCCGTGGTCGCGAGGAGGGGTAGGTGGAGCTCCCCGAGGTGGAGGTGATGCGCCGCGACCTCGAGAGGGACGTGGTCGGGCGGAAGATCGCGGACGTCGAGGTCCGGCCCACGAGGAACGCGATGCGGATCATCCGCCGTCACGCGAGACGGAAGGAGTTCGCCTCGCGGCTCGTCGGGCGGAGGTTCACGAAGGCGGAGCGGAAGGGCAAGTACATCCTCCTCCACCTCGACTCGGGCGACGTCCTCGTGGTCCACTTCGGGATGAGCGGACGGTTCGTGCGGGGCAACAAGCGGACCCCGTTCCCGCCTCACACCCACGTCGTGATCACCTTCCAGCAGGGCGGCGACCTGCGGTTCGTCGACCCCCGGACCTTCGGCGAGATGTTCGTGGCGTCCCCGGATGAGCTGGGGCGGTTGAAGGAGCTCCAGCACGTCGCGATCGACCCGCTGGACCAGGTGTTCACCTGGCAGGCGTTCCAGTACCTCCTGGCCGAGCGCCGCTCGAAGCTGAAGCCGCTCCTCATGGACCAGGGGTTCATCTCCGGGCTCGGGAACATCTACTCCGACGAGGTCCTGTTCGCCGCCGGGCTCCGCCACGACCGGATGTCGGACTCGCTCTCGGCGCAGGAGGTCCGGCGGCTCTACAGGGCCATCCAGGAGGTCCTCCAGGAGGCGATCCGGTACCGGGGGACGACCCTCGAGGACGAGGCGTACGTCGACCTGTTCGGCAAGCCCGGGGAGTACCAGAACGAGCTCAAGGTGTACGGGCGGGCCGGCCTCCCCTGCCGCCGCTGCCGCACGCCGATCCAGTCGGTGAAGGTGAACGGGCGGAGCGCCTACTTCTGCCCGCAGTGCCAGAGCTGACCGGTACCCGGGTGCCTCATGTAAGCACCCCTTGGGATCGTTGAAACGCCCGCGGTTCCGGGGTGGGATGGAGCCGCCGGCAGGACCGGAGCGAGGCGAGCAGTGAGCCTCTGAGGGAGGCGGCCATGCCGCCGAGCCTCGATGCCGTGATCGCCTGCTTCGGGCCCGCCACGGACGCCCCGGATGAGGGAGTTGGCGGGCGCGGGAGCGCGCCCCGCCGGTTGAAGCACATGAGTGCGGGCCGTCGGGACCACCTGCCCTTGGGACCGTGGCGAGGAGGGGCCGCCCGCTCGGTCGGGCCGGCGCGGGACGGGCGGCGCGGGACGGGCGGCGCGGCCCCGGGAAGGAGGTCAGGTGGCACGACGGATCGTGGGGATGGACCTGGGCGTCACGAGCGCCCACCACGCGGTCGTCATCGACGAGACCTGCGCGGTGCTCGCCCGCGCGAGGGCCCGCCCGACCGCCGAGAGCCTGGCGGCGCTCGAGCGGCGGGCCCTGGAGGGGGCCCCCGAGGGAGCCGCCCTGGAGGTGGTCATCGACCCGACGGGCCCGGCGTGGCTGCCGGTCGCGGTGTTCTTCGCCGCCCGGGGTCACCGGCTCTACCGTCCGTCGGTCGAGCAGACCGCGCACCTGCGGCGGGCCCTGGCCAAGCGGAAGAAGACCAACCGGACCTGCGCCGAGGTCCTGGCCAAGCTCGCGGTGTGGAACGCGGGGGCCCTCCACGAGCTCGAGCTCCCCCTCGGGAAGGCCGCCGAGCTGGACCGGGCGGTGCGGGCCACCGAGCGGCTCACCGAGGAGGTGGCCGCCCGCAAGCGCCGGATCCGGGACCTGGCCCGGATGCTCATGCCCACCGTGGACGCCGCCCTCTCCAGGACCATCGGCCGGGCCGACCTGGAGGTCCTGAGGAGCTACGGGGACCTCGGCGCCCTGCCCTTCGAGGTCGTGGCCGGCGAGCTCGCCGCCGAGATCGCCCGCCTCGAGGTGGCCGAGGCCGCCCTGCGGCCCTTCGAGGGGCGCAGGGAGGAGGCCTACCGGGCGGTGGATCCCGCCCAGCTCGCCCGGAGCCTCCCCGGTCTGGCCCGGGTCGGCGCCCCCCTGGCCGTGGCCTTCACCGCCAGGGCCGCGCGGTTCCCCTCCGCGGACCGCTACGCCTCCTACGTGGGGCTCGTCCCCGGGTCCTCGGAGACCGGTGAGACCGACCGCAAGGGCCAGCCGATGACCAAGGCCGGGAACCGCAAGCTCCGGCGGGCCTTCGTGCGGGCCGCCGACACCGCGCGCAAGCTCGACCCCCAGCTCGCCCGGATCTACTTCGTCCAGATGGTGGAGCGAGGGGCCCACCACACCAAGGCCCTCTCGGTGGTGGCCGCCCACCTGGCCCGGCGGTTCTGGGCCACCATGGTCCGGGGCACGCCGTACGTGGTCCGCGACGTCGACGGGCGGCCCGTCAGCCCGGCGGAGGCCCGGGCCATCATCGCCACCCGGTACACCGTCCCCGAGGAGGTCCGGGCCCGCCGCCGGAGCAAGAAGGGGCGGAGGGCGGTCCCTCACCAAGCCCTCGTGGGACATGTCTCCGGTGTCGGCCCTCGAGGGGCGACCCAACCGAGGCGACGGCCCTCCGCGCCGGACATGCTCCCCATCGTGGAGGACGTGGTCAATAGGGGACCGTGACCGCTCCTTGACACCTCGGGGTGGATAGGGAATCACGACACGACGCGCCTCCCCGGAGATGGATCCGTTCGGATCCGCCCTCTGTGAGTCGCGCCTCCACGAAGATGGGTCTGGGTTCGCAGCTTGACAACCCCGGGGCCCGGGTATACCGTTCGGCGCTGGCCGATCAGACCTGTGGGGAGGTTGGACATGGGTGCGGGGAGGGCTATCAGGCGGGGGTAGAGCTGCCGTTCTGGTTGCGTTGATCGTTCTGGTGCCAGCGATAGCTCTCGCCCACCAGGTCTACGAAAGCGCCTACGTCTGGTATTCGGCCGACAACCAGTTCTGTCTAAACGTCAAGTCATTACTCGAGTTCGACTCCACTAATACTCCCACCCAATGGCGCACGCAGAGCCAGGACTCGGCGCATGAGCGAGCTGAGGGTGTCCCCGGCGGGCAGTGCGACGGACCCCTCCATCTGTACTGGGATCGGCCCGCGAATTCCATGCGGGTGCTGCCTTACCTCTACGTCTACGGCTCAGCGGGCTGGGGCATTTGCAGAACGCATGCTTATGCGTACAACCAAACCACTACCTGGCGATTCAGTCATTTCCATGATTGGAGCAGGTCCACGATCGACGATTGCGGCCACAACTGGTATGGGCTCTATACATTGGGGCAGATCTGGCACAACGGCAAATGGCGAGGTAACACGTGGGTATGGTCGGGTGCACACTGGTGGGCGTCGAGCTAGGAGTTGAAAGAGGGGGGCAGCCATGCACCGTAGCCGACGCGTCCTGACGATCCTGATGGTCTCCGCGGGGAGCGTGGGACTGCTCACGGGGGTTGGTATCTCTCAGGCGCCCGAGAAGGCGCCGATGGGGGCGGACCCAGCAACCTTCAGCGGTCCCGACGGCGAGTTGAACTACGAGGCTGCGCCGGACTGGTTCCCGGTCTATGGCAACGGGGGCGAGGTGATCGGATACGTGAGGAAGGAAGACCTGTTCCTCCTCCCGTCTGCGGTGCCTGCCGGGATTGCTTCCCGGGTCGGCGGTCTTTCACCCGGACCCCGGATCCCCATCTACGAGCGGCCCGACGAAGGCTCGAGGCTGGTCGGGACGGTTCGAGACGATCCCGAGGGGTGAACGCGATCAGGTTCGCGATCGCGGTGATCCTGCCGCTCCTCGTGCAGGCCGCGATCACCTATGTCGCCGCCTACTTCGCCGTCAAGCGAGCCCTGAGGCGCCAGCGCCCAGCGTCCGCTGGCCATCCGTAGAGGGATGAGCGTGGGTCGGGGGCGGACCGACACTGCCCGCGGTACGGTCCAGGTCCGTTCGGCGGGCGTCAGGCGACGATCTCGGCGCCGGCCTCGCGCATCGCCTCGAGCGCCCGTTCGCCGTCCCCGGGCTGGAGGTCGACCGCCCGGATGCCCTCCCTCAGCACCCGCGTGGCGAACCCGAGGCGGGCGGCGTCGATCGCCGTCTCCTTCACGCAGTAGTCGGTGGCTAGCCCGAGGACCACGACCTTCGTGATCCCCCGGCCCCGGAGGAGGTCGGCGAGCCCGGTGGGCGACTCCTCCCCGGTCCTGGGGTCGCGGACCGTGAAGCCGGAGTAGCCGTCCTCGCCGCCGGTCCCCTTCCGGATCACCTCGCCCTTCACCTCGAGGTCGGGATGGAAGGCGGCCCCCCAGGTTCCCTGCACGCAGTGGACCGGCCAGACGCCGCCGTCCTTCTGGAAGTGGGGGGTGGTCTCGGGGTGCCAGTCCTGCGTGTAGACGACGAGCGCCCCGCCCTCGAGGGCCCGTTCCACCTCGCGGTTCGCCACCGGCACGACCTCCTCGCCGCCCTTCACGTATAGGCTCCCCTCGGGGTGCGCGAAGTCGTTCTGGACGTCCACGACGATGAGGGCCGTCTCCGGGTCGTAGCGCACCATCGCGTCATCGATGCTATCGCGGCGGCGCTTCCGAGGGTAGACCCCGCGTTGGTCGGGGAGCGGCCCGCGATGGCAGCATCATGGGCCGGGATGAAGCGGGTCCGCGTGCTCGTCTCGGGGCGGGTGCAGGGGGTCTTCTACCGGGCCACGTGCGCCGCTCGAGCCCGCGAGCTCGGGGTGTGCGGCTGGGTCCGGAACCTGCCGGACGGCCGCGTGGAGGCAGCCTTCGAGGGCGAGGACGCCGCGGTCGACGCGATGGTGGCCTGGTGCCGGGAGGGTCCCCCGTACGCCCGCGTCGAGCACGTGGAGGTGATCCCGGAGGAGCCGCTCGGGGAAGCGGGGTTCCGGATCCGCTGAGCCCGGGTTCGGCCCGGGTGTGAGATGCGGCGGAGATGCACGGTTCCAGGGCGGATCGCTGTTAGCATCCGCCTCGCATGTTCCTGCGCTCGCTCACGATCAGGGGCTTCAAGTCGTTCGCCGACAAGACGGTCCTCGAGTTCGGGCCGGGCATCTCGGCCATCGTCGGGCCCAACGGCTCGGGGAAGTCGAACCTGGTCGACGCGATCAGCTGGGTCCTGGGCGAGCAGGGCCCCCGCGCGCTGCGGGGCGGCCAGATGGCCGACGTGATCTTCGCCGGGAGCCCCACCCGCCCGGCCCTCGGGATGGCCGAGGTGCGGCTCGTGATCGACAACTCCGCCGGCCTCATCCCCGTGCCGATGACCGAGATCGAGATCTCGCGGACCATCTTCCGCTCGGGCGAGAGCGAGTACCGGATCGGGGGCGAGGTGGTGCGGCTCCTCGACGTCCAGGAGCTGCTCTCCGAGACCGGGATCGGGCGGGCGCTCCACACCGTGGTCGGGCAGGGCCAGCTGGAGGAGGTCCTCACCGCCCGCCCCGAGGACCGCCGCCGCTACATCGAGGAGGCGGCGGGGATCGCGAAGCACCGCCGCCGGAGGGAGCGGGCGGAGCGGAAGCTCGCGGGGCTCGACCAGGACCTCCTCAGGCTCCAGGACGTCCTGGCCGAGCTCCGTCGGCAGCTCAAGCCGCTCCGCCAGCAGGCCGAGGTGGCCCGCCGGCACGAGGAGCTCACGGCCCAGGCCGAGGAGCTCTCCCGGAGGCTCGCCGCGGCCCGCCTGCGCGACCTCCTCGCCGAGCGGGAGCGGCGGCGGGCGGGCTGGGAGGAGGGCCTCGCGCTGCGGGAGACCGCCAAGCGCCGGCTCCAGGAGCTCGACGAGGAGGTGGGGCGGGCGGCCGACGCGCGGGTCGCGGCCACGGCCGCGCTCCAGGAGGCGGAGGCCGCGTTCCGGGAGGCGAGGGCCGAGCGAGAGGCGGCGGAGGCCGCGTACCGCGAGGCGCTCGATCGCGAGGCCCGCCTGCGGGCCGACCTCGCGGACCACGCCGCCCGGGGCGGGCGCGCCGAGGCCGTGGCCGAGGAGCTCGCGCGGGCCGAGGCCGAGCGATCCCGGACCGCGGAGGAGCTCGCGAGGAAGGAGCGGGAGCTCGCGCGGGCCGAGGCGGAGTTCCAGGACCGGGAGCGGCTCCGCCGGGCGGTGGAGGAGGAGCGGCGGCGCCTGGCCGAGGAGGCGGCCGCCCGGCGCGCCGAGGTCGAGACGATCCGGGGAGCCCTCGCGGCCTCCGAGCGGGACCGGGAGCGCCTCGAACGGTCCCTGGCCGAGATCCGGGAGCGGATCGTCGCCGCCGAGGCGGAGGCGACCGGGCTCCGGACCGAGATCGAGCGGCTCGACGCCGCCGGGGCGCCCCTGGCGGAGCGGCGGGCGGCGCTCGAGCAGGAACGGCGCGGGCTCGTGGAGGAGGTCTCGGAGCTCGAGGAGCAGGTCCGCCGACACGAGGCCCGCAGGGACCTCCTGAGCGAGCGCCGCCGCGACCTCGAGGAGACCGCGGGCTCCCGGTTGCTCGAGCGGAAGCGAGGGCGCGCGATCGGGCTCCTGCGGGAGATGGTCGAGGCCACGGACGGGCTCGGGCGACCCCTCCTCGCGGCCCTCGGGCCCTTCGCCGACGCCGTCGTGTACGAGGACGCGGACGCGGCGATCGCCGATGCCCCGGAGGGGGACGGCGCGATCCTGGCGATCGCCTCGGGGGGCCCCGTGGCCTTCGTCCTCCCCGGCGAGCGGAGCCTGCTCTCCGCGGTGCGGGCGGAGCCCGCCGCCCGGGGGCTCGTGAGCACGCTCCTCCGCGACGTCTACCTCGCCGCCTCGCTCTCCGAGGCGGCGGAGAAGCACGCCCGCCACCCCAGGGCGTCCTTCGTCACCCCCGATGGGATCCTCGTGGGGCCGGCCGTGATCCACACCGCGCCCGCCGCCTCGGACCGCGCCAGGGAGGTCAGGGCGGAGCTCCGGCTGATCGAGCACGACCTCGCCGTCGCCCACCAGCGGCTCCGTCCCAAACGAGGGCGCTTGGAGGATGTGGTCCGCGAGCTCGAGGAGCTCGACGCCGAGCTCGAGGCCCTGGACGCGGAGATCGCGGCGGCCGCGGAACGGTTGGCCGTCGTGGAGCGGGAGGCCGCGGGGGCCCGGAGGGAGGCGGAGGTCCTCGAGGAGCGGCTCGCCGGGCTGGACGACGCGGCCCGAGGGTGGCGGGAGCGCCTGGCGGCCGTCGATGCCCCCCGCCCGGAGCTCCCCGAGCTGCCGCGGCCGGCCGAGCCCCCGGTCCGGCTCCGGGTGGAGGTGGAGGCTCTCCGGCGGGACCTCGCGGCGACCGACGAGCGTCTGGCCAGGCTCCGCGCGGAGCGGGAGGCGCTGGCGGCGGTGGACCCCGAGGCCCTCCGGGCGGAGCTCGCGCGGGCCGGCCGGGACCGGGAGGCGGCGGAGGCGGCGCTGCGGGAGGCGGGGGAGCGGGCGAGCGAGGCCGCCGCGGCCCGCGACCGGGCGGCGGAGGCCGAGCGTCGTGCGACCGAGGCCGAGGCCGACGCGAACCGCCGGTGGCGCGAGGCGTCGGCGGAGCTCGAGCGGCTGCGGGACGCCTACGAGGAGGAGGACCGGGCCCGCGGGGACCTCGAGCGAAGGATCCGGGAGGCGGAGCGGCTCCTCCGGGAGGGCCACGGGGCCGACCCCGCGGAGGCCGTCGCGGCGCTGGGGGAGGCCGACACCATCCAGGCCCTCGAGCGGCAGGCCGAGCTCGTGCAGCGCCGGCTCGCGCTCCTGGGACGGGTGAACCTCCTCGCGACCGGGGAGCTCGAAACCCTCGAGGAGCGACACGACTTCCTCCAGCGAGAGCTGGAGGACGTCCGGAAGGCCCGGCGGGACCTGCTGGAGGTGATCCGCCGGATCGACGAGGAGATGACCCGCACCTTCGAGGCCGCCTACCGCGACGCGGCGGCGGAGTTCGAGCGGATCTTCGCGCAGCTCTTCCCGGGCGGCGAGGGCCGTCTGGTCCTCACCGATCCCGCTCGGCCGCTCGAGGCCGGGATCGAGATCGAGGCTCGCCCGGGCCGCAAGCGGGTGCGGCGGATCTCGCTGCTCTCGGGCGGGGAGCGGGCGCTCGTGGCCCTCGCGTTCCTGTTCGCGATCTTCCGGGCCAGGCCCTCGCCCTTCTACCTGATGGACGAGGTGGAGCCGGCGCTGGACGACGTGAACCTCGTCCGGTTCCTCGACCTGGTCCGCGCCTTCGCGGCCGATGCGCAGGTCCTGATCGTGACCCACCAGAAGCGCACGATGGAGGTGGCCGACGTGCTGTACGGGGTCTCGATGAACCGAGACGGCACGTCCACCGTCGTCTGCCAGCGGATCGACCAGCCCCCCGCCGCGGCGACGGGCGCCGGGCACCCCGGCGCCCAGCGCCTCCCCGAGGTCCCGACCACCTCGACGGCCACCCCCGTCCGGTAGCCTCTGCGCGGATGGAGCTCGTCCTGCTCGCGCTCCTCGTCGCGCTGGTGACGACCGCGACCCTCGTGGCGCTCCGGCGACGGACCCGCCCGCCGCGGGCCGTCACGTACGGTCCCGAGGGATCCCGGCGCCTCGCGCGCCCGCCGGCCGTCGCGCTCGGGGCCAGGGTGCGGTCGCTGTTCGCAGGCGCGGTCGACGAGGCGGTCTGGGCGCACCTCGAGCGGCTCCTCCTCGAGGCGGACGTCGGACCCCGGGTGGCCCGGGGGCTCGTGGAGCGGGTCCGGCGGCGCTGGCGGGAGGGCGCCGACCCCGAGGGGCTCCTCATCGAGGAGGTGGAGGCGGTCCTCGGGCCGGACCAGCCGCTCCGCCTGGCCGAGGACCGCCTCGCGGTGGCCCTGGTGGTGGGGGTGAACGGGTCGGGGAAGACCACGACGATCGGCAAGCTCGCCGCCCGCCTGTCCTCCGAAGGGAGGCGCGTGAGCCTGGCGGCGGCCGACACGTTCCGAGCCGCCGCGGCCGAGCAGCTCGCGGCGTGGGCGGAGCGGACCGGGGCGCACCTCGTCGCGCAGCAGCGGGGCGCGGACCCCGGGGCGGTGGCGTTCGACGCGGTCAAGGCGGCCCTGGCCCGGGGCTCGGACGTCCTCATCATCGACACCGCCGGACGCCTACACACGAAGGCCCCGCTCATGGACGAGCTCGCCAAGGTCCGCCGGGTCGTGGAGAAGGCCGGGGGGACGATCGATGAGACGCTGCTCGTGCTCGACGCGACGACCGGGCAGGATGGCATCGCCCAAGTCCGGGCCTTCACGGAGGCCGTGGAGGTGACGGGCGTGGCGCTCGCGAAGCTCGACGGGACGGCGAAGGGGGGCATCGTGCTGGCGGTCCGCGAGGAGCTGGGCGTGCCGGTGAAGCTCGTGGGGACCGGCGAGGGGCCGGCGGACCTGGAGGCGTTCCACGCCCGGGCCTTCGCCGAGCGGCTGGTCCGGGGGAGGGCGGGATGAACGCCTCGATCCTGATCGTCGAGGACCACCCCACGATGCGGGAGGCGATGAAGCTCGTTCTCGAGCACGAGGGGTTCGAGATCCGCGAGGCGGCCGATGGGCAGGCCGCCCTCCGGATGGTCCGGGAGGACCCCCCGGACCTCGTGTTCCTCGACCTCAACATCCCCGGCACCCCCGGGGCCGAGGTGCTGCGCGCGCTCAAGGAGGACCCCGCCACCGCGTCGGTCCGGGTGGTGATCGTCACCGCCACCGGCGAGGAGGGCCGCCAGCACGTCCTCTCCCTGGGGGCCGACGAGTACTTCACGAAGCCCTTCAGCCCCCTCGCCCTGCTGCGAACCGTGGAGCGTGTGCTGGAGGGCCGCGCGGGCGACGAGACCGGCGAGCGCTCGTCCGGTCCGGACCCCGCGTGACGGCTCGCTCGGGGGGCTCGCCGAGCGGTCCTTGCTAGGATGCCCCAGGCCCAGCGGCCACGCGATGTTCGATACGCTCACCGACCGCCTCGACGCCGTCTTCCGCAAGCTGCGCTCGCGGGGGAAGCTCCACCCCAGGCAGGTGGACGCGGCCCTCGCCGACATGCGGACCGCGCTCCTCGAGGCCGACGCGGCCGCCCGCGTGGTGGACGACCTCCTGGAGCGGGTCAGGCGTCGGGCCCTCTCCGAGGAGGTGATGCGGAGCCTCACCCCTGCCCAGCAGGTGGTGAAGGTGGTCAGGGACGAGCTCGCCGCGACGATGGGCGGCGAGCACGTCCCGTTCCGGCTCCCGCGGGCCCACCCGGCCGTCGTGATGATGGCCGGGGTCCAGGGCTCGGGGAAGACCACCGCCTGCGCGAAGCTCGCCCACCTCCTGCGGGGCGAGGGCAAGCGGGTGCTCCTCGTGGCCGCCGATCTCCAGCGCCCCGCGGCGGTCGAGCAGCTCGTCACGCTGGGGCGGGAGATCGGCGTGGAGGTCGCCACGGAGGGGCGGGACCCGGTCCGGGTGGCCAGGGACGCGCTCAAGCGGGCCAAGCGCGAGGGACACGACGCGATGATCGTGGACACCGCGGGACGGCTCCACGTGGACGAGGAGATGATGCGCGAGGCGCGGCGGGTCCGCGACGCCCTCGCCCCCCACCACGTGCTCATGGCCTGCGACGCGATGACGGGCCAGGACGCGGTGGTGCAGGCCGAGGCCTTCCTCCGGGGGATCGACCTCACGGGGTTCGTGCTCACCAAGCTCGACGGCGACGCCCGGGGCGGGGCGGCCCTCTCGATCACCGCGGTCACCGGCAAGCCCGTGTTCTTCGCCGGCACCGGGGAGCGGCCGGCCGACCTCGAGGCCTTCCACCCCGACCGGATGGCCCAGCGGATCCTCGGGATGGGCGACGTGCTCACGCTGATCGAGCGGGCGGAGCGGACGGTGGACCGGGAGAAGGCCGAGGAGGCCGCCCGGCGGATGCTCGAAGCCCGGTTCACGCTCGAGGACTTCCTCGTCCAGCTCCGGGAGGTCCGCAAGCTCGGGCCGATCCGGGAACTGCTCGAGATGCTGCCCGGGGTGCCCGGCGGCAAGGACGCGCTCCGCGAGCTCGCCGGCGGGATCGACGAGGCGAAGCTCCGCCGGGCCGAGGCCATCATCCTCTCGATGACCCCGGAGGAGCGGCGGGAACCCGCTATCATCGGCGGGAGCCGGCGGGCGCGGATCGCGCGTGGCTCCGGCACGACCACGGCCCAGGTCAACGAGCTCTTGCGGGAGTTCGAGCAGGCCCGGAGGATGATGAGGAGCCTCACCGGCGGCGGCAGGGGACGGCGGGTGCCGAGGATCCCCGGGATGCCCGGGCCGCCGGGCTGAGGCGGACGAGGAAGGCGACGATGGCGACGAGGATCAGGCTGATGCGGCTCGGCGCGAAGAAGCGCCCCTCCTACCGCGTGGTGGTGGCGGACGCGCGGAGCCCGCGCGATGGGCGGTTCATCGAGAGCATCGGGAAGTACCACCCGCTGGCCGAGCCCTCCCTGATCGAGATCGACGAGGAGCGGGCGCTCCACTGGCTGCGGATCGGGGCCCAACCGAGCGAGCCCGTGCGGAACCTCCTCGAGAAGACCGGGATATGGGAGCGGTTCCAGGCCGAGCGACGGGGGGAGAAGGCCGCCTCGTGAGCGACGCGCCCGCGGCATCCGAGGGATCCGGGGGCGACCTGCGAGGGCTCGTCGAGTTCCTGGCCCGCGAGCTCGTGGAGGACGAAGGGGCCGTGATCGTCACCGAGGAGGAGGACGACCGGGGCGTGCTCCTCAGGCTGAAGGTCGCGCCGGAGGACATGGGGAAGGTGATCGGCCGGGGTGGACGGACCGCCCGAGCCATCCGCCAGGTCGTCCACGCCGCGGCCGTGCGGCAGGGTCGGAGGGCGCACGTCGAGATCGTCGACGCCTAGATGCGCGAGCCGACCGTCGTCGTCGGCAGGGTCACGCGGGCGCACGGGGTCCGGGGGGAGGTGGCGGTCCTCGTCCTCTCCGAGACCCCTGAGCGGTTCGCCCCGGGCGCCCGGCTCTTCCTCGAGGACGGGACCACGCTCACGGTCGAACGGACCCGGCCGCACGGGGGACGCCTCCTGGTGAAGTTCCACGAGATCGCGGACCGGACCCGGGCCGAGGGGCTGCGGGGACGCTCCCTGCTCATCCCCGAGTCGATGCTCCCCCCGCTCCCGGAGGGGGCGTGGTGGCCCCACCAGATCGAGGGGTGCGAGGTCGTCACGGAGTCCGGCCGCTCCCTGGGCCGGGTGGTGGAGGTCGTGCCGAACCCCGCCAACGACCTCTGGGTGGCGCGCGAGGGGGAGGAGGAGACGCTGATCCCGGCCCTCCGGGACGTGCTGGTCTCGGTGGACGTCGAGGCCAAGCGGATCGTGGTCCGCGAGGTGCCCGGGCTCACCGCCCCGGAGGGGGAGCCGCGCTAGCCTGCGGGTGTGCGGATCGACGTGCTCACGATCTTCCCCGAGATCTTCGCATCCCCGCTGCGGGCGAGCCTGCTCGGGAAGGCCATCGCGGCGGGGCTCGTGGACGTCCGGGTCCACGACATCCGGGAGCACGCTCCCGACCGGCACCGGAAGGTCGACGACGAGCCCTACGGGGGGGGCCCCGGGATGGTGATGAAGCCCGGGCCGATCTTCGCCGCCGTGGAGGCCCTGGGGCCGGGCCCCAAGCGGATCGTCCTGCTCTCGCCGGCCGGGCGGCGCCTCGACCAGGCGCTCGTGCGCGAGCTCGCCCGGGAGCCGTGGCTGGTCCTGATCTGCGGGCGGTACGAGGGGGTGGACGAGCGGGTCGTCGAGGGGCTGGGCGCGGAGGAGGTCTCGATCGGGGACTACGTGCTCTCGGGCGGTGAGCTCCCGGCCCTGGTCGTGATCGAGGCCGTGGCCCGCCTGGTCCCGGGGGTGGTGGGGAAGGAGGAGTCGCTCCAGCGGGAGTCGTTCGAGGAGGGGCTCCTCGACCACCCGCACTACACCCGGCCCGCCGTCTTCCGGGGGATGCGGGTCCCCGAGGTCCTGCTCTCGGGGGACCACGCCGCGATCGAGCGGTGGCGTCGGGAGGCCGCCCTGGAGAAGACCCGCCGCAACCGCCCGGACCTGCTCCGCGGGGGCGTCGACGCCGACCCCTGAGGGGTGCGTCCCTACCCCGGATGGGGGACGCCGACCCCCTCGCCGAGGGCTACCATCGGGGCGTGGACACCTGCTGAGGAGGGAAGGGCCATGGTGACCATCAGCGTGATCAAGGCCGATACCGGGGGGTTCGTCGGCCACTCCGCCGTCCACCCCCGGATGCTCGAGGTCGCGAGGGAGGCGGTGGCGGGGGCCACCGGGGACCTCCTGATCGACGGGAAGGTGGAGGCCTGCGGCGACGACCTGTTCCTGATCATGACCCATCGCCACGGGCCGGAGGCGGAGGGGGTCCACGCGTTCGCGTGGGACGTCTTCACCCGGACCACGGAGGTGGCCAAGGAGCTGGGCCTGTACGGGGCCGGGCAGGACCTCCTGTCGGACGCGTTCTCGGGGAACCTGCGGGGCATGGGCCCGGGCTACGCGGAGATGGAGTTCGAGGAGCGGCCGTCCGAGCCCGTCCTCGTGTTCCTCGCGGACAAGACCGACCCCGGCGCCTGGAACCTCCCCCTGTACCGGATGTTCGCCGACCCCTTCAACACGCCGGGGCTCGTGATCGACCCCAAGATGCACGCCGGTTTCCGCTTCGAGGTCCTGGACCTCGTGGAGGACAGGCTGATCCTGCTCGACACCCCGGAGGAGACCTACGACCTGCTCCTGTTCATCGGGGCGCCCGAGCGCTACGTCGTGAAGCGGGTCTTCTCGCGGGCCCTCGACGAGATCGCCGCCGTCACGAGCACCCAGCGCCTCTCGCTGATCGCCGGGCGCTACGTGGGCAAGGACGACCCCACGATGATCGTCCGGAGCCAGAGCGGGCTGCCGGCGGTGGGGGAGATCACGGAGCCCTTCGCCTTCCCCCACACGGTCGCCGGTTGCATGCGGGGCTCGCACCACGCGCCGCTCATGCCGGTCGGGCTCGCCGACGCCCACCCCAGCCGCTTCGACGGCCCGCCCCGGGTCGTCTGCCTGGGGTTCCAGGTGAAGGACGGCGTGCTCCACGGGCCGCGCGACCTGTTCGCGGACCCCGCCTTCGACCGGGCCCGCGATGAGTGCGCCCGGATCATGGACTACTACCGCCGGCACGGGCCCTTCGAGCCGCACCGGCTGCCGCTCGACGAGATGGAGTACACGACGATGCCCTCCGTCGCCGAGCGGCTCGCGGACCGGTGGCGGCCGGTGGAGCAGGAGCTGCGGCCCGCCCCTGGCAAGGTGGCGGACGCGCGGGTCCAGGCGGAGGCCCGGGCCGAGGTGGAGTAGAGGGTGCGTTTCCTCTCCCGGCGACCTGGGCGGGTCGTCGGGGAGGAGCGCGTGGAGGTGGCCGGGCCGCAGGGGCGGCCCGCCGCGCGTGGCCTGTGGTTCCACGGGCGGGGCCCCCTCCGCCCCTGGGCCGACCTCGTGGTCGAGGACCCCTCGGTCCTCCCGGAGGTGGCGGCGGCCCTGGGGCCGGGCGGGAGCCTGATGGTGGCCTACGGCGGGGACGAGACCGAGCGGGCCCTCCGGCGGGGCGCCCCGCCGGCCGCGACCCCCCTCGGCCTCTCGCTCCTCGCCGCTGGGTGCCGGTGGTTCAAGGACTGGTACTTCCCCGAAGGCGGGCGCGAGGGGTGGACGAAGCTCCAGGGCACGCTCCCCCTCGACACCGCCCACCGCGAGCGAGCGGAGGCGGCCCTCCGCGCCGAGCTCGAGCGGTTCCTGGCCTCGGGGCGGGGGCGGGAGGAGGACCGCCGCCGGGCCCGGGAGGCGCTCGGGCTGCTCGGCGAGGCCTGAGTCCGGGAGGCACGACGGCGCCGGGGGCCCGCGGCCCACCGGGTCCATCGCCCCCCGCGGGCTCGCGCCCGCGGGGGCTCGCCCGGGCCGCCCGCTGCTATCATCGGGGTCCCGCCATGAACGAGATCCACCTCGTCGAGCAGCCGTTCCTCCGCCGCGACCTGCCGGAGTTCCGGCCGGGCGACACCGTGAAGGTGCACGTCCGGGTGGTCGAGGCGGGGCGGGAACGCATCCAGGTGTTCCAAGGCGTCGTGCTCCGTCGGCAGGGAGGCGGTCTCCGGGAGACCTTCACCGTCCGGAAGATCTCGTTCGGGGTCGGGGTGGAGCGCACCTTCCCGCTGCACTCGCCGTCGATCGCGAAGATCGAGGTCGTGTCCCGCGGCGACGTCCGACGGGCCAAGCTGTACTACCTGCGGGGGCTTCGCGGGAAGAAGGCCCGGATCCGGGAGCGCCGGGAGATGCCGGCCGAGATCGCCCGCGCGCAGCGGCTCGCCGCGGAGACCGCCGCCGCGTCGGGGACGGAGGGGGCGATCGAAGCCGGAGCTGCCCCCGCCGAGGGGGCGGTCGAGGAGCCGGCCGCATCCCGGTCCCCCGCCGCGGGCGGGGCGACGGCAGAGCCGCCGCAGGCGGAGGAGGCGGCGGCCGCCCCCGCCGGTGGCGAGGAGCGGGGCTAGGGCGGTGTCCGAGCGGCCGCCGGCCCTGGCCGAGCCGGCCGAGGCTGCACCCCCCCGGGCCGAGGACAGAGGGCTCCTGCCGTTCCTGCGCGAGCTCCCCGGGCTCGTCCTCCTCGCCCTCCTCCTGGCCCTGTTGCTCAAGAGCTTCGTCGTCCAGGCCTTCTACATCCCCTCGGGGTCGATGGAGCCCACGCTCCTCCCCGGGGACCGGGTGCTCGTGAACCGGCTCGCGTACCGGTTCGGGGAACCCGAGCGGGGAGACGTGATCGTGTTCGACACCGGGGGGACCGAGGAGGATCGGGGGATCGTGGGCGGCTTCCTCCGGTGGCTCTCCGAGGGGCTCGGGGTTGCCCGCCCCGCGCACGAGGACTACATCAAGCGCGTGATCGGCCTGCCGGGCGAGGTCGTGGAGATCCGCCGGGGGGTCGTGTACGTGGACGGGGAGCGCGTTCCGGAGCCCTGGCTCGCGGGCCGGGCCGACCGGCGGTCGTTCCCGCCGGTGGAGGTGCCGTGGGGGATGCTCTACGTGTTGGGCGACAACAGGCTGCACTCGGGCGACTCCCGGTTCGGCCTGGGGTTCGTCCCCGTCGACCGGGTGGTGGGGAAGGCGTTCCTCGTGGTGTGGCCGCCCTCCCGGGTGGGGTGGGTCCGCTAGCGGACCTCGGGCGCTACGAGCGCCGCCTGCGGGAGCAGGGGTTCCGGCTGATCGCCGGGGTCGACGAGGCCGGGCGGGGGGCCCTGGCCGGGCCCCTGGTGGCGGCGGCCGTGATCCTCCCCGAGGACTTCGACCTCGAGGGGATCGACGACTCCAAGGCGCTCACGCCGGCCGAGCGCGAGGCCTGCTACGCGCGGATCCTGGCCGGGGCGGTGGCGGTGGCCGTCCGGCGGGCGACGCCGGCGGGGATCGACCGGCGGGGGCTCCACCGGTCCAACCTGTGGCTCCTGCGGGGCGCGGTGCGGGCGCTCCCGGTGCGGCCGGACTACGTGCTGACCGACGGCTTCCCGGTGCCTCGGCTCGGCCTCCCGTCGCTCTCGATCCGGAAGGGGGACGCCGTGACGGCCTCGGTGGCGGCGGCGTCGATCGTGGCCAAGGTGGTCCGGGACCGGGCGATGGCCCGCTACCACCGCAGGTTCCCCGCCTACGGCTTCGACCGCAACAAGGGGTACGGGACGGCCGAGCACCGGGAGGCCCTGGCGCGGATCGGGCCCTGCCCGATCCACCGGCGCTCCTTCGCGCTGGTCGCCGCGCTGGCGGGCGTGGAACCGATCGGCGCCGCGTACGATGGGGCGGAGGGTCCCACGGGGGAGGGCGCGTGACCGAGGACGACGTCGAGCGGTTCGAGGAGGAGCGCGAGCTCGAGCTGTACAAGGAGTACCGGGACGTCCTCCCGATGTTCTCCTACGCCGTCGAGACCGAGCGGCGCTTCTACCTGGCGAACCAGGTGGACATCACGCGGACCGACGACGGATGGGTGGAGGTCCGCCTCGGCGACGCGTGGGTGTGGGACATGTTCCGGCCGGCGCGGTTCGTGACCGAGGTCCGCGTGCTCACGCGACGCGACGTGAACGTGGAGCACCTCGCCCGCCGCGAGGACGTGATCGGCGGCTGATCCGGCGGGCGCCCCGTGTCGGTGGGGCGGGATACGGTCCATCCGTGGATCGCAGGGCCCAGGTCGGCCGACGCGGGGAGGATGCCGCCGCGGCCGCCTACGAGGCGCGGGGGTTCCGGGTCATCGCGAGGAACTGGCGCTGCCCGCTGGGCGAGGTGGACCTGGTGGTGGAGCGGAGGGGCCTGCTCGTCTTCTGCGAGGTGAAGGCGAGGTCGGGGACGGCCTTCGGGGGCGGTTTCGAGGCCGTGACGACGGCCAAGCGCCGGAAGCTCCGCGCGCTGGCCGAGGCCTTCCTCGCGACCCGCGACCCGCCGCCGGCCTCGGTCCGCTTCGACGTGGCGAGCGTGCACGCCGGGCCGCGCGGCCCATCGGTGCAGCTCTTCGAGGACGCCTTCGGCGCCTGAGCGCGGAGGGAGCGGTCCCAGCCCCCGATGTCGGTGGGGGGCGCTAGGGTCCCCCGGACCGTGTACGGGAGGGTGATCGGGGTCACGCTCGCTGGGGTGCGCGGGCGGCTCGTGTGGGTCGAGGCCCACGTCGGCCGGGGGCTGCCGGCGCTCGTGCTCACCGGGCTCCCCGGCGCCGCCGTGACCGATTCCCGCGACCGCGTCCGCGCGTCGGTGGAGAACGCGGGCCTCGTCTGGCCGCTGCGGCGGGTGGTGGTGAACCTCTCCCCGGCGAACCTCAGGAAGGAGGGTCCGGGGATGGACCTGGCGATCGCCATGGGGGTCCTGGCGGCCTCCGCCCAGGTGCCGCGCGAGCGGCTCGAGCGGTTCGCGTTCTACGGGGAGCTCTCGCTCCGGGGCGGGCTCGTGCCGACCCCGGGTGCCCTCCCGGCCGCCATCGCAGCGGCGCGGGCCGGGCTCGAGGGGCTCGTCGTGCCCCTCGCGAACGCGCCCGAGGCGGCCCTGGTCGAAGGGCTCGAAGTGGTCGGCGCGGAGCGCCTCCAGGACGTGGCGGGGTTCCTGCGGGGCACCTGGAGCCCGCCGCCGGTCGTGGCCGGGGAGGGAGGGCCGCCCGCGTCCCACCCGGTGGATCTGGCCGAGGTGCGCGGGCAGGCGCGCGCCCGGCGGGCGCTCGAGGTGGCGGCGGCCGGCGGGCACGCCCTCCTCCTCGTCGGCCCGCCCGGGGCGGGCAAGACGATGCTCGCGCGGAGGCTCCCCACGATCCTGCCCGCCCTCTCCCGCGACGAGGCGCTGGAGGTGACCCAGCTCCGCTCGGTGGCCGGGCTCCTCCCGCGCCCGGGGCTCATCACGGCCCGGCCGTTCCGCTCGCCGCACCACTCGATCTCGGCCGCGGGGCTCCTCGGCGGCGGGAGCGGTCTGCCTCGGCCGGGCGAGGTCTCCCTCGCCCACCACGGCGTGCTGTTCCTGGACGAGCTCACGGAGTTCCGGCGAGACGCCCTCGAGGCCCTCCGCCAGCCCCTCGAGGACGGCCGGGTCGTGGTGGCCCGGGCCGGGGGGGCGGTCGAGTTCCCCGCGCGGTTCACGCTGGTGGCGGCGGCGAACCCCTGCCCCTGCGGCTACCTCGGCGATCCCCGCCACGCCTGCCGGTGCCCGCCCAACAGGGTCGATGCCTACCGCCAGAAGCTCTCGGGGCCGCTCCTCGACCGGATCGACCTCCGGCTCGCCGTCCCTCGGCTCTCCCGCCGGGAGCTGCTGGACGAACGGGAGGGGGAGCCCTCGTCCTCGGTCCGCGAGCGGGTCGCGCTGGCCCGCGAGCGCCAGCGCTACCGGTACGCCGGCCTGGGCGTCGGGTGCAACGGCCAGCTCCCGGGTCCCCTGGTCCGGCGGGAGGCCCGCCTCGCGCCCCAGGCGGAGCGGCTGCTCGTGGAGGCGGTCGAGGGGCTGGGCCTCACCGGGCGGGGGTTCGACCGGGCCCTCCGGGTGGCCCGGACGATCGCGGACCTGGCCGGCTCCGAGCGGGTGGAGGCCGACCACCTGGCCGAGGCGCTCTCCTACCGCGCGCCGGTCGACGAGGGGGGGATGGCCCGTGCCGGCTGAACGCCCCGAGCTGCCCCGCGGCTGGCCCCCCGCGTTCGCCCGCGGCGAGGCGAACCGCCGGGCCCTGGTCGTGCTCGCCGCCCTCCGGGGGATCTCGCCCCGCAGGCTGCGCGAGCTCGCCTGGCGGGTGGGGGACGCGGCGGCCTGCCTGGAGGAGGTGCGCCGGGGCCGGGCCGGTAGCCCGAAGGACCGCGAGGCCGCCCGGGTCCTCGACCCCGCGGAGCTCCTTCGGCGAGCGGAGGGCGTCGGGGCCCGCCCGGTGGCTCCCGGGGAGGACGAGTACCCCCCGAGCCTCCTCGACCTCGCCGATCCGCCAGCGGCGCTCTTCGTCCGGGGCGCTCGGCTGGAACCAGCGCGGCGCGTGGCGGTGGTGGGGGCTCGGAACTGCACCCCCGCCGGGGCCGAGGTCGCCCTGGAGCTGGGGCGGGCCCTCGCGGCCGCCGGGGTCTGGGTGGTGAGCGGGGCTGCGCGGGGGATCGACGCGCGGGCCCACGAGGGAGCCCTGGCGGCCGGGGGGCCGACCGCGGCGGTGCTCGGCTGCGGGATCGACCTCGCCTACCCGCCCCGCTCGCGACGCCTGCTCGACCGGATCGCGGAGGCCGGGACGGTCGCGAGCGAGTACGCGCCCGGCGTGCTGGCGGAGCCCTTCCGCTTCCCCGCGCGCAACCGCCTGATCGCCGCGCTCTCCGAGGCCGTGGTGGTGGTCGAGGGGGCGGAGGAGAGCGGCTCGCTGATCACGGCCGACCACGCCCTGGACCTGGGGCGCCAGGTCCTGGCGGTGCCCGGGCCGGTGACGAGCCCGCTCTCGGCCGCGCCCCTGGCGCTCATCCGCGAGGGCGCGACCATGATCCGAGGTCCGGCGGACCTGCTGGACGACCTCGGCCTCGGCGCGGCGTCCGCGCCGACGCCCTCCGCCTCGGGCCTGGGGATGCTCGAGCAACGGGTGCTCGCGCACGTCGCGGGCCCGGTGCTCCCGGAGCAGGTGGCCAGGGCCGCCGGCTTGGCCCTCCCGGAGGTGCTCGCCGCCCTCACGCGGCTGGAGCTCTTGGGGCTGGTGCGGTCCGTGGGGGGCAGGGTGGAGCGGCGGGGCGCCCTGTGGGGTCGCCCCGCCCCTCCGGGCGCTTGAACGGGGCCCGAGGCGCTGGTACAAGGGGAGCCGTACCCGATCCGGAGAGAGGTCGTGGCGTCCCGCGACGAGCTTCCCCACCCCGAGCGGCGGCTGATCGAGTCCTTCCTGCGACACCTGGACCTCGAGCGGCGGCTCTCGGAACACACCGTCGCCGCCTACCGCCGCGACCTCGTGGCGCTCGCGGCCTTCCTCCGCCGCTCGGGGAGCTCGTTGCCGGCCGCTACCTACACCGAGCTGCGCCGGTTCCTCGCCCAGCGCTCGACGCTCGGCTACGCGCGCGCCTCCGTCGCCCGGTGCGCCGCGGCCATCCGGTCCTTCTACCGGTGGGCGCGGGCGCAGGGTCTGGTGCGGGCGGACCCGGCGCTGCTCCTCGGGCGCCCCAAGGTCGTCTCGCGGCTCCCCGCGGTGCTCCGGCCGGCGGAGGCGGCGGCGCTCGTCGAAGCCCCCGCGGCCGAGATGGGCGGGGAGGGGGGCGCCCCGGCGCCTCGGGACGACGGCGGGCGCGCCGGACGGGGCGCACGGCTGCTCCGTGACCGGGCCCTCCTCGAGCTGCTCTACGGCTCCGGCCTGCGGGTGGGGGAGGCGGCGGGGCTCACGGTCGATGATGTGGACCTGGCCCGTGAGCGCGTTCTGGTGCGGGGGAAGGGCGGCAGGGAACGGGAGGTGCCGATCTCCGAGTACGCGCGGGAGGCGATCGGCGCCTACCTGCGCGACGGCCGTCCCTGGTTCGCGGAACGGGCCCCCGCCGGGGGGACGTCCGGCTCCGAAGCCGCACCGGGCGCGAACGGGCCGGCACCGCTCTTCCTGAACTCGCGGGGGAAGCCCGCGTCCCCGCGCGACCTCCGGAGGATCGTGGAAAGATACGTGCGTCGGGTGCTCTCGGGGCGCCGGGTGTCGCCGCACACGCTGCGGCACTCGTTCGCGACGCATCTCTTGGAAGGGGGGGCGGACATCCGGGCCGTGCAGGAGCTCCTCGGGCACGCCACCATCGCCACCACCCAGCGCTACACCCACGTCTCGCGGGGTCGGCTGTTCGCCGCCTACCGCCGCAGTCACCCGAGGGCCTGATGGCGAAGCCGGCCAAGGCCGCCGAGCGTGGAGGGACCGCCCGGGACCGACCGAAGGCCGTCGGGGCGGCGACGGGCAAGGGCCGACCGAGGGGCGTCGGCGCGGCCACGGTCAAGGGCCGGGCGAAGCCGCCCCGCCCGGCGTCGCCCGGCGTCGAGCCCCCCGACGAGCTGGCGCGCCTGTGGGAGGAGTTCAAGGCGAGCGGCTCGCCCGAGGCGCGGGAGCGGTTGATCCTCCACTACGCGCCGCTCGTGAAGTACGTGGCGAGCCGGGTCGCGTCCGGCCTCCCGAGCTCGGTCGAGCAGGCCGACCTCGTCTCCTACGGGATGTTCGGGCTGATCGACGCCCTCGACAGGTTCGAGCCCGGGAGGGGCAACAGGTTCGAGACCTACGCGATCCCCAGGATCAGGGGCGCGATCATCGACGAGCTCCGCGCGATGGACTGGGTCCCCCGCTCGGTCCGGTTCAAGGCGAGGGAGATCGAGAAGGCCTACGCGGACCTCGAGGCGATGCTCAAGCGTGCCCCGACCGAGGCCGAGCTCGCGGCGCGGCTCGGGATGAGCGTCTCCGAGCTCCACGACGTCGTGACGCAGATCTCGTTCGTCTCGGTCCTCGCGCTCGACGAGGTCCTGTCGGTCGGCTCGGACCGCGGGGAGCAGGTATCGCTCCTCGACACCCTGGCCGACCGCGGCCACGACCCGACCCTGGGGCTGGAGAACCAGGAGACCCGGGGCATGCTGGCGGCAGCGATCAATTCGCTCTCGGAGCGCGAGAAGATCGTCGTCACGCTGTACTACTTCGAGGGTCTCACGCTGGCGGAGATCGGGGAGATCCTGGGGGTGACGGAGTCCCGGGTCTGCCAGATCCACACCAAGGCCGTGAACGGGCTCCGCTCCCAGCTGGCCGAGCGGGACTGATGGCGGGCCACTACCCCGGCGCCGAGTGACGTGCGTCATGGCGGTCTCCGGGGGCCCGGGGTAGGGTGGGCCGGGCGGGGGCCCACCGGGCCGCTCCCCGACCCCTGGAGGAACCGTGCGGCACCGAAGGCGGCTCCTCCCCCTCATCGGCGCGGTGTGCCTCTCCGCGGCGTCGACCGTCGCCGCTCCGCCGGCGGACGCCATCCCCTCCGCCGGCGATGGCGGCGGGTCGACCGGGATGGCCCTCGGAGGGTCGGGCGTGGCCATCGTCGCCCCGGGGACGCGCGACGGAGAGCGCGCGGCGGAGGGCGGCGCCGAGGCCTGGGCCGCGAGCCCTGGGCCGGCTCCGGCGTCCCCCGGGAGCTGGCTCTGGCCCGTGCAGGGGCCGGTGGTCCGACCGTTCGACGCGCCCGAGGGCCGCTACGGGCCGGGGCACCGGGGGATCGACATCGCGGCCGAGCACGGGGTCCCCGTGGTCGCTCCCGCCGACGGCGTCGTGACCTTCGCCGGCCAGGTCGGCGGCCACCTGTTCGTCACCATCGACCACGGCGGGGGCCTCCGATCGACCTGCTCGTGGGTCTCGGCGCTCGCGGTCCGGGCGGGCGACCTCGTGCGGGCGGGCCAGGAGATCGCTCGCACGGGCTGGGGACACCCCGGTGCTGCGGTCCCGCACCTCCACTTCGGCGTTCGGCTGGGCGACACCTACGTGGATCCCCTGCCCTACCTCGGCCCGCTCTCGGTGGTCGGGCTGATCCGCCTCGCGCCGCTCGCGTAGGCCGCCCCTGCCCCTTCGGCGTCGGTCGGCGGACGGGGCCCGTATGATTGCCCGCGCCCGTCCCGAGGAGGGCCGAACCCACCTGTCGCACGGAGAGCTGCCACGGTCCCGTCGGCCACGGCTCCGCGCGCTGGCCGCCGCGGCCGCCCTCGCGCTATCCGGGCCCGGGCTGGCCGCGGGGATCGCGTTCGCCCAAGCGCCCGGGGGCTGGAGCCAGTTCCAGAAGGACGCGGGGCACTCCGGGACCTCGGATGCGGGGCCGGCCCCGCCCTACCGGCAGGCCTGGGCCTTCGAGGCTGAGCAAGCCGAGGGCGGGCTATCGGCGCCCGTGATCGCGGATGGGCTGGTCCTCGCCGTGGGCCGGGAAGCGGTGTTCGCGGTGGATGCTCGCACCGGTCGGGAGGCTTGGCGTATCCCGCGGGCGCCTGGGCCGCCCGCGCCGCCGGCGGTCGCCGAGATCCGCGGCGCCGCCGCGCTCCTGTTCACCGAGGGCGGGGAGGACGGGGAGGTCGCGGTCCGGGCGGTCTCGCTCGCCGACCGGTCCGACCTCTGGGAGGCGCCCCTGGGGTCCCCGAGCCGGACCGGGGTCACGGTCGAGGGCGACCGCGCCTACGTCGGGGACGTGCGGGGAGGCGTGTACGCGATCGAGCTGGACTCGGGGGAGGTCGCCTGGCGGGCCGAGACGGAGGGGTCGGCGAGCGCGCCGCTCGCCGTCTCGGACGGCGCCGTCTACGCGGTGACGCGTGGGGGCTCGGCGCGGCTGATCGTGGTCGTAGCCCTCGATGCCTCCTCGGGGGAGCGGATCTGGTCGACCTCGCCGGCCCCCGGCGCCGCGGTGGCGTCCGGGCCGACCGTGGGCGACGGGCGGGTCGTGGTGGGGTTCGCGGACCGGGTGGTCCGGGCCCTGGACGCGGCCTCGGGCTCGGAGGCCTGGGCGGAGCGTGCGAACGGGATCTTCTCCCCCGCGGGGACGGCGGCGTACGCCGAGGGGGATGCGTTCATCGCCGACATCGCCGGCCAGGTGTACCGGCTCGATGGCGAGACCGGGCGGCGGGAATGGGACCACGCGCTGAACGACCTCGTGGTCAGGAGCTCCCCGGTGGTGGTGGGCGGGGCCGTCCTCGTCGGCCTGAACGACGGCCGACTCGTGGCGCTGGACGCGGCCGGGGGAGACCTGGTGTGGCAGAGCGATCGGACCCCGGGGCTGGTCGGGCCGCTCGCCGTGGCGCCCGGGCTGGTGGTGGCCGTGAAGGGAGGGGACGGTGGACGGCTCGTGGCCTACGAGCACGATCCCGAGGGGGCCCTCCTGCGGATCCCCTCGCCCACGACGCTGGACCCAGGGCGGCAGGTGTTGCTGGCGCTGGCCTCGGTGCTGCTGGTCGCGGCGGCGGTCCTGATCCCGGCTCGGCTCGCCGCGCGGAGGATGCATCCTGCGTCGGCCGACCTCGCTCCGGGGGAACCCGCCCCGGCCCCGGAGGAGGGGACGCCGTGAGCCGTTCGCGCCGCGCCGGCGGTTCCCGGGGCCGAGGGGCTGCGTCCCCCGAGCGCACGGAGGGGGCGGCGCCCGGGGCCGGCGCCCGGTCCGGCGAGGCGCGGCCCTCGCGCCTCGGCGGGCTCTTCCGTGGGGCCGCGGTTCCGTCGCCCCTGCCTCCGCTGCGGGCCTGCCTGGCCCGTGGGTTCGTGGCCGTCGGCGCCCAACCCTCCCTCCTGGTGCCGGCCCTGACCCTCGTCCCGGCGGGCTGGTTCGCCCTGGTCGCCGCGGGGCTCCAGGGTCCACCGGGCCGGATGGTCGGGCTCCTCGCCATCCCCCCGGTCTCCACGTACTTCGACTCCCTCAACGCGGTCGCGTTGTTCGGGTTCCCCGCCGGGCTCTGGGCGGCCGTGCCGATGGTGCTCGTCCGCGCGCTGGTGCTGGCGCTCCTCACCGGGCTGGTCCTCGAGAGCCTGGAGGCGGGGAGGGTGAGTCGGGCCGGGCTCCGCCGGGGCCTCCGGGCCTGGCCGACGACCGCCCTGGCCGGGCTGCTGGGCCTCGGCCTGATGGTCCTCGCCAGCGCGATCCTCCCGTTCCTCGGGCCCGGTTTCGGCTTCCTGGGCTCGATCCTGACGCTGGTCGCCGCGGTGTTCCTCTTCGGGTACGCGCCGGCGGTCGCTGCCCGCGGGGGGGCGGGGGTCGTGGAGAACATCCGTCGCTCGGTGCGTGGGGCGATGCTCCCCGGCAGCCGGCAGTTCCTGTTCTCGATGCTCTACGTGTTCGTGTCGCTGCCGCTCATGGTGGCGTTCGCGCCCGAGGGGAGCACGATCACCGTGAACCCCGCCTTCGGCACGTGGGTGTACGCGCTGGTCGCCGCCTTCGTCCACCTCGGGTTCCTCGGCGCCTTCGCGTTCCGGTGGCTGGCCGCGGAGCCGCTGCTCCCCGAGCGACCGGCGCCCATCGTCGCGGCCGGAGGGAGGGAGCGGCGTCCCCGGCACGAGCCCTGAACGCCCTCCGGCCCCTGCGCTCCGCGTCGCCGCTGGTAGACTGCGCTGCCGGCGCGGGGAGCGCCGAATACGCACGCCCGGGGACCGCCGCCGCGGTCCCGGCAGCGCCGGGTCGGCGTCGGGACGATCCGGGCGGAGGAGGGAACCGGAAGGAGGAGGATCGTGCCCGTCGTCACGAGGCGGGCGCTCCTCGAGGCCGGCGTCCACTTCGGGCACCAGACCCGGCGCTGGAACCCGAAGATGCGCCGGTACCTCTACGGGGAGCGTTCCGGGATCTACATCATCGACCTCGAGAAGACCCTCGCGGGGCTCGAGGAGGCCTACGCATTCGTCCGCGACCTCGCGGCGCGGGGGGGCATCGTGCTGTTCGTGGGCACGAAGAAGCAGGCCCAGGAGCCGATCAAGGAGCACGCCGCGCGCTGCGGCATGCCGTACGTGAACACCCGCTGGTTGGGCGGGATGCTCACCAACTTCCGCACGATCGCCGGGCGTCTCCTCCGGCTCCGCGAGCTCCGCGAGATGGAGCGGGGCGGCGCGTTCGAGTACCTGCCGAAGAAGGAGGTGCTCCGACTCCGCCACGAGAAGGAGAAGCTCGAGCGGAACCTCGGAGGCATCCAGGATCTCGAGCGGCTCCCCGACGCGATCTACGTCGTCGACACGAAGAAGGAACACATCGCGGTGACCGAGGCCCGGAAGCTCGGGATCCCCGTCGTGGCGATCGTCGACACGAACTGCGACCCCGACGAGGTGGACTACGTGATCCCGGGCAACGACGACGCGATCCGCTCGGTCGAGCTCGTCACCCGGCTCATCGCGGACGCCGTGATCGAGGGCCGCCGCCTCGGCCAGGAGCGGGCCATCACGAGGGCCGAGGGGCCGGAGATCGAGCCCGAGCCTGTCCCCGAGGCGGCTCCCAACGGGGCAACGCCGAGGGCGGAGGAGTCGCCCGGGTCCACCTCCGAGGTCCGGACCGTGGACCTGGAGGCGGTCGCCGCCGAGCCGTCGGGGGCCGAACCATCCGAGGACCGGGGGAACCCATGACCACGACCAACGTCACGGCGGAGCAGGTGAAGGCGCTCCGGGATGCCACGGGCGCCGGGATGATGGACTGCAAGCGCGCGCTCGAGGAAGCCGGCGGCGACGTCCAGCGCGCCACCGAGATCCTGCGGGAGCGCGGCCTGGCCTCGGCGAGGAAGCGAGCCGGGCGCACCGCCACCCAGGGGCGGATCGAGGCGTACGTGCACCACAACGCCACGGTGGGGGTCCTCGTGGAGGTGAACTGCGAGACGGACTTCGTCGCGAACACCGACCGGTTCCGGGAACTGGCCCGGGACGTCGCGCTCCACATCGCGAGCGCCTCGCCGTCGTGGGTGTCTCGGGAGGACGTGCCGGAGGACGTGCTCGCGGCGGAGCGGCGGATCTACGAGGCGCAGGCCAGGGAGATGGGCAAGCCGGAGCAGGTGATCCCGAGGATCGTCGAGGGCAAGCTCGCCGCGTTCTTCCGCGATCACGTGCTCCTCGACCAGCCGTTCGTGAAGGACCCAGAGGGGAAGAAGACCGTGGGCGAGCTCCTCGACGAGGTCTCGGCGGTGGTCGGGGAGAAGGTTGCCGTGCGTCGGTTCGTCCGGTACAAGCTTGGCGAGGAGGTCGGCTAGGCGGAGGGGCGGCCCCGTCGGAGGGGCGGGCCGGGCGCGGCCGCGACCGGGAGGACAGGGGGATGATGGACGGCGGGGCGACCGAGCGGCGTCCGATCTACCGGCGGGTCCTCCTGAAGCTGTCGGGAGACGCGTTCGCGCCGCCCGACCGCGACTTCGGGATCTCGACGGAGTCGACCGCGCTCCTGGCCCGGGAGCTCCGCGACGTCGTGGACCTCGGTGTGCAGACCGCGGTGGTGGTGGGGGGAGGGAACATCTTCCGCGGGCGGGACGCGCCCGGGATGGACCGCGCCAGGGCGGATTACATGGGGATGCTGGCCACCGTGATGAACGCCTTGGCCCTCCAGGACGCGCTGGAGAAGCTCCACGTCACGACCAGGGTCCAGACCGCGATCCACATGGCGCAGGTGGCCGAGCCCTACATCCCCCTCCGGGCCGTCCGCCACCTGGAGAAGGGGCGGATCGTGATCTTCGCCGCCGGGATGGGGGCCCCGTTCTTCTCCACCGACACCACGGCGGCCCAGCGGGCGCTCGAGATCAAGGCCGAGGCCATCCTCAAGGGGACCAAGGTGGACGGCGTCTACACCGCCGACCCCCACGTCGACCCCACGGCCCGTCGCTTCGAGGAGATCGAGTACCTCGAGGTGCTCCGCCAGGGCTACCAGGTGATCGACGCGACCGCGATCTCGCTCTGCATGGAGAACAAGCTGCCGATCATCGTGTTCGACTTCCGGAAGGAGGGCAACATCCGCCGGGCGATCTCCGGCGAGCCGATCGGGACCCTGGTCCACGGAGGGTGAGGTGACCACGCCGAGCACGGTCGACGAAGCGCTGGCCGAGGCCTCCACGAAGATGGCCAAGGCGGTGGCGGTCCTCAAGGAGGACCTGGCGGCGATCCGCACGGGTCGGGCCTCGCCCGCGCTCGTGCAGAAGCTCGAGGTCGACTACTACGGCGCGCAGGTGCCGCTCGCCCAGCTGGCGTCGTTCTCGGTGCCCGAGCCGCGCCTCCTCGTGATCCAGCCGTTCGACCGCAACGCCATCCCCGCGATCGAGAAGGCGATCCTCGGGAGCGACCTCGGCATCACGCCCTCCAACGACGGGCAGGTGATCCGGCTCGCCTTCCCCCCGCTCACCGAGGAGCGCCGGAAGGAGCTGATCAAGCTCGTCCACCACCGAGCGGAGGAGGCGCGCGTGGCGGTGCGCAACGTCCGCCGCCACGACAAGGAGGCCCTGGAGCGGCTTGAGCGCGAGGGCGCCATCTCCGAAGATGAGCTGCGTCGGGCCGAGAAGGAGCTCCAGAAGCTCACGGACCAGCACGTCGCCGAGATCGACGAGATCCAGCGCCACAAGGAGCAGGAGCTCAGGGAGATCGCGTGAGGAAGGGCGGGGGCCCGTGACCGAGGAACGCGAGAAGGAGAAGGACGACCTCTTCGAGGACCTCGACCGGTTCTTCGCCCCCATCCAGGACGTGGACTGGCCCGAACCCTCCGAGCCTGCGGGGAGCGCGACCAGGGAGGCCGAGGAGGAGGCCGAGCGCCCGCGGGCGGAGGCGGCCGGGGAGGCCGCCGGCTCCGACGAGGTTCCCGCGGAGGCCCCCGCCGAGGAGCCCCTCCCCGCGGAGGCCCCCGCCGAGGCCGCCGCCGAGGTGGCGGGCGGGCCGTCCGCGGCCTCCGAGCTCGGCGGGGAGGCGGCGGGGCTCCCCGGAGAGGCGGAAGAGGCGGCGGGGCTCACCGAGGAGGCTCCCACGGAGGAGGACCTCGAGGCCGCCGCGGAGCACTTCGCGGAGTCCCTCCGGCTGGAGGGGACGGTGGAGCCTGGGGAGGAGCCGGCCTCGCCGGAGCAGGTCGAGCAGCGGCTCCTCGCGGACCTCGGACGGCCGGCCGCCGAGCCCCGGACCGTGAGGGTGGCGCCGGAAGGGCTCGGGGGGCCGAGCTGGCAGGAGCCGACGGCGCTCGAGGTGGGGCTCGAGGCCGAGGCCCGGGCCCCCGGCCGCGATGTGCCGGCCGCCTTCATCACGGGCCTCGCCCTCGCCGCGGTGGCCATCGGCTCCCTGGCCTGGAGCAAGACGGCGTTCGCGGTCGTGGCCGGCGTCCTCGTGCTGGTGGCCCAGGGCGAGCTGTACGGGGCGCTCCGCCGACGCCACCACCACCCGGCCACGGCGGTGGGGCTCTGCACGGGCGCCCTGGTCCTGGCGGCCGGCTACGCGCGGGGCGAGGCGGCGATGCTCGCGATGCTCGCGCTGGGGACGATGGCCACCTACCTGTGGTACATGGCGGCACCGCCGTCCCAGCGCCACCACGTGACCCGCGACGTGGCCCTCACGCTCCTCCCGGTCGTCTACGTCGCGCTGCTCGCGGGCTACGCCCTCACCACCCTGGCCATCCCCGCGCCCCCGGACGGGCGGGCGCTGCTGCTCGCGGTCCTCGGGCTCACGTTCGTGTACGACACCGCGGCCTTCGTGGTCGGGGCGTGGTGGGGGAGCCGGCCGCTCGCGCCGACGATCTCGCCGAAGAAATCCTGGGAGGGCGCGATCGGGGGCACGATGGTGGTCCTGCTCGTGTCCGTGGGCGTCGTGGCCTCGGCCGTGGACGCCCTGGGGTCCGTGGCCCGCTCCGTGGGGCTCGCGCTGGTCGTGGCGGTGTTCGCGACCCTCGGGGACCTCGCGGAGTCCCTGATCAAGCGGGACCTCGGGGTGAAGGACATGGGGAGCATCCTCCCCGGCCACGGCGGGGTCCTCGACCGGATCGACTCGGTCCTGTTCGTGGCCCCCGCGGCCCTGGTCTTCTTCCGTCTGGTACTGGTGTAGGGCGGCCCGCGGGCGCTCCACGCGGGGCGGGGCGACGGCGGGGCCGTCGGGCGCCGCGACCCATCCGCCCAGGTGGGGGAGTTGTCCCGCGGTCCTGTCCCCGTATGGTGGTGCAGGGGGGTAACCTTTCAGGGATGCGTTCGCTGATCGTGCTCGGCTCGACCGGGTCCATCGGGACCCAGGCCCTGGAGGTGGTCCGCCGCAACCCCGACCGGTTCAGGGTCGTGGGGCTATCGGCGGGCTCGAACCACGAGCTCCTCGTGGGTCAGGTGCGGGAGTTCCTCCCGCCCTACGTGGCCATCGCCGACGAGGGGGCGGCCGCCGACCTCAGGGAGCGGCTCAAGGGCCTCCGCCGGGTGGAGATCCTGGTCGGGCCCGATGCCGCCGAGCGCCTGGCGCGGGACGTCGAGGCCGACATGGTCCTGAACGCCCTGGTGGGCTCGGCCGGCCTCACGCCCACCCTCGCCGCGCTCCAGAGCGGGAAGACCGTGGCCCTCGCCAACAAGGAGAGCCTGGTCGTGGGCGGCGAGCTCGTGAAGGACCTGATCAAGGCGGAGCCCGAGCGGCTCGTCCCGGTGGACTCCGAGCACGCGGCCCTGGCCCAGCTCCTCCGAGGGGAGCGCCGGGAGGACCTCAAGCGGGTGATCCTCACGGGCTCCGGCGGGCCGTTCCGGGGCTGGACCCGGACCGAGCTGGCCAAGGCGTCGGTGAAGGAGGCCCTGGCCCACCCGGTGTGGCAGATGGGGCCGAAGATCACGATCGACTCGGCCACGCTCATGAACAAGGGGCTCGAGGTGATCGAGGCCCACTACCTCTTCGACCTGCACTACTCGCAGATCCACGTCGTGATCCACCCCGAGGGCCTGGTCCACGCGCTGGCCGAGTTCCGGGACGGGACGATGCTCGCCCAGCTCGCCCAGCCCGACATGCGCCTCCCGATCCAGCTCGCGCTGGCCTGGCCGGAACGGCTGCCATCCGGGATCGAGCCGGTCCCCCTCGTCGACCGCACGCTCACGTTCGAGCCCGTGGACCGCGAGGCGTTCCCCGCGATCGACCTCTGCTACCGGGTCGGCGAGCTCGGCCTCACGTTCCCGGCGGTGATGAACGCCGCCAACGAGGTCGCGGTGATGGCGTTCCTCGAGGGGAAGATCCCGCTCACGCGGATCGTGGAGATCGTCCAGAGCGTGGTCGACGAGCACGAGCCGCCCTCCTCGGTGGTGTCCCTCGTGACGATCGAACGGGCCGACGCCTGGGCCCGGCGCCGGGCCGCCGAGATCATCGAGGGGCGCTGAGCCCCCGATGTCCGGCGTCCTCGGGCAGGTCGCGTTCTTCGTGGTCCTGATCCTCGTGATCCTCGTCCACGAGGGCGCCCACTACGGCGTGGCCAAGGCCTTCGGGTTCAAGGTGGAGGAGTTCTTCGTCGGCTTCGGGCCGAAGCTCTGGTCGATCCGCCGCGGGGAGACCGAGTACGGCGTGAAGCTCCTCCCGGCCGGCGGCTACGTGAAGATCGCCGGGATGAACCCGTTCCAGCGGGTGGCGCCGGAGGACCTCCCCCGCACCTACGCCGCCAAGCCTCCCTACCAGCGGGCCCTGATGGTCGCCGCCGGACCCGTGACCCACTTCGCCCTGGCCCTCGCGTTCTTCGGCCTGTGGCTGGGGTTGGTCGGCGAGCCCCGGCTGGCCCGGGTCGTCGCCCAGGTGCCGGCCCGGATCGACGGTCAGCCGTCCCCGGCCCACGAGGCGGGCCTCCGGCCCGGGGACGTGATCGTCGGCATCGGCCCCATCGATCACCCCACCGACGAGCAGTTCCAGGCCTACACGCGAGCCCACGTCGGGCGCCCGATCGAGGTCCGGGTGGAGCGGGACGGCCGGGTCCTCGCGGTCACGCTCCGCCCGGTGTGGGACGAGATCGACGGCGAACGCGTGGCCCGGATCGGGGTGCTCCTCGACCTGGTCGAGGTGGGCCGGGACCGGGCCGGCCCGGTCCGTGCCCTGGTCCGGGGCGCCGGGCTCGTGGGCCAGAGCGTGGCGGTGACGGTCCGGAGCCTGGGCGAGATCTTCGGGCCACGGGGGATCGGACGGGTGTTCGAGCTGCTCTTGACCGACGCGCCTCGGGCGGCCACGGACCCGGTCAGCCCCATCGGGGTCGGCCGCGCGGTCGGGGAGACGGCGAGCGCCGGCCTGTTCGGCGACGTGCTGTACGTGTTCGGGGCGGTGAACGTCTTCATCGGGGTCCTGAACCTCATCCCGCTCCCGCCGTTCGACGGTGGACACCTGGCGGTCCTCGCGGTCGAGAAGGTCCGGGGCCGGAGGATCGACCCCCGCAGGCTCGTGCCGCTCACCGCGGCCGTGGCCACCTTCTTCATCCTGTTCGGGCTCTCCGTCGTCTACCTGGACCTCGTGAAACCCGTCCGTCTGCTCCCGTAGGCCGCCGGCACCGCCCGCCCGCCACGGAATCTCAACACGGCCCCCGGAGGCCGCGGAGCGCGCCCCGGCTACGATGGGGCCGTGCAGCGGCGCACCGTCCTGGTCGTGGACGACGAGGAGGCCATCGCGGAGGCCGTCCGGGCCCGCCTCGAGAGCGAGGGCTTCCGGGTCCTGGTGGCCCACGACGGTCCGGAGGCCGTCCGCCGCAACCGCGAGGACCGGCCGGACCTGGTGGTCCTGGACCTGATGCTGCCGGGGATGGACGGGCTCGAGGTGTGCCGGGAGATCCAGCGGGAGGCCTGGACCCCGGTGCTGATGCTCACGGCGCGGACCCAGGAGGCGGACAAGGTGGAGGGGTTCGCCGTCGGGGCCGACGACTACCTCACCAAGCCGTTCAGCCTGCGGGAGCTCGTGGCGCGGGTGCGGGCGATCCTCCGCCGGATGGAGCGGATCGGCGGCACGCCGCCGACGGGGCCGGTGGTCCGGGGCCCGCTCGCGATCGATCCCCCGCGGCGGCGGGTGACGCTCGCCGGGCGGGAGGTCCAGCTCACGCCGCTCGAGTTCGAGATCCTCCTCACCCTCGCCCGGGAGCCCGGTGTGGTGTTCACCCGCGAGCAGCTGATGGACCGGGTCTGGGGGTACCGGGACTACGCGGGCGGCCGGGTCGTGGACTCCCACGTGGCGCGGATCCGGCGCAAGCTCGGGGAGGACGGGGGCGAGCCCCGGTTCATCCGCACCGTTCACGGCGTGGGCTACGCGTTCGCCGACGACCTGGGGGAGGGGGAGGCGTGAGGCCGCTCGAGCGGCTGCCGACGATCCGGGCCAAGCTCGGGTCCACGATCGTCTTCGCCGTGGCCATGACGCTCGCGCTCGTGTTCCTCCTGCTCGGCTACGCGCTGCGGGCGACGCCCCGGGCCGAGGAGCGCCTGGAGCTCGTGCAGCGGGCCTCGGCGACGGCCGCGGCCCTCTCCGAGGGGCGGGGGGTCCCGCGGGCCGGGGACGCGTTCCTGGTCCACGTGGCGGTCCCCGGCCCCTCGGTCCGCATCGCCGGGCGGGAGGTGCCGGGGTTCCGCGACGGCCGGGTCCACGTGGGCTCCGCGGGCGACCTCGAGTTCGCCGCCGTGCCCGTGGGCGGCGGGCCGGGGTACGTGTACGCGGCGCGGGCCGCGCCGGGAGGGGGGTTCGCCGACCGGGTGGCGGCCACCCTCCGCTTCCTCCTCCGCTACCGGTGGCAGTTCCTGCTCGCGGGCCTCTTCGCGGCCGCCATCGCCCTCGCCCTCGCGCGCTGGCTGGCGCGGGGGATGACCCAGCCCCTGCGGGACATGGCCGCCGCGGCCAGGCGGATGGCGGCGGGGGAGTACGGGCAGCGGGTGGAGACCCGCTCCCGCGACGAGGTGGGACAGCTGGCGCGGGCCTTCAACCGGATGAGCGCGGAGCTCGAGGGCGTGGAGCGGCTCCGCCGCGAGCTCGTGGCGAACGTCTCCCACGAGCTGAAGACGCCGATCTCCGCGCTCCGGGCCCACCTCGAGAACCTCCTGGACGGGGTGGAGCGGCCCGACCCCGAGACCCTCCAGGTGATGCTGGCCCAGTCCGAGCGGCTCTCCCGGCTCGTCGAGCAGCTCCTCGACCTCTCCCGCCTGGAGTCCGGCGACGTCCCCCTCGACCTCCGCCCGGTGGAGATCGGTCCGCTGGCCGCGGAGGTGCTCTCGGAGATCGAGCCGGCCCGGGCCAGGGCCGGGGTCGCGGTGGAGCTGCGGGTACCCGAGGACCTCCCCCCGGCTACGGCGGACCGCGAGCGGATCCACCAGGTGCTGTTCAACCTGGTCGACAACGCCCTCCGCTTCACCCCGCCGGGGGGCCGGGTCACGCTCTCCGCGGAGGCCGGGGACCGGTCGGTCAGGGTCCGGGTCGAGGACACGGGGGTGGGGATCCCCCCCGAGCACCTGCCGCGCCTCTTCGAGCGGTTCTACCGGGCCGACGCCGCCCGCTCCCGCGGGGACGGCGGGACCGGGATCGGGCTCGCCATCTGCCGCTCGGTGGTGGAGGCCCACGGGGGGAGGATCTGGGCCGAGAGCGAGCCCGGACGGGGGAGCGCGTTCACGTTCGAGCTGCCGGCCGCGGTGACGGCCGGGCCGAGGAGGGAGCCGTGAGGTCGCGGACGACGACCGTCGAGGTCACGCTGCCCGCCCGCTACGCCTACCTCGACCTCACCGAGGAGCTGGTGCGGGCGGTGAAGGACGCCGGGGTCACGGAGGGGGCGGCCATCGCCTACTGCCCCCACACGACCTGCGCGCTGCTCGTCAACGAGTGGGAGGACGGCGCGCTCGAGGACTTCCGGGAACGGCTCCGGGCCCTGGTGCCCGACGACGCCTACTACGCCCACGACGACCTGGGGCGCCGGACCCAGAACCTGGACGAGGTCGAGGAGCGGCGGAACGGCCACGCCCACGTGAAGGCCATGCTGCTCTCGGCCTCCTCCCAGGCCATCCCGGTCTCGGGCGGGGAGCCGATGCTCGGGCGGTGGCAGCGCCTCTTCCTCCTCGAGCTCGACGACCCCAAGGAGCGGCGGGTCGTGTTCCACGTCTTCGGCGAGTAGCGGGCCCGTAGAGTGGAGGGCGGGATGCTCGCGGAGCGGAGGAGGTCGCGGAAGATCCGCGTCGGCTGGGTCGAGGTCGGCGGCGACGCGCCGGTGCGCGTCCAGTCGATGACCACGACCCGGACGGCCGACGTGAACGCGACGCTCCAGCAGATGGCCGCGCTGGTCGCGGCGGGGTGCGAGATCGTGCGGGTGGCCGTGCCGCACTGGGAGGACGCGGAGGCGCTCCGCGAGATCGCCCGCCACGCGACGATCCCCGTGGTGGCCGACATCCACTTCCAGTGGAAGTACGCGATGGCGGCGCTCGAGGCCGGGATCCACGGGCTCCGGATCAACCCGGGGAACATCAAGTACCAGGACAAGGTGCGCCTGATCGCTCGGGAGGCCAAGGCCCGGGGCGTGCCGATCCGGATCGGCGTGAACGCCGGCTCGCTCGAGAAGGACCTCCTCGAGCGGTACGGCCGGCCCTCCGCCGAGGCCCTGGTGGAGTCGGCGCTCCGCGAGGCGAGGATCCTCGAGGACGAGGGCTTCACCGACATCAAGATCTCGGTGAAGCACTCGAACCCCGCGGAGATGATCCGCGCCTACCGGCTGCTGGCCGCGCGCTGCGACTACCCGCTCCACCTCGGCGTCACCGAGGCCGGGCCGATGCCGGCGGGGGCGGTGAAGAGCGCGGTGGGGATCGGGACCCTCCTCGCCGAGGGGATCGGCGACACGATCCGCGTCTCGCTCACCGACGACCCGGTCGAGGAGGTCAAGGTCGGGATCTGGATCCTCCAGTCGCTCGGCCTGCGCAGGCGGGCCCTGGACCTCGTGGCCTGCCCCTCCTGCGGACGGGCGGAGGTCGACGTCCTGGGGCTCACGAAGCAGGTCCAGGAGGCCCTGGAGCGCGAGGGCGTCACGGCGCCGATCCGGGTCGCGGTGATGGGCTGCGTCGTGAACGGCCCCGGCGAGGCGCGCGAAGCCGACCTCGGGATCGCCGCCGGGAAGGGGCAGGGGTTCCTCGTCGTCCGCGGCCAGGTCGTGGACAAGATCCCGGAACAGGCCTTCGTCGAGCGCCTGGTGGAGGAGGCGAAGCGGCTCGCGCGGGAGGCCGAGCGGGCCGAGGAGGCCGAGCGCGCCGAGGAGCCGGAGCGGACGGAGGCAGCGGAGCGGGCCGGGACCTGATCTCGGCTCAGGCCAGCGCGAGGAAGTTCTCCACGATCCTCGGGCCCTCGGGGGTGAGGATGGACTCCGGGTGGAACTGGACCCCGAACCGGGGGAGCTCCCGGTGCCGCGTCCCCATCACGAGCCCGTCCTCGGTCCAGGCGGTGAGGACGAGCTCCGGGGGCAGGTCCTCGCGGACCACGACCAGCGAGTGGTAGCGCCCGGCCTCGAAGGGGTTCCGGACGCCCTCGAAGATGCCCTCCCCGTCGTGGTGGACGAGGGAGGCCTTCCCGTGGACCGGCGCGGCCCGGTCGACCCGCCCCCCGCACGCCACGCCCAGGGCCTGGTGGCCGAGGCAGACCCCGAGCACCGGGGTCTCGGGGGGGAGCAGCCGGAGCAGCTCGACGAAGCAGCCGGCCTCCTCGGGCCGGCCGGGCCCCGGGGAGAGGATCACGGCCTCCGGGCGCCGCTCGACGAGCGCCTCGGCGGGCTCGGCGTCGCTGCGGACGACCTCGGTCCGCCGCCCCAGGCTCTCCACGAGCTGGACGAGGTTGTAGACGAAGGAGTCGTAGTGGTCGACGACGAGGATCATCGGGGTGCCTCCTGGGTCCGCGCGTGCCCGCTCGGGGCTCCGGGCGCCACCGCCGGGAGCAGGGCGGCGGCCTTGGCCACGGTCTCGGCGAGCTCGCGTTCGGCGTCGGAGTCGGCGACCACGCCCGCCCCGGTCTGGACGTGGACCCGGCCGTCCGCGACCACCGCGGTCCGGATCGTGATGCAGAAGTCGAGGTCGCCGGCGAACGTGAGGTAGCCGACGGCCCCGGCGTAGGGGCCCCGGGGGGTCGGCTCGTGGGCCGCGATCAGCTCCATCGCCCGCCGCTTCGGCGCCCCGGTGACGGTCCCCGCGGGGAAGGTGACGGCCAGCGCGTCCAGGGGATGGAGGTCGGCCCGGAGCTCGCCCTCGACCGTGGACACGATGTGCATCACCCTGGAGAACCGCTCCACGACCATCAGCTCGGTCGGCTTCACCGTCCCCGGGGTGCACACCCGGCCCAGGTCGTTGCGGGCGAGGTCCACGAGCATCGCGTGCTCGGCCTGCTCCTTGGGGTCGGCGAGCAGCTCGTGCTCGAGCAGCCGGTCCCGGACCTCGGTCTCCCCGCGGGGGCGGGTGCCGGCGATGGGCCGGGTCGAGACCCGCCGTCCCTCCACGCGGACCAGGGGCTCGGGCGACGAGCCGGCCAGCTCCATCCCGAGCATCCGGAGGAAGAACATGTACGGGGCGGGGTTGGTGACCCGCAGGCGCCGGTAGATCGGGAAGCCACCCTCGGTCGCGGGGAACGAGAGTCGCCTGGAGGGGACCCCCTGGAAGATGTCGCCGGCCAAGATGTGCTCCTTGAACGCGCGGACGATCCCCCGGAACCGCTCCTCGTCCATGTTGGGCTCCCCGGGCCCCGCCGCCCGGCCGTCCCCGAGGGGCGCGAGCGGCACCGGCGCCGCCCCCGCGATCCTGTGGGCGAGCCCCTCGAGCGCGCCGACCCCCTCCCGGTAGGCGCCGGCCGGCACGTGGGCCACGAGCACGAGCCGCTGTCGCCAGTGGTCGAACACCGCCGCCCGGTCCACCACGAGGAGCCCGATCGGGGGGCAGGGGGCGTCCTCGGGCCGGGGCGCCGGATGGCCGTCGAGGAGCTCCGCGGCCTCGTAGGCGAGGTACCCCATGAGGCCGCCGGTGAGCGGCGGGAGCTCGGGGAGCCGGGGAGCCCGGAGCCGTTCCGCCAGTCCGACCAACGCAGCGCGCGCGTCGGGCCCGTCCCCGGGGACCTCCAGCGGGAGCCCGGGGCGCGAGACGTCCCGGACGTGGAGGCCCCGGCGGTCGACCACCACGACGGCCGCCGGGTCCCCGGCGACGAACGAGTACCGGCCCCACCGCTCCGAGCGCTCCACGGACTCGAGGAGGATCGCGGGGCCGTCGCCGGCCAGGGCCGGGAACAGGCCCACGGGCGTGGAGACGTCAGCGAGGAGCTCCGCCCAGACCGGCACGAGCGGGAACCGCGCCGAGAGCGCCTCGAACGTCTCGCGGTCCGGCCGCACCTCGAGCACCGCCACCTCCCCTGGAAGCGGGAGGCCCCGGGCCTCGCCCGGGGCCTCCCACGCCTTCCGTCCGTCGTCGCGTCACGCGCGGGGCGGCGCCGGGCTCCCCGAGCCCCAGGACCAGGACCAGGTCCACGCCGTCCCTCGCATCGCGCCCGCATCCTCGCAGGCCCGCCCCCGCCCCGTCAACGGGGGAGGCTGCCCTACAGGGGCACGACGAGCAGGCTGTACCTGTCGCGGCTGAGGAAGGAGCTCACGTGGAAGTAGTACGTGCCGGTCTTCGGTGGCCGGAACACGAAGACCTCGTCCTTCCCCGGCCCCCGCGTGCCGCTCTCGGCGAGCATGCACGACGTGCCCTTGCGCCCGGGGCTCCAGCACTGCCAGATCTCGAGGGTCCCGGGCTTCCAGACGTAGAGGTCGAAGTCCTGGCCCCGGGGCACGTCCAGGAGGACGCCGCAGGCCGTGAGTCGCGCTTCCCGGGGCGCTCCCGGAGGGGGAGGTCGGTCGCCCGCCGGCGTCCCGAGGGTCCCTCGGTCGGGGGGGGGGACGGCGGGGCGAAGGCCGCGGCGACGGTGAGGAGCGCGAGGGCGGGGACGAGGATCCGGGCGGACCGGATCCGGCCCCTGCCCGCCCGGGGGAGCCGGCCCATGGTCACCTCCGACGGTCGTTGTGCGGGGACGATACCCCGCCGCCCGGCGGCGGGCGAGCGGGCCGGCGGGGGGCGAGGGGCCGGCGGGCGCCCGCGTTGGCACCCCCGCCCCCGGCCGGATACCGTTGGCGCTCACGTGGGTGGGCTCTGCGGATCGTCGCGTACCCGGGCCGCCTCGGGGCTCCTGGCGGCGGTCCTCCTAGTCCTCCCCGCGCACCCGGCCTCCGCCCGGGGCCCGGGGACGGGCGGGGGGCGCGTCGAGGGGGGCGTCGCGTCCCGCCCCGTGAACCTCCCGCGGGTGCCGACGGAGCTGCTCGACGCCCGCAGGGCCGCGCCCCGGGACGAGGGCGCCGCGGCGGTCCGCACCGCCCCCTCGGCGCCCTCCGCCGTGCCGCGGCAGCCGGTCGCCTCCTTCGGGTTCGACGCGATCCTGAACCAGCCGCCGTTCCCGATCCCCGCCGACCCCACCGGGGCCCTGGGGGATACCTGGTACCTGGCCGCCGTCAACGTCCACGTGGCGGTGTACGACCGCTCCGGCCAGCCGGCGCCGGCCTTCGCGACCCCCCTCCGCCTCCTCGACCTGGCCCCGTTCCCCGCGGGGACCGTGGATTTCGACCCCAAGGTCGTCTACGACCACTACACCGACCACTTCGTGCTCGCGTTCCTCGCGGTGAACGACGAGCGGGAGCGCTCGTGGATCGTGGTGGCCACCGTCCCGGACGCCACCGCCGCCGACCCCTCGACCTGGTGCGTCCGGAGGATCCCGGGCGACCTCGTGCCGGGGGACGGCAGGCAGTGGGCCGACTACCCGGGGCTCGGCTTCGACGACGATCGGGTGACCCTGACCTCGAACCAGTTCACGTTCCGGCCGTTCCGCTTCCGCTACGCCCAGGTGCTCTCGATCCCCAAGGACGAGCTGTACGACTGCGCCCGGGAGCCCGGGATCGCGGTGTTCCACGGCGAGCTGACCCGGGAGCCGAGCGGCCGGAAGGCGTTCACGATCCAGCCCGCCGTGAGCTACGGCCGGGCCACGCGGCAGTTCCTGGTCTCGTTCGACGCGGGCGCGTTCGAGGGGAACCGCCTCACGGTGTGGCGGATCGGCGAGGGGCCGCGCGGGCCCTTCCTCCGCCGCGCCTCGCTCGGGGTGGGGCGGGCCCGGGTCGCGCCCTTCGGAACACAGGGCGGGGGGAGCCTGGTGCGCGAGGACACGCTCTGGGACACCGGCGATCTCCGCCTCACGAGCGCGGTCTACGACGGCGACCTGGGGGTGGTGTTCGCGGCCCACGCGGTGGAGCGGGACCTCGCGCCCGGCGACGGCTACGTGGAGTCGGCGATCCGCTGGTACGCGGTCGACCCGGGGCGTCCCCTCGACCGCTCGGCGGTGCTCCGCGAGGGCGTGCTGGGGACGCCCGGGGCCGACGTCGGATGGCCGGCCCTCGTCACCGATGGGTCGGGGAACCTGGCGGTCGCCTTCAGCCAGGCCTCGGCGCTCAGCGGGGAGTTCCTCTCCGCCTACGTCGCGGTGATCGCCCCCGGCGAGACCACGGCCCGGACCCTCCTGCTCCGGGCGGGGGAGGCCCGCTACGAGGCCAAGCCCGGGGTGGAGCGGTGGGGCGATTTCAACGCCGCCTCCCGGGACCCCCTCGACCCCTCGCTGGTCGCCCTCGTGAACCAGTTCGCCCCCGCCGAGCCCGGCGAGACCGTGACCGACGACTGGCGGCAGCGGATCGACCTGGTCGCGCCGTAGCGGGCCGGCGGCCGGGGCCCCGGCGCGGCGTCGGGCGGGGGCGCCCCGGGGCCCGACGCCACGGATCCCCGCCCCGCCGGTATCCTGCCTCCATGCGGCTCTCCAAGCTCTTCGTGCCCACCCTCCGGGAGGATCCGGCCGAGGCCGAGGCGCCCTCCCACCGGCTGCTGCTGCGGGCGGGCTTCATCCGCCAGGTGATGGCCGGGGTCTACACGACGCTCCCGCTCGGGGTGCGGACGATGCGGAAGATCGAGTCGATCGTCCGGGAGGAGATGGACGCCTCGGGCGCGCAGGAGATCCGGATGCCGATCGTCCTCCCCGCCGAGCCGTGGAAGGCGACCGGGCGGTGGGAGCTCTACGGCGACCTGCTGTTCCGGCTGCGGGACCGCCACGGCCGGGAGCTGCTCCTCGGCCCGACCCAGGAGGAGGTGGTGACGCCCCTCGTGGCGGGGGACCTGCCCTCCTACCGAGACCTGCCGGTGAACCTCTACCAGATCGGGTGGAAGTACCGGGACGAGTTCCGCCCCCGCTTCGGCCTGCTCCGCGGCCGGGAGTTCCTGATGAAGGACGCCTACTCCTTCGACCGCGACGAGGAGGGGATGCGGGCCTCCTACGAGGTGATGTACCGGGCCTACGAGCGGATCTTCGCCCGCTGCCGGCTGGACTTCGTGGTGGTGGAGGCCGACCCGGGGCAGATCGGGGGCGGGGTGAACCACGAGTTCATGGCCCGCGCTGACATCGGCGAGGACCTCTTCGTGGAGTGCGGCAACGGGGACTACCTGGCCGACGTGGAGGCGGCCCGGCCCCAGCCGCCGGAGCCGGCCGGGGAGGGGACCGAGCCGCTCCGGGAGGTCGCGACGCCGGGGGCCGCGACGATCGAGGCGCTCACGAGGTTCCTCGGCGTCCCCCCGGAGCGGACGCTCAAGTGCCTGCTCTACGCGGCGGGCGACCGCAGGATCGCGGTGCTCGTCCCCGGGGACCGGGAGGTGAACGAGGCCAAGCTCGAGCGCTTGTTCTTCCCGGCACCGGTCCGCCCGCTCGGGGACGCCGACTTCGAGGCCCTGGGGGTCCCCAAGGGCTACGTCGGGCCTCAGGGGCTGCCGCCGGACGTGGAGATCCTCGCCGACCACACGGTCCGGGGCGGCCGGGACTGGATCACGGGCGCCAACCGGCCGGACCACCACGTCACCGGGGCGAACGCGGGGCGGGACTTCCGGGTGGACCGTTACGAAGACCTGGTCCGGATCCGGGAGGGCGACCGGTGTCCGAACGACGGCGGCCCGCTCCGGATCGGGCGGTCGATCGTCGTCGGGCACATCTACCAGCTCGGGACGAAGTACTCCGAGCCCCTCAAGGCGACCTTCGTGGACGAGGACGGGATGGAGCGGCCGTACGTGATGGGCTGCTACGGCATCGGGATCTCCCGGGTGATGGCGGCCGCCGTCGAGCAGTACCACGACGAGCTGGGCATGCGCTGGCCGCGGGCGCTGGCGCCGTTCGAGGTCCAGGTGGTGGCGGCGAACATGGACGATGAGCGGGTCGTGGCGGAGGCGGAGCGGATCCACGGCGAGCTCGAAGACCGGGGCGTCGAGGTACTCCTGGACGACCGGCAGGCCTCGGCGGGGGTGAAGTTCGCCGACGCCGACCTGATCGGCGTGCCCGTCCAGGTCGTCGTGGGCCGGCGCGGGGTCGAGGCGGGCGTCGTGGACCTCAAGCTGCGGGCGACCGGCGAGCGCTCGGAGGCTCCGCTCCCCCGGGCGGCCGAGGCCGCCCTCGAGCTCCTGGAGCGGGCCCCGTGAACGAGCGCCCAGCCACGGGCGCCCCGGACGGGTAGGCTCTCGCGCGTGGCCGGGACCCGACGCGCGCCGTACCACCTCTACCGGTTCGTGGCCACCCACCCGGAGGTGGAGGCCGTGCTCCAGCACGTCGGCCTGCGCACCTGGGACCTCCTCCTCGTCGACGTCGAGGGGAGATGGGTCCGGGACGAGTTCGCCTCGCCCGAGGAGGCCGAGGCCGTCTGCCGGGAGCTGGGCGTGCCGATGCACCGCGGCTGGGACGAGCGGATGGTCCGGCGGATGAACCGGGCGGAGAACTGGACCCGCCCGGACGGCCAGCGCCGCGCCCTCTGACCGGCCCGGGGAGCGAGCCCGACGGCGGTCGGCTATACTTGGGCCTCGGAAACAGGGAGTCGTGCTCGACCCGGAGGTGGGCTCGCGCCCACTTTCTTTTTCGAGGGCGGGTCCCCGGGTGGAGCGAGGGCGCGATGGACGTGGAAGCGCTGGTCCGGCCGGTGGTCGAGGCCGCGGGGATGGAGCTGCTCGAGGCGGTCGTCGCCCGCGAGCGGGGCCGCCGGGTCCTCCGGGTCACCGTCGATCGGGAGGGCGGGGTGGACCTCGACGCGCTCTCCGAGGTCTCCGAGCGCATCTCGCGCCGCCTGGACCTCGAGGGCTTCGACCCCGGGGCCGGGCCCTACTCCCTGGAGGTGAGCTCGCCCGGGCTGGAGCGGCCGCTGCGGGAGCCGCGGGACTTCCAGCGGCGGGTGGGCGAGCGCGTGCGGGTGCGGACCAGGGAGCCGGTCGGCGGGTCCCGGACCCACGAGGGACGGCTGGTCGCGGCCGACGCCGGGGCGATCGTGGTGGCCGGCGCCGGCGGCGAACGGCGGATCGCCTACGGGGAGATCCGCTCGGCGCGGGTCGTGATCGACTGGGAGAGGGAGCTGAGGAGCGGGAAGTGAACGTCGAGATGATCCAGGCGCTCCGGGAGCTCGAGCGCGACAAGGGCATCGCGTTCGAGACGATCCTCCACGCCCTGGAGGACGCGATGGCGGCCGCCTTCAAGTCGTGGTGGCGGCAGCAGCACCCCGAGCTCGACGAGGAGCGGGTCGGCGCCCGGGCCCAGATCGACCCCGAGACCGGCGACATGCGGATCTGGATCCAGGAGCTGGCCGAGACCGAGGACGGCGGGACCGAGGTGGTCTCGGAGAAGGAGGTCGAGGTCACCGAGGAGTTCAAGGGCCGGATCGGCGCCCAGACCGCGAAGCAGGTGATCCTCCAGAAGCTCCGCGAGGCGGAGCGGGAGATGACCTACGAGGAGTTCGCGGGCCGAGAGGGCGACATCGTCACCGGCATCGTCCAGCAGCAGGAGCGCCGGTACACGCTCCTGGACCTGGGGAAGGTGGAGGCCCTCCTGCCGCAGGCGGAGCAGGTGCCGTCCGAGGCGCTCCGCCACGGTGAGCGGGTCAAGGCCTACATCACCGAGGTGCGCAAGGGAACGAAGGGCCCCCAGATCGTGGTGTCGCGGACCCACCCCGGGCTGCTCAAGAAGCTGTTCGAGCTGGAGGTCCCCGAGATCGAGGAGGGGATCGTGGAGATCAAGGCGGTGGCGCGCGAGCCCGGCCACCGCTCGAAGATCGCCGTCGCCTCGCGCGAGCCGGCCGTGGATCCCGTGGGGGCCTGCGTCGGGCCCAAGGGCAGCCGGGTCCGGATGGTCGTGAACGAGCTCCGGGGGGAGAAGATCGACGTGGTGCCCTGGAGCCCGAACCCGGCGGAGTTCGTGGCCAACGCGCTCCAGCCGGCGAAGGTGAAGGAGGTGCGGATCGACCCCGCCACGCAGACGGCGCTCGTGATCGTCCCCGACTACCAGCTCTCGCTGGCCATCGGGAAGGAGGGGCAGAACGCCCGGCTCGCCGCCCGCCTGACCGGGTGGCGGATCGACATCAAGAGCGAGTCCCAGTTCGAGCAGGAGCAGCGGGCGCCGGTCCAGCCCGCCGAGCCGGCCCCGGCGGCCGAGGCGCCCGCGGCCGAGCCCGTAGCGGAGCCCCGGGCGGCCGCGGAGCCCTCGCCCGCCGAACCGGCCGCCCAGGGGGCGGGCGGGGACGGGCCCGCCGAAGGGCAGGGGGCGGCGGGGGCGTAGGCCGATGGCCCGCCGCCACGTGCCCGAGCGGACCTGCGTCGGGTGCCGGGGGCGGGCACCGAAGGCCTCGCTCGTGCGGGTGGTGCGGTCCCCCGACGGGGCCGTGGGCGCCGATCCGGGCGGCAGGGCGCCGGGGCGGGGGGCGTACGTCCATCCCGATCCGGCGTGCCTGGGGCTCGCCCTGAAGCGGGGCGCCTTCGCCCGGGCCCTGCGGAGGAACCTTTCGCCCGAGGAAGTCGGTACGCTTAGGGCCGAGATCGAGAGGATCGTGGGGGAGCGTTGAGGGTCCACGAGCTCGCGAAGGAGCTCGGGGTCACGAGCAAGGAGTTGCTCGCGGCCCTCGAGGAGATGGGCTTCGGCGGACGGACGGCATCGTCGTCCGTCCCGGAGGAGGCCGTCCCCAGGCTGCGCGCGTCGGGCGGGAAGCCCGTGCCCGGAGCCAAGGTCCGCGAGACCCTCGAGGAGCCGCTCCCCCGGCCGCGGCCGAAGCCCAGGCCGGTCGCCCCAGCACCCGCCCCGCCCGCCGAGGCGGCCCCGGCGGGCCCGGTCGAGGCCCCCGCGGCCCCGGCTCCCGCCCCGCCCGCTCCCGCTCCGACCCCCGCGCCCGCTCCCGCTCCGAGCCCGGCGCCGGCCCCCAGCGCGCCCGCCCCGGCGCTCCCGACCATCAAGCTGGTCCGGGGGTCGACCCCGCAGGAGATCGCCGAGAAGACCGGGCGGTCGCCCGCCGAGATCGTGAAGATCCTGTTCGGCCTCGGCGAGATGGCCACCGCCACCACCTCCCTCACCGACGAGGCCATCCAACTCGTGGCCGCGGAACTCGGGTACGAGGCCGAGATCGTTGGGGTCGAGGAGGAGGGCGCGGAGGCCGAGGAGGAGGTCGACGAGTCCCGCCTGCGGCCGCGCCCGCCGGTGGTCACCGTGATGGGCCACGTGGACCACGGGAAGACGCTCCTGCTCGATGCGATCCGGAAGACCGACGTGGCCGCCCGCGAGTACGGCGGGATCACCCAGCACATCGGGGCCTACCAGGTCCACCTCGACGGCCGGGAGATCACGTTCATCGACACCCCGGGCCACGAGGCGTTCACCGCCATGCGGGCCCGGGGGGCCCAGGTGACCGACATCGCGGTGCTCGTCGTGGCCGCCGACGACGGGGTGATGCCCCAGACCCTCGAGGCCCTGGACCACGCGCGGGCGGCGGGGGTGCCGATCGTGGTGGCGGTGAACAAGATCGACAAGCCGGAAGCCGACCCGCAGCGGGTCCGCCAGCAGCTCGTGGAGCACGGCGTCGTGCCGGTCGAGTGGGGCGGTTCCTACGAGTTCGTGGACGTCTCGGCGAAGACCGGGGAGGGCCTCGACAAGCTGCTCGAGACCATCCTCCTGGTCGCGGAGCTCGAGGACCTCAAGGCCGACCCCGAGGGGCCGGCCAGGGGCACGGTGATCGAGGCCCACCTGGATCGCGGCCGGGGCCCGGTGGCCACCTGCCTCGTGCAGCGGGGCCGCCTGGAGGTCGGCGACGCCCTCGTCGCTGGGACCGCGTGGGCCAAGGTCCGGGCCATGCTCGACGAGAACGGCGAGCCGGTGAAGGAGGCCGGCCCCAGCAAGCCGGTCCAGGTCCTGGGCTGGTCGACGGTCCCCGAGCCGGGCGACGAGTTCCGCGAGGTCGAGGACGAGCGGCAGGCCCGCCACATCGCCCAGGAGCGCGAGGCGCGAGCCCGGGCGGCCGAGCTCGTCGCGCAGCGCCCGCCGTCGCTCCAGGAGCTGCTGGCCCGGGCCACGGCGGAAGAGGTCCGCGAGCTGCCGCTCATCATCAAGGCCGACGCCCAGGGCTCGCTCCAGGCCCTCGAGGATCAGTTCCTCAAGCTGCCCCAGGACGAGGTGAAGGTGCACATCATCCGCGGGGCGGTGGGGGCGATCACCGAGAGCGACATCCAGCTCGCCCTCGCCTCTCGGGCCATCGTGATCGGGTTCAACGTGCGGCCCGACGCCCAGGCCAGGGAGCTCGCCGAGCGGGAGGGGGTCGACGTCCGCCTGTACCGGGTGATCTACGAGGCGATCGACGACGTGAAGCAGGCCCTCTCCGGGCTGCTCAAGCCGCGGGAGGAGGAGATCGAGCTGGGGCGGGCCGAGGTCCGGGCCACGTTCCGGGTGCCGCGGGTCGGCGTGGTCGCCGGCTGCTACGTGCTCTCGGGGAAGATCGAGCGGAACGCCCGGGCCCGTCTGGTCCGGGACGGCGTGGTGGTGTGGCAGGGCCGCATCGCCTCCCTCCGCCGGTTCAAGGAGGACGTGCGGGAGGTGGCCGAGGGCTACGAGTGCGGCATCGGCCTCGAGAACTTCCAGGACGTGAAGGAAGGGGACGTCATCGAGGCCTTCGAGGTGCGCGAGGTGGCGCGCCGGATCTGACGCGGCCCGCGGGCCGGTGAGGACGAGATGCTGGTGGCGCTCGAGCGGTTCGATCTGCGGATCCCCGGGTGCGGCTCGCTCAAGGAGAAGCGCCACGTGGTGAAGACGCTCACGGCCCAGATCCGCGCCAGGTACAACGTCGCGGTGGCCGAGGTGGACCACCACGACCTGTGGCAGCGGACCACGCTCGCCGTGTCCGCGGTGGCCGGGGAGCGGTACCACGCGAAGCGGGTCCTGCACGAGGTGGAGCGGTTCATCGAGCGGTTCCCCTCGGTCGAGATCCTCGAGGCGAGCGTCACGCTCCACTCGCCGGAGGACTGAGGATGCCCCAGGGGACGCGACCCAGCCGCGTGTCCGAGGAGTTCCGGGAGATCCTCGCGGAGGAGATCCCCCGGCTCAAGGACCCCCGGATCGGCTTCGTCACCGTGACCCGGGTGAAGGTGACGCCCGACCTGCGGTTGGCCCGCGTGTACTACACGGCGATGGGGGACGAGCGGGCCCGACGGGCGACGGCCGCCGGGCTGCGGTCGGCCCGCGCGCACCTCCGCCAGGTGATCGGGCACCAGGTGCGGCTGAAGTTCCTCCCCGAGCTCGAGTTCCGGGAGGACGAGGGGCCGGCCGAGGCCGAGCGGCTCGGGGAGCTGTTCCGGAAGATCGAGGCGGAGCGCGCCGGGGAGGGCGGGGGTGGCTGAGCCCGCGGCCGGCCGCCCCGCGGACCTCGAGGAGGCGTTCGAGCGGGCCGCCCGCGTGCTCCGCGGGGCCAGGTCGGTGGCCCTGGCCTGCCACGTGAACCCCGACGCCGACGCGCTCGGTTCGATGCTCGGGCTCGCCGCGTTCCTCCGGGCCCGCGGGGTCGAGGTCGTCGCGTCCTACGGGAACGAGCCGCTCGAGCCCCCGCGGTGGGCGGCGGCGCTGCCGGGGGCGGATAGGATCGTGGACCACCGGCGGTTCCCGAAGGCCCCGGCGGTGATGGTGACCTTCGACTGCGCCTCCCTCGACCGGCTGGGGCCCCTGGCCGGCCCCGCGCGGAAGGCCGGGGAGCTGATCTGGATCGACCACCACGTGAGCAACGACGGGGCGGGCACGATCCCGCTGATCGATCCCCGGGCCTCCTCGACGGCGGAGCTCGTCTACCGGCTGATCCGGCGCATCGGGGGGCCGGTGCCGCCCGAGGCCGCCGCCTGCCTCTACGCGGGGCTCGTCACCGACACCGGTCGGTTCCAGTACGAGGCCACGACCCCGGCGACGCTCCGCCTGGCGGCCGAGCTCCGGGAGCATCCCTTCGACCACGCGCGGCTCGCCCAGGCCCTGTACGAGGACAACCGGTTCGCCTACCTGAAGCTCCTGGGCCTCGCCCTCGGGCGCGCCGTGCTCGAGCCCGAGGCCGACCTGGTGTGGACCTACCTCACCCAGGCCGACCTCCAGGACGCGGGGGTGTCGGCCCCGGAGACCGACGACCTGATCGACGTCCTGCGCACCGCCCGGGAGGCCGACGTGGCGGCGGTCATCAAGCAGCAGCGCGACGGGCGGTTCAAGGTGAGCATGCGGAGCCGGGGGGGGCACGACCTGTCGCGGGTGGCCGCGGCCTTCGGCGGCGGGGGCCACCGGCTCGCCGCGGGCTACACCTCCCGCCACGGCCTGGTCGAGACCGTGGAACGCCTGAAGCGGGCCCTCCGGGGCGAGCCGGTCGAGCCGTGAGCCCGGCCGCCGGGGGCCCGCCGCCCGCTGCCGACCCCTCGCCTGCCGGCAGCCGCTCGCTCGGGGACCGCGCCCCTGGGACCCGGGAACCGCCCGGCGGGGGGCCCGAGGGGCTGCTCCTCGTCGACAAGCCGAGGGGAGTCACCTCCCACGACGTCGTCGACGCCGTCCGCCGGGCGCTCGGCACGCGGAAGGTGGGCCACGCCGGGACCCTGGACCCCATGGCCACCGGGCTCCTCGTCGTGGGCGTGGGTCGGGCGACGCGGCTCCTGCGGTTCCTTGGGGACCTCCCCAAGACCTACGAGGGGACGGGGCGGCTCGGGGAGGAGACCGACACGCTCGACGCCGAGGGCCGCATCGTAGGACGGGCGCAGGTGCGGGTCTCCCGCGAGCAGCTCGAGCGCGCGATGCGGGCGCTCGAGGGCGAGTCGCTCCAGCGCCCCCCGGCCTACTCGGCGGCGCGGGTGGGGGGCCGGAGGCTCTACCAGGCCGCCCGCCGGGGACAGACGCTCGAGGCGCCACCGCGGAGGATCAGGGTGGACTCCTTCGAGCTGCTCGGGTTCGACGGGCGCGACTTCGACTTCCGCGTGACCTGTTCCGGCGGGACCTACGTGCGGGTCCTCGTGGCCGACGTGGGCCGAGCCCTCGGGTGCGGAGCGCACCTCGTCCGGCTGGTGCGGACCGCGATCGGCCCGTTCCGCCTGGAGGAGGCCGTCGCACCCGACGCCCTCGGGACGCCGCTGCCGCTCGAGGCCGCCGTCCGCCACCTCCCCCGGGTGGAGCTCTCGTGGGACGAGGCCGGGGCCGCCCGCCATGGCCGCCCGCTCGGCCCCGCGGGCCTGGCAGGCCCCTACGGGGTGTTCGACCCGGAGGGGCGGCTGGTCGGGGTGTACCGCGACGACGGCGCGAGGGCCCGCCCGGAGGTGATCCTCGCACCGGCCTGATGGGGGAGTGGTCCGCCTGATGGCTACGAGTGCACGTACAGCGTGTCGGTGCGGGTGAACTGCCCGTGGCCGCCGCGGCCCCCGAGGTCGTGCCAGGTGTTGTGCACGTCCAGCATGTCGTTGGCCCAGCTCCCCTCGGGGCTTTGGCGTCTAACCTTGATGCAGCCGTTCGAGTAGTAGTCGTAGGTCCCGTTCTGGGCCCCGGAGTAGGCAGGCTTCTTGTCCCAGCAGTAGGGGAGGTCGTCGTCGGGGAGCTGCTGGCCGCACAGCTGGGGCTGGTTGTTCGGCCCCGTCCCTGCCCCCTCCTCGGTGTGGATGAAGAGTTCGGTGCGGAGGGTTGTGCCGTCGGGACAGTACATGTTCTCCACCCACCAGACCCGGCCCTTGATGGTCTGGTCGTAGTTGTTCCAGTGACCCCAGAGGTCGTACCAGCCGTTCGGGAGCCAGCCATGGTTGGGTCTGCAACTCTCCTCGTCCCCGAGCCCGCCCTCCACTGCACGTAGCGGTTGCATCGACCGTACTCGTCCGTGTACCACCACCTGAGGGTCGAGTTGATGTTGGTGCCCTTCACGAAGTCGAAGTAGCGGCAGGAGCGTTGCGCCTCTGCGGCCGGCGCGGGCCCGAAGAACCCGGCAGCGAGGGCGATCGTAGCGAGGACGGCGACCCTCCTACCCACCCGGGACCACCCCTGTGCTCGGGCGGCTCGGGTTGTACACGGGGTTGAAGATGCGGTCAGTCACTGGCGGACCCTGGACACACCGGGTGGCTTCGAGGCGGCAGTCCAGGTACACGTAGAGTTGGCCGTTCGCCTCCCCCCCAGCGCCGGGTATCGTGGCCCATGCGACGAACCGAGACCCGGATGCGTCCGTGAATCGGGGATCGTAGGCGCCCATGGGAAAACGCTGTGCCGGGAGAGCCAGGCTCTGTACCAGGCGGACGGCATCCGACCCCACCTCGATGACCACTATGCCAGTGGCCGTACCCGTCTCCGTCGGCGCGACCCCCTCGCTGACGACCAGGTTCCCGACCCACGAGCCTCCGTAGCTGATGCGGAGGAGCGGGGATCCGGCCAGGGTCGCTCCCGCGCTTGCGAGGTCGAGGATGGCCAGGTCTGCCCCGGTAGCTGGGTCCACCAACCGAAGGGCGTACATGCCGCCCTCCCTATCTTGCAGCAGGACCCTGTCTCCCTCGGGAGCGATGGCCACGATCTCACTGTCGACCCCCAGGGTCTTGCCCGCTCCTCGAGCGGTGAGAGCGAGGACGTCGAGCGCCTCACCCTGGCGCATGCGGTAAGCAAGGAGCACGTTCCCGGCCCACCCGTAGACGATGTAGCGGTCGGGCTCAGGGGTCCAGACCTCGGCGGGGGCATCGAGGGAGGACCGGACGACGATCCTCCCCAGGTAGGGCCCCGCCGCGCGGACCTCCCGCTCCGCCCCCTGCACGTACGCGAGGGCCCCGTCGGCCCTCCACGCCACGGAGTAAGCCCCGTCGGCGAGGAGGGTGTCCTTCCCCGTCGCGAGGTCGAGGACCCGGATCGACGGGATCCCGATGGGGTCGTCCGGACCCACGCCCAGCTGCGACCAGGACTTCTCGGGCTCAGGGGGCACCAGGTATGTCCAGGCGTTGTAGGCGACGAGTGCTCCGTCCACGGAAGGGACGGCGGTGGGCGAGAGATAGGCGGACAGGGCGGCGCCCGCGTTGGCGCCCAGGGCGAGGGGGCCCTGTGCCAGCCCGACGAGGCGGTCGTCCGTGATGAACGGGAGCGGGGGGGTGGGGGACCCGCCCTCGACCACCGTGATCTCGGCCGGGGCCGCGGTGGGCGTCGCGGATGGTCCCACCCCCTGGCCCGAGATCCGCGCGCACCCCGCCGAGAGCAGGAGGAGGGGGAGCAAGCTCACGCCGATCCCGGGTGCTCGGCGCAGGAGCTCCCGGTCATGCCGGCCGGCCATCGACCACCTCCCACGATCGAACCCGCGTCATGAGAACACAGACACACACCTGTCAAGTCAAGCGCCAGGCGAGACCCGTGCGCCACGAGATGACGCGAACGGGCCGGGCATCGGTTCCTCCCGCCAGCGGGCCGGGCGGGCGCCATCCGCTACGCTGCCCGGCGTGGAGATCGCCCGCGGCACCCAGGAGGTCCCAGAGGGGTTCGGCCCGTCGGTCGTCACCATCGGGTTCTTCGACGGGGTTCACCTCGGCCACCGCGAGGTGATCGGGCGGACCGTGCGAGCGGCCCGGGAGCGGGGGCTGCCGGCCGCGGTGGTCACGTTCGACCGCCATCCCCGGGAGGTCCTGACCCCTGGGAGCGCGCCCCGGCTGCTCACGACGACCCAGCGGAAGGCGCGCCTGATCGAGGCGCTCGGCGCCGACCTGCTGCTCGTCCTCCCGTTCACCGAGGAGCTCTCCCGCTGGCCGCCCGAGCGGTTCGTGGAACGGGTGCTCGTGGAGGCGCTCCGCGCCGCCCACGTGGTCGTGGGTGAGAACTTCACGTTCGGGCACCGTGCGGCCGGGACCCTCCGGACCCTGGAGGAGCTCGGACGCGCCCGCGGTTTCACCGCGGAGGACGTGCCGCTCGTCGAGCTCGACGGGCGGCCGGTCTCGTCCTCGAGCATCCGGGAGGCCTTGGCCGCCGGGGACCTCGGGTGGCCCACGCGGGCCCTGGGCCGGCGGTTCGCCGTCGACGGGGTCGTGGTGCGCGGCGCGGGACGGGGGCGCGGCCTCGGGTACCCGACGGCCAACCTCGCCACCGACCCCCGGCTGCTCCTCCCGGCCCGCGGGATCTACGCGGGGGTGGCCGAGGCGGAGGAGGGTCGGTGGGTCGCTGCGATCAGCGTCGGCACGAACCCCACGTTCGGCGAGGAGCCGCTCCACGCCGAGGCGTACCTCCTCGACTACGAGGGGGGCGAGCTCGTGGGGCGCCCCCTCGCCCTCGAGTTCTGGGCCCGCCTCCGCGACGAGGAGCGTTTCGCCTCGCCCGAGCAACTCTCGCGAGCGATCGCCGAGGACGTGAGGCGGACCCGCGAGCTGGTGCCGGGGCCCGAGGCGGTCGGCGCCCGGGGGAGCTCGGGCCGCGACGGGGCCCATCCCTGACGAGCCGCCCATCGCCCGAGGAGGGATCCCCGGGTGCCCGGCTCGACGATCGGCGATGGGGGTCGGCCCCGCGGTCCCGGGGGTCGGCGGGCGCTGTGGTAGCCTTGACCAGCAGGGATGGCGCTCACCAAGGAACGGAAGTCGGAGATCATCCGGGACTTCCGCCGGTCCGAGGCCGACACGGGCTCGACGGAGGTCCAGGTCGCCGTCCTCACCCACCGCATCCAGGAGCTGACCGAGCACCTCAAGACCCACCGGAAGGACCACCACTCCCGGCGCGGGCTGCTCCAGATGGTGGGGCGCAGGCGGCGGCTCCTCGAGTACCTCAAGCGGGAGGACATCGAGCGCTACCGGGAGCTGATCTCGCGGCTGGGGCTCAGGCGCTAGCGCGGAGGGGGCGGCGGGGCCGCCCCTCGTCGTAGGAGGGATGCAGCGGAGGCGACGGAACGAAGCACAGGACCCGGGGAGGGAACGGGTCAGTTATCAGTCGCGAGCTCCCGACCACGGCCGGTGGCTCACCACTGACAACTGGCACCGCCTCCCCGGGAGGGCGAGGATGGGGGCACCCCAGGGCCGCCCCCGCGACCTCGGGAGGAGAGGCGGATGAACATCATCAGGCGTTCCCGGAAGCTCGGGGACACGGAGCTCACGTTCGAGACCGGCAAGCTCGCCAAGCAGGCCCACGGGTCGGTCGTCGTCACCCTCGGCGAGACCCAGGTCCTGGCGACCTGCACCACCGCGGCGCCCCGGGAGGGGATCGACTTCTTCCCGCTCACCGTGGACGTCGAGGAACGGATGTACGCGGCCGGCAAGATCCCCGGCGGGTTCTTCCGGCGGGAGGGGCGGCCCTCGGAGACCGCGGTCCTCACCGCCCGGTTGATCGACCGGCCGCTCCGGCCCACGTTCAAGGAGGGCTACCGCGACGAGGTCCAGGTCGTGATCACGGTGCTCTCGGCGGACCAGGCGAACCCCTACGACATCCCCGGGATCAACGGGGCGAGCCTGGCCGTGATGCTCGCCGGGCTCCCCTTCGACGGCCCGGTCGGCGCGGTGCGGATGGGCCTGATCGGCAGGGAGTGGAAGGTCAACCCCACGTACCAGGAGGTCGAGCTGGCCACCTTCGACGTCGTCGTGGCCGGCCGCCGCAACGACGAGGGGGGCATCGACATCCTGATGATCGAGGGCGAGGCCCCGGACAACACGTGGTCGCTGCTCCACAACGGCGGCGGCTCCGTGGCCCCCACCGAGGAGGTCGTCGCGGAGGGGCTGGAGGAGGCGAAGCGGGCGATCGCGGACGTGATCGACTTCCAGCTCGCGTTCCTCGCCGAGGCCGGCGCGACCCCGCGGCCGTTCGAGCCCGCCCCGCCCTACACCGAGGAGGTCTACCGGGCCGTCGAGGGCTTCGCCGGCGCGCGCCTCCCCGCTGCCCTGGTCCCCGCGAAGCAGGAGCGGGAGGCGGCGCTCGACGCGCTCAAGGAGGAGCTCGTGGCGCACCTGCGGGCCTCCTGGGGCGAGGAGCGGTTCGCGGAGCTCGGCGGGCAGGTCTCGGCGGCGTTCAAGGAACTGCAGAGGCGCGCGATGCGGGCCCGGATCCTCGACGAGGGCGTGCGGCTCGACGGCCGTCGGCCGGACGAGATCCGCCCGATCCACTGCGAGGTGGGGTTGATCCCGCGGGCCCACGGCTCGGCGCTGTTCCAGCGCGGGGAGACCCAGGTCCTGAACGTCACGACCCTCGGGATGCTCCGGATGACCCAGATGATCGACACCCTCGACCCCGAGGAGTCGAAGCGGTACATCCACCACTACAACTTCCCGCCGTTCTCGACGGGGGAGGTGGGGCGGATCGGCTCGCCGAGGCGGCGCGAGATCGGCCACGGGGCCCTCGCCGAGCGGGCCCTGGTGCCGGTCGTGCCCCCCGAGGACGAGTTCCCCTACACGATCCGGCTGGTCTCCGACGTGCTCGAGTCCAACGGGTCGACCTCGATGGCCTCGGTCTGCGCCTCCACCCTCTCGTTGATGGACGCCGGGGTGCCCATCCGAGCGCCCGTCGCCGGCATCGCCATGGGGCTCGTCGCCGAGGGGGGGCGGTACGTCACGCTCACCGACATCCTGGGCGCGGAGGACGCCCTGGGCGACATGGACTTCAAGGTCGCCGGGACCCGGGACTGGGTGACGGCGATCCAGCTCGACATGAAGGTCACCGGGCTGCCCGCCGAGGCCCTCTCCCAGGCCCTCAAGCAGGCGCGCGAGGCGCGGCTGTTCATCCTGGAGCAGATGCTCCGGACGATCCCCGAGCCGCGGCCGGTCCTCTCGGCCAAGGCGCCGCGGGTGATGACGATCCAGATCCCCGTGGACAAGATCGGCGAGGTGATCGGGCCCAAGGGGAAGCGGATCAACGAGATCATCGCGCTCACCGGCGCCGACATCGACATCCAGGACGACGGCACGGTGTTCATCGGCTCCCGCGAGGGCGCGGGCGCGGAGGAGGCGGCGCGGATGATCCAGGAGATCGTGAACCCGCGCCTCCCGCAGGTCGGGGAGCGTTTCCAGGGCACGGTGGTGAAGATCACGACCTTCGGAGCGTTCGTGAACATCCTGCCCGGTCGGGACGGGCTCGTGCACATCTCCAAGCTCGGTCGCGGGCGGCGGCTCGCCAGGGTCGAGGACGCGGTGAACGTCGGGGACCGGATCGAGGTCGAGGTCCAGGAGATCGACCCCATGGGGAAGATCTCGCTCCGGCCGGTGGGCCCGGAGTGGGAGGCCCCCGAGGGCGAGCCCGAAGAGGGTGGGCCGGGGGAGGCCGGGTCCCGGGAGGCCAGGCCCCGGGAGGGCGGGGAGGGCCGTCCCCGCGAGGGACGGCCGCGGCGCCGCCGGCCGCCTCGCGACCGGGAGCGCGAGGCCGGCCGAGGGTAGCCGCCGGTGAGGCTCCGCCGGACCGAGTTCGCGTCGGGGCTCCGGGTCGTCACCGAGCGGATGCCGGGGGTGCGTTCGGTGGCGCTCGGGTTCTGGGTCCTCGCCGGCTCCCGGGACGAGCGCCCGGCGATCTCGGGCGCCTCCCACTTCCTCGAGCACCTCCTGTTCAAGGGCACGCGCCGGCGATCGGCCCGCGACATCGCCGAGGCCTTCGACGCGGTCGGCGGGGACCTGAACGCGTTCACGGCCAAGGAGTACACGTGCTTCTACGCGAGGATCCTCGACCGCGACCTCCCGATGGCCGTGGACCACCTCTGCGACATGCTCGAGCACTCGCTCCTGCGGCCCGAGGACGTGGAGTCCGAGCGTCGGGTGATCCTCGAGGAGATCCACATGCACGAGGACACGCCCGACGAGCTGATCCACGACCTCTTCAACGAGGTCCTGTGGCCGGGTCACCCCCTCGGGCGGCCGGTCCTCGGCACCCGGGCCTCGGTCGAGGCGGCCACCCGCGAGCAGATCCGACGGTTCTACCGGCGCCACTACGTCCCGGGGAACCTGGTGGTGGTGGCGACGGGGAACGTGGACCACGACCGGCTCCTCGAGCTGCTCGCGGCGTCGATGGCGGTGGGATCGGTCCGCAGCGACGGCGAGCCCACCGGGTGGAACCTCCGCGCGGGCGGCCGCGCGCCGGCGCCGTCGGGCCGGACCCTCGTGGTCAGGCGGAAGACCGAGCAGGCCCACATCGTGCTGGGGACGAACGGCCTGGCCCGCACCGACCCCGACCGGTTCGCGTTCGGCATCGTGAACGGCGCGGTGGGGGGCGGGATGTCGTCCCGGCTCTTCCAGCGGATCCGGGAGGAGCGGGGCCTCGCGTACTCGGTCTACAGCTACCACACGATGTACACCGAGGCCGGGCTGTTCGCCGCCTACGCCGGGACCACGCCGGCCCAGGCACCGGACGTGATCGCGCTCATGCGGGCCGAGCTGGAGGACGTGGCCGCCGGGGGGCTCACCGAGGAGGAGTTCGAGCGGGCCAAGGGGCACGTGAAGGGCTCGCTCGTGCTCTCGCTCGAGGATGCCGCGAGCCGGATGTCGCGCCTCGGGAAGTCCGAGATCTCCCACGGGGAGATCCTCACCGTGAGCCAGGTGCTCCGGCGGATCGAGGATGTCACGCTGGACGATGCGCGGCGGGCGGCCAAGCGGGTGCTCTCCCAGCCGCTCACGCTCACCGTGATCGGCCCCTTCGGCCGGCGGCGCCTGGTGGGGGCGGCGGAGGTGGGACGGTGATCCGGGTCGGGGTGATCGGCGCCTGCGGGCGGATGGGCCAGCTCGTCTGCCGGGCGGTGGCCGAGGACCCCGACCTGGCCCTCGTGGCCGCGATCTGCCGCTCCCACGCCGGGGAACCGATCGGGCCGCGGATCGGCCACCCCGAGCTCGCCGGGGTCGTCCTGGCCGACGAGCTGGACCGGCTGCTCGAGGCGGAGGCCGAGGTCGCGGTGGACTTCACGACGCCCGCCGCGGTCCGCGACAACGTTCGGTGGGTCGTCGACCACTCGATCCACCTCGTGGTGGGGACCACCGGCCTCACCGAGGAGGACCTCCGGTGGCTCGAGGAGGAGGTGGGCCGGGCCGGGACCGACGCGAACGTGATCGTGGCGCCGAACTTCGCGATCGGCGCGGTGCTGATGCAGCGGTTCGCGGCAGAGGCGGCCCGCTTCTTCCCCGCGGTCGAGGTGATCGAGCTCCATCACGACGGGAAGGCCGATGCCCCCTCGGGGACCGCGCTGGCCACGGCCCGGGGCCTGGCGGGGGCCCGCAGGGAGCCCTACCGGGGCCCGGCCGCGGAGAACGTCCCGGGGGTCCGGGGGGGCGAGGTCGAGGGCATCCGGGTGCACTCCGTCAGGCTCCCGGGGCTCGTGGCCCACCAGGAGGTGATCCTCGGGGGCCCGGGCCAGGTCCTCTCGATCCGCCACGACGCGCTCGACCGGAGCTCGTTCATCCCGGGGGTCCTCCTCGCGATCAAGACCGTGTCCACCCGGCGCGGCCTCACGGTCGGGCTCGAGCCGCTCCTCGCCGACGCGGGGCTCGCGTGAGTCCCAGGCTCGCCGCCGTCTTCGCCCACCCCGACGACGACACCTTCGGGATCGCCGGGACGGTCGCGCTCCACGCGGACGACCCCGGGTTCGCCCTCGCGGTGGTGCTCGCCACGAGCGGGGAGGCGGGCCGGATCGCGGACGCCTCCCTGGCCACGCCGGAGACGCTCGGCGCGGTGCGGGAGGCCGAGGACCGGGCGTCCTGGGAGGCGCTCGGGGTCCGCCCGGAGCTCCTCGCGTTCCTCCGCTACCCCGATGGGGGCCTCGCCGAGGTCCCCCGGGCGGAGCTCGTGGAGCGGATCGTCGCCCTCCTCGGCGAGTTCCGCCCGGACGTGGTGGTCACGTTCGGGCCGGAGGGCGTGACCGGCCACGCCGACCACGTGGCGGTGGGCGCCGCGGCCGACGGGGCCTTCCATATGGCCCGGGAGCGGGCGAGCGCCGGGTTCTCGCGGCTCCTCCACGTGTGCCTGCCGGCGTCCCTGCTGGAGCGGTTCGGGGAGCTGCTCCGGGAGCGGGGGATCGAGCCGCCCGACCCGACCCAGCCGTTCCAGCCCCGGGGCGTGCCGGACGCCGAGGTCGCGGTCTCGGTGGACTGCCGTTCCGTCCTCCCCCGGAAGCTCGCGGCGATCCGGGAGCACCGGACCCAGGCCGAGCTGGAGGAGCTCCCCGAGGACCTGTGGGGGGCGGTGCTCGGTTCCGAGCACTTCGCCCAGGCCTGGCCGCCGCGGGAGCCCGGGGCCCCGGTCCTCCGCGACGTGTTCGAGGGGCTCCCCACGTGAGCGGGGCGGGGCGGGGAGCGCCGCGCGGCGGAGCTCCGCGCGATCCGCCCGGAGGGGTTCCCGGAGCTCTGCCGGGCGATCGGCTCGGGCTTCGGCGAGGTGCTGGACGAGCGGACGATCGAGCGCTGGCTCTACGCGACCGAGCTCGATCGGGCCCGGGCGGCGCTCGACGGCGGCCGGATCGTGGGCGGCGCCACCGCCTCCTCGATCCGGATCAGCGTCCCGGGCGGCGCCACCGCCTCCTCGATCCGGATCAGCGTCCCGGGCGGCGAGGTCCCGATGTGCGGGATCACGAGCCTCGGCGTGAGCCCGAGCCACCGCCGGCGCGGGATCGGCGCGGCCCTGCTCGCGCGGTGCCTGGAGCGGGCCCGGGAGCGAGGGGAGCCCGTGGCCGGGCTCTGGGCCTCGGAGAGCCGGATCTACCGGCGGTTCGGCTTCGGCGTGGCCACGCGGGCCTGCCGGTTCGAGCTGGACACCGCCCACGCCGCCTTCGCCCGCCCGGCGCCCAGCCCTACCCCGGTCAGCCCACCGGAGCCCTGGGCGATCAGCGTCTGGGCTGTGTGCCAGCACAGGCCTTGGGGGTCCGCCCAGGGGTTGGCCCAGCACTGGAGCCGATCTGCGCGGTATGCGGCTGCGGTCGCCAGCCAGCCCAGCGTGGCGACGCCCACCGCGACCAGGCCGGCGGTATGGAACAGGTTGGCCCCTGCTGCCCAGAAGACGGTGATGGTGGTGAGCACGATGACCACCGTGCTGCCCAGGTCGGGCTGGCGCATCACGAGCAGGCAGACCAACCCGACGAGCGCGAGGCACGGCAGGGCGTCGCCGGTCAGACCTGTCGCGCGCCCAGCTCGTCCGGAGAACCAGTAGGCCATGAAGACCACGAGCGCCAGCTTGGCCAGCTCCGTCGGCTGGAGGCCGGGCAGCGCTCCGCTCAGGAACAGCCAGCGTCGTGCGCCATACTGCTCTACCCC
>ERZ511473.408-NODE-408-length-74361-cov-4.741532_pt1 | contig 74361 bp, 80 predicted proteins | sample MGYA00374947_ERZ511473 | MGnify/ENA primary metagenome ERZ511473 (study PRJEB26303, sample SAMN06343854) | sediment metagenome | isolation source: hot spring sediment | place: Canada: British Columbia | collected 2012-09-26 ... | reverse complement strand
AGCAGAAGACGGCATACGAGATTACAAGGTGACTGGAGTTCAGACGTGTGCTCTTCCGATCTGAGCTGCGGGCCCTGGTCAGCGATTACGACCGTCGCCTCAACACCTGCGGCGGCCGGGCAGTCGAGGAGCGGCGCACCCGCCTGATCAGCGCCGCGCGCGGCCTGCCCCGCCCCGCCGACCTGCTGGCCCTTGCCCAGCAGCGCCTGGATCTGGCCGTGCGCGGCCTGCCCCGGCTGGACGACCTGACCGCCCCGGCCGAGCGCCGGTTCAAGGAGGTCGCCGCCCGGCTCGACGCGGCCCTGCAGCGCAACACCGACATTCACGCCCGCGACCTGCTGAAGGTCACCGCCCGCCTGTCGCCCGACACCCTGCATCGCCAGCGCAACGACGCCGGCCGCCGGGTGGGCGACCTGGGCAAACGGCTGGATCTGGCGGCCCGCCGCGTCCCCGAGCGGGTCGCCCAGCACGCCCGCCTGCCGGCTCTGCAAGACCGGATGAACAACTGCGCCAAACGACGCCTGGAGCACGAGACCAACCGTCTGGTCGGCCTGGACAAGCTGCGGCTGTCGCTCAACCCCGAACGGCCGCTGGAGCTGGGCTTCGCCCTGGTCCGCAAGGCCGACGGCACGATCGCCCGTTCGGCCGGCGACCTGGCCAGCGGCGAGCGCGTCAGCCTGAAGTTCAAGGCCGGCGAGCGCGACGCGGTGATCGACGGCGAGAGCTCGGGAGTTGTTCCGCCGCCCCAGCCCGCGCCGCCGCCCCGCCCGACGCCCAGGCCCAAGCCGGCCGCGTCGACGGATCAGGGGAGCTTGTTTTGACCCCGCTTCCGTCCGCCCACCTGTTCCCCCGACCCCAACTGGCGTAAAAGACACCTCATGAACGCGTTCGACCCCAATCTCGGCAAATCCGGCGGCCCCGCCACGCTGCACTACGGCGACGGTGAATTCGCCATCATCAGCGCCGGCCCGTACGTGCTGTGCGCGGTGACCGGCGCCAAAATCCCGCTGGAGACCCTGCGCTACTGGAGCCCCGAGCTGCAGGAAGCCTATGCCAGTCCGACCGAGGCCCTGAAGCGCTGGCGGGAGAGCCGGGGCTGAACCGGCGGGGGGCGCTCGCCGGCCTGACCGCCGCACTCTTCGCCCCCCTGGGCTTCCCGACCCTGGCCCGCGCCGCCGCGCCGGGCCTGACCCTGTCCGGCCGTTTCGTGCAGGGCGGCATGGTCGTCGGCCGCACCGCGCCCCGGGCCTTGGTGCTTCTCAACGACGCGCCGATCACCCAGGCCTCGGCCGACGGCTGGTTCGTGATCGGCTTCGACCGCGACGCGCCGCCCGCGGCCGTGATCAAGGTCGAGACCGCCGACGGCTCGGCCAGTCACCAGGCGACCATCGCGCCGGGGACTTTCGACATCCAGCGCATCGACGGCCTGGCCCAGGATCAGGTCGCGCCCCGCGATCCCGCCCTGCTGGCCCGCATCGCCGCAGAGGGCGGGCGAAAGAGCGTCGGTTTCGCCAGCCGCGTGGACGGCGACTTCTTCCGCACCGGCTTCATCTGGCCCGTCCAGGCCACGCGCCGCTCGTCCAGCTTCGGCGGCCAGCGCATCCTCAACGGCGAGCCCAAGCGGCCTCACTATGGCGTCGACTTGGCCGCCCCGACGGGGACGCGCGTTGTGGCCCCAGCCGGCGGCGTCGTCAGCTTCGCCGAGACCGGCCTGCACTTCGAGGGCGGGCTGGTCCTGATCGACCACGGCCAGGGCCTGATCAGCGCCTATCTGCACCTGTCGCGCATAGACGTGGCCGCCGACCAGCGCGTCGCTCAGGGCCAATTGATCGGCGCGGTCGGCCAGGCGGGACGGGCCACCGGTCCGCACCTCTGCTGGCGCATGAAGTGGCGCGACCAGAACCTGGATCCGTCACTGATGGTTGGTCTGAAGGCCGCGACAGGCTCGCCACACGCCTAGAGCGAACTTTGTTACCGCAATTCGCCTGGTAGGGGATGACAGGACAGTAGCTCTACAGTATGCCCGCCATCCCCTTGCCGTGTGGTGGAGACCCGTCCCGCATGTCCGCGACGCTCGATCAGCTGCGCTTTCTGCTGGTGGACGACAACCATCACATGAGGGTGATCGTCTCGACGATCCTCAAGGGCGTCGGCGTGCGGCACGTGTTCGAGGCCATGGACGGCGCCGAAGCCCTTCAAGTCGTGCGCGACCACCAGATCGACATCGCCATCGTCGACTTCCGAATGTCGCCGCTCGACGGGGTGCAGTTCACACAGCTGCTGCGTCAGTCGCCCGACAGTCCGGACCCGTTCCTGCCGATCATCATGCTGACCGGCTTCGCCGAACGGCACAGGGTGTTCGAGGCCCGCGACGCCGGGGTCACCGAGATCGTCGTCAAGCCGGTCACGGCCCGTTCGCTGCTCGATCGCGTCAACACCGTGATCTTCAAGCCCAGGTCGTTCATCCGCACCGAGGACTATTTCGGCCCCTGCCGCCGCCGCCGCGACGATCCGAAGTACGACGGTCCCCGCCGACGCGGCCACGAGCGGATGCTGGAGCTCTAGGTCAGGGACTACTCGCCCCGGGCCGCCAGCTCGGCATAGACCTCTTTCGGCCACCGCCGGTGGACCCAGAACCATTCCTCGGGCCGCTCGCGGATGCGCTCTTCCATGAAGGCGTTGATCAGCTTCACGCCCGTCTCGATATCGGCGGACCGATCGCCGGTGTCGGGAAGATGGATCGGATCGTGGACCACCGCCCGGAAGCGCGCGCCCTTGATGCGCTGCACCGACATCGGCTGCAGAACCGTGCCGAAGCGGATCGCTAGGCGCGAGGGCCCTGGCGCGGTGCGCACCGGGTGGCCGAAGAACGGCCCCTCGACGCCGTTGTTGAACTTCTGGTCGTTCATCAGGGCCACCGACTTGCCCTGCTTCATGCCTTCCAGCAGTTCCCGAGCCCCGTCTCCGCCCTTGGGGGCGAACAGCCGCACGCCGTAGCGGAAGCGGCTGGCCTTGATGCGCTCGTCGACATACGGGTTGTTGGCCGCTCGATAGGTCATCTCGCAGACGACCCCCGAATCCACGATGGCCGCGGGCATCACTTCCCAGTTCGACAGATGTCCCGAAACGAAGACCACGGGCGTCTTGTCGGCGGCGATCTGGAACAGGCGCGCCTGGTTGACCACCTCGACCCGGCCGGTGGACGGCAGGATCTTGTCCATCAGGGGGAACTCGGCGAAGGTCCGGCCCAGGCCGTCCCACTGCGCCTTGAGCATGGCGTCGCGCCAGGCCTCGTCCTTGTCCGGAAAGGCCAGCTTGAGATTGCGGGTCGCCACCTTGTGGGCGCCGCTCAGCGGACCCACCGTGCGCCCCAGCCAACCGCCGAACGCCGAGGCGGCGTCGACGCCCAGCAGGCGCACCACACCGATGAAGAGGTCAAAGCCCAGCGCTTCCGCGCGCCATAGGAGATCCTGGCCCAAGGGCCGACGCTTATCCGACATGAACCCTCATTAGCCTGCTTCGCGGAGGAGTGGGACTCGCAGCGTGTGTCGCCTCGCGTGGTTTCACCCGGCACGCGACTTGCGGATGTCAACCCAGACCGTTCCGTTTCGGGACGGGAGCATGAAATCGGGGCGTCATCATGGGCAACGACATTGATGTTTATCTGGGCAAGCGATTGCGGCGTCGGCGCCGTCTGCTGGGCCTGACTCAACAACAGCTGGCCGGCGCCGTCGGGGTGCGGTTCCAGCAGATCCAAAAGTATGAATGCGGCGCCAACCGCATCTCGGCCGCTCGCCTCTGGCAGCTGTCCGAGGCGCTGGAGGTCCCGGTCGGCTACTTCTACGACGGCCTGTCGGACCGGGTGGCGAAGGAGGCCGCGGCCGAAGCCGAAGGCGGCGAGATGTTCGCCCGCAAGGAGACGCTGGACCTGGTCCGCGCCTACTACCTGCTGGGCGAGCGTCCGCGGCGTCGCTTGTTGGACCTGGCCAAGTCGCTGAACGGCGGCGAGGCGATGGAAGCCTCCTAGGCTTTCAATCGAACGGTGGCGTCGGGCCGAAGGGCGGGCTAGTTCTCCCGCCCATGACGCTCTCCGCCGACCACCTCGCCCAACTCGACGCCTTCGTCATCGATCTGAACCGCGCCTCGGCTGCGGCCATACTGCCGCTGTTCCGGGCCGACCACGGGTTGGAAGACAAGGGCGCCGGCAAGAACCTGCCGCGCGACAGCCACGCCGCCTTCGATCCGGTGACGGAAGCTGATCGCGGCGCCGAGGCTGTTATCCGCAAGCTGATCGCCGAACGCTATCCCGACCACGGGGTGATCGGCGAGGAATACGGCGACGACCGCCCCGACGCCGAGTTCGTCTGGGTGCTGGACCCGATCGACGGCACGCGCGCCTTCATCTCGGGCCTGCCGCTGTGGACCACCCTGATCGGCCTGCGCCATCAGGGACGTTCGGTGCTGGGCTCGATCGGCCAGCCCTATACGGGCGAGGTCTTCATCGGCTCGGCCGTGGGGTCGCGACTGATGTCGCGGGACGGCGAGCGGGTGATCCGGGTGCGCGAGTGCCCAAAGCTGACCGACGCGATCATCGCCACCACCGATCCCGACGCCTGCTTCGACGGCGCCGAGCGCGGCGCCTGGCTGCAGGTGCGCGCCGCCGCCAAGCTGGCCCGCCTGGGCTGCGACGCCTATGCCTACGCCATGGTCGCCATGGGCAAGATGGATATGGTCATCGAGGCCGGCCTGAAGTCCTGGGACGTAGAGGCGGCCATTCCCCTGATCGAGGGCGCTGGCGGGATCGTCACCGACTGGCGCGGCGAACCGATCGGCCCCGACGGCGGCCAGATGGTGATCTCTGGCGACCGACGGTGCCTGGATGAAGCGCTCGTATCGCTGCGGCGGTCCGCGAAGTAGTCACAGCTTGCCAAGCAACGGCCCAAGGGCCGTTGGCAGCAGGATCTCATCAGCCTTGAACCGGGCCTTTGCGATCCACTCGACCCAGACGACCGTGTCGTTGTCGTGGATCCTGAACCGGCGCTGGGCTCTGACGCGCTCATCGGTGATCCGGATATGAAACGCGAAGATGATCTCGTGGCCGATATAGCCGGCGTGGTCATAGAGATTTTCGAAGATGATCGGCGGACCTTCGACCTCGATCTCGGCGCCGAGTTCTTCCCGAAACTCCCGCCTTAAGGCCGCCTCTGCGCTCTCGCCGAATTCGATGCCGCCGCCTAGCGGCCGCCAACCTTTCACCGCACCGTCGTCGTTCAGCACTTCAGCGACCAGCATACGATCGTCGTCGTCGAGCAGGCCGATCGCGACCGGCCGGATGTCCTGTCGAGGCCGCCAGATGGCCATGGCGTTTGATCACTCCGCGATGGCGTCGACCGTCTCGTCGAAAGCCTTCCAGAAGATCGCCCTGCGCGGATCGGTTTCAATCAGGATTTCGTGGAACGACCCTGGAACCTCGAGGTAGCGACCCTTCGGTAGGCGATTGGCCAGCTGTTTCTGATCCGGATTGAGCACGCGGTTATCGAGTTCGGCGGCTGCAATCGTCACCGGGATGTCGATCACCTCGACCCCCTTGCTTCGACGCAGCCAGCGGCAGGCCGCGATGGCGAAATCGGCCCAGCCCCAGGTCATGCCGCCCAGCGCGATCTCGGGGTTCGCCCGAAGCTGAGCCTGGTAGCGATCGTACCGCGCCTCGTCATGGGTCAGGGCGTCGCCGGCGAAGGTCTGGGCAAGGGGATCATAGCGACCGCCCTGCACGTAGGCGCCGGCCACGCCAATGCGAGACAGGGTCCATGACAATGGCGTGGCGACCCACGGCGGAACGCCGGCGGTGTTCAGGCCCAGCATCGGGGCCGACAAGACGGCGGCCGCGAAACGGCGCTCGCCGCTCGCCAGGGCCAGCAGGAGCAGGCACCCGCCCATCGAGTGCCCGAGGGCGATCCAGGGCTTGGGCAGTCGCGTCTCGAACGCCGCCAGCAGCGCCTGGTGGTCAGCCAGGAAGTCCTTGAAGCCGGCCGCGTGGCCCTTCAGTCGATCGGGCAGAGCGCGGTGCGAAAGCCCCTGTCCTCGCCAATCGTGGACCAGAACGACAAAGCCCCGATTCAGCAGGTCCTGCACGACCTCGAAATACTTCTCGATCGGCTCGCTACGGCCCGGACTGACCACGACCGAGCCGCGAGCCTCGCCTTCCGGCGAAAAGAAAGCGGCGCGGAGGGTCGCCCCGTCCGCGCCGCTGAACCATTCGGCCGTTCCATGATCGGGGATGGGCGCCTCTGGAATCGAGACCAGCGGCGCCGCATCTTCCATGGATCAGCGCATCTTCGCGAAGAGGGCCGCCATCTTCGACTGCAGGGCCATGGCCGTGCCCATGTCCGACAGCTTCAGCTTGCCGGTCATGACCGCCATGGTCGGGTCGAGCGAGCCGGCCCCGATGGCGAGCAGGTCGTCCAGCGAAAGGGTCATGGTCAGGTCGGCCGGCTTGTCTTCGTTGGTGACCGAGCCGCCGTCGATGTGAATGACGCCGGTTTCCTTCAGGTCGAACTTCAGGCTCTTGCCCAGGCCGCTGTCGTCGCCGACGGCGCCTTTGATGCGGTCGGTGATTTCCTGCAACGTAGCCATAATCGCGTCTCCCTCTGTCGCGCGTGGATTCTGGGCGGCAGACTGGCCGCTGGATCGCGGCGAGTAAACACTGTTCAGACGCGCCGCCGGCTATTTCTTCGCGTCGTAATAATCCACCGTCGACGGGGTTTTGGCCAAACGGACGCGAGACGCGCCCTGGAACTGGCTAGGCGCGAACACCACCGCTCCCGCATTGACCGGCAGGGGTTTGGAGCTTCCGTTGGGGAAGATCGCCACCCCGGAATCGGCCGCCATGAACTTCAGGCCGTCCATCTGCGGCGCCATCAGGGCCATGGGGCCGGCGGCCTTGCGAATGGCCTTGTTGGAGTCCTCGACCGTGGCGACCAGCTCCCGCGCATCGTACTCGGCCGCCGGCTTGAGCGCAGGGTCCAGCATCATGCTCGAGCCGAGCTTGGTGTCAGGCGGAACGTCGAAACTGATCCGCGCCTTGGCCTGTAGTTGGGCCAGGGTGGGCGTGCGTTCGAAACGCCCCTCCCCGTCGATCGGCAGCGGCGTGCGCACGCCGTTGGCCTCGATCAGGGTGGCCTGGACGCCGGTCGCCCGCTTGCCCTCCCGCATCAGGGCGTAGGTGACCTTGATCCGGGACCGTTCGGCGGCCGGTACTTTGAGAAAGGCCTCCAGGAACGAGAAGACCTGGCCGGCGGGTGCGACCTTGCCCGCCTGGGCTCGCGCTGCGGAGGGGATCGTGACCGCCAGCGCCAGAGACGTCAGGGCCAGGCCGACAACGCGTCTGTTCTGGCTCATCGCGGTTTCACGAACTTCAGGGTCATACGATCGCTCTCGCCGATGGCGTCGTACTTGCCGTGGTCGAAGCCTGGCTCGGCCGGCTCGCCGCGCGGGGCCGAAAGCCGGGTCGGCGGCAGCGTCCAAACCCCGAACGGATGGTCCTTGGTGTCGTTGAGGTTGGCGTTGATTTCGCTTTCACCCGCCAGGACGAAGCCGGCCTCCTTGGCCATTTCAATCACATAGGCCTGCTGCACGTAGCCGTCGGCGGCCAACACGTCCTGCACCCGGCCAGGCTCGCCTCGATGCTCTTCCACGCCCAGCACGCCGCCCGGCTTGAGAGCGGCCAAGGCGTCCCGGAAGGCCTTCTCCGCCAGTCCCGCCGCCATCCAGTTGTGAAGGTTGCGCAGGAACAGCACCAGATCGGCCGAACCCGCCGGCGCCACCGGGCCGCTGGTCGGTCCGAACCCCGTGATCACCACCTCGCCATAGACCTTCTTCTTGTCGGCCAGCTTGCGTTGGTAGGCCTCGACGGCCGCCATGGCGCTGGGCTCGTCCGACAGGTTGGTCTGGAGCGAGGCGGCGTAGAGCTTGCCGCCGCTCGCGGCCAGATAGGGCGCGAGAATGTCGGTGTACCAACCCGCCCCGGGCCAGAACTCGACCACCGTCTGCCCGGGCTTGAGGCCCCAGAATTCCAGGCTTTCCACCGGATGGCGCCAGACGTCGCGAGCCCTGTCGGCGGGCGAGCGCCAGGCGCCTTCGGTCGCCGCCTTCAGGGTCATGGAGCCGTCGTTGCCCGCCGGCTTGGCGGCGTCCGAACCGGCGGCGGGCTGAGCCGGCTTACGGCCGCACCCCGCCAGGCTCAACGCCGCGCCGCCGGCCAGCAGCCCTCGCCGCGACCATCCAAGTCCTGGACCCATGCCTCCACCCACCATCCGTTCCGCAGCCCCCGATCATGCATCCGACCTTGGCGAAACTGCGCCAAGGCCAGCCGTTTTCAGCTCGGCTTGCGGAAGCGCAGCGTCATGCGATCGCTCTCGCCGATGGCGTCATATTTCGTGCGATCGAAGTTCGGATCCTCCGGCTGACCGGCGGGCGCGGTCCGCTTGGTCGGCGGCAGGGTCCAAACGCCGAACGGGTGGTCCTTGGTGTCCTTGGGATTGGCGTTGATCTCGGACGTGGCGTCCAGCTTGAAGCCGGCCTTCTCCGCCAGGGCGACCACGGTGGCGGTGGCCAGGTAACCGTCCGCGCCCTTGTCGGCATCAGACTTCGGATCGGCCCGGTGGTCCTCGACCGCCAGCAAACCGCCCGGCTTCAGCACGGCGAAGAAGTCGGCGAAGATCTTGTCGGCCACGCCCGGCTGGCTGGTCCAGTTGTGGACGTTGCGCGCCGTCAGGACCAGATCGGCCGAGCCCGCCGCGCCCAGGGGGGCGGCGACCGGACCGAAGTTGACGAACCGCACAGTCCCGTACTTGGCAGGGTCCATGAAGCGCATCTCGAAGTTCGCCCTGCCCTTGCGGGCGCCGTCCGAGATCTGCGGATTGGCCAGATCGGCCAAGCCCGCGACATAGGTTCCGCCGGTGGCCTTGGCGTAGGGCGCCAGGATCTCGGTCCAGTAGCCCCCGCCAGGCGACACCTCGATGACGGTCTGCTTGGGCTTCAGGCCCCAGAAGATCAGGCTCTCGTACGGGTGGCGGGCGCCGTCCCGGGCTACGTTGGCCGGCGCCCGATCGGGCGAACCGACCGCGGCCTGCAGCGCCGCGTCGGCGGCCAAAGCCGGCGAAGCGGAAAGGCAAAGGGTCGCTGCGGCGAACAGGAGGAGATGGCGGCGGCAGGTCATCGTCGAAGCTCTCCGAGGTTGGCCATGGGGCCGGGCGAGCCGACCTTAACGGTGACCGAACGGCGATCAAGCGATTCACCGCCGAGCTGTCGATTCAACCCCTTGAAGTCGAAATTCGGCTCACCACCTTGGTCTCGAAGGCGCTGGAAACCCGGGCCTTCCGGATCGTCGGCGACGCCTATTCAGGGTCGCCAAAGGTCTGAACTCATTGAACAACCTTGCTTTGAAAGAAGGATGTCATCATGCGTACGATCGACCTTTCCCCCCTGTATCGCTCCGTCGTCGGATTCGACCGCCTGGCCGCCCTGCTGGACGCCGCCGCCTCGAACGAAGCCGCCTCGGGCTATCCCCCCTACAACATCGAGCGCACCGCCGAGAACGCGTACCGCATCGAGATCGCCGTGGCCGGCTTCAAGTCGGAAGAGCTCGGCATCGAGGTGAAGGAAAACCTTCTCACCGTCACCGGCCGCAAGCCTGCCAATGACGAAGCCAAGCGCTATCTCCACCGCGGCCTCGCCGAGCGCAACTTCGAGCGCCGCTTCCAGTTGGCCGACTATGTGGTCGTGACCGACGCGGCCCTGTCGGACGGCCTGCTGTCGATCTCGCTGAAGCGCGAACTGCCGGAGGCGCTGAAGCCCCGCACGATCGAGATCAAGTCGGCCGCGCCCCTGATCGAAGGCGGCAAGGCCGATAGCGAGAAGGCAGCCTAACACCACCTTCACGCGTTACTATATCTCCCCTCTATGACTTTCAGGGCGGCGCCGTCAGGCGCCGCCCTCCTTTCCACCGGCCCCGGAAGGGTTCGTCCCCTGCCTTGCGCGCCGCCATCGACAGGCTATCGTCGATGAAAGGACCGCGATCTCTTGGTCCGACGGGGACCGACCAGCGTGGTCTTCGGCAAGCTCCGCAGCAGTTCGGATGGCAATGACCACCACGATCGCCGACGATGTGGCCGCGATAGGCCGCTTGGACGTCATTCCGAAAATCCTCGAGGTGGCGTGTCGCAGCACGGGCATGGGCTTCGCGGCGGTGGCCCGCGTCACCGAAGACCGCTGGGTGGCCTGCGCCGTCCGCGACGAAATCGAGTTCGGACTTGGCGTCGGCGGCGAGTTGGCGCTTGAGACAACGCTCTGCAACGAGATCCGAGGCCACGGCCAGTCGATCGTGTTCGGCGACGTCTCCAAGAACGAGACCTATCGCAATCACCACACCCCGCGGACCTACGGGCTGCAGAGCTACATTTCCGTGCCCATCCAGTATCGCGGCGCCTTCTTCGGCACGTTGTGCGCCATCGATTCCCGTCCGGCCGACATCGAGGACGGCAAGACCCGGGTGATGTTCGAACTGTTCGCCGACCTGATCGGCGCGCATCTCGACAACCAGGACCGCTTGGCCCGCAGCGAGGCAGCCCTGCTCGACGCCAACGAGGCGGCCGAGCTGCGCGAGCAGTTCATCGCCGTGCTCGGTCACGACCTGCGAAATCCCTTGGCCTCGATCGACGGCGGGGCCCGCCTGCTGTTGAAGACGCCGCTGGATGACAAGGCGCGAACCCTGGTCGGGATGGTCCAGAACAGCGTGCAGCGCATGGCGGGCTTGATCGACAACGTTCTGGACCTGGCCCGTGGTCGCCTGGGCGGCGGCTTCGCCGTCGAGCGATGGCTCGATCCCGGCCTGCCGCAGGCCCTGGAACAGGTGGTCACCGAGCTACGCACCGCCCAGCCCGAACGGGTGATCGTCAGCGACATCGTCCTGAACGACATCGTGCTGGTCGATAGCCGGCGCGTCGCCCAGCTGTTCTCCAACCTGCTGTCGAACGCCCTGACCCATGGCTCCCCCACGACCCCGGTCAGGGTGCGGGGCGAAACCCGAAATGGACTGTTCGAACTTTCCATCAGCAACGCCGGTGAACCGATCCCCGCCGCCACGCTGTCGCGCCTGTTCCACCCCTTCACGCGGGCTTCGGCCCGCCCGATGCAGGAAGGTCTTGGCCTGGGCCTTTACATCGCTTCGGAAATCGCGCGGGCCCATGGCGGGCTGCTAAGCGTGCGATCGGACGAGACCGAGACGCGGTTTACCTTCCGCATGCCGCTGGCCTAGGCCGGCGCGAAGTCCAGGCCTTGAACCTGGCTCAGATCGCAGTCACGCAGGCTGGCCTTGCTGAGCCGGGCGCCCGTGAAGTCAGCGCCCCGCAGATCGGCGCCGTCGAGAACGGCTTCGCTGAGATCGGCCGACTGCATCAAGGCGTAGCGCATCCGGGCGGCCTTCAGATTGACCAAGGTCTTGCGCTCGGGCCCCAGAGGCAGCGGCGAGAGGAACGCCTGGCGTAGGTCAGCCTTGGTCAGGTTGGCGCCGGACAGCTTGGCGCCCCGCAGATCCGCCCCACGCAGGTTGGCCATGCGCAGGTCGGCGTTGCGCAGATTGGCGCCCTGAAGCTGAGCGCCGGACAGGTCGATCCCGACCATGCAGGCGCCGGCCGCGCTCATGGCGGTCAGCCGCAGCCCCTTGAGCCGCCCCCCGAGCGGGCGCAGGTCTTCGCCGTCCAGTCGGGCCGGCTCGCCCTCCTTGCCGCCGGTCTTGCACCAAGCCTGATTGGCCAGGCAGCGCTGGTGGATCTCTTCGACGCGCGACATCGCTCGTTCCGTCGAGGCCGTCAGGCAGCCCTGCATCGCCGCACCGCTGGTGCGAGCGGTGGAGGTGTCGACGCCGGACATCACCGCGCCCGTCAAGTTGGCGCCTTCCAGGTTGGCCCCCTGAACGTCGGCGCCGTCCAGGATGGCCCCGCTCAGATTAGCTTCCTTCAGGTTCGCCCCCGACAACTTGGCCCCGCGCAGCGAGCAGTCGCTGAAGTCGGCCTTGAAGGCCGACACACCGGCGAACTGCGAGCCGTCCAGCGTGGCGCCCGAGAAGTTGACCTCGTCGACCTCGCCGTTGCGGGTTTCGTGGCGGAGGGTCTCCAGGCCCTTGCGGGGATGCGGTATGGCCACCTGCCCTTCCCGGAAGTCGGCCTGGGTCAGGTCGGCCTGCGACAGGTTCGCGCCGCGCAGACAGGCTCCGCGCAGGTCGGCGCGCACCAGAACGGCCTGGCGTAGGTCGGCCTGGCGCAGGTCGGCGCCGAACAGGTTGGCGCGTTCCAGCCGGGCGCGGACCATGCGGCAGCCGTCGAGAATGGAGGCGGAGAAATCGGCGTCAGCCAGGTTGCGGAACGACAGGTCCAGGCCAGAAAGGTTCATGAAACGCAGCGAAGCCCGCTTGCCGCCCTGCTTGCCCGTGACGAACTTTTCGTGCGCCGACACGATCATGTCGAGCTCGGCCTGGCTCAGTCGCCGCCGTCCCGCGATGCTCTGCGCCGCGCTCATGTCTTAAGTATCTCCCCTGAGAATCCCATTGATCCCGTTGAGAAATACCGGCGATCGACGAGCGAAACGTTAAGACCGCGCCGTTTTGCCGCAACTTTCACGAAGCGCTCTCGAAAACTCGTGGTTAGCGGTACCAGCCGCTAGATCACGTCGTCCAGGCCGCGTGCGCCCTGGCGAATGGCGCCGGTGATGTCGACGTCCTTGAGCAGGGCGTTGGTGAAGTTGGCCCGCGACAGGTCCGCGCCGCTCAAGCAGGCTTGGCGCAGGTCGGCCCGGGCCAGATCGGCGTTGGTCAGCAGGGCGCCGGTCAGGTCGCTGGGCAGCAGGCGGTCGCGGCCGATCAGCAGCGGGCCCAACTGCGCTTCACGCAGATCCGAGCCGGCCAGCTTTGCGCCCTTGAGCCGCGCCCCGCGCAGGTCGGCCCGGCGCAGATTGCAGGAGCGCAGGTCGGCTCCCTCCAGCTGCGCGCCCTGCATCTGCACGCTTTCCATGTCCAGGCCGTAGAACACCGCCCCCTTGGCCGACAGGGCGGTCAGATTGAAGCCGCGCACGGATTTCAGGTTGCGCAGGTCGGCCTTGTCGAACACCGAAGGCTTGCCTTCGGCGCCGCCGGTCTCGCACCATTTGGCGTGGTCGGCGATCATCTGCTCGTAGGGCATCTCGGACACGTCCTTGCCCGACGCCTTGTCGGTCAGGGCGCCTTCCAGATTGGTGTCGTTGATGTTCCAAGACATCGTCTTGGCGCCGACCAGGACGGCGTTGCGCAGGTCAGCCCCGGTCAGGTTCGCGCCCGAAAGGTCGGCCCCCGCCAGATTGGCGCCGTTGAAATTGGCCTGCTTGAGGTTTGCCCGCACCAGCTTGGCGTCCTTGAGGATCGCGTCGCTGAAGTCTGCCTTGGTGGCGATGATGCCCGACAGGCGCGAGCGTTCCAGGTTGGCGCCGGCCAGGATGGCGCCGTGGGCCTGGGCCTCGCGCTGCACCGGCTCGATGACGCGATAACCTTCCTTGCGGTCGGCCGCGGCGATCTGGCCTTCGCGCAAGTCAGCCTCGAACAGGTCGGCGCCGGTCAGGTTGGCGCCGCGCAGGCTGGAGCCGCGCAGGTCGCAGCGACGCATCGAGGCGTCTGTCAGGTCCGAGCCGTGCAGGTCCGCCCCGTACAGGGTGGCGTTGTCGAGCTTGGTGCGCCTCAGGTCACAGTTGATCAGCAGGGCGCCAGTGAAGTCGGCGTCACAGAGATTACGGCCGGTCACCGATAGGCCGGACAGATCGCAAAAGGCGAAGACGGCGCGCGCGCCGCCCATCCGAGCCGACCACAGACGGTCATGCTTGGCGCAGATCACGTCTACATCGTGCTGCGTCAGGCGCTTGTGCTCTTGGCCTGCCGCGGGAGGGGCGTTCATGACGGCTCGTATCGACTCCCCGAAGGGCTAGACCCGTACAATGCGTCAAGCCGGATTAACGCTGCGTTTCCAAGTATTTCGGGACACTCGGGCGTGGCTTGTCCGGGTGTCCCGAACGCCGCTCAGCCCGCCGTCGGCAGAGGCTGGGCCCGGCTCTCGTCGAGGTAGCGCGCGCCGGTCGGCTCCAGCGAGTCGTCCAGGTCGATGACCAGCGGATTGCCGGTGGGAATCTCGACATGGACGATGTCCGCGTCCGGCACGTTGAACAGATGCTTGACGATGGCGCGCAGCGAGTTGCCGTGCGCGGCCACTAGGATCGTCTCGCCGGCCGTCAGCTTGGGGGCGATGGCCGTTTCCCAATAGGGCAGCACGCGCACCAGGGTGGTCTTCAGGCTTTCGGTGCTGGGCAGATCCTTGCCAGCGTAGCGACGGTCCTTGCCGAAGTCGTACTCGCCGCCCGGCGCCAGTTCCGGCGGCGGGATGTCGTAGGATCGGCGCCAGATGGTGACCTGCTCCTCGCCGTGCTTCTCGGCGGTCTCGGCCTTGTTCAGCCCGGTCAGGCCGCCGTAGTGACGCTCGTTCAGGCGCCAGTCCTTGGTGACCGGGACGAAGCTTTGGCCCGCCGCGTCCAGCGCCAGGTTGCAGGTGCGGATGGCGCGGGTCTGGACCGAGGTGAAGGCCTCGTCGAAATCGATGCCCGCGGCCTTGATCAGTTCGCCGCCCTTGCGAGCCTGAGCCTCGCCCTCGGCGGTCAGGTCGACGTCCACCCAGCCGGTGAAGCGGTTTTCGAGATTCCACTGGCTCTGGCCGTGGCGGAGCAGGACGAGAACGGGCATCGGACCTCCAGGACGTGTCGCAGGGCGGGCTAAGCCCCGGCCGCCCCCGCGTCAAGCGCCACGGCCGGATCATGCCGTGCTCTCGCCCTTCTCTCCTCCGGACGGCATGCTATAGGCAGGCCATGCCTGATCGCATCCTCATGCCCTTCCTGGCGCTCATCGGCCTGGCCCTGATCGCGCTTTCGCTCGTCTGGCCGCAAGGTTATGGCGCTCGCTCGCCCGGTCCGTTCGGCTCGGTGCCGATCCAGCAGAGACCGGAAATGCGCATCAAGATCCAGCGCGAGAAGGACGCCGCGGCCTTCCGGGCGCAGCAGGCGCAACAGGCTCAGCAGCAGGTGAACGCCGCCCGAGCCGCGGCGCCTTCAGCCCCATGAGCGCCTTCGACGCGATCGCCGTGGGCCAGCGGGTCCTGAACGCCGAGGCCGAGGCTCTGGCGGTGCTGTCGGCGTCCCTCGACGATTCGTTCGTCCGCGCCGTCGAGGCCCTGTTCGACGCCAAGGGCCGGGTGGTCTGCACCGGAATCGGCAAGTCGGGTCACGTGGCGCGCAAGATCGCCGCCACCCTGGCCTCGACCGGCTCGCCGGCCATGTTCGTGCACGCCGCCGAAGCCAGCCATGGCGACCTGGGCATGATCGGCCAGGGCGACGTCGTGCTGGCCCTGTCCAAGTCCGGCGAGGCCCGCGAGCTGTCCGACAGCCTGGCCTACGCCAAGCGATTCTCGATCCCGCTGATCGCCATCACCGCCGTGGCCGACAGCCAGCTGGGCCGCGCCGCCGACATCCTGCTGCTGCTCCCCGACGCGCCGGAGGCCACGGCCGAGGTCAACGCCCCGACCACGTCGACGACCTTGCAGATGGCCGTGGGCGACGCCCTGGCCGTGGCGCTGCTGGAGCGGCGCGGCTTCACCGCCAGCGACTTCCGCGTCTTCCACCCCGGCGGCAAGCTGGGCGCCATGCTGCGCACGGTCGGCGACCTGATGCATGATCACGACGAGCTTCCGTTGATCCGCGAAGCCGCGCCGATGTCCGAAACCCTGCTGATCATGAGCGAGAAGCGCTTTGGCGCGGTCGGGGTGGTCGCTCCGGACGGAACGCTCAGCGGTCTGATCACCGACGGCGACCTGCGCCGCCACATGGACGGGCTGATGGGTCATGTGGCGGGCGAGGTCATGACCCGCGCCCCGCTGACCATCACGCCCGGCGCCCTGGCGGCCGAGGCGCTGAAGATCATGAACGAGCGGCGCGTCACCGTGCTGTTCGTGGTCGATCAGAACCGCCCGGTCGGCATCCTGCACGTCCATGACCTGCTGCGGGCCGGCGTGATCTGAGGCCGGGGAAACGCCCTTGCGGCGTGTCCCCGCCAGACGCACCGAGACGTTTGGGGACACGCCGCAAGGGCATGTCCCCGGCGGAAATCCCGGCGGGTTGGGGAGGCGGCGGAGCGTCCGGGGCGCGCCCGGAATTGGGTAGTTGGAGAGTACCGTTTCGACACGTCACGGGCGCTCCGCGCGGCGCGTTTTCCGGTGAGCCTCCGGGGCGCGGGGTTTTAACCCGCTCCCGAGAGAGGCCCCCGGCGGGCGGAGGGGCGACGTACCCCGTCCGGACCGTGTGGGCGATTTAAGCCCACACCTGATGCGTTCGCCGATCCCTTCACCGCCTGGGCTTTGTCCTGTGTTTCAAGGAGCCCGCGCAGGACCGTCACGAAGTCGTCACTCAAGACCACCGACAAACGCTTCCCGCTCGACCGCCCCGGCCGCACGTCGAGGTCGCCGGCCGGACGTCCTCCCCTGCGACAGGGCGAGGACTATTATGCGGGCGATCTGAGCACGGCGGCGGATGTGACGCTGATTTTGTTGCAGGGCGTTGAATTTGCTGGATTTCGCCGTCGCGTTCGCGGGGATTGAGGTTGCGGGATCCCCGCAAGCCCGCCGCAGCCTCGCCCGCGGCGGCGATCGCCCGCCGCCCTTAGCCGGCGATTCCACTTGCATGGCGAAGCCAAGACAGGCGATCTCGGCCCATGCCTCGATCGACATTTCCGCTCTTGATCACGGCCCTGCTGCTGGCCGGTCCAGCGCTGGCGTCCGACCCCGGCACGATGCAACAAAAAGACACCCTGCGCGACGCCGTGGCCGCGCCGCTGGAGGACTTGAATCTCAAGCGGACCGCCATCCCCGCCGTCCTGCAGCGCGCGGTCGACAATCCCTACGACGTCGCCGGGCTCGAGCGCTGCGAGGGCCTGGCGGGCGAGATCGGCCGGCTGGACGCGGTGCTGGGTCCGGACCTGGACGAGGCTCCGCCGCCCGACACCCGCTCGCGCGGCAAGAAGGTGGCCGACGCCGCCTATGGCGCGGGCGTGGGCGAGGTGCGCAACACCACCCAGAGCGCCCTGCCCTTCCGGGGCTGGGTGCGCAAGCTGACCGGCGCGGCCAAGCACGATCGGGCCGTCCAGGCGGCGATCCAGGCCGGCGGCGTGCGCCGGGGCTATCTGAAGGGCGTGGGCATGCGCATGAACTGCGCGCCGCCGGCCGCGCCCAGCTGGTTCGTGCCCGCCCCGCCGCCCAAACCCGTCGCGGCGCCGGTCGTCGTCGGCCCGATCGAGCGCCTCACCGCCTTCTGGGACGGGCTCGTGAACTGGTGGCGCGGCTGGTGGCCTCTCTAGCGCCAATATCTCCATATGGTTGAGTTTGCCTGACATGCACTTTTAGGACACTCTGCGAGCCGCGTCGGGCGTCTCGTGGAGGGTTCCAATGCGCTATGCGTTCAAGCCGTTTTCCGGATGCGCCTGCCAGCGCGCGCAATGCGCGGTGCCGGCCTCGCCGGGCCTGATTTCCCAGCTTTACGCCCGATACCTGTCCCTGCTGGCCGAGGGCAGGCTGGACAAGGACATGACCTTCGAGGCGTTCTACAAGGTCTGGCGATCCAGTCGGCGCGGGCCCAACAATGTCGGGTTGGACGACGGCAAGGTCCGGCTAGGCGGGATCAAGGGGCCGCTGCGGATCGACCAGCCGACTCGAAAACTGGCCGGCGAGATCCGCACCATGGTGCTGCTGGTCGATTTCCCCGATCGTCCGCATGCCGACGATCACAGCCCCGGCATGTACGAGCAGATGCTGTTCAGCCTCAAGGCGTTCCCGTCCGGCAGCATGCGCGACTTCTTCCGGCAGGTCAGCGGCTGGACCAAGAACAGCTCGGAGGATGGTCCCGGCATCGACGTCACCGGCAAGGTCCATGGCTGGTACCGGATGCCCAACCCGATCGCCTTCTACGCCGACGGCAATTCGGGGATGAGCGACAACTTTCCCCGCAACGCCCAGGCCCTGGCCCGCGACGCCGTCCTGGCCGCCAAGTTCGCCGGGGTCGACTTCGCCGGCTTCGACGCCCTGGGCGAAGGCGTGGTCACGGCGCTGTTCGTGATCCATGCCGGCGGCGGCGCCGAGACCACGGGCGACCGCAACGACATCTGGAGCCACAAGTGGATCATCCCCGGGGGCGTGGATGTCGGCCACGGCATTTCGGTCAGCACCTATCTGACTGTACCCGAGGATTGCCGCGTCGGCGTCTGCGCCCATGAATGGGGCCATCTGGCCGCGCGCTGGGCCGACTATTACGACACCGGCGCCACCCAGAGCACCCAGTCCAACGGCCTTGGCAACTACTGCCTGATGGCGGCCGGGTCGTGGGGCAATTCCGGCCTCACGCCGGTCTATCCCAACGGCATGCTGCGGATGTTCCACGGCTGGGTCGAGCCGGAGATCATCATGGAAACCACCAAGGGCGTGGTGCTGAAACCGGCCGCCGAGGGCGGCGCGCCCGTGGTCATCCGCAACACGTCCTTCATGACCGACAGCCAGTACCTGCTGGTGGAGTACCGGCGAAAGCGCAGCCAGGACGCCTTCCTGCCCGACCAGGGCGTGGCGGTCTATGTGGTCGATGAGGCCGTGGAGGACGTCAATGACGAGGGCCGCCTGGCCATCGAGCTGATCCAGGCCGACAACCGGCGCGATCTGGCCAAGATCTTCGGCCAGGGCAATCGCGGCGATTCCAACGACCTCTATCCGTCGCAGGGCAACGCCGAGCTGGGACGCAAGACCAAGCCGGCGCTGAACATGCCCCGTTCGAAATGGTCCGGGGTCAGCATCAAGGTGGTCGGCTCGCCGGGCGACGACCAGATGAAGATCGACGTCACCCTGGACGCCTAGAGCGTGCCTAGAGCGCGGCCAGGGTCTCGCGCACCTTGGCCGCCAGTTGGCGCGGCTCGAACGGCTTCATCACGTAGCCGGCCGCGCCCAGTTGCATGGCCTGGACGATGCGGTCCAGGCGACCGTCGCCGGTTAGCATCAGGACGGGCGGCGGCGGGTCGTTCGCCGCTTCCTTGATCGCCTTGAGGCCGTCCAGCCCGCTCTGCCCAGGCATGCGCACGTCCAATAGCACCAGAACAGGAGTCTCGCGGGCCAGGGCAGCGACCAGCGGCTCCACCGCGCCGAAGACGCGTACGGCGAACCCCTCGCGCTCCAGCGTGATCTGGACCACCTCCAGCGTGACGGGATCGTCATCGGCGACGAAGATCAGGGGCGGCGCGAACAACATGCGAAAGCCTTAACGCCCTAGCTTGACCAGCGGAAGGCCACCGCCTGACTTTCGTTAACGCGTGCCGAAAGTCCGGTCACCCGCGTCGCCCAATCCCGGCACGATATAGCCGTGGTCGTTCAGCTCGGCGTCCACCGCCGCCGTCCAGATCGGCACGTCTGGGTGCGCGGCGCGCAGGGTCTCGACGCCCTGGACCGAGGCCACCAGGCAGACGAAGCGCAGGTCCGTTACGCCCGATCGCTTCAGCAGGTTCAGGGCCGCGACGGCGGTGTGGCCGGTGGCCAGCATCGGATCCACCACGATGACCAGCCGGTCGGCGATGTCCTCGGGCGTCTTGTAATAGTACTCCACCGCCTCCAGCGAGGCCGGGTCACGGAACAGGCCGATGTGCGCCACCCGCGCCGAGGGCACCAGGTCAAGCATGCCCTCGGCCATGCCCAGGCCGGCGCGCAGGATGGGGGCGAAGACCAGCTTCTTGCCGGAGATTTCCTCGGCCCTGGTCGGCGCCACCGGGGTCTCGATCTCGACGGTGTGGGTCGGCAGGGCGCGGGTGACCTCGTAGCAGAGCAGGGTCGCGGTCTCGCGCATCAGGGCGCGGAAGGTCTTGGTGGAGGTCTGCTTGTCGCGCATCCGGGTCAGCTTGTGGCGGACCAGGGGGTGATCGACGATGGTGACGCCTTGCATGGCCAAGCTTCTCTCTGGCGGGGCGCTGGACGGTCGCGCCTCCCTCGCCGGATCAAGTGCCGCCTTAAGCCTCTCGCGCCAAGTGGAAATCGCCCGCTGTCGCGATCCACGGGAAGCTCGCGCCCGCCCTACCCTTCCGGCGCGACGCCGCCTAAGATAGCGCTGTCGAGAGGGTTCAAGACGAAGATGACGACGACGACGACAGCCGCCGCAAATCCCCTGCGTCTCTATCAGCGCGTGGCCGCGGACATCGGCCAGGGCATCGCCGACGGCCGCCACCAGCCTGGCCAGCGCCTGGCGTCCGAGCGCGACCTGGCCGAGGAGTTCGGCGTCAGCCGTCCCACCATCCGTCGCGCCGTCATCGCCCTGGAGATGCGCGGCCTGCTGGAGGCCCGCCAGGGCTCGGGCGTCTATGTCCGCGCCGGGGGCCAGCCGGCCCCGCCGCCGCGTGATCTGGACATCGGGGCCTTCGACCAGGCCGAGGCGCGCCGCCTGTTCGAGGGCGAGGCCGCCGCCCTGGCCGCCACCCTGATCACCGACGAGGAACTGGCCTATCTCGAGACCCTGATCGCCGAGATGAACAGCGAGAAATCGACCAAGGAACAGTCCGAACTGGCCGACCGCCAGTTCCACATCACCATCGCCCAGTCCACGCGCAACAGCGCCATCGTCCGCGTGGTCGAGAACACCTGGGACCTGCGGTACAAGTCGCGCCTGTGCATGCAGATGCTGGAAAAGGCCCGGCACGTGCGCAAGCGCCCCCTGAACGACGAGCACCAGGACATCATCGAGTCCCTGCGCACCCGCGACCCCAAGGCCGCGCGCGCCGCCATGCAGACCCACCTGGGCGGCCTGATCGAGAACCTGCTTCTGACCGCCGAACTTGAGGCCATGGAGCAGACCCGCGAGCGCCTCGCCAGCAAGCGCGAAGAGATCGCCCTGCGCGCGGCCAGCGCGGCGAAGTAGGTCCGCTAGTTTGCCGGGCGATCCGACGCCGGAACCGCCGGAACGCTGACGACCGGCGGCGGCGCGGCCGGAGCGGTCGGCGCGGCGGGATCAACCGGAGCCGTTCCGTCGCTCGGCGGCGGGACCTCGCCCTCCGCCGGCGCCGCGCCTTCCACCGGCGTCCCATCCGGGTTCAACAGCAGCGTCGCATCCTCGGCCGCCGAGATGGCGTCATCGCCTTCGGGCTCGGCCGCCTTGGGCGCATCGCGGTTGACGGCGTAGGTGGCCACGCTCTTCCAGATCCTGGCCGGCAGGCCGCCGCCGGCCACGCCGTTCATGGCGCTGTTGTCGTCGTTGCCGACCCAGACCCCGATCACCAGGTCGCCGACATAGCCGACGAACAGGGCGTCGCGGTAATCCTGGCTGGTGCCGGTCTTGCCGAAGGCGCCAGGAATCGCCGCCTCGATGCCCGTGCCGCGCTGGGTGGCCGAGCGCAGCAGGTCGCGCATGCTGACCAGTTCGGCCTTGCTCAGCGGCTTGACGTTGGCGGGCTTCTTCCAGTCTGCCAGGCCATGCGGGATCACCGGCGCTTCGCCCGCGGCGATGGCCGCATAGGCCGCCGTCAAACGCACCAGGCTCATCGGCCCGGTGCCCAGGGCCAGGGTCAGGTCGTTGGGGATCGGATCGGTGACGCCGAGGTCGCGGGCGGTGCGGACGATCGGCTCACGGCCGATGTCGTGAGCGAGGCGCACGGCCGCGACATTGGACGAGCCGGCGAAGGCGGTGATCAGCGGCACCTCGCGATTGGCGTACTTGCCCTCGTGGTTCTTGGGCGTCCAGCCGCTGACCACCACCGGCGTGTCGAGGATCGGGGTGGTCGGGGTCATGCCCTGGCGAATGGCCGCCAGGTAGACGAACAGCTTGAACGCCGACCCGGGGGGACGCTGGGCGTCGGCGCGGTTGAACTGGCTGACCTTGTAGTCGCGCCCGCCGACCATGGCGACGATCCGGCCGTCGGTGCGCATGGCGACGATCGCGCCCTGGGTGACGTTCAGCACCTTGCCGTCTCGGGCGATGGCCTGGTCGAGGATCTTCTCGGCCTGGGCCTGCAGCCGGGGATCCAGAGTCGTGCGCACCACCGTCTCGCCGTAGGTGTCCTCGAACACCGCCTTGGCCTGTGGGAACACCCAGTCGGCGAAGTAGGAACCGACCGGCAGCTTGGGACGGCCCGCCCTGACATGGACCTGCCGCACCGCGCGGGTCGCCTGGGCCTGGGTGATCACCTCGGTGTCGACCATGGCGCCCAGCACGGTCTTCATCCGCGTCTTGGCGCCGTCGAAGTTCTCGGTCGGGGCCCAGCGGGACGGCGCCTTGACCAGACCGGCCAGCATCGCCGCCTCGCCGATCGAAAGGGTTTCGGGCGTCTTATCGAAATAGTGCCGCGACGCCGCGCCCAGACCGAACGTTCCGTCGCCGAAATAGACCGACGACAGGTAGCGCGACAGGATCTCGTCCTTGGACAGGCGTGCGTCCAGATAGAGGGCGATCAGCACCTCCTGGATCTTTCGCCGGAAGGTGCGATCGTTGGACAGGAAGGCGTTCTTGGCCAGTTGCTGGGTGATGGTCGAGCCGCCCTCCGACACCCCGCCGGCCTTGGCGTTGGCGCCCACGGCCCGCAGGATCGCCTTGGGATCGACGCCGACGTGCGTGTAGAAGCGCCGGTCCTCGATCGCGATGAACGCGCCCGGCACGTAGGCCGGCAGCTTGGCGATATCGACGGGCGCTTCCTTGTAGGAGCCGCGGCGGGCGATCGGCGAGCCGTCGGCCGCCACGATCACCAGGGTCGGATTGGCCAAGGGCTCCAACGCCCGGCCCAGCGGCAGCGACCACAGCAACGAGACGATGATCGCGATCACGAGCGCGATCGAGGCGGCCGCGCCGATCTGCCAGGGCCGTCGCTTCCAGATCGCCGGCTTGGCGGGCGGCGCCGGGGGCGGCGGCGCTTCGGTGGCGGGCGTTTCAACGGCCTCCGCCTCGACTGTTCCGGCGGGCTCGGTGGCTTCGGGGGTTTCGAGAGGCGGGATCGTGGTGTCGTCGGCTTGCGCTGCGGGGGCCCGCGCGGCCTCGACCGTGGGCTCTTCGATGTCTGTCGCGACCGTTTCGACCGGCTCGACAACGGCCTTGGCCCTGGATCGCCGCCTGGCGGGCTTGCGCTTGGGCGTCACCGCGTCCACGACGTCCTCGACCGGGACCTCCCCCGAGATCTTCGGAGCGATGGGTTCGCGGTCGTCGGCGGCGTCGGACATTCAGATCGCACTCGTTCGGGCGGAAGTTCGCCTTGAGAGCGCGGCAATAGCACAAGCGATCCGGCGAGCGGATGCGCCCAGTGTCCCAGAACGCAAAAAATTGGCCGGCCCCGCGAGCGGAACCGGTCAACAGTGGGGGACGAAAGCGAAGGGTCTAGACGTTCACGTCCAGGCGCGCGCCGAAGTAGCGCGAGGCGTCACGGCCGGGGCTTTCCGGGGGTTTTGGTAAGGCCAAAACTTCACAATGGTCAGGTCAGATGTCAAGGGCTGGCGACATCGACGCCCTTACACCCTCCGATCACCGATTATCAGCTGCGGCGGACAACCCTTAAACCTCGGCGGCTATCGGCAGCGCCGAAGATGGTCATTTAACTTTGCTGCCGAGCGATAAATTGGTAATGCCAAATTGGTCGCACGATGCTGGACTTAGACGACATGGACCACCTGACCCTGGCGGACCGGCGCTAGGTCCGACCACCAGACCAAAAACAAGAAACAAGACCGATTAGGGAAACGAGACGATGCTGAGACGCCTGACGGGAGTTCTTCTGGCCACGGCCGCCTTGGCGGGGCCGATCCAGGCCTGCGCGGCGACGCCCGTGAAACCCGCCGCCAGCGTCATCGCGCCGGCTAACGCGGCCGTCCTCGCGGCCGCCGCGCCGGTGGCCGACTGGCAGCTGAGCCACCTGGACAATTTCGACTACATCCCGGCCTCGCAGTTCCGGCATCACACCGCGGCGCCGCGCGACTGGATCCAGGCGGCGTTCTATATCGGCCTGGCCGCCTATGCCGACGCCTCCGGGCAAGCCAAGTACGCCGACGCCATCCTCGCCCACGGCCAGGCCGAGGGCTGGGGCTTTGACGATCGCCCGCGCCACGCCGACGCCGACGCCATCGGCGCGGCCTGGATCTGGTCGGCGGCCCGCAGCCATGACACGGCCAAGCTGGTCCCGATCCGCGCCCGCTTCGACGCGGTGTTGGCCAATCCCTCGACCGTCGATCTGGGCTTCGACGCCAAGCCGCCCCAGGGCGGGGATCCCTATTGCCAGGCCCGCTGGTGCTGGAGCGACGCCATCTTCATGGCCCCGCCCGCCTGGGTCGCCCTGAGCAAGGAAACCAATGACCCGCGCTACCTGGCCCATGCCGACCGCGAGTTCTGGGCGGCCACGGATCTGCTCTACGACAAGACCGAGCACCTCTATTTCCGCGACAGCCGCTTCATCACCCGGCGCAGCGACGCCGGGGCCAAGATCTTCTGGGGTCGCGGCAACGGCTGGGCCTTCGCCGGGATCGCCCGCATCCTGCAGGACCTGCCCAAGGACCATCCCAGCCGGCCGCGCTACGAGGCGATCTTCAAGCAGATGGCCGCTAGGATCGTCACCTTGCAGGGCGAGCAAGGCTATTGGCCGGTCTCGCTGCTGGAGCCGCAGAAGACGCCCGAGACCAGCGGCACGGGCTTCTTCGTCTATGGCCTGGCCTGGGGCGTGAACCACGGCCTGCTGCCGGCCGCCCGCTATCGCCCGGCGATCGACAAGGGCTGGTCGGCCCTGACCGCCGCGGTCGAGCCGGACGGCAAGCTGGGGTGGGTGCAGCGCGTGGGCGTCGCGCCCGACCAGGTGGGATCCGGCGACACCCAGCTGTACGGTGTGGGCGCGTTCCTGCTGGCGGCCAGCGAGGTCTCGCGCCTTCCACCGGTCGTCGCACGGTGACGCTGTTGCCCCGCCGCCGTCGACCGCTAGGATGACCGACATGACCAGCGGCGCCCCAGACCCCCAGAAGCTGTACCAGCAGATCGCCCGGGCGATCGCCACGGCCATCAACGACGGCCGCTATAGCCCTGGCGACAAGCTGCCGTCCGAGCGCGAACTGGCCGATGACTTCGGCGTGAGTCGCCCGACCGTTCGCGACGCCATGATCGCCCTGGAGTTCCAGGGACTGGTCGAGGCGCGTCAGGGGTCGGGCGTCTATGTCACCGCCGTGACCGCGCCGGCGACCGACGATCCGGCCGAGGTGGAGGTCGGAGCCCTGGAGTTGACCGAGGCCCGCCGCCTGTTCGAAGGCGAGGCCTGCGCCTTGTCGGCGGCCACGGTCACCGAGGAAAACCTGGCCCTGCTGGACCAGATCGTCGGCCAGATGGCCCGCAGCTTCGCGCCGGACGAGGTCGAGCGGCTGGAGCAGGAGTTCCACCTGGCCATCGCCCGCGCCACCGGCAACGCCGCCATCGAGGCCGGGGTCGAGGACCTCTGGACCCTGCGCCAGCAGTCGCCGGCCTGCGTGGCCATGCTGCGGCGCGCCCGCGCCCATGGCGGCGGCGATTTCGTGGAGGAGCATCGCCAGATCGTCGGCGCCTTGCGCCAGCGTGATCCCAGGGCCGCCCGCCAGGCGATCCACGCCCATCTGGCCCAGGTGATCGACGACCTGCTGGCCGTGACCGAACTCGACGCCCTCCAGCAGACCCGTCAGAAGATGGCCGCGCAGCGGCGTGAGCTGGCCCGCCGTACCGAGATCTAGAGAAGGCGAAACTCCGATGTCCAAGCTGATCGCGACCCTCGCCCTCGCCCTGAGCCTCGGCGCGCCCGCCATGGCGCTGGCCCAGACCGGCCCGGTGATGCCGCCGATCAAGGGCGGCGCCCTGCTCAAGCCGGACGCCGAGGGTCAGAAGCCGCGCGGGGTGGTCACCTATGCCGGCTACCGTCTGGACGACATCCTCTGGGAGAATGATCGCACCGCGCACCGCATCTACGGCCCGGCCCTGCAAGCCGCCGAACCGCCCTCGACCTCGGGCGTCGACGCCTGGGGCAAGAGCGTGCGCTGGCCCTACATGGACCGCCAGCTGAAGACCGGCGACCAGCATTCCTTCCATGGCGAGGGGATGGACTTCTACGACGTCAACACCTTCCGCGGCGCGGGCGGGCTGGGCGTCTGGCACGACAACAAGCTGTGGACCTCGCGCAACTGGAAGTCCTACGAGATCCTCAAGACCGGCGGCGAGGTCGCCCAGTTCAAGGTCGATTACGCCCCCTGGCCGGTCGACGTGGACCGCAAGGTCTGGGAGACCCGCACCTTCACCCTGCCGCTGGGCACGAACTTCACGCGGATGGTCTCGACCATCAGCTCCGACAAGCCCGGCCCGCTGGTGGTCGGGATCGGCATCAGCAAGCGCAAGGGGCCGAACGGGACCGGAACCTTCACCAACGACCTGGGCGCCGGCCGCGTGTCCTATTGGGAACCCACCGACCCGGTGAAGGGCACGATGGGCATCGCCCTGATCGTCGATCCCAAGGCCCTGGTCGAGGTGCGCCAGGACGCCGACAACTATCTGGTCCTGGTCAAGGTCGAGCCCGGCAAACCCTTCGTCTACTACATGGGCGCGGCCTGGGACAAAGGCCTGGATTTCCACGATCGAGCCGGCTGGGAAGCCTATGTCCGGGCCGAGACGACGGATTTCGATCCGGCGCGCTAGCGTTGCGGAACCGCCGGCGGCCGGGGCGCGCTCCCTGCACAGGCGCGAACGGAAGAGACCCGTGGACAAGCGATCCAAAGCGATAGCGACGGCGGCCAAGCGGCCCCTGCGCGCATCCCTCTCGACCGCCGCCTTGGTCGTCGACTGGGCGACCCTGGCCGCGCTGGGCGTCGCCACCGCCGCCCTGGTCGTGACCACCTGGCGTCCGCGCCCCCGGGACAGATCCTGATTCAGAAGAGATTGGTGCGGGCGGCCGGGGTCGAACGGCCATGGCGATGATCGCTCGGAACGATGGAGACACGGCGTTATCCTTCAGATCAGCGGTTGTCACCAGCCAGGCGCATAGGCTGCGTGATGCGCTGACACTTGACCGCTGGCTTCAACACCGACGAGGCCTCTGGGCGCCCGACGAAGACCCGCCGGATCGCCCGCCAGGGCGGTGCGGCGCCGTCCTGGCCGCGTCGGTGGGGTTGCTGAACCTGGCGGGGGCCACGTCTTTGCCGCGCACCGCGCGAACATGGCCATGAACACGCGGCCTAGCGGGTCTGAAAGGCCAGGTTGCGGCTGAAGAACGGTAGGACATGCTCTTGCAGCCTGACGGCGACGCCGCTGGTGTGGTCGCCGGGATAGATTTCAAAGGTGTTGGAGAGTCCGTAGCGATTGAGTGCGGCGTGCAGCTTGGCCGCGTCGTCCTTCAGGCCGTCGCGGTCGCCCACGTCGATGGCGATGGCCTTGTACCGGCCGAGCGCCGGAACATACTGGTCCAAGAAGGCCAGCGGCGCGTTGGCGGTCCACTTGGCCAAGACGTCCGGACGCACCACGCCGTTCTCGACGGGCAAGTCGAGGAACAGAGGCGGTTTTTGGGGATTGGGCGACCAGGCCGCGGCGGTCGCCAGTTGCGCGCGTAGCGCCCAGGGCAGCTTCTTGGCGTCCTCGATCGTCTTGACCTGGGCGAGAGCCGCCTCGGCCTCGCCGCCGAACTGCCCGGGCTCCCGCGGCGACAGGCAGCACGGGCTCATCATGTAGAGGGCGCCGAACACGTCGGCATGGCGCATGCCGATGCGACTGGCGCCGTAGCCGCCCATCGAATGGCCGACGAGGCCTCGGCTCTCCCGGACGGGCAAGGTGCGATAGTGCTTGTCGATGTAGGCGACGAGATCCCTGGCGATGAAGGTCTCGAAATCGCCGGTCGTCCGCGAGCTGGAATACATCGAGCCGTTGTGGACGGTCTTGCTGTCGGGCAGCACGACGATCATCTCGCTCGCGCCCTTGGCGAAGGCCCCTTCGATCGTCTGTGGGACATGGATCTCGCCGATCCACTGCCGCGCGCCGATGGAATAGCCGTGTAGGGCGTAGACCACGGGATAGCGTTGCTCGGGGTGGCTGGCGTATCCTGGCGGCAAGATGACGAAAACCTCTCGATCGGCGCTCTCGCCCTCGAGATTGCCCTCGACGGCGATCGAGTGGACCCTGACCTTTTCGACAACGGCCGGCTTGGCGCCAGCAACCGGCGGCGGGGCCGGCGTCGCCACCTGGGCGAGCGCCGCGACCGGCGCTGCGAGCAGGAGCGCCATGATCGTGAACAGACCCGTACGGACCCAAGATCGGCCCGCGCGTGCGCCGCAGCTTGCGAGAAGTATCATCACGCCTCCCCTGGCCGCGTCACCATGCATGCGTCGCGCGGCCTGTTAACGCTACCATTTGTCCGGCAAATAATGAGGTGTCAATCGCCAGACCCTGAACTTGGCTTGATAGGCCAGCGCCCGCCGCAGCCGGCCACCCTCATGATGGCGCCGAGGCGTGTGGCAGGCTCTTGGTAGCGCAAACAATAACCTTTGCCAGCGCGTGGCCCGAGACTAAACAGAGCGGGGCCGCGCGGGGACTGGAGATCTACACTCCCTGGGCGCCGCGGGTGACCCGACCGAACCGCTGTGCCTGGGCGCCTTGGCAGGCTGGGGTCGCGAGACGCACGCATTGGACGAGACCGCCTTGTGGAAGGCGACGGGGGACGGATTGGCAAGAAGCACTGGGGTTGGTCGTCCGACGATCGTCGACGTCGCGGCCCAGGCGGGCGTGTCGCCGATGACCGTCTCGCGTTTCGTCAACGGCCGACCCGGTGTGGGACCTGACGCGAGCGCGGCCGTGGCCGCAGCGATCCAGGCCCTGGGGTACACGCCCAATGTCGCGGCCCGGAGTCTGGTGACCTCCGCCGAGCTTCGGATCGGCGTGATCTATTCCAACCCCAGCGCCGCCTTCATGAGCGACTTCCTGACCGGGGTCTACGAAGAAGCCTCGATACGCGGAGCCCACCTTATTTTGCTGAAAGGCGGTCAAGGCGGGCGCCCACCGGAACCCGCGGCATTGCAGGGGCTGATTGCGTCCGGGGTTTCCGGCGTGATTTTGGCCCCGCCGCTCGGCGAATCCCTGAAGGTGCTGAAGGCGCTGCGCAAGGCGCGACTGCCGATCGCCGCCGTGGGCGCCTATGCCGTCGAGGACGCCATCTGTGTCCGCATTGACGATCGGCGCGCCGCCTACGAGATGACGCGGCGATTGATCGACATGGGCCATCGCCGCCTGGGTTTCATCCTGGGAAATCCGGACCAGGCGGCGAGCGCCGAGCGCCTGGCGGGGTTCTACGCGGCGGTGCGCGAAACCGACGGCGTGGCGACGGGGATCGCTCAGGGGGATTTCAGTTTCACCTCGGGACTGGCGGCCGCCGAACAGCTGCTCGACGCGGTCTCGCCGCCGACAGCGATCTTCGCCAGCAACGACGACATGGCCGCCGCCGTTGTGTCGGTCGCCCACCGCCGCCACCTCGACGTGCCGGGCGAGTTGACCGTGGTCGGCTTCGACGACACCTCAGCCGCCGTCACGCTCTGGCCGCCGCTTACGACGGTGCATCAACCGGTGCGCGACCTCGCGGCCGAGGCGCTGGGTCTGTTGGCCGCGCGGATCGCCGGCGTCGAGCCGACCGGCAGAGGATGCGACCGGGTGCTCGACCACGGGATCATCACGCGTTTGTCGACCTCGCGCCTCTAGCCCCGCTCTCGTCGCTATCCAGGTCTGCATGGCCAAAAAGGCGAGGTCCGCAGGCGCCCGCCCGCCCGGCGTGGTGGCGGCCATGCCCCACGAAGGCGCCGGCGCCAATTGGACGCGAGGCTTTGTCCGAGAGGATGCCGGCGTCGAACTCGCCGGGCAACGGCGCCCCCCTGGGCGGAGCCAAGCCCAGCTTGGGGCGCGCGGAAAATTCAAGACCACGTTCCGGTAACGCTACCGTCGCAAAGCACCCCCCTGGGATGCGCCCAACGCTCGCCGCCAACGGCTTGCGGTCGGCCAAATCGGGTTTTTCGTCCGTCCAGAACGATGGTGAGCCGCAGCTTCAAGTTATTATGTCGGAGTATTGACACGGCCCGGCGACGGACATACCAAATTTTACGATAACGCTACCATCGCTCGGGCAACCACCGGCGGGAGCGTCAAATTGTGCCGGCCAACGGCGCTTTGGGAGGGATGATTATGTTTTCACAAGGTAACGGGCCTTCGCCCCCGCGCGCCGGTCCAGCCGTGGCTTCGGCCTTGAGCGCGGCGAGGAGCTCGACCGTAAGCGACCTTCTGGTCCGGCAAATTAGACACGCCGCTTTCAGTTCGGCCGGCGCCGCGGCGCTCCTCGCCGCCCTGGTCGCCACGCCGGCTGTCGCTCAGACCGCTACCGCGCCGGCGGACACATCGACGGTGACTGAAATCGTCGTCACCGGGACACGGATCCAGACCACGGGCTTCACCGCCCCCACGCCGACGTCCGTCATCGGCGAGGCGCAGATCCAGAACAACGCCCAGCCCAACATCTTCGCCACCATCGTTCAGCTTCCGTCGCTGCAGGGCTCAAGCGGTTCGGCGACCAACACCTTCAGCACCTCCAGCGGCCAACAAGGTCTCAGCTCGTTCTCGCTGCGCGGCCTTGGCACGATCCGCACCCTGACCCTGCTGGACGGCCAGCGCGTGGTCGGGGCCTATTATACCGGCGTCACCGACGTCAGCCTGTTCCCGCAACTGCTGATCCAGCGCGTCGACGTCGTCAACGGCGGCGCCTCGGCCTCCTATGGGTCGGACGCGGTCGGCGGGGTCGTCAACTTCATCACCGACACCCGCTTCACCGGCCTGAAGGGCAACGTCCAGGCGGGCATCTCCACCTACGGCGACAACGAACAGGGCCTTGTCCAACTCGCTGGCGGGCGCAGCTTCGCCAATGATCGCCTCCACCTCGTCGGCAGCGTCGAGTGGGCCAAGGAAAATGGCGTTGGTCCCGGCGACTTCGGTCTGGACCTCGCCGGTGATCGCGACTGGTTCACCCAGACGACGATGATCAATCGCAACGTCACCAACGACGGCTCGCCGCAGTATCTGATGCGCGACTACGCCCAGCCTTACGCCTATACCAAGTACGGCCTGATCACCGCCGGCCCGCTACAGGGCATCGCCTTCGACCAGAGCGGACAGCCGTTCCAGTTCCAGTATGGCTCGGGCGGCGTGCCGTCAAAGGCCGCCAACGGCGCCGTCACCGGCTGTCTGCCGGGCTTCTGCGTCGGTGGCGACCTGTCGGGCAACGTCGACAGCGGCCGCACGCTTCAGTCGGAGATCGAGCGGAAAGTGGCCTATGGCCGCCTCGGCTACGACTTCGCCGAAAACAACGAGGCCTACGTCTCGTTCAACCTCGGCCAGGTCAAGACCAGCAACCAGCCGGTCAACGGGTCGAACAAGACGGGCCTGACGCTGCAGTGCTCCAACCCGTACGTGCCGGCCTCGGTTCAGGCGGCTTGCGCGACCGCGGGCGTCACCAGCTTCCAGTTCGGTACCAGCAACGCGCTGCTTCCCAACACCGTGGTCGATACCGATCGTCGCCTGTATCGCATCGTCGGCGGCCTGAAGGGCAAGTTCGGCGCCTTCAACAAGGACTGGACTTACGACGCCTATTACGAGCATGGCGTCAACAAGGCCGCGATCGACGTTGACCACATTCTGCTGACGCCGCGCTACAATCAGGCGATCCAGGCCACCACGCTGAACGGCGCGATCGTCTGCGCCGATCCGGTGGCGCGAGCCAATGGCTGCCAGCCGCTCAACATCCTCGGCGGCCAGCCGCCTTCGGCCGCGGCCCTGGCCTATGTCCAACCGGAGGCCGGTCCGTTCCAGCGCCTGCGCATGACGCAGGACGTCGCCAGCCTGAACTTCTCGGGCGCACCGCTCGACCTGTGGGCCGGTCCGCTGTCAGTGGCGTTCGGCGCCGAATATCGCCGGGAATTCTACACCGTCCATGCCGATCCCTACGGCGCCGGCGTCGCGGATCGCAGCCCCAACAGCGCCGACTATCCGGCCGATCCCCTCCTGGCGGCCGTCGGCAACAACTGGCATGCGGGCAACTACAAGAACGGCAACGGCGCCTACAACGTCAAGGAAGCCTATCTGGAAGTCGATCTGCCGCTGTTCGACAACGACGCCCTCGGACGCGCCAATTTCAACGCCGCGGCGCGGGCCACTGACTACAGCACGTCCGGTACGGCCTGGACGTGGAAGGCCGGCGGCACCTGGGACACGCCTATCGAGGGCCTGCGTCTGCGCGGCGTGACCTCGCGAGATGTTCGCGCGCCCAACCTGTCGGAACTGTTCGCCGCGCCCGTCACCACGACCCTGCCCAACTTCTTCGATCCGGCGAACAACAGGAACGTGGTGGCGATCCAGAACGCCGTCGGTAACCCCAACCTGACCCCGGAAATCGCGCGCAACTCACAGATCGGCGTGGTCTTGGCCAACCCGCCCTGGTTGCCCGGCTTCAGCGCCTCCTTCGACTACTACACGATCAAGGTCGACGACGTCGTCTCCAGCCTGAGCGCGGCTCAGATCGTCGACTTCTGCTACAACAACATCCTGCCGGAAACCTGCGGGGCCTATAACCTCAACAACACCACCGGCCCCAACTTCATCAACGTCCAATCCTTCAACCTGGCGTCGATCAAGACCAGCGGCTTCGACATCGAGGCCAGCTATCGCTGGCAGCAGCCTCTGGGCCTTTCGGGCAACTTCACCCTGCGGGCCCTGGCCACCCACATCCGCGACTTCATCACCGACACGGGCCTGCCCGGCACGATCCCGGTCGATTCCGCGGGCGTGAACCAGGGCAACACGCCCGATTGGAAGTGGTTGGCGATCCAGAGCTACGAGGGTGACGGCTTCACCCTGACGCTTCAGGAGCGTTGGTTCAGCGACGGCGCCTACGGCAATCAGTATGTCGTCTGCGCCGCCGGAAGTTGCCCCGTCTCGACGGTCAACGCGCCCACCATCGACAACAACTCCATGCCGGGCGCTTTCTACATGGACGTCGGGGGGACTTACGACATCCGCAAGGATGTGACGGCCTACTTCAAGGTCGACAACCTGTTCGACCACGATCCGGCCAAGTCGCCCAACTACGCCAACCCGGCGCTGTATGACATCGTCGGCCGGATGTACCGCGCTGGCGTTCGCTTCCGCTTCTAACGCCTTGCCAGGGCCGCCGTTGGCGACGCCATCGCGAAGATGGCGTCGCCAACGGTGGCGGTTTGCGGGCGCGCCCCTTGTCAGCGGGGACTGGGAGATTTGATAAAGATCGCGGCTAGGGGCCGCCAGCCACCCCTGCGGCCGCCTGCTTGAGGATGGGGCGAGCGGCTGGCGCGTCGGTGTCGATCGCCTTTCGCGCATCGAAGACGAGGCGAGAAAGGCGCAGGATCTGATCGACGGTCGGGCGAGATCTCGTCGTTCTCAAGTCGGCGATCATCGACGCCGGGGCGGCCCACATAAATGCCCTGGTGGGACGCGAGCTCGGCGCCAAGATTGCCGCCACTGTCGAATGGAGGTCGCTCACATCAGGAAATTGGAGCAAAGCCTCGCCAAGTTGTCCACTCGCCGTTGAGCTTTGTGCGATAGCGCACCTGGCCGTTGGTATCGCTGATTCCGACCTGAAAGCCGAAGTTCACGTTGTTGGGACGAGCGGCGGTAAACCAGTGCCAGCCAGCAAGCTCACCAAACGCGGCAGTATCTCCCCATGAGAATCCCGCGGGCGCATGATCCGGGTTGGAGACGGGAAGCTGTGAGACCTGGCAGGCTTTAGTCACATTACCGCCCAGTGAGGACGTTGCCATGACGTTTTCACGGACAATCGCGTCGCGATGCTCTGTCATATCGACAAGCGCCGCTTTTGCCGTCGCTAAATCCTGGCTCGCCGTCAAAAGATCTATGATTAAGCCCGCGAGTGGCGGCGACGCTTCACAAGTCCCTTCCAAGACTATGGCCGCGACATTATCCCAATAAGTCGAAAGCAATTTGGACGCCTTACGCGCTTTGGCCTCGGTACCCAAACTGCGATTAATGGTACGCTCAAGCGCAACAGCGTTGTCGATAAGACATATGCCGGCGAACTCAGAGAGAAGCTCGAACTTCCGGTCCGGGACTGGGGATACCGGCGCCCTTACGACGGGCACGCCGTAGGTAATCCCAATGATACAGAGATGGAGGCTAGAGCCGATGATCAGGCGCGCTCCAGCTAATATCTCAACGATCAAGAGGGGCGGAAGCCAGGCGCTTGATCGCGACAATGGGCGGGATAGATCTGGAAAATCTTCTGCTCTATCACCGTGACACCAACATACCGGCAGAACCGCGACCGCAGCATCCGGGTGAGCCGACAAGGCCGCTTCGACTTCTTCACGATACTCCGCGATCCTGGAGTTTGCTTGAAGGACTATATATTCGCCAGCTATTCCATGCTGTTTCTTCCATTCGAGAAACTCTGCAGTCGGCTCGCTGAACGGGTGAGTGGCGGAGAGATAGAATGCGGTATCCGGAACAATGCGAACGTCGTTGCCCGGGGCAAGTTCGTCAAAATATTCCTTTGACACCTGATCTCGGACCGCAATGAGAGAACTCGCGCTAATCGCAGCCTCTACTGCGCTAGTCAGCCAGGGTGCGGCGGGAGACCCGGTATAGGCGCCAACCGCATTCCAGATGATCGGCTTCCCAGCGGAAGCGGCGGCTAGAGCAGGAGAGAGCCAATACGCGGTTGGCAAGCGCAGTTCAGCGGGGACTTCAATCGGATATCCACCATCGAATCGTATGATATTCCCGCCACCGATGAGCATGCCGTCCAGCTTTTCGACCGCATGCCGAAGGTCCACTAGAGATGAGACCTCGTATGGCCAAGCGTCCTTAGCTCGCGCGTTCGGCGAATACGGATGGACCTTGATCCGGGCGTCGCGGGCTCCCAGCGCACTCTGAGCGACAATGGGGAACAGGAGGTCGCCCAGGTTCTCCACATCGAATGTTCCTGCGATCCCGACGTTGATAACGCTCGTCATCTAAGAAGCTCCTTGAACACAAGGCATTTGGCGGCGAGCAGCGCATGCGGTCGGCCTACTAGGGGCGCCGGAAACGGCCGTGGGCCATTTTCGGTCACGGCCGAACACGTTGCGTCACGGCCGAAGAGCCCTCGGCAGTCAGGTGACACGGTACGTTAGGCCTATTCCGCCGCGGCGGGGCGCCAAGCATCGACGGTGCTCGAGAGTTGCACCTGAACCACGTTGCGCGGTCCGCGCGTCGCCTGGATCGGCGCAACCGAGTGGAACGACCGGCCCGTACTCGGGAACGCAATCATAAAATTGCCCTGCGGTCGGATGGCGGCCTCTGGATCGCCCACCTCGCCTGCCTTGGATCCATAGAGGATCAGATCGCCACCCTCCATGGCGCTGTCGTCTGCGTCTGAGAAATAGATGAGCATCGTCATCAGACGTCGGCGATGATCGGTGTGAATCGGCAGGCTATAGCCCGGCCTGCCTTGCATGAAATCAAGGCGCACGAAAAGTTCGTGCGAATTTATCAATGGCACGGGAAGGTGGCGTAAAGATTTCACGTCCCGCGGTTCGTGAAATGATGTTATCTGCGCCAGCTTCGGGTCAATCACGCAGCCTTCCGCCGCCCAGACGTCACTGAATTGATTCAGGCAGTATTTGGCAAAAGATTCTGTGTGGAAACCGGCAATAAACTCGGCCCAAGCTGGATGCTTGTCGATATGCGCGCAATACTCTTCGTCGTCGGGAAATAGATTTTGCAACTGTCCCGGATCTCCCCTGCACTCAGGGAAAGTCTCCCTTAGCCGCTCGTAGAGGATAGGTTCGACGTAGTTGCTCGCACTGACGTGCGGAAATGGCCTTGCGATCACCCCAAGGTTTACAAAGTCCAACTTTGCGCCTCCCTCCCGGTAATTTATAAATAATCGACCTTGACCATTTGGATACTCCATCGTGGCCAGACGACTTCACATAATGATACAGTATGTGATCTCTCCGGCGCACCCTTTAAATAAGATAAGCGGGTCATTTTCTAATCTCGACCGCGCTGGTAATGCCTTTTCGTGATCGCTAGGAACTTGAAACGCTGGCGACCGGCATCCTATCACCCGCCTGGCGCGGTGACGTCATCGAGAACGCGGTGTCGGGTCGTAAGACCGCCGCGCAGACGGCCCGGCTCTACCGGGTCAGCGAACCTACGATAAGCCACCCTTTTCCGCCGCCCTGAAGGTTTGCATCGCCATCCGGGTCGCGCCAGAAGCCGACACTCGGGCCTCGCCAGAACGCGACCTTCAATCGAGCTTCGACCGTCGGATCGATTTCCACCAGATCGCCACATGACTATTCCGAAAAAGGCCCGCCCGCGATGGCGTCCACCCATGAGGGCGCCTGGTAGCCCGGAACATAACGCTCGCCGAAATCGCGGATGAACGTGTCGTAGGTCGTCTCGGGTTTCGTCCGGGCCAGATGGCAGGCGCAGGACGCGAACTGTCGCTTCATGTCCAGGCGCGGAGCCGCCGCGAGGATGGCGGCGATCTCTTCTGCCCCGAAGCGCCCGTGGTCGGGCGCGCCGAAATCCACGCCGATGCCCCGCGAGCAGAGCGCCACCTCGGTCTCCTTGAACAGGCTGATCGAGTGGGTGACATGCAGGGCGATGCTGTCCCAGAGCAGTTGGACCCGGCGCGTGTCGAAGCCGTGCTCGCGTGCAAATCTTGCGGCGACGTTCGCGCCGTTGACCTCGAACCGGTGAGGGCCGTCACCCAGTGGCGTCAGCCCGAAGTCGTGGAACAGCGTCGCCACCGCGACAACCTCGGCGTCATATGTCAGCGCATCCAGGGCGCCGACCCGCGCCGCGAAGATCCACGACCGAACGACGTGATTGAACAGGAAGGCTGGCATGTGATCGCGGGCGTGATCGAAGGCGAGAACGATCAGCGGCGTTTCCGGCAAGTCGGGAAACTGGGCGCGCAGTTGAGCGTAGCTCTGCGGGGTGGCTTCGGACATGGCTTTTCCTCCGCCGCCCCAGGCGGGCGGCGCTGATCTGGACGGGAGGGCGGACGTCGGAGACGGCGCGCCTCAGGCGGACCGCCTCCGAACGGGGTCAGCCGCGAATGAACGCCAGAATGTCGGCGTTGATCACGTCGGCGTTGGTGGTGGCCATGCCGTGCGGATAGCCCGGATAGGTCTTCAGGGCGCCGTTCTTGAGCAACTTGATCGCCCGGCGCGCCGTGCTGTCGATCGGCACGATCTGGTCATCCTCGCCATGCATGACCAGCACCGGCTGCTGGATCGCCTTGAGGTCGGCGGTGAAGTCGGTCTCCGCGAAGGCCGTGATGCAGTCGTATTGGGCCTTGATGTCGCCGACCATCGCCTGGCGGAACCAGTTGTCGCTGACCGCCATCGACACCTTGGCGCCCGGCCGGTTGAACCCGTAAAATGGACCTGTCGAGAAGTCGCGATAGAAGCCGGCGCGATTGCTGGCGACGCCGTTGCGGATGCCATCGATCACTTCGGCGGGCACGCCGTCGGGATTGGCGGCGGACCTGATCAGCACGGGCGGAATGGCGCCGATCAGCACGGCCTTGGCCACCCGACCGTTTCCGCCATGCTTGGCGACATAACGGGTCACCTCGCCGCCACCGGTCGAGTGCCCCACATGGACGGCGTTCTTCAGGCCCAGATGATCGGCCAGGGCCGCGACGTCGGCGGCATAGGTGTCCATATCGTTGCCCGAGGCGCTGGGACTGGACCGACCATGGCCGCGACGGTCGTGAGCAATGACGCGATAGCCCTTCTGCGAGAAGAACATCATCTGTGCGTCCCAGTCGTCGCCGCTGAGCGGCCAGCCGTGGTGGAACACGATCGGTTGCCCCGTCCCCCAGGCCTTGTAGAAGATTTCCGTGCCGTCCTTGACCGTGATCGTACCCATCGTGCCGTCTCCTTGAGGGTTGTTGGTGGAGCGAGGAGTGGCCGCCATCGCCGGCGCGGCCAGGGTTAGACCCGCCGCCGCAACCCCGCCGACCAACAAGGCGCGACGCGACGCGCCCTGGACGACGGTTCCGTGGGTGTCATGGTCATGGTCGGTGGTACGCATCGCCGCTTCATTCCTCTGCCGAGAGCCGTTTGGCTCGCTTTGGCAGGAGTAGTTTTCGAGACGCGTGGTAAGGAGCGGCGAAACCGACAAACATCGAGGCGAAAGCGACAATGCGCGCGATCCACCGTCCCGTTGAGGTCGGGCTTCTGCTCTATCCGCAGGTGCAGCTGGCGGCCGTCCATGGTCTGACGGACCTGTTCAGCTTCGCTGACGTCCTGACGCGCAAGCGGCTAGAAGTGGCGACACCGATGCTACGCCTGAGCCACTACGTGCTGAACGAGGCTGGTGGTCTGGCGCGGACCTTCGACAGCGCGCCGGATCTCGAAACCAGCCCGTCTACCGTCATCGTGCCGCCGTGCCATGTGACGCCGGCCTCCTATGCCCACACCCCGCTGCTAGCGGCCTGGCTTCGCGGCCAGGCCGAGGCCGGCGCGACCCTGGCCTCGGTCTGTGGTGGGACCTTCCTCTTGGCCGAGACCGGCATGCTGGATGGCCTGACCGCCACGACCCACTGGATTTTCGCCGAGGAACTGGCGACCCGGTTTCGAAGTGTCCGCGTCGACAGCGATCGCCTGATCATCGACCACGGGCAGATCCTGACCGCCGGCGGCATGATGGCCTGGGCGGACCTGGGTCTGACGTTGGTGAGCCGGCTGCTGGGTCCGGCCGCCATGGTCGAGACGGCGCGGTTCATGATGATCGACCCGCCGGGGCGCGAGCAACGGTTCTACAGCCCTTTCTCTCCCAAGCTGTCGCACGGCGACGGCGCGGTCTTGAAGGTGCAGGAACATCTCCGCCAGAGCACTTCCGCTGGCCTGTCGGTGGTGGCGATGGCGGCCTTGGCGGGGTTGGAGGAACGCACCTTCGTGAGACGTTTTCGCAAGGCGACGGGCCTCAAACCCACCGACTATCAGCAACATCTTCGGGTCGACAGGGCGCGGGCAATGCTGGAGTCCAGCGCGACGCCGATCGACGCCATCGCCTGGAACGTCGGCTACAGCGACCCGGCGTCATTTCGGCGGGTCTTCGTCCGGATCACGGGCTTGTCGCCGGGCGACTACCGCAAGCGGTTCTCGCCGAAGGACCGTCAGGCCGCCAAGCTCCGGAGCCCCATGGCCGCTGCGACCGCTTGACGGCGTTGAGCGTCGGCCTCGCTACCCGCGCCCAGATTGGCCGCGCTGCTTCAATGGCGTCCCTTGGGCCAACTCGGGAACACGACCTTCGGCAAGCAAACGCACCGAAGGATCGTCCTCTACTGAAGCTGTGTTCCGGGGTTCGCGGGGCGCACAAATCGATCGCCTCGGACATCCCAAGGGAACGCTATCACGCCCGCATTGCGACTTCAGCTCTTGCAGACGACTTCGAAGGAGTAACCGTCCGGGTCGCGCACATCGGCTGCGTAGTAGCCGGGGTAGTATTCAAGCCGGGCCCGGGGGGAGATGTTGTCCCTGGCGCCGGCGGCGAGCGCCGCCGCGTAAAACGCGTCCACTAGCGCGTTACTTTCTGCCCGGAACCCCCAGTGGATGGCCTCAGGGCTGGGGATTCCCTGTTTCAGCCAGAAGGAAGCACTTTGGCCATCGCCGAATCCCCATAGGTCCGGATGTCCGTTCTCGCCCTTGAACGGCATGAAGAATTTGATGTCCAGCGGCTCAAGCGCCTTCTCGTAGAAGGCCAGCGACGTCTCGATGTCGCTTACAGTCAGTATGATATGATCGACCATCGTATATCCTTCCGTGGTTGGCCGACGGAAAGCCTCGCCCATACGATGGGCGTCGGCGATCTCGTTGCTTTCCAGTGATCAAGGGAGCTAGTCCGTAGCCCGGCGTTCTATCGGCGGGCATCTGACCCCACAAGAACGCACATCAATATTCGAAACTAACACTGGTGTAAGTATGCAGGAATTTGGATCGAATAATCCTGAACCCATAGTCCTGCATTGCGGTCACGAAGACCCTGTCGCGTTCAGAGAACTGCTGACAAAGGTCGGAGACAAGTGGAGCATTCTGACGCTTCTCGGCCTATCCATGATGCCTGGGGATCGCGCCCGCTTCTCGGAGCTCAGCCGAACGCTCTTGCCGATCTCGGAGCGCATGCTGGCGCTGACGCTTCGGAGCCTTGAACGGGACGGTCTCATCACGCGGGAGGTATTCGCGGAGGTTCCACCAAGGGTCGAATATGAGCTGGCCCCGGCAGGGCGCAGCCTGTTGCCCGCGTTGCAGGGTTTGGTTGACTGGGTCGCTACCAATGGGGACCAAGTAAAGGCTTCGAGGTCGGACTTCGACGCGCGCTAAGCGGAAGCCAACCGTGCAGCCGCCTCGGCCGTCCGCTCCCTCGGCGAGGATGCGCCAGCAGCGGACATTGGCGCCCTTCCAGGAAGGCGACATTCAGGGCCGCGAAGGAGGGAGCGGTCTTCACCAGCCCTAGGCGATTCAACCGTCATTCCCGCCCGTTTGCGCGCGGCGGCATTAGCTGAATTTCCATCGGTAATCGCATTGGAGATGCGGGCCGTACAGATACGGCAAGCGCGACAGGCTCGCGATGCAGACCCGCATTGCTGGTGACCTAGACGCTGGATGATCCGGGGAGCGCGGCTTCGATTAAAACTGAAACGTCAATGTGGAGAACCGAAAGTCTGTTGAAACAGACTTCGCCGACCAGGACTGCCTGCCTGTCGCGTCCTGCCGGAGATTGCTCGTGATAACCCCGGGTTTCAGCTCACCGCTTGCTTTGCGGGGTCCAATCGCCCCGATCGACGTCGCAAAAGCCGAAATTTTCCAAGAAGGCGGCGCGCTGGCAGCGTTCAGCCGCCTTCGGCGTGAGGCCCCGATCTCCGGCTACGGGATCCATGCCTGCGCCGGCGCGCGACTCGGTGAGTTGCAGGTCCGGATCCTGTGGGAAGAAATGTTGAAGCGCGACGCACGCTTCGTGCTTACGGGCCCGCCGGAGCGCACGGCATCGACTTTCGTCAACGGCTACAATGCAGTGCCGGTAAGCCTGTCATTCGACTGAGCTGTCGCGGCAGCGCGATCCCAGAAGCCGCCCCCCGAAGACGCGCCGGCAAAGCAAGAGCTGGCGGTCGCGCCGCTCTCTCGATTTCTAACCTGGAGCCACTTTAAATGTTCGTACTGCCCCACAAAAGTTGGCGGCCCTGCAAGGGTGCGCCCATGTCAGCGCGAGATGAGTGGTCGCGTATGCCGCGCGCATTTCTGCGGTGTCTGGCCGCGGCAGCGGCGCTGACGTTGATGGTTTCAGCGATACCGGCGGACGCCAGACCTGCGGAGCCAGACCTCATCCTGTTCCACGGACATATCTTCACCGCGGAATCCACTGACCGATTTGTTCAGGCGCTGGCGATCCGTGGTGATCGCATCGTTGCAGTCGGTAGCGACGCGGCTATTCAACGCCTGGCCGGGTCCAAGACGCGGCGGATCGATCTCGGTGGGCGGACCGTCGTCCCCGGGCTCAACGATGCGCATGTGCATCTCGAGTTCGAACCCGCGGGGCAGGTACCTCTCGAATTGCGCAATGCCGATCCGAGCTGGGAGGAATTGCGGTCGGCCATCAACAGAGCAACCGCGACCGCGCCGGCTGGAGCAGTGCTGAAGGGGGCGATCGGAACCACCGCCTTTGGCAACACCGCCATCGACCGAGCAGCGCTCGACGCGCTCTCGGTGGAACATCCGATTTTGCTTACCACCTGGGATGGCCATGCCGCGATCCTGAACAGCGCTGCGCTGCGCATGCTCGGCATTGCCGAGGACATCGCCGATCCGATGGGGGGGCGCTTTGAACGGGATGGCCACGGCCGGCTGACTGGGGTTGTGCGCGAATATGCGCTCTTTGGCGCCGTCGCAGCCCGGCTCGCGGCAATCACCAGCGACGCGGATGCCCAAGCCGCCTTCCAGCACACGCTCGAACAGGCGTCACAATATGGCGTGACTTCGATCCAGAACATGCCGCTGGCTGGCGGAGTGGAGCGGACTGCACGGCTGCTGGCCAAGCTGCCGCCCTCGATCCGGGTCCGCATTACGCGCTTGAACAGCACCACCGCGCACGGCCCGGACTATATAACGGCGGCGCGATTTCCGGCCCATCCGGCGCCCCTCATCACGGTGAATGGCACGAAATGGGTATTGGACGGCGTGATCGTCGAAGGCGGAACGACGCCGCGTGCGCCCGGCCCTCGAAATACCACGTCCGAAAGTCCGTACAGCTTCGTTGGACTACCGCCCCTTTTCCCGGCGGCTGTTGTGGATGCCATGCTGCGGGACGCCAAGCTGAACCGCTATCAGTTGCAGGTGCACGTCGTAGGCGCGCGCGCGGCGACCCAGATGCTTGATGCGATGGATCGATCGGGCGGCGCGGCGGTCTGGAGAAACCGGCGGACGCGTTTCGAGCACGGCGATGGCCTGACCCCGGAGCTGATCGCCCGCGCCAAGACGCTAGGGATCATCGTGTCGCAACAGGGAAGCCATCTCAGCCTTATCGATGTCGATCCGGGGTTGGGGCAAGGGTTCCTCGAGAATCTTCGCACGCAACGCGTCCAGCCCTTGAGATCGCTTCTGGCCGCCGGCGTCCCGTTGGCGTTGGGATCGGACGGGATGAGCAACCCGTGGATCAATATTGTCGGCGTCACCACTCATCAGGACCGACCCGACGAGGCGATCAGTCGCGAGCAGGCGGTGATCGCCTACACGGCCGGCTCCGCTTATGCCGAGTTCGAAGAAACGCAGAAAGGCACGCTGACGCCCGGCAAGCTGGCCGATCTTGCGGTACTCTCGCAGGACATATTCAGCGTCAAAACCGAAGATTTGCCGCAGACACGTTCCCTGCTGACGCTGGTTGGCGGGCGAGCGGTGTTTGACGCGGACGTCCTCTAGGGTCAGCGTCGGCGGATCTCTTCGCGACATATCGCTAAGTGGGGCGCCCTGCTGGGCGCCCCTCGACCATGTCGAGCGACACCGGCGACGACGATCTCGAAATCCAGCGCCTTATCCGAGAGGATCGGCAATCGCCTGAGCCCGTCAAAATCGCTGCTTTGGGACGGCGTGCCCGTCAGAAAATCTGCTCTACCGCGCAGTCCAGTATATAGCCTGCGCCGCGCTCGGTGCGGATCAATCTCGGGTTCTTCGGATCGACTTCCAGCTTGCGGCGAAGGCGCAGGACATGGACATCGATGCTTCGATCGAACACATCGTGATGGGCGCGCGTCGAATGTAGCAAATGCTCCCGCGAAAGGATGCGGCCAGGCGCCTCCAGGAAAGCGACCAGCAGCGCATACTCGCTCTTTGTAAGCGAGACTGTCGCGCCATTTGACGCCACAAGCAATCGCGTCTTGCGTCGAAGCTCCCACCCGGTGAAGCGGTACCCGCCCTGCTTATGTTGCGAGTTCAGCAAGGACTGCCCGATCTCCTGCCGCCGCAGCGTGGCGCGCGCTTTCGCCAGCAATTCCCGCAGGTTGAACGGCCTCATGAGATAGTCATCGGCGCCAAGCTCCAATCCGACGATACGATCGACGTCATCCTGATGCTGACCAGTAATGATGATGACGGGCACGCACGATCGCTCGCGAATCCGACGCAAGACGTCAAAGCCACCGGTTTGCACGTCGAGAATGACGAGGCTGAAGCCGCCCGTATCCAGATGGTGCATGATCTGGGTCGAATCGGCCAAGCCGACGGCTAGGCAATTATTTGCGCTCAGGTACGCTATAGTACCACTACGTGAAATACCGTCACCATCCACTATCAAAACTCGACCGATACTAATATCGTAGATATAGTTTATGTTGGTCTTTGGGCGTGTTTGCTTAATATTATCGCATCTGTATTTCAACAGCTTCTCCGTTGACTCAACACGCGACGCCCATGCTGGCAAAGCGCGATATAACTTTGCCGCGGGTGATCTGCGGACTCGGCGATGCGTGTTGCGAACCGGGGTGCAATGTCGGCGCGGACGCATTACGCGTCGCGACGCCGAGGCTGGCTTTCGGGCAGTGTCCGTCGCGATCGATGATCGCCGCTCCGCCTTCGGTTGGCGGACTCAGTCCGTCGCTTCGGATCGAGCGACCTGGTGTTCCCGCCAGCGTCCGGGCGACATGCCTTCCCACTCGCGAAACGCACGGTGGAAGGACGTCGTGTCCTGGTATCCAAGAAGGTAGGCCACCTCCTCGATCTGGACCGTCTCGTTGGACAAAAGACGCCTACCCAGATCCTTGCGCGCCTCGGCGAGCAGATCACGGAAGGTGGTCCCCTCGTCGGTGATCCGCCGCTGCATGGTCCGTTCGCTCATGCCCAGTTCACGGGCGATCTCCGCTACGTCGGGTCGGCCGCTCGGCAAGCCCCGCTTGAGCGCGGCGACGACCTGTTCGGCAATCGTCATTGTCCCAAGATCCGCCAACGCACCGCCCAGCACCGGGGTCAGCATGGCCAGCAGCTCGGGGTTGTGTCCGGGAAAAGGCCGATCCAGATCGTCGCAATCAAGCACCAGCGCATCGCGCGCCGCCCCATATCGCACCGGAGCCTTGAAGTAGGCGTCGTAGGCCGCGATCTTCGGTCCTGGCCGGGCATAGTCGACACGATGCGGTCGGATCGGCTTTCCGGTCGAACGTCTGCCCAACTCCATCAGCGTCGCGAACGTGAAGTCTATGCTGATGTCGGGTTCGGATTCGATCGCGTAGAACCAGTCGATCGTTATCGTGCACACGCCGTCCGCCTCGCTGATGACCAGCGCTTCTGGCGTGCAGAGCCGTTTGAAGCGCGCTAGTCGCTCCAGGCCGTCGCGATAGTCGCGGGCATGGAACGCCGCCAGGGTCGAAGGGGGGTGCACCGAAGTTGGCGCCGTCTCGATCATCTTTATGCCCAGCGCAGGCTCGCTCGAAAGCTCTTCCAGTGCGCGCATCAGCGCGAAATACTGCGCGGTCGTGAGGCTCTGACCAGTCAGATGCGCCGTCGCAGGCAACCTCGCCTGCCGAAGCAGCGCTGACGATGGAATACCGTTGGCCTCGACTGCGTGCCAAAAGGCGTGCGGCACCTTGCATTTATCGGCGGGGGGAGTGCTCATCGCTTCGGCTCTCCCTTAAAGCTGCCGGCTCAGGATCGTCCGATCGAGCATCTGGCCATTCCACACGCGCATCGCCGCCTCCTTGCCCATCCCCAAGGACGTCTCAGTCGCGAGCGCGGATTTCCTTGTACGATCGAGCATGTCCAACCTTCCTTTCGTTCAAGTAGGAAAGTTAGCGAAGGGTCACCGCAATGACATTTGCAATAAGCGCCAAATACCATGCCATCAACGCCAATACTGTCGCCGACATAGTCGCTTACTAAAGAGACCAGATCCGTTGGCAAGCTCTGCGGCATGAAGCCGGCGGCCGCCAAGCTTCCGTTCGAAATTCCAGAGCGACGTTACAATCGAAACGCCAAATGACTCCATTTGAAGCGCGTCAGCAATCGCGCCCTCGTTAAAACGCCGCCAGCCATCCGCCATACAGCGACCATCAAGCGGGTGGGTATGAAGTCGAGCTTCCCCGACGCCGCCATCTGGGCAACGAAAGATGAGTATGAGTCTTTGGGTGTCCTATTTCTCCGTCTCCCCACCCGGACGGGCGGCCCTCCCCCGCTGGCGAAGCGAACTTTCCAAACGGTGACGCGGATGAGCAGCCTTCGCGCGTGGCCGTCGAAATTGCTCGCCGCGACACCACCCGGCGCCATGTGGAAATGCACGCTTTTGTGTCTGGCGGCATGCTTGGCGTCCGGCGGCGCCGCTGCCGCGCAAACAGAAATGGTCGCGCCGGAAATTCCGCAGTCCGCCATCAACGGCGTATCGATCGAACGCGTGTTTCAGGGGGCGACGACCAGCGCGGGCGATCCTATTACACTGCCGGCCGGGCACGTCGAAGCGACCGTATCGAGATACCGCATCCCCGCCGACGCCACACTGCCCGAACATAAGCACCCCTTCCCGCGCTACGGCTATGTCCTGGCTGGCGTGATCGAGGTGACCAATCTCGACACAGGACTTGTTCGCAGATTCGAGCGCGGAAGCTTCATCGTCGAAGACGTCGCGCGATGGCACAAGGCGCGTAACATCGGCGCGACGCCGGTGGACCTCCTGGTGATCGATTTCGCGCCGCCTGGTCACGGAAACACCGAGTTGCGCGAAGCCCACGATCGCCCGAAAAATCCCTGATCCCATTCTCGCGGCCGGCGGGTGCAGCGCGCTGACGCCGGTGGGCGGCGCGCATAGCGAGCGTGGTGTTGTTCACGACCGCTCGAAACCGCTTCCCGTCGTTAAAACCGAAACTTGACGAGCCTGAACCGCAAAAAGTTCGAAACGCAAAAGTCCGATCACGTTCTGCACGCCGCGGCCACCCCGTCGGCAGATTGCCCATGATTGCGTTGGAGTGACGGTGTGCACGACATACAGAACGCCCCAGGTCACGCTGACGCAGGGGGTGGGACACTGGCGCCGCCTCGCCCGGGGCCTGTCACAGCGGACCAGCGGATCGGTGCGCTCGACATGCTGCGCGGCTTCGCCCTGCTGGGCATTCTGGTCCTGAACATCGAGAGTTTCAGCGGCCCGGCATCGATGCACGACATTCCCGTAGGCGTCGCGAAACCGGCCTTCGTCGGCTGGCACGCGACCCTGGATGTCTGCATCCTAAGCGTCAAATGGCTATTTTTCGAAGGGAAGATGCTGACGCTTTTCGCGATCCTCTACGGTGCGGGGATCGTGCTCCTGACCCAGCGGTTCGAAAGCAAGGGGCAAGCCGGCAGGGCCGCCGACATCTTCCACCGCCGCAACATGTGGCTGCTGCTGTTTGGCCTGCTCCACGGGACGCTGATCTGGAGCGGCGACGTGCTGTCGCAGTATGCGCTAGTCGCGCTCCTGGTGATGTTCCCCCTGCGGCACGTCGCCGCCAAACGATTGATCGTGGCCGGAGTGGCGATCGGCATCATCGGGGGAACGTTCGGCCTGACGCAGGTAACGCATTTAGCCGACGTGCTCGCGGCCAATCGGCTGCGCCATGACGCGGTCGCCGCCTTGGCGGCGCATCGCTCGCCCACGCCCGCCCAGGCGGCGGCGCTCGCGGCGGACGCGGCGGCGCGAGCCGCGGAGCCGACCGAGATCAGGCGCGCTGTCGAGGCGGGCCGCCGGCCGTATTTCGAGAGCATCGCGCCGAGAACGACGCAATATCTGGATCTCGTCGTGCAGCTCTTCCGCACGGGATTCATCTTGCAGATCGTGGGGAGCATGATGCTCGGCATGGGCCTGTTCAAGAGCGGCTTCCTCACCGGCGCGTCGTCGAAATCGACCTATGTGAAGACGGCGCTGGCCGGTTACGCGATCACGGCGCCGGTGGTGCTCATTGGCGTGACGATGGCGCATGCAAAGGATTTCGCCGTGCCGGCTGTCATGGTCTGGATGGTCGCCCCCTATGTGTTACAGATCTTCGCCGGAGCGCTCGCCAACATAGCGTTGCTCCTGCTGTTGAGCCGCAGCGGTTGGATCGAGGCCGCGCGCGGCGCCCTGGCCAATGTCGGGCGTACGGCATTCAGCAGCTACATCCTAACCAGCCTGGTTTGCCAATGTCTGTTCGCCTGGGGACCGTGGAAGCTCTATGGCGATATCGAATATTACCAGCAGCTCTATTTCGTGGTCGCCATCTGGGTCGCGAACCTGATCGCGAGCGCCCTGTGGCTGCGGTATTTCCACTATGGCCCGCTCGAATGGGTGTGGCGTTCACTCGCCTATTGGCAAAGGCAACCCCTGCGGCGCGATCTCCTCCGCCCGCACGACTTCGGCTAGTCGAGCGGGCGGTAGGCGCGCTTGTCGATATCCTCCTTCAGCGCAACTGGCTCAGCAGAATACGGTCGAACATACGGTCGCCGAGCCAGGACCGCAGCGCGATCAGCGTGCCGGCGAACTTGCCGGTGACATAGCGCGTGCGCGGCCGCCTCGCGGCGACGGCGTCGCCTACCACATCGGCGATGACGCGAGGCGGCGTGGCGCGGCCGCGGCCATAGGTGTTGCGCGTACCTGCCGCGACGCTCTTGGTCATCGGCGCATAGGGACCGGTGCCAGAGCGCTTGAGCAGGCTGTCGGACACGACGTCGCCAAAGCCTGTCTCGATCAAGCCCGGCTCAACGATCACCACGTCGATGCCCAGCGGCGCGAGCTCGATCCGCAGGCAATCCGACCAGCCTTCCAGCGCGAACTTGGTGGCGTGATACCAGCTACCGAGCGGCGTGTAGATCTTGCCGCCCATCGAAGTGATGTTGACGATCCGGCCCGCCTTCTTCGCGCGCATCGCGGGCAGCAGCAGCTGGGTGAGGCGCGCCGGCCCGAAAACGTTGACCTCGAACTGATAGCGCGCCTCGTCCATCCCGATTTCCTCCATCGGGCCATAGAGACCGAAACCGGCGTTGTTGATGAGCACATCCACGCCGTCGGTTTGCGTGAGGATCATGTCGACGGCAGCGTTGATGTCGGCCTCAACCGAGATGTCCAGGCGCAGTGTTTGCGCCCCTAGATCGCGAAGATCGGACATCTTGTCCACCTGCCGCGCCGCGGCATAGACTTGGTAGCCGTCGCGGATCAGCCGTTGCGCAATCTCCTTGCCGAGCCCCGATGATGCGCCGGTTACCAGCGCCGTTTTCCTGCCTTTGACAAACATCGATCACCTTCCTTTCTGATGATGCGAAAATAGTCCTGCAAAGGCGTCGGCGCAGTGACGAACGGCGCCAACTTACGTGCAAACAGCGCCACTGTGGTGGAGCGCGCAGCGGTTTCCTCGCCACAATGGGCTTTGGCGCACTGCCGACCAGCCGTTTCTGCTCCACGATTTTAAGCCGATCCAAAGGCCTCTGCCGCGGCCCACACAAATGCCCTGGTGGGACGCGAGCTCGGCGCCAAGATCGCCGGCACTGTCGAATAGAGGTCATCCTCGTCGCCATGCTGCCCGAGAGCGCGGCTCTGACTCAGTGGTGGGTCGAAAGTCACTGCCCCAAAAACAACTCACGTCCAGCGCAAAGCCTGGCGCACCCTCTGATGCCTATCTGCCGCCCGGCAAGGCCGCGTCCTCTTCGAGCCGACCGGTTGGGTATGTCTAGGCGGCATTCGGCTCCAACTGCCTGGCGATGGCCTTCCGGGCTCCGCATCGGCTGGACGGTTGACTTTCAACTCGCGGAAGATGTCGCCAGAACCGCTTCCATGCCTTTGGGCGAGAGGATTTCGATCCAATAGCCGTCGGGATCGGTGATGAAGGCTAGGCCCTTCATTTTGCCTTCGTCGGGACGCTTCTTGAACGGCACGCCTAAAGCCTCGAAGCGCTTACAGGCGGCTTCGACGTCGGGAACGCTGAAACCGAGATGGCCAAAGCCCCGAGGCTCGCTGTTTCCGTTGTGATAGGCCTCAAAGGTCGGGTCCGTCTCGGTGCCCCAGTTATGAGTCAATTCAAGCGTCGTCTTGCGGGTGAAGATGAAACGGCCCCGCTCAATAAGATCGGCCGGCGCCGCCTCACCCTTGGCCAAATAGGCCAGAAAATAGAGCGAGAAGCGCATCTCCGGAAAATCGAGCCGGTGTAGCAACGTCATGCCCAGGACATCGATATAGAACCGAACCGAGACGGTGGGGTCCTTAACCCGCAACATGGTCTGGTTGAGCACGTAGCCTTCAGTGGGGCTAGTCATCAGAGGCTCCTGGATACCAGTGATCATCGCAGGACGTGATCTTTCAAAAAACCGTCAGCGTCTACGCCTTTCCTCGACCCCATAAACGGTTTCCGATGGACCGCTTCACGCGCCCAGCGCTGGAGCAGGGTTGCCCGGAAACCAATGGACGAGAGGGCGGCGCTACGGCCAAACCTGGACGCGGGAGATCGAGGCCGCGGCGATCGTCGGCTCGCCTCAGAAAACCCTGCTCTATATCGCCGAGGCCCAATTCAAGCACTTTGACGGTCTGGTGCGCGCCGGCGTCCACGAGGCGGTGACCTGGGATGGCTATCCACCCTTCTCAGCCCATCGCTGCGTCCGCTTTTTGGAGCGGGTCGCGTGGGCTAGGCGCGAACAGGATGGCGCGCAGCGCCGTCGCTCACTGTCGCACCCGCCCGCTGCATCGATTTGAATGGCTAGGCGCCGCCACCTTGATCCGTGTTCTCCGTAGGACGCCCTGCAGACTTGCACTGGTCCTATGTCGAGCCGAGCCAGCGGACGAAAAGCTGCGGCCAAAGCGCGTTGGACTCGCCCGAACGTCCTAAGCCGAAGGCATGCCCGCCTTTCTCGAACAGGTGTCCTTCACACCCTACTCCGGCCGCCCGAAGGGCCGCGAGCATTCGCAGGCTGTTGTCCACCGGCACGGTCTGATCATCCACCGCGTGGGCTATGAAGCACCGCGGCGTCGAGACAGTGACACGCTGCATTGGCGAGCGGCTCTTCACGAGGTCTGTAGAGGGGGCCGGACCAAGCAGTTGGTCGCGGGAACGGGGATGCGCGTCGGCCCCGTCCATGGCGATCACCGGATAGATCAAACCAGCAAAGTCGGGGCGAGCGTCGACCCGGTCGAGATCGTCCACTGATGCGTAGACCGGTTGGGCGTGGTCCACGGCTAGGGTCGCCGCCAGGTGTCCGCCAGCCGAAAAGCCCAGCACGCCGATCCGGTCGGGCCGGATCCGGAACGTCTCCGCTCGGCCGCGGATGATGCGCATGGCGCGCTGGACGTCCTGCAATGGCGTGTCGGCGCGGTCGCGCCAGCCTTCCCCGGGCAGGCGATAGGCGAGCACGAACACCGTCACGCCGACAGCGTTGAACGCCTTGGCGACATCGACCCCTTCGTTCGCGGCCGAGACGGCGACGTAGGCGCCGCCGGGACAGACGAGCAGAGCCTGGCCGTTGGGTCGAGCGGGTCGGAAGACGTTCAGCGTTGGCGCGGCGATACTCCGCAAATAGTTCGGCGGCCATTCCGCTGGCAGGACCGGCGTCACCCCGCCTTGCCAGCCTGGCGGGTCGCCCGGCCACAGCCAGATGACCTCCTTGGGCGGCCAGACGCTGGACCAGTCCGCCGGCGCGGTCGGCACGCTCCGCGCCAGCGCTTCACTGGCGTTCAACATGGCCAAGGCCGCGCCGGCCCCGAACGCGCGACGGTGCGGTCGCCAGCCCTCCCCGCTCATCGACGGTGCTCCGCCTCGGCCACGGCCGCCGCGAACAACGGGTCCATGAGCTGGTACCCGGCCTTGGAGGGATGGAGTCCGTCGCCGCCCAGGTCGGACCTAAGCCCTCCCTCGGCGTCGGCCAACGCCGGATAGTAGTCGACAAAGACCAGGCCCCGCTCGCGGGCATAGGCTCGGAGCCAGGCGTTCCATCGGCGGATGCGCTGGGCCGGCCGCGCGTCCGGCCGCGAAGAGAAGGCCTTGGCCGGCGGGATGCTGGCCAGGACCACCTTGATCCCGTGGACCTGCGCCAGCTCGACCATGGCCTCGATATTGTGCTGGAACTGCGTGTCGCTGGTCGGGCCGGTGTTGCCCGCGATGTCATTGGTTCCGGCCATGATGTGCACGACGCGCGGACGTAGGGCGATCACGTCCTGGTGGAAGCGCAGCAGCATTTGCGGCGTCGTCTGGCCGCTGATCCCGCGATCGATCACGCCGTCTACGAACAGATCGGGATCGCGCTGCTTCCAGTTCTCGGTGATGGAATCGCCGATCATCACGACGCGCGGCGGCGGACGGCCCGGCAGGCGCTGGTTGTCTTCGCGATAGCGGCACAGATAGGCCCAATCGACCGCCTGCAGTTCGCGCTGGTAGGCGCGGTAGGCGGCGAGATCCTCCGCGCTGGGCGGCGGCGGCTCGCCCGGGAACGCGCGCCACTGGGTCAGAACTTCGGGAACCGCCGGGCAGGCGTTCGCGACGCCCTCCGCAGCCGAGGCCCATGCCATCCCAGCCATCATCGGCGTGGTGGACACCGCCAGCAGCCCGACGATCGCCGCCCTGACAGCGATGTTGGCGTGTCCTCGTCGGGTGATCTGTGTGGGATGCATCGCTTTCCTCACGAAATCGGTCAAAGGGCGACTAGCGTCCTTCAGTGACTGTTGCATGACGGATGTTCGACTTTGTGAAGCTGATATTCATGGGTAAATCGTATGTGACGTACAATTAGACGATCCAAGGCCTTGTCGATTCAGGCTGGCCGCCCGCTTGCGGAACGCGCCGGTCTGGCCGTAAAGGCTGGTCCGTCGCCTTCGATCCGGACTTCAAATGAACCAGCCCCACGCCGACATCCGCCCGGTTCTGCGCGCCGCCGAGACGCTGGTCGCGGCCGGCGGGCTGAGGGGCCTGAGCCTGCGGCCGCTGGCCGAACAGATGGGATCCACCGTCTCGGCCCTGTCGCACCGGTTTGGATTGAAGGACGACCTCGTGGCCGCTCTTATCGACGCCGCGCGCGTGGAGGACGGCGCGTTCCTCGATGCCTGGCTGGCGCGGTCCCGCGCCCTGGCGCCACTGAACGGCGCCCTGCTCGCGAACCTGACGGACGCGATCCTCGACGACCTGAGCGGTCCCCAGGCCCTTCGCAGCCAGTTCTATTGCGAACTGCTGCTGGGCGCGCCGACTCGGCCCGAGATCGCCGCGCCCCTAGCCGCCTGGCGTGACCAGCGACGGGCATTCTGGCGTGCGGCGGCCCAGCCTCTGGGACGCCCCGAACTGGGCGACGCGCTGGACGCCTTCACCATCGACGAGACCGCTCACGGCCTGGCCCTAGGAGATCTCGCCGCCTATCGCTGGCTACGTCGTCTGGCCCTGCACCGCCTGTGCGGCGACATCGTCCCAGCGCCCGGAGCCTCGGACCTGCGGGAGTTCGAGGTCTTACACGCCACGCTGGGCGAGTTGATGGAGGGGCCGGATGGCTACCAGTCGCCGCGGATGAGCGATTGGCAGGCCGGCGTGGCCGGCGACATCGCCGCCGTGATCATCGCCGAGGGCGCCGACGCGGTCACTCACCGCGCCATCGCCGCCCGCGCCGGCGTGGCAAGCTCGACCTTGGCCTATCACTTTCCTCGTCAGGAGGATTTGCTCACGGCGGGCCTGGAGGACATCATCGCTCGCCTGCACGGGCGGGTTTACCGTCCGGCCCACGCGGTGGATGCGGCCGCCGAGGATCTCAGCAGCGTCGAGATCGCACGCGCGACCTTCGCCCTGGCCCTGGCGGCGACCCGAAACCCCCGCCTCAAGGCTTGCGCGGCCGACATGCGCCGCCGTCGCGGCGAGAACTACCTGACCATTCTCAACCGTCTGAGGCCCGAAGATTCACCGTTCGATCTTCTGTCGGCCCAGACCCTGTCGATCACCGGCATCGGCCGGATCATTCTGGACGGCCTGTTGAAGGGGCATCCCGGCGCGATCGACTTCACGGTCGTAGAGCATCTGCAAGGGATCGCTCTCGCCAGCAAGCGATAGCGTCGCACAAGCGTACGCAGTCGCCAGCTACTTGGCCGCCCTACGAGAAAGATTACTCGCACAAGCGTCACGCCCCTGTCACGGCCCGATGCTAATCGCCCCTAGCCAACTCGTGGCTAGGGGATTTGAGCCAATGATTTCGAAGAAACGCTTCCGCGTGGGACTGCTGCTGACGGCGAGCCTGAGCGGCCTAACGTTCGCACAAGCGTATGCTCAAACCTCGACGCCCGCGGAAACGACGCATGCGAGCGACGCGCTCGAACCCATCGTCGTGACGGCGCAGCGCCGCAGCGAGAGCCTGCAGGACGTGCCCGTCTCCATCGCCTCGATGAGCGGGGAGGCGCTGGAGAACGCCAGCTTCCAGTCGATCACCGACATCCAGTACCTGGTTCCCGGCGTACAGTTTGACCCGACGAACGGCGCGGCCTTCCAGATCCGCGGCGTGGGCAGCACCTCGTTCGACTACTCCAACGAAAAGTCGGTCAGCCTGGTGGTCGATGACGTGGTCATGGACGCCCAGCGCGACGCAGGCCTGACCGGCCTGTCCGACATCCAGCAGGTGGACGTGCTGATGGGACCGCAAGGCACCCTGTTCGGCAAGAACGCCACCTCGGGCGTGATCGCGATCACCACGGTCAAACCGGTGCTGGAGCAGTGGTCAGCCAAGGTCAACGCCAGCTACGGCCAGCGGGAGGACCGCAACACGACCCTGACCGTCAACGCCCCGATCGGTGATAAGGCCGCCCTGCGCGTCTCGGCCTTCAGCCAGGGCCAGGAAGGCCCGGGCCGCTACACGACGCTGGATCAGCCGCTCAACTCGTTCAAGGAATACGGCTACCGCGCCAAGCTGCTGCTGGAACCGATCGACGGCCTGGAAGTGGTTTACACCAACGACTACGAGCACCACTGGGACAACTTCATCCGGACCTCGGTGTCGGGCGCGTCGGCCGCGGTCACCGCCCTGCAGATCGCCCATGGCGTGACGCCGGGACTGGAGAACGACGACAACGCCGACTCCAGCATGGGGGTGACGCGCACCAAGACCCAGGGCCACGCCCTGCGCGTGCAGTATCAGGTCGGCAAGGACACCCTGACCTCGATCACCGCCTACCGCGAGACCGACTATCACGGCGAGGCCAACGCCAACCTCGTGCCGGCCGACGAATTCGCCTTCCTGCCCTACAACACGGGCGAACTGCACACCGAGAAGGTCAGCCAGGAACTGCGCTGGGCCTCGCCGACCGGCGGGTTCGTCGAATATCTGGGCGGCCTGTTCTACAACCGGCTGCTCGCCCGCTCGACCCAGCTGCAGTGGGCAACCCTGGGCGCGCCCCTGGTGTCGCCCACCGGCGTCAAGCTGACCAACTTCTACACCCTGACCAGCCCCATCGGCGTCAGCAACGCCAACGCCACCCTGTTCAAGACCGAAAACACCACCGCCGCGGCCTTCGGTCAGCTGAAGTTCAACTTCACGCCCAAGGCCAGCCTGGCCGTGAGCGGTCGCTACACCCAAGACAACAACGGCGCGTCGATCGACTATATCTGGATCGCCCCTCGGCCGATCACCGGCGTCAACGCCACCTTTACTCCCACCTCGGCTAAGCCGTTTAAGCAGAGCGGCCACGTCAAGGACCACAATTTTTCCTACCGCGTGGCTGGCCAGTACCAAGTGACCGACGACGCCATGGCCTATGTGACCTATTCCACCGGCTACAAGCCGGGCGGCGTGGCCACGGTCGGCAATCAGTACGCGCCCTACGCCTCGGAAACCGTCAAGAGCCTGGAGGCCGGGATCAAGTCGGAGCTATTCCAGCGTCGCGTGCGCCTGAACCTCAGCGTCTTCAGCTCGCGGTTCACCGACTTCCAGGCCTCCGTCCTGACCTATACCCCGGGCAACCCGCTAGCCCAGGTCGCGATCGGCAACGCCGGAGAACTGAAGAGCGAGGGCGTCGAGGCGACCTTCGCGTGGCGGGTCGATGACGCCCTCACGGTCAATGGCGGCGCGACCTACGCCGACGCCCGCTTCGTGGACTACCAGTACAACGCCACCACCAACTACGGCGGCACGGCGCTGACCAACGCGCCCAAATGGTCGGGTTCGCTCGGTGTGACCTACGACCGCGAGGTGGGCGGCGACATGCGGCTGAAGGCCAACCTCGACTATGGCTGGCGCAGCAAGAGCTGGGCTCAGCTGGGCCAGCCGGCCTATGCGGAGCTGCCGGCCTATGGCCTGCTGAACGGCCGGGTCAGCCTGTCGCCCGCCAACAGCAGCCTTGAGCTCGGGCTCTACGGCCGCAACCTGCTGGACACCTATTATTCGACCGGACTGCAGCAATACAGCACCCTCAGCCTCGTGCACTACACGGCCCGCGACGCCCACCGGACCGTCGGCCTGTTCGCCCGCTACGCCTTCTGATCCCCAGGCGACGGCTTCGTCGCCCGCCTGCGTCCCGCCCGCGCCGTCGCGCTGGGCGGGACCTCTTTTCCTCGAGGTCACATGCCCCAGTTCAGCGCCTGGCTCCCGGTCCTGGCCGTCCTCATGGCCGCGCCCCCCGCTCGCGCCGAGGAAGCTTCGCACCTTTCTCCCGACCTGAAGCTGAACCAGATCCAGGTCCTGGGCACCCACAACAGCTACGCCCTGCCCGTCGATCCGCGGCTGCTGAAGCTCGCCGATCCGATCCTGGGGCGCATCACCAGCCAGCTCTCGACACGCCTGCCCTCCGCCCAAATGGCGCTGTTCCGCGAGGAGCACCCCAACGACGTTACGGCCAGCGACGCGCTGAGCTATCGCCACGCCGATCTGGTCACTCAGCTGGACGGGGGCGCGCGCAGCCTTGAGATCGACGTCAACCCCGACCCTGACGGCGGCGCCTTCGTCGATCCCGCCGGCTACCGTCTGCTGCGCGCCCAGGGCGTGAGCGACCTTTTGCCGTTCGACGCCGAAGCGCTGAAGGCGCCGGGCTTCAAGGTGCTACATATCCCCGACATAGATTTCCGAAGCCACTGCCCGACCCTGAAGCTGTGCCTGACCCAGGTGCGCGACTGGTCCGACGCCCATCCGGGCCACGTGCCCCTGTTCCTGGTGGTCGAGGCCAAGACCTCGGACCTGCCGTTCCTGCCCGACCCGACCCACACCACGCCGTTTACCCCAGCCCTGTTCGACGACCTCGACCGCGAATTCCTGGAGGTGCTGGGGCGCGATCGCCTGATCACGCCGGACGACGTACGCGGCGCGCATCCCACCCTGAACGCGGCGATCCGGGCCGGCGCCTGGCCCACCTTAAAGGCCACGCGCGGCAAGGTGGTGATCCTGATGATCACCGCCACCGGGGAGGCCGGCACGCGCGGCTATCTGGAAGGTCACCCATCGCTCAAGGGGCGCGCCGCCTTCCTGCGCGCCGAGCCGGGCCAGGACCACGCCGCGTTCCTGATGTTCGACAACGCTCTGGTCCGTCAGATGCAGATCCAAGACTATGTGCGCCAGGGTTACATCATCCGAACCCGCTCGGATATCGAGGCCTACGAGGCCAAGACCAACGACATGAGCCGAGCCGACGCCGCCTTCGCCAGCGGCGCCCAGATCGTGTCGACGGATTTCGAACGGCCGGGCAACGTCTTTGGAACACCCTATGTGGTGCGCCTTCCCAGCGGCGGCCTGGCACGGCCCAATCCGATAGCGGCCGACCATAATTAGAATGGCAGAGACGCGCCAAAAGCGGACGTTGGGACGCCTCCAGGAACACGGCCTTCAGCAGGGACCCGGAAAAGCCGGGAAAACTGAAGAAAATCAACGCACGCCGCATTGAGCGGCGATTGCGCCTCAGAGCCGGCGAAAATCGCTCTAAGTGCTTGAAAAGATTATGGTGCGGGCGGCCGGGGTCGAACCGGCACTCCTTTCGGAACCGGATTTTGAGTCCGGCGCGTCTACCAGTTCCACCACGCCCGCACGGCGTCGGCCCGCTCGCGAGCAAGGCCGTATCCCCTTTGGCATGCCGGACGACTGGACGTCTCGACGAGGGGAGAGCTTCCTAGCAAAGCCACGGGCGAAGTTCCAGACGCCTTGAAGGCTTTCCACACCCCATCTTCTCGCCGATGCTCCCGCGATCGTCGGAGACACAGCGCCTTGCCACACTTCCCTCGCCCCGGACCGCGCAACCTGATCACCGACGTGCCGGGCCTGACGGTCGGTCACGCCACGGACGAGGTGGTGCGCAGCGGCGTCACCGCCCTGCTCTGCCCCGAGGGCTGGGTCGGCGCGGTGGACGTGCGCGGCGGCGGACCGGGGATCCGCGAGAGCGACGTGCTGCGGCCGGAGAACAACTTTACCCGGGCCCACGCCATCAGCCTGGCGGGCGGTTCGGTGTTCGGCCTGGGCGCGGCCGACGGCGTGGTCGCGGCTCTGTCGGCGGCGGGACACGGCATCCGGCGCGTGCCCGATCTGCCGGCCATTCCGATCGTGCCGGGCGCGGTGCTGCACGACCTGGGCAACGGCGGCGACAAGGCCTGGGGCCTGGATCCGCCCTATCGCGCGATGGGCATGGCCGCGGTCGGGGCGGCCCACGAAGACTTCGCCCTGGGGTCTATCGGGGCCGGACGCGGGGCGATGGCGGGCGTCCACAAGGGCGGCCTCGGCTCGGCCTCGCTGGACCTGGGCGACGGCCTGGTCGTCGGCGCCCTGGTCGCGGTCAATCCGGTGGGGTCGGTCTACATGCCCGATGGCGAGACATTCTGGGCGTGGCCGTTCGAGATCGACGGCGAGTTCGGCGGTCAATCCTCGGGGAAAGGAGCTCCGGATCCGGCGGCCCGCGCGGTCGAGCCGATTCCCGATGACAGCAAGCTTGCGGCCCTGGGCCGGTTCTACGCTGGGTCCAACACCACCCTGGCCGTGGTGGCGACCTCCGCGGCCCTGACCACCGCCGAGGCCACGCGCGTTGCGATGATGGCTCAGGACGGTCTGGCCCGCGCCATTCGCCCCGCCCACACGCCGTTCGACGGCGACGTGGTCTTCGCCCTTTCCTCCGGGGCGGTCGAGATCGGCGAGGGTCCGGCCAGGTCGCTGACGATCGCCCGGTTGGGCTCGGCGGCGGCCGATACCCTCGCCCGAGCGATCGCGCGTGGCGTGTTCGAGGCGCGCTAGAGCCTGTCAGGCGCCGTATCGGCTCCGTAAAGCGTGCCGGCGGCGGCCTCGAGCTGACCCAGGAGGCGTTTGAGGGTCACCACTTCGCTGGGCGCCAGGCCGGCCAGCAGCGCGGCCTCGTAGGCCCGGGCCAGGGGTACAATCTCGGCGAACAGACGTCGGCCGGCCGGGGTGAGCTCCAGGCTGTGCGAGCGCCGATCGACCCGATTGCTCAGACGCACGGCCAGGCGGCGCTCGACCAGGTCCTGTGCCGCGCGGCTGACCCGCACCTTGTCCATGGCGGTGCGCACGACGGCGGCCTGCTGGGTCAGCGGCCCCTCCGCCAGCACCGACATCAGCCGCCACTGGGGGATGCTGAGGCCAAAGCGGTCCTCGTAGGCCCGGGAGACCAGTCGGGTCACCGCATTGGCGGCGACGACCAGTTGGTAGGGCAGGTAATCGGCCAGCGAGACATGCTCGGGAGCCCCTTCGGGCGGGTTGTGTGTCATGAGTGAGACCGTCGCGGCCATGGCCTTCCTTTCGTCCTCCATACGCCCGCGACTCTGGCGGTCGCTCGCGTCGACAAGGCCCGATCTGGCGCAGCGTTACAGCCCCGCTCAATCGTGGCCGAGCTCGGGGACAGGAAAGCGGACGTTTCGCTTGGTGGTTGTGCATTCGACCGCATGGACGCCCAGCGAAGGGGCGCCCGCGTGGATGCCGACCGAAGGCCTAGTGCGCGTCCGAGCCCTTGGCCTTGAACGGCTCGGTCTTGGTCAGCGCCGCCTGGCAGCGTTGCAGTTCGTTGAGACAATCGCCTCGGCTCCAGAAATCGGAAAACTCCACGACAGCCATGCGGACTTGGCGAGAATAGTCCTTGTGGTCAAGAACCTTCGGTTCTTCGTGCTCGTGCGCGTCGTGGCCGTGGTCGGGTTCGTGGCCCGGGCGATGGCCGGTCAGGACCAGGGTCTGGCCGCCTAGAATCGTGACGTTGGCCGCGGCCAGCTCCAACTCGGTCTCGGACCTGTGGCCGACGCCGTGGGCGGCGTGACCGCCGTGTCCATCGTCGTGGCCGTGCTTTTCGTCCTTCTTGCCGCCGTGCGCGCCCCCATGGCCGCCCTTGGGCTTTTCCTTGTCCTTGGACTTGTCCTCGACCGGTTCGCCCTTGAGGGCTTCGGTTATTCCCTTCAGGGCCTTGGCAGACGGGCCGCCGAACGCCAGGACCGGACCGATCCGGCGCTGCACTTCCTCGACCAGGTCCTGGGCCTTGTAGAGCAGCTCGCCCGACGGCGCGCTGGTGGCCGCCACGCACTTGGCCTTGATGGCCTCGTGAAGGGTCTTGGGAACCTCGCGCCAGCGATCGTCACGCCCGCGGCCGCCGACATGCTTGCCGATGTAGTAGGTGAGAATGCCGACGGCCAGCATGACCAAGGCGATCCCCGCCAGAAGCGTGGGATCGAAGATCGGCACCGGCGTGTCGACGGGAAACTCTGACTGGTACACCGGACCCCCTCCAGCATCAGGCAAGCAAGAGTCATAGGGTTAACGCATCACGGCGACGCTTGCACGACCAAGGTTATGCGGAAGGACCGGAAATCACGCCGCGCGCCCTGGCGCCCTGGTCGTAGCGGCTGGGACCGCCATAGACGGCCACCTCGCACAGGATGTCGCCACCGGGGTCGCCGGCCCACAGATAGTTGCGCTCGACCTCGACATCGCGGCCGGCCGGCGAGATGCCCTCGAAGGTGTCGCCCCAGGGAATCACCTTGTTGAGGTCGCGCCAGGTCAGGCTCATGGCGCGCGCGAGCTCGTCCTGAGCCATGGCCAGAAGGTCGGGATCTTGATCGGAGTCGCTCATCGGGGCCTTTCTGGTCTCTGATCCATCGTCTCGACAACGTCCGTGGCGCAGGATAGGCCCGCCAAGAGCATGAGGAGACGACGATGGCCGCCCCAAAAGGCAAGCGCGACTTCCGCGACGAGGACCGTCTGGATCCCCGCGAACGCCACCAGGTGGAATATTGGATGAAGCGCTGGGGCGTCACCAAGGACCAGTTGGTCGCCGCCCACCGCAAGGTCGGCAACTCGATCAAGGACATCGGCGCCGAGCTGGGCAAGAAGCGCTAGCGCTTATCCCGTCGGAACTTCGCCGCTTCGGCCGCGAGGGATGTCGCCGAAGGATCGTGCTCGTCCGGCTCGGGCTCGAACGGCAGGTGGCCGGCGACGCCGCGCAAGGCCAGCCACAGCGGATGGCTGAAATGCCCCAGGATCCGCAGTGGCCGCCGCTTGTCGTCCATGACGTCCCAGCCTTCCAGCTCGAACGCGTCGGCCTGTTCGCGCAGCGACTTGACGTCGATGCCGTCCCAGCCGGGCGGATCTGGGATCACGGCGGCTTCGTCAGCCGTCAGACCGAAGGTGTCGCGCGCCAGCTGGTCGATCTCGGGAAACTGGGCCCGCGCCTCGGGATCGGCGAACGACGGCTTCATCAGCGCCCGGGTCTCCAGGTCGGCGAAGCCGGGCAGGTCGATCAGGCGGCGCGGGGCCATCAGCCTCAGCCTTCGCCGTTGTCGTTGCGCCAGTACGGCGCGACCACGCCCTGCAGCTTGATGGTCATCGGGTTGCCCTTGCGGTCGACGGCCTTGCCGGCGGTGACGCGAATCCAGCCCTCGCTGACGCAGTACTCGTCGACATTGGTCTTCTCGACGCCGTTGAACACGATACCCACGCCGCGTTCCAGGATGTCGGCGTCGTAGTGCGGGCTGGAGGGGTTGGAGGCCAGGCGGTCGGGAGGCGTATCGCTCATGGGATCGTCTTTCGAAGAATTTGGACGGCCCTGTTTTCGGTCTGGGGCGCCATCGAACGCGCGTGATAGCCACCCAGGCCCGCAATTCCAATAGGATTGCGCGCGATCATGCGATGCGCCGCGACAAGGTCATGGTCGCCTGCTAGCTACGGCCGTCCTCATTTCGGAGTCCGCATGCTGCGTCGCCTGTATGACTGGGTCATGGGTCTGGCCGCCTCGCGCCACGCCTCGACCAGCCTTTTCGCCGTCTCGTTCGCCGAAAGCTCGTTCTTCCCCGTACCGCCTGACGTGATGCTGGCGCCGATGGTGCTGGCGCGCCCGGACCGCGCCTGGCGTTACGCGGCGATCTGCAGCCTGGCCTCGGTGCTGGGCGGGATCCTGGGCTACGCCATCGGCTATTTCCTGGAGCCGGTCGGCGTCTGGATGATGACTGTCACGGGCCACGCCGGCGGCATGGCTGAATTCAAGTGCTGGTACGATCAGTACGGGGTCTGGGTGATCCTGGCCAAGGGCCTGACACCGATCCCCTACAAGTTGGTGACCATAGCCTCGGGCCTGGCCGCCTTCAGCTTCCCGATATTCATCGTCGCCTCGGTGATCACCCGCTCCGCGCGCTTCTTCCTGGTCGCCCTGGTGGTCAAGAAATTCGGGCCGGCGATGATGCCGGTGATCGAAAAGCGCCTGGCCCTGTTCGCGGGCCTGCTGTTCGCCCTGCTTGTCATCGGCCTCATGGCGAGCCACTTCTTGGGTGGAAGCAGTGGCGGAGCGTGCGCGGCATGACGATCGAGGACACCGGCAAGGCCCAAGCGATGGGCGCCCTGGTTCCCAACCGCCCGGCGATCGCCTGGGCCGCCGACCACTGGCCGGCCCTGGCCTTCGCGGCCTGCGCCATCATGCTGGGCGCGGCCCACGCCTTCGAGTCCTTCGGCAAGCTGGCGCCGTGCCTGCTGTGCCTCAAGCAGCGGGAAGTCTACTGGGTCACGGGCACGGTGGCGCTGGTCGCCGTCGTCCTGACGCGCACCGCCTGGGCCGACCGGGTGCGCAAGCCGCTGATCCTGCTGATCGGCCTGGGCTTCCTGTATGGCGCGGGGCTGGCGGCCTATCACGCCGGCGCCGAGTGGAAGTGGTGGCCCGGCCCCGCGGCCTGCGCGGTCGGCGGCGCGGCCTCGGCCGACGACCTGGTGGCCATGCTGAAGGGCGCCAAGATCGCCGCGCCGTCCTGCGACAAGGCCGTCTGGATCTTCCTGGGGCTGTCGATGGCCGGCTGGAACGCCGTCATCTCGCTGGGCCTGGCGATCACCTCGTTCTTCGCCGGCCTGCGCACCCCGGCTCCGCCCAAGGCCGCCTGAGATGAGCCAGCCCGTCCCTCCCCGTCCCGGCGCCGGCGCCCAGAAGGCGCGGCTGGCCGAGATCCTGCGCGTCGATCAGGCCGGCGAGCTGGCGGCCGTCCACATCTATCGCGGCCAGCAGGCGGTGATGCGTCAAGCCCCGGGCCGCGAACGCATCGCCGACCAGTTGCGGGAGATGGAGGGCCACGAGCAGGTCCACCTGAATCGCTTTAACGACCTGCTGGGCGAGCGCCAGGTGCGCCCCACCCTGATGTCGCCGGTCTGGCGCGCCGCCGCCTTCGCCCTGGGCGCCGGCACCGCCCTGCTGGGCGAGAAGGCCGCCCACGCCTGCACCGAAGCGGTCGAGACCGTGATCGAGCAGCACTATGCCGGCCAGATCGCCGAGCTGGAGGCTCGCGACCCGGCCCTGGCCGCCGAGCTCAGCCAGTTCCGCGACGATGAGCTGCATCACAAGGAAATCGCCATCGGCGAAGGCGCCCAGGACGCTCCGGGCTATCCCCTGCTGTCGGCGGTGATCCGCGCCGGCTGCCGCGCGGCGATCAAGATCAGCGAGAAGATCTGACCAGCGTTCGCTGAAACTTCAGAAGAACCAGCCCTGAAACTTCCTGCTTGGCGAGGTCGGTGGTCGAGCTTACCCATGTCGGCGAAAAATCGCGTCGCGAGGGGAGTTTTGCTTTGCCTACCCAGTTTCATTGGCAGTTTCAGCGGGCCGCGGCCCTTTGCGCCGTTTCGCTTCTGGCGCTGACCAGCGCCGCCCACGCCGCCACGCCCACCAAGCCGGCCAAGCCGGCTCCGACCACGGCACTGACCCTGGCCACCGGCGGCCAAATGCCCGCCGAGGAAGCGGCGTTGACCCTCCAGCATGTCGATCTGAAGCTGAAGGTGATTCCGCAGCGCAAGGCGATCGAGGGCGACGCCACCCTAACCCTGGTCGCCAAGAGCGCCCTGCCCCGCATCGTCCTGGACCTCGACAAGAACCTGGCGATCAGCGCGCTGATCGTCGATGGCAAGGCCCTGCCCGCCTCGGCCTGGACCAATCCCGAGGGCCGCCTGACCATCACCCCGCCCGCGCCGATCGCCGCCGGGGCCAAGACCGTGGTCCAGATCCGCTACGCCGGCGCGCCGCACGAGGCCGAGCGAGCGCCCTGGGACGGCGGCTTCGTCTGGAAGACCACGCCGACAGGCGAGCCCTGGGTGGCCAGCGCGGTGCAGGGCGACGGCTGCGACCTGTTCTGGCCGTGCATCGACTTCCCGACCGGCGAGCCCGAACTGATGGACTTCCACATCACCGTGCCCGCCCCGCTGTCGGCTCCGGCCGGCGGCGTGCTGATCGGCGTCGAGGAAAAGGACGGCTGGCGCACGTTCCACTGGCGGCAGAAGAACCCCAACACCTACGCCATCGCGGTCAATGTCGGGCCCTATCTGAAGCTGGAAGATACCTACAAGAGCCGGTTCGGCGACAGTTTCCCGATGGAGTACTGGTACCTGAAGAGCGACGACCCGGCCAAGGCCAAGGCCCTGTTCGCCGAGTTCGCGCCCACGCTCGATTTCTTCGAGCAGATGATCGGCCCCTACCCGTTCCGTTCCGAGAAGCTGGGCGTCGTCGAGACCCCGCACCTGGGCATGGAACACCAGACCATGAACGCCTACGGCAACGAGTACAAAAAGGACGTCTACGGCTACGACTGGCTGTTCCAGCACGAGCTGGCGCACGAGTGGTTCGGTAACCAGGTGACCAATGTCGACTGGGACGACATGTGGATCCACGAGGGCCTGGGCAGCTACATGCAGCCGCTGATGTCGCAGTGGCTGCATGGCGACATGGAATACATGACCCGCCTGAACGCCCAGCGCGTCGGCAGCAAGAACGAGTTCCCGATCGTCTCCGGCAAGGTGATGAGCGAGGACGAGGTCTACAAGCCCGCGGGCGGTCCGGCCGGAGACATCTACTCCAAGGGCTCGAACGTCATGCACACCCTGCGGGCGACGATCGGCGACGACGCCTTCTTCAAGGCCGTGCGCATCCTGGTCTATGGCCGCCCGGACCCCAAGCCCGGCAACTTCGCGCCGCGCTACGCCACCACCAAGGAATTCATCGCGATCGTCAAAGACGTGACCGGCAAGGACTATCAGTGGTTCTTCGACGCCTACCTCTACCAGGCCAAGCTGCCGGAGCTGCGCCAGACCCGCGACGGCGACGATCTGGTGCTGAGCTGGAAGACGCCGTCGGGCAAGGCCTTCCCGATGCCGGTCGAGGTCAAGGCCGGCGACAAGCTCGTCACCGTGCCGATGACCGACAACACCGGCCGCATCAAGGTGGGCGACGCCGTGCCGGTGATCCTCGACCCGGCCTCCAAGATCCTGCGCCGCCAACCCTACCTTGAGGACTACGCGACCTGGAAGAAGGCGTCCGACGAGGCCGCCAAGAAGGCCGAGGACGCCAAGAAAGCGGCGGCTGCTCCCAAGAAGAAGAAATAGCCGCCTGATGCTCCGCCGCCTCCCGGCTCCGGGAGGCGGCGGGCCGTGGTCATCTTCCGTTGACCCTGTTCCTTCACGGCTTGTAGGCCAAGGCGCCGTAAGGCTTTGCGCTCATCGCGAGCCAGGAAGCCCATGCTGACGCCCAACCATGTCGTGACCACCGCCCGCGCCGTCCTGGTGGTCGGCGCCCTGACCGCCACGACGCTGATGCTGGGTCCCTGGCCGGGCCTGGAGCGAGCGTTCGGCCTGAGCGACAAGGCGGCCCACGCGATCGCCTTTGGCGGCCTGGTCGCCGTCTCGTTCCTGGCCTTCCCCCGCATGCGTCGCAACGACCTGGCCATCGCCGCCGTGCTTCTGGGCGCCAGCGTCGAGGTGGCTCAGCTGTTCACCGCCGTTCGCGGCGCCTCGATTGGCGACTTCCTGGCCGACATCGCCGGCGTCAGCGTCATCTATCTCGCCAGCCATATCGAGAATGTCCGGGCCCTGGCGCGCAAGCGCGGGTCGGCGAGCTTTGCCGACATCGCCGCCCAGGATCATCGCCGCGGCGCGCGTCGGCTGGCGCCGGTGATCCGGGCCGCCTTCCCCTCGCCCATGGAGACGGTGGAAGCCGAGCGCCCGTCCAACTTCGCCGACCGCGCGGCCCGACGCTTTCCGCGCGGGGCCTGACTGATCAGGTGATGCATTTGACGCTGACTGGGTCGCTGCCCGGGAAGCTTTCCTCCAGGCCTTCGTCCAGCAAGGCCTCCTGGCGGCTTTCGGAACACTCCAGTTTCTCGGCCAGCTGATCGTGCTTTTCACGATCGCCCAGCGGGGTCTCGGCCTCGCGGGAATGGGGCGCGTCGAAATGCTTGTCCTCGTGCCGGACCTTGCCGTCACAGGCCATGTCGGCCGTCGAGGCGCTGGTCCCGTGCGTAAAGTGGCGGCCGGCTTCTTCTTTTTTATGGCCAAAGATCATGGGTCTCTCCCGGTTCTTCGCCCAGAAGGCGTTGGGAATAGAACCCTTGAGCCGGCGCCCGGGTTGCGCCCTACAGCCCGAACACCACGGACCACAAGACCACATTGGCCGCCGTCATGGCGACCATCAGCCACCGCAACCGGCGTTTGACGCTCAGGGCGCGCCCGTGCTCGTGAAGCGTCGGACCGGAAAGCACCGAAGGACCTACAAGCATCGAACCCTCCCACTGGGTCGCCCCGGCCCTTTGGGTCCGCCCAGCGGTGAGTCGATGCAAGCATAGCCATAAGGCTTTGTTTTCTGGACATTTTCGCGACTCGGCATCGCCGCGTTGCTAGGCTTCCAGTTCGATGTCCCAATAGAGGTAGTCCAGCCAGCTGGCGTGCAGGTGTCCCGGCGGGAACCGGCGGCCGCGATCCTGCAGTTCGTGCATGCTGGGGCGGCGCGCGGTGTGGAACGGGTTCATGCCCGCCTCGCGCGGCGTGCGGCCGCCCTTGTGCAGATTGCAGGGCGCGCAGGCGGTGACGATATTCTCCCAGGTGGTCCGGCCGCCGCGCGAGCGAGGGATCACGTGGTCGAAGGTCAGCTCGTCGGGCGAACCGCAATACTGGCAGGAGAACCCGTCGCGCAGGAACAGGTTGAAGCGGGTGAACGCCGGCGGACGATCTTGCGGCACGTACTGCTTCAGCGACACCACGCTGGGCAGCTTCATCTCGAACGAGGGCGAATGCACCACGTGGTCGTAGGTCGAGACCACGTCCACACGTTCGAGGAACACCGCCTTGATCACCTCCTGCCAGGGCCAGAGGGACAGCGGATAGTAGCTGAGCGGCCGATAGTCGGCGTTGAGGACGAGCGCCGGCATGCCGGACGGGGGGCGGGACAGCACCTGCATCAGGGCCTCCCTCCAGAGCCGAACAGGCTCCTGTGAAGCGGATACGCGGTCGGACTGAAGACGGGCCTCCTTCCTACGCATTCTCAGGAATCGCCATTCATTCCCGAACGCCTAAAAAGGATGGGCCAACTCGACGACAGAACCAAGACATGGTTGCGCCGGTTGGGCGACGATTTCAGTCCTGCCCGATCGCGATGATCTCAACCTCGCCGCCGGCCAGCATGGCGGTGTCGCCCACGCCCTTGCCCAGCAGGGCCCGGGCCACCGGCGAGACGTAGGACACCGAGCCCTGGGTCGGGTCCGCCTCGTCCTCGCCGACGATGCTGAAGGTCTGGCGACGGCCGTCTTCGCGATCGAAGGTGACCGTTCCGCCGAACTGCAGACCTTCCGCCGCCGAATCAAGCTCGCGCAGTTGGGCGCTGGCCCGGCGGGCGGACCAGTAGCGCAGGTCGCGGGTGGCGCGGGCCATGGCGGTGCGGTCCTGGGCGACGTCGCCACCGGCCTGGGCGGCGCTGTAGGCGGCGCGGGCGTCGGCCAGCGCCGCTTCGATCCGCGCCAATCCCTCGGGCGTGACCAGATTGGGATGCGGCGAGATCGGGCGGTCCAGCAGATCGGCGGCGAACGCCTCGCTGTCGCCTTCCTTGGTGAAGGCGACGCTCATGGCCGCATCGCGTCGGATCGGGAAGGAAACGTCATGTCTGGGAAATCCGGCCCGCGACGGGATGTTCCGTCCGGGAAGCATCCGACCTAGGCGCGCACCGCGGCGGGATCAAGACATGCGAAAGCCGCCGGCGATCTCGCGCGGGCGGCTTCGGACAGTTCAGGCAGAGCGCTCAGCCTAATCGTGTCGGCGGGACAGCGTGTAAATCCGCTGATCCCGTCGGCCACGAACGCTACCGAAGTTTAGATCGCCACGCCGATCAGGGCGGCCGCGACACCGACGGCGGCGGCCAGGAAGAAGCCCACGGCCATGCGGTCGAGAGCGGTTTCAAAGGCGAAAAAGAGGTTGGTCATCACACACATCCTTGAGTTGGTTGCGAGGCGCGGTGATCGAGAAGGCCGCTGCCTCGATCCAGATCGAGCCCGATCTGGACGGTGCTTAGATAGCATCAATCTAAGCGGCGTCAAGATAATCTTGACGCCGTTAGGATGGATTTTTGAACAGGAACGGTTACAGTGTCCGAGATGACACAGAGCGCTCCTTCCGAAGCCCGCCCCTACCACCATGGCGACCTTAGCCGCGCCCTGGTCGAAGCCGCCCGCCGCATCCTCGAGACCGAAGGTCCCGCCGCCCTTTCGTTGCGGGCCGTGGCGCGGGAAGCGGGGGTGAGCCCGGCCGCGCCCTATCACCACTTCAAGGACAAGGGCGAACTGCTGGACGCCGTCGCCCACGAAGGCTGGGCCGCCCTGGACGTCGCCCTTTCGGCGGCGCGGGCAAAGGCCGCAGACAGCAACGAACGGATGACCAGCCTGGGCGTGGCCTATGTCTGTTTCGCCCGTGACAACCCCGCCCTCTATCGGGTGATGTACGACTGCTCGCGTGACAAGGACGCCTTGCCCGAGCAGATGAAGGAAGAAGGCGCCTACTGCCAAGTGCGCAACACCATCGACGAGCGCAGCGGCGGCACGGTCGCGCCGCTGGACCTGGAACTGGCCACCATCGCCGCCTGGTGCGCCGGGCACGGACTGGCCGAGATGATCGGCTTCAAGCAGTTCGACCCGCTGAAGGAAGCCCTGGGCGGCGAGGAAGCCTTCCTGCGCGCCGTGTTCGAACACCTGGGCATGTTCGCCAAGCTGGATCAGGCCTGATTTCGATGATTGATGCGACCTACTCCTCACCCGTGCAACGGGGGAGGTGGCGCGATGCGGATACGCATCGTGACGGAGGGGGCGTCGGCCGCCGCAAGACGCCCCCTCCGTCTCGCCGCTGCGCGCCGAGCCACCTCCCCCGCACGCTTCGCTACGGGTGAGGAGAAGGTGTTCGCCACTCGCTTCGCGCCCTCCCCCACCGGCCATCTGCATCGCGGCCACGCCTTCTCGGCCCTGACCGCCTTCGACGCCGCGCGAATTGAGAACGGCCGGTTCGTGCTGCGGATCGAGGACATCGACGCCACCCGAAGCCGCCCCGAATTCGAGGCCTCGATCCTGGAGGACCTGGCCTGGCTGGGCCTTTCCTGGGAACAGCCGGTGCGACGCCAGTCCGAGCATCTGGCCGACTACCACCGGGCCATCGACGTGCTGCGCGAGAAGGGCCTGGTCTATCGCTGCTTCCGCACCCGCAAGGAGCTGGACATCGGCCGCGCGCCGCACGAGCCGACCCGCCCCTTCACCGGCGGTCCGCTGCATCCCGACGAGGAGGCCGCGCGGCTGGACCGGGGCGAGGCTTTCGCCTGGCGGCTGTCGCTGGACGCGGCCCGAGGCGCGCTGGGCGGCTTCGAAGACCTGCGCTTCACCGAGGAAGGCGCCGGACCGAATGGCGAGACCGGGCTGATCCAGGCCCGCCCCGAAACGGCCGGCGACATCGTCCTGGCCCGCAAGGACGTCGGGGTGGCCTATCACCTGGCGGTGGTGCTGGACGACGCCCTGCAGGGGATCACCCAGGTGATCCGCGGCCAGGACCTGTTCGAGGCCGCCCACATCCAGCGCCTGCTGCAGGCCCTGCTGGACTTGCCGACCCCGGCCTATCGCCACCACCGCCTGCTGGTCGGTCCCGACGGCAAGCGCTACGCCAAGCGCGACAAGGCCCAGACGCTGCGGGAGCTGCGGGCGGCGGGGGTGACGCCGGGGCAGCTGCGGGCGGAGATGGGCCTCTTGCCTCAGGCTCCGCCGCCCGCCTGCTCCACCAACTGGCCCATGGCCTTCAGATAGGCCCCGAACGCCTCGCGCCCGGCGTCGGTCAGACGAACGCGGGTCAGGGGCTTGCGACCCACGAAGCTCTTGTCGATCGCCACATAGCCGGCGTCCTCCAGCTTGCGCAGGTGGACCGACAGGTTGCCCTGGGTCACTTCGAGGAGATCCTTCAGCTCGGTGAAGTCCGCCACCTCGGCGCTGGCCAGATAGGCGACGATCCCCAGACGCACGCGGCCGTGGATGACGTCGTCCAATCCGCTGATGTCGAACTTGCCGCTCACGCGCTCGCCTCAGGCCGCCCGGACCGGTTCGCGCATCGCCTGGCGCATCATCACGTAGCCGGGCGCCATCATCCAGGCGAACAGGCCCAGGCCCGCGATCAGCAGATAGAGGTCCGGGCGGTCGATCAGCATGCCCAGGGCCACGCCCGAGGCCAGCCAGCCCAAGGCCACCAGCGCCATCCACATCCGCTTGCGCAGCACGAAGACCACGTACCAGACCGCGCCCTGCAGCACGAAGACCACGGCCGGGTGGAACAGCCAGTAGCGGAAGTCGTGATTGCGGGCGGCGGCCGAGGCGAAGATCAGGATCAGCGCCAGGTTGGCGATCCCGGTGCCCGAAAAGGCCGCGTTGACCGCCCGGTTGGCGACGCCGCCGGTCGGCCGCTTGCGATCCACGATGATCACCACGGTCATCATGATCACGAAGATCAGGGTCGGAACCCAGGCCAGCAGCAGGTTGCCCAGGGGCGGCAGGCGCAACAGGCCGATCACCTGGCCATAGTGCCCCAGGCACTGCAGACCGTAGATCAGACCGGCCCCCGCGTAGAGCGCGCCGCCCGCCACGCCGAGGCCCGCGGGACCACGGCTCTCGGCCACCGTTCGCAGGAACGCCAGGTCGTCCTGCACGGATTTGATCTTGTCGTTCATGGGCGCGGTCCCCTTCAGCGTTGCATCATGGCCGTTCACAGGATTCGTCCCAACAGCGGCATGCGGCGCAGCGCCATCGTCGTCAGCCAGCTGAGCGCCACCGCCCCGGCGATCACGATCAGACCCTTGGCCAGCCCGCCCCAGGCCTGAGGCAGCAGCAGCCAGGAAAGCCAGGCGGTGAAGACATAGTGGACCAGGTACATGCCGTAGGCGTTGGCCTGCAGGCTGGCGCCGACCGGACCTGTCCTTCGGACGAAGCGCAGGAACACCGCCAGCACCGCGAACGACAGGGTCGCGCACCCCAGGACGAAGGCCAGGCCGCCGACCACGTCCAGCACCGCCTTGGGCGGCGGATTGGGCGAGAAGGCGATGATGAAGGTGGCCACCACCGCGACCACCGCCGGAACCGGCGGGATCTGCCAGGCCCACCAGCGACGAGCCAGCAAGCCTTGTGGATCGGTCAGCCCCTGGCCGACGCCCGCCGCCCCGAACGCCAGGCCGGCCAGGAAATAGACGAGGTAGTGCCCCGCCCGACCGGTCTGGATCAGGAACGGCCCCTCAAGCGTCCAGTGGCCAAACGGCAGGACCATGTTCAGCGGCACATAGGTCACGGCGCTGGCCGCGACCAGCAGCAGGAAGGCGCGGCCCGGACGGCGCGCGGCGCCCTGCGTCCAGCGGCCCAGCGCCGGGATCAGGCGGGGGAACAGGGCGTCCAGCGCCGTGGCGACCACGCCGAACGCCAGCAGCACCCACAGGAACCAGGCCGGACCGCTGGGCCAGAAAGGCAAGCTCGCCCAGGCTTGGGCGAAGGCGGAGAACGACGGCGCCCCGCCCGATTGCAGCCAGGCGGGATAGTAGGCCAGCGGCGCCAGCAGCCCCGCGCCGATCACGAACGGCGCGCCCAGCCGCAGCGCCCTGCCCTTCAAGAAGCCGCCCGGGCCCTTGGCCTTCAGGCTCTCGGCGACGAACAGGCCCGAGATCAGGAACATCAGCGACATGAAGAACAGGTCGTTGATCATCGTAAGCAGGCCGAAGCCGCCGAACTTTTGCGGATCCACGACCGGGAAGACCGTCCACAGGATCGGCGGCTCCGTGAAGCCTTTCGGCGGCGGCGCGAACGGGTGGTAGGTCAGCACCGCGTGATGGGCGATGACCAGCAGGGTCAGGAAGGCCCGCACGGCGCCGACCGGCGCGTTGCGGTCCGCCGAGGCGGTGATTTCGATCGATTTGAGAGGCGCGTGCATGGCCGAGCTCCGTTGCGATGGCCGCAACATGGATCAACTTGTTTGTTTTGTAAACTTGTTGATGAACATCGTTCTATCGAGCGGTCGTAAGGTCTCGCGACGACCGGGCGTTGCCGAGCCGACGCCCGCCTCATAGGGTCAAGCTTGGAGATCGGCGCGGGGCGGAGCCGTTGGGCGAAATACTCAAGGAACCGGACGCGCCCTGGATCGCCTTCCTGAAAGGCGCGGGCGGCACGGCCGCCGCGGTGGGCCTGCCCGTCCTGGTCCACCTCCTGTTCTTCCCTCGGGAGGGCAGCGACGGATTCTGGCTTCGGCTTTTGGTCTGCGGCGCGGTCATCAGCGCCATCTGCCTGCTGGCGGGGACCGCCTGCGCGATCTGGGCCCTGGTCCAGCGCTGGGCCTATGACCGGGTGACCGGCGATCCTTTCCACTGAAGCGCGGCCTCCAGGGCGCGAGGCCGCCCTTGCTCCCCGCTTGCCGCCATGCTCACTGCGAGGCCTCAGCACCACGGAACTCACATGCGCAAGATGATCTGGGGCGCCGCCCTTTCCGGCGCTTTCGCCGCCTTCGCCCTGGCCGGCGCCGCTCACGCCGCCGAGCCGAAGTTCACGCCCGGCCCCTGCGCCGGCGACTATTCGGGCGTCAGCAACAAGATCCAGTGCGGGACCCTGGTCGTCGACGAGACCCGGGGCGGGCCGAGCGCGCGGCGGGTCGCCATCCCGGTGACCATCCTCAAGGCCAGCGCGCCCAAGGCCGGCCTGCCGCCGGTGGTCTATCTGCACGGCGGGCCCGGCGGCGGCGTGGTCGAGAACGTCGCCCGCAGTTTGCGTGGCCCTGCCCGCGAGCTGATCGCCGTCGATCAGGACTGGATCTATTTCGACCAGCGCGGCGGCGGGGTGGCCTCGCCGATCCTCGACTGCGGCGGCGTGGCCCTGAACGACGCCGGCCCGCTGAACGACGCGGCGGCCCAGCAGCTGATCGCCTGCGCCCAGCGCCTGAAGGACTCCGGCGTGGACCTGTCGCGCTACAACGCCGTCGAGGTGGTCAAGGACATCCAGGACCTGCGCAAGACCCTGGGCCTCAAGCAGATCGACCTGTTCGGCGTCTCGTACGGCACCCGCATCGCCCTGGCCGTGGTCAAGCACGACCCGTCCGGCGTGCGCGCCGTGGTGCTCGACTCGCCCTGGACGCCGGAGGCCAAGTGGGCCGAAGGCGGGCCGGAAATGGTGTCGGACGCGGTGAAGGTGATCTTCAAGCGCTGCGCCGAGGACGCCGCCTGCAACGCCAAGTATCCGCATCCGGGCGCCGATCTCGACGCCGTGGCGACCAAGCTGCTGAGCGGTCCGCAGACGATCGGCGGCAAGGTCTACGCCGCCGACGACCTGGGCGGGTTCCTGATGGACGCGGCCTATAGCGGCCCCGACGCCCGCGCCCTGCCCGCCACCGTCGCCAAGTTCGCGGCCGGCGACATGAGCGCCCTCGCCGAGCAGATGGAAGGCCGCAGCGGCTACCACGAGGCCCAGCACCTGACCCACCTGTGCAAGGAGGAGTTCCCATTCGAGAGCGAGGCGGCCATGCGCAAGGGCGCCCAGCGCGACCCGGTCTCGCGGCTTCTGGAGGCCTCGATGGGTCGCTACTTCGCCGTCTGCAAGGCCTATGACGTGGGCGCGCCCGACCCGGTCGAGGCCCAGCCGGTGTCCAGCCCGATCCCCACCCTGTTCCTGGCAGCCGAGATCGATCCCGGCTGTCCGCCGGCCGTGGCCAAGGCGGCGGTGGGCCGCTTCTCCAAGGGCCAGCTGAGCATCATCCCCAACACCACCCACGGCGTCTCGCGCGGCAGCGCCTGCGCCCGCAAGATGATCCGCGGCTTCCTGGCGGATCCGTCGGCGCCGATCGATCAGAGCTGTTTGCGGCCGGAGCACGACAAGCTGGTGTTTGATCTGGATTAGGGGACCAAGTCCTCCCCCCGTGGGGAGGCGATCGCGCAGCGATCGGTGGGGGGCGTTTTAGGATCATCGACCGTAGGTCCGGCTATCTTCCGAATACT
>ERZ511473.399-NODE-399-length-75353-cov-4.874063_pt1 | contig 75353 bp, 67 predicted proteins | sample MGYA00374947_ERZ511473 | MGnify/ENA primary metagenome ERZ511473 (study PRJEB26303, sample SAMN06343854) | sediment metagenome | isolation source: hot spring sediment | place: Canada: British Columbia | collected 2012-09-26 ... | reverse complement strand
GCGGGCGATTCGGCAGGGCTGGGCGTCAGCTCCACAATCGCTTGCAGCAGGGGCGCGAGACCCTCGCCCAGCGCCGCCGAGCCGCACAGCACAGGCACGATATGCCCTGTGCGCACCCCCTCGTGAAAGCCATGCACCAGTTCCTCGTCGGTCAGTGGATTGCCGTCGAGGTACTTTTCCAGCAGCGCGTCGTCGGTTTCGGCGGCGGCTTCCATCAGCATTTCGCGGGCGCGCTCGACCTCCCCGTGCAGCTCGGCGGGCACGGGCGACGGGGCAATATCGCGGTCTTTGCCCAGATACGCCTTCTGGTGCAGCACATCGACCACGCCCTTGAACTGCGTCTCTGCGCCGATGGGGATTTGCAGCGGCACGATGCGGTTGCCGTAGGCGTTGCGCAGGGTCTGTAGCAAGCCGTTGTAGTCCGCGCCGTCGCGCTCCATCTTGTTCACGAAAATCAGGCGGGGCAGCTGGCGCGCCTCGCACAGCTCCCAAGCGTTCTCGAAGCCGACCTCCAGCTCCGCTTGCGCGGGCGCAACCAGAATGACCGAATCGACGACCTGCACCGCGCTGTAAAGCTCGCCGATGAAGTCGGGGAAGCCCGGCGTGTCGATGAGGTTGATTTTGTGTCCCTCCCACTCGATGGGCAGCAGGGTGGCGCTGAGGCTGATTTTACGGCGCTGCTCTTCGGGGTCAAAGTCCGAGGTTGTGTTGCCCGCTTCAATGCTACCGACGCGGTCGATGTGTCCAGCGATATAGAGGAGATGCTCTGCGAGAGTCGTTTTCCCGCTCCCGCCATGTCCCGCCAACGCTACATTGCGTATCTGCTCAAGCGCGTACTGTTTCATGGCATGACTCCTGTGTGGCTCCCCGTCGGTCGCTGTAATAGATAGCCCCTCACCTGAGGGAGAGGCTCGTTGCGCCGTGCGGGGCGTGTTGCGGACAGCCTGCGCGTTCAGGGCTGCCTTGTATGGTGGGCGGTGCTGGACTCGAACCAGCGACCTCTTCGGTGTGAACGAAGCGCTCTACCGCTGAGCTAACCGCCCACGCGCATGGTGCGCGGGGTGGGACTCGAACCCACACAGGCTATGCCCACATGGCCCTCAACCATGCGTGTCTACCAATTCCACCACCCGCGCGTGGCAAACGCAATTATACCCCAACTGCGCGGGCGCGTTGTCAAGGGGCGCAGGCTCAGACCCACTCCAACGCCTGCTTGAGATCCAGCACCAAATCTTCGGGATGCTCTACGCCGACCGAGAGCCGAATCAGCGCGTCGGTGATGCCGAACGCCTGCTGCGTCTCGCGGGGCATATCGGCGTGGGTCATCGTCGCGGGGTGTTCCGCCAGCGACTCGGTGCTGCCCAGACTCACGGCGAGCTTGATGAGCTTGAGCGCGTTCAGGAATCGGAACGCCTCCGCCTCGCCGCCCACAATCTCGAACGAGATCATCCCGCCTGGCGCAAGGCACTGCTTGCGATAGAGCGCGAACTGCGGATGCTCTTCGGTGAGGTGTCCCAGATAGTAGACCCGCTGCACTTTGGGGTGGTCGGCGAGGAAGTCGGCGACATAGCGGGCATTTTTCATTTGCGCGGTCATGCGCAACTTGAGCGTTTCGAGGCTGCGCATCAGCAGCCAGCCCGTCCACGGACCCGCCATCGTGCCCAGAAAGGTGCGCAGCGCTTTGACGGGGGCGAGTTTGGCGCGGCTGCCCAGACACGCGCCCGCAATCAAATCGCTGTGCCCGCCGATATACTTCGTCGCCGAATACAGCACCAAGTCCGCGCCGTGCTTGAGCGGATGTTGCCACAGCGGTCCCAGAAAGGTGTTGTCCACCGCCACGATTACCTCGCGCCCGTTGGGGGCGTACCGCTTCGCCAACTGGCTGCAGAACTCGATGTCGACAAGCGCGTTGGTGGGGTTGGCAGGCGTCTCGATGTAAATCATCGCGAGGCGGTCGCGCAGCGGGCAGTCCGCCAGGATTGCCTCCACCTGCTCGTTGGGCGCGCCTGCAGGAAACGGCACGGCGTGGATGCCGAACGCGCGCAGCACGCTGCGAAACAAATGATCCGTGCCCCCGTACAGCGGCTCGTTGTGGAAAATCATGTCGCCCGGACGCACATACGCCAGCACAGCGGTCGCAATCGCCGCCATGCCGCTTTCGAACACCGCACCATCCTCCGCCTCGTCCCACAGGCACAGACGGTCTTCCAGAATCTCCAAGTCGGGGTTATTGATGCGGCTGTAGATGAGTCCTGCCTGTTCGCCAGGCTTCGGCTCGCGCAAGCCATACGCCAGTTCGAAAAACGCCTTGCCCTCCTCGGCGGTCTTGAACACGAAGGTGGAGGTTTGGAAGATGGGGCACTTGATTGCGCCTTCCGACCATTCGGGCTTGTAGCCGTAGCCCATCATCAGGCTTTCAGGATGGAGCGGCGTTCCGTCGATGTAGCCTTCGGGTTTGCGTTCCGTCATCGTCGACCTCACTGGGGGGATTGTACCCGATGGGCGGCGTTTTGTGGGCGCGCCAGCCGTTGGCAATGACCAGCAGCGTGCTGCCCAAGTCGGCGACGATGGCAGCCCACAGCGTCGCGTTGCCCGTGAGCGCGAGCGCGATAAACACCGCCCGCACGGTCAGCACGAACGCGAGGTTCTGCTTGATAATTCCCAGCGCGTGGCGCGCCGTGGCGATGAGCATCGGAATGCGGCGCAGGTCGTGCGTCATCAGTGCGACATCGGCGGTCTCCAGCGCGAGGTCGGCGCCCCGCTCGGCGAAACTGACGCCCACATCCGCGTTGGCGAGCGCGGGCGCGTCGTTGATGCCGTCGCCCGCCATCCCGACCGCTCCGTAGAGGGCGCGCAACGCCCCAATCGCGTACTCCTTCTCGTGCGGCAGCAATTTGACATAGCATTCCCCGATGCCTGTGCGCTCTGCGATGGCGGCGGCAGACTCGGGCGTGTCGCCTGTGAGCAGCGCGGTATGCACCCTTAGCGCGTGCAACTGGGCGATTGCCTCCGCCGCGTCGGGGCGCACCGTGTCGCTAAGCGCGAACACCGCGCGCGGCTGACGGTCAAACAGCACCACGGTTGTCAGCCCCTGCGACTCAAGCGACACCAGCAGCCGCTCCAGCGCCTTGGAGCAGGCGTTGTGCTGCTCCATGAAGCGGTGGTTGCCCATCCGATAGGTCGCGCCCGCAACGACGCCCGTGACGCCCAGCCCCGGCGACGCCTCGAACGACTCCAGCGCGATCGGCGCGACGCCCTGCGCTTGGCAGTAGACGCGGATGGCGCGTGCAATCGGATGCTCCGAATGGCTCGCGAGGCTGTGCGCGATGCGCAGATGCTGGGGGATGGGGCGTTTGTCGAGGCTTTGTGCGGTCGCCACGCGCAGGTCGCCGTAGGTGAGCGTGCCGGTTTTGTCGAAGGCGAACGCGCGCAGGCGCGCCGCCTGCTCCAGCACGGCTGCGCCCTTGACCACGACGCCCTGCCGCGCCAGCCCCGTCAGCGCGCGCAGCAGCGTCACGGGGACGCTAATCACCAGCGCGCATGGGCAGCCCAGCACCAGCAGCACCAGCCCGCGATAGAGCCACTCGCCCAACGGCGCGCCCAGCAAGAGCGGGGGCAGCAGCGCGACGCCCGCCGCCAACGCGAGCATCAGCGGGGTATACACCTGCGCGAAGCGGTCAATCAGTCGGTCTACCCGCGCCCGACGCGCCTGCGCCTGCGCCACCACCCGCGCGATATGCGCCGCCAGCGTGCCCTCTGCCGTCGTGCTTGCCTCCACCTCCAGCGAGCCGTGCAGGTTCAGCGACCCTGCATAGACCATGTCGCCGACCGCCTTCTCGACAGGGACACTCTCGCCTGTAAGCGGCGACTGGTCAACCGCCGACGCGCCCGCCACAACAACGCCGTCGATGGGCACGCGCTCGCCGGGCGTGATGCGCACGCGCTGCCCGACGCGAATCTGCTCGACGGGAACCGTGCGCCAAGCGTTGTCGGGGGTCTGCACCGTCGCTTCGGCGGGGGCGATTTGGAGCGCGGCGCGCAGGCTCTGCTCGGAGCGTTCGCTGGCGCGCTGTTCCAGCAGTTCCGCCACTGCGTAGAGCGCGAGTACGACCGCCGCCTCGCCCCACTTGCCCAGCGCGAGCGTGCCCGCGCTCGCCAGCGTCATCAGCAGATAGATGTTCGGGCGCAGGCGCACCAGCGCGTGCAATCCCTGCCACAGCACGCCGCGCCCCGCCAGCACAATCGCCGCGCCTGCCAGCCCCATCGGCAGCGCGCCTTCCACCCCCAGCCACTCGGCGACCTCCGCCCCGAACGCCAACGCCAACCCGACGCCAATCGCCCACGCCTGCCAACGCGCCGACCCGCACGCGCACACCTGCCCCATACGGGGATTATACCACCGCACACAGCGGTATAATAGACTATGCGTCGAAAACGCGCCCGCCGACAGCGAGGTATAATCTCCACGGGTGAGAGCATGACGAACCCGTTTCCTGGCATGAACCCGTACCTCGAAGACCGTGCGCTGTGGAACGACTTCCATGCGCGGTTAGCAGTGTATATCAGCAATCAGTTGCAGGCACAGGTACGCCCGCGCTATGTGGCGCGTGTGGAAGAGCGCGTCTACTTGGAGTTTGCCGAGCGCGAGATTGTCCCTGATGTCGCCCTCTTTCGCCGTAGACGACCCGACTCCGATGGCGGGGGAGGCGTCGCCGTGCTGGAGCGCGAGTGTGACGCCCCAATCGTCCTCCAATTGGAGGAGGTTCCCCACACGGAGACCTTCGTGCAAATCTTCGACCGCCAAGACAACATGCGCTTGGTGACGGTCATCGAAGTGCTGAGTCCCTCCAACAAAGAGGTGCACTCCGATGGGCATGCGCTCTACCTGCGCAAGCAGCGCGAGATTCTGCGCAGCGAGGTGAACCTTGTGGAGATCGACCTGCTGCGCGGCGGGGAGCATACGCTGGCAGTGCCGCACAAGCTGCTGCAGGCGAACGCGCCCAACGGCTGGCACTACTTGGTGAGTGTGAACTGCTGGTTCGAGCGGTCGATGTATTACCTGTACCCGCGCACGGTGCGTGAGCGGCTGCCTGTGATTCCCATTCCGCTGCTGCCCGACGACAAGCCCGCGCGACTGGATGTGCAGGCGGTGGTGGAGCAGTGTTATGTGGACGGGGCGTATGCGGACACCATCGACTACCGCCGCGATCCGCCGCCGCCCGCGTTCAGCGAGGCAGACGCGCAGTGGATGGATGCCCTGCTGCGCGAGAAGGGGCTGCGGTAGCGCGGATTATCCCCTGTGCCCCTGCAGGAATCCCGCCAAACCCGCCGAATCCCGCGCCTATGCGCAGGCTGGCTGGATACGGCGTAGGGCTTCTGTTGCTGCTGTGTGGCGTGTGGGCGGACGAGGGCATCTCGCCGCTCGCCCCGCGCTATGAGGCGTCGCTGGAGCGACCGACGCGCACGCGCGGCGTCTACGCGATTCGGAATGTCACGGTTCACCCGATGACCGCCCCGCCGATTGAGGGCGCGACGGTGCTGATCCGCGACGGCAAAATCGCCGCCGTCGGCACGAACATCCCCATCCCGCGCGGCGCGACCGTCTACGACGGCAAGGGCAACCACCTCTACCCCGGCTACATCGACGCGCTCACCACGCTGGGACTGACCGAAATCGGCTCCATCGCCGCCACCATCGACACCACCGAGACGGGGCAGTTCAACCCGAACGCCCGCGCCGAAATCGCGCTGAACCCCGACTCGGAACTGATCCCCGTCACGCGCGTGAACGGCACGACGACAGTGGTCGCCGCGCCCACGGGCGGAATCCTGTCGGGCATGGGCTGCGTGATGAACCTCGACGGCTGGACTTGGGAGGAGATGGTCATCAAGACGCCAATTGGGCTGATGATGAACTTCCCTGCGCCGTCGGCGACGCCGAACCAGGGCGCGGACGCCCGCCGCCGCGACTGGCAGAGCCGCATGCGCCCCATCGATGAGTTTTTCGACGACGCGCGCCGCTACCTGCGCGCCCACCAAGCCGCAGGCAAGGACGGCATCCCCGCCCACGAACGCGACCCGCGCTTCGACGCGATGATTCCCATTCTGGAGGGCAACCTGCCGCTGCTTGTGCGCGTCAACAGCGCGTTGGGCATCCAAGCCGCCATCCGCTGGGCAGAGGAGCAGAAGGTGCGACTCGTGATTGTGGGCGGCGCAGAGGCATGGCGTGTCGCCGACCTGCTGCGCGAGAAGCAAGTGCCCGTGATTCTGGAGGGCGTCCACAATATGCCCAGCGCGGAATCGGAACCCTATGACGAGCCGTTCGTGCTGCCCAAACGCCTGCACGAGAAGGGTGTGCGGTTCTGCATCGCCAGCAACGACGCCAGCAACGCCCGCAATCTGCCCTATCATGTGGCGACCGCCGTCGCGCACGGGCTGCCCCGCGAGGAGGGGCTGAAAGCCATCACGCTCTACCCCGCGCAGATTCTGGGGCTGGCGCATCGGCTCGGCAGCATCGAAGTGGGCAAGGACGCGAACCTCGTGCTGGTGTCGGGCGACCCGCTGGACATCCGCAGCGAGGTGCTGCAGGTCTGGATTGCGGGGCGTCCCATCGAGATGACCAGCAAGCACATCCGCCTGTACGAACGCTACCGCAAGCGTCCGAAGTGAAGCCGCGCCCACTGTTCCAAGCGCAGGCGCATTTCGGGATGCCAGTCGTGCCCGTGGTCTTCGTAAATCAGCAGTCGCTTCGGCTGGGGCAGCGCGTCGTATAGCGAGACGACCACAGGCGCGCGGATGCCAGGGTCTTTCAGCGCGAGGCTCAGTTGCACAGGCGCGCGCACATACGGCGCGTGGTTCACCGCATCGTAATACTGCAGCGTGTGTAGCAGCGCGTCACGCGAGACGCCCGTCGCCTCCATGTAGTCCTGAAACTCTTTGATGGGATAGCGCCACACGGTTCTGCCCAGCAGGTACTCCCAGTAGGTCAGCGCGGGCAACTCGGCGACGACGCATCGCGTAAGGGGGCACCACGCGCCCAGCATCACCGCCAGCCCGCCGCCCTGACTTAGCCCCGCCGCGACCAGAAAGCGCGAGTCGACCTCTGCTTGCGCTGCCAGGATGCGCATCGCCAGTAGGCTGTCTTGCACCAGGCGACGATAGATGTAGGTCTGGGGCGACTCGATGCCGCGCGTGAAGTAGCCCAGTTCGGGGCTATACGGCACATTCGGCTCGACGGCGTAGCCGTGTAGGTTGATGGAGAGCGTAATCAGCCCCTCGAACGCGGTGTTCTCGTTGATGGGCACGGTACCGACGCCGTAGCCCGGCAGGTACAGCACGGCGGGCGCAGGCAGGGGGATGTTGCGCGGTACGGCGTACCAGCCCTCGCGCCCGCGCCTGTCGATGCCCACCCAGCGCAGGCGGTACACCGTGTGCGTGGGCAGGTCGTCCCCCGCCTGATGCACGCGCTCGAAGTGCAGCGGCGCGGACTGCGTCTCCTGCGCTGCCGTGCGCCAGAACGCCTCGAAGTCGGCGGGCGGCTGCGGCGTCTTCAGCGGGACGGCTGCCGTCTCCATCGGGGCTTACTCGAACACCGACCGCTCCACAGGCTCGATGTGCAGCCCTGTGGTGTGCAGCCACGCGGTGGCGCGCTGAATCTCCTCGATGGGTCCCTCCAGCGCGACGAACGCCCAGCCCGCGTCCTCGTTGATGTTCGCCTTCAGGATGTTCACCTTCAGGTCGAACTCGCGCCCCAGCCGCCACAGCCACGGAACCTTCACCTGCTCAGGGTTCGTGGTCGCTATCGTCATGTGTACGGTGGTCATTCGGTCTTCTCCTTCTCGGCAAAGAGTGCGTCCATCATCTCGTAGGCGTAGCGCAAGTGCGGAATCACGATAGAGCCGCCGACGATCAGCGCGATATTCATCGCCTCGTGCAGTTCCTCGCGGGTCGCGCCCTCCTGCACGCAGCGGTCTAAGTGATAGAAGATGCAGTCGTTGCAGCGCAGCACCATCGATGCGACCAGCCCCATCATCTCTTTGTATTTGACGGGGATTGCGCCGTCGGTGTACGCGCTGGCGTCGAGTGCAAAAAAACGCTGGAACGGCTTGAACCCGCTGCCCAGAATGCGCTCGTTCATCTCCTGCCGATACAGGCGCGTCTCGGTTGGCTTGCGTTGCATCGGCATAGAGTGTACCTGACGGCGTTGAGTCGCGCCTGATTGGGAATCCGTTCATCGTGCAGGCGTAGGGGGCGAGTTTCTCGTGCGGTCATCACAGCTTCCAGCATAGTATCCAGAAGATCCGCCTCGTCGCGAAACAATCCAATCAGACAGTAGCTATCCGTCTTACCCTCTGGCAGCACGAGGACACGAACGCGCGTCCCTGAAGGAAGATTGATCGACTCCTCCAGCTCGATGTGCGTGCCCCAAACGGTTCCGATGAGTGTCGTCAGCCTCACGATGTATCAGGATATCCTAATCGGGCTTCTACCAATCGCGGAGACACAGTTTACAAAAACAAGCGAGATTGAAGACCCCCTCTTTAAGGTTCCCCCTGCGAGCAGGGGGAACCGAACAGGCGCGTTGCTCGGTTCCCCTCGCGAAGCGGGGGGAACCTAAAGCAGGGGGCAATTGTAAACTCCGCCCACGCGGTTGGTATTATTCCGCAGGTATGCGAGTATACCGAACCCCTTGCCCACCTCAAATATAAATCCGATAGGTCGGCACTTCGAACGCCAGCGTAATCAGCGACCAGATAGACCCCATCGTGAAGTCGCCCAGAATCAGCCCCAGCGCGAACTGTAGCCCCTGCCGATGCACATGCCAACCCCCAAAGCGCAACAAACACACCTTCAGCAGCCAGCCCAGCAGAAACGGGAACCAGAAGTAGTCCACCGCGAAGCTGACGCCGAGCGCGTAGCCTGTCGGATGCAACGGGAAGGCAGGAATCACACTGCGCAGCCCCTTGAGCGACAGCACCACCAGCGCGCCGCCCGCCAAGTAGTACCAGCGGTCAGGGTGGCGCAGCGGCTCGTCGGTCAGCCAACTGTTGAGCCGACTGAACGACTCCTGCCCCAGCCAGAACTTGAAGCCCTGACACGCGCCCTCCGCCCCGTACCGATAGGTCACATGCAGGTTCGCCCAGCACACCAGCACGAACGCCAACGCCGACACAATCAAGATTAGCCCGCCCAGCCACAACGGCGAAAGCGCGTACTGCTGCCCCATCCGCAACGCCTCCAACTGGTTCGGCATCGGATGGCAGCGGTAGCCCCGATTGAACCAGTAGAGCGACTGCAACACGGTCAGGTTATCCACGCCCAGCCCGCGCAGGGTGAACACATCGAACATGATGCGCTGCGGGTTCACGAAGTAGATCTCGTGCGGCGCGCCCAACTCCGCCCGCACGCGCGTAATCGTGAGCGCAAGCAGGAAGTAGATCCCGAAAAAGAGCGCGGCGACCCAGAAGTCCATCCGCAGCAGCAGCGCGTTGTAGAGCGCAAGCACCATCACCCCGCCGCCCAGCCCCAGCCAACTGAGCCGATAGAGCGTCCGTTCGGGGTGGTCGGGCGTCCACGCGGCGCGCCACGCCTCGCGAAAGGTCGCCCGCGCGCCCCATAGCAGCATCAGCCCCAGCATTAGCCACGCGCCCGCCGCCTGCTCGTTCAGGAACGGAAACCCGCGCCCCGCCGCCGCGTCCCAGCCCATCACCGCCCCAAGCACCTGAAACCCCTTGCGCGCCAGCATGAAAAACCACGCCGAAAACGCCAAATCCGCAGGCATCAGGTACGCCAGCCCCACCGCGAACGGATACGCCGACATGTTGAACGGCGCAGCCGCGCTCCACGGGCGCGTCGTCAGAAACTGACCGATGTTGTATTGCTTGATCCACTCCACATGGGGCGCGGACGGGAACAGCACATGCAGCCCGTTCAGCCCGCTAATCGAGAGCGCGACGGCGAACCCCGCCCACATCCAGCGCGACATCCAAAACACGCCCGACGGCTCCGCCATCGCCAGCGGCAACTGAATCAGCGGGAACGCCAACTTCTCGCCCTGCGTCCACTGCTTCAGCACCAGATAGTTCAGGCACAGGCACATCAGCACGAGCGTCAGGATCAGCCCCGCCCAGAGCGCGAGCGGCTTCGCCCACAGCAGCAGCCAGTCCCAGCGGTACGGCGAGACGCCCCCGTTGTAGTAGGCGCGCACGGCGTCCTCGTCCCACACGAACAGCGCGTGCGGCACATACGCGAAAAACCGCTCGCGCCAGCCCGTTTCGGGCGTGCCGTGCCGCTGCAGGTAGGCAATCGCGCCGAACAGGTTCTGCAGCATATCGTGCCCCGCGAACACCGCGCCCGTCACGATAATGATGTAGACCACCGTCAGCTCCGCGCCCGTGAAGAGCGCCGCGCCGCGATAGAGCCGCAGCAGCCAGTTCAGCAGCGCGACCACAAACAGCGTGAAAATCGGCGTGATGAAAATCGGCAGGCTGGTGATGTCCAGCGTGTACCAGCGCACCTCGATGACGGTAATCCAGTAGATGTTAAGCGTCATCAGCGCGAGTCCGAGCGCGAAGGCGCGGGGACGCACGGCGGCCTTGCGCGCATGCGTTTCGTGTGCCTGCTCTGCTTTGGGGCGTGCAATCATCGTTCTGAAGATACGCCACAACGCGCTCAATTCCCGCTAAAGCCGCCCGCACAGGGAACAGACTCGCGCCCGAACTGAATAGACTCGTGTGCAGACTGAACAGACTCGCGTCCAGACTGAATAGACTCGTGTCCAATCGGAACAGGATGAGCAGCCGACTCCAGTCCCCTGCGCGCCGCGCCGACAATTTAGCCATGCAACATTACGGAGGATGACCTATGAACTGGCTCAACAACATCAGCCTGAAGGCGAAGATGGGACTGATTATCGGCGTCGGCGTTGTCGGACTAAGCGTGTTCGCTTGGATTGCCTACACCGCCTTGCAAAAGGTGCGTATCGGTGGAGACGAATACCAGCAGATTAAGCGCGCTACTCAAGCAACCACCGACATCTTTCCCCCCGACGGTAATGTTCTGATGCTGGACTGGTACTATCGTCGGGTCGTGCTACGCGTGGTGGACGGCGAATACGACATCGCCCGCACGCTCTACCAAAGATACAAAGAGCAGCGCGAACGGTACAACAAGACCGCAGAGAAATGGCGCGAGTACCCCGAGCTCTATCGTGTGATGTCGTTCGAGTCGCCCAGCGTGAAGAAATACATCCAACTGCTGGAAACGCGATTCGAGCCCGCCTTTGAGCGCGGCGACTGGAAGGCTGTCACAGACCCTAAACATACGACGGTCATCGGCGCTGCCATCCGCGAAGTCGATCGCGTCTACAAAGAGAGTAGAGAGCAACTCGCTAAGTTTCAGGAAGAAGAGGAACAACACGCTGCTGCTCTTGTACGCAAAGGCACCCGTCTGATGGGCGTTGTGTTTATTGGCACGCTGCTGGTACTGATTGCCTTCAGCGTGCTGATTGCACGGCAGATTATCCGCACGGTGCAGGCGACCCAACACGCCGCCCAACAACTCGCACAGGGCGACCTCACCGTCCAAGTGCCCGTCTCAGGCAAAGACGAGATGAGCCAACTCGCTCAGAGCATCAACACCGCCATCCGCGCCCTGCGTGAGGTACTCGCGCAAGCCAACGCCACCGCAGGGCAGGTCGCCAACCAAGTCAACACCGTCGTCAGCCGCTTCGGACAGGTTGCCCACGGCGTCAGGCAGGCAGGAGCGGCTGTCGACGACTCCACACGCGGGGTGAGCCGCATCGCCAGCGAAGCCCAAAACGCCAGCTACACCCTCAACCAACTCCAGCAAGCCGCCCAAGAGGTCGCCCGCGGCGCCCAACAAACCGCCCACGCCTCCGAAAACGGCGTCCGCCAAATGAACGAGGTCGCCCGCGTCGTGCGCGAGGTCGCCCAAGGCGCCGAACAGACCGCCCAAGCCGCCAGCGCAGGCGTCAACAAAATGAACGCCATCGCCACAAGCATCCGCCAGACCTTCGACCAACTCCAACAAGCGCAACAGTCCGCTGCACACGCCACCCAAGTCGCCGAACAGGGACGCGCTGCGCTCCAACTCTCCCAGATCGTGATGCACAGCATCGATGAGCAGACCCGCCAAGTCGCCCAAGAATTGCAGGAGCTGGCGCAGATGTCCGCCTCCATCGGCGGGATTTTGCAGACCATCGAGGAAATCGCCCGTCAGACGAACCTGCTCGCGCTCAACGCCGCGATTGAGGCGGCGCGTGCAGGCGAGGCGGGGCGGGGCTTTGCGGTCGTCGCCGAAGAGGTGCGCCGTCTGGCGGAGCGCAGCGCGCACGCCACGCGCGAAATCCAGTCCATCATCCAGCAGGTGCTGACCAAGACCGAGCAGACCGTGCAGGCGATGGAGCAGAGCCTCAACGCCGTGCAGCAGGGCGCGCAGGTCTCCATCGAAGTGGCGCAGGGCTTGGGCGCGATTATCCAGTCGGTGGAGACGATTGCGCAGCAGGTGGCGCGTTCGGCGGACTCGATGCGTGCGGTGCAGCAGAACGCCGACTCCACCCTGCAGGAGATTGAGCAGATTGCGGCGATTGCGCAGCAGTCGAGTGCGGCGTCGGAGGAGATGCTCGCCAGCACGGAGATGACGACGACGGCGTTGCAGCAGATTGCGGCGATAGCGCAGCAGTCGAGTGCGAGTACGCAGGAGGTGTCGGCGTCGGTGGACAGTCTGTCTGGGATGCTGTCGCAGACGGTGTCGGTGTCGCAGCAGGTGGCTGCGGGTTCGCAGCAGGCGTCGGCGTCGGTGCAGCAGCAGGTGTCGGCGATTCAGCAGTTGAACGCCGAGATGGCGCAGATGGGCGAGTCGGTTCGGGGCTTGATAGCGCAGGTGCAGCGGTTCAAGCTGGGCGAGAACGGCTCGTCGCCTGCGCAGGGCTTCGGCGAGGTGGTGGAGCTGCCGCGCGCGGCGTGACAAGTGCCCCTGCGGTGAATTCTCGACCTATGGCAACTGCTGCCCCCCTCCTAACCTCCCCCGTACACGGGGGAGGAACTCCCTCCCCGCGTGCGGGGAGGGTTGGGGGGGCTATGTCTCTCACTGCAAAGACACTTATCGACTGTGCAGCCAGAGTTCATAATTCCCCCCTCCGTAGGTTCCCCCCGCTTCGCGAGGGGAACCGCGCACGGGTTCGGTTCCCCTTGCGTGCAGGGGGAACCTCTTGTTTTTGTAAACTGTGTCCCCGTGATTTGTATTACTCCGTCGCTGTTGGCTTGGCAGGCACGGAGAGTTTCTGTTCCACCGCCGCGCTTTTGCCCGCGCCGTTGAAGACCTTGATGCGCACGGTATGCTCGCCCGCGGGTAGCGGCTTGGTGCGGATGCGGAACGGCTCGAACGCCGAGTCGAACATCCCGTCCAGCGGCTCCGCGCTGAACCATTCGCCGTCGCCGATTTGGTACTGCACGCCGACAATCGGCGCGCTCTGGCGCAGGACGCGACGGGCGCGCTCTGACGCCTGCTCACTGCCGTTGGCTGATCCTGCCGCGCGTTCTTCGAAGTATTGGAACGCGAACCCCGTCAGCTCCGCGACGCCGTTCTCGGCGACTTTGACATCCCGCTCGCGCACAGAGACCACAGGCGGCGTGTTGCACACCACGATTGGGACGGCGGGCGAGTAGACCGTCGCGTAATCAGTCGGCGAGGCAGGCTCGTCGGTCGCCATGATGCGCAGGAGGTACACCCCGTCGGGCACTTGCGTGGTGTCCCACTCGAAGCGGGTTTTGGCGTCGGGGCGTTCGGCGCGGTTGGGCGCGTCGTCCGACTCAGGTTCGGGTGCGCCAACGCTGGGTATGCGCGTTTGTCCCATCTGCGCCATCTGCTGCTGGATCTGGGCGCGGAACTCTTCGGGCAGGTCGTCTAAGCCAAGCGCGTCAATGGAGGGCGGCGCGTCAGGGGCGGTTGGCATATCGGCTGTGGGGCTGCCGTTCGGCTTGGGCTGCCCGTTTTTGAGGGGCTGCCAGTCGCCTGTGCCGTCGCGTGCGATTTGCACCTCGTAGCGCAGGGTATCGCCGTCGGGGTCGCGTCCGCGCCAGCGCAGGGTGTGCTTATCGCTGATGGCTTGGTAGGGCGCAAGCCCCATCAGCTGCACTTCGGGCGGGCGGTTCTGCGGCAGGTAGCTCACGCTGAAGCGGTGCAGCGTCGGCGAGGCGTCCCCTGCGCCTTTTAGATGCACGCGCACCTGCAGGTACTGCGCGGGCGGGCTGAGAATTGCGCTGCCTTCGGCGTTCTCGTAGGCGGTCGTCCACGCGCTCCAACTCGCGTCGGGTTCGGGCGTGTTGCCTGAACGGGTCTGCAGCGTCAGGTGTGCGCCGTCGGGCAGGCTCGCGCTCCAGCGCAGTGCGCCCCAGCGCGCGGGCGCGCCCGCATCCAGCACGGGCGAGAGGTAGACCCCCTCGGCGGCAGGCTCCAGCGCGTAGAGGCGCCCATCCGCCGACGCCAGATGCAGCCGCTCGCCCACCACGCCGCCGCCCACCAGTTGCAGCCCCCGCTGGCGGAACAGCAGCGCGGGTTTCGCCGCCCCCGAATCGGTCGGAATCAGGTACACCTCATCGGGCGTCAGCGCGTACAGGCTATCGTTGTGTATCACCAACGCGCGCCAGTCGCGTTTCAGGTCGCTGTGCAGTTGGGTCAGCCCGCCTGCGGGCGTCCAGCGGTAGAGTTGTCCCGACGGCGCAGTCGCGACATACAGGTTGCCCGCTGCGTCTGTGGCAAGCGCGACGACGCTCGGCTCAGGCAGCGTCGCGATGGGGGTTATTGCGCCTGCGGGATCGATGCGGTAGACCATCCCGCGCTCGGATGTGCCCGCGTAGACCGCGCCGTCCGCGCCGACGGTCAGCGCGCTGAAGTGCGTCTCGTCGACGGTCAGCAGTCGTCGCAGCGTGTTGCCGTCCCACGCCAGCACCTGCGCAGGCAAGCCTGTGGCGAGATACAGCGCGCCGTCGCGCCAGCGCATGGCGTTCACATAGCGGGCGTTCAGTTGCGCGATGGTCTCGTAGCCGCGCTGCCCGACGCGGCACAGCGTCCCTTCGGGCGACAGCCCCGCGTACAGGTCGCCGTTCTCGCTGCGCGCCAGCGCAGTCGCGAACGCGCCGGGCAGGGCGGGGTAGGTCTGCTCGGACGGCTCCGCGCCGACGCGCACGATGCGCCCGCCGACGCCCCCGCCCAGCAGCAGCCCTGCATTCCCGTCGGGCAAGACGCTCCAGACGAAGTTCAGCGGCGCGCTCGGCAACGCGCGCGGGGCGACCGACAGCCGTATCGCGCCGTCCATATCCAGCGCCGCGCCCTCAAATGTGCCCCGTCGGAGTTGGTCGAACCGTGCGGGCTGCCATTGGCGCGCTGCGCGGCTGACCGCGCGCGTGTCGGGGCGCGCGCCCGCCCCAGCGTCAAGGTCGGGGAACGACGGCTCGCCCAGCGGGGGCGGCGACGGGAGATTGGCGACAATCGCGCTCGCCTCCGCCGACGGCAACGATTCCGTCTCGTCCACCTCGGCGGGCGTCTCCTCGCCCTCCACAAAGGGCGGCGGGGCGAACCTGCCGAACGGGCTGCGCCCTGTGTCGGCGGGCAGCACGGTAATCATGACGCTCTGCGCGCCCTCCAGCACATGGGGCGTGTCCACCACCTGCTTGATGCGGTCGGGCGTCTGCTGCGCTTTGGAGACGCGCTGGCTGACGAACACGCTGCGCATCAGCGGGGGCGGCTGTAGCAGCGGCGCGCCCGCAACGCTGATGGTCGGGAACGGCAGGTTCAGCGCGACGGTCATCTGGTGGTTGCGCTCGCGGTTGAGAAACTCGCGCAGTTGCGCTTCGGTGTCCAGCCCCCCGCCGCCACTGAATGCGCCCTCGCCCAGCAGCAGGGCAAGCAGCCCCGTTGCGCCCGTCGGCGCGCCGCCGCCCCCCGCGCTCACCTGCAGCATATAGCGTCCAGGCATCATGTCGGCGGGGAGGCGCAGGCTCGTGCGGTAGGCGTCCGTCGCGCCGTCGCGCATGCGCACCTGCACCGTTGCCTCAATCCGCTCGCCAGGGCGGTAGGTGAAACGGTCTACCTGCAGGCTGTCGATGACCGCCGCGCCCTTGCCAGGCTGCACCTCTACCTCTACATCGATGCGCTGCAGTTCGACCTTCTGTTCGGGAGCGTTCAGTAGCAGGCTCAGCGCGTAGTTCAGGTCGCCCAGCACAGCGAACGCCAGCGAGTCGCGCGTGGCGACGCGGTTCTCGTAGCGGATCTCGCCGAACGGGCGCGTCTGCAGTCGCCAGCGCACCGTCGCGCTCGCCTCGCCCATCTCGAAGTGGACGCGATCGAGAAACTCCAGCGCGGCGGTTAGCGCAATCTCGCCCGTGAACATCGGGTGGTTGAACACCTCGCAGGTGAACTCGCGTTGCACGGCGCGGGCGGAGTTCGTGATACGGGCGGTCATGGGGATCATCTTCGCGCGTTGCCCCATGCGCCCCGCGACGGCGAACGCGCCGTCATAGTAAATCGCACCCAGCGGCTGCGCACGGTTGCCCAACTTGAAGGAGACCGCGTAAGACGAGAAGACATCCACAATCTCGGCGGCGTGCATGGGCATCTCCACCGCGCCCACGCCGAAAAATGGATGCCCGAACGCCAGCACATAGTCGCCCTTGCGGTAGGTCAGGGTGCCAATCGCCGAAAGGTCGATATCGCCCGTCGCCAGCGGGGTGGCGACCGCTGCGCCAGGTTCGAAGCGCACGGGCACTTGCTTGGCAGTGCCGCCGCCCGGCGCCATCAGTGGGGTGAACCCGTGGCGCTGCAGCATCGCCTCCAGATACTTCATCGTGCGGGGCGAGACGCCGCTGACCATAATCGGGGTCATCAGCGGGCGCGCCCACGCGACATTCGGCGTCGTCGGCTGCTCGTGCCCGATGTAGACCCCCGCGTAGCGCACGCCCGCTATCCGCACGGGCTTGCGTATCATGTGCCCGCTGCGCAAGTCGGCGAGTTGCGACTCGGCGCGCGGGTGCAGGTTGGTCAGCATCGCTTCCAGCGGCGTCACCAGCGCGACAGGCTCTTTGGGGAACCCGAACCCATACGCCAGCGCGCCCACAATCTTGCCCTCGATGAAGATGGGGCTGCCGCTCATGCCCGCAATCACCATCGCGCCGCGCTCGGTAATCGGTCCCCCGCGCATCATAATTATCACCAGCGGGTAGCCGTACAGCGCGTTCTCCAGCACGCCGACCACTTCCACCTCGAAGCGTTCGATCTTCGTGCCCTTGAACACGGTCAGCCCGTAGCCGCGCATGCCCGGCTTGAGTTGCGACACAGGGAACACATCGCGTAGCATGGGGCGTACATCGGGGGCGTCTTGCGACCACGCGAACACCGTCAGCCCCACAAGCAGCGTCAGCAGAATCGAGCGCATGATGTACCTTGCCTCCTCGTGGGCGGCTTGTTCGGCGGGCGCGCGGGGATTCCTGCAGGCTAAGCGTGTCGGGCAGGGTCAATTCAGGGCGCAGGGGGCGATGTGCCCCCTGCATGGCTTACCGCTTCGGGCGGAACTGCGGCTTGGGGATGTCGTCCTCGGCGGGTTCGGGTTTTTCGGGTCGGTCGGGTCGCGGGGGACGGTCTGGGCGACGGTCGCCGCGTGGGGGCGCGGGGCGTCGGTCGCCGCGCGGCGCGCCGCTGCTCACAGGCGACGCTACCGCGCTCACCGCGCCGAACTCGGCAGGTTGCTCCAGCCCGCGCGTGGTCAGGTTAATGCGTCCCATGTGGTCGATCTCCTTGACGCGCACGCGCAGCGTATCGCCCACCTTGACCACCTCGTCGGGGCGGTTGACGCGCTTGTCGGTCAGGTCGCGCAAGTCCACCAGCCCTTCCTTGCCTGGCAGCACCTCCACGAACGCGCCGCGCGCCATCAGGCGCGTCACGCGCCCTGTGTAGACCTCGCCGACGGCGACCTCTTTGGTCAGCGCCTCAATCATCTGGCGCGCCCGCTCGCCCGACTCGCCGTCTGGCGCGGCGATGTAGATTTTGCCCGTCTGCTCGATTTGAATCTGCGCGCCCGTCTCGGCGGTGATTTTCTTGACCGTCTTGCCGCCTGGTCCGATGACCTCGCCGATTTTGTCGGGGTTGATCTCCATCACGAAGATGCGCGGCGCACGCGGCGACACCTCAGGACGCGGCGCAGGGATAACCTCCAGCATCTTCTGCAGGATATAGAGGCGCGACTCGCGGGCGCGGGCGAGAGTCTCCTCGATAATCGGCATCGGCAAGCCGGGGATTTTCAGGTCGAGCTGGATGGCGGTGATGCCGTTCGCTGTGCCTGCGACCTTGAAGTCCATGTCGCCGCAGGCGTCCTCCATGCCCTGTATGTCGGTCAGGATGGCGTAGCGGTCGTCGCCCTCGTAGACCAGCCCTGTGGCGATGCCCGCGACAGGCGCCTTGATGGGCACGCCAGCGTCCATCAGCGCGAGCGTGCTGCCGCAAGTGCTTGCCATCGAGGTCGAGCCGTTCGACTCCAGCACCTCCGAGTAGAGCAGGATGGCGTAGGGGAACTCCTCTTCGGGGGGAATCATGCGCTCCAGAGCGCGTTCGGCGAGCATGCCGTGTCCGACCTCGCGTCTGCCTGCGCCGCGCAGCGGGCGCACCTCGCCGACGCTGAACGGCGGGAAGTTGTAGAAGTGCATGTAGCGCTTGCTCTCTTCCTCGCTGAGCGCGTCGAGGATTTGCGCCTCTTGGAGCGCGCCGAGCGTGCAGGTGGTCAGCACTTGGGTCTGCCCGCGCTGGAACAGCCCGCTGCCGTGCGTGCGCGGCAGCAGCCCGACGGCGCAGCTGATTTCGCGGATTTCGTTCGGCGCACGCCCGTCGGGACGCTTGCCCTCGTCCAGTATCAACTTGCGCACGGTCTCCTTGATGACCTCGTCGACCGCCATGCTCAGTTCCAGCTCGCGCCCAGCGTAGGGCGGCGGCGTGTCGGGATCGGGCGGAGTGTTCATCTGCACGACGATTTCGTCCTTGAGCTGGCTCAGCCCCGCCTCGCGCGCCAGCTTGTCGGGGTTCTGAATCGCCTCTTTGAGCGACTCGCCCGCGAACGCCTTGACCGCCTCCTTGATTTCGGATGGCACGAGGTACATCGGCAGTTCCGCCTTCGGCTTGCCCACCTGCGCCCGCAGTTCCTCAATCAGCGCAATCACCTTCTGGTTCTCCAAGTGCGCCAGTTCGAGGGCTTGCTGCATCACCGCCTCGGGCAGCTCGTTGGCGTCCGCCTCGATCATCATGATATGGTCGGGTCGGCTGGAGACGACCAGTTCCAGCTCGGAGAGTTCGCTGATGTCGCTGTTGGGGTTGACGACAAAATCGCCGTTCACATACCCGATGCGCACGGCGCCCAGCGGTCCGTTCCACGGGATGTCGGAGATAGTCAGCGCGGCGGACGCGCCGATGATGCCCAGCACGGCGGGCGGATGGTCGAAGTCCACCGACATCGGCAGCACAATCACCTGCACCTCGTTGCGCATGCCCTTCGGGAACAGCGGGCGGATGGAGCGATCGACAAGGCGTCCCTGCACAATCGACTCGTCGGAGGGGCGTCCCCCGCGCTTGATGAACCCGCCGGGGATCTTGCCGACGGCGTACTTGCGCTCCTCAAAGTCCACAATCAGGGGGAAAAAGTCGATATCGGCGCGCGCTTTCTGGCTCATCGTCGCGGTGACCAGCACCACGCTCTCCCCATAGCGCACGACCACAGCGGCATTCGCTTGATTCGCTAAAACACCTGTTTCCAGCGACAATAGGTCTCCGCCGATCTCGGCGGATACAACGATTGGTTCTCGCATTGTGTGAAATCCTCCTCTTTACCGCTGCGAGCGAATGCCCAGCCGTTGTACCAGCGTGCGGTAGCGCTGAATGTCCTCGTTGGCGAGGTAGTTCAGCAACTGCCGTCGCTGTCCGACCAGTTTGACCAGCCCGTAGCGGGAGTGATAATCCTTCCGATGGGTCTTGAGATGTTCCGTCAAATAGTTGATGCGCGCGGTCAGCAGCGCAATCTGCACTTCGGGCGAGCCTGTGTCGCCCTCGTGGCGTTTGTACTCGTTGATGATCGCCTGTTTCTGTTCGGGCGTGAGCGCCATAGCGTTCTCTGTACCTCCTTACTCGGTCTGTGTGCGCTTGGGGCGACGCCGCTTCACGAAACCGCCCACAGACGGCTTGGTGAAACAGCCTTCGCCCCGCGTGCGCAACGCGTATTATACCCGACGGCGTAGTTTTTCGCGCTATAACTCCAGTGCGCCTTGCTGGGGCGCGTCTACAGGGGCAATCAGGCTGGGGTCGTCGTTGGCGGGGCTGTTGACGCGCGCGTCAACGGGGTAGGCAATCAGCAGGTCGTCGGGCGCGGGGCGTAGCAGCGGCGCCAGCGACGACAGGGGCGCGTCGGGGTCAAGCCACAGCGCGTAGGCGTCGGGCGGCAGGATGACCGCCATACGGTCGTGCAGCGGGCGCACCGTCGCGTTCGCGTCGGTCGTGATAATCGTGCAGGTGTGCAGTTCGCTCCCGTCGGGGCTGTGCCAAGTCGCCCACAGCCCTGCCAGACCCAGCGGGAGGTCGTCGCGCGCCCGCACGAAGTAGGGACGCTTGGCAGCGCCTGCCTTCTGCCACTCGTAGAAGCCGTTGGCGGGGATGATGCACCGTCGGTAGCGGTAGGCGTCGCGGAAGGCGGGCTTCTCGTGCAGCGTCTCCGCGCGGGCGTTAATCATGCGGTTGCCGATGGTGGGGTCTTTCGCCCAGCGCGGCACGAGTCCCCACACCAGGTGCGTCCATTCGCGTTGGCGCGTGTCGGGGTTGTCGCGCAGGGCGAGCAGGGGCTGGCTCGGCGCGATGTTGTAGCGCGGCGGCACGGGGTGCGGCACGGGCAGCCCGAACCGCCACGCGAGTTGCTCGCCGTCGGCGTATAGAGCGTAGCGTCCGCACATTACTTTGGCTGATACGCCGCCTTCATCGCCCGCACGCGCTCGGCAATCTGCGCGGCGGCGGTCTCCAGCGGCAGTTTGTCGGGCGTCTTGTCCGCGCGCAGGCGCACCTCCACCTGACCCTGCTGCACCGCGCGCCCGACTACGACTTGGATGGGAATGCCGATCAGGTCGGCGTCCTTGAACTTCACCCCGCTGCGCTCGTCGCGGTCATCGTACAGCACCTCCACGCCGTGCGCCTGCAGGGATTCGTAGAGTTGCTCGGCGGCGGCGCGCTGTGTGGTGTCTTCAGGGTTGACCAAAATCAAGATCACTTCGAACGGCGCGACGGTAATCGGGAAGCGGATGCCGTCCTCGTCGTGGTGCGCCTCCACGACGGCAGCCAGACAGCGGCTCACGCCCAGCCCGTAGCAGCCCATGATGATGGGGTGCTGGTTGCCCTCGGCGTCGGTGTAGAGCGCGCCCATCGCTTGGCTGTATTTGGCGCCGAGTTGGAAGATGTGCCCGACCTCGATGCCGCGCACCTCTTGCAGGACGCCTTCGGGGTGGCGCGGGGACGGGTCGCCCGCCTGCGCGACGCGCAAGTCCGCCCAGATGGGTTCGGGGAAGTCGCGCCCCCAGCACACATGGATCAGGTGCGCGTCCGCCTCGTTCGCGCCCGTGACGAAGTCCTGCAGCCCGCGCAGTTCGTAGTCGGCGTACAGGGGCAGGTCGGCAGGCAGCCCGACAGGTCCCGCGAAGCCCACAGGCGCGCCCGTGAGTTGCTGAATCGTCTCGGCGTCGAGCATCTCGACGCTCTCGCCGTGCAGGGCGTGCATCAGTTTGTAGGGGTTGAGTTCGCGGTCGCCGCGCACCAGCGCCGCCACGGGCTTGCCGTCCACGCGCATCAGCAGCGTCTTGACCAGACGGTCGGGCGTCGTGTTCAGGAACGCGCACACCTCCTCGACGGTGCGGGCGTTCGGCGTGGCGACCTTCTCGGCGGGCGGGACGCCTTCAATCGGCGGCGGTGTGAGTTTGGGGTCGGGCAGTTCGCACCGCTCGGCGTTCGCCGCGTAGCCGCTCTTGTCGCACTGCAGCACGCGGTCTTCGCCCCCAGGCGCAATAATCATGAACTCCTCGTTGCTGCCGCCGCCGATGGCGCCCGCTTCGGCGTCCACAATCAGCGTCGGCAGCCCCATGCGCTGGAACATGCGGATGTACGCCTCGCGCAGTTTTTGGTACATCGTCTCCAGCGCGTCGGCGTCCGCGTCAAAACTGTAGCCGTCGTACATGATAAACTCGCGTGCGCGGATGACGCCCCCGCGCGGGCGCGGCTCGTCGCGGAACTTCGTCTGAATCTGGTACAGCAGCAGCGGCATCTGGCGGTACGAGCTGACCGCGTGGCGGATGATGTCGGTGATGACCTCCTCGTGCGTGAAGCCGAGCGTGAACGGGCGTTGGTGGCGGTCTTTCAGGCGGAACAGGATGTCCAGCCCGCTGCGTCCCGTCTCGTCCAGCAGCTCTTGGGGCACGAGCGCGGGCATAAAGAGTTCGATGCCGCCGATACGGTCGCTCTCCTCGCGCACGATTTGCTCGATTTTGCGGATGACGCGCCAGCCGAGCGGCAGATAGGTATAGACGCCTGCGGCGAGTTTGCGGATGAAGCCCCCGCGCAGCAGCAGGCGATGGCTCGGCAGCTCCGCCTCGGCGGGCGCCTCGCGCAAGGTCGGCATAAAGTAGTGCGATGCTCGCATAGGGTTTGGTTGCCTCCGTTGTTGTGCAGGCATTAGTGTACCCTGCCGTAGGGACTACAAGCAGGACAGATGCTGTGTTGCCCCCACCCCGACCCTCCCCGCGTGCGGGGAGGGTTGGGGTGGGGGCTGCCTTCCCGCGAAAGCTTTCAAGGAGCGTGGCGATGCACACCTTTATTCAATCACCTGCCTACTTCCTCACCCCGCCAAAGGTGTACTCGTACCGCATCGGGTTGTAGCGCTGGTAGCCTTTGGGGGGGAACATCGCCTGCGATTCGGGGTTGTCGGCGTACATGCTGCGCCCATGCTTGACATAGTACTCGAACTCGTGGCGGAAGTTTTTGATGAAGGCGCGCACAGGCCATGCCGCCGCGTCGCCCAACGCACAGAAACTGCGCCCGTCAATCTGGTCGCAAATCTCCAACAGCAGGTCGATGTCCTCCATGCGACCCTTGCCCTGCAGGATGCGTTCCAGAATCTGCACCATCCAGCGGGTGCCCTCGCGACACGGGGTGCATTTCCCGCACGATTCATGCGCGTAGAACTCCGCCGTGCGCCACGCGAAATGCACGATGCAGGTATGCTCGTTCAGCACCATGCAGCCCCCAGAGCCGACCATGCTGCCCTTTTCCATCAGCTCCTCGTAGCCGATGATGGCGTCCTCGCACTTCTCGGCGGGCAGGATGGGCATCGACGAGCCGCCAGGGATGATGCCCTTCAGTTTACCGCCACGCACGCCGCCCGCCAACGCAATCAGCTCCATCAGCGGCGTGCCGAACTCGATCTCGTAGTTGCCCGGCTTATTGACATGCCCCGACACCGAGAAGATTTTTGTGCCGCGCGAGTTTTTGGTGCTTGCGCCCAGTTGCGCATACCATTCCCCGCCGTTGTTGATGATGTGGGGCACGCAGCTGAGCGACTCGCAGTTGTTGATGAGCGTCGGGCAGTTCCACACGCCTGCAATCGTGGGCAACGGCGCGTGGGGGAACTTCAGGCGCGGCTGCCCGCGCTCGCCCATCAGGCTCGACATCAGCGCGGACTCCTCGCCGCACTCGTAGGAGCCTGCGCCCATGTGGATGTAGAGGTCGTAATCGAAGCCGCTGCCGAGAATGTTTTTGCCCAAGTAGCCCGCGGCGTATGCCTGGTCAATCGCCTGACGCACGCGACGGGCGCACTCAACATACTCGCCGCGAATGTAGATGTAGCCGCGCTGCGCCCGCACCGCATAGCCCGCGATAATCATCCCCTCCACCAGCTGGTGCGGCGCTTTGAACATCAGCTCGAAGTCCTTGAAGGTGCCCGGTTCGCCCTCGTCCGAGTTGCAAATCACATAGTGGGGCTTGTCGTCGTCTTTGGGCAAGCCGTTCCATTTGATCCATGCGGGGAAGCCCGCGCCGCCGCGCCCGCGCAGCCCCGACTTTTTGACCTCCTCAATCACCGCTTGGCGCTCCATCGCGAGCGCCTTGCGCAACGCCTGATAGCCGCCATACTGCTCATAGACCTGTAGATCGTGATAGTTCGGAACATCGACATGCTTGAGCAACAATCGGTATTCACCCATAGCGAGCCTCCGTCGAAAGTATACCTTGAGTCGCCCTCTACAAAACCTCGCTGAATTGCCGATAATTGCCCCAGAACTGTCGGGAACGACTCGATGTGTTGCGTCGCAACGACAGGAGGGCAGAGTTTATGTACGAGGCATACTGGGGTTTGACCGAGCCGCCGTTTGCACTGACGCCCGACCCGCGGTTCCTGTATTTGGGCAAGGAACACGAGGATGCGCTGGTGATGTTGCACTACGCCATCACGCGCAATAGCGGGGCGGGCGTCTTGATGGGCGACATCGGACTGGGGAAGACGACCATCAGCCGCAAACTCATCGAGATTTTAGACCCCGTGCAATACCGTATCGCGCTGATTGTGAACCCCATCCTGACGCCGATACAGTTGCTTCAGGAGATTCTGCACCAGCTGGGCGTAGAGGTTCACTCGCGCAATCGGCAGCAGTTGGTGCAGGCGTTGCACGAGCATCTGATTCACATGTACGAGCATGGGCAGCGCGCCGTGCTGATGATCGACGAGGCGCACCTGATTCGCTCGGCGAACACTTTTGAGGAGTTGCGCCTGCTGCTGAACTGCCAGATGAACGACCAGTTCCTGCTGAGCCTGATTCTGCTGGGGCAGTTGGAGTTGCAGAAGAAGCTGGAGCGCGTGCCTGCGCTGAAGCAGCGGTTAGCCGTGCGCCATGTGCTGAAGCCGTTAGACCAGCAGGAGACGGCGAAGCTAATTGAGCATCGCATGCGCGTCGCGGGCTACGCGGGCGAGCGCATCCCGTTCACGCCCGACGCGCTGTACGAGCTGTATCAGCACACGGGCGGCTACCCGCGCCTGATTTGCCAACTGGCGGACAACGCGCTGCTGATGGGCATGGCGCAGAAAGTGCAGGTCATCGACGGCTACCTGATGCACGGCGTGATTCAGGACTACGAAGGGAAGGAGTGGTGAGGATGAACTTAGTGGACGCGATTCGAATGGCGAGCCAGCAACGGTTTCAGAGTCAGGTGGAGGCGCGCAGCCTCGATGCGCCCGTCGCCGCTGCGCCCGCGCCTGCAGAGGAGTCGGACAGCATCCAGACCGTGCGGTTCGAGGTGCGTCTGACCAATCAGCAGTTGCATGACCTGCTGCAGTGGCTGGCGCGCAATCTGCACCCAGTAATGACCCTGCGCGAGGCGGCGCGCTACCTGCGCCTGCATACAGCGGAACTGCAGACGCTCGCCGAGTCGGGCGTCATCCCCGCGTTCAAGGTGGACGACAAGTGGCGGTTTCTGAAAGCCGCGCTGGACGAGTGGATGCTGGCGCAGCGCGCCGCCGAATACGAAGTGAAGGAGGAGGAACCCCATGTCGCGTAAAAAGTTGCCGAAAGCGCGTCCGAGTGCGAAGTCCGCGCCTGTGCTGGCGATTGATATTGGCGCGTGCAGCGTCAAGCTGTGCGCAGGCGCGTTGCATGGGCGCACCCTGCGCGTGGAGCGGCTCGCCGAAACGCCTATCCCCGCCGACGCCGTGCGCGAGGGCGCGATTTTAGACCCCGAGACCGTCCTTCGCGCCCTCCGTGCGACGCTACAGAGCGCAGGCGTCAAGCACAAGCAGGTGTGGCTCTCGGTCGGCGGACCGCAGACCACCGCGCGCCCCGTGCGTCTGCCCCGCATGGCGCCCGAAGTGCTGCAAAAGTCCATCCAGTTCGAAGCGACGCGCTACCTGCCTTCCGCCGCCGAGGAGCATCTGATTGGCTTCCACATCCTGCCCACAGTCACCGAGGAGCAGATGGAGGTGCTGCTGGTCGCCGCGCCGCGCTCAACCGCCGACCCAATGCTGGAACTGGTCGAAAAAGCGGGGTTGGAGCCGCAACTGCTGGAGTTGCAGCCGTTTGCCGCGCTGCGCACTGTGCAGGCGGTGTACGGCGACGCGCTGCCTTACGCCTACGCGCTGGTGGACTTGGGCGGCGAGCATACGCAGATTACCGTCGTGCGGAACGCCACGCTGGTGCTAACGCGCTTCATCCCGATTGCCAGCAACACCTTCTGCGCCGCGCTCAAGGGCTACTTCAACTACACCGAAGAGGAAGCCGAGCAGGTCAAGCGCGGGCTGAACCTTGAGGAGCTGCTGCAGACGGGACAGCCGCAGGAGAACCCGCCGCTGCGCCTGCTTCAGCCGATCATCGACGAACTGATTCGCGAAATCCGCCGCTCGCTGAACTACTACCAGTCGCAGTACCCGTCGCAGGGCGGGCACGGACGCATCGAGCGGCTGTTCCTGTACGGGGGCGGCGCGCAGATGCACGGCGCGGCTGCCTACTTCGAACACAAACTGGGCATCCCGACGCAACTGGTGAACCCGTTCGAGGGCGAGGCGATTGCGCCTGGCGGGATTGCGCTGGAGCAGTTGGAGGCAGGGGCGCGCTGGGCGACCGTGCTGGGCAACGCGCTCGCGCCGCTGGAGATGGCGCAGCCGTTCGCCGAGCCTGTGGACGAGTCGGAACCCGCCGCCGCGCCCGCCGCAGCGGCATAAGGAGGCGTCTATGGCTGTCATCAACCTGATTGCACAAGAGCAACAGATGCGCCGCCAGCTGGAGCGCAAGACGCGCCTGCTGGGCTTCGGGTGGCTCTCCGTCGCAGGCGTGATCGGCGCGGGCTGGGCGAGCCTGCTGCTGTACGGCAACAGCATCAACGCGCAGCGCGCCCAAGTGGAGGCGCAACTGACCGAACTGCGACCGACCCTGCAACAACTCAAACAGACGCAGGCGCAACTCGCCGCGCTGCAGCCGCTGGTAGAAACCCTCCAGAACGCCCAAAAAGACACCCGCCGCTGGCTGCAGCTGTTCCAGCACTTCAGCCAGCACACGCCGCAGGGGTGCTACCTCATCGGCGCGGAACTCGGCAAGCGCGCCGACCCCAAAAAGCCGATGGAAATCACACTCAAGGGGCTTGCCGAGACGCAGCAACTCGTCGGCGAGCTGATGCTGCGCCTGAACCAGCACCCCGAACTGGAGAATGTGCGCCTTGATTATAGCCAAGAGCGCGCCCTGTCGGAACTGACGACCGTCGTGGAGTTCCAGATTACCGCCCAAATCAAGGGCACGGCGCAGACGCAATCCAACCCGCAAGGAGGGCAAGGTGGCAGTTAGCAAACGCCTACAACGCGCGCAACGCGCGGCGAAGATGACCGCGCTGCTCACCGTCGCGACCTTCGCGCTGGGCGCAGCCAGCCTCTACCTGCCCTGGAGCATGGCGCAGGAGAACCACGCGCGCCTGCAGGAGAAGCAAAAAGAACTGCAGGAGGCGCAACAAGCCGCCAGCCAGCTCCAGCAGGTTCAAGACGAATTGCAGAACACCCAGCGCGACCTGCAGTTTCTGGAGCGGGGGGTCAGCCAAGCCGCGTATGTGCCCACGATGCTCAAGCAGTTCGAGCAGACCGTGCGCCAACTGAACCTGCAGATTGTCGCAATTCGCCCGCAGGCGCCGCCCGTGAAACTGCCCACCACCAACCCCGACGGCAGCACCGACTCCAGCCAACCGCAGGAGCCGCCCAAGCCCTACGACGAGCAACTGTTCGAAATCCAACTGCGCGGCAAGTTCTGGGATACGGTGCGCCTGCTCAAAGGGCTGGAGACCTTCCCAAAAATCCTCGCCGTGCAGAGCCTGAACGCGCAAGCGAAAACCACCGCCGAAGAGAGCACTGACAACCCCGACTTGGAAATCAAGATGGTCGTCAAGGCGTTCATCTTCCGCGAGGGCAGAGGGCAGACCAGCACGGCATCTTCTGGAGGCTAAACGATGGCGAACGCGAAACCCGAAAACGGCAAGCAAGCCGCCAATCCGAAGCAGGTGCTGATTCTGGCAGCGCTGTTGGCGGTAATGGTCACCGTCGGCGTGGTGCAGTTTGGCGGGCTGCTGGGTGGGGGCGCACCGCCCGCGCCGAACCCGTCGGGGCAACCCAACACTAACGCCCAGACAGCGACGCCCCAAACAGAGCAGTCGGACGCGGGTCGGCTGACTTTGCCGCCGCTTGCGCCGCGCGACCCGTTCCGACCCGTGATTGTCGCCGCGAAGCCCCAGCAGGAGGAGCCGAGCCGCATCGTGCGCACGGAGTCCACCAGCCGCCCGAAGCGCGAAATCGCAGGCGCGCCACCCCTTGCGCCGATGACCCTGCCGCCAGGACAGTTCGGCTTGCAGCCCGCCGAGAACGCACCCACGCCCGAAGCCGAACAGCCGCACTACACCGTCACGGGCGTCGTGCAGGGACCGAACTCCGTCGCGATTGTCGCCGACAAAGAGGGACGCCAACGCTTCGTCAAGCCGGGCGACCCGCTGGAAGACGGCTGGCGCGTGGTCAGCATCCAGCGCGGCGCACTCGTGCTGCAGAAAGGCAAGCAACGCATCACCATCCGCGTCGGCGAATCGACCGCCCCTAACGGAGGCAACACACCATGAGAACGCGAAACCCACTTGTGCTTTGGTTGCTTGGAGCATCGTTTGCGCTGCCCGCTTTGGCGACCGCGCAGGTCGTGCAAGCAGTCAGCGTCTCAGAGGAGCGGGGACAGACCCTGATTCGCATCACGGGCGAGCGACTGCCGCGCCCCAGTGTAAGCATCTGGCGCAACCAGTTTCTGGTGCTGGAGTTTAACGCGCGCTTTAGCGGGCGCGGGCGCGAGGTGAGCCAGAAGACGCCCCATCTCATCAAACTCCGCTACGGCTGGTTCAGCAGCCGCCCGCCCAAAGTGCGCGTGGTCGCCACCATGCGCGGCAGGCAGCCCTACGCGCTGGAGCCGACCCCCACAGGCTGGCAGGTGCGCCTGGGCAAGGCGACCGAGGCGAGCGCGGAGGCGTCCGAGCCGTCCGAGTTCAAGACCGTAGACGCCGCGCCGAAGCCGACCACCGTCGCCAGCGCGTCCCCGACGCCCCCGCGCACCTACGCGCCCGAACCGAACGCCGCGCGCGAGGGGACGACCGTCGCCTCAACCGCCGAGCCAGCGCGACCCGCCCCACCCGCGCGAACCCTCGTGTCGCTCGACTTCGTGAACGCTGAAATCGGCGATGTGCTGAAAGCACTGGCGATTCAGTCGGGCGCGAACATCATCACCGCGCCCGATGTCAAGGGCACGGTCACGGTCAGCCTCACGCGCCTCACCGTCGAAGAGTCGCTGAACCTGATTACGCGCCTCAGCGGCTACCGCTATGAGAAAATCGACAACACCTATGTGGTGGGCACGGAGGAGTCGCTGAAGGCGTTCCGTGCGTCTGCCGAGCCAGTCGCTGCGCCCAAGCCGCGCACTGTGGAGGCGCTGACCTTCAAGGTCGCCAAGCCGACCGACATCGCGACCTACCTCAGCGCGCGCTTCCCTGAACTGAAAGTCACGCCGTCGGGCGAGAAGGACGCCACCTACCTGCTGATTGAAGGCGACGCGGAGACCGTCGAGCGCGCCCGCGAGGCGGCATACGCTTTCGAGCAGCAACTCACGGGCAGCGTGGAAATCGTCACGGAGGTCTACCGCGTCAAGTTCGCCGACTCGCGCGATTTGGCGCGAATCGTGACGCAACTTGTGCCCGGCGTGGCGGTCTCGCTGGGTCCCGACGCGCTGCTGAGTCGCGGCGGCGCGGGAGGCAGCGGCGGCGCAGGCGGACAGCAAGGCGAGATGACGGGCGGCGAGGCGCCCAGCGCAACCGCACAGCAGATGGGCGCACCAATGCAAGGCGGCGGGGCAACCGCTGTACAAGCCGCCCAACCGCCCAACTTGCTGGTGCTGGTCGGCACCACCCGCGAGGTGCTGCGCGCCCTCGAACTCCTGCGCAAGGTGGATGTCAAGCAGCCGCAGGTGGTCATCGAAGCAAAAGTGCTGGATGTCTCTGAAGGCAGCCTCAAGTCGCTGGGGCTGAACTGGAACATCCTGCAATCGGGGAACATCAACACGCTCGACCGCAGCGCGAACCGCTTGCCCCTGCCCGACAGCACCACCAACACGCCGAACCAGCAGGGCGTCGGGTTCAACCGCGACGGGCAACTGGGGCTGGACTTCACCATCGTCAAAAAGCCGATAGACTTCTCCGTGACGCTGAACGCGCTGGCGGAGGATCGTCGCAACCGCCTGCTGGCGAACCCGCGCGTGGCAACGCTGGACGGGCGTCCTGCGACCATCTTCATCGGCGACGAGGTGAACTATGTCAAACTGATTCAGCAGACGCCGCAGGGCGCGAATGTGCAGACCGACACGGTGCAGGCGGGCATCATTTTGCGCGTGCTGCCCCGCGTCCACGAGGACAACTCCATCACGCTGCACATTCAGCCCGAAGTGAGCGTGATCACGGGCTTTTTGGATGTGCCTGGCGGCGGGCGACTGCCCCAACTGGCGCGCCGCAACACCGACACCACCATCCGCGTTAACAACGGCGAGACGGTCGTCATTGGCGGGCTAATCCGTGAGGCGGACATCAAGACCATCCAGAAAGTGCCGCTGCTGGGCGACCTGCCGTTTCTGGGCTACCTGTTCCGCCGCACCAGCACCTCGCGCGACAAGTCGGAAATCATGATTAGCCTCACCGTGCGCGTGATCGAGTAGGCAGCATCCATTCGGGGGGCGCGCGATGCGCCCCTCACGACTCGCTTTCGGGCTGCACCTGATACGCCAGCAGAATCGCTTCGGCGACTTCGGCGAGCGGTTTGCCCGTCTGCTCGGCGGTCTGCTGCAGGCGGCGGAACGCCTCCTCTTCGGAAAGCCCAAGGTGCTGGATCAGCACGCGCTTGGCGCGCCCGATGCGCCGCCGCGCCTGCATCTCCTGCGCGAGGTTCAGGTTCTGCGCCTCCAGCGCGCGCAGTTCGCGATAGCGGCTAATCGCCACCTGTATCGCGGGCGCAAGATCCGCCTCGCGGAACGGCTTGACCAAGTAGCCCAGCACGCCCGCGCGATCCGCGCCCGCCACCATCTCAGGCTCGCTGTAGGCGGTCAGCACCAGCACGGGCGCGATGCGTTCCTTCGCCAGCCGCCGCGAGAGTTCGATCCCGTCCATTTCGGGCATCATGATGTCGGCGATCACGAGGTCGGGCTGCAGCGTGCGCGCGAGTTGCAGCGCGTCGACGCCGTTGTCCGCCTCGCCAACCACCTCGTGCCCCATCGCCTCCAGCATCGTGCGCAAGTCCAAGCGAATCACCGGCTCGTCGTCCACAATCAGCACGCGGTAGGTTTTCATCCGTCGCTTCCCTCCACGAAGACCTCCACATTGCGCGGGGCGAGGTACTCGCGTAGCCGTTGCGCCAGCCGAACGACCCCAGGCTGTTCGGTCTCGGCGTGCCCGCCTTCCAGCAGCACGACATCGCGCGCCCACGCTTCCCAAGTGTGGTGGTGGCGCACCTCGCCTGTGAGCAGGGCGTCGGCGTGCGCCCGCTGCGCGTCGGGTAGGTAGTCGCCGCCTGAGCCGCCGACCACCGCCAGCGTGCGAATCACCTTGCTCGGCTTACCGTACAGGCGCACATGCGGGTTGCCCAGCCGCTCGGCAAGGTAGTCGCGCAGTTCACTGCCGAGCATCGGCTTGGGCAGCGCGCCGACCCGTCCCAGCGCGTGCTCGGTTTGGGTGTGCAGCGGGTAGACATCGTAGGCGACCTCCTCGTAGGGGTGCGCCTGCAGCATCGCGGCGACGACCGCCGACAGCCGCTCAGCGGGAACCAGCATCTCGATGCGCGCCTCTTCGGCGTACTCGCGCTTGCCGACCTGCCCAAGGTACGGGTTCGCGCCCTCCATCGGCTCGTAAGTGCCCGTGCCCGCTGTGTAGAACGCGCAGCGACGATACAGCCCGATGACGCCCGCGCCCGCGTTCGCCATCGCGTCGATCACGGCGTCCACATGCTCGGTTGGGGTGAACACGGCGAGTTTGTAGGGCTTCTGCGCGGGTCCTTCGCCGAACGGGCGCACTTCGGTCAGCCCGACCTGCTCCGCCAGCGTGTCGTTGACGCCGCCGGGAGCGACATCCCAGTTCGTGTGGACGGCAATCAGCGCGATTTTCGCCGCGCACAGCCCTTGCACCGCCATCCCGATGGGGTCGTCGAAGCGGATTTTGCTCAGCGGGCGGAAAATCAGCGGGTGGTGCGTCACCAGCAGTTGGCACTGGCGGTACTGCGCATTCACCACAGTGCGCGGGTCGGGGTCTAACGCCACCAGCACGCGCTCGACCTTCTGACTTGGCTCGCCGATTTGCAAGCCGATGGGGTCGTTCGGGAACGCCCACTCTGGGGGAGCGATTTCGTTCAGGTAGTTCAGGATTTCGCCGACCGTCGCCGCCATAGCGCGGTAATTGTACCTACTCGCCCCAGTTGGACGGCGGGTCGTTGCGCAGTCCCAGCCAGCAGAGCCGTCCGATGAGCGCGCCCAGCGCGGCGGTCAGCGCGAGCGTCCAGCGCGGGTCCAACCCCAGCAGGCGCGGCGTGCGCTGGAGCATCTCCGCAGGCATAAACGGCACACTCAGCAGCGCGAATAGCCCCGTGACCATCACAAACACCGACATCGTGATCAGGAACACCCAGCCGATGGTCAGGCGCATCAGCAGAAAGATGCCGCCCAGCAGTTGGATAGTCGCGAAAAAGCGCAGGCTCAGCGGCGCGAGCCCGCCCTGCAGCGCCGTCCACCAGATGCTCGCGCCCACCACCAACCACACCAGCGCAATCAGACGAGTCGTCGGTTTCATCGATTAGGGCTGTCGGCTACTCCGTCTAAACTGATACGAGAGGTACACAGCTACACCCCGTTCCTGTGCATAGCGTTGCACCTGTTTGCTCGTGACTGCATGCCCAACCATCACAGGAAACACCGCGCGCCCACTGAAGATACGCTGCACAGGTTTGATTTTACGGCGCAAGAATCGATCAATCTCCTGCTTCGAGAGTTGCGTTTTGCATTCGCCGACAATCAAAACCCGCTCCCCAGCGCGTTCGCCCTCGCCGAAGATGTTGACCTCATACTCGTTGCCCTTGTCGTCCTCAACAAAGTCACGGGTCAGCGGTGTCATTACCCGAATGCCGTAGTCCCGCTCCAGAAGCGGGGGCAACGATTCGTAGGCGTCGTTCTCGAGGAGATAGCCAAGATCCATCGCCATCCCCCCCAACTGACGGGCGATGTCGTCTGTACGCCGTGTGAGCCTCTGTTCCGCCTTCACCAGATCCTCTACCATGCGTTCGAGCCGTTCGATTGCCCGCGTGTTTTCGGCAATCTGCTCGCTGTGTTTTTCCACGACTGCCCGCAGCTCAGCGATTGCCCGCGTGTTTTCGGCAATCTGCTCGCTGTGTTTTTCCACGACTGCCCGCAGCTCAGCGATTGCCCGCGTATTTTCGGCGATTTGCTCGCTGTGGCGTTCGGTGGTGGCGCGCAGTTCGGCAATCTGCACGCTGTGCTGCTCGGTCACCTGCACCAGCCGTTCAATCGCCCGCGTGTTTTCGGCAATCTGCTCGCTGTGGCGTTCGGTGGTGGCGCGCAGTTCGGCAATCTGTACGCTGTGCTGCTCGGTCACCTGCACCAGCCGCGCAATCTGCTCGCTGTGCTGCTCGGTCACCTGCACCAGCCGCGCCAACCGCTCGTCGATGCGATGGTAGTCCTCGCGGGTTTCCCTAATCAGTGTCTCTAATTGTCTGGCGACCTCTGCTTGCACCATCTCTTCCAACAGGGTCGCTACGCCAGCAGCGACTTGCTCCGCCCGCTCCGCAGGCAGTATCTCTTGGAGTAGGCTCAGTAGGCTGCTCCTCGGTTCCACGCACGAATTATACCGACTCAGGTATCCTACCTGCGGATGTCAGAGGTGCTGCTGACCGTGCAGATTGTGAACTGGAATGCGCGGGAGCCGTTGCGGGCGGCGCTGCGCACAATCCTGGCGCATCCCCCGCGTTTCCCCTACGAAATCGTCGTGCTGGACAACGCCTCCAGCGACGGCAGCGTGCAGATGCTCGAAAAAGAGTTCCCCGAAGTGCGCCTGCTGGTCAGCGAGCAGAACTTGGGCTTTTCACGGGGGCACAATCTGGCAGCGCGCGCCGCGCAGGGCAAGTACCTGTTCATCCTGAACCCCGACACGGAGGTGCTGCCGCCCGCGCTGGAGCTGTTGGTAGACTACGCCGAGCAGCACCCCGAAGTCGCCATCATCGGTCCGAAGATTCTGAACCCCGACGGCAGCCTGCAATACTCCTGTCGGCGGTTCCCGAACCCGACCGCCGCGCTGTTCCGCAACACGCCGCTGGGCAAACTGTTCCCCAACAACCCCTACACGCGCGAGTACCTGATGACCGATTGGGATCACAACTCCGTTCGCGAGGTGGACTGGGTGTCGGGCGCGGCGCTGTTTATTCGGCGGGCGGTCTACGAACAACTGGGCGGGTTCGACGAGCGGTTTTTTATGTATTGCGAGGACACTGACCTATGCTACCGCGCGTGGCAGGCGGGCTACAAAGTGGTCTACTACCCCGAGCCGAAGATTGTGCATGCGATCGGGCGCAGCACAGACCTTGTGGCGAACAAGATGATTATCACCTTTCACAAGAGTATGTACCTGTTCTACAAAAAGCACTACGCGCGGAAGACTTTTCCGCTGCTGCGCCCGCTGGTTCCTGTGGCGTTGGCGTTGCGGGCGTCGCTGTTTCTTGCCAAGAATCATTGGGACGCGCTGCGGCGGTGGGTCGGGAGGCGGTAGAGGGCTGCCATACGCCTACGCTACGGCAGCGCGAGTTTGCCCGCCAGCGTGGGTCGGCGCACGCCCGTCGTGCTTGGGTAGGTGGCGGGCAAGCCTTGCAGGAACCTGTCGGCAAGCACGGCGAAGGCAATCGCCTCCTTGAAGTCGGGGTCTACGCCATACGCAGCGGACGATTCGAGCGCAACATCGGGCAGGCGCGCGGCGAGTCGGCGCATCAGGGCGCGATTGTGCAGCCCCCCGCCTGACACGATGACGCGCCGCACGGGGCAGGTGGGCGTCACCCATCGCTGCAGCGCGTCGGCAATCGTGGCGGCGGTCAACTCGGTGAGCGTGGCGACCAGCGTTGGCAGCGGCAGGTCGGAGAACTGCGCATAGAGGGCGTCCAGCAGCGCGCGCCCGAACGCTTCGCGCCCTGTGGACTTGGGCGGCGGCTGCTCGAAGTACGGGTGTGCCCGCAGCCACGCCAGCAGCAGCGGGTGGACGGCGCCCGAATCTGCCAGCGCGCCGTCGCGGTCGTAGGTCTGCGTCCCGCCTGTGCCGTGCTGTACGGCGAGGTCAATCAGCGCGTTCGCAGGACCCGTGTCGAAGGCGCGGATGGCGTCGGGCGCACCGCCTGCGGGCAGTACGGTCAGGTTCGCCATCCCGCCGAGGTTCAGCGCGGCACGCGATTCCGCATCGCTGCGCAGCAGCAGCCAGTCCACGAGGGGCACGAGCGGCGCGCCCTGCCCGCCGTGTGCCATATCGCGCGTGCGGAAGTCGGCGACCACAGGCACGCCCACCCGCGCCGCGATGACATCGGGCTGCCCAATCTGCAGCGTGTTCGGCGTCGGCGTCCCCAGCGCCCGCGCGTCGGGCGCGTGCCACACAGTTTGCCCGTGCGAGCCGATGAAGTCCACGCGCGGGGGCGAGGCTTTCTGAATCACCGCCTGCGCCGCCAGCGCGAACCGCTCGCCCAAGTAGGCGTCCCACGCGCACAGGTCGGCAAGCGTGCCCGCCTCGATGAGGCGTAGTAGACCCGCGCGTTCGTCGGGCGTGTAGGGCTGGTAGTGCGTCCCCAGCGTCTGAACCCGAATCGCGTCGCCTGCGCCTTCGATGCACACCAGCGCGGCGTCGATGCCGTCCAGCGAAGTGCCTGCCATCAGCCCGACGGCGTAGCGCGGCTCGGCGGGGTCAACTCGCGGGAACCTTTCGGCGGCGGCAGTCATAAGCGGTGCAACCTTACGCAGTGACTCTGCAGGAGGCGCGGGCGGGGTATCCGCGCCTCCTGTGTGTGGTGGGGTTGGTGAGGAAAAGTCGCCCGGAAAGGAGCCAATCACGCGCTCGTTCCTCGCCAACCCCTATTATACCCCATCTATAGCCCATACAGCGGGGCGAACTTGCGCTGGAAGTAGGCAAGCAGCGGCTCCGCGCTGGGCGGCGCGCCCGTGATGCGCTCGATGAGTTCCTTCGCGGGGTAGCGCTGCCCCTGATGGTGTACCTTCTCGCGCAGCCATTCCAGCAACGGCGCGAACTCGCCCTTACGGAACTGCGCCTGCAGGTCGCCCAAGTCGCGCTCCGCCGCCTCGTACAACTGCGCCGCGTACAAATTCCCCAGCGTGTAGGTCGGGAAGTAGCCAATCATCCCACCCGACCAGTGGACATCCTGCAGCACGCCCTCGGCGTCGTTGGGCGGCTCGAAGCCCATGTACGCCTTGAACTTCTCGTTCCACGCGCTGGGCAGGTCGGCGACTTGCAACTCGCCGCGCAGCAACGCCAACTCCAACTCGAAGCGCAGCAGAATGTGCAGGTTGTAGGTCACCTCGTCGGCTTCCACGCGAATGGTGGAGGGCTGCACGGCGTTGACAGCGAACACGAAGTCGTCCAGCGGCACATCGCGCAGCGCATCGAAATGCTCTTGGGCGACGGGGTAGAAGTATTCCCAGAAGGCGCGGCTGCGCCCGACGAAGTTCTCCCACATGCGCGACTGCGATTCGTGCATGCCCAGCGAGGCGGACGCGCCCATCGGTGTGCCCCAATGCTCTTCGGGCAGCCCCATCTCGTACAGCGCGTGCCCCAGTTCGTGAATTGTGCCGAACAGCGACGGGTTCAGGAACTCCTCGTAGTAGCGCGTGGTGATGCGCACATCGCCAGGCGAGAGGCGCGTTGCAAACGGGTGGACTGTCGGGTCTAATCGCCCGCGTTGCCAGTCGAAGCCGATGCGCTCGGCGATTAGGCGGCAGAAGCGTTCCTGCGCCTCGCGCGGGTAGTGGCGGCGCAGGATGCTCGTGTCGGGCTGGCGCGGGGCGTTCTGGAGTTGCGCGACCAGTTCGGGCGTGTGGCGGCGCAACGGCTCGAACAGCCGCTCCACCTCCTGCGCGGTCATGCCCTGCTCGTACTCGTCGAGCAGCGCGTCGTAGGGTTCCCGCTCGTAGCCCAGTCGCTCGGCAATCTCGCGCACGAGGCTCACGATCTTCTCCAAGTGCGGCTGGAACAGGCGGAAGTCCGACTCCTCGCGCGCCTCTTCCCAGACCTTCTCGGCGAGGCTGGTGACGCGCGTGAACTCCATCACGAGCTCGGTGGGCAGCTTGGTGAGTTTGTCGTACTCGCGTCGCCACTGGCGGATGTTTACGGCGGGCACGCTGTCGGGCGGCTGGGTCATCTCGCTCTGCTCCAGCAGGCTCAGCCACTCGCCGATGCGTGGGTCGGTCGCGCGCTGGTGGATCATCCCCGACAGCATCGCGAGTTGGTTCGCGCGGTGCGGGGCGGCTTTCGGGGGCATCATCACGCGCTGATCCCAACCCAGCACGCCTGCGATTGACCCCAGCATCGCGGTCTCTTTCTGCCAGCTCTCCAGATTCTGGTAAATCGCACGGGCGTCCATAGCAGCGGGATTATACCTGTGGCGCGAAAGTTGCTGTGGGTGTGGGTATGCGCCACAAGGAGACATGGGGGCTGTGCCTGCTGGTGATTGCCGACGCTTTGAGTACCTACTGGCTCATCACGCGGGGCTACGCGACCGAGTTCAACCCGCTGATGGACTGGCTGATTCAGCTCAGTTGGGGCGCGTTCTTTGGGGTCAAGTTCGCCGTGTTGGCGCTGGCAGTGGGGCTTGCGGAGTGGTATCGGCGGCGCAACCCGCAGTTTGTGCGCCGTTGGCTGCGCGCGGGCGCGCTGGCGTACCTGACGCTGTGGGTGGTCGGCGCGGCGGTGAGTAGCTTGGCGGGGTGGTGAGGCGTCCCCCCACCCTATGGCTGGGCAGGGGAACGCGGTCTTGGGGGCTTAGCAGCCCGTGCCGAAGTTGAACAGCACTTCCAGCAGGTCGGCGTCGTCGATGACTCCGTCGCCCGTTACATCCTCAGGGAGACAACCTGTTGACCCGAAGGCAAACAGCACCGCCAGCAGGTCGGCGTCGTCGATGCAGCCGTCGGCGTTGATGTCGCCTGCAGGGGCGGGCGCGAAGGCGTACAGCACCTGCGAGTCGGCATTATCGCGCGACGCGGCGACATACACCGTGCCGTCGGGACCAACGGATGGCGAATTGTTGCCGAAGTAGTTGTACGGCAGCTGGAACCGCCACAGGAACGAGGCGTCGTTGCCGTTGTCGCGCACGGCGTACAGGTAAGTGTTATCGAAGTTCACTTGGTCGCAGGCGTACAGCACTCCTCCGCAGGTCACCACAGGCCAGCCGCTGAACTCGCCGCTGCCTTCGGGCTTGAACTGCCAGCGGATGGAACCGTCAGGGCGAATGGCGGTGATGCCGCCGCCCTGCTGCCCCAGCTGGTTGAAGTCCACATTCACACGCTTGCCCGCCAAGCTGCCCGATAGACCGACCAGCTGCAGCCCGTTCACCACCGCGTACTGATTGAACAGGTCAATCTCGACGGTGACGCTAATCTCCCCGCTCACAGGCGAGATGTTGCGGTACACCACATAGTTCACATCCTCTTGGTAGCCCGTGAAGGGACGGCTGGGCGTGACGGTCTTCGTGACGCCGTTGACCGTGAACACGGCGTTCTGATCGGTGGCAATCGGCGTGAAGCTGTAGAGGTACAGGTCGTAGGTGCCTGGGGGCACATTGAGCAGGCGGATGTAGGCGGGTCCGTTCAGATCCAGCGCGCCGATGTAGTGGTAGTCGCGCATCAGGTTGTCGCCGTCCGACGGGGGATAGGTGGAGGTCTCGGCGAAGTCGACATTCGCGAGGTTGATTCCCGTCGCGGTGTCGTCGTGGGCGCGCAGGTTGTTCAGCGTCCACGGGCGCGAGATTTGCGCGCTGGCGGCGAGCGAGTTCCAGAAATCGCCGGGTTGCCCCGTAGCGGCGGCGCCGCTCATAATCGGCGGCGGGATGGTGACGCGCCCGCCGCTGTAAATCGTGCCGTCGCCCCCCACCACAGGGTTCTGGTACTGGTTCATCCCGTTGAACACATCCGAGAAAATCTGCCATTGTATCTGCCCTGTGGCGGCGTTCAGCGCAGTGAACACGGGATTGCCTTGATCCGAGAACGAGTTCGCGTACAGGGTGCTGAAGTCGAGGCTGGCGACCACATTCCCCCACCAGCGGTAGTTCAGCCCCACAGCGACATTCGCGCTCCAGACGGTGTTCGCGCTCGCGCCTGCGTCTTCGATGACCATGATGGAGCCTGTGGTCGCGTTGTTGCTAAAGGCGATGCGCGTGCGCCCTGACACAGGGTCTGTCCACACGGGACCGAGTGTCTGGAACGGGGGCGGTCCGCCAAACGGTGAGGTGTATGTCCAGATGCGGTTGCCGTTCGCCGCGTTCAAGCAGACGATTCGGGACGGGTCGGCGTTGTCGCGCACATAGAGTCGGGTGCGGTCAGGGCTGAGCAGCAGGTTGCCGCGCCCGAAGTCCGCGCCGCTCAGTCCGAGGTCGCTGGCGGTGCGCAGCCAGATAGTCGCGCCTGTGGTGATGTCCAGCGCGGCGATGAACGACTGTCCTGTGGGCTGCGCCGATCCGCGTGCGCTGGTATAGACGCGCCCTGCCGCCTCGTCCACCGTGACGCCTGAGTAGGAGAAGTTGCCGAAGCCCAGCACGGCTGGGTTCGTCGCCCAAACGGTGCTGCCATCCGTGGCGTTGACTTTGAACACCTGTCCCTGTCCTTGACCGAAAGTCTTGAAATACAGGAATTGTCCGCCGTTGCTGAAGGTGATGCTCCCGTGTCCGATGCCGAGCGGGAGCGACTTTTGCCAGCGGAGGGTCGGGGTCGCGGGTCGTGTGGCGGGGGCAAGTCCGCGCATGCCTTCGCCGTGCGGGGTCGTGTGGAGCGTCTGGCTCCATGCTACGCTCATCAACGCTGATAGCCCAAGCACTTCAAGTGTGCGTCTCATAGCCTTTCACCTCATCGTCGATTGCCCCGTAGTTGGGGCGGGTGTGCGCGTCCGTGCGCAGGGTTCGTCCGTGCGCCGCGTTTTAGCGGCAGAAGTTGTTGACCGCTTGACGCATGGCGGGCGGGCAGTCGTTCGCGCCGCAGCGTCCCAGCGTCGTCTCGCCCCACTGCCACATGTTGCCGATGGGCGTGTTGCCTTGGCAGCGACGCGGCATGTAGGTCTGGTCGGGGCGCAGCCACTTCGCATGCCCATCCGCGAAGGTGTAGTTCGCCCCGCCGCTGTGAATCAGCAGACTGGTCCAGAAGTTTTCGTCCAGGTTGGGGTCGCGCGCATGCTCGGCGCAGACCCAGCACTCATCGGAGATTGCCCACCACCAGTGCATGTTGTTGGGCACAAGCACGCCGTTGCGGTCGCGATGCAGCACCGTGCCGACACCGACGCATTCGTTGAAGACAATCGTGCGCGCATGCTCTTCGATGGCAGCCTCAGGGCGCACGACGCCAGGACCCGCGCGTTGGTAGGGCGGGTTAATCCACGCCAGCACATAGGCGTTCGCCGAGAAGTTGCGCACGCCGTAGCGCTGGTAGATAGCCTCCGCCTGCGTGCGTCCGAGATTGTACCAACGGCGCACGATGTCATACGAGATGCCCTGAGTCGGGCAGGTGAAGACCTCGAGGCTGCGCACATACGGGTAGATACGCTCCGCCCAGTTCGGGATGGGTCCCGTGCCCTCGCCCGACGGCGGAAACACTTGGTCATAGTCGGGCAGGTACATCATCACAGCCTGCCCCATCTGCTTCTGATGGGTCAAGCAGGCGGTTTGTTCGGCTTTCAAACGCGCCTGCGCAAACACGGGGAACAGGATCGCCGCTAAGATGGCGATAATCGCGATTACGACCAGCAGCTCGATAAGGGTAAACCCCCGCTTCTTCATCGTCCGCCTCCTTCATGGGCAGCTGGCGCGTTCGCGCAGATGCACGGCCCATTTGAGCTTCACAGGGTTGCAGTCGTACAAGGTCTCATCGTTCGCTTGCAGGATGGGCGTTCCGTTCGATTGGCGCGCGTAGAGTTGGTCGCCTTTGAACCACTTCGCGTGCCCGTCCGCGAAGGCGACCACCACGCCGCCTGAATGTCGCGTCGCGTAGCCGCTCGGCTTGTTCATCGGCAGCACGCGCGTGCGGTTCTCGAAGCCGAACGGGGTCACCATGTAGCCTCCGAACGGATCCGCAGACGGCGCGATGGGCACGCTATCCAGCACAAGGATTGCCGCCGCAGGGCGCGTGACCTTGCTGAGCGAGACCACATAGTCCATCGCGGGCTGATACGGAAAGCCCCAGAACCAGTTCAGCCCGTAGGAGAGCCGCGCGCGCTGCGCCCATACCTCGCCATACTCGCTGTCGGACGCGCTGGGGCAACGGAACAGCTCGCGGTTGCGCACATACGGGGCGACCATCGCGGTCCACAAACGCGCGTCGTCGGGCGTCGGGCGAAAGACCCAGCCCACCGTGGGCATCATCTGGCTGTAGTCGTTGGCGTACATCAGGAACGCTTTGGAGATTTGGGTGAGGTTCGACATGCACGCCCCCTGACGCGCCCGCTCGCGCGCCTGTGCGAAGACGGGGAACAAAATCGCCGCCAGCATCGCAATAATCGCGATGACCACAAGCAACTCGATGAGGGTGAAACCACGCTGTTTGTTCATCATACCCTCCATAGCAATTATACCCCACGAAAATTACTGGCGACGCGACTCTCGAATGCGAGGTAGCGAATACTTGCGGCGCGCGCTCCAAACCACTCGGATTGCCCGCATCCCTTGACAATTCCCAGAACCTGCGCTATAATATAACAGCTTGTGCCTGCGCCGTCGGTCAGGCGCATAGGAGGCACGCCGATGGGAACCGATTCCGTGCGCGGTCTACTCGCAGTGACGCGAGCCTCGTTAGCGATGCTCCTGACGCTGCCCCTGCTGGTGCTTGGCGGGATGGCAAGAGCCACTCGGAGGCGACTGTCGTGCTGTCGGTGGGGCTGGCGGCGCATGCGCTGCTGTGCCTGCTGATTTCCCGTTGCCTGCCGAGCGAAGGCGGGTCTCTGCTGCTGACGGGCGTGTTTCTCCTGTTCGGGATCCTGTCGGCGGCGTTGGTGAACCTGCGTCTGGGCTACGACCTCAGCAAGCACTTCGCGCTGATTTTCGGCGTGGTTGTGGCGGCAGTAGCTCTTGACGCCTTTCGCTTGCAGAAGGCTGTCGGGTTGCCTGCGGGCTTTTGGGCAGGGCTGTCGTTCCAAGCGGGGCTGTTCCTCTACTTCCTGTTCACGTCGTGAGAGTGGGCTTGGGCGCGCCTTCAGGTATCATTTACAGTGAGCGACTATGCGGTTGCCTAACCAAGCCAAGCGCGTTGTGCTTGCCGTTGTGGGGGTGATGCTGACAGTCATTGCCCTCCTGACGCTAATCCCTCTCATCCATACGCCCACGCCTGTGCGTCCGCCTTTGGTGCGGGTTCCGTTGCAGGAACGGCACGGGCATTACTACCTGAAGGTGCGTATTCAAGGGAACGACGGATGGATGTTGCTGGACACAGGCGCGGCGGCGACAGTCGTGTTTGAACCTGCGCTGGAGTCGCTTACCTACACGCCCCTTCAGGCGCGTGAGAGCGCGTATTTTGCGTTTCTCGACCGAAGGATTGATGCGCGTCGTGCGGAAGTGCCCGAGGTGAGCGTTGGGGAGTGGCGCATTCCGCGTCTGAATGCCTTGTTGGTCGCTGGCGCTCCCGATAATCAGGCGATTGATGGGCTGCCCGTGTTCGGAATTCTGGGATACGATTATCTTCGGCAGTGGCGCGCGGTGAGCATCGCGCGCGCTTCCCTCACACTCCATCGGGACCCCGTCGCCCCGCCGCCTTCCGCACGCATGTTCCGCCTGGTGGATATGGGAGAGCGTCCTGCGGTGGGCACGCAGGTAAATCCGACGCTTGGAAAGGTATGGATTATTGATACGGGAAGTGTGGCGAATAAAGATACCTATGGGCTGCTCGGCAACGCGCTCCTGAAACGCTACCAGATTGTGATTGACCACGCGTTGCGGCGCGTGTGGTTCACACCGACTGACACAGCGCAGGCAACGGGTACCTACGGCTTACTGCTCTTTGCCGAGCCGGGACGCCCCTCGCTCCACGCGCATTTCGTAATCCCGCAAGAGGCGTCTGCCTCAGACGATTTCGTGCGGATTACCGCTGTCGACGGCGTTGCCGTCAACGGGTGGGACGAGCCGATTGTGCGTCGCCTGATTGCTCCGCGTGTGGGTTCCTCCGTGCGCTTGGAAGTTCAAGCACGCGGCGGTCAGAAACGCCAACTTGTTTGCACGGCGTTTGCGCCCGACGAAGTGGGCGTGCAGCAGTTCCAAGCGCGTACCCAAGTCGGCTCGCGCGTGTTCCACCATACAGTGGTCGCTCTGAAGCGAGAACAAACTTGGCTCTATCCCATCGATGTCTGGGGGTACCTCACCGCCCCTCTGCACTCACAAAACTCTTCTCAAACGGAGTTGAGAAACTACGCACCCAAACTCACCTTATCAGATGGGTCAGAAGCAGGGTCGTCAGGGGAGAGGGTTATCGTAAGCCAAGAAGTTAAACTCGTGTTAGAAGACCCGCCCGACAGACGCGGTTTTAAAATGTCCATCGAGCCGATTGAGTGAACTGAAAACTGCTTATACCAATCGCCAAGCCAGAGTTCATAAAAGCACGAATAAACGAGACCCCCTTCCTTCCTGTAAGCAGGGAGAACCGAACGAGCGCGTGGCTCGGTTCCCCCCGCTTCGCGAGGGGAACCTATCGCGCGGGCACACTTCACAGGTCAACTGATGCGCCTATCGCCTACCGCTTCATATTGACCACATCCGCCAGCAGTTCGTCCACGACGGACACAATCCGCGTGTTCGCTTGGAAGCCGCGCTGGGTCACGATCATATCGGCGAACTCGCCTCCAAGGTCCACATTGGACTGCTCCAGGTAGCCCGCGTTGATTTCCCCCAGCCCGCCTGTGGTGGGCGCGCCGATTTGGGGCAGCCCCGAGTTGTCCGTGACGCGCCACATGTTGTTGCCCAGTCGGAACAGCCCCGCAGGGTTGGCGAACAGGCTCAGCGCGATGCGTCCCATCGGGCGCGACAGCCCGTTCGAAAAGACGCCCTGAATCGTGCCGTCGATGCCAATCGTGAACTCCTGCAGCGTGCCTGGCGGGAAGCCGTCTTGGTAGACGGGTTGCACGATGCTCTCTGCTGCCAGCGAGGTCACTTGGCTCAGGTCTAAGTCCACGGTGAACGGCGGCGCGCCGTTGGTGGGGGTGATGGTGATTTGCTGGGTCGTCGCGCCGACGAGTTCACCCTGCCCGTTGAAGTAGAGGCGGGTGTTCGTGCCGGTGGTGTAGTCGCCGACGGGCGTCCCGCCGATGGCGGCGCTCCAGTCCCATGAACTCACTGCGCCTGCGGGCGGTGTGCCCAGCGGCGGCGTCTGGCGGTTGGTGAAGGTAATGGTCACATCGTGCGACCCGCCCAGCGCGTCGTACACGCGCACAGTCGCCGCGTAGGTCTGCGTAGAGGGCGCGTTCGCGTTCAGGTTGCCCGTGTATTGCACGGTGGTCGTCTGACGCACCGCCGCTTGCGATCCAACAGGGAACTGCAGCACCGAATCGGCGGTAATCGCCTGATTGGTATCGATCAGCCCGCCAGCATCTGCCATCCAGCCCAGCACCTTCCAGCCCGTGCCGCGATGCACCAGAAAGCCCGATGAGTCGAGCCCGAACGAGCCGTCGCGCGAGTAATGCACATCGCGCCCGTTGGTCAGCATAAAATAGCCGTTGCCCTGAATCGCAAGGTCGGTCGAGCGCCCTGTCATCTCCAGCGCGCCTTGCAAGGTTTGCACATCGATTGCGCCGACCTTGACGCCCAGCCCGACCTGTATCGGGTTCACCCCGCCCAGCACATTGCTGGGACGGCTCGCGGCGCGAAAGGTCTGCGCCATCAAGTCCTGGAAATGCACCCGACTGCCCTTGTAGCCCGTGGTGTTGATATTCGCGATGTTGTTGCCGATCACATTCATCTTCGTCTGATGCGCCTTCAAACTGGCGACTCCTGAAAGCATGGCTTGCCACATAGCGTTGACCTCCTTAGCGAATGGTACGGACGGTATCGATAGGCACGGTCTCGCCGTTGACGGTCAGCAGCACGCGCCCCGCGCGCATCTGCACCGACTCCACCTTGCCCGTTAGCACTGTGCCTGTCGGTAGGGCGGCTTCCACTTCGCGCCCAATCAGCCCCGCCGCTTGGAAGGTGGTGAACATGTTGCCGATGCGCTCCATCTGCTGCGCGGTGTTCAGTTGCGCCATCTGCGCCAGAAAGTCGCGGTCTTTGACGGGATCCATCGGGTTCTGCGAAGTGAGTTCCACAATCAGCAGTCGCAGGAACTGGTAAGTGTCCATCGTGGTGCGCGAGTTGCCTGTGGGGGCGTTCGCGCCCGATTGTATCGCTCCGATTGTCATCGTCCAACCTCCGTCATCTGAGTTGTGTTCACACCCAGACGTTCCATCGTCCGTCGTAGAGGAGGCTGTCCGTAGCCGTTGGGGTGCGTGTGGATACGGTTGGCGCCGCGTAGCGTGTGTGTTGCTCGCGCGGCGCGTGCTGAAACTGGCTCTGTGCGCCCACATCGAAGTGGGTCAGGTGCAGCCCGCGCGATTCGAGTTGCTCGCGCAGATACTGCTGGGCTTGCTGCAACATCTGGCGGGTCAGGTCGCGCTCGGCGGTCAGCCACGCCTGTACCTCGCCGCCTGTGGCTTGGATGCGCAGTTCGACGACGCCCAGTTCGGGCGGGTCGAGGCGCACCGTGAGGCGGTTGCGTTCGCGCTCGTAGACCATGCGTTCGATATGCTGCGCGACTTGCTCGGCGGCGTTCCAGTTCGGCTCGGCGACGGGCGCGGCGGCGTCTGTCGCGCTAAGCGTTGGTTCGTGGGTCGGTGTAGGCGCGTGCGGTGTGGGCGCGTGGGTGCGCGGCTCGTGCGCGGGCGCAGGCATTGGCGGCTCCTCGCGCGGGCGCAACGGCTCTGGGGTTGGCGCGAGGTCGTCGCGAAGCGGCGCGTCGTGCGCAGGGGCAATGGACGGCGCGCCCAACGCCGAAGCGTCCGTCAACGCCGTCGTGGAGGGCGGTGGAGAAGGCGGCTCCGCCTGACGGGCGGCTGCAGGCGGCGCATCCCCCTCCACCGCGAGGAGGTTCTCAGGTGTCTCTGGTCGTGGCTCGGTCAAGGCGAAATCCCCCATCCCAGCCCCAAGCGCGGGCGTAGGTTCTGGCGTTTCACACTGCGCTGTGGTCGGCTCTTGTAAGGCAAGCGCGCCTGCTAAGAGTTGAAGCGCATCTTCACTCGGCGCAGGCTGCAGGCTCGGCTCAACTGCTCGGTCTGCAATCGCAGGCGTCTGCACGGGCAAAAGCGTCAGCAGCGGCAGCCCCAGCGTCGCCATCTGCGCCTGCAGCGCGTCGGCGTTAGGCGACGCCGACTCTTCGGGGGCAGGCAGCGCATCCGTGGGCAGCATCGCCTCCAGCACGCCCGCGAAGTCTGTCCCCTCGCTCGGCGGGGCGGTTGCGACAGGCGCATCCCCCAAGTGCGCCTCTGGTGCAGCCCCGACCGTCAGCAGGTTCACTCCGACCATCACGCCCGTATTATTGGCAGCGGGCGCGAATCTTTAGAGGCGCGGGGCACGCAACGGCAGGATTTGCCCCATAAGCGTCATAATAGGGGCTATGCATCGCTGGAGCGGAGCGATTCTGGGCTGGCTGATTGCGCTCGCGCTGGGCTGGGCAGGGACGCCGCAGGTGCAGGCGCGCGCGGCAATCCTGATGGACGCCGAGACGGGACAGGTGCTGTACGCCAAAAACGCGCACAAGCCCCTCCCGCCCGCCAGTATCACGAAGGTGATGACGGCAATCCTCGTGTTGGAGCGGTGCGACTTGGACGCCGTCGTGAAAGCCTCCAAACGCGCCGTGAACACGGAAGCCAGCTCGATGCACCTGCGCGTGGGCGAAGAGGTGAAGGTGCGCGACCTGCTCTACGCGCTAATGTTGCGCTCTGCCAATGACGCAGCGGTCGCCCTCGCGGAGCATGCGGCAGGCTCGGTGGAGGCGTTCGCCGAGTTGATGAACGAGAAAGCCCAATCGCTCGGCGCGAAACGCACGCGCTTTGTGAACCCGCACGGGCTGCACGACCCGCGCCATGGGTCTACCGCCTACGACCTCGCGCTCATCACCCGCTACGCGATGGAGAACGAGACCTTCCGCGCCATCGTGAACGCCCCCTACTACATCGTGTCGCGCTCCATGAACCAAGACGACCTGTGGATGGTGAACAAGGCGAAGTTTCTGCAGGAGTACCCCTACGCCGAGGGGGTCAAGACGGGCTACACTAATCAGGCAGGCTACTGCTTTGCGGGGTCGGCGCAGCGCGACGGCAGGCGGCTGATTACGGTGGTGCTGAACAGCCCGCAGCGCGTGGAGGACACAATCGCGCTGATGGAACACGGCTTCAACGACTGGGAGCGGATGGAGTTGCCTGCGGGTATGGCGGTTGGCGAGGCGGAGGTGGTGGACGGCGAGGCGGCGAAGGCTCCGCTGCGCTTGGCGCAGACGCTGCGCTGGGTCGCGCCAAAGGCGCACAAGGCGCGCTACCGCTGGGCGGTGCAGCCGACCCCGCTGCGCGCGCCTGTACAGGCAGGCGACACGGCGGGCTGGCTGGTGGTCTACCGCGGCGCGAAGCCAATCCTCAAAGCCCCTGTGGTCGCGGCGGAGGCGGTCGCGCGACGCAGGGCGTTCCCCGCAGGGCTGGGCTGGCTCGCGCTGCTTGGCGCAACGATGGGCATTCTCGGCTGGCGATGCGCCAAGCGACGACGCTACGCACGGCGCGTGCACCTGCGTTCCCTGCACGAACCGTACACGCGGTTTCCCCGTACCCCCTGAAACCCAGCGCAGGCAACACTCGCCAAAATAACAGCCTTCAATCTTCTACACAGGTTGAGGGCGCACGCAACTTTGCGGGGTATTGCCTCTCCACAGAGGCACATTAGGTAAGGAGGTTGAACGACTATGCGAAGAGACACGCGATTTTCGCGGGGTGCGCTGATGGGCGCAAGCGTGTTCGTAGCGACCGCATGCTGATCGCAGTCCTTGACTTGGTTGGGCGTGCTTCCTGGCGGCAGTCTCAGTCGGGCGAACGCCGTGTCTGCTGATGGCACAGTTGTGGTGGGTATCTCGAGCTCTGCAAGCGGCACACGCGCCTTCCGCTGGACGCGCGAGACAGGTATGGTCGATCTGGGTTCAGGCGAAGCGCTCGGCGTTTCGGCGGACGGGAATGTCGTGGTCGGTTATGCCTACGACAGCAATAACCGTGAGTTCGCCTTCCGATGGACGCCTGAAACGGGCGTGCAGCGGTTGGTTTCTGGCTCTGGTCAAAGCGTGGCGTCGGGCGTCTCGGCGGATGGGTCGTCCGCTGTGGGCTGGGCGATGGGGTTGGGCGTGTTCCTCTGGACGCCCGACACAGGCGCAGTACCGTTGGGCTTGCAGACGAACCCTGCGAACGCCTTCAACATCGGAATCTCTGCAGACGGCTCGACAATCGTTGGCTCGATCATGGAGGACGGGGTTCACCGTGCTGCTCGGTGGACACGCGAGTCGGGACTAGAGGTATTCGATACGCTCGGTGGGTGGCAAAATCATGCGTTTGCGTGCTCTGCCGACGGCTCCGTCGTTGTGGGGCGAATACAGGATCAATCCTACTGGTGGCAGGCGTTCCGTTGGACGCGCGAGACAGGCTTGGTAGGGTTGGGCACACTGGGCGGCAACACCAGCACGGCGTTCAGCGTCTCTGGGGACGGCTCCGTCGTGGTTGGAACCTCCACTGCGACAGGCTTGTGGGCTTTCCGCTGGACGCCCACACGCGGGATGGAAAACCTCAACATCACCTACGCGGGTCTGCTCACAGGGGCGTCGCTTCTGACTTCTGCACGCGCCGTTTCTCCCGATGGGCGGTACATCGTCGGCGTGGGATTCAACACCGAAACAGGGCGTCAAGAGGCGTTCCTACTGGACACGGGGTTCCCCTCGCGTGGCGATGTGAATCGCGATGGCTGCGTCGATGACGCCGATCTGATGGCAGTGCTGTTCGCCTTCGGTGAGCGCGGCTACCGCAACGCGGACATCGACTGGAACGGCGTGATTGGCGACGGCGACCTGCTCCAGGTGCTGTTCCACTTCGGCAACGGTTGTGAGTAAAACCGACAGCGGCTGCCCTGCCTACGGGGTAGCCGCCTTACGAACCCCCAAAATGTAGCCCAGCAGCGCGACCAACTCCACCGTGCCCCACAGGAACTTCGACCAACTCGGAAAGGCGTAGAACGAGAAGAACGCCTCAATAAACGCGGCGATGAAGATCAGCACGACGGAGCCTGCCAAGATCAAGAAGGCGTCGGGCGCAACTTGGCGCACGGCTTCCGAGCGCGTCAAATCGCCAGGCGCAATCATCGCGCGCCCCAGCATCAGCCCCGCGCCCCCACACAGAAACACCGCGCCCAACTCGGGCACACCGTGCGGATAGATCGACACCAGCAGGAAGCCCAACTTGCCCACATGGTACATCTCGCCTGCCAGCGTGCCCAACAGGAAGCCGTTGGTGATGAGCAGGTAAACCGTCGGAACCGCCCAAAACACCCCCAGCCCGAACGCCAGCATCGCCACGCGCGAGTTGTTCACGAAGTAGAAGCTGCTCATCACCGACGCCATGCCTGTCTCGCCGGGCTGGCGCTGCTGCCCCGATTTCCACTGCTCGAACACGGGTCGCCACTGGGGGTCGACGAGCGTTTGGGCGATGCTGGGGTTGGCGAGGATCATCAGGAACGGGATGAGCGCGCCCAGTAGGGTGAAGCCAATCGCTGCCCACACATAGCCTGCGCGTCGGCGCACGGCGTCGGGGAAGCCGTACCAGAAGTGGCGCAGCGCGTTTCGGACGCTGCCCCGCCGCGCGCGATACAACGCGCCGTGCGCCCGCCCCATCAGCGCGTTCAGGTACTCCACCACGCTGGCGTCCGCGCCCTGCTGCCGCGCATACGCTAAGTCCGCCGCCGCCTGACGGTACAGCCTGCCCAACTCGTCCAAGTCGGCGCGTGAGAGCCCCTTGCCTCCCGACCACTGCAGCGCGTTCAGCAACTGCTCGAACCGTTCCCAGCGCGCCTTGCGACGCTCCACGAACCGCCGCACATTCACAGCGCGAATTATACCGTCGGGTACAATCGCGCTATGCAACCCCTGACGCAGATTGACCGCGAGGCGTGGCGGTTCATCAACTCCGTGAGCATAATCACAGTGGCGGTGGACGGCGTGGTGAACGCGATGAGCGCGGAGTGGTGCGCGCCTGTGTCGCTCAAGCCGCCGCTGATTGGCGTGTTTGTGGGCGAGGAGCGCTTCACGCGCGGGCTGATCGAGCGGGCGTCCACCTTCGGCGTGAGCCTGCTCGCCGACGACCAAGCGTGGATTGGGCGCGCCTGCGGCAGACACTCAGGCGGCGCGGTGGACAAAATCGGCGCGTTCCAAATCCCGACGGAGCCTGCGCGCTACATCGATGCGCCGTTGATTGCGGGCGCAGCAGCGCAGTTCGAGTGTCGGGTGCTGGATCGGCGCGTCTACGGCAGCCATTTGCTGGTCGTCGGCGAGCCGCTGCGCGCCGTGGGCGATCCCACCAAACGCGCCATCGCCTACTCGCGCGGGCGGTTCTATCGGCTGGGGGAAGAGGTAGAGGGCGAATAACACCAACTGCGCAGCCAGAGTTCATAATTCCCCCCTCCTTGAGGTTCTCCCCGCTTCGCGAGGGGAACCGTGCCGCGCGCCCGTTCGGTTCCCCCTGCGAGCAGGGGGAACCTGAAGGAGGGGGTTATCTGCTGTTGTGAAGTACGCTTGCGGCTAGTGTTAGGTGTTCGGCGTGCCGCCAGGGATGCCCGACAGGTCGCACGGCAGCGTGTAGGTGTCCACTTCGCCGCCGTTGGGCAGCGGCGAGCGCCCTGGTATCTTGGCGTCGCGCTTGTACCACTTCGCGTGCCCGTCCACGAAGTTGATATTGATGCCGTCCTTGTGGCGCGGGTCGCCAGGGAAGTTGTCCCAGCCGAACGGACCCTGCGGGCGTGGGCAGCGCGGGTCAATCACGGGGTCGCTTGCGCGTTTGTAGACCGAATCGAAGAACATCGTGGTGTTCACGGGATCCTGCACCGCCGCCAACGGCACCACAGGGTCATCCGCGAACAGCCCTGGCGGCAGCGCAGGGTCTTGGAACAGCGCGAAGTTCAGCGCGTAAGACACGAAGCGGAAGTTGCCGCTTGTGCGCAGCCCCAGCGTCGCCAAAATCGCCTGCCAGTCCAGCCCCGGACGATTCGACGGGCAAATCAGGATGTCCACATTCTTCATGTAGGGCAGCACCGCATCGTACACAGTGAAGACTCGGTCGTTGGAGCCAGGCTGCAGAATGGCGCGCTCCATGCTGTACGCGCTCTGCGGGAAGGTCTCGTCGTAGTCCTGCACATACGATAGCGTCGCTAACGCGAACTGGCGCAGGTTGCTCAAACACGAGGTCTGGCGCGCGCTCTCCCTTGCCTGCGCAAACACAGGGAACAGAATCGCCGCCAGAATCGCGATAATCGCGATCACGACCAGCAACTCAATCAGCGTGAAACCACGCCGTGCAAAGCTCACCGTTCTCATAACGGGGGCAAAGTTTACTGACCCGTAGGTTAAGAACAGGTTATAGCACGTCGCGAGGACGGAATCAGGTAGGACTTACGCAGTTGAGTAGGGCGATTCGCGGGCAAACTGCTTCCAACTCCAGCAGAAAAGCTATGAGCAACTGCGTAAGTCCTATCAGGTATAACATTCGGCGATGAGCCATTTCGAAGGCACGCTGAGCGCACAGGGCTTGCGGTTCGCCATCGTGGTGAGCCGCTACAACGAGCTAATCACCGACCGCCTCAAAGAGGGTGCGATTCAGACCCTGCTGCGCCACGGCGCAGACCCCAACGCCATCGACACCTACGCCGTGCCGGGCAGCTGGGAAATCCCACTGATTGCCCGCGAGTGCGCCCAGTCGGGCGAGTACGACGCCATCATTTGCCTCGGCGCGGTGCTGCAAGGCGAGACCAGCCACGCCCAACACATCAGCAGCGCGGTCTGCAGCGCGCTAATGCACCTGATGCTGGAGACCAGCAAGCCCATCGCGCTGGGCATCCTGACCGAAGCGACCTTTGAGCAAGCACTGGAACGCGCGGGCGGCAAAATGGGCAACAAAGGCTCCGAAGCCGCGCTCAGCGCCATCGAAATGGCGAACCTATTACGCACCACAGGAGAGAGCCTATGAGAGCAGAGTCGCTGGCGTTTCTAAAGGCGATTGTGAACGCGCCGTCGCCGTCGGGCTACGAGCAGCGCGCGGCGGAGGTCTACCGCGCCTACACACGCGAGTTCGCCGACAAGGTCTACACCGATGTGATGGGCAACACCATCGCCGTGCTGAACCCCGACGGCGCGCCCCGCGTGATGTTCGCAGGACACATGGACGAAATCGGTTTCATCGTCAAATACATCTCCGACGAAGGGTTCCTCTATTTCGGTCCCATCGGCGGACACGACCCCGTGATCCCCGTCGGGCAGCGCGTGCTGGTACACACCAAGCAGGGTTCCATCCCCGGCGTCATCGGCAAAAAGCCCATCCACCTGCTGGACGACGACGAGCGCGGCAAAGCGCCCAAGTTGCACGACCTATGGATCGACATCGGCGCGAAGGACAAGGAGGACGCGCAGTCCAAAGTGCGCATCGGCGACCCCGTGACCTTCGCGGTGGAGTTTCAGGAGCTGCAGAACGGCTTTGCGACGGCGCGCGGGTTCGACAACAAGATGGGGTCGTTCATCGTGGCGGAGGCGTTGCGCCTGCTGGCGGAGAACCGCCCGACAGCGGCGGTGTACGCAGTGGCGACCGTGCAGGAGGAGATTGGGCTGCGCGGCGCACGCACCAGCGCGTATGGCGTGGACGCGCCCGTCGGCATCGCCGTCGATGTGACGCACGCTTCGGACTACCCCACCGTCGACAAGCGGCGCGTGGGCGAGATGAAGCCTGGCAAGGGACCCGTCATCTGTCGCGGGGCGAACATCAACCCGCGCGTGTTCGAAATGCTGGTGGAAGCGGCGGAGGCGGAGGGCATCCCGTACCAGTTGGAGGCAGCGGGCGGCGGCACAGGCACCGACGCGAACGCCATGCAACTCAACAAGGCGGGCATGGCGACAGGGCTGGTCTCCGTGCCGTTGCGCTACATGCACACCCCGTGCGAGCTGCTCGCGCTGGAGGATGTCGAAAACGCCGCGCGGCTGCTGGCAGCCTTCACACGGTGCGTCACGCCCGATACGGACTTCACGCCGTAGTTGTGCCCTCACCCCCAATCCATCTCCCACGCTGTGAGCGCGGGGTGTAGGGGCGCACGGCGGCGCGCCCAGACCCTTTGGAGTGCTGAAGCGTCTGGCGGAAGCTTCGCTTCCGCACTCCACAATCCCCCCTCGCCCGCTTGCGGGAGAGGAGGGCAAGGGGGGTGAGGGAAATCGCCGTTCAGCACAGTCGCGAGTCAACGCACCGCGCCCACGAGTCAACGCCCTGCGAACGCGAGTCTGTTCCGCGATGCCGCCGCGCGGGGTACACTTTCACGCGATGGATCTCAGCACGCTGAACTTGGAGCAGCTGGAGGCGGTGCTGCACAAGGACGGTCCGCTGCTGGTGTTCGCGGGCGCGGGGTCGGGCAAAACGCGCGTGATTACCTACCGCATCGCGCACCTGATACGCGAACACGGCGTGCCCCCGCGCCATATCTTGGCGGTCACCTTCACCAACAAGGCGGCGGACGAGATGAAAGAACGCCTGAACCGCCTGCTGGACGGACGCGAAGCGCGCGGGCTGTGGGTCGGCACTTTCCACGCCGTCTGCGCCCGTATCCTGCGCGAGAGCGGACGCGCCATCGACATCCCGCCCAACTTCGTCGTCTACGACGACAGCGACCAACTGGAGGTGGTGCGCCGCGTGCTGATTGACCTCAACATCGACGAGAAGCAAATCGGCGCACGCGCCGTCCGCAACGCCATCAGCCGCGCCAAAGAGCGACTCATCACCCCCAACGCCTACCGCGAGACCGCCAGCGACTACTTCGAGCGCATCGTCGCCAGCGTCTACGAGCGGTACGAGACCTACCTGCGCGCCGCACACGCGCTCGACTTCGACGACCTCATCAACAAGGTCATCGAACTGCTGGAGACGCAGCCGCACGCCCGCGAACGCTACCAAGACCAGTTCCGCTACATCCTCGTGGACGAGTATCAGGATGTGAACTACGCGCAGTATGTGCTGACGCGCCTGCTGGCAGAAAAGCATCGCAACCTGTGCGTGGTCGGCGACGACGACCAGTCCATCTACGCCTTCCGTGGCGCGGAGGTGGAACTCATCCTGCGCTTCGAAAAGGACTTCCCCGACGCGAAGGTCATCAAACTGGAGCGGAACTACCGCTCGACGCAAGTGATTTTGGACGCGGCGTTCAAAGTGGTGAGCGAGAACCGCATGCGTGCGCCGAAGCGGTTGTGGACGGAGCGTCAGCAGGGCGCGCCGATTACCCTCACCCCCGCCCGCGACGAGGAAGAGGAGGCGCGCCTCATCGCCGACTACATCTACCGCGAGGTGCAACGGGGTAGGCGACGCTACGGTGACTTCGCGGTGCTGTACCGCACGAACGCCCAGTCGCGTGCGTTCGAGGAGCGGTTTATGCGCGAGCGCATCCCGTATCGGCTGGTCGGCGCACTGCGCTTCTACGACCGCAAGGAGGTCAAGGATGTGCTGGCGTACCTGCGCCTGCTGGCGAACCCCGACGACTCGCTGAGCCTGCTGCGCATCGTGAACACCCCGCCGCGCAAAATCGGGCAGGCGACCCTCAAGCAGGTGCAGACCCACGCCGCCGAGTGCGGAATCAGCCTCTATCGCGCGATGTACGACCCGCTGCTGCTGCAGCAACTGCCCGCCAACACGCAGAACGCCCTGCTAAGCTTCGTGGCGCTGATTGAGCAACTGCGCGAGTACGCCGAAACGCACACCCTGACCGACACGCTGAAAGCCGTGTTGCACGAGACGGGCTACCTCGCGTGGGTGGAACAGCGCGGCGACCCCGAAGCGATTGACCGCGCGGGCAATGTGCGCGAGCTGGTCAATATCGCCGCGCGGTTCGAAACCCGCGAGGCAGAGCAGGAGCCTGACGCCGCCGAACTCAGCCCGCTGATGCGCTTCCTGCAGTATGTGTCGCTGGTGTCGGACTTGGACACGCTCGATGAGCGCGAGAATCAGGTCGTGCTGATGACGCTGCACGCGGCGAAGGGGCTGGAGTTCCACGTCGTGTTTCTGGTGGGGCTGGAGCAGGGCTTACTGCCGCACGCCCGCAGCGAGGAGCCGCGCCAAATCGAAGAGGAGCGACGCCTGTGCTATGTGGGGATGACCCGCGCGAAGGACGAGCTGCACCTGACCTACGCGCTGTCGCGCGGGGCGTATGAGGGCAGGCGCACTACGCTTCCGTCGCCGTTCCTGCGTGCGCTGGGCGACGAGCCGATGCCGACGCTGTATCAGGTGCTGTACGGCGCAGCGACGCCCAGCACGCCCAAGCCGAGCGCGCCCAAACAGGCAGTCGCCCGCCCTGCGACGCCTGCGAAGCCTGCGCCGTTCCTGCCGGGGCAGCGCGTGCGCCATCCCGAACTCGGCACGGGCATCGTCGTCAAGGCGGCGGAGACGGTCGTGACGGTGATGTTCCCTGGCGGCACGGGCATGCGCAGCTTCCCACTGCTGAACTGCCCGCTGGAGGAGGCGTAGGCTACTCCACCTCAAACAACTCCCGCACCGTGCAGCGAAAATCGGGCAGGAGGTCGCCGCCTGTGAGTTCGTCGTCGGGCTGCAGCGTGCGCACAGTGAACGGCGAGGTGTAGAGGTTCACCGTGCGCGTTTCGGGGAATAACAGCCACACCTGCTGTGCGCCCGACGCGAAGTATTCCCCAACCTTGCGCAACAGGTCGGCAGCGTCCTCGTTCGGCGAGACAATCTCCACCGCAAGGTCGGGCGCGCCGTCTTCAAAGCCTTTGGAGGGCTTGCCGTCAGGCAGTCGCTCCTTGAGCGTGAAGGCGACATCAGGGCTGCGGATATTGCCGCTGAGCATCCGAAAGCCCGCCTGCGCGCCTGCCACATACCCGCGTCGGCTGGAGGCGCAGCCCAGTATCCGCGCCCCCAGCCGCATGCCAATCACATCGTGTTCGTGTCCCGCAGGCACTTCTCTGGCTTCCCCATCGACGAGTTCGTACTTGCGTCCGTCGTTAGGCAGGCGCAGGAACTCGGCTTCTGTGAGTTTGCGCTTGCGCTTGGACGGCAGCGTAGACGCACGCATCGGCATCACCGCCGACAAGTGTACCCGCTTAGACCACGCGCACCTGCTCCAGTGCGGCTACTGCTCCCAAGCGAACTCAGAGGCGGCAACAGGTATCTCCTGCACGCGTCAGCGCGCCTTGCTCTTGAGGCGTGGCAGCGACACCCTCACACGGAACTTCTCGCCGCGCTGCGGGGCGTTCCGCCCTGCCAGCCAAATCGAATCTTCAGGAGAGGGATTGTATCGCGCTTGACGGATTGTACCCGACGCACGCTGCCTACTGCCCGCGCACGCGCCTCCTGATGACCCAGATGCAGACCCCGACGCTCGCCAAAAACCCCACCCCATACGAAGCACTGTGAGCGATGGCAACGGCGCAGCAGGGACGCCAGTCGCTCACGGCGTCGGCAGGCGGTACAAACGGCGGCGCGCCCCACGCGCACACGCTCCAGTACCCTGCCAGCCCCAGCGCGAGCGCGGCGACGCCCGTGATTCCCAACACATACGCAATCGGACGCGCCAACTGCGAGAGCGCGAGCTTCGGGTAGCGACTACCCGCGCGTGCAACAATCGCCAACAGCACGCCCAACAGCGCGCCCACCCACCAAGTCGCAACCACACCCCACACCAACGCGAGAACCACAGGATTGCGGCTGGACACAATCTGGGGATGCCACTCGGTGAAATACTCCACGCACACATGCGCGGTAATCAAATCGTGCAGGATGCCGTACCCCACCGCCGCGAGCGTGCAGGCGGCGACTATTCGGAGCGACTCGCGCATAGCCCATGCTCGGCTTCGGCGCGCTGGGCAAGCGCACGCGCCATGGCGCTGAAAATCACGCGGTGTATCGGATAAAGCGCGTACCAGTAGAGCGCGCCAGGCAACCCGCGCGGTTCGAACAGCGCGGTCTGCACCAGGCGTGTGCGCCCGCCTTCGGGAATCGCCTCGAACTCCAGCCACGCCTTGCCAGGCGTCTTCATCTCGGCGCGCAGGCGCAGCCGACGATTGGGCGCGACCGCCTCCACGCGCCAGAAGTCCACCGCCTCGCCGGGCAGCAGTTCGTAGGGGTGGCGTCGCCCGCGGCGCAAGCCCGGTCCGCCGACGAGCTTGTCGAGGAATCCGCGCAGCTGCCACGCCCAGTTCCACACCAGCCAGCCCCTGTCGCCGCCCAGCGAGCAGAACGCGCGGAACACCGCTTCGGGCGGCGCGTCCACCAGCACACTGCGCACCTCGCGAATCAGCCCCTCCCAGTCTTCCAGCGTGTAGGTGCGCGCGGCGCCGAGCGCGCCGCTCCAGTGTGTTTCGACGGCGTTCTCCGAGATGCGCGTCAGCGCGAGTTCCACCGCCTCACGGTAGCTCATTGGCTGAATGTCGGGGAACAGCGCCTGTGCGCGCGTGGTGTCGGCGACCAGCGAGCGCACGATGCCCTCCACCAGCGGCACGGCGATACGGTTCGGAATCGGCGTCACCAGCCCGACCCACAGCGCGGCGAGCTTGGGCGCAAGCACGGGCGTCTTGAAAATCCGCCGTTTCAGCCCGCGCGCCTCCGCGTAAATTGCCATCATCGCGCGGAAGCTCAGCGGCGGCGCGCCGATCTCCACCACGCCCATCGGCGCACGCTCGGCGCACGCCACCAGATAGCGCAGCACATCGCGAATGCCAATCGGCGAGACGAGGTTGTCAATCCAGCGCGGGGTAACCATTATCGGCAACCGCTCGGTCAGGTAGCGCACCATTTCGAACGAGGCGGAGCCAGAGCCGATGATGGGTCCTGCGCGCAGCTCCGTACAGGGCGTTCTCTCGCGCAGGATTTGCCCGACTTCGGCGCGACTGCTCAGGTGCAGGCTCGGCGCGCCGCCTTTGGGCAGCAGCCCGCCGAGATAGACCACATGGCGCACGCCCGCGGCACGCACCGCTTCAGCGAACACTTCGGCATTGCGCCGATCGCGCGCGGCAAAATCTGCGCCTGCCTGCATCGAATGTACGAGATAGTAGGCGACCTCTGCGCCGTCTAACGCGCGGCGCACGGCGTCGGCGTCGCCCACATCGCCCTCGATGACTTCCACCTGCTCGCGCCAGGGGCGCGCCGCGAGCCGATTCGCATCCCGCGCCAGCACGCGCACGCAGTAGCCCCGCTCCAGCAAGCGCGGCGCCAAACGCCCCCCAACATAGCCCGTTGCACCCGTCAACACGATTCGCACAACGCAATTATACTGGACACATGGCAGGAATCGGCGCAGACGCCTCGAACTTGTCTAACCACGCAGGCAGGAGATGACTATGGAACGACGGGAGAATGTGTTTGCGGTAGCGTTTCGGGTGCTTGTCGAGCGTCCCAGCTTGGTGGTGATGATGTTTCTGCAGTACGCCATCTGGGGCGCGTGGTCGGTCGCGCTGTCGGGCTACTTGGAGAAGGAACTTGGCTTTGGAGGGCAACAGATTGCTTGGATTTACAACACGCTCCCCTTGATGAACTTGATTGTGCCGTTTACGGCAGGTCAAGTTGCAGATCGGTTTATGCCCGCGCAGTACGCGCTCGCGCTATTCCACCTGGTGGGCGGGGTGCTGCTGTTCGGGCTGGCATTTCAGCGCGAGTTTGTGCTGATGACCGCACTGATGCTTGCTTACGCTTTCTTCTACGCGCCGACGCTCGCGCTGTCCAACTCGGTCGCCTTTCGCAACCTGAAAGACCCCGAAGTGGAGTTTGGACCCATTCGCGTATGGGGCACAATCGGCTGGATTGTAGCAGGCGGGCTGGTGAACCTGATGCGCAATTGGTTCGGCTCGCTGGATTGGGGCATTATTGATGTGCTTGCGCTGTCGGGTGGGATTTCGATACTGGCAGCTCTACTCTGCCTGACCCTACCCCACACCCCACCTGTGAAGGAATCTGCGGATCCGTTGGCGTTTCTCAAGGCTTTCAGCCTGTTGCGCGACTCGAACTATCGCGTCTTTTTTATCATAGCACTAATTATTGCAACAGAGCTACCACTGTATTACATACTGACCTTTCCGTTCCTACAGGCGGCAGGAGGCGTGGTCGGTATCACGGAAACCAACTTACCCCTAATCATGGCGCTGGTCGCTCAGGGCGCCGAGGTTTTCACCATCGCGCTGATGTTGCCTGCCGTGCTGCCGATTTGGGGCGTGCGCAAGACGATGCTGCTGGGCATCTTCGCGTGGCCCGCGCGCTACGCAGTGTTTGCGCTCGCGTGGGCGATGCATCAGGATGCGCCCTGGACAGTATGGCTGGCGGTGGCGTCGCTTGCCCTGCACGGCTTCTGCTATGTGTTCTTTTTTGTGGTGGCGTTCATCTACACCGACATGGTCGCCCCGCGCGATGTGCGCTCGTCGGCGCAGGCGTTAATTAATGTCGCTGTGCTGGGCGTCGGCATGCTGATTGGCGGCTTTTTCGCGGGCTGGTTGAAGGACTTTTTCACGACGGACGGCGTCACGAACTACACGATGGTGTTCCTTGTGCCGACGGTGATTACCGTGCTGGCAGGAATCGCCTTCGCGTTGCTGTTTCGCGAGAAACCTGCAGGAGAGGTCGCCGTCTCGTCGAACTGAGACGCCGATGGACGAAGGGACGCCTGTGGTGTATCGGTGGCAGGTGCATCTGGCGAAAGCGCAGCCTGAGCGGTTGCCTGTGGTGCTGCTGGCACTGGTGGGCGCGCCGATTGTGGGCGCGTGGCTGATGGGGCACTGGATTTTCGGGCTGGCGGCGCTGTGGATGCTCTGGAGCGCGACGGCGGACTACCTGCTGCCCATCCGCTACGAGGCGGACGCGGAGGGCGTGCGGCAACGCGGCTGGTCGCCGCGACTCATGCGCTGGGAGCGCGTCAAGCGTGTCGTGTGGGGCGAGGACGGCGTGCTGCTCAGCCCGTTCGCGCACCCGTCGCGCCTGAACGCCTATCGCGGGGTGTTCCTGTGGTACGGCGACCAGCGCGAGATCATCGAGTCGCTCGTGCGTGAGCGGTGCGCCCACACGCTGGGCGAAACGAAATCGAAGCGTAAAGCGAAGCGTCTGAAACAACGAAGCCATGCGTGAGTTCTGGAAGGAGCCGCTGAGCGAGGAGCAGAAGGTGCAGCTCATCGACGCGCTGGCGCAACAGGTCGTCAAGCGCGGGCTGAGCGTGCCTGCCATCCTGTTTCTGGAGCTGCATAAGCCGTTCGCCTTTATCGGCTCGCAGGCAGGCATCGTCTTCTCGCCGTTCCTTGCGCCGTTTTTCGGCTTCGATCGCGTGGATGACTACACGCAACTCTTGAGCGAGCGCGAGAACTGGGAGCGGCTCGTGGAACGGATTGAAGAGCTAACCGAAGAGCAACGCGCTTCCCGCGCGAAGGAGCAAAACCGATGAGTTATCAACACGCGCAGGACAACTGGTTCGCCGCCATCGTGATTGGGTTTATCGCGCTGGCGGTGCTGGTGAACATCATACGGGCGCGAATGGGCGCGCAGCTCTACATTCGGCGCATTCCGGGCTTGGACGCCATCGACGAGGCGATTGGTCGCTCCACCGAGCTGGGGCGCCCCGTCACGATGATCCCAGGCATGACTGCGTTCGGCGTGGTTGCGGTGCAGGCGCTGACTATCTTCAAATACATCACGAAACAGATTGCCCGCTTTGCGACGCCGATGCGCCTGCTCAGTGGCGACCCGACGGTGTTCGCCGTCGCGCAAGAGGCGATATACGACGCTTATAACGAGGCGGGACGCCCTGATTTGTACGATGCCGACAACATCCGCTTCCTGTCCGACCGTCAGTTTGCGTTCGCGTCAGGTGTGGCGGGACTGATTCAGCGCGAGCGCGTCGCGGCGAGCTTTATGTTCGGCGAGTTTTTCGCCGAGTCGCTGATTTTCGCCGAGACGGGCAACATGGTCGGCGCGATTCAGATTGCAGGCACGGTCAGCTTCACGCAGGTGCCGTTCTTTGTGGCGGCGTGCGACTACACGATTATCGGCGAGGAGTTCTACGCCACCAGCGCGTACCTGAGCCGCGAGCCGGTGCTGCTGGGCAGCTTGGTCGGGCAGGACATCGCGAAGCTCTTGTTCGCGCTGACCACACTTGGCGGAGTGGTCGCCGCAACCATCGCCGGCACGGACGCGCCGATTATCAAGCTGCTGGGTCAGCCTGGCGGCTGGGACGCCTTCTGGAGTAGTGTCTTGAAGGGAGGTGGACAGTGATGCACATGCTGACCAATCTGATGGCGCAGCAGACGATTTGGCAGTTGCCCGAAGGCTCGCGCGTGCTGCTCGCGACGCTAATTGTGCTGGGCGCGTTCGTGCTGATTCTGGGCTTGGTGCCTGTATTGCAGACGCTGCCCCCGCGCGGGCGACGCGCCATCATCGTAACGGTCACCTTTTTGGCAGGGCTATTTTTCGCGGCGGAGTTTTTCCTGCCCGTGGATTGGACGGCAATCTTTCCGAAGGATGACCCGAAGCGCAACTTCCTGACGCCCGCGATTCAGCCCGCGCAGAATGTGCTGCAGATTATCGGCGCGCTCGCGCTGGGACTGGGCACTTTCGGGCTGGTGCGCCTGCACCTGCGCAACGCCGTACAGAGACGCGCCCAGTGGGGCTACAGCATCGTGCTGCTGGTCTCGTTCGTGGTGATGGCAACGCTGAGCATCCTCAACACGCTGGCGGAAAAGGAGATCGTCGAGCGCGGTCCCGTGTTGAAGCGCGCGTTCAGCATCCTGTTCGACTACACGCTGGTGCAGTTAGACGCGGCGATGTTCTCGCTGATTGCGTTCTACATCTTCTCGGCGGCGTACCGCGCGTTCCGTATCCGATCCATAGAGGCGAGTATTCTAATGTTCACGGCGATGCTGGTGATGATTGGCGTCGTGCCCTTGGGCGCGTTTATCAGCTACACCCTGCTGGGGCTGCCTGAAGGCGCCTCGCCCGAAGGCGCGAACTTCTTGACCCAACTGGAACACAGCATCGGGCTGCCCAAAATCGCGGACTGGGTGCTGACCCAGCTGAACGCGCCCGCCCAACGCGCCATCGAGTTCGGCGTGGGCATCGGTGGACTGGCGATGGCAATCCGCCTCTGGCTGAGCCTGGAGCGCGGCGTCACTTAGGGGAGGTGCCACTATGCAAGCGCGTACACAGACCTTGTGGCAACGGATACTGGGCATCGATCGGCGGTGGCTGTACCTGATTCTGTTCGTGAACATCGTGACCTTCTTGGTCGCGCCGATACGGATGCCCGCCTCCGTCTCGCCGCCCGTGCAGAAGTTCCACGACGAAATCGAAAAACTGCAGCCGGGCGATTTGGTGATGATTTCGTCCAACTGGAGCGCGAGTACGCTCGCCGAGAACCAGCCGCAGCTGGAGGCGGTCATTACCCACCTGATGCGCAAGCAGGCGCGGTTCACGATAATCTCTATCGAGGCGCAGTCGCGCGACATCTCGTACCGCCTCGCCGAGCGCGTCACCAAAGAGAAGGGCTACCAATACGGCGAGCAGTGGGCGCACTTCGGCTTCGTGCCCAACCTGACCGTCGCCATCAAAGGCATGGTGACCGACCTGCCCGGCACCATCAAGCAAGATGTGCGCGGCACAGAGGTCAGTAAACTGCCCGTCGTGCAAGGCGTCAAGTCGCTGAGCGATTACAAAATGATTATCGATGTGACGCCCTCGGGCACCGTGCCAATCTGGATCTCTTACAGCCCCAAGAATGTGAGCATTCTCTACTGCCCGACCTCCGTGATGGCGGCGGAAGCCTACACCTACCTTGACTCTGGGCAAATCAAAGGCATGATTACAGGCGCGAAGGGCGCGCAAGAGTACGAACAGCTGCTGACCGTCGTCGGGCTTGGCACGCGCTTCATGAACGCGATTTCGTTCTCGCATGTGCTGATCATCGTCTTCATCCTGCTGGGCAACTTCGCGATGTTCATGAACCGTCTCCAACAGCGTCGGGAGGGATAAGATGGACTGGCTACTGGAGTTTCTACCGCGGAACTTGGATCGGCTGAGCGTGTGGATTGGCGTGCTGTGTACGCTTGCCATCTACTCGCTGTTGTATCGCGAGAACCCAGTCTACCGCTTTTTCGAGCATATGTATATCGGGCTGGCGGCGGGCTACTCGCTGGGACCGCTGGGCGTGGACATCCTCTACCGCTACTGGATTGAGCCGATCTGGATTCAGGGCTACTGGGCATGGGCGTTCGTCGTGCCCTACGGGATGTACCTCTACTTCATCTTCAGCGAGCGCTACGGCTGGATTAGCCGCATCGTGATTGGCACGCTGATTGGCGCGTCGGCGGGGCTGTTTTTCCAAGAGTTCAGCTCGCGCTACCTGCCCCAACTCAACAGCACGCTCCAAAAACCGCTGTGGGTCAGCGACGCGAACCCCGACATGACCTATGGGATGATGATTAACAACATCCTGTTCGTCGTCATTTTGCTGTCGGTGCTGACCTACTTCACTTTCTCCTACGAGCAGCGGGGACCCGTCAAGCGCGTCGCGATTTGGGGACGCTGGTTCCTGATGATTGGGCTGGGCGCGATTTTCGGCAACACGGTCATGGCGCGTATGGCGCTGCTGATTGGGCGCATCTACTACCTGCTGAACGACTGGCTGATGATTCGCGTGGGAGGCGGCTGAGATGGAACTTTATCGCCGACGGTTGGAGAAGTTGCAGCAGGCGATGCTGCGCGAGGGCGTCGATGTGTACCTCGCGGCGACGCAGGTCAACATGCAGTACCTGAGCGGCTTCTCGGAGCCGCCGCTGGAGAGGCTGATGTTCCTGCTGGTGTCGCAGCAAGGCGAGCCTGTGTGGTTCACGCCCGCGCTAAGCGCAGAAAGCACCGCTACCAACCCCGCAGGCTGGCAGACGCGCTATGTGTGGCACGACTCGGACGGACCCAGCCGCGCGTTGGAGGCATGCACGCGCGATTACGACCTTGAGACCGCGACGATTGCCGTCGACGACGAGATGCCCGCCGCGTTCCTGCTGCGCCTACAGGAGGCGTTGCCCGCTGCGCTGTTCCGTGCGGGGGGCGAGCTGATGGGCAGCGTGCGCGCGGTCAAGGACGCCGATGAGTTGCGCTGCATGCGCGAGGCGGCGCGCCTGACCGACGACGCGCTCGCCTCTGGACTGGAACGCTGCATGGAGGGCTACAGCGAGTGGGCGGTTGCGCTTGCCATCCAGCGTGCGCTGTTCGATATGGGCTCCAAGCTGGCGTTCGGCATCCCGCTGGTCGCGTCAGGCGCGATGAGCGCGATGCCGCACCACACGACCAGCCAGCGCGCGCTGCAGAAAGGCGACATCATCGTCATCGACTTCGGCGGGGTGTACGAGGGCTACTGCAGCGACATCACGCGCGTGGCGTGCGTCGGGCGCGCCTCTGACGAAGCGCGCGCGGTGTACGAAATCGTCTACGAGGCGCACATGCACGCCCGCGAGACCGCCAAGCCGGGCGTGCCCGCCCGCGAAGTTGACCGCGCCGCCCGCGCCGTCATCGAAAAAGCGGGCTACGGCGACTACTTCGTCCACCGCACAGGACACGGCATCGGGCTGTCCATCCACGAGCCGCCCTACCTCGCGCAGACCTACGACGGGATTCTGGAGGTCGGGCACTGCTTCACGATCGAGCCGGGGATCTACCTGCCGGGCAAGTTCGGCGTGCGCATCGAGAATGTCTACGCCATTACCGAGCGCGGCTGCGAATCGCTAAACGCCGAACCACCCATGCAGATTCGGGAAATTGAGTAATACCAATCGCGCGTCAAAGTTCGTGAATTGCCCCCTGCTTCGGGAGGGGAACCGAGAGCGTACCCGTTTGATTCCCCCTGCCCGCAGGGGGAACCTTAAGGAAGGGGTTCTCTTTTATTCGTTCTTTTGATTGGTAAGTGCCTGCGCAGTGGATTTTCAACATGCGACCATTTAAAGCGCACAGAATGTTGCCCCCCTCCCTACCTCCCCCGTGGACGGGGGAGGAGCCGCGACTCCCTCCCCGCCTGCGGGGAGGGTTGGGGTGGGGGCGCGATGTTTAAATCTCTGCGCATAGGCACTTATCATAGCGAATCCAAGAGGTACTTCCTATTCATCGTGCGAACCGAAGGCTTCTCGGATGGCTTTCAACATCGCCTCGGCGTCCTCGTCGCTGAGCGTCCCCTCAAACTGTCGTAGCGATTTCACAGGGACACCCGCCACATGGAGTGTATAGGTACGCTCGTCTACCGTGTGCGAGACGATTCGGTCGCCGTCCTGAAACTTCAGAATATACTGGTACTGCGGCTTGCCCGACTTCGAAAAGCGGATAATGGTGCGCGCCTCAATAAGTTCGCCGCGCAGGTCCTTCGGCTTGGATGTGCGTCGCGTGCGTGTCGCCATACGCGAATTCTACCCTCTATATCGCCATCATGCTCGCCACTTCCAGTTTGCGCAGGTCAATCGTCTTGGTCGCCGTCTGGATGTATTCAATCGGCACGGCGACGAGCCTGCCGCCCTCCACGCCGACCATCTCGTTGGTGTGCCCGTCCAGCAGGCGCTGCACGGCAAACACGCCCAGCTGCGTCGCCAGCACGCGATCGAACGCCGTCGGCGAGCCGCCCCGCTGCATGTGCCCCAGCACCAACGCCCGCATATGATACGGCGTATGCTCCTGCAGGAACTTTTTGACATCCTCGGCGCGCGCCGCGCCCTCCGCCACCACGATGATGCTGGAACGCTTGCCCCGCTCGTAGCTGTCGCGCAGCTTGTCCAGCAAGTCCACTAAGTCGTAGGGCACTTCGGGGATGAGTATCGCCTCCGCGCCGCCCGCCAGACCCACCTCCAGCGCGATGAACCCCTTGTGCCTGCCCATCACCTCAATCACGAACACGCGCTCGTGCGAGTACGCCGTGTCGCGCACCTTGTCGATCGCCTCCAGCGCGGTGTTGACCGCCGTGTCGAAGCCGATGGAGTAGTCCGTGCCGGGGATGTCGTTGTCGATTGTGCCCGGCAGCCCCATCACCTTCACGGGCGAGATGCGCGAGAGTTCCACCCCGCCGCGCATCGAGCCGTCCCCGCCGATGATGACCAGCGCGTCGATGCCGTACTTGTCCAGTATCGCCGCGCCTTTCTGCAGCCCTTCGGGCGTCTTGAACTCCTCGCAGCGGGCGGAGCGCAGAATCGTGCCCCCACGATTGATAATCCCGCCCACTGAGAGCGAACTCATCGGCTCGATTTCTTCGTTCAGCAGCCCCGCGTAGCCGCGCCTGATGCCGTACACCTCCAGCCCGTTGTAGAGCGCGGCGCGCGCCACCGCCCGAATCGCCGCGTTCATGCCCGGCGAATCGCCGCCGCTGGTCAGCACGCCTATCCGCTTGACACTCATGGCGTCCCTCCGAAGTTGGGTTGGCGTTTCTCCAGAAAGGCGCGGATGCCCTCCTGCCCTTCGGGGCTGACACGCAGTTCGGCGATGCGGGCAATCGTGAGCGAGCGCAGTTCGTCGGCGGGTAGCGTTTGCGTCGCGTGCAGGAGCATCTTCGCCGCCGCCATCGCGTTGGGACCGTTCTGCAACAGGTTCTCCACGACCGCCTCCACCGCCGCGTCCAGTTGGTCGGCGGGCGCGAGCCGATGCACCAGCCCAATCCGCAGCGCGGTCTCGGCGTCGAACCGTTCGCCCGTAATAAACAGCGCGCGGGCGTTGCCGTAGCCGATTTTGCGCACCACATACGGCGCAATCACGGCGGGGATCAGCCCCAGTTTCACCTCGCTGAAGGCGAATCGCGCGTCGGGCGTCGCCACCGCCACATCGCACACGGCGACCAGCCCCGCGCCCCCGCCCATCGCCGCGCCTTGCACCCGACCCACCACAGGCTTCGGGCAGTGGTCAATCGCCTCGAACATCCGCGAGAGCCGACGCGCGTCCTCCAAGTTCTCGGCGAAGGTGTAGGTCGCCACCTTGCCCATCCAGTTAAGGTCTGCCCCTGCGCAGAACGACTTGCCCGCGCCCTGCACCACCACCACGCGCGTCGCCTCGTCCTCGCGCAGCGACTCGAACGCCTCCGTGAGCTGCGCTATCAGCGTCTCGTCGAAGGCGTTGTGCGTGTCGGGGCGGTTGAGCGTGATTCGCGTGATTGGCGGCGTGCGGTCAATCAACACACTCATCTTAGCCCTCCAGTTCCTCCGATTTCCAGCCGTACTTGCCCACCAGCGGCACGAACATGCACTCGCCGAAGGTCTTGGCGCGTAGGCGCGTGCCGTGCTTGGTGATTCGCGTGAGCCGTTGGTACTGCCGCGAGCCGAACGGCAGCAGAAGTGTACCCCCGTCGGGGCTGAGTTGGTCGAGCAGGGGTTGCGGGACTTTGGGCGGCGCGCCCGCCGTGACCAGGATGCAGTCATACGGCGCATACGGGGGGAACCCGCAAGTGCCGTCGCCAATTATGAAGGTAATCGGCGGCAGGTTCAGCGCCCGCAAGTTGCGGAACGCTTGCAGCGTCAGGCGCGGGAACCGCTCGATGGTGGTCAGCCGCCCGCATAGCCTGCGCAGAATCGCCGTCTGATAGCCCGACCCCGTGCCGATTTCCAGCACATTCTCCTTGCCCGTGAGTTCCAGCAGTTGGGTCATCTGCCCCACCAGCGACGGCTGCGAGATGGTCTGTCCTTCGCCGATGGGCAGCGCGTGGTCGATGTAGGCATACAGGCGGTGGCTTTCGGGCACGAATAGGTGTCGGGGCGTCTGGCGCATCGCCTGTAGCACGCGCGGGTCGCGCACCCCCTTCGCACGCGCCTGTTCCAGCAGCGACTCCATCTGGGCGGTGTAGTCCGTCCCGTCGGCGGGCATAATCGGCAGGTTCGACGGCGCAGGCGCGAGTCCTGCAGGGCGTTGACTCGCGAGCGCAGTGCATCGACTCACGTTCGCAGTGCATCGACTCGCGTTCGCAGTGCATTGACTCGTGGGCGCAGTGCATCGACTCGCTAACATAGGTACAATCCCCATATGTCCACCTTACCGAAGTTGCGCGTGTTGGACGAGGCGGGGCATCCCTGTCGCGGGCGGTACTTGGTCACGGAGCGTGGCGAGCCGTTTTTCTACTTGGGCGACACGGCGTGGGAACTGTTCCACCGCCTCACGCGCGAGGAGGCAGACCTGTACCTGAGCGACCGCGCGGCGAAGGGGTTCACGGTCATTCAGGCGGTCGCGCTGGCGGAGTTGGACGGGCTGAACACGCCGAACGCCTACGGTGACACGCCCCTGCACCGCAACGACCCCGCGCAGCCGAACGAGGCGTACTTTCGGCATGTGGACTGGGTGATTAACCGCGCGAACGCGCTGGGGCTGTATGTGGGGCTGCTGCCGACTTGGGGCGACAAGGTGAACCAAAAGTGGGGCGTCGGTCCCGAAATCTTCACCCCAGAGAACGCGCGCCTCTACGGCGAGTTTCTCGGCAGGCGGTATCGCGACAAGGGCATCGTGTGGATTCTCGGCGGCGACCGCCCGATTGAGCGCGAGGCGCACCTGAGCGTCTGGCGGGCGATGGCGGCGGGGCTGCGGGCAGGCGACGACGGCGCGCACCTGATGACCTATCACCCTGTGGGCGGGCAATCGTCCGCTGAGCGGCTGCACACCGAGCCGTGGCTGGACTTCAATATGCTACAGTCGGGGCACTCGCGTCGCGCGGAGGCGAACTACGCGATGCTGGAGCGCGACTACCGACGCACGCCTGTCAAGCCCTGCATGGACGGCGAGCCGTGCTACGAAGACCACCCGATTGGCTTCGACCCGCGCAACGGCTGGTTCGACGCCGCCGATGTGCGCCGCGCGGCGTACTGGGCGTTGCTGGCGGGCGCGCACGGGCACACCTACGGCTGCCACAACATCTGGCAGATGTACGCGCCCGAGAAGCATGCGCCCGTCTCGCACGCGCGGCGGGCGTGGCGGGAGTCGCTGAACCTGCCAGGCGCGGGGCAGATGCGCTACGCGAAGCAACTCATGCTGCGCCGCGACCCGTTGCTGCGCGTTCCTGACCAGAGCCTGCTGGCGTCGGACGCTGGGGAGGGCGAGGCGCATATCCGCGCGGCGCGCGCCGCCGACGGCAGCTACGCCTACCTCTACCTGCCCACGCCGCGACCCGTGCGCGTGCGGATGGACAAACTCGCGGGGCGCACCGTGCAGGCGCACTGGTACGACCCGCGCACGGGCGCGTGGACGCCGATTGGCGAGTTCCGCGCCACAGGCGAGCGTGAGTTCACCCCGCCCGCAGGCGACGCGCACGACTGGGCGCTGGTGTTGGAGCGCGCATAGAGTACATGAATTGCCCCCCTCCTGCAGGTTCCCCCCGCTTCGCGAGGGGAACCGCCCATGGGTTCGGTTCCCCCTGCCCGCAGGGGGAACCTTAAGGAGGGGGTCATCGATCGCAAAGACGCTTATTACTTCGGCACGCGCTTGATGGTGCAGCCAAATGCGCGCGTTTGTTGCACGGGCGGCTGCTTGCCCTCCAGAATCGCGTCCAGAGCGTTCTTGAGGTCGCGCTGGCTGACGCGCTGCGGGTTCTGGCTGTCGTCGATGCGCCCGTGATAGCGCAAGACGAAGTTCGAGTCCAGCACGAACACCTCAGGCGTCACCTTCGCGTCGTACAGGTCGGCGATACGGTTGCCCTCGTCCTTCAGCACGGGGAAGGTGAAGCCCTTCTTCTGGGCGTGGTCGGTCACCTCAGGGGCAGGCTCGGTGTTGTTGGCGTTGATGCCGAGAAACATCACGCCCTTGGGCATATACTCCTTGGCGAGGTTCGCCATGCGCTCATCGTAGTCCAGCGAGATGGGGCAGCGCGTGGCGATGAACATAATCACGATGGCTTTTTTGTCCTTGATGTCGTAGAGGGTGACCTCTTTGGGCAGTCCTTCGCGCGGGTTCATGTTCGGCAGGGTGAAGTTGGGGACGCGCTTGCCGATTTCGGGCTTCTCGGCGGCTTGCGGGGCTGCCGCGCCGTACTGTGCGCTCGCGCCTGCAAAGTACGCCAGCAGTTCGTCGGCGTGGTTGCTCGTGCCCGCCTTCTCGAAGACCTTCTCGATCGTGCCGTCGGGCGCAATCACATAGGTGGTGCGGCTCGCGAAGCCCGCGCCCGTGCGCACTTGGTAGGCTTCAGCGACCTTGCCGTCGGCGTCCGCCAGCACGATGTGCTTCAGGTTGTGCTGCTGGGCGAAGTTCTTCTGCGCCTCGGGCGCGTCCACGCTAATCGCGAAGACGACTGCGTGCTGGCTGAGTTTCTCGTACTGGTCGCGCACGGCGCAGTTTTGCGCTGTGCAACCAGGCGTGTTCGATTTCGGGTAGAACATCAGCACGACGCGCTTGCCTGCGTAGTCGCTCAGGCGATAGGTGTTGCCGTCGCTGCCGACAAGCGTGAAGTCGGGGGCTTTCGAACCTTCCTTCAGAGGCGTGGACGAGAACACGAAACTCCACACGCCCCACAACAGAATCCCGATGGTGAACGGGATGACCCACCAGAAACGGTTGCGCTTCTGCATAGCGTATACCTCCCTATACGGTTTAGACGCGCGGCGTCGCGCGTGGTTCGGAGTATACCCGTTTTCAGCGTCTGGGGGCAAGTCGGGCGAGGGCGAGTCGCATTAGGGTCTGCTCATCGGCGTCGGGCTGCTCGTCCAGCACAGCGTGGAGGGCAGCCTGCGCGTCGCGGCGCGTGTAGCCGAGTTGCACCAGCCCTTCGGTCAGCGCGTCGAGGTCAATCGCGCGGGCGCGTGTGGCGGCGGCAAGTCGCTCCACCTGCCGCTCGAAGGCGAACTGGGCGACCTTGTCGGACAGCTCCAGCGCGAGGCGTTCCGCCAGTTTCGCGCCGACGCCTGGCAGCGACTTGAGGTAGCGGGTGTCCTTGCGGGCGATGGCACGCGCCAGCGCGTCAGGCTCGCCCGCGCCCATCAGGTTCAACGCCAGCCGCGGACCGACCCCGCTGACGGTAATCAGCAGGTCGAACAGTTTGCGCTGGGCAGGCTCCAGAAAGCCGTACAGCAGGATGCCCTCGTCCTCGTGGAACAGGGTGCGGATGTGCAGGGTAAGCGGTTCGCCCAGCGGGGGCAGTTGCTCGCGGAGGTTGGGCGGCAAGCGCACCTCGTAGCCGACGCCGCCCACCTCAATCAGCGCAAGGTTCTCTTCTATGCTCAGCAGCACGCCGCTTAGCCTGCCAATCATCTACGGCGCGGGGAACACGGGCGCGAACAGCAGCGCCATCAGCAGCTCCAGCGCGCGGGGCGGTTCTGGGGGCGTGAGGCTGGTGACGCGGTTGGGATCCAGCTGCGCGGCGCGGCGGATCGCTTGGTCTGCCTCGCGCACCTTGCGCAACTCGGTGTAGACATACGACGCGCCGACCTGCGCCCACGCGGTGTCACGCGCGAGTTCGAGTGCCTTGTTCAGCGCGGTCTCCGCTTGGCGTAGCGTCTCCTCGCTGGGGCGGTTGCCGTCGCGCTTGGTGGTGTACGCCTCGAAGGCGTGGCTCATCGCAATCCCCAAGTGCGCGGGCGCGTAGTCGGGTCGCGCGACCAACGCCAGTTCGAACCACTCGCGCGCGGTCTTGAGTAGGTCTTCCTCGCCGGGGCGTAGCCCGTCGATGAGGTTCAGCATCCCGCGCAGTTGGTACGCCTCCGCTGTCAGCGGGTCTAAGTCCAGCACGCGCCAGAAGGCGTCTTTGGCGCGGTCGAACTCGCGGTTGTTCACGAGGCTCCAGTAGCGCATGAAGGCGACTTGGGGGGTATTGTCGCTCACGCCTTGCGCTTGGGCGGCGAGTCTACCGACGACGGTTGCGCGTCGTCCCAGCATCGCGAGGTTCGCTTGCGCCGCCAGCAGCGGGCGCGACTCTTTGTCCAGTTTCTCCGCCTCGGCGAAGGCGCGCTCTTGCTCGCGCGTGTCGTTGAGTAGCGCGGCTGCCAGCCCGCGAATCGCGTAGGTGTAGTCGTTGGCGACGCCGCGGCGGGCAGCGGTGTTCGTAATCACGATGACATCGCGCAGCCTGCCCGCCTGCAAGTAGGCATACGCCAGCAGGTTGATATAGCGCGGGTTGGACGGCTCGCGCTCGGTCAGTTGCAGCAGGTCGTTGACGCTCGCGGACGCCTGCCCTTCGGTAATCAGCAGCAGCGTGCGGGCGACAATCGCGTCGGGCGTGCGCGAGTCGCCCAGCGCTTTCAGGCGCATCTGGTTGATTTTGTGCTGCGCGTCGATGGCGTTGCGCAGCAGTTCGCGCTCGTTGCGGGCGTTTCGGGCGCGGCGCAGGCTCGCCGCCACGCGCAACTCTTGCGTCTCCAGCGAGTCGGGGTACAGCCGCGCGAGGTCGTCCACTGCTTCGTCCGCTTCGGCGGCGCGCCCCAAGCGCAGCAGGGTCTGAATCTGCAGCACGCGCGATTCGCGGTGCGTCGAGTCTGCCTTGAGGGCGACGCGCGTGTGGTACAGGGCGTCGTCGAACTTGCCGTCGGCGAACGCCGCGCGCGCCTGCTCATAATGATACGGCGCGCCCTGCCCCACGCCGTTGTCAATCACCAGGCGCAACTCCTTCGAGACGGTCTTGTTGCCCTCCAGAAACGCGACAATCTTCAGCCGCCGCTCGCCCTCCGTGTCGGTCACGGTGTCCCATTCGTACTCGTAGGGGGTGCTGTCGTCCACCTCGCGCAGCGCGCCGTCCACTTGGAACTCCACGCGCTCGACCAGTTTCTCGGACTGCACCCGCGCGACGACCTTCACGATGCCCTTGATGCTCGCGCCGTCGTCGAGGTTGACCGTAATCGTTGCGTCCGACTTTGGCTGCGCGAACGCGCCTGCAAGCAGCGCCAGCCAGCCGATGTGCCGAATTGCCTTCATAACGAGTCCTACGATTCCCGCCTCACGCGCCGATTCCTGCAGGATGTGAGGTAGAATCGCGCTATGGACGGCTTGTATCACCCCGCGCTGACGGCGTATCTGGAGGGCTTGGTGGAACGCCCGCACCCGCTGTTGGCGGCGATGGAACAGCGCGCCGCCGAGACGAATTTCCCGATTGTGGGTCCTGTGGTGGGGCAGTTGTTTTACTGGCTGACGCGGCTGACGGGCGCGCGGCGCGTTTTTGAGTTGGGCAGCGGCTACGGCTACTCGACAGCGTGGTTCGCGCTGGCGGTACGCGACAACGGCGGCGGCGTGGTGCATCACACCGTGTGGGACGCCGACCTGTCGCGTCAGGCGCAGGAGTACCTCGCGCAGATGGGGCTGAGCGACCTGATGACCTACCATGTCGGCGAGGCGGTGGAGACACTGCAGCGCGTCGGCGGCGAGTACGACCTCATCTTCTGCGACATCGACAAGGCGGGCTATCCCGCGTCGCTGCCTGTGGTGAAGCGACACCTGCGCGTCGGCGGGCTTGCGCTCTACGACAATATGCTCTGGAGCGGGCGCGTGTGGGACACGCAGGACACTTCCGAAGCGACCGAAGCGATTCGCACACTCACCCAGCAGATGACCCACGACCCCGACCTGCAAACGGTGCTGTTCCCGATGCGCGACGGCGTGCTGGCGGGAATTAAAGTGCGCCCATCGGGTACAATTCCATAGAGTGAACGAGTCAATCTGGACGATACCGCTGTTTCCGTTGGAGACAGTGTTGTTTCCGTACACGGCGCTGCCGTTGCACATCTTTGAGCCGCGTTATCGGGAAATGGTGATGCACTGTCTGGAGACCGATTCGCCGTTTGGGGTGGTGCTGATTCGTGAGGGTCGGGAGGTCGGCGACCCGGAGGTACAGGTGCATGAGGTCGGCACGCTGGCGCGAATCGGGCGTCTGCGCCGTCAGCCCGACGGCAGGCTACACCTGCTGGCAATCGGCGAGGAGCGGTTCCAGATTGTGCGCGTGCTACGCCACGAGGCGCCGTATCTTAAAGCGCATGTGCGTTTGTGGCGCGACTACGAGCCGTTCGACTGGGACGCTGACCAGCAGTATGCCGATGCAGTCGCCCAGCGGTTCCGCGAGTTCCTGCAGATTGCGCTGGAAGCGGGCGGGCTGCGCGTGGAGGACATCGAACTGCCCCATAGCCCGACCGCCCTCTCGTTCGCAATTGCGGGCACGCTCCAACTCGAAATGCCCCTACGCCAGTACCTGCTGGAACTGCAGGACGCCCGCGAACGGCTGCGACTCGTTGACCAAATCTTGGAAACCTTGACAAGCGTGCTTGCGTCAGAGATTCAACCCTACAACCCTGACCACTGGCGCGAGTATGTCAATCCCAATTGAGAGGCAGGCGATGATTGAAGGCATTGTTAAGATCGTAGGAGGTCGTGAGAAGAAGCTACAGCACGGCTATCCGTGGGTGCAGCGCGGCGAAATCTCGGAGGTGCTGGGCGCGCCGACGCCCGGCGCACTGGTGCGCGTGGTCAACTTCCGCAACGAGACGCTCGGCATCGGCACTTACAACCCCCAGAGCCGATTCCCTGTGCGCGTGCTGACCGCAGCCGACGAGCCGATTGACCGCGCGTTTTTCGAGCAGCGTCTGGAGCGCGCCCTGCGCCACCGTCAGCGCGTCGTTCAGGACACCAACGCGATGCGCCTCGTGTTCAGCGAATCGGACGGGCTGCCCGGACTCATCGTCGACCAGTACGCTGACTACTTGGTGGTGCAGGTGCGCACGATGGGTATG
>ERZ511473.393-NODE-393-length-76848-cov-38.567480_pt1 | contig 76848 bp, 74 predicted proteins | sample MGYA00374947_ERZ511473 | MGnify/ENA primary metagenome ERZ511473 (study PRJEB26303, sample SAMN06343854) | sediment metagenome | isolation source: hot spring sediment | place: Canada: British Columbia | collected 2012-09-26 ... | reverse complement strand
CCAAAGCCTGATGAGTTGCAGCCTCTCCGACGCTATCTCCCTGTCCAGATTTGGGTGGTGGACTTGAATTAGTTCCCTCTCAAAGCCAAACTCACCCTCCTTCACCGTAACGCCATCACTTTTGACAGAAGGAAAGCGGCGCCGCAATCAAATCGCTTCTTTCTGTCTTGACATCGCTTGCTATTGCGTTATCCTTTTTGCCGACCATCGGCGTCGCTGCCACACAAGGAGGGAGCATCCATGGGGAGAAAGGCTCTCTCTCTCTCGCAGCCATCATGTGCCTGTTAGGTGTTGGCTTTGAACCTGCCAACCCCCAATCAGGCGGGCAATACCATCATCAATGGACAGCGGGTCTCCCCATCCCCCAACCCATCGTCACCCTCACCATCCCTAACACGGGCTACACCACTCAATACCTTCGCTGCTTTGAGATTGCCACCCTCGCCGACATCGCTTCTGCCCCTGACTGGGACCGATGCATCAACCCTGGCTGCCCTTTCCCCGACGGTTGGAATGCGGAAGGGAAGGTGAGGATTAGTTGGAGCGACAACGGGGCAGGGGGCACTTTCGGGACTTTGGATTCCTTCGGCAACTTTGTGCCTCTTGACCCTATCGCTGATGCCCAACGCATCACCCACTATCGGGCGTCGCCGAACAACCCTGGGGTAGTGCACATCACTTTGGTCGTGGACGATGAGGGGCTTCTTTATGACGATCCCCCCGTCTCCAACGACCCTTCCAACGGCAATTTCACCGTCTGGGAGTTTTGGATTACCCCTTGCCCCAAGAATTGGCGCCCGAAATTGGACGAAGACTTATCTTTCGCTGCTTGGATTGAACCTACCACAGACCACAAAGGTAACCCCATGGTTGGCACGATTATCTTCCTATTGAGTTCATCCAATCAACCAGGGCATTGTCTTAATGACTGCCGCTTGGGTTCTACAGGGCAATGGGCTTGGGATGGGACGACGGGTTGCCACGATGATGTCCAATTTTTGCCAGAGCAACCAAACCTTTTGGTGTTTCCGAGAGACCAGACGCCCGAAGGGGTCGGCTACAACTACGACACAGCAATGAGTTCTTGGGCGACGAACATGGCAATGGTGGCTGTGCGCTGTCTGGACTATGGCGGTTGGGCTTACTTGAGGGGCTATGTGACGGGTTTCTTTGGTGAGGGAGCAGCCCGAAGGATAGATGCTCAAGACCTTTTCGTCGCAGACATCCCTGTGGACGAAAATGAAAACCACATCGCTGATTGGTGGGAAGACTTTAGAGACCCTCCGTCAAGAGACCCATTGTCTGACGATGATTTTACGCCCAGAGGCGATGGAACGCTTGGAGACGGTCTGTCTCTGTATGAAGAGTATCGCGGTCTGATGGTGAGAGGAGTATGGCAGGATTTTGACCCCAAAGAAAAAGACATGTTCGTCATGAACTTCGGGGCAGGGAATGAAGACCCGTATGAGCCAGCGGTCATCCTTAACGATGCCATCACTTCTCAAGATGGCTTCCCTGGTGCGGGAGTTCCTGGTGAGGGAGGGAAAGGTTTCTGGCTCTTGAACGCCAATGAGGGGGAACTTCGTTGGGTGCAACATCCTGAAGAAGGTTTTTGGATGCCCGGAAAAATCGTCAATTTCCTTCACGGTTATGCCCACTTACGAGATGTCTATGCGGCAGTTGTCGTGCCCAGTGAAGATGACCAGCCCGAATTAGCGTGGACATTGGGTCCTATTTGGGATGGAGGGTTAGTCCCTGTGATTGAGATCAATGTGACAGAGGCAAAAAACTGGGGACGACTTTGGGGGATTGATGAACTGCCATCGTTAACGATGGTCATTGGTCATGAGTTAGGGCATACCGTCCTTTGGGATGTAGACCATAATCCCGCTGATGATTCCCAGTCCTTTGGTGGCGATGGTGGTCACCATGTCATCGGGCAAGATGGCCGGGTCGGGCAGCACACCATCCATTGCCTGATGTGGCCTTATTTCCCTCCCAGGATTTGCCCGAGTGGTTTCGTCCTTTGCGAAGTGCTTTGTCCTCAACGAGGGGAACATTGGATATGGCAAGACGGCGAACCAGTCGCCCCAAGGAATGTGAATGAATGGACAGTGTTTAGACCAACGGAATTCTGTAGCGCTGACCCAGGCTGCCAAAACCTTTGGCATCTTAATCCTTAGGGAGGTGAAAGAAGATGGTTGGTCTCAGGCAAGTAGGGCTGACGATTGTCGTCCTATGGTTCGGAAGTTCAATGGCTCTTTCTTCACCACCTGGTGGTAGATTTCTTTCCCTTCCAAGAGCAGATAGGGAAGCGACAGAGAGGTTGAAGGAAGCCTACGCTGCTTATGTGCAGGGGCAATACCAACGGGCAATTCATCTGGCTTTGGGGGTCTATGAACGATTTGGGGATGTGGAGGCGAGATGGTATCCTCAATGGGTGTTACGGTTAGGCGGGAAGGATTTGCCAGACCCTTATGATCGGGGGGCTGTTTTAGGAGCGACGATAGAGGGCAAATTTCCTTTTCCCTTGACGATGGCGATGAAGAGCACTTTCCCATCCTATTTACTGGCTCGCTGCTATGCGGCTCTCAAGGATACGAAGGGGTTTGTTCAATGGGCGAAGAGGCTAAGGGGATTAGGCTTTGAGCAGGATGACATCACGAGGACTTATCTCTTGCCTCATCCAAGTGGGGAAAAGCTATCAGTGATGCCGCCGAAAGAAGCGTGGCGTCCTTTGCCTTTGAAGTTTCGTGAGGAGGACTACTTCATCTTAGTCCCTCTTGACCAAGCCTGCACGGTTTTAGGGCTTGGATGCACCATCCAACCTAACCTGAAGATGGCAGGTGGGAAAGGGATTCGGGTCACAAAGCCTGATGCTCCCAACATCGTTTATCGGCTCTTTCTCGGTCGTCCTGTCGTGGAGAGGTTGGAGAGCGGGAGAGGACACACGGAAACGCTGGCTTATGCGCCTTATGAGGAAGGCGGGGTTGTTTGGGTGCCCTTTTACTGGCTTGCAAAGCAGGCAGGGATAAAGGGATGGGAGGTGAGAAACGGCAAGATTTATGTCGCTCCAAGGTAGAAGACGGGGTGCAAAAATTGGCTTGCGTGTCACTTTTGCTTGCCAAAACCTGGCTGGTATCAACGGCGCATTGTGTAGGAAGGTAGAAAGCCTTGTGACTTTTCGGTCAGGTTCACTGAGCCAAATGCTGCTTAGTGAAAACCGACACTAAAGAAGGATTTCGTCACCGCTCTCGTGGGGTGGGTCTATGAAGGAAGGGACTTGAAGTTGCTCGTGCATTTCTTGAAGGGCGATGACTTCTACGGTTCGTTCAGCAGCGACACTTTGCAATGCCAACAATAATGCCCGTGCCGTATCTAAACTCGTGATGCAGGGAATCCCGTGCTCTACCGCTGCCCGACGAATGATTAAGTCATCCCGTTGGGAGAGCCGTGACGCTGATGGCGTATTGATGACCAAATGCACCTGCTTGCGAGCGAGCAAGTTCAACAGGTTCGGTTCGCCTTCCTCAATCTTGCGGACGATTTCGCATTCAATGCCATGTCGTCGTAGGAAGTTTGCCGTCCCACTTGTGGCGAAAAGGCGGAAACCCAGTTCAGCAAATCCTTGAACAATGGGGAGTGCTTCAGGTTTGTCCTTGTCCGCCACCGTCACCAGCAACTTTCCTCCCAACGGCACATTGTAACCTGCCGCCACCAGTGCCTTGTAAAGTGCCTTCGGAAACTCTCGGTCAATGCCCATCACCTCGCCCGTGCTCTTCATCTCCGGACCCAGTTCAATTTCCGCCTTGAACAACTTGCCCATGGAGAACACGGGCGCTTTGACACCGACGAATTCAGGTTCACGAAGCAATCCACCTTGCCAGCCAAGTTTCCGCAGGCTCATTCCCATGATGCACTTGGTCGCCAAATTCACCATCGGCACACCCGTCAGTTTGCTCAGGTAAGGCACTGTCCGCGACGAACGAGGATTGATTTCCAGCACAAAGACCTCATCGCCCAAGACGACGAACTGGATGTTGATCAAGCCGCGAACTTTCAAGGCTTTTGCAATCGCTTGCGTGTAGTCCACGATGCGTTGCTTGGCGAGTTCTGAGAGTGTTTGTGGCGGACAGACGGCGATGCTGTCACCGCTATGGACACCTGCCCGCTCAATGTGCTCCATGATGCCCGGAATTAGGCACTCTTCACCGTCACAAATTGCATCCACTTCCGCTTCCGTGCCAGCGAGATACTTGTCAACGAGGATTGGTCGGTCAGGAGCGACGCTGACGACATACTCAAGGTAAGTCAGCATCTCGTCTTCGTCGTAAACGATGTCCATAGCCCGACCACCGAGCACATAACTTGGTCGCACCAAGACTGGGTAACCGACTTCACGGGCAACTTGAAGTGCTTCTTCAATGCTTGTCACCGCTTTGCCCGGCGGATAAGGGATGCCAAGTGAGTTGAGCAGCCAGTGGGTTCGGTCGCGGTCTTCAGCGATGTCAATGCTGTCAAAGTCAGTGCCCAAAATTGGAACGCCTGCCTTGTGCAGACCCTCGGCAAGGTTCAACGGCGTTTGACCGCCAAACTGGACGATGACGCCGATGGGTTTCTCGTTTTCAACGATGTGCAAGATGTCCTCCAAAGTGAGCGGCTCAAAGTAAAGACGGTCGGAAGTGTCAAAGTCTGTTGAGACTGTTTCGGGGTTGCAATTGACCATGATGGCGTCGTAGCCAAGTTCTTGAAGCGCCCAGACGCAGTGGACGCTGCAGTAGTCAAACTCAATCCCTTGCCCGATGCGGATTGGACCTGAACCGATCACGACAACTTTCGGTCGCTCGCCGGGGATCGCCTCGTTTTCGCCATTGGGCTCGTAGGTGGAATAGAAGTAGGGTGTCTCCGCTTCAAATTCCGCAGCGCAAGTGTCTACCATCTTGTAGACAGGCTTGACATCCCAAACCTTGCGCATTTGCCGCACCCGTTCTTCCGCTTCAGCCAAAGACCTCGTCCCGAGTCCTCCGTCCCTCGTCCCGAGGCATTCAGCGATGTATCGGTCGGAGAAGCCCATGTGCTTTGCTTCCCAGAGCAACTCTTTTGTCAAGCCGCTCCAACCCACTGATGCGAGTTTGAATTCCATCTCCACGATGTTCCGCAACTTTTCCAGAAACCAAGGGTCAATGTGGGAGAGTTCGTGAATTTCTCGGATGGTCATGCCACGCCGCAACGATTCGGCGATAGCGAACAGGCGCAAATCGTTAGGGATGCGGATGAGTTCTTCCAACTCAATGTCTGACTTGCCCGCAATTTCCCGATGGAACAAACTGAGCGTCCCGACTTCCCATCCTCGCACCGCTTTCAACAGCGCTTCCTCAAAACTTCGCCCGATCGCCATGACCTCACCCGTGCTTTTCATCTGTGTGCCAATGGTTCTGTCGGCTGTGGGGAATTTGTCAAAAGGCCATCGGGGTAACTTGACGACCACATAGTCAATGGAGGGTTCAAAACAAGCCAGCGTCTTTTTCGTGACGGCGTTGGGGATTTCATCCAAACGCAAGCCAATGGCGATTTTGGCAGCCACGCGAGCGATGGGATAACCCGTCGCTTTTGACGCCAACGCCGACGAACGAGAAACACGCGGGTTGACCTCAATGACATAGTAGCGGAGGGAGTTAGGGTCAAGAGCAAATTGAATGTTGCAACCACCCTCAATTCCTAATGCTCGGATGATTTTTAGCGCCGCAGAACGAAGCATTTGATACTCCACATCGGTTAAGGTTTGTGTCGGTGCGACGACGATGCTTTCACCCGTGTGGACGCCCATCGGGTCAAAGTTCTCCATCGCACAAACGGTGATACAGTTGTCGGCGCTATCCCGCATGACCTCATACTCCAACTCCTTCCAACCCAACACACACTGCTCAACCAGCACTTGTCCAATCAAACTCAATGCCAGCCCTCGTTGAACGATTTGACGGAGTTCGCTTTCGTTATAAGCGATGCCTCCGCCCGTTCCGCCCAAGGTGTAGGCGGGACGGATGATGACGGGATAGCCGAGGCGTTCGGCGAAAGCGATCGCTTCCTCAACGCTCGTGACCGCCACGCTTTCGGGTATGGGTTCGCCAATTTGCTGCATTAACCGTCGGAACAACTCGCGGTCTTCAGCGTTTTGGATGGCGGTCAAGGGAGTGCCCAAAAGTTCCACGCCGTAGCGGTCTAAAATGCCCTCCATCGCCAGTTGCGTCGCCAAGTTCAAACCCGTTTGACCGCCTAAAGTCGGTATAAGTCCATCAGGGCATTCCTTAGCGATGACGCGTTCCAAAAATTCAACGGTTAACGGCTCAATGTAAACTCGGTCAGCCATATTTGGGTCAGTCATGATGGTGGCTGGGTTGGAGTTGACCAAAACGACCTCCAACCCTTCTTCCCGCAAAGCCCGGCAGGCTTGCGAACCCGAATAGTCAAATTCCGCCGCCTGCCCGATGACGATCGGACCCGCACCAATTACCATCACCTTGCGCAAGTCTTTGCGCTTGGGCATGTTGACCTATCACCTCGTCGCTGAAGTTTTTGCTTTCCTCGCTTTGTTTCCGCCGTCTTTGCGGCGGTTAGGCTTTTCAACGAAAACGACGATGTCATAGCCTGTTTCTATCAGGATGTCCAGTTTGCGTTGGATAAGCAAGTCCAACTTGCGAGCGGTTTTGCCCTTCCAATTTATCGGTAACTCAACGATAATGTCAGCATCTTCGGTTTCATATGGCTTTTTGACGCGCACTTTAGCGCCAGGGAAAAGTTGCCGAGCCATAGAACATAGTTCGTTTATGTAGTGTTTTAACTTGCGCTTACTCCTTCTCATTTGAGCACCTTCTCTGCTTTACGAACAAACTCTGCTGCGTAGCGCAACAAGTGCTCTGCCTGATTTTTAAACGCACTTTCTCTCCCATATGCCGCTTTGAGTCTGAGGTCATATGCGACCTCTAATCGCTTGTTCCAACCTGCAGGGCACAAATGCCACTGCTTGACCAAGACCAATCCGAAGTAGCGCCTGAGTTCGCCGTGAGACCATTCCACTCTCCTTTGACCAGTCCACTCAAGCATAACAACGATTGCCCAAAACATCGCGTAATAGCAATCCTGAACACACGCATTCAAAAACCCATTCGCCAACGCCAACCTCGCTGCTTGCAAAAACTCTTTCGCTTTTGCCACCCACCTTCACCTCGCCGTCGCTTTCACCTCATCCAAAGTCCGCTGCGATAGCACATGTGTCATTCATTTCGGCTGCCAAAGTCACCCTCGCTGCTTTCAAAAACTGTTCCGCTTTCCCCAACGCCTCTTTGACATCCATCCCTTTCGTTCCTCACTTCCTCCAACCCTTCATCACCTGCACGAATTCATCAAAGATGTAGCCGTTGTCCCAAGGTCCTGGTGCTGCTTCAGGGTGATACTGCACCGAGAGGATGTTCAGTTCGGGATGGGCTAAGCCTTCAACGGTGAAGTCGTTCAAGTTGATGTGGGTGACAATAGCGCCTGTCCCCTCCAGCGATTTTTCGTCAACGGCATAGCCGTGATTTTGGGTCGTGATGTAAACTCGCCCCGTCCGCATATCCTTGACGGGATGGTTGCTGCCGCGATGACCAAATTTGAGTTTGAAGGTTCGCCCGCCCAATGCCCAACCGAGGATTTGATGACCCAAGCAAATGCCAAACAATGGGACTTTCCCGAACAAATCTCTTGCCGTTCGGATTGAGTAACGCAAAAGAGCAGGGTCACCCGGACCGTTAGAGAACAAAACTCCGTCAGGTTCCCAAGAGAGGATTTCTTGAGCCGCCGCTTTCGCTGGAGCGACAATGACCTCGCACCCTCGGCGATGGAATGAGCGCAAGATGTTAAACTTCGTGCCCAAGTCAACGGCGACAACTCGCAACTTGTCCCCTTTCGGCAAAACACGGTCCAGCGGCTTCAAGCCACTGTCCCATAAGTGAAATTGGCGTGTTGAGACGAGTTGCACATAGTCCAGTTCGTCGTATCGCGGCGAGCGTTTCAGCAGGTCAAAAAGTTCGTCAGCAGTTTTGTTCACACCAAGAGCACCCATCATGACCCCGTAAATTCGCAACTTGCGGACGAGCCCGCGAGTGTCAACTTCGGCGATGCCCGGTATCCGATGATCGGCGAGAAATTCATGAATTGCTTTTTGGGCTCGGAAGTTACTCGGTTCGGTGCAAAGTTCGCGGATCACGAAACCGGCGACTTGAATGCGTGATGACTCAAAGTCATCAAGGTTTATGCCGTAATTGCCGATAAGCGGATATGTCATCACGACGATTTGCCCAGCATAAGACGGGTCAGTCAAAACTTCCTGATAGCCCGTCATGCCCGTGTTGAAAACGACTTCCCCGACAGCGACACCAGGGTAACCGAACCCGATTCCCTCATAAACTGTCCCGTCTTCCAAAACGAGCGTTGCCCTCGGATGCGTCATGGGTATGGCACCTCCAGACGAAGGTTTGGGATGCGTTGAAAATCCCGAACATTTCGGGTGACAAGAATGGCGTCCCGCAAAAGGGCGATTGCAGCGATTAAAGCGTCTGGTAGGCTTAATCCATAGTCACGCACCAACTCCCCTGCTTTGCGGGCGATTTCTGCTGTAATGGGCACAATGTGGAAAACGGAAATCGCTATTTCAACCCGCAATGCCTCGGTTAAATTGCGCGTTCGCCTGCCAGCAAGCAGTTCCGCTACTGTAACTGCCGAAATTAAACCCAGTAGTTCCCCACGCCCGAAGCGCAGGAGGTAGTCACGACTTTCCTGAACCCCTCGCAACATGCCCACGATAATGTCCGTGTCAATAACGCGGTCCTTTTTACCATTCAGGAGGCTTCCCCCATCGGCTACGAAGTTTGCGCACATATTCCACACCGTCCTCTTCCATGTCTGACCAAATTCCAAAGGCTTGGTTTATTGCGCTTTCACCAGAAAACATCACAACCCCGTTGCCCTCTTCATCCACGACCAACTCAATGCGGTCGCCCGGCTTTAGCCCCAGCGCTTTGATGAGCCGCTTGGGCAATTTGATTTTCATCGGTGCTTTAGCCATTGGTTTTCACCGCCCTTTTACGCATTACGCCTTACGCATCACGAAACACAACTTGCCCGCCGCAAATCGTCATCACGACTTTGCCCTTCAACTTCCAGCCCGTGTAGGGCGTATTTTTTCCTTTGCTGCGAAACTTTTCCGGACGGACAACCCATTCAACCTCGGGATCAATGACCGTCACATCGGCGCGGCTGCCCTCTCGCAGTGTCCCGCCATCAAGCCCCAGTATTTGACAAGGTTTTGTGCTCATCGCTTCAACCAAACGCATGAGAGGGAAGTTCGCTTTGTGCACCAACTCCGTCCACAAAACACCAACTGCGGTCTCCAAGCCAACGATTCCAAACGGGGCATCGTCAAAGGTTGTTTCCTTTTCCTCAACAGCATGGGGCGCATGGTCAGTGGCAATGCAATCAATTACGCCTTCGGCTAAGGCTTCCCGCAACGCTGCCACATCTTCGGCAGTTCGTAGCGGTGGGTTCATCTTGGCGTTGGTGTCGTAATCGTCAACGACTTCCTCAGTCAAAGTCAAGTGGTGTGGCGTCACCTCGGCAGTAACCTGAACGCCCTCTTCCTTTGCCTGCCGGATTAGGTCAACGGCTTCCTTCACAGACACATGAGCGATGTGCACTTTTGCACCTGTCTGCTTTGCCAATTCAATTGCTCGGTGAATTGCCGTCAATTCGGCAGCCCTGGGCATCCCCCGCAGCCCTAACCTCAATGCCGTCAAGCCCTCGTTCATCACTCCACCCGCTGTCAACGATTTGTCCTCGCAGTGCAAAATCACGACAGCATCGCATACCTTTGAGTAAGCGAGCGCTTTTCGCAGGAAACCGCTGTCCTGAATTGGTTCACCATCGTCGGAGAATGCCACTGCTCCCGCTTCCTTCATTGCTGCCATTTCCGTCAACTGTTCATGTTTGAGCCCGACGCTGACCGCTCCAATAGGCAGCACACGACACAAGCCAAACTCATTGGCTCGCTTCAAAACAAATTCAATGGAAGCCACATCGTCCAACGGTGGCTTGGTGTTGGGCATGCAGCAAACCGCCGTGAAACCGCCAGCGACGGCAGCGGCACTGCCTGTCGCAATCGTTTCCTTGTGCTCCTCACCAGGTTCGCGAAAATGAACATGCATGTCAATAAGTCCCGGCACAACCAACTTCCCTGTGCAGTCAATCACTTCCGCATCCTCAGCGATGATATTCTCAGCAACAGCCAAAATCCTTCCCCTGCCCCATGTCCCCTGCCCCATGTCCCGCTCAATCAAAACATCCCTCACTGCCATCAGTTTCTGCGACGGGTCAACGACTGTTCCGTTTTTGAGAAGCAGATGGCGTCTCACACTTCGTGCCCCCTTAATCACCCTTAGTCTGCAAACACAGACGAAGAGCGTTTAAGATTTCGCTGAAACTTTTAGGCGACTGCCAGTTCAAAGGAAGTTCATAGCGAACCGACCGAACATTATGCTTTTCTGCTTCCCAAACAAGGGTGCGAGGGAAAGTTTCAGCGATTAGGGCGCCGAGAAGGCATTCATCACCCAGTTCGTCCATGTAGCCCCTCAATTGCATCAAGTCCCTCTTTTGCGCTCTGCGGAGTTTGACTTCTACAGCGATTTTGCGGGCGCAGGCAATGGGCACTCGGTCTTTGATCAGGATGTCTACATGACCTTCCGAAAGGGCTTTTTCGCCCAACACTTCCAATTCATCAGCGTTAAGGTGTTCCATCCCCACCATCGCCAAAAAGTTGGCGAGATTTTGCGTCTCGGAAAGATGCTGTCGGATAGCGGCTTGTAGGATGTTCTCCTCAAATGGGCAGATAAAGGGGATTTTGCGTTCCGCCTTATTTGTTGTGAAGCGGAGTTCAAAATTCTCATGTTCAGGCAAATCTAACGGCTGCACAGTTCCATTCCAACGGCTTCCCATTTGCGAGACATTTTGAAGGGTAGTTTGGTCGGCTTGGAAGTGGGTCTTGTAATAGCCGCCTCGCAAGAGCAAATTTTCGGCAACATAAGCGAACTCTGGTCGCACTAAAGGTTCGCAGAATTCTCGCACAGGTTTCAGGTAAAGCCTAAACGGAAAGTAATAGGTGCGCCTTCGGAAAGTGACAGGTTTCCATGATGGTGGCATTTGCTCAAACTCAACGATTGCCTCTTTATGCGTTACCTCATACAGGTTGAAGACTCGCGCAGCATAAAGAAAGGAGACGAAATCGCCCTCACGAATTTCAACAAAAGTCCATGCCCCTGCGGTGCTGTTGGTAAACCCCGCAACCGCATGCTTTAAGCAAAGTTCCAAATTATGACGGATGGACACCGAAACGAGAAAGTAGTTCGGTTTCGCCATGTTTTCCCACCTTTTTCGGACATGTGACGCCTCGTGCCTTCATTAGGACTTGACAAATTATCTGCTCATTATCTGCTCAAAAGCAGCCAAAGGACAGCCATTCGGACGGCGATGCCGTTGGTGACTTGGTCAAGGATTTTGGCTTTTTCGCTGTCGGCAAGGTCTGAGGCGATTTCAACGCCTCGGTTCATCGGTCCTGGGTGCATGACCAAAGCCTGCGGGCACAATTCTTGCAGTTTGCGCAAGTCCATCCCGAATAAGCGGTGATACTCATTGACGCTGGGAAACAAACCTGCTTGTTGGCGTTCAAGTTGAAGACGAAGCAAGTAGACGACATCGGCATCCTTGACGGCTTCGGGCAATTTGCGACAAATGCGAACTCCAAAAGCGGCGAATTGCTCGGGCACCATCGTCGGCGGACCGAGGAACCGAACTTCAGCGCCCAATTTGAGCAACGCCCACATCCCTGACCGCGCAACTCGGCTATGCAAGATGTCGCCGACAAACGCCACCCTCAAACCCTCAATCCGACCGAAAACTTCCCACATGGTCAGCAAATCCAAAAGCGCTTGAGTTGGGTGTTCGTGCATTCCATCGCCCGCGTTCAACACGGAGGGGACTTTACCGTTTGTTTGGCGGGCGCGCTCTTCAAGGACGCGGGCGACAAAATGGGGAGCGCCAGAGTGAGCGTGACGGATGACAAAAGCATCGTAGCCAAGAGCATGTAAAGTCAAGGCAGTGTCTTTTAGGCTTTCGCCCTTGGCGACGCTGGCGGCGGTGACGGCGATATGAGTGACGCCCATGCCCAACTTGCGCGCTGCCATCTCAAAGGAAGTGCGGGTGCGGGTGCTGGGTTCGTAAAAGAGGGTGACGAGGGATTTGCCCGTTAGGGGACTGGGGATTGGGGGCTGGGGACTGGTTTGCAAATGGCGCTTGAAGTGGACGGCGGCGAGGAGAAAAGACCAGATTTCCCACGCTTCCAGTAGTTCAATGCCGAGCAAGTGGCGGAAGCGCGGTTTCGGCAACTCTACGAGCGACGGGAGCGTTTTTGCTTCGGTCATTCATGCCCCCTCCGTCCAGACACACACTTTGCCCCATGTTTCTTGCCTCTTGGGGCGATGCACGGGGGGCGATCAGAACCCTCGCATAGTTTAGCGAGGTCAGCGGAGGGTGTAAAGATGGCAAGAGGGTATCCGAAAATTTGCCCTGACTGACTTGCCGAACATCCGCCCACCGTGCCAAAGTTGATGCCAGACGGGAAGACCAAAGGGAGGCGATGCCCGATGGCAACGCCCCAAGAGCCACAACAGCCACAGCGATTTGTGGAGCGCCGCCAACCCGAAGGTTCGCCACCTTCGGAAACCCCATCCGAATTGGTCGTCTGGCAAGCCCGCCAGCGCTTTGCCCTTACCCTCGGCGCTATCTTGCTCCTCTTGCTCCTCGTCGGTGGGGGAATGGCGCTGCTGTTGCTGCGGGAGTGGCGAACCTCGCTCGTCCAAGCGCCCCCACCACCCAAACCGTCAAGGCAGTTCCTTCAAGCACCACCATCACCCCCAACGCAAGGGCAGTTCGCTCAAGCCTCACCACTGCCTTCTCCCCCTGCCAACCCTGCCGTCACTTCGCCAATGCCAACGCCATCCCCTCCGACCGTGACCACCCAGCCGCCAACGCCTCAACCCGTCCCACCGCCAACTGCTCAACCGCAACACCCCCCGTCGCTCCCTAAAGCCGTCTTGGATTACTTGGAGCAACTGCGTCGGATAGAGATACGACGGAAGCGGGAGGCGAAAAACATCTGGCTTGCCATCGCCGCTTTGGGTGAGTTGGTGAAAGCGATGCAGGGCATTGCCAGTAGCGGTGACATCTTGGACGCCCCGTCCAATTACGACCCTCAAAAGACGCTCCAAACCTTCGCCACCTACCAGACCAACTTCGCCCAGTTGCGCCAATGGCTTCATAGGTTGCAACCGCCTCCCGAATGCCTTGCGCTCCACCAAGCCTACGACCAAGCCTTGCAAGCCCACATCAACACCGTTGGCAAACTGCAAGAGCGGGTGCAAATGAAAGATTTGGCGGGGACGGCAATGATGGGACTGACCGCGCAGGGACAAATCAGCAGCGCCTTGCAAGCCGCCGACGGCGAACTTGCCGCCGTCTGTGCCCGTTACGGCATCCAGAAGTTCTTCTCCATCGGCGACGAGTAACTTGCCCCTTCCTGTCCCTACCTTGAGCCCCTTCTTGCCAATACCTGCCTTAACTATCCCATTTTTTGACGGTTATGCTTGCAAACCATGAAAAATTGCTACTAAATTGCTTGATTTTCGCTATTGACATGGATTTAGCAGGCGCTAAAATAGTGCTGACAGGTCAAGCATAGTCTTGGCAGGATGGGACAGAACTTGGAGGAGGACAAAGCGATGCCTTTGCGGACGGTGCAGCGAGTGAACCGACAGATTGCCAAACCCGTTTACTGGCAGGTCAAAGAAGCGATCAAAGCCAGCATTGAGCGAGGTGACCTTAAACCAGGGGAAGTCTTGCCAGGGCGGTTGGAACTGTGCCGCATGTTAGGCACAAACCGTCCCGCCGTAGACCGCGCCATCGCCGAACTGGTCAAGGAGGGCTGGCTCATCAGCATTAAGGGGAAGGGGACTTTCGTCGCAGAAGCACTGGGACAGGGCAAGTCAAAGGTTTTGACTTGCGCCGTCATTTGGTTTTTGCCTGAAGCCCCTCAATTGGAAGACGCCACCTATTGGGGTCCGTTGATGCGGGGCGTCACACAGGGAGCAGCAGAACGAGAAATCCGACTGCTCTTTCGCTATTGTCCCCCCGAAGAAGTAGTCAAATTCGTCCGCACTTTTCAAGTAGATGGGCTAATCGTCTTAGCGCCCTATGTGGAGAATGAAAGTGTTTTGCTCCACCTTCGGCAACAAGGCATTCCCTTCGTGGCACTTGCCGCTGCTTTTGAAGATGACAGCCTGCCCTGCGTGGATGTGGACAACTTCATGGGTGTGCGCCTTGCCTTAGAGCATCTGTGGGGCTTAGGTCATCGCCAAATTGCCATCGTTGACCTTGCCCTCAAAGGTTCCGCCCCACTCCAACGATGGGAAGCGTTCCAAAGGTTGATGGGCAACGCGGGATTAAGCATAGACCCTCGGTGGACACTCCTGATGCCCACCTATCCTTCTGGTGATGTTGAAATCACCGTGGGGCGGCTAATTCGTTGGCTGAGTGAGATTCCCTTGCCGACAGCGATTTTCGCCGCCACTTATGACATGGCATTGGCGACTTTGCAAGCGCTGCGACGGCTGGAAATCGCCGTGCCCCAAGAGATGTCGTTGATCAGTTTTGATGACCCTCCCACTGCTGCTTTTCTTGATCCGCCTTTGACCGCTGTTCGCCAACCTGTAGAAGCCCTTGGACAGCGTGCCGTCCAAAAACTCTACGATGCTTTGCAGAGGGGGGTGATGCCCGAAGGGACGGAGTTGTTGCCGCCTGAACTGATTGTTCGGGCTTCCACTGCCCCACCGAGGGCAGAAGGGACGAAGCCGTCACCTATCACCAAAGGAAGTGCTTCGCCATGACGGCGTTGAAGGGCGTTTGCCGGTTGGTCGTCGTCCACCAAACCCTCAAGGCAAAAAGGATGGAGCATGCCATGAAGCGTCGTGCCTTCACCCTCATTGAATTGCTGGTGGTGATCGCGATTATCGCGATCCTGGCGGCAATTCTGTTCCCTGTCTTCAGTCAGGCTCGCGAGAAAGCCCGCCAAGCCCAGTGCCTTTCCAACATGCGCAACGCTGGCTTAGCCCTTTCCCAATACCTGCAAGACTATGACGAAGGCTTTCCATTTACTACCCCGTGCCCTGACGCAACAGGTCGGCAACCACCAGAGGCGTGGACCCTTCCCCAAGGGCAAATCCACCCTTATGTGCGCAATGCTCAGATTTGGCGTTGTCCTTCCGCAACGGCTGGCGATTTGCTGACTCGGCACCCTAACCCTGCATTGGGCAACAAAGGATACACGGGCAATAAAGATTGGACTTTCACTAATTGGCACTTTCCTCCTGACTTTAACGGGATTTTGATGTCGGTTGGCTACAATGAACCTCTCATGGTCAACTTGACCTGCTGGTGGAACCGCCCCACCATCAGACTTTCTCAAGTGCCAGAACCTGCTAACACCGCTGCTTTCGCCGATGCTCCCAGTTTCTCCGCATGTGGTGGGCGCCGGTCTATTTGGGCGAATGTCTGTTCTGCAGCATGCGATGTCTCCCGACGCAGTTCTCGCAACACTAGACATCTAGGCGGCAGCATCCTCACCTTCGCTGATGGGCATGCCAAATGGATGCCGTGGAGTAAATTGGCTCAGGATTGCGCCAAGATTTACCGCACGGGAAAGGAGGCGAGGAAGATGAAGACATTGGTGGCGAAAGTTTCGGTGGTGGCAGTGTTGGTAGGGCTGTCGCTTCTCTGGGCGACAAAACATCAAACAGGTCAGGAAAATGTCTTGACCTACACCACCCACTGGGTCGGCAACACTTTTGAAGGGGCGGGTCCCAATGGCTATGGACGATGGGTTCAAGACTATGTGGACGAAATTGAAGTCACGCCTGATGGGGCAGTTATCACTGCCTCAGTGTGGGATGAGGCGGGGCGTTGCACGGGCATCTACAAAGATGGCGATGTCAACAAGGACTTGCTGAAGCAATACAACGGTCAAGGTGATCACAAGGCATGGGGTTGGGGCACTGCCAGCGAAGCCGTCGCCGTTGAAGGGAATTTCATCTTCATTGCCAACACGGTCAACGAACTGCTTCGCTTTCGCTGGAACCCCAACAACATCCACGAATACGCCTATATTGACCAGACAAGCCTCGGTGGCGACGAGAAGGATAATGCCATTGCGATGGCGGCTCGTGATGGGGTTTTAGTGCTCATCCGAAAAAGTGGAGAGGTGCAGGTGCGCAAAACCGCAGACTTGTCGCTGGTTCGCACCTTCCGCATTGACAACGCCCGTGATGTCGTCATCGCTCGTGACGGGGAGCTTTGGGTCATTGTTGGCAACCGCATTGAGCGCTACTCTCCCGACGGGATGAGGTTACAAGGCGCTATCACCGATGTGGGAAAGCCCAGCGCCGTCGCTCTCGGAAACGACAAAGGTCAGTTGATCGTTTGTGACGACGGGGCGAGACAGCAAGTGTTGTTTTACGACATCACTAACCCGCAAACGCCTAAGTTGGTGCGGGTCTTCGGCGAAAAAGGTGGATTGCGCTCAGGGATTCCGGGCGAAGTAAAGCCGCTAAAACTTTTTGCCTTGAGGGGAGCAGGCACTGATGCTCAGGGGAACATCTATGTTGCAATGGGCATGACTATGGGTGAAACGATCATCCGAAAGTTCACGCCTCAGGGCAAACTCGTCTGGGAGGTAATGAACCTCGCCTTCGTGGATTGTTTTGATGCCCTTGAAGTTGCGCCAGGTAAGTTTGAGATTTACGGACAGGCAGAAATCCTCGGTTTTGACCCAACAAAACCGCCAGGCAGAAATTGGTGGCTGAAAGCGATAACTCGCGACCATATTCGCTACCCTGATGACCCGCGTAACAAAGACCCTTGGGGTGGCGCACTCATTCGTGTGTTGCAGGGACGAAGGGTTCTCTTCACAACGCCGCAAATGGGCGGTGGCTTTCGCGTCTTCGTCTTTGAACCCGCACCGAGCCAAATCGCTCGCTATGTGGGTGAAATTACGCTGCCCAATGTTGAACTTTGGGCGCGCAATGTGGACAGCCGAGGCAATATTTGGCTCAGCGACGGGCGAAAAATCTATCGCTACCGATTCAAAGGCTTTGACGCCAAGGGCACTCCCATCTACGACCTGAACACTCCCGACACATGGCAAACGCCAGAGCCGTTCACCGAAATCATGCGGCTTAAATACATTCCCGAGACCGACACCCTTTACATCGGTGGCTACACTCAGGAAATCCAGCCGCCCTCTTGGGGGTTGATGGGTGGCGTCTTGGCTCGCTACGATAACTGGGTGAAAGGCAACCGTAAAGCGAGATATGCGATACTGATGCCGAGGGACGACGACAACCTGTTCCCGGAGGAGTTTGATGTCGCTGGCGATTACTTTTTCGCCGTCATGGTCAAGCCGACGAAGGGTATCCCTGCGATGGTGCATGTTTTTCGCGCTGACACAGGTGAAAAGGTCGGCATCATGTTTCCCGGTCCAGAAGTTGGCGGCAACAGTGGATGGATTGACATGGTTCACGGGATTCACGCCCTCAAAACTTCGGCGGGCGATTACCTTGTCATCGTGGAAGAAGACTGGCGGGGCAAAAATTTGGTCTACCGTTGGCGCCCTGCAAGACATTGACAAAATCGCCTTATTCAATCCCTCAGAGGGAACAAGGGCGTCAACGGGGCTGCCAACGCTTGCAAGCGTTGGTGTTCTTCTTCGTCCAACGGGCGATAGCCCTTGGCAATTTCCACCGCCATCTGGAACAATCGCTCGTCACCTGGCGGAACGGCAGCAGCGATGGGTTGGGAAAGGGAAAAGCGCAGCGCCAGTTCCGCTTGCGAACGTTCTGTCAGGGGCTCATACCAACATTTGGGCACTTGCCGTCCATTCGCCCAGTAAGTTTTCGCCATCGCTTTGATGGCGATGACGGCAGCGCCAACTTCCTGCGCCTTGGCGATAACCTTTGCCCCGAACCCGTTTTTCAGCAGGCAAGCGAAGTTAACAGGCACCATCACCGTGTCAAAGGGGAAGCGTTCCAGTGCCGCGAGGGCAGCCTCTTCCGAGTGGGCGGAGAAACCGAGGAAACGGACAAGCCCTTGCTCCCGCGCTTCAAGGAAGGCTTCCATCGCCCCGTCGGGCGCAAAGGCGCGCTCCACATCGTCCAGCGCCCGCAAGGCATGCAACTGGTAAAGGTCAAAGTGGTCTGTCTGCAAACGCTTGAGGGATTGGCGCAACTCTTCGGCAGCGCCTTGCCGATCTCGCTTGCCCGTCTTGCATGCCAAAAACACCTTGTCGCGCAAGCCCTTCAAGGCAGGACCGAGCCGCTCTTCGGCATCGCCGTAAGTCGGGGCGACATCAAAGTAAGTCACGCCGTTGTCATAAGCCCACCGCACCATCGCATCGGCTTCCTTTTGCGGCAAGTTCATCACGACGATGCCGCCCATGGCAATGGCAGAAACTTCCACGCCCGTCTTGCCCAACCGTCGACGAGGAATGGCGCCTTCGGTTGCGCCCATCGCCATCGCACCTCCTATCGCCATTACAGCGGTTTTGAAAAATTGCCGTCGCCTCATTCGCATGCTCGTCGCTCCCCGCTTTCATCGTGTCAAAGTTTAAGGCGTAAGAGAAGAGCGGGCAAGCGAGGCGCATCGCGATGGCAAGGCGTCCAAAAGAAGCGCCGCAACGAGGCAGGCAATCTTTGCCCCTTTGGGTGCAAGGGTTGGCGGTCGCATGGATGGTCGGCGTGCTCCTTTGGTTTTTCACGGACTTCAAAATTCAGCAATGGCTGGCGATGATGCTTGCCGATTGGCTGCGTCGGTGACCGAGGCGTCTTACCCCAAAACGCCTTTATGACGGGTGATGCATTGTGGGTGTCTGTGAGCGCTCAAAGGGAACAAGCCGTTTCTTCCTTTTCGGCATGGGCAATCGGCGCAAACTCACCTACCAAGCGGGAAAGTTGATGGACGCTTTCACGGGAGAAATTCTTCGGCGTTGGGAGGTCATTAGCGAGGCGATTGAGCCTGCCGAGTATTGTGTCCGCCTGCAGACTGCGAACGACCGTGAGGTCACTATTCTGGAAGACGAAGAAGGCGTTTGGCTGATGGAAGGCGAAGAGCGCATCCCGCTTTCGCTTTCACCGCTGCGATTGCCCCACTTTGAAGGTCACCCCTATGCCTGCGACTTACGCATTTTGCACCACGAGGTTTTGATCAACATCGTGGACGGCAGACCCTTGCCCAACTTGTTCGTCTATCGTCGCCCTTGGCTTCGGGATGCAGCGATGATGGCGATGGTTTTGGAAAAGACGGGCAATTTGGGTTTGTTGGAAGGTTGGGTCATGAGGCTTTGCGACCCCTTTGACCGCAACAACAACGGCATCCCCGAACCCGATAACCTCGGTCAAGCCCTTTACCTCATCTCGCTCTTCGCCGACGCTTCGCATCCCCTCGTGGCGAAGGTGCTCGCTGCCGTCCCAGAGTTCCAGCGTGGAAGGCACATTTGTGGGCTCACGGATTTCGCCGAGCATCCTGTCTACCAGACGAAGTGGCTCAAGTATGGCTTGCAACGGTTGGATTTGCCTGACCCCTTCGTCATCCCTGAAGTCCCCGACAGTTATTCAGCGCTCTTTTGGATGGCGTATCGCGATGCCCATGTTCTGTGCCCCAAGTTCAGCCCTGAGATGGCAGCCCGCTATCCCTATTTGGCGTGGGCGGAAGCCCACTTTTATGGCGACGAACCCCCGATGCACTTAAAGGGCAACAATTACCCCCTCAGTTGGGAGGCACAGGCAAGTCAGGCGGATTACGAAGGGATGCGAACTTTGGGAGACGAATGGGTGACAAACCGCATCGCTGCCCCCCACGCTTGGCATGCTGCCGAGATGTTTCTTTACCTGCTGGAGCGGAGGAACCCTTCCGTTGACGGATGCCGATAAGTGTCGCAAAGTTTTGCGGCGAGGGAAAAGCCATGCTGGTTGCCTTCACGGATGTCTACGACATTTTGCGGCGACAGTTCGGCGACGAGGATGCCAAGCGGTTAATGGACTTTTTCCAACAAAACCTTGCCCGCTTCGCCACTAAGGATGACTTGGTGCAACTGGAACAGCGCCTCATGGCAGAACTGGCGCACAAGGTGGATAAAGAAGACTTCACCCGCCTCTGGGAAGCCTTGGAGCGGAAAGCGGACAAGGAAGATGTGGCTCGTCTGGAAGCCGAAATCAACCGTCGTGCCCTCCAAGAGACGGTCACCCGCATTGAAGAGGAACTCAAGCGCAAAGCCGACAAGGAAGATGTCGCTGCCTTAAGAGCCGAACTGCAACGCAAAGCCGACAAGGAAGATGTGGCTGCCCTAAGAGCCGAACTGCAACGCAAGGCGGACAAGGAAGATGTCGCCCGCCTCTGGGAAGCCTTGGAGCGGAAAGCGGACAAGGAAGATGTGGCTCAACTGCGAGAAATGATTGTGCGGTTAGAATGGCGGATGAATTTTTACTTCGCCATCTTGCTGCTGGTCATTTTGCTGACCAACCCGAAAGTTTGGGAGTTGTTGGCGCGGTTGTTGCCGTTCATGCGGTGAAGAGGTGATGGCTATGCGACCGCCACCACCTTCCAAGCCAACTATCTCGCCCGAAGAATTGGAACGGTTGAAGCAAATGGGCGAAGAGATTTACGAACGCATCCGCCACAAAGTCGGCGACGAGGCAGCGCGGACGCTCATTGATTTCACCATCTTGGCATGCCAAAGGCTGCCAACCCTGCGAGAGATGGCAGAAGCGCTGGACAGTTTGAGCAAGGGCATGCCTTTTGAGGATGCCAAGGTCATCGTCAAGTTCATCCTCTGGTGGGCGGAGCGAAAGCATGGGTTGCATTTTTCTTGATTGCTTTGCAGGCATCAGCGGCGACATGATGTTGGGCGCTCTCTTAGATGCGGGCGCTCCCTTTGAGGAACTGCTGGCGGGCTTGCGGACGCTGCCCTTGAGCCATTGGGATTTGCAGGTGGAGCGCGTCCGTAAAGGTGCTATTACCGCCACCTCCGTCACCATCGCCGCCGACGAACACCACCATCATGAACGCCACCTCGCCGATATCCAGCAAATCGTCAACGCTTCCCGTTTGCCCGAACCTGTCAAGACAACAAGCCTCGCTATTTTCCGCCTCTTAGCGGAAGCGGAAGCGAAGGTGCATGGCATCAGGGTTGAGGAAGTGCACTTTCACGAAGTCGGCGCCGTTGATAGCATCGTGGACATCGTCGGGAGCGTTTATGCGTTGCACCTTTTGGGTGTGAAAGCCGTTTACGCCTCGGCGGTGCCTTTCACCCGAGGTCGGGTGAAGATGGCTCATGGCGAGTTGCCCGTGCCTGCGCCAGCGACATTGGAATTGCTCAAAGGTGTGCCGACTTACCCGCTGGACATAGACGCCGAACTGGTCACGCCGACAGGAGCAGCCTTGCTGAAAGGGTTGGCGAAAAGTTTCGGATTGCCTCCGCCCTTCACGCCCCAACGCATTGGCTACGGCGCAGGCAAGCGCGATTTACCTTTCCCCAATGTCTTGCGGGTGGTCGTCGGCGAAATGCCCGACAATTTGCCCCTGCAGCGTGAACGGCTTATCATCTTGGAGACGAACTTGGACGACATGACGGGCGAGATGGCAGGCTATGTGATGGAGCGCCTTCTGGAAGCGGGTGCTCGCGATGTCTGGGTCAGTCCTGCGCAGATGAAAAAGAACCGACCCGCCCTCGTCCTTTCTGTGCTGTGCGACCCAGAAAAGTTGCCGTCCCTTTTGCCGCTGCTTTTGCGGGAAACGACGACGCTGGGCGTTCGGGTGAGAGAAATAGAGCGCCTTTGTTTGCCCCGCGAAATTTGGGAAGTCGTCACGCCCTACGGCACCGTTCGGGTAAAGGTGGCGAAGTTCGGTGATGAAATCGTCAACCTTGCCCCCGAATACGATGACTGCCGTCAACTCGCCCTAGGCTGCAGCGTCCCTTTGAAGGAAGTCATGGCAGCAGCCTTAGAGGCGGCGCGCCAAAAAGCACGGGAACTTTCGGCATCACCGCCTCACGCCCATCAAGTCGGTCAAGGCTGAAAGAGCCCTTGCAGGGTGTTGCCAAGAGCGTCGGGTTTCAACCCCAACTCTACGGCGACCTTTGCCCACGATTTTGCCTTCTCGTAGCGAGCGAACACTTCGTCAGCGGGTTTGCCTGTTGCTTTGGCAATGCCTAACCCGACGGTCAGACTCGTCCATGTCCATCCCTTTTGCCGCCGCTCAAGAAGCCCCTTAGCGTCCACCTTGAAAAACTGGGTGAGGCGGTCAAGGACGAAACTGTCAAGGGCAGGCGCTTCTACCGTGTTCTTCTCAAAGGCGGCAAGGAAGGCTTGTGCCAGCGTGACAGCGGTGGTAGTGCCGATGCGTTCCGCTGCCGAGCGCATCTTCGCTTCCAACTCAGGCATTGGCGCAGGCGGGACGGGCGCTGCTTTCACGGCTTCCTTGAGAACTTGCAAGCCCACCCAAACTTCCATCACGACTTGCTGACCGCTGGCGTCTATCTCGGCGAGGACTTTCTCCAAAAACTCGTCCATTGGCGTCTTTGGCTTAGCAGTTTGCCCTTGCTTCGCCGCAACGAAACCAGTGGCAAACCCCAAAGTGGCAGCAAGCAAAACGACCGACCAACGCATGGGAGCGTCACCTCCGCTTTGAGTTTTTCACCGAAGAAACCAAAGCCCGACAGCGACAAAGGCAAAGTAAAGGACAACCGCCCACCCGACGATGGGCAAAAACGCTGTCAAATGCAACGCCAAAGCCCCTATCAGCGCCGTAACCAACGGGTTCAGTTCCGCTATTGCGACCGATGGGTTTGTCCCGACGGCGAGCAACCGCTCCCCGATAAAATGGGTGACCGCCACCCAACCGATAAGCCAAAGCGTCAGCAAAGTTAATAAGCAAAGGGCGGCGAAAAGCCCCGCAGGTTGAACCGTCTTGCCCAGTTGACCGAACAAAGTGGCGGCGATGACAAGCACCAAGGTGGTGACGATGCCGAGGAAGAAGGCGCTCAAATGGCGCTGCCGAACGACTTGCAATTTCCGTTGCGCCCAGTCAGGCGCCAAAGCCGTGATGAGGGCGACCCATCCAGCGATGGCGAGATAACTGAGGACAGCGAAAAAGAAGAGACCGATGACGCCGACCGACTGCGCCATTTGCTCTACGGCTTTCGTCTGTTGGGCGGCGACGGGTGTGGCAAAGGCGACGATGGTGCTCAACCAACGAAGGCGCATCAGATTGCCCCCTTTCAAACCGACCGCAAAAGCCAATCCCAAACTTGGCGAACCCATTCAGCGGGCACCGTCGGGAAACTAACGGCGCTGGTGAGCCAAACACTCAAGCGTTGGGCGAAGGAAGTCAGCGACCAATCTACCAACTGGATCGCCGCTACGCAGCCAACTATCGTCAACAGCCACGAAACTGCCAAACCTTGCCAAGGGAGGATGGGCGAGGAGAGGGTTTGTCGGCGTTGATGCCAACGGCGTTCCCACTGCGGCGACACTTTGGATGGCAACGCGTCCACCAACCACTCACCGATGCTCTGCCATTCAGCGACGACCCGTTGGCAATCGGGGCAGGTCTGCCAATGCGCTTGCGCCAGCAACGCCGTCTCTTCATCGGCGTCGCCATCCAGCCATTCGTGCAAGGTTTGCCGCCAGCGACGGCATTCCTCGTTCATAGCAACCCCACCTTTTTGAAGTGGCGTCGTAAGGCTTCCCGACCACGAAAGAGCCATGCCTTCACCGTTCCTGTCGGCACACCTAAAGCGTCAGCGATTTCTGCGACACTCAACCCTTCCCCGTAGCGCAAGAGCAACGCAGCCCGCTGATAGGGCGGCAATTGGGCAAGTGCCTGTCGCACTTGACGCTTCCGTTCCTTTGCCCACCACTCGCTTTCGGGATCAGGGAGCGTCAAAGCGGATGGCAAATCGCTCTCGTCCTCCGTTTCGTCCTGCTCCAGCGGGACGAAGGTGATGGCGTTGCGTCGCTCCAAAGCGTTCAAGCAAAGGCGTGTCGTGATGGTCATCAGCCAAGCCGAAAAAGAACCGCGCTTTGGGTCAAAGAGCGACAGGCGGGTGAAAGCGCGCAGGAAAGCATCCTGCGCCAAATCTTCCGCCCAATCGGCATCGCCCAACAAGTGCAGTGCCAACCCGTAAATGCGGTCACGGTAGCGCCGCACCAATTCATCAAATGCCGTCAAATCACCGTCCAGACAACGCTGCACCAACTCAGCGTCGTCCATCCCGTTCGCCTCCAAAGGGAGTTACAAGCAAGCCCCCGAAGGGTTGCACCAGTTTTGTCAGCACCCCTTCCGATGCGCCTAAAAGGATGGCGTGTCAACATTGTTGCCGCCGAAAAGGAGGCGAGGAAGATGCCGACGAAGGAGCAAGTTTTGGAGGCACTCAAGGAATGCTACGACCCCGAAATTGGCATCAACATCGTGGACTTGGGCTTGATTTACGGCGTGGACATTGACGAGGCGACGGGCAAGGTCAAAGTCACCTTTACCTTGACTTCGCCTTTCTGCCCGCTGGGCGAGGATTTGGTGGAGTGCATCCGCTTGCGGGTCGGTTCGTTGGAGGGCGTCAAGGAAGTGGAATACGAGTTGACCTTTGACCCGCCTTGGACGCCTCAGATGGCGACCGAGGAAGGCAAAACGCTCCTTCGCCTGATGGGCGTGCCGATTTGAGGCGTTAGGGCTGTTTTCCCAATTTGCCGACGAGGTGAGGGAAATGCTGCAAGGGAAGCGAGGGATTGTGTTTGGCGTGGCGAACGAATACAGCATCGCTTGGGCGATCGCCAAGGTGGCTCATGAACACGGCGCCCAACTCGCCATCACTTACCAAAACGAACGCTTTGAGGAGACTGTCCGCCAACTTGCCCGCACCCTGAACGAACCGTTGGTGTTGCGATGTGATGTCAGTGAGGACGAACAAATTGAGCGCGTCTACGACACCATCGCCCAAGAGTGGGGCAAGTTGGATTTCGTCGTCCACAGCATCGCTTTCGCCCCCCGAACGGCGTTGGAAGGCAAATTCCTTGAGACGAGCCGCGCCGATTTTTTGCTCGCCCATGACATCAGCGTCTACTCTTTCATCGCTGTCACCCGCCATGCCGTCCCACTTATGACCGATGGCGGGAGCGTTTTGACGCTGACTTACTTGGGCAGTGAGCGGGCGGTGCCCGGCTACAATGTGATGGGTGTTTGCAAGGCGGCGTTGGAAGCCTGCGTCCGCTATTTGGCAGCGGAATTGGGGGAGCGCAACATCCGCGTCAACGCCCTTTCGCCAGGTCCTATCAGGACACTGGCAGGACGGGGCATCCCCGGCTTCACGAAGATGCTGGACATCGTGAGGGAACGAGCACCCTTACGCCGTAGCACGACGCAAGAGGAAGTCGGCAAACTCGCGGTCGTTTTGCTCAGCGATTATGCCTCCGCCGTCACGGGCGAAATCATCTACTTGGACTGCGGTTACCACATCATGGGCATGTGAGCGCATGGTGAGGGCGATGGGACGACAAATCCTTTGGGCACCATGGAGGTTGGCGTATGTGACGACGGCGAGCGAGCAAAAGGGTTGCATCTTTTGCGAAAAGCCCCGCGAAGGGCGCGACCGAGAAAATTACATCGTCGCCCGCTTCCCTCACACTTTCGTCATCCTGAATGCCTTTCCCTACAACAACGGGCACTTGATGGTCGTGCCCTATCGTCATGTGCCCAGTTTGACGGAGTTAAGGGATGAGGAACTGGCGGAGTTGATGAAGGTCACGCAAATTGCCGAGCAAGTTTTAAGGGAAGCCTTTCAACCGCAGGGCTTCAACATCGGGCTGAATTTAGGGCGTTGTGCGGGAGCGGGCATTGAAGAGCACCTGCACATCCACATCGTCCCCCGCTGGCACGGCGACACCAACTTCATGCCCGTCATCGCCGAAACGAAAGTCCTTCCCGAACTGCTCCCGCAAACTTACGAACGCCTTCAGCCCTTGTTCGCCCGCTTCAAGTTGTAGCCGTTGACGGGAAAGGTAGGGCGAAGGGTTTTTATGCCCTTCGCCCTGTGACCCTCGTCACCCCTCAAGGAGCAGGTGGGGCTTGCCGGTAGACCCAAAGGTCAGTGCCCGGCAGTGGCGGAACATTGAAGGCTCGGTCGGTATTGGGCGGTGTGACCCGCCCATAGCGCGTCACTGCCCACCAGGCAAAACGGAAGGCGTCCAACCCTTGAGCGCTTAGTTGTTCCAATTGGTCGTGTCCGATGATCACCCGCACCGTGCTGCCGTTGACTTCAAAGGGCAAATTGTCCAACAGCACTGTCGCCCCTGCGACGGGATTTCCGACGGTTGCTGCCTTCGTCAGCGTCGCCCGAAACTGTCCGCCCTCAAAGAGCAAGTTAACCGAAAAGTCGCCCGGATGCAGGATACCGTCGTTAGTGCCTTTTTCGTCAATGAACCAAGCGTAGAGGGTGGTCGTATCGGGACGGACGGGAGCATTGAGTTCCATGAAGAAGACGATTTGGTCGTGCCCGATTTGGGTGACTTTTGCCTTCACGATGTCCACGAAAGCGGGATTAGTGCCGACATCGCCGACGGTGTCTTCAATAACGCTGTTCCCGCTGCCTCCCACCGCCGGACCGCGTGACGGTCCCGCCAAAGAGGTTAGGGTTGGTTGTCCACCACCGCATCCCCAAAGGGCAAAGACGAGGGTGATAATGACCGCTCCGATGAAGCAGCAACGCCGCACGGCTCATCCCCCCTTGGCTCTTGTGATTTTGCGCCATCGCCCCTTAACGCTCTGGCAAGGGTAAAGGTTCCCGAAGGCTTTTTGCCCAAAGGAACCAGTTCAAGGGACAAGCCACTGCCCAAGTGAGGACGGCGCTTTCTATCGGCGGAAACCATCCCCCTTTGAAATCTGCCGCCATCGCCCAAAGGCTCAGGGCGCCGACCGCCAACGCTAACGCTATTTGTGCGCCTATTGCCGCCCACCAACGCCCGAAAGGCAAAGGTTCGTTTGTCCGTTGCCCCTTGCCCTTCCTCCGCCACCAACACCAACCCACCAGCAACCATAACCCAAATCCCAAAAGGCTTGTCGTTTGCCCCGTCTCCCAAAGTTCAGCGAGATCAAAAAGGCGAGCCCGCAGCCAATGATAGCCCGCTGCGGCATGACGGGCATCGTAAAGGACAGCGCAATGCCCCTTCCGCAAGGCATCCAACACTTTCGCCGGTGTCGTTGCCCCTGTGGGCAACACTGTCGCTACCTTCGGCATATTGCCCGCCCGAAAATCCAAGTCGCCCACAACGGTCAAACGATGTCGCCGACACAACTGCCGTAAAAGGGCGTCAGCGAGGGCACCGCTGTTGGCAATCTCAAACCCCTCTACGCCCCAAGCCATCAGTTCGCCATAGGAGTGGCGTCCTGTCCAAGCGTGAGCGGCAATGACGAGGGCGCCAAGGCGGTGGGCGAGTCGGATGGCTTTAGGCACATCCGCCTGCGATGGCGTCACATCTTGGCGGAGACCCAAAAGCAAAAGGTGTGTCTTGCCCCGAAACTCCTCGCCTGTCACGAGGACGATGGGCAATCGGTGTCGCCGCACAAACCCTTCTGCCTTCAAACTCCCTTCGGTGGTGTTGCTGTCAGTGATGGCGACAATGCGATAGCCCTTGCGTTGATGCCACAAGACGAGTTGTTCAGGAGACAAGATGCCGCCCGCCGAAAGATGGGAGTGGGCGTGAAAGTTCGCTAACACGAAAGGGGCGCTATCAGGGAAAACCCATCGCGTCCCGTGCGGGACAGCGGTCAACAACCACATCATCGCTATGTGCAACCCAGAAAGCGCCAGCAAAGTGTTAATGGCTGCCAACGCAGCGAGGAAACCCCTTTGCCACCAACGACAAGGGCATCGCCATAAAACAGTTACGCCCACTGACAAAGCGATGGCAGGGTAAATCATCCCTGTGAATTTGGCATGGGGTGCATCACTCACCAAAGTATCCAACCAGCGCAAGGGCTCTAAGGGGGCGAACCACCAAGGCAACGGCGTTAACTCCAAGCGCACCGTTTGTGCCGCCAACTTGCCCAACCGTTCGCCTTCTGGTGTCGTCGCAAACCATGCCAACCCGTCCACGCTTCCTCGCTCCTTTGCTGGGATGGATGACATCAGATGTAACTAACCTTGCCACAAAGCATCAGGCAGGTGAGCAGATAGGCAGCGGGTAGATGGGCAGTTGGCAAGTCGGCAAAGAAAGTCGGATGCGCCACAATGAAAGGTGGGCGAAAGGGAAGATGAGAACGGAGCAAATTATCGTCGGCATTGACCCAGGCACACGGCAAATCGGTTACGCTCTTCTCGTCGTCTTAGAGGGCTCATGGCGGGTCATGGATTGTGGCATCTTCCGCCCACCTAACGGTTTAGGACTTCCTCAACGGTTGGCTTGGCTTTTTAACGAGGTGACGGCGCTTTTACGGGAGCATGCCGTTCATTGCGTCGTCGTGGAAGAGCCTCATGTCCGTCCCTTCAACATGCGGTCGGCGTTGGTCGTGGCGCAAAGCGTCGGCGTCATCAAGGCTGCTGCCGCCAGTTTAGGTGTGCCCATCGTCAGTTACCCTTACACGCAAGTGAAGCGAACCCTGACAGGCAGCGGCAATGCGTCACGGCTCATCTTGACGGCGGCGGTGCGGCAGATACTTCGGTTGGCAGATTTGCCTCCTTGGCAAGACGCCGTTGATGCATTGGCGTTTGCCCTTTGTCATTGCCTTTTGTCGCCCAGCGAGGTGATGACAACGCCATGATCGGACGGATTAAGGGTCGGCTCATGGAGCGGCACAATCAACGGCTTGTCGTGGATGTTCATGGGGTCGGTTACGAGGTGTTTGTGCCCGGCATCGTCGCCCGATGGGCAGAAAATTTGCGGGTCGGCGACGAAGTGGAACTGGTGACGCTTTACTTGCTTCAGATGGAGCCAGGGCGCGCCACGCCGATGCTTTTGGGATTTCGCAACGAGTTGGAGCGGGAGTTTTTTGAGCGGTTGCTTTCTGTGCCCAAGTTGGGCGTTCGGGGGGCATTGCAACTTTTTGCCATCCCGATGGCGACTTTAGCGCGGGCGATTGAAGATGGCGACACAAAAACCCTCCTGCAACTGCCGGGCGTCGGGCGCCAACGCGCCCGAGAACTTGTCGCCAGCCTGCAAGGCAAAGTCGCCAAATTCGCCTTGCTCACCGAAGAGGAAGCGCCGACACCGACCGTCACCGATGTCATCAGCGAAGCATTGGAGATTTTGCAATCCCTCGGCTACCCCCGCTTTGAAGCCCAAAGGATGATTGACGCCGCCTTAGAACGCCAACCGAAACCTTCCAACGCTGAAGAGTTGATCCGCACCGTCTATCAGGTGCAGCGGGAGAGGAAGGAGTGAGGTTGATGACACCGTTGGACGAACTGTTTGGTGATGAGAAATTGTGCGCCAAAATCCGACGGAAACTCCCTTACCTGTTCGCTCTCGCCGAACAGCAAGTCTCCAGAGGACGAAAGGTCGGTATGGAAGTGGGCACGCTAAGGGAACAAATCCTCGTGGCGCTGCTCATCCACAAGTTCGGCGAAGACAGCGTGAACTTAGACATCCCCGTCACAGAGCACGAGGTTGATGTCCAAGTGAAGGGTCATCCTCTTTCCATCAAAACAATCACGGCACAATCAAAGGGGACACCCGCCGTGAAAATCGTTTGGACAGTGGATTGGGAACAGGTCAAGGGGTTCACAGAAAGTTACCAACCTAAATGCGACATGTTGCTTGTGATCATCCGATGGGGTGGGACAGGTGGCTTTTACGGCATCCCTTTGCAGGCACAACGGGAAGTTTTTGAAAGAATGGGCAGGGAGAATTACCTAAAGACACCGAGGCACGGCACTAACCCGCGAGGCGTTGAAATTTCTTCCAAAGCGGTGAAAGCCCTTATTGAGCATCCGCTCACCAAAACTTTGGTGATAAACTGGCAAAGACCGACAGACTTAGTAACGAAGGAAGCGCTATTCGCCCCTTACAAGCGATGGTTGCACTATTGGCAGGCAGATTAGGCGAGGTGAAGGTGATGGCAAGGAAGGGCTCAAGGACAAGCGCTTTTGGGAGCCCGGCACGGGTTTCTCACGACTCCACACCCTTTTACAGTCGTCGCCTTTACGAGGGATTGCCGCAGGAAGAATCTGTTCGCTACTTGGAAAACTCTCTGCCCCCTGAATGCGTTAACCGCATTTTTTGCAAAAGTTCCGAGAGGATGGAGGAATTGCCCGATTGTTCAGTTCACCTGATGGTCACCTCGCCACCTTACAATGTCGGCAAGGAGTATGACGATGACCTGACGCTGGACGAATATCGGGCTTTTTTGAGGCGAGTGATGGCAGAAGTGTATCGCGTGCTGGTGCCAGGTGGTCGGGCTTGCGTAAACTTGGCGAATTTGGGGCGTCGTCCCTACTTGCCTTTACACGCTTTCGTCATTCAGGACATGTTGGAACTGGGTTTTTTGATGCGAGGGGAAATCATTTGGGATAAAGCCTCCAGTGCCAGCCCTTCAACGGCTTGGGGGAGTTGGTGCTCGCCTCAAAACCCGACCCTTCGTGATACCCACGAATACATCCTCATCTTCTGCAAGCAAACTTTCAGCCGCGCAAACCCTTTCGGGCGCAGACCGACGATTAGTCGGGAAGAGTTTTTGGAGTTCACCAAAAGTGTCTGGCGCTTCCCTGCCGAACCTGCGACGAAAGTCGGTCACCCAGCGCCATTCCCAGTTGAGTTGCCTTACCGCCTCATCCAACTTTACACTTTTGAAGGGGAAGTTGTCCTTGACCCCTTCATTGGTAGCGGGACGACGGCAATTGCCGCCCTGAAAACAAAGCGCATTTTCGTCGGCTACGACATCAACCCTGATTATGTTTCGTTGGCAAATCAACGCATTGAAACCTTCCTCGCCCAACAAATGCTTTTTTAACTATGGCGGTGATGGCTATGCGAAAGAGGTGGGTGGTGCCGACGCCGACGGAAGGCGATGACGAGCAACTGTTGATGGCGCTGCGACCGCAACGGTTGGACGAATACGTCGGGCAACGGGCGGTCGTGGAACGGTTGCGCATCGCCTTGGATGCTGCCAAGCAGCGAGGCGAACCCTTAGAGCACACCCTCCTTTACGGTCCACCTGGCTTGGGCAAGACGACCTTAGCCCATATCGTCGCCAACGAATTAGGGGTCGGCATCATCGCCACGGCTGCTCCCGCCTTGGAGCGGGCGGGCGATGTCATGGGCTATTTGCTGAGTTTGAAGCGGGGCGAGGTGTTTTTCGTGGACGAAGTGCATCGCTTGCCCCGTCCCGTTGAGGAGTTTTTGTATCCCGTGTTGGAAAGTTTTCGGGTGGACTTCAACTTCAGCAAGCGCCCCGGTGCCCGACCCCACCGCTTTGACCTTGCTCCCTTCACCTTCATCGGCGCCACGACGCGTGCGGGTAACCTCTCCAAACCCTTGCGGGATCGCTTCGGGTTGAAGTTTCGGTTGGACTTTTATACCGACGAAGAACTGGCACTGATTGTGAAGCGGGCTGCGGAATTGTTGGGCGTGCCCATTGATGAAAAGGGGGCGTTAGAGATTGCCCGTCGCTCTCGGGGCACACCCCGTATCGCCAACCGATTGCTTCGGCGCGTCCGCGATTTCGCCCAGGTCAAAGGAGATGGCACTATCACCGCCGACATCGCCCGAAAAGCCTTGGAAATGGAAGGCATTGATGAGTTGGGGTTGGACACTTTAGACCGCGATTACCTGACAGCGCTGATTTGTGAGTTTGGTGGCGGACCTGTGGGCTTGGAAACGATCGCCGCTGTCTTGCAAGAGGATGCCCACACGCTGGAAGAAATGGTGGAGCCGTTCCTGATGCAACTGGGGTTTTTGCAGCGCACCCGACGGGGGCGGGTCGCTACACCGAAAGCCTATCGGCATCTGGGTTTGGAAGCACCCAAAGTGGGACAACCTTCTTTGCCTTTAGGGTGAGGCAAAGCACGGCGGGGAGGCAGTCAAGATGCGCATCGCCTCGGTGGAAGTCTTCACCGTCACCCATCCCGTTTGCGGTTTCTTTCGCTTCTTCCCGAAGGACGCTTCAGGACGAAGCATCCGACCGAGCGTGCTGGTGAAAATTGCGACGGACGATGGCTTGAGCGGATGGGGCGAAACAGTTCCCATCCCGCTCTGGTCTTACGAGACGACGGAAACGGTTGTCACGACCATCCGCCAGCATTTTGCGCCCGCCATCATCGGAAGGGACATTTTTGACCTTGCCGACATCCACCAAACGATGAACCGATGCATCGCGCCATCCTTCAGCACGGGTCAACCTTTCGCCAAAACCGCCATTGATTTGGCGCTGCATGATTTGGTGAGCAAGGCACTGAAGACGCCGCTGCCGAAACTGTGGGGACGCAACCCGCAACCGACGGTCACCTTGAGTTGGACGGTGAACGCAACAACTTTGGAGCAAGCGGAACAAATTGTCGCTGAAGGTAAAGAGCGAGGCTACCGCCACTTTAACATCAAGGTAGCGCCCGACCCGAAATTTGATGTGGCGCTGGCGAAGTTGGTGCGAAATTTAGCACCAGACGGTTTTCTTTGGGCAGATGCTAACGGAGGTTACGATGTGGCGACGGCTTTGCAAGTTGCGCCCAAACTCGCCGACGCAGGCGTGGATGTCTTGGAGCAACCATTGCCTGCCAATGCCCTTTCGGGTTACCGCGAGTTGAAACGACAAGGGGCATTGCCGATCATCATGGACGAGGGCATCGTCTCGGTGCGCGACCTTTTGGAGTTTTGGCGGTTAGGGCTTCTGGACGGTGTGGCGATGAAAATCCCTCGCATGGGTGGATTGTTGGCAGCCCGCCGATGTGTGGAAGTGTTGCAAGAGTTGGGCTTGCTCTTCCTTGGCAGTGGGTTGACTGATCCGCCTTTGTCTTTGGCAGCCCATTTGTTGCTTTACGCCAGTTATGGGCTTTCCTTTCCCGCCGCTTTAAACGGACCGCAATTTCTGGAAACTTCGCCCCTTTACAGCCCTCTAAGCATCGTGGGCGACCAAGCCTACCTCCCACCAGGCTTGGGGTTAGGCGTCAAAGTTAATGAGGAACATCTTGAGGCTTTCTCTCGTTGAGTTTTGAGCAAAAGGAAGGTGGTGTCGTGCGAGATGGACAGTCATCGTCGGTATGTTTGGGGGTTGGCGCTGCTATTGATGGCAAGCGCCGCCGCTCATGAGCGCCCGCCCTTTGAGGTAATAGGCGTCAACGAGCGTTACGAGTTAATCGTGCCCGTCGTTATCACAGCGCCTGTCGTGGATGGGAAATTGGATGAACCTGTTTGGTCACAAGCGGCGCAAGCAAAGATTGTTCGGCAAGTTTCGCCATCATTGGGGCAACCGGCGTCCTTGCCGACGACGGTATTGGTCTTGGCGACCGCCGACAAGTTGTTTGTCGGCTTCCGCTGTCCTATCGCCAGCAAAGATGCCATCCGTGCCTATGAGACCCGCTATGATGCTCCCATGCGCAACGATGAGCGGGTCACCGTCCTTCTGGACACTTTGCACACCCACGACCGCGCTTACGAGTTCACCGTCAACGCACGGGGCACGCGCGCCGACAGCCGTTTCGGCAACGAGCGGTGGGATGCTCAATGGGAGGCAGCGGTGCAAGTTGGCGAGACAGAATGGACAGCGGAAATCGCCATCCCCTTCGCCATCCTCACCTACGACCCCCGCCAAACTGTTTGGGGCATCAACTTCGCTCGGTTCATTAGCGACCGCGAGGAACTGACCGTGTGGGCGTTTCATCCCGACCGACCTTGGGACTTGCGTTACATGCCCCACCTTGTCGGATTGCCCTTGACGCAAAAGCGCCATAACAATGGACCCCGTTGGCTCCTCAAAGCATTCAGTGTCGCCGACCACACCTTCGGCGATGATAAAGGCATAGGCAATCACTACGGGTTGGACGGCGAATGGGCGTTTCGGCAAAACTTGGCGCTGCGTTTCGTCCTTAAGCCTGACTTCAGCGAAGTGGAGGAAGCCTTTGAGAGCATTGATGTCAGTTATGTGGAGCAGTTTGTGCCCGATCGGCGGGAGTTTTTCGTGCAAGGGGGAGAGTTTTTCAATGAGGTGGCTGTCGCGGGGGAAGGTTGGAGGCGTGGCAACGAACCCAACCTCTTTTTCTCCCGTCGCATCCAACGGTTTGATGTCGGGATGAAGGTGACAGGCGTTTTAGGAGACAAGCGCTTGGGTTTCCTCAGCACCCACAACCTTCAAGACCGCGAGCACTCCTTTGTCCTCAATGTGGCGCAAACCTTCGGGACAAAAGGACGGGCTTATTGGGGCTATGTGGATGCCTTGCGCCCAGCAGGTTTCCATCGGGGGCTTTTGCTTGGGGGCGAATGGCGTTTTGGCGGGCAAGGGCGTTTCTCTTTCCGAGGGAGTTACGCCCGTCACTTCTCTTCAGACCCTCAGCGAAACGGGGGAGCGGGAACTTTGCGGTTCAATTACGGCGATGAGCGATGGTTCGTCTCGCTGGGTTGGACTGCCTTCAGCCCTAACTTCCGCCCCCTCCTCGGTTATGTGCCCCGAACGGACTTCAAACGCATTTCCCTTTTCTCCCATCGCGCTTTCCGACCCAAAAGCACCCGTTCTTATCGGGAGGCAAATCTCTCGGTTTACTGGCGGCGGGGGGAAACTTTCGGGGGCAAGTTTTTTGAGCATAGTTACGGGATCAATGCCAGCCTCACTCTTCGGGACTTGACGGAAGTGAGCCTCGGTTGGGAGCGCAACCGCCACGCCGAATATCACATCCGCCCCCAACCTTTTAATGACCACGGCTTGCACATTGGCATTGACTTTGGGGGTAACCGCCCCTTACGGGGCGACCTTGGCTACACCGTTGGGCAGGCTTTTGATGGACGCTACCGTCAACCTTTCCTTGCTTTGCGTTGGGACAAACCTGACGGCAGTTGGCGTCTTCGGTTGGAAATTAGTCAGCGCCGCCAAACTTTCGGCGACGGTACCCGTCAGACCGTTCGGTCACGAGAAGTCAACCTCATCCGTGTCCTGAGTGAAGACAAGTGGTTGGTGCTCCGCTACTTCTATCGCAGTGGCGACTTCACCATCAAAAACTTCGCCCTCTCCTTTCGGCTCAAACGACAAAGCGGTGAGGAACTTTACTTCATCTGGGGTGACCCGCGCGCCCGCCAAACCCGAAATCACCTCATCGTCAAGTGGATTATGCCCTTTCGCTTCTGACTAATTGCCGATGGGTCGGTGAAGGCGTTTAGAAAATCTGGGCGAAGCGTGCTATACTTACAGACGCCCTTTGAGGAAAGAGCGGGCGTAGCTCAGAGGCAGAGCGCCACCTTGCCGAGGTGGAGGTCGCGGGTTCAAGTCCCGTCGCCCGCTCCAATCTTCGTTTGGTTTTTGCCTTCAAATCGCCTGTCACTCGTGATGCACTCCAACCTTCGGTGATAAATTTCCCCGATTGCGCCGTTGCCTTTAAGGATTGCTTCCGCTTTGAGTGACGAGGTGATGTCCCCATTAGAGCCCCTCCTCTTCTGATAAACGCCGCTTCCCTATTCGCCCGTTCCTGTCCCTTGCGATGAGACTTCGGGCTTCCAACCGCGTGGCTTGGGAAGTAATTGGGCAGCGGACATGATGGAAAAGGCGGCGAGCCAATGCCAAGGTTTTACGCTGTGCTTCGCCATGCCAATTCACCTTTCTCACAGCGCCCTTTGGCTTGTCAGCGCCCGCAACTTTTCTACGATGGGTGGCAAGACCATAAGGACGCGTTCAATGTGCTGGCGAGTCGTGAAGCGCCCAAGGGTCAACCGCAATGAACCTAACGCCCATTCGTGAGAAAGCCCCAACGCCAAAAGGACATGGGATGGCTCCAAACTCCCAGAAGTGCATGCTGACCCTGAAGACGCTGCGATGCCGTGCAAGTCCAGTTGCAACAGCAACGCTTCCCCTTCCACGCCAAGGAAACTAAAGTTGGCGTTATGGGGCAGCCGTTGGGTCGGATGACCGTTCAGGCGGCTGTCTGGAATTTGGGAGAGCACGCCCTCAATTAGTTCGTCCCGAAGGGCTTGAAGGCGAGGGATTTCTGTCGGCATTTCAGCGACGGCGATTTCCAATGCTTTTGCCATCCCGACGATGCCTGCGACATTCTCCGTGCCCGACCGTCGGTTTCGTTCCTGCCCCCCACCTGTCAGTTGCGGGACGAGTTTGACGCCCCGTCGCACGAACAACCCGCCGACACCTTTCGGTCCGTAAAACTTGTGTGCGGCAAAACTCAGCAAATCAACGCCCAAAGCCTCCACATCAACGGGGATGTGCCCGACGGTTTGGACGGCATCGGTGTGCACCAAAACATCAGGACGCTTCTCCTTCACTGCCCGCACGATGTCGGCGAGGGGCTCTATCGTCCCAATTTCGTTGTTGGCGTGCATGATGCTGACGAGGATGGTTCTGTCGGTGACGGCTTCAGCGACTTGCTCTGGCGACACCAAGCCGTGCTCATCAACGGGCAAGTAAGTCACTTCAAAGCCCTCGTCCTGCAATGCTCGGCAAGTGTGCAAAACAGCGTGGTGCTCAATGGCAGTCGTGACGATGCGATTGCCCTTTTGCCGATACGCCGAGGCGACACCCCGCAGTGCCAAGTTGTCGCTTTCTGTCCCGCCGCTGGTGAAGACGACTTCGGAAGGGCGACAGTTTAGCAAGGCAGAAATTGTCTCTCTCGCTTCGTCCACCGCCTTGCGGGCTTCCCGCCCGAAAGCGTGGATGCTGTTGGGGTTGCCGAACTTCTCCGTCAGGTAGGGCATCATCGCCTCCAACACGCGAGGGTCTAAAGGCGTCGTGGCGGCGTAGTCAAGGTAGATGGCATCGTCGCGCATGGCGTTTCGCCTCCGTTACGATGCTCGCATCCCTTGCCGCCAAAAGTTTGAAACTTGCTCCGCCACCAGCAAGCCCCGCCGAAAGTGGACGAAAAGCCAAAAGTGCGAAAGGACATCGTTGCCCAAAACGCCATCAATGGGCAAACCCATCGGCAACCTTAGGCAAGCGACGGGGATTTGGGCAAACGAAGCGCCGAAAACTTCCCGCCTCGGTAAGGTCACGATGGGCACATTGACAACCCCTGAGGCAGCATGCAATCGGACGAAGCGGGATGCGGCATGGGCGTCCCGTCAGCGGCTCGTTGGTCTTGGGGTCTAACTGGACGACTTCCACGACGACGAAAACTTCCTGCCCTTCGTAAGGCTTGAGCAATTCGGCGATGGGCAAAACTTCGTTCGCCATTCCTCTCACCCCCGCCTTAGTTTAGCGCTGACCGTCGCAGGCAAAGGGAGGGCATGACGGAGTTAGGGGATGGCAAAATGAAGGCGGTGACGGCGATGAAGTGGCGTGTCGGGATCGGCATAGATGCCCATCGGTTCGCTGACAATCGCCCGCTGAAACTGTGTGGGGTCATCATCCCACACCCGCAAGGGTTGCACGGTCACTCGGATGCCGATGTGGCGCTTCATGCCCTTTGCGACGCTTTGCTTGGGGCGTTGGCTTTGGGGGATATCGGACAACACTTCCCCGACACCGACCCCCGCTACAAAGACGCTGACAGTGCCCAATTTGTGAGAGCAGTGATGGCGATGGTGCGGGAGCGAGGTTGGCAGGTGAGCAATGTGGACATCACCGTCATCGCCCAAACACCCAAACTTTCGCCCTATCGCGAGCCGATGCGGCGACAGGTTGCCGAGTTGCTGGAATTGCCGTTGGACGCCGTAAGCGTCAAGGCGACGACGACAGATGGGATGGGTTTTACAGGACGGAAGGAAGGCATCGCCGCCATCGCCGTCGTCATGTTGGTTCGCTCAGACCGATGATGGAGGGGAAAAGCATGAGGCGCAAAGAGACGACTTTTTCGGAGACACCGCTTCCTGTCCGCTTCATCACTCACGAGGTGCCGTTGGTAGATGCTTTTCAAGAGCATGCTCAGCAAACCTTGACAAACCTGCAACGCATCTTCCCTAACATGCAAGAGGCGGAAGTGGAGGTTCGCAAAGAGCGGGGGCAGTTCGTCGTGGAAGTGACGCTGAAGGTGGCTCGCTACCTGTTGCGAGCACAAGAGAAAGGGCGCTCCCTTCGCGCCGCTTTTGACCGAGCGATGGACAAGATTGACCGCCAGTTGCATCGCTACAAGGGTCGGCTCATTGACCGACGCCGCCACGCCCAACCTTTGCCCTTCGCCGTTACCCAGCAGCCCGCTGAGCCCTCCACTCCGCCGACGCCACTCCCTATCGCCCGCATCAAACGATTTCCTGTCAAGCCGATGAGCGTTGATGAGGCAGCGATGCAGATGGACTTGTTAGGGCATGACTTTTTCGTCTTTGTCAACGCCGAGACGGGCAAGGTGAATGTTCTGTATCGGCGTCGGGCAGGCGATTTAGGTCTGTTGGAGCCGGGCGAAGATGAGGAGTGAGCCGCCATGACTTGGGACGAATTGCGGACGAAGGTGCGGGAGGAACTGGGGGAAGCCTTGTTCACCCGCTCCGACCAAACTTTGGCGTTCATCCTTCAGTCTTGGCAAGCCCTTTATCCCGACCGCTTTGAAAGTCCCTTGCGCCTTTCTGAGACCGACACAACGCCCCCCGACTTCGCCGTCGTCACCCAACAGTTTCTTTGGCAAGTTTTGGACGAAGATGCCGACACCGCTGCCGTGCGCTTATGGCTGACGCTGGCAGAGTGGTTGACAGGTTGGCAAATTGCGGAGCGACAAGGGTAGGGAAGGGTTACCGACGAAAAAGGCGACACTCCCACCCTCCGCCAACAAGGGAAGGTTGGGTGAAAGGAGATGAAGGCGTGGCTGTTCTGTTCGCCTCATTGGAAGGTGTTGGAAGATGCTGCCTTTATGGCATGGCAGCAAAGTGATGGCAACGCCCTCATCCTTGTGCCGTCAACGATGTTGCGAAACTGGTGGCTATCGCAGTTGGCAGAAAACCTTGGTGGTGCTCATGGTGAGGTTGTCGTCACTTTAGAGCGCTTCGCCGAAAGGCTTGCTCAAAAGGCTTCACAAACTCTCGCTCGGCTCGCTCGTCCCATTGAATTGCGCCTTGCCGCTTGGGACGCTTTCCATGCTTGCGATGTCCCCAGCCAATGGCGGGTTAGCGGCATCGTTGATGCCTTCCTTGACGCCGTTGAAGAACTGGAGTTGCACGGGTTGAAACCCGAAGATGTCGCAGCGGCGCTTCCCGACGACAACAACATCCAACACTTGACCAAACTTTGGCAGCATTGGCGAAAGGTTTTGAACGAGCAAAATTTGTGGACGGTCGGAGATGTGCTCCAAAAGGGAACAAAAGCGGCAGAGCACTTACGCAGCGAATTGCCCTCCGAAATCATCGCCTACGGCTTCACCACCCTGACCGATTTGAGGTGGCAATTTTTCCGAGCCTTGCAAAACTGCGGCGTCAACTCCGTCAAGTTTTTCGTCCCAATTTCTGCCGAAAACGAACCCGCCTACCGATACACCCAAGATTTCGTCAACTTGCTCAAATCGCACGGGGCAGAAGTTTGCCCAATTCAAGTTGACGAGTTGCCCGATGAACTGGATGCCATCGTCCGCAACGCTTTCCGATGGCAGAAAGAAAGCGAAATGGCGAAGCAAACTGACCGCATCGTTTGCGTTGCGGCAGCGGGCGAGGGGCAGGAAGTTGAAACGGCAATTAGCGTGTTGACCCGATGGCGAAGGGAGGGAAAGTTGCAGCGCTACAGCGATGTCTTGCTGCTCGTCCGCTCCCTTGACAAATACTTGCCAGCGTTGAAAGCGGTGAGCGCCCGCTATGGCATTAACTTCGTTTTGCTTTCCGAAAGCGGTCAGCCAGCCCATGGCTTGCAGCGTCTGTTCAGCGCATTGACAGAAGTTCGTCAGCGAGGTTTGGACGGTGAGCGGTTGTGGCAAATCCTGCCATCACCATACTTGCAAGTTGACGGCAAACCGCTTTTGCCACTTGAACTTGAACGCCACAAAGAGACCCTCACTCGCATCCGACAAAACATCATTGAGACGGACGCTGAGGTCTGGGCTCAAAGGTTAACGGACGACGAACGGGAAAGGCAAAAACTACGGGAATTTTTCCGAGCGGTTAGCCAACTACCGACCAAAGCACCTGCCCATCAGCACGCTCAGGCTTGGCGCAACTTGCTTGACAGATTCATCGCTCCCAGCGACGGCGATGAGCGGGAAAGAGAAGCCTTGAGGCGAGTGCGGGAAACGCTCAACAGTTTGATGGCTTGGTCAACGGAGTTGAGTTTGGATGAAGTCGTCGGGTTGCTGCTGGACGCTTGCAGGTTGCCTGAACGAACTTTTGGCGATGCTGTGAAAGTTGCGACCGTCGCTGAGGCTCGTGGGCTTTGGTCGCCCGTCGTCGTGCTCCTCGGTCTCAACGATGATGAATTTCCACAAACGCCGTCGCAATTTGAGTTGCTGACCGACGAACACCGCAAGAAATTGCAAAGCCAGTTGAAGTTGCTGACGCCGTTGAAGTTGCGCTCCCAATTTACCCTTTCCGAACGAATGCTCTTCATGGAAGCCGTAGGGGCGGCGACGGAGCGACTCGTTTTGGCTTACCGCCGCACCGATGCTGAAGGCAAACCTCAGTCTGCTTCAGTGTTTCTGAGCGCCGTTGAAAATGCCCTGGGAGCATCGGGCTGGCGATGGAAACTTGAAGAACGGGACTTGGGCGATGTTTTTCCACGAAACTTGCACGAAGCCATTGACAACCATGATGCAGAAAAGTTCGCTGTCTTCTTCGCCTTCACGGGAGTTGAACCCTCGGGCGAAGTGAAGGCTTGGGCGGCAAAGGCTTTGCAGGATGAAGAGTTCCGCAACCGTCTGAGGACGGAATGGCAGCGTTGGGACAAACCGCAACAAGGATGTTGGGACGGAAAAATTCCGTCGCTATCAAGTCAAATCGTTTCCCAGTTGCAAATGAGCGGTTTGCGGGTCACGGAGTTGGAAGACTACGGGGATTGTCCATACAGGTTTTTCGCCCGCCACATCCTAAACTTGCAGCGACCGCAGGACATCACTTACACCGTTGATCACCGAACCATCGGAAGTTTGTGGCACGAAATCATGGCGAAGTTTTTGCAAGAGTGGCGACAAAAAGGCGCACTGCCCGACAAGCAAAGGTTGCAAGAGATCGCCGACTGCGTGGTCGCTCAACAGTTGGCGAACTTTCCCAACATGGTTCGGGAATTGATGCGAAATCAAGTTCTGGCTGCCGTTGAGAAAGTTTGGCAGGCGGAAGCCAACGAGAAAGCGCAAGGTTGGCGTCCCATCGATGCGGAAGTTGCGCAGCAAATTGAAGCAGGAAAATTGGGCGATCTCCCTGATTCCCTCAAGCGCATAACCATCGACCTGAAGATTGACAGAGTTGACGAAAACGCAAAGGGACAACTTCGGGTCGCCGATTACAAAACAGGCAGCGCTCCTACCTTCAGCGGGATTGAAAACGGGGTCGCCTTGCAACTTCCTCTTTACGCATTGGCTTTGGGTGACAAGGTCGTAGCGGCGATGTTTTTGCGTCTGCTGAAGTTTACTGGCGAAGGCTACAGCGTCGGTTGTCAACTGGTCACGGATGTGCGAAACAATAGGAACCAAAGGCAGTTAAGCGAGATGCAACAAAAAGCCGTCGCTTGGGCGCAGAAATTTCTGCAGGGCATAGCGGATGCCGATTTCACTGTCTTGCCTTTTTCCTTTGATAGCAGTTGCACCCGTTGCGAGTTCAAAGCCTTGTGTCGGCAAAGCAAGTTGAGGTTAAAGACGAGAGAGCATCAACCCACCGCCAACGATGGTTCTGATTGAGCGAGGCGAAAGGAGTGATGGCGATGGTCGCTCCTTGGCTTTGCGATGAAAGCGGAAATCCTTTGGACGAATGGCAAAGAGCGTTGGCGACTTCGGACGACGCCCACATTATCATCAACGCAGGTCCAGGCTCGGGCAAAACGAGGGTTTTGGTCGCCCACTACTTGCACCTTTTGATGACCCGAACCGATTGGGATGTCAACGCTGTCGTCGCCATCACTTTCACCGAGAAAGCAGCGGCGGAGATGAAGGACCGAGTGAGCAAGGTTTTGCAACGCATCGTCCGCGAGTGGCATGTAGAGACCGAGCGCAAACGGGCGCATCAACTCTTGGACAGTTTGCCCGAAGCACCCATCGGGACGATCCACAGTTTCTGCGCAAGGTTGCTCCGTCAATTTGCCGTTGAGGCGAACCTTGACCCGTCCTTTCAAGTTCTGGACGATTTGCAGGCATCCATTTTGCGCCGACAAGTTTGCGAGCGTTGGCTTTGGACAAGCATCACTCAACCGCCTTGCGACGAAATCAAAGAAAACGCCGATGCTGTCGTTGCCTACTGGGGCTTTGGGCGAGCCGTTGGCATCTTGACCGAATTGCTGAAGTTGCGACCACTCATTGAATATCGCCGAAGTATCGGCAGACCCATGTTCTGTCAAGCCATCCCTTTGCTGGAAAGCGAAGAGGCGTTGGAGCGATGCTACTACGAAGTCGTCAATGCTTACGAGGAAGCGAAGCGGGAAATCAACGGGTTGGACTTTGACGACTTGCTCTTGCGGACATGGTGGCTTCTGCGGGGCAATCCCGAAGTGCTCAGGCAAGTCAGAAGGCAGCATTTCCGAATTTTGGTGGACGAACTCCAAGACACCGACCGAGTGCAAGTGGAAATCTTGTCGTTGCTTTGCGGATGGGATGAAAGGGAAAGTCCCGTGAAGTTTTTCGGTGTGGGCGACAGCCAACAGTCCATCTACGCTTTTCGCAACGCTGATGTCGGCGTCTTCAATGAACTTTGGGAACGGGCAAGATGCACTCACGGTTGGCGTGCCGAGAAGTTGAGCATCAACTACCGAAGCCTCAAACCTTTGGTGGATTTGACCAACTACGCTTTTGAGCGGATTTTTGTCGTCAGCGAAAGGGACGATGCGCCCATCCAACGCATCCGAACCCGATTTCAGCAGATGGACGCACACCGCAAGGAAACGCCCGACGAACCTTGCATTGAGTTTGCCTTCCTTCAACTCTCCGATGCAAAAAGCAAGTGGCAGCGGTTGCGAGCGGAAGCGGAATGGATTGCCCAACGCATCGTTGATTTGAACCGCAACGGAAAAATTTGTTACCGAAACATCGCCATCTTATTGCGCGAGTTGGTCAACGCAGGCGTTTACGAAGATGCCTTGCGCCGCTACGGCATCCCTTACCACATCATCGCTGGCTACGGCTTCTTTGAGACGATGGAAGCGAGGGATTTGCTGACCTTTTTGCAATTGGTCGCCGAACCCGACGACGAAGTCGCTTGGTTTGCATGGCTGCGGTCGCCGATGGTTGGTGTTTCCGACGAAACGCTCTTTTGGCTGCGGCAAGGCGATTTAAAGCAACTACCTGAGGAAGAACGAACGAAAGTTGAGCGGGCAAAAAATTTACGGGATGAAGCGGTTCGGATGGTTGACAAAATGAGCGTGCGGGAGTTGCTTGAATGGATTTTGCGAGAGACGCGATATGATGTCCTCGTTGCGGCGTTGCCGCAGGGACGACAGCGGTTGGCGAACATCCGAAAGTTTTTGCGTATGGCGCAGGAAATTAGCGACGGCTTGAAATTGACGGTGCGGGGTCTGGTTCGCTATGCGAGGCAGTTGGTGGAAGGAGCGGAACGAATTGGTGAACCACCTTTAGCGGGTGCTTCCACTGACGCCGTCCAACTCATGACCATCCATGCCGCAAAAGGTCTGGAATTTCCCGTCGTCATCGTCCCGATGCTTGGGGAAGTTGACGCTCCACAAAGTAGCCGAGCGATGGTCATCGCCGACCCTGAACACGGCATCGCTGTCCGAAGATACAACGAAGCGGGTGAAAGCCTTGACCGTAGGGAGATGCCTAACTACAAAGCCGTTGACGATTTCCGCAAACTCCGCGAGGGCGCCGAATTGGAGCGGTTGCTTTTTGTCGCATGGACAAGGGCAAAAGACCGATTGATTTTGGTCGGGGCGATGGGCGATGAAAAAGGAAAGGGCAGCAAAAATGAAGGATGGCAAAATTGGCTGCAACTTGTCGTTGACACTTTGCAAGTTCCTGTCGGGTCGGAGCAATCGGAGTTTGCGATCGCTGACGGCGTGAAAGTGCGCCTTTGGGCTGCGAAGGCGGAAGGTAAGGAAGTTCCTACGGTGCGTTCAATCCCGCTGGGCGTCCGTTGGCTTGAAGGTTACGAACCTGTCCCTGATTTGCCACATGGCTCGCTTGATTTGCCGCTGGCTCAATTTCCTGTCATTCGCTTGAGCGTCACCGATTTGTTGACGGCAACGGAAGCCGACCGAAAAGGTGGCGATGAGCCTCAGGCGGCTCTTGAGTTGGGTTTGGTCGTCCACGCCCTGTTGCGTTACGGCATCGTTGAGCCTGACGAGCGACAACTTCTCTGGGTCGCTCAAACTGTCGGCGCTGATGCTGCAAAGTTGCTTCAGCGATCCGAAGGGTTGACATCCTTCGTCAAGCGGGCAAAAAGTTCGCAAGCGTTTCAGCAAGCGCAAAGGGCACAAAGACGCTGGCACGAGTTGGAGTTTCGCTGCCGCCTTGACAGTTCGCCAACAACTGAGCCTGCCATTGAGTTGGTCGGGCGATGGGACTTGATCGCCGAATTGCCCGACCGATGGCTTATCGTGGATTTCAAGACCGATGCCGTCTGTTCGCTGCAGGAAGCACAGGAGCGTTTTAATGAGCGCTATGTTTGGCAGGCGCGCGCTTACGCGTTTGCTGCCCATCGGGTTTTTAGGGCAACGCAAGTGGAAGTTGCTTTCCTTTTTGTGGCGTTGGATGAACCTACTGCGGTGTGTTGCAATTTCGGCGAGTCAGATTGGGCAGAGTTGGAGGGGCGTTTGCGCCAGCGCGCCCTTGAAGTGCTCGCATCGCTTACGGCGTGATGGTAAGGCAGTGCTGCGGGAGTTGAACTTGCCGCTCGCCCAACCCAGTAACTTGCCCGATAACTTGCGCCCGCTCCCCCGCTTCCCGCAGGATTTGAAGGGCTTTGTCGGCGTGGTCTGAAGGGACGACGACACAAAAGCCAATGCCCATATTGAAGGTCGTGAACATCTCCGCATCGGCGATATCGCCCAACCGCTGCAGCAGCGAAAAAATCGGGGGCGGTTCGGGCATAGCGTCCAAGACGAAAGTGCAAGGTGTTTGAACCCGCAGAAGGTTTCGCACCCCGCCCCCCGTGATGTGCACCAATGCTTTGACGGGCACCCGCTGCAAAAGCGTCAAGATGGGTCGGACATAAATGCGGGTCGGTTTGAGCAACTCCTCGCCGACGGTCGTCCCCAGTTCGTCCACGAAAGTGTCTGGCGTAAGACGGGCATGGTCAAAGAGCACCCGACGAGCCAAAGTCAACCCGTTGCTGTGGATACCGTCGCTTGCCAATCCGATGACGACATCGCCGACTCGCAAATCCGCCCCGACGATGAGGCGTTGCGGGTGAACGAAGCCGATGCAAGTGCCCACCAAGTCAAATCCCTTGCCTTCGGCGACGCCGCGAACCATTTCCCGCACTTGGGCGAACTCACCACCGACAATCGCTACACCCGCTTGTTTTGCTCCCTCCGCTAATCCCGTCGCAATTTGCCCGACGACTTCAGGGTTGACCTGCTCAACGGCGAGGTAGTCCACAAAAATGGCGGGCGTCGCCCCGACGCACAAGACATCGTTGGCATTCATCGCCACGCAATCAATGCCAACGGTGTCGTAGCGATTTAACCGCTGGGCGACGAGCAACTTCGTCCCGACGCCGTCCGTCGCCACCGCAAGGGCTAACTCGTCGCTGACTTGCACGACGGCAGCGAAATAGCCGATGCCCAACAGAATTTTGCCCATTGGCAGGAAGGCTTCCGTCGGGCGCAAGATGTCCGCCAGCCGTTTCAGCGCCACTGGCTCCTTTTGCGTGTCCACACCCGCCGCTTGATAAGTCCAGCCGTTGCCCATCTCCGTTTCGCTCCTTCCCGAACGACGGTGATGGCTCTTTTGTCCAAGCCGCTCTGCCTCAAAATTGTTGCGGCATTTGATGAAACATGGAGGGAAGGGCGCATGGTCAGCGTGGAAATCCTTGCCATTGGCAACGAGTTGCTTATCGGCGATGTGTTGGACACCAACACTCACTGGCTTTGTCGGCGGTTGACGATGATGGGGGCTTTTGTTCGGCGCGCTGTGTTGGTCCGCGACGACGAAGACGCCATCGCCGCCGAGGTGCAAGGCGCTCTGGGACGGGGCACGCAGTTGCTCATCACTTCGGGTGGCTTGGGTCCGACGGATGATGACCGAACTTTGTCGGCGATTGCGAAAGCCCTCCGTCGCCCGTTGGAATTGAACGAACAAGCGTTGGCGATGGTGGCGCAACGCTACCGCGAGTTGCACGAACAAGGTCTCGTGGACACGCCCGAAGTCACCCCATCCCGTCGCAAGATGGCGATGCTGCCTAAAGGGGCGACGCCGCTGTTCAATCCCGTCGGCACGGCGCCCGGCGTTTGGCTGACGGAAGGAGAAAGCGCCATCGTTTGTCTGCCCGGCGTGCCGGCGGAATTGAAAGGCATTTTTGAACATTCACTGCCGCCTTATTTGGAGCGGGTTTTGGGCGAGGGCGCTTATGCCGAGCAAACTTTTGAGGTCACCTGCCGTGACGAGTCCGTTTTAGCGCCGCTCCTCAAAATTGTCGCCGACCGCCATCCCGAAGTTTACTTGAAGTCCAAAGCCCGTGTCTTTGGGACGGAAGTGCGCATCAACTTGCTGGTGGCGACGACGGCAGTGGACAAGGCGACGGCAGAAGCCCGATTGCGCACCGTCGTGGACGATTTGATCATGGCATTGGAACCGCACGGCATCGTCTTAGTCCCTCAGCCAAGCGAAAAGGAGCGATAGCCAAATGCCTCAAACCGTGCGCCAGACCCTTCAGGCATTGCAAGTCGGCGCCAACATGGTGCCCATTCGTATCGGCATGGATGGCTTACTCGTGCCCGATTTGCCCGTCATGACGCGTCGTGTCGTCGGTCAGTTTCTCTTCGCCCTGCACCATTTTGACCGCTTCAACGAGTATCTGCTCTACACGCCGCAAGGCGGGACGGCGAACATGGCGATAGATTGCGAGTTGCCCCATTGGAAAGTCGTGGCGACGAAGGTGACCCATCGCCCTGCTTTCCTTCGGCGGTTGGTGCATCAATCGGCGTTCCGCTTCGTCGCCGACCGAGACGGGTTAGACCTTGTTCACGCCTTGACACCCATCTCGCCCTTCGCCGCTGCCAACGCATCGCTGGACGAAGCGCCGCCCGTCATCGTGACCGTGTGGGACGAACCTGCGCCAAGCCGCTGGCTGGAAGCCTCCTTTTGTCAAGCCCGTCGCATCGCTGTCGCTTCTCGTTGGCTGGCGCAACAAGTGCAGGGGCGTTATGGCGTGCCCGAAGAAAAAGTGCGGGTGATGCCTTTTGGTGTTGACCCGCTGTTTGTCGCTGAAGTGCCCGCAACTTTTGAGCCGACGAAAGTGCTCGTTTATGGCGAAGTGCCCGACTGGGTTCGGGAAGCCCTCAAGCAACTGGGCGCTAACTGGCGAAGGTTACCGTCGGAGGCGCCAACAACCGAAGCGAAAGACGCCTTGTCCAACGCCAGCATCGTGATCGTCACCCAAAGCGATGCTCGTGGGAGTCAAGGGCTCAATGCGTTGGCAATGAAGCGATTTGTTATCGCCATCCCCCACCCGCCATTGAAAGAGACTTTGAACGATGCAGCGATTTGGTTAGACGAAGAAACACCGATGACACTGAAGCGAACGATTGAGCGGTTATGCGATGAAGCATCGTTGCGAAGGCGGTTGATCTCGCGCTCTGAGGAACTTGTCGCCCGTCGTCAATGGACACAGGCGGTCAAAGCATGGGTCGGCTTGTATCGCCGCACCTTTGAAGAAGCCGTCGCCGAATTTGTCGGCTGGTAACTTCACTCAGCGATGCGGATGGTCACTATACGATCCAAACCGACGCGGTAGACCCAACCCTGTTCGCCCGCCATCAGCCACGCCGTTGGCAATCCGCTCAGCATTGCCACCTTGTGTAGTTGCACCCTGCTGCCTTGTTCCCGCACGGTGAAAACACCTAAGTGGCTCCGGTAGCAACCGATGAAAAGCCACTTGCCGTCGGTCCATACATGAGCATAGGTGATGAATTCTGGCATGCCCAAATCGGTAGCGATGTCCCATTGACCAACGAGGCGGGGATGGGCTGGATCAGCAATGTCTACAGCAACAATCAAGCCACTGGGACGGCGACCACTTGTCCGTTGCGCCCAGCCAAGGAACAGGTAGCGACCGAGGAAAGCCATCGTGATGACGCGGTGTCCGAAGGGTAAAGGTAATTGGGCGACCAAGCGTGGTCGCGTCCGTTGGCGGATGTCCACGATGGAAAGCAACCCTTGTTGCCCTTGCGGTGTTTGTGCAGCGAAGTGGGCAACGAACAAGTAAAAGTCACGGTGGGCGATTTGGTAGCCATCGCAAGGTAACCTGACAGGCAACCGTTGGGGGCGTGCCGGGTCATGCAAGTCAAATATGTCGCCACCGCTGGAGTAAAGGGTAGAGTCCACGACGACCAAACCATAAGCGCGGGCGACACCGTGAACGACGGAGGTCAACTGCGGGTGGGAGGGGTCTTGCAAATCCAAAGTAAACAAGGTGCTCATGCCAATGGGGCGGGATAAGTCGGCTTGGAAGTAGAGGTAGCGTTCGTCGGGGCTCGCCGCCATCGTGCCCCAAACGCGCAAGAAGTGGTGAAAGAAACCAAGCCGTTGCGGGCGCTGCGGGTCTGCCACATCCACGAGGAAGACGCTGCCTGAAAGGTTTTGACCAACGGCGAGCAAATGGCGTTTAGGCAAAAAAGCGACTGCTGACAATTCACCACCTTGCCGATCCACCATCACTTGCCGAAGGGCTTTGGGTTCGCGGACATTAAAGACGCGCAATCCAAAGGCGGTGTCGCTGGCGAATACATGCCCTTTGTGATACGCCAGCGTCGTGATATCCGAAATGGCATTGGGGATGACAGTGAAACCCAGTAGGTTTTCAACACCCCAGCGACCTGGACGCTCGGTGTCAAAAACTGCAATGCCGCCAGCGACCTTTGGGAACGGTCCCGCACCGAAGAGGTTGGGTAAGTCGGCACGGACACCGACAAAAAGTTTTCCGTCGCCCATCGCTACCGCCGACCCACGCACTTCAAAGGGCAATCCGTCCGCCACCAATTCGCCGACCAAGCGGGGTTTGGCGGGATCACTCACATCCCAGAGTTGGACAGGGTTTTTATCTCCTGAAACGAAAAGGCGTTTCCTGTCCAACAACATGGGCACGCCCGTCAGGATGGTGGCAAGGTGCTTCGGATTTTGGGGAACAGCGATATCGTAAATTTCCGTCGTGCCCTTATCGGTGCCGTAAAAAAGCGTTGTTTCAAAGGCGCAGGTTTGATAGGTGAAGTTGGGGTGAAGGCGAAAACGCTCGCGGCTGACGAACTTCAATGGCGGTCCTTCCCTTTCGCCCGCTAAGCGCGGTTTGGTAGGATCGCTCAGGTCAAAAAATCCCTCTCCGTTGCCGTGAACCGTCCAAAGCCATCGGTTCCCGACAAGGCGGCAGCGCATCGGCCAACCTGGCGCAGACAACCGACGCAGCAGATGAGGATGTTGCGGGTCACGGATGTCGTAGACGAGTAGAGGTGTTGCGCTCTCGTTCATGACCATGTAAAGGCAATCTCCATAGCGCACTAACCCTGAGGCGTTGCCGTTGGTGAAAAGGATTTCGCCTACCCATTGCAAGGTCGGACGCGCCCCTTGAGAGGCGGCGTGGCGACAACCGACAGCAAGTGATGCAGTGATTGCGCCCACAAAGAACGCCCCGACAAGTCTCCTTGCCAACCTTCTCAACATCTTGTTCACTCCTTTCATAGGTGCATCAAGACAGGATAACCGCCTATAGCGCTCTTGGAAACCCTTGCCCCAAACTTGGCGAGGAGGCAAAAGCCAACTTTTTCCGACGCAGGAGGTGAGCGAGCATGGTGGCTTTCCCCATCGTTCGGATGCGCCGATTGCGCCGAACGGAAACCCTGCGCCGAATGGTGCGCGAGACGACTTTGACCGTTCACGACCTCATCTATCCGATGTTCGTCGTGCCCGGCGAAAAACGACGGCAGGAAGTGGCATCCATGCCCGGCGTCTTTCGCGTCAGCGTGGACGAACTGGTGCGGGACGCTGAAGAGGTCGCCCGATTAGGCATCCCTGCCGTCTTGCTCTTTGGCATCCCCGAACGCAAGGACGAGTGGGGCAGCGAAGCCTACGACGAAAACGGCATCATCCAACGGGCTGTCCGAGCCCTTAAGCGGGCTGTGCCAGACCTTGTCGTCATCACCGATGTCTGCCTTTGCGAATACACTTCCCACGGGCACTGCGGCGTCGTGCGGGAAACGCCCAATGGGTTTGAGGTAGACAACGATGCGACTTTAAAATTGCTGGCGAAGACGGCGGTTTCTCAAGCGGCGGCAGGCGCCGACATCGTGGCGCCATCCGACATGATGGACGGGCGCATCAAGGTCATCCGCGAGGCATTGGACGAAAACGGCTTCGCCCATGTGCTCATCCTCAGTTACGCCGCCAAAATGGCATCAGCGTTTTACGGTCCCTTCCGAGAGGCAGCCGAAAGCGCCCCCAAGTTCGGCGACCGACGCAGTTACCAGATGGACTTCGCTAACAAACGAGAAGCCCTGCGGGAAATTGCGTTGGACTTGGAAGAGGGCGCCGACATCGTAATGGTCAAGCCCGCCCTCGCTTACTTGGACATCATCGCTTTAGCCCGGGAGCGTTTTGAGGTGCCTATCGCCGCCTACAATGTCAGCGGCGAATATGCGATGGTGAAGGCGGCAGCGAAGATGGGTTGGCTGGACGAAGAGCGCATCGTCTGGGAAATCCTGACCGCCATCAAGCGAGCAGGCGCCGACCTGATCATCACCTACTTCGCCAAAGAAGTCGCCCAACGGCTTAGGGCGCAGTGAGGGCGGACGCCAACCGCTCGTAAACGCTCAGGGTTGCTGTGACCAACTGGTCGGGGTTATGGTGCTCGCGGACGAACCGTTGGGCGTTTTCGCTAAGGCGATGGCGTAAAGGTTCATCGCCCCGTAAAAGGCGCAACGCCTCAGCAAGGGCAGCGGGATCATCGGATGGGACAAGCCAACCCGTAATGCCGTGCTGCACCACTTCGGGCACACCGCCGACGCTGGCAGCGATGACGGGCAACCCCGCCGCCATCGCTTCCAAGATGGCACACGAAAGCCCTTCCTTTCGGCTGGGATGGATGAAGACATCCGCCGCCCAAAGCACCCATCGCACTTCGTCTTGAAATCCCAGCCATCGCACCCATTCATCCACGCCCAACTCTATCGCCCGCCGTCGCAATGCCCGTTCCTGTGGTCCTTCGCCTGCCAACAGCAAAATGGGGCGCTCTTCGGGCGGCAACTTTGCCGACGCGTCTATGGCGCAATCGTAGCCTTTGTCAGGGATGAGCCGCCCAACCGCCGCAGCGACGAAATCGGTGTCCCGCAAATGCCACCGCTGCCGAGCGAGGTTTTGGGCATCGGGAAAAGGCGTCCAAAGCGAAGCGTCAACGGCATCGCGAATGACCACAACTTTCCATCGGGCGCCGTCTTGCGCCCTCACCCTTTGAGCGGCGGCATCGGAGATGGCGATGATGGCGTCAGCGACCTGTAGCACCAAGGGGGGCATCGGCGTTATCGTCCGCCAGTGGACGACCAACGGAATACGCAAGGCGCGGGCAAGGACACATGCCCCCACTAAGCCCCGACGGCTGTGGAGGTGTAGCAAAGGTGGAGGGTTCAAGTGGCGCAGCCACTGCCCTAATCGCAGCCACGAAAGTGGGTTCATCTCATCCCGCCATGGAAGGCTTAAAACAGGCAACCCGCAGCGCTGCGCCCGTCGGGCAAGCGGCGTTTCCTTTGGGCAAACCAACCATGTCGGCACGGCTTTCCGCTGCAACCCTTCCGCCAACAATAAAACTTGTTGAGCGCCGCCTGTCCAATGGCGCCCCAATTCCAAATGCACGACCGTCCATCGCCATGAACTCATCGCGTTCCCTCCCGGCGACGCCATCAAAACCAAGGCAACTTGACAAAAAAAGCCACCAGCGGATGGCGATAGCCAACAGTCAAGCGGGGGATGGCAAAGGGATGAACGAAGCGGCGGATTTTGCGCTTGCGGGTCGTAACCGCCCAACGATACCCCGCTTCTGCCACCATTCCCATGACTTGCCTATTGAACTTGCCGAAAGGGTAGCAGAAACTGACGACAGGCGCTGAAAGCAAATCTTCCAGTTTTGCCTTACAGTCGGCAACTTCATAACGCAACTGCTGGTAAGGCAACTCGTGCAGCGGCACATGGGAGCAAGAGTGAGCACCAATTTCTACCCCCAGCGAATGCACCTCTCGGATTTGTCGGGCGTCCATCAACGGGGCGGCAGGCAACCCGTTTGCCGTAAGCCATTCCGCCCGCTTGCCCAAAAGGTCGGGGCAAACGAAAACCGTTGCCGTCAACCCGTGCGCCATCAAAAGAGGCAAAGCGTGCTCGTAAAAGTTGCGGTAGCCATCGTCAAAGGTGAGGACGACAGTGCGTTGGTTCCCGTCCATGGGCGCCAACGCCCGCAAGGGCACGACCCGAAAAGGCAGTCGGCTTAGCCAACGCATCTGGCGGGCGAACTGGGCGACATGGCAGAAGTTGCTGGAAAGTTTGGGCGGCGGCGCAAAGGGACCGACTTGGTGATACATCAGCACACTCATTGCCATGCCGCTATCACCTTTTCGTAAACGGCAGCGTGCTCGTCGGCGAAACGGTGCCATGGAAATTGCTCGGCGACGCGCTGGCGAGCGGCTTCGCCGAGGGTGCGTGCTTGGTCCCGATTTAACCGAAGGGTTTGCAGGGCATCATCCCAAGCATCCAAGTCATCCAAGTCATTCACAAGGATGCCAGTCGTTGGTGTGACGAGTTCAGGCAATCCGCCCACTTTGCTGGCGACGACGGGCAATCTCGCTGCCATCGCCTCCAGCACTGAAAGGCAAAAGGATTCGTAACGGGACGGGTGCACATAAGCGTCCAACCCCGCCAACAACAACGGCACATCCGCCCGAAAGCCGAGGCATTGCAGGGGCAAATTTTCGTCTCGGGCGATCGCTTCCACTTGAGGGCGCAACGGTCCATCCCCGATGAGGACGAACCGCACCTTTTCTGAGCGCTGCTTAAAGCGGCGCGCCAAGGCGATGAGGGTTGGGATGCCTTTATCGGCGACCAACCGACCGACGAAGCCGACTAACCATTCGCCTTCCCCTGCGGAGAGCAACTGACGAGCCAAAGCGCGCCGCTCTTGCGTGGGGGCGTAGTCATCGGGGTCAATGCCTGAGTAGATAACCTTCACCCTGTCTGCGGGGACACCTTGAGCGATGAGGGCTTGGCGGGAATGTTCGGAAACAGTCAAGAGAAGCGCCGCCCAGCGAAACCGTGAGGCAGGCTGGGGCACATGCACCGTCACTAACCAAGGCACTCTCGCTAACAGGGAGGCGATCAAGGCGTAAACGCTCCCTCGTGCCCGATGCGCGTGCAAGAGGGGAATCCGATGGCGACGCACTATCGCCGCCAATTTCACCGCTGACACCACATCCCATGTGCCCCACAAAGCCACTTTGACGGGAACGATTTCGGGCGGACAAAGAGGAGCGAGCCGCCCCGACGGGTTGAAGGCAAAAAAGACCCGATGCCCCCGCCGAGCCAACGCTCGGCTGAGCCAGAGGGCGTAAATTTCCGAACCCGCTCCCCACCGCCCCGTCGCAATCTGCAAGACCATCATCCCACAACACCCAAAAAGCATAGCGAAGGAAACGCCTTAGCAGTTTCCATCACCCGAATACCTGCCGCGCTTGGCGCAAGAGCAAAAGGAAAAAAGGGACGCCGAGGAGCGCTGTGAAGATGCCGACAGGTAACTCCGCTGGACGAATGAGAAGGCGCGCTAAGGTGTCGCACCAAAGCAGCAACAAAGCACCGAAAAGGGAGGCAGCGGGAATGAGGGTGCGATGATGCGGTCCCAAAAGCAAGCGGGCAAGGTGAGGAGCAATCAACCCGACGAACCCAATGATGCCTGCCGCCGAAACGGCAGCGGCACAACTGAGTGCCGCCGCTGCAATCAGCCAACCCTTTACCCTCTCCACTTCCACGCCCGCATAGTGTGCCCACTCCTCTCCCATCAGCAAGGCATTCAACGCACGGGCGTGATAGAGCGGGATGAGGACACCAATGAGCGCATAAGGGAACACCATGCTCACTTCCCGCCAAGTCGCCATCGGAAACCCACCCATCAGCCAAAAGTAAACGGCACCAACCATCAACCGATGGGCGTTCAGGTAGAGCAACAGCGTCAACAGAGCGGAAAGCAAGGCGTTGACGGCGACACCCGCCAGCAAGAGCGAGTCCATCCGCACGACGCCATCTATCCGCCCCAACCGAGTCACCAACCACGCCGTCGCCATTGCCGCAAAGAAAGCGAGCAAGGGAATGAACGGCGAAGGGACGCTCACCAGCAACCCGACCGTTGCGCCCAGCGCCCCGCCTGCGGCGATGCCCAAAAGGAAGGGATCGGCGAGGGGGTTGCGAAAAAGCCCTTGCAGGCAAGCGCCCGAACTGGCTAACGACATCCCGACAAGGATGGCAAGTAAAATGCGAGGGGCGCGAAATTGCCAAACTTGCTCCGCCGTCAAAGACGCCACTCCGACCGCCATCGCCAGCAACGCACTGATGACCAACAAAACCCCGACACCCAGCAACACCCACCATCGGCGCCGGCGCAGGGTGGGAAGGGACGAAGAAAGCATCGTTGGCATCCATCCATCTGCCTCCAAAGGTGCAGGCATTGAAAGGGCGTGTCACTTTTCGTTCCTTTCGTGACACCGCACAGAATTGGCGAAGCGTTCCCAAATTGGCTCCTGTTCGGGCGACAGCGACCCAGCGGCGAGGTAAAGGCGGTTGCTCTCCTCGCAATGCCAAAGCCGACCGAAAAAGCGGGGAAAGGGCGCTGCCGTTCTAAGCCGCCGCAAAAACACTTGCAATGGGCTGGTGCTGCGCTTGTCCTTTCCGACCAACTCCATCCCTTCGTGTCCCTTGAACCGTTCCATGCGGTAGTGGATAACGAACTGCTTGACAATTTCGTCGCCCAAGGCTTGGACGGCGAACTCTTCTGGCACCTTGCCCTTGAGCAGCACCGAAGCAGGTCCGAAACGGGCGACGGTAAGGGTGTCGTCACCCAAACGAAAAGTGAGCCGAATTTTCCCCGGCGTCAGTTCCGTCGCCCCCAATTGCCAACCGACGGGGACTTCAAACCGCAAGCCGTAAAGCGCCCAAGTTTCCCAATCGCCGTCGGCGTGGTCGGAGAGCGAGAGGAAAATTTGCTGCGCCCACTGGCGAACAGGTTCGTGGTCGTAGCCAACGACTTGGGCGACGAGGGCTTTTCGGCACTCCTCACAAAACCACATCATCCCGTAGCCGACTTGCCCCGCCTGCCATTGAAAGTCGCGGACATTTCGTTTGACTTGACGGCGACTGACCAAATGCAAGTTGCGCCGCACCGTCACCATCTTGCCCTGCTTGCGCAACAGTTGCTCCAAACTTTGCAGGTAACGGTCTACTTGTTCGTCCAGCACGAAGCGCCCAGCGGAGACGAGCGTCCATTGGATTTCGCACCTCAACAAGCCATCTTCCTCAAAGCGCAAGTAACCGTCAAAGCGATTGCCTTTCACCTGCACGAGGTCCCAATTTTCAGGCACGGTCAAAGTCACGCCCATCCAACCGATTAATTGGTGGCTGCCTGTCATCGGCATCACCCATCACTCCGTCGGAAGGCTGACGATGGCGAACGGTCAAAGTAGGGACGGCGCAAAAATAGTTTTGGCGGCATCAAACCTTAACGCAAGGTGCCTTCAAAACGATGATGAAAAAGACGGTGAGCGAATTGGCGACGGAATGGGAACGCTTCGCCGAGGCGATGAGACAGGCAGGCTACGAACGAGAAGCCCAATGGTTGCGCCACTTTCCGCGCGTGGCTTTAGACGACGAACTGGTGCGGGGATTATTTATCGCCGCCACCAGCGTGCGGGATGTGCGGCAAGCGGAAAGGTTAGCCCATCGTCTGCTCGCCATCGCCCCTGAAAACCCCTTTGCCCACCTCGCCCTCAGCCTCGTCCATTTGCGGGCGGGGCGAATTCCCCAATCGGTGCAGGCGTTTGATAAAGCCCTCCGCCTCGCTTCCACCTTCCCCGCCTACCTCTCGTTGAAGGTGCATTGGCTTTGCCTTTTGGGACGACCTAGAGAAGCACGACCAATTTTGCGAACCCTCCTTCGCGAATTTCCTGACCGATGGGAGACGCAACGAGCCCTCGCCCACTTCAGGATGGCGTTGCCCCATCGCTTGACTTGGGCGATGCAACGGCTGATGGAAATCCATCAAACACATCCCGACGACGCCATCACCCACGCCTTGTTGGCGGAAGGCTTTTGGCGAAAGGGCGAGCGGGGAAAAGCGGACGAACACCTTCGGCGGATGGCACGCCACCTGTTGCCTTTCTCCTTTGACGACCAGAGTGCCTTCATCGCCCATGCCCTCGCCAAAGGGGTGTTGGCGGAGCGGTTCGTTTGGCTTCGTCCCTTTTGGTGGTGGGAGCGACAATTTTTGCGGTTGCCGCCCCGACGCTATTTCACCCTCGTCGGCATCTTTTGGGCGGGTGTCGCCATTTGCCTTGCCCTCGCCCACGCCCTGTCACCTTCCATCGGCACAGAACTCCTCATCCTCGCCGTCACCCTCTTTTGCGCCTACACCCGCTTCGCCGACCTTTTGACCCTTTGGTGGCTTCGTTGCAAAGACAAATCCCCGTGACATCATCGCCTCTCCCCACCGATTTTGCTAAGCCCAATTACCCAACCCACCTTAGGTCCTTCGCCCCATTTCCCTCCCGCTACGGATAGGCTATCTTTTTGAGCGAATCCTGAGGAGAGAGGTGATGAAGATGAGCCAAGTCCGATGGGCAGGGCATCCCTTTGTTGACGCAGGTCTGGCGGCAATCGCCGCCATTGCAAATGTCAATCGGCTTGAAGACTTGACGCCTCAGCATTTGGAGGAAGCGGTGCGGGAACTGCAGCGAATTTTGCTCAGCGACCAAGCATTGGGGATTGGTGTGGGGAAGGCGTTTGCTCGCAGTGCCATGTCTCAAATTTTCCCCAACAGCGAATTGGTGAACCCATCAAATTGGAAAGGTGAAACGAAAGAGGAGAAGGCAGAAAATGTGCGCCAAAAGTTTCGCACCGCTGTCCAAACTGATCTGCAAAGAGCCATCCTTTGCCTGCAAAGTGATGGTGGCGATGAAATCTGTTACGCTTGCGGTGAACAGAGACCGTCAAAAGCAATGGTCATAGTCCGCAAGGACAAAATGCCTTTGCTTGAGGGCACTGTCAATTTTTATCCAGCCTTTGCCTACGGCGTGAAAATTTGTGGATTGTGTGCTTTAGCAACCCGATTCTTGCCCATGGCTGTTTTGCGGACTGGCGTTTACAACCGGCTTTGGTTTCTCCACACCCATTCTTTGCCTGTCGCAGTAAAAATTTCCAAGCAATATGGCTGGCTGCACTTTGACAACCTTATCGGAAGGAGCGAACCCGTTGACTTTTTCAGTCGCTGGGAGACTGCAGGCGATGCGGGAACAGTTCTTTACCTGCTCTGCGAATTGTTAGTCAAGTTTTGGGATGAACTTCGTCAAGTCTACGAACGCTCATCGCCCACAACAGCCTATGTCTTCTCAAATGACAACAGGGGCGGTTATGTCAGCGCAATTCCTGTCCCAAATGAGTTACTTGCCTTCTTTGCTCGTTTGCAGAGTAAGTCCAGAGACGCTTTTCAGCGGTTTTGGCAGGAACTCTTGCGAGTGCCAGAAGATTTGCAAGGAGAGGAGAGAAAGAAGCGCATCAAATTCGTTGAGTGGGTCGCTAAGTGTTTGGTGAACATGGAAAGCATCTTGGGTGGATGCCTTAAACACGAAACGCCCAAACTTATTGGCGGCTGGTTGGGTCATCGCTTATACTTGCGGGAGGTGCGAAGGATGCCAACAAGTAAGTTAGCCATTTTAGAGCGGCTGGGCATCGCAATTGCCCAGTCCGAAGATGCCAAAAGGCGCATCATGGAGTTGCGAAACGCTAAACCCAACGAACTCTATGGCATTTTGCTCCGTTATGTCCGCGATGGTTGGCTGAAGCACGACGAATTTTACACTTTGCTGCCACCAAACGAGGACGCGTCGGCAAGCGAGGTGCGGGACATCCTTCTGGCAGTGATTTACGAGTGGCAACATTGCCAAGAGCGGGGCTTAGAATTCCCAAAACTTGAGGAAGGCTTTGAGTTGAGCCCTGATGAAACTTTGTGGCGGATTCAAAGCATCGGCGAAAGGCTAACCGAACAACTGCCGAACCTTTCCCGCTGGATCGGTCAACTTCAAACGGCACGCACAAGCGACCGAATTCGCGGGGTTTACCTTTCGGCTGTCCAGAGGGGAGCAATGAGTTTCAACGATTTCGTCTTCCTTGCGCCACTTGGTGATCGCCAGAGGCTTTGGCTTCTGCGCGATTACTTGCTGGCATTCCTTTTTGACCGAGCAAGGCAGGTGCTAAGAGAGGAAGTGACGCAAGAGGAAATTGCTGTCGCAGAGGAAAGAATGGAAACCTTTGCAGGAGGTGAAGCATGATGGCTTATCCTGTCGTGACAGGAGCAGTGCTCATTGAAGCCAACGGCGCGGCACTGAACAACGCTGGACAGGCGGAAGGTCTGCGGGTGGAAAACGCCATCGTCGTCAAGCAAATCCGCATCGGTCGCCTCCGCTACCCGTATGTTTCAGGGCAAGCGTGGCGCCGCTGGTGGCGGGAAGTGCTTTACGCTGATTTTGGATGGATGCCCAGCGAGGTAACCCGTGAAGCCAAGAGTGCCTACACAAAAGGTGACCCTATCGCCTACGAAGAGGATGATCTCTTTGGCTACATGGCTGCTCGCAAGCGGGCTCGTGGAAAGCGACGAGGGGGAGAAGAGAGCGAAGAGACCGCTGAGGGAGCAACAGGCACCTACCGACGCATCTCGCCTCTGAAAAACAGCCTACTCATCTCCGTTTTGCCCAATGTTATCACAAGCGACTTCGGGCACTTTTCCCGCAATCTACCACCTGACACGGACATCATCCCATTTGAATCTGAGCACTACACGACCTACCTTCAAGGCGTCTTCACAATTTCGCTTTGTGATGTTGGGCGATTTGAGTTCGGCGAGATGCGGGATTTGTCTGAGGACATCTTGCAAGCCCACGCAAACGAGTTGCAGCGAGATGCCAACATTGACCGAGTTTACTGGCTACCGAAGGAAAAGCGAATTGAGCGGGTGCAGCAGGTTGTTCGTGCGTTAGCAAGGCTGAGGGGTGGAGCGCATCTTGCCAGAAACTTGTCCGATGTCAGCCCCGTTGTGGTTCTGGTTGGATTCGTTGATGGCGGCAACGCCCCGTTCCAGCGCCTGTTCAGCCCCGATGAAAATAACGAGCGGGTCGTCCTGAATTTAGAACGGCTAAAGTCTGTTCTCACCGACTACAAGGAGTGCCTGCTTACACCTAAAAACGGTAAAGCCATCATGTTCGGCTGCCGCCCGACGGTTCTGGCAAATGAGCATGAAGTCCTGTCGGCGCTTGGAAAAGATCAGCCTTTCAACGAGTGCATTGAAATCGTCGGCACCCCACAACAAGCACTGGAAAAAGTTGCTGAACTTGTCCCAACGGTCTTTGAAAACTTGCCGTAGATGGAGGTGATGGTCGTGAATGTTTTGCAAGTTGAGTTACCGCCAGAGGTGTCCGAAGAAGAGGCTCGTTTGTTGTTAGCAATCAAGTTGTATGAAACTGGCAAGATTACCTTAGGACAGGCAGCGAAAATGGCTGGTTACTCTAAGCGAGCATTCATTGAGTTGTTGGGGCACTATGGCGTTCCCGTGGTCGCTTACCCCCCAGAGGAGTTGAGGGAGGAAGTGCAGGGGTGAAAGAACCTGTTGTGTCCAACAGCACTTGTCTCATAGGTTTGGAGCGCATTAGTTGCTTGGATTTGTTACGGGAACTTTTTGAACCCGTGATCGTGCCACCGAAAGTTCAGGAAGAGTTCGGTAGAGCGCTGGAATGGCTGACCGTGATGATGCCCCAAAACACAGAGTTGGTGAAACTCCTGTCCACCTTAGTTGATGAAGGTGAGGCGGAAGCCATCGCGCTGGCAAAAGAACAAAATTGCTTGCTCATTCTGGACGACCGGAAGGCTCGCCGATGGGCAAAGACCCTTGGGGTCCGAATCATAGGAACTGCGGGTTTACTGGTGAAGGCTAAACAAAGGGGCATCATTGCCAAGGTGAAACCCTTGTTGGAAGCCTTGAAACGAAGCAACTTTTACCTGCATCCTGAGTTGGAAAAAGAGGTGCTTAACTTGGCAGGTGAAGAGCCATGAGGCAACCGGAAAACATTGAAGCCGTCCGCATTGTTTTGATTGCTTACACAGCGTCTTTTCGTGTTCCAGCTTTCGTGGGATATCAACTCACTCTGACCGTCCCACCACCATGCACCATCTTTGGTTTGCTCTCTGCAGCAGCGGGAAGATGGGTTATGCCCAGCGAAGTTGAGTGGCTCGCTTACCGATGCACTTACGAGAGCAAGGCGAACGATCTGGAAGCCATCTACACCGTTGAGCGTTCAAAACCCACTGAAATACCGCGTTTCGTAACACGCAATGTCATACAGCGCGAATTTTTAACTTTGCCCACTCTGACCCTTTACCTTCCGCTGGAATGGGAGACTGCTTTTCGGCAACCCCGCTACACTCTTTTGCTCGGACGGACGCAGGATGTCGCTGCCGTGATGTCCATCAGTCAGGTGAAGTTGCTTTCTGTAAACTCAGGCATGGTGAGCGGGGTTTTGCTGCCTTTTGAACTTGTTGCCTTCAACAATGTCTCGGCTTGGCTTCAAACGCTCACGATTGCCTTCACGGATGAGCCACAGAGAAAGCCAACGCGCATGCATTTGTTCGGAGTTGTGGATGCTCACCGCCCAGCGTTTGTGCAAAACGGCAACGGTTGGCTGGTGAAAGACACTGACAATGAGACCGTGCTTGTCATATTCCGCAAGGAGTGGATGTTACATGGCGAACGAGCCTTTAGCGAAGTCGGGTGAAGTTCTCGTCACGCTTCGGGAGCATTTGCAGCAAGTCGCCGATTATGCTCGCACAGTGGCTGAGGCGTATTTCACTCATTGGGAAATCTTGCTGGGCAAAGAAATTGCGGAGAAAATCCGAAAGGCGCTTGTTCTGGCTGCCTTAACTCACGACTTGGGAAAAGTCGCGGAAGGTTTTCAGAAGGCTTTACACAACAAAAAACAGCGCTGGGAGTTCCGCCACGAAGTTTTATCGGCAGCCCTTTTACTTGCTGCCCTGAGCGAGGACGAAACCCTTGAGTTGGCAGTCGCCGCTGTGCTTACGCATCACAGGGATTTGAGTGATTCGCAACTTGCACAAGACTGTGGGTTAGTTCCTTTGCCGATGCCAGATATTGTCCGAGAAGCGCAGGAAAAGTTCCGCAGCAAATCCTGCGAACTTGAGAAGCACTGGCAGTGGCTGCAAGAGTTTTGGCGAAACCAACCAATGTTGCAGGATTTGCCGTTTCCAGATTCACCAAGTTCCCTTTCCATGACGACCGACTTTTTGAAACGCCAGAAAGAGGTGCTCTCAAAATTAACTTGCCTGACGGAGCAAAAAGCGTTGGCTCTGCTTTTAACGCGAGGTTGGCTCATGGCATCAGACCACGCAGTGAGTGCTGGAGTCAAGAAATTCATATCACAAGTGCCAACGCCTAAACTGCCATCGCTAAGACCTTTCCAGCGTAGATTGAGCGGGCATAAAGGCGATGCCTTCCTTGAAGCCCCCACCGGTTCAGGCAAAACAATTGCCGCTATCCTTTGGGCGCTTAACAACCGCAAAAGCGGAGAGCGAATTTTTTACCTGTTGCCATACCAAGCAAGCATTGAGGCGATGGCAGATACTTTGGAAGGATTTTTCGGAAAAGAAAATGTCGCCGTCCTACATGCAAGGGCTTTGGATTACGCCTTTAGGCAACATTTTGAGGAGGCGGGCGAATACGAAAGCGCCGCAGAAAAAGCAAAAGCAGAAACGGAACTCAACCGTCTCGCCCACAAACCCATCAAAGTCGCCACTCCTTTCCAATTGCTTAAGTGGCTCTTTGGCATCCCACGCTTTGAAATTGGCATAAGCGAGATGGTTGGTGGTTTGTTCATCTTTGACGAAATCCACGCCTATGATGCCCATGTGGTCGCCCTAATTGCCGAGATGGTGCGGTTGCTCAAACAACTCGGTGCACGCTTTTTATTTATGAGCGCCACCTTTCCGCCTTTCCTGAAAGCATTGCTGCAAGAAGCGTTAGGTAAAGAGGTGGAAGCATTCGGGCTTGGGGACGGTGGAGATGACAAATGGACACAGCAATTTTTGCGGCAAGTTCGTCACATCTTGCGATGGCACGATGAACCACTGGAAGCGATGCTTCCTAGCATCGTTGAAGCCATCCAAAGCGGTAAGAGGGTGCTGGTCGTTGCCAACCGTGTGGCGCAAGCGCAAGAAATCTACCGTCAACTCCAAGAGCAATTTCGTGGCGTTCATCTACTTCATTCTCGCTTCACGCGCCGAGACCGTGTTGCAAAGGAACGGACGATCATTGAGGCTCTGCAGGGCAAGCGCAACGATGTGCAAGCGCTCGTAGCCACGCAGGTCGTTGAAGTTTCGCTGGATGTGAGTTTTGACACCATCTTCACAGAGGTCGCACCTGTTGATGATTTGCTTCAGCGGTTTGGGCGAGTGAACCGCTATGGCGAGCATCCTAAAGGCGTTGAAGTCCATGTTGCTCGCAAATTTGATGACAAATTGCTGCGCGTCTACGACAGAGAGCGATTGGAGAAAACGCTTGCTGTCGCTCCCGAAGACGGAACTTCACTCACTGTTGAAGTGGCTGCTAACTGGGTGCAGAGAGTTTACCTTGAAGGATGGACAAAGAAAGAGCGTCAGCGCTACGAGCAGGCTTGCTCAGCATTCAAATCTGTGCTTGAAGCATTGCGACCCCTTCTGAGGCTCACCGAGGGAGAGGAAGAGTTTTACGGCTTGTTCCAAAGCGCTGAAGTGTTACCGAGCAGGCTTTGCCGTGAGTATGCAAAGCACCTGCAGGAGAAGCACTATTTGCTCGCAAACCAACTCCTTGTCCCTATACCGCTCGGAACTTTTCACATGCTCAACAATGCAGGCTTGTTGACGAGACACAACAACACACTCATCGTCAATGTCGCCTACGACAATGCGTTGGGACTGTTACCAAGAGAGGTGGATCTTGACGCCGCTTTTATCTGACGAGGTGCGCGACGATGACAAAATCGCTTGAAACGATGATAGGTGAGAACTTTGAGCAGTTGCGAACCAACGGCATTAAGGTCAACTACTGGGTTGTTTGCCAACGAAAGGTTTGGCTTTACGCTAAGGGTTTAAGGATGGAGCCGCTTTCCGAACGAGTGGCTTTGGGGAGGTTACTTCACGAAAGGGCTTACCCCGATTTGCAACGAAGGGAAGTCCTCATTGACGACCTGATCAAGGTTGACCTGATTGAGCACGAGAGCAAACTCTTTGAGGTCAAGCACTCGCGGAAAATTGTTGACGCGGCAAGGTTGCAAGTGGCTTACTACCTGCTCTACCTGAAATGGCTCGGAGCAGGCGAATTGACGGGCGAGTTGCGCTTCCCAAAGGAACGACGCAAAGAAGAAGTGCGCTTGACACCAGAACTGGAATCGCAAATCATGGAAGCGTTGCGAGACATTCAGCGCATTGAACAGATGCCTTCACCGCCGCAAGTTGATTTCATGCCAATTTGCCGAGTTTGCGCCTATTGCGAACTTTGCTGGGGATGACTTGAATTTTATGGGTGAGGTGAGCAACGATGGCGGAAGTGAAATTGGACTTGCCACCAGACTTGCTGAAGGTGCTGGAAAGTTTAGGCGACCTGCAGCAAACGATCAGGGAATGCATCGTGCTGGAACTTTACCGAATGGGCAGGAAGAAAAATGGCGGAACGGCTTGGACTCAAAATCACAGGAACTTTGAGGACTTCTTTTGGCAGCCAAACAACAAGGACTTATAGCAGAGGTGAAGCCGTTGGTTGAGAAACTTCTATGCCTTGGCTTCTACGCCGGTGAAGATTTGGTGCAATTAATTCTGAACATGGCTGGAGAAACCTGTGAACTCCAGTGAGGTGACACCATAGTGGCGCAGACTTACTACATCTTCCGCAGCGGTAGGTTGAAACGAAGACAAAACACACTCTACCTTGAGCAGGAAGAGGAAAACGGACAAACGCAACGGCAACCCATCCCCATTGAAAATGTCCGTGACCTTTACCTCTTCGGCGAGATTGACCTGAACACGAAATTGCTTTCGTTCCTCGCACAAAACGAGGTCGTCGTTCACTGCTTCAACTACTATGGTTTCTATGTCGGCAGTTTTTACCCGCGAGAGAGCAATGTCAGCGGTCATTTGCTCGTCCGTCAAGTTGAGCACTACCTTGACCCGCAAAAGCGCTTGGCACTCGCTCAACAATTCGTCGCTGGAGCACTCTTCCACATCCGCCGCAACTTGAACTACTACCGCAACCGGGGCAAGCAGGTGGATGGCGCTTTGGAAGTCGTGGAACGCTGCTTAGAACGCTTGCGCGAGTGTCAAGGTGTCCCTGAGTTGATGAGCGAGGAAGGACGGGCGCGGGGGGCTTACTACGCTGCCTTCAACGAAATTTTGGACTTGGAGCACCCTTTTGAGCGTCGGGTCAAGCGACCGCCTGACAACATGGTCAACGCCCTGCTTTCTTTCGGCAACAGTTTGCTTTACGCTGCCGTGCTGTCGGAGATTTATGTGACGCAACTGAACCCGACAGTCAGTTACCTGCATGAACCGTCCCAGCGTCGCTTCTCGTTAGCGTTGGACATCGCCGAAGTTTTCAAACCCTTGATCGTTGACCGCTTGATTTTTCGGCTACTCAATCGGGGCGAGATAGATGAGGGCGATTTTGAGGCGATCGGTGAGGCGAAAGGCGTTTACCTGAAAGAAGATGCCCGAAAAAAGTTCGTGCGGGCTTTTGAGGAGACCTTGCAGACGACGGTGGAGCATCGGCAATTGGGGCGTCCTGTCTCTTACCGCCAATTCATCCGCCTTGAAGCCTACAAACTCATCCGCCACCTGATTGGCATGGAGACCTACAAGTCCCTACGGGCATGGTGGTGAGGGCAATGTATGTCGTCATCGTTTACGATGTGGAGCAAAGTCGGGTGGCGAAAGTTTGTCAGTATCTTCGGCGCTGGCTTCACTGGGTGCAAAACAGCGCCTTTGAGGGCGAACTGACTGAGGCGCAATTGGAACGCATTAAGGCAGAGTTGAGTGACTTGATTGATCCTGACTACGACAGCGTTTACATCTATTGCCTGCCCGAAAAGCGTTGGGTGACGAAGGAAGTTTTGGGTCAAGCCAAAACGATCTTGGATGTTTTGCTGGAGTGAAAGAAGGCGTTTAAAGTGCTTAGCGACTGCAAGTGCCCATTCAACAAATCCTTTCTCTTGCCTCACAATTCTGCGAAGAAAGCCCCTTTTCTCTCTACATCCCTGCGAACCTGACTGTGCGACGGAAGCAAAATAATGGTCACCGAGTTGTTTTAACCGCAACTGATGGGCGAGTGAGCACACTCTACGAGGGTTATTCGCTGAGCGGCTTTTATCCGACAAGGCTGTCAGTTGCAGGTTAGGTTGCGGCTCCACGCTGTTGAAAGGTGCTTGTCATGTTGAGGTGAGACGAGAATCTCCGATCTACGCAACCAACTTTTTGCGGTGTGGGCTTGAGAGGTTCGTTAAGGAAGGGCTGAAAAGGGTGCTCATGTGAGGCGAGTGCTGATGGCTCCCCTAACGGTCATCGTTGAGGAGAAAAAGCAGAGGGTGCGTTGGGGATTCGTCATCATCTTGGGGCTCGTTTTCACCTTTTTGCTTAACTGGTGGGTTTTGCCCACGGAACTTTACACGGGGGCATCTAACATCGCTGGGGGTAACCCACCTGTTCCTGTCTTATTGGCGCTGACGCTCTTGCTGCTGTTGCGTCGTTGGTTGCAACTTAGCGACGCTGAACTTTTGGCGTTTTACCTTTTCGCTTGCTTCGCTCTTTTGCCGACGACTTTCGGAGGAGTGCGCTCGTTTTTCCCGACGCTGATGGCGCCCCTCTACTACGCCACTCCCGACAACCGCCTCAAAGAGTTTTGGGAAATGTTGCCCGATTGGTGGATGCCCAGAGACGCCGCCATCGTTCGGGGCTTCTTTGAAGGCGCCGACGGGCACATCCCTTGGGATGCTTGGCTTTGTCCCTTGATGCGCTGGACGCTTTTCTTTGCCGGGCTGTGGGCGATCGGCTATGGAGCGGGGTGGCTCTTAGCGCCTCAATGGCTCTCTTCGGAGCGGCTTAACTTTCCGCTGGCGCAACTCCCGTTGCAAATGGTGCGGGGTGTGGATGGACGAAACTTTTTTGCAACTCTGTCGGTCTGGGCGGGAATGGCGGTCGGTGCGATGCCGACAGTTTTGATGGTGCTCGCTTCGCTTTTTCGTCCTGTCTCCCGCTTTTGGGACCTTGCGCCTTTCCTTGTTGAACGCCCGTTCAATGCCTTGCGCCCGCTGATGATTTTCCCGCTGGTGGAGGGGGTCGGCTTCGGTTACCTCGTTCCACAAGAGGTTTTGTTGTCGGTTTGGTTCTTCTACTTCGCCCTCAAACTCGTTGCCCTTATCGGCGTCGGCGTTTTCGGCTGGGAAGTTCCGATGGTGATGAGCATTGGTGATTCTTTTCCGTTCCCTCATTCTCAAAGTGTCGGCGGCTATTTGGCGATGGCGGCATTGCTTTTATGGCGGGGATGGCGACAAGGTGCTTTCCGCTACCATTTGCCTGCCTTAACCTTGTTGGCAATCGGAAGTTTGATTGTGGTGGGTTGGATGGTAGTGTCAGGGATGGCAACAATCGTGGCGATTACCTATTGGCTTGTCTTAACGCTCTTTGCCATCACTTACGCCCGTATCCGAGGGGAGGTGGGGATGCCTTACTCGTGGGTTTACCCTTACGGGGCGCCCCGTGACTTTTTACACTACACCTTCGGCATCACGGGGCTGTTGCGCGTGGGTGGCGAAAAGAGCCTTGTCTTGCTTTCGGGCTTGTTTTGGGTAGCGCGTCATTTCTACTTGAACCTCAACGGTGCTTACGCTGCCGATAGCGTGAAATTGGCGGCAGAAAGTCAACTGCCCGCCTTGCCGCTGGGCGTTCTTAGTTTCGGGGCGATGTTGGTGGGATTGTGGGCAGCCTTTGTCAGTCACCTGATGGCTTATTATAGCCGAGGGGCGAATTTTTTGGAAGGGGCACCGGGGACGGCGGATTACCGCACTTATGTCGCCGCACAAGACTATCGGTTGCTCAGCAATTCTTTACTCAAACCGACGCCCCCTGACAAATGGCGCATCGGCTTCACCTTCTATGGCGCCGTCATTACGATGGCGTTGGCGCATTTGCGGCGGGTGATGCCGACCTTCCCGCTTCATCCTTTGGGCTTCCCGTTGGCTTACGCTTACAGCCACCATTGTCCTTACTGGTTTCCGACCCTGTTCATTTGGGCGGTGAAAGGGTTGATTTTGCGTTATGGCGGGATGAGGTTGCATCGGAGGTTAGTGCCTTTCTTCCTCGGCATAGCGTTGGGGCATTTTCTGATGACGGGCGTTATTTGGGGTGGCATCCTTTGCCCACTGCTGCGCCATAAATTGCCTTTCCCTCTTCGCATCGTCTTTGAGTGAGACCTCATGCCGATTTATCGGGCGGTTCGGCGAGAGTGATGGGGACGGTCAATTTCTCCAGGTGACGCACTAAAGTCAGCCTCGTTTCCGTGCCGGGCGGTAACTCGGCTAAAAAGCGATTCAGGGTTTCCATGTCGGGGGTTGGGTGATCGCCCAAAGCGACCACGATGTCACCCCCTTGCACTCCCGCTTTAGCGGCGGGACTTTCGGCGTCCACACTGATGACCAAAACGCCCCGATCGGTTGGCAACTTCAACAATGCTGCAAGCCGTTGATGCAAGGAAACATTTTGACCGCCGATGCCCAAGTAACTTCGTCGGATGTGCCCTTCTTTTAAAAGCCGAGCGATAACAAACTTGGCGGTGTTAATAGGGATGGCGAAGCAAATGCCTTGGGCAGGCACCACTAAAGCCGTGTTGACGCCGATGACTTCGCCCCGCGTGTTGACCAACGGTCCGCCCGAACTGCCGGGGTTTAGGGCGGCGTCGGTTTGAATCACATCGTCCAGTCGCCGTCTCAGCGGCGTTTGCAAGGAACGACCCAACGCGCTGATGACACCCGTCGTCACCGTGCATTGAAAGCCGTAGGGATTGCCGATGGCGATGACCAACTGACCGACCCGCAACTTTTGCGAATCGCCTAACGGCGCGGGCGGCACATCGTCAGCAGGGATGCGCAGCAACGCTAAGTCCGTATCTTCATCCTCGCCGACCAATTGCGCGGGAAATTTTCGTCCATCGGCAAAAGAGACTTGGAGTTGGACGGCGCCGCGAACGACATGGCTGTTGGTCAAGACCAACCCTTGAGCGACGACAAAGCCCGAACCCTTCCCGACAGTTTGCCCCGATGCCGTTTGGGCTTCCACACTGCCGACCGAGTTGATCACTCGTTCCACTGCCTTGACGACGGCTTGGGAGAAAGCATCCAACTCGTCGGCGTCTCTTTCCGCTTCCTCTGGTCGGATGTGACGGGAAAACAGTTGCATGCCTCTTCCCCTCGTCAATAGGCTTGAAGCAGTTCCAACATCGCTCGGTCCAATTGATGCCCGCGCCAATTTTCGTAGGCGACATCTGCCCGACCGCTGTCCAAAACCCCGAAACTGCCCCGAAAGTTCCAGAGTGCCCAACCCCAACCCGCTTCCTTCCACAGTTCCAGACAATCCCGCAGGAACGCCAAAGCGACTTTGTGAGGTGTTTTGTTGTAGACACCGAATTCACCGACCATGACACCGACGCCTTGTGCTTCCAACCGCTTCCACGGTTCAATTTGCTCCCGCCGCAATCGCTCTTTGTCCCAAACTTCGTCGCCGACTTTGAGTGGCCAAGTTGGCTCTGCCCAAGTGTCGGAGCCCCGAATCCAACTGGCACGGTAATGGGTGACCTGCATCGGGCGATAGCCTCGCGTGGCGGCGGCGACTTGGAGCCCGAGCAATTCCGTCGGTGGCGCGTTGCCCCATTCCCGCCCGTCGCAAACGATGAGCCGATGAGGATCGTGGTGGCGGATGGCTTCCACGACCCGTTCCACGACCTTCCGATGCACCGATGGTTCAAGGCGAGGTGGTTCGTTGAACAGGTTGAAAGAAAGTTGGGCGTTAGGGATGCCTGCGTAGCGCTTGGCGAAATACCCCCAATGTTGGGCGCACACTTTCAGCGCCTCCTCGTCCGTCCAAAGGGACTTGGGTTCAGGAGGCGGGTTGACGCAATAGCCGGGCGCTCGGTGGAAGTTGAGTTGCCCATGGATGCCCCACTTCTCTCCGAACTTGATGGCGTCATCAATGGGCTTGAGAGCATCCTCGCAAATTTTCGCCCAATCTGTCGGGTCCGCCCAGAAGCGGTAATCTAAAGGCAGGCGGACGAAGTTGAAACCCAACTCGGCGACCCATTCAAAGTCGCGCTCATCAAAGCGCCCCTCAACCCAGTTGGCGCCATGGACAAACATGCCCAACAAGTTGAACCCCCGCCAACGGGGCAACTTTTGGGGCGTCGGTTCGGGTAACTTCGGTTGCGGCGCTGTCATCGCTTCTGCGACGCTCATGCCCATCACCATCGTTCCCACCTTTCGCAACATCTCCCGCCTTGTCATTTCGGCATCAGCACTCCTTGCGTTAAGGCTCACCATGAAGGGAAAGCGTCGTCACGGTGTTGCTTTTCAGGTCAAGGACACGAATGGCGTGGTTGTTGGTGTCGGCGACGAACAGTTTGCCGTCAGCGTAACTAAGCCCGCTGGGTTCGTCAAATTGGGCTTGCAAAAGAGAACCATCTTTGTGACCGGGCTTCCCTGTGCCCGCAAAGGTTTGGCATGTCCGCGTCTTCGGAAACAGGCGTTTGATTTTGTGGTTGTAAGTGTCGGCGACATAGACGACGCCATCGTGGTAGCAAACCGCCAGTGGGTGCTGTAACCGCACGGCGTTGCCGACACCGTCGCGGTCGCCGAAATCAAATAAGCCGACGCCGACTAAGGTTCGGACGAAGCCCGTCTTCAAATCGGCGACCCGAATGGCACTCGTTTCGCTGTCGGCGAAATAAAGCCCATCCTCGCCGACGCTCAACCCGCTGGGTTGCGCCAACCATGCTTCCTTCGGCGCACCATCTCGGATTCCCTCATAGCCCGTCCCTGCGAAGGGCGTCAAGATGTTCCGCTTTAAGTCCAGCACCCAAAGTTGGTGGCTGCCTGCCATCGCAATGAAAAGGCGACCGTCGTGAAGGGCGACATCCCAAGGCGACCGCAAGTTCACTTCCCTCGCTTTCCCACCTTGCGAAAACCCGCGCCCTAACTTCCCTGTCCCTGCGATCGTCGTCACCGTCTTTTTTGTCAAGTCCACCCTGCGGATGCAATGGTTGCCCGTGTCAGCGACGAATAGTTGGTCACCTTGCAACGCCAAACCGTGAGGGCTGTTGAACTGCGCCGTCTTAAAATCGCCGTCCCGCAAGCCCTCTTGCCCATTGCCGATGACCATCCGAACCCGCCCAACAAAATCGGTGACGATGAGGCGGTGATGACCTGTGTCGGCGATGAAGAGTTGATCGTTTCGTCCATCCGCCAACACTTTGCCGGGGAAACGCAAGGGCGCATCGGGTTGCGGCTCACGCCCAAAGCGCAAGGGTGTTCTGTCCAGCAACTTTTGGGCGTCCGCTTCAGCGATAAGCCGACGAAGCACAGTCGCTAACTGCTCCGCCGTGATTTCGCCTTCGTGGATGCCGACGATGCGCCCCGTCGGGTCAATGAGCACCAGCGTCGGCCATGCCCGCACACCGTAAAGTTGCCAGATGCCGAAGTCCTTGTCGTTGACGACGGGATGCTCTATGCCGTAGCGCAAAATTGCCTTCCGCAAATTTTCGTCGTTGCGCTCGTTAGGGAACTTTGCCGAATGAACGCCGATGACGACCAATTCATTGGGAAACATCCGTTCCACCTGCCGCAACTGCGGCAGCGTGTGCCAGCAGTTGATTCAGCAGTAAGTCCAAAAGTCCAGCAAAACGAACTTGCCTCGCAGCGCCTTCAAACTCAATGGTCGGTCGGTGTTGAGCCATTGGACGCCGGGCGGAAAGTCGGGGGCGTGAAGGATGCCCATCCCTTGCACGGTCGCTCGTCCTCCTTGTGAGCGTTTTTGTTGGAGCACCATCCCGAAACTGAGCAATAAGCAAGTGGCAAAAGCAACGGACACTAAAATGCGCCACATCTTCCCGTCGCCTCCTGATAGCAGGATTGGCGAAGCGCTACTCCTTTGCTGGCGGTTTTCAGAAACGGAACTTTGAGTTTTGGAATTTGCGGTGCGGTCACTAATATAGCATGGCAGCGGAGTGAAGGGAGTAGGGTAGCCACCCATCTTCTTCTGATGTCCCCCTTCTTCCCGTTGCTATCAGTTGTGACAGGCTATTCGCTGCGACAGGCTGTTAGCCGATGCGTTCTTCGTTGTTTCGCTGAGCGACTATTAGCCGCATGCTGTCCAGCCCTTGGGCGGCTTAGACGGGATGAGAGGCGGCGGAAGCCTTGCAAATCGTCAACGCTGTGGTTAAATCCTGCAGCCATTCTTCTCCGCTGGCTTCCGCCTCCGTATCTTGTTCAACGGAGCGTAAAGCGTCGTAAGATTGTGGGGGATGTCGGGACTTGCGAGGGAAGGTGACATTTGTGCTCTTGTCCATCTATGTGGATGGCTCGTCGCAAGGCAATCCAGGTCCTGCGGGCATCGGGGTTGTCGTTTGCGATGAGAGGGGGCAAGTGGTGACGACCCGTCAGTTGCCTTTGCCGTCCGCCACCAACAATGAGGCGGAGTATCGGGCGGTTTTAGAGGGATTGCGCCTTGCCCACGAGTTAGGGGCAGACGAAGTAATCCTTTGCAGCGACAGCGAGTTGGTCGTCCGCCAGTTGCAAGGTGCCTATCAGGTTCGCTCGGAGGGGTTAAGAAAGTTGTGGCAGGAAGCCAAAGCCTTAATGGGTCAATTTCGGCGGTGCGAAATCCGCCACATCCCTCGCCGACAAAATGCCTTCGCTAACCGATTAGCCCAAAGGGCATCAGGCTTGTCCTTTTCTTCCTCGCCGAAGGAAGTGAAAATTGTCCCGTCCATCCTTTCGGCGGATTTTCGTCGCCTTGGGGAAGTGATCCACGAACTAACGCAAGGCGGCGCCGATTGGGTGCATTTTGATGTCATGGACGGTCATTTCGTGCCCAACATCAGTTTCGGCTTTCCCGTCATTGAAGCCCTCCGACCCGAAACCTCCTTGCCCTTTGATGTGCATTTGATGATTGCCGAACCTGAACGCTATGTGGACGCTTTTATCAAGGCGGGGGCGGATATCGTGGCGGTTCATGTGGAGGCGACCGCCCATCTCCATCGCCTCGTCGCCCGCATCAAGGAGTTGGGGGCGAGAGCGAGTGTGGCGCTTAACCCTGCCACGCCCGTTGAATGGGTGCGTCCCATCTTGCCTATGCTGGATGTCGTCCTTATCATGACCGTTGACCCTGGCTTTGCGGGACAGGCGTTTTTGCCCTTCGTCTTGGACAAGGTTCGGACAGTGCGCCGATGGATTGAAGAAATGGGCTTGGCAACGGAGGTGGAAGTGGACGGAGGCGTGACGGCAGCCAATGCCGCCGATTGTGTGGCGGCGGGGGCGACGGTGCTCGTCAGTGCCTCAGGCATCTTTCAAAGTGGCTTACCTATCCCTGACGCCATCAGGGCACTTCGTCAAGAAGCGAAGAAAGCGACGGGGGGAGAATGAGGAACGCTGTTTAAGCGGCTGTCAGCCACGAAGGATTTTTTTTTCAACGCGGGTTGGGGGGATGCCAATGCGCATCATCGCGGGAAGCCGAAAAGGGATGACGCTCAAGAGCGTGCCCGGTGGGCGAGTTCGTCCGACCTCTGACCGAATTCGGGGCGTGTTGTTCAACATGCTGGGCAACTTGGTCGTTGGCAGTCGTTTTTTGGACTTGTGTGCGGGGACGGGAGCCGTCGGGATTGAGGCGCTCAGTCGGGGAGCGGCTTGGGCAACTTTTGTGGAACTGTCGCCCAAGGGGGTGGCTACCATCAAAGCCAATTTGCTGGCGACCCGTTTTATGGATCGCGCCCAAGTCATCTGTGGCGATGCCCGCCGAAAATTGGCGCAACTTTTAGCCGCTAAAGAACGCTTTGACATCGTGTTCATAGACCCGCCCTACGGCAGCGACTTAGCACAAACCTTGCTGCCTTGGCTCGGCGAACATCCTCAGTTGCTCCAAGGACCGCAATTGGTCATCGTCCAGCAACTGGCGCGGGAAACTTTGCCCGAACGAAGCGGCGTCTTGCGACGGTTTGAGGAGCGACGGGTCAGTGAGCATGTCTTGCGCTTCTATTCGCCGACAGGCGATTGGGGGGAAGGGCGATGGTGAAAGCCGTTTATCCAGGCACTTTTGACCCTATCACGAACGGGCATCTGGATGTCATAGAACGGGGCGCTCGCATCTTTGATGAAGTCATTGTCGCCGTTACGACCAACCCTGCCAAAACACCATGGTTCACCGTCCAAGAGCGGGTGGCGATGATTGAAGCGTGTTGTCGGCATTTGCCCAATGTGCGGGTGATGGCTTTTGAGGGGTTGCTCGTTTCCTTCGTCCGCCAACAAGGGGCAAGGGTCATCTTGAAGGGGCTGCGGGCTGTGTCAGACTTTGACTACGAGTTCCAGATGGCGGCGATGAACCGTCAACTGGCGCCTGACATTGAGACGCTCTTTTTGATGACCAGCCTTCCCTTCGCTTACCTGAGTTCCAGCATCGTCAAAGAGATTGCGTTGCTCAACGGAGATTTGAAAGGCTTGGTGCCTGATTTGGTAGCGGAACAGTTGCGCCGAAAAGCAGCGGAAAGGAGGCGGTAGCCATTCCAGACATCTACCGAGCCATCACGGCATTGGAAGAGTTGGTGCGGTCGGCAAAAGGCGTCGGGCGATGGCGGTTGGTGGACGAGGAGCAATTTTTAACTTGCCTGCATCGGCTGCGGGCATCGTTGCCCGACGAAATCCGCAAGGCGATAGAGTTGCAGCGGGAGAGCGACCGTTACTTGCGGGCTGCCCGTCAGGAAGCCCAACGCATCCTTGAGGAAGCCAAAAAGGAAGCCGAACGAATCCTTGACCACGCCCAGCAGGAAGCGGAACGGCTCTTGGCGGACACGCCTATCCTACAACAAGCCCAACGCCGCGCTCAAGAGTTGCTGGACGCCGCCCAGCGCGAAGCGGAAGAACATCGCCGAGCCGCTGACGAATATGTTCAGCAGGTTTTGGAGCGTTTGGAACGCTTTGCCCATCGCCTTCTGGAAGTCACTCGCGAAGGACGAAAGGAACTGGCATCCAAGCCACCGTCCCAAGAGCCCGTTTCGTCCTAACTTTCGCCTCACTCAAATCGCTCGCCGACTTTGGGCTGCGCTCCGCGCAACCATTCAGCGACGGGCAAAACTTTACGCCCTTCCGTCTGCAATTCTGTCGGCATCAAAAAGCCGTCGCCTGTGGCAATAAGCAAGTGCCATTTGTCCACCGCCACAATCGTGCCAGGGATGACATTGGCTACCCACTCGTTTTCCTGTGCCACTGCCTTCGCCCGCCAAAACTTCACCCGCTTGCCCCGAAAGAAGGCAAAGGCTCCTGGTTCGGGATTAAGGGCTCGGATGAGATTGCGCAACCGCTCAGCCGGTTGAGAGAAATCCAAGTGGGCAATTTCGTCGGGAAGGAAAGGCGCATAAGTGGCTTGCTCGTGATCTTGTGGCGTTCGTGGTGCTTCACCTCGCTCTACTAACGCCAGCGTCTCCACCAACAACTCCGCAGCGACCTTCGCCAATTTGGCGGTCAAACTCCCTGCGGTGTCTTCTGGGTCAATGGGCACGACCCGTTGCAAGATAATGTCGCCCGTGTCCATCCCTGCGTCCATGAACATCGTCGTCACGCCTGTCGCTGAATCACCGTTGAGCAAAGCATGTTGGATGGGTGCAGGTCCGCGATATTTGGGCAAGAGAGACGGATGGACATTGATGCAACCCTTCGGTGGGATGGAAAGGCAGGCTTCCCGCAAAATTTTCCCGTAAGCGACGACAACGATGGCATCAGGACGGGCATCGGCGATAACTTGCAGACTTTCGGGCACATTGAGTTTTTCGGGCTGGAAAACGGTCAACCCTAAAGATTGAGCGGCGATTTTGACGGGAGGCGGCGTCGGTCTCAATCCACGCCCTGCAGGCTTGTCGGGTTGGGTGACGACGAGAGCCACTTCATGCCCCGCTTCCACGACAGCCCGTAGGGATGGGACGGCAAACTCTGGCGTGCCCATGAACACCAACCGCATTGGCTTGTTCACCTGCCCGATGCCATAATCTTGCCTCGGTGATTGGGATGGCAGTCCGAAAAATCATCCTGTTGGGCAACCCCATTTTGCGGCAGAAAGCAAAGCCTGTCGGAAAAATTACGAAGGCGGAACGGCAATTGATTGACGACTTGTTGGAGACGATGGAAGCCCACGAGGGCGTCGGGTTGGCAGCGCCACAGGTCGGCATCCCCCAGCGCATTTTCGTCGCCCGCTGGGAGGGCGAAACTTTCGCCCTTGTCAACCCTGAAGTGGAGTGGCAAAGCAAAGAGACGGTGATGGGCATGGAAGGATGCCTGTCCATCCCCGGCGTTCAAGGGAAAATTATCCGCCACGAAAAAATCCGCGTGCGGGCATTAGATGCCGACGGCAAACCCATCGTCTTGCAACCTGAAGGTTGGCTTGCGCGCATCTTTCAGCACGAGATAGACCATTTGGACGGCATCCTTATCCTTGACCGAACTGACGAACTTTTTTGGGTCGTGGAAGAGGAAACGGACGAAGGCGAAACGAAAGTCCGTTTGATTCCGACGACGAAGGACGCCATCCTCGCCGCCTTCCGACGGCGCCGCAAAACCGCTCCCATCCCTGCCCGCTGACCTTTATCGTTTTGGCAGCGTTGCTAAACGCTGATTTCCCTTCATCCGCTTTTCTGAACATCGCCC